>Ga0268288_10005_pt1 | contig 545819 bp, 506 predicted proteins | sample BraspS3V5C_FD_191349 | JGI IMG/M metagenome (GOLD analysis project Ga0268288, IMG submission 191349) | Soil microbial communities from Anza Borrego Desert, Southern California, United States - Bradyrhizobium sp. S3-V5C | ecosystem: Environmental > Terrestrial > Soil > Desert | place: USA... | reverse complement strand
CTTCGGCTTCCTCGCCCGATAGCTCCATCGCCCTCAGTCTCCTCCTGGCTGCCTGAACAACCAAGAATCGCAGACCACAAACCGAGGGGAAACCCATCAATCAAATGGGGACAAAGCTTCGCTTACGGAGCAACCCGCCGACATTCGATGACACTCCGTTATCGGCGAGGTTGGCGCCATTGGCAGTTGAGCGACCGGTCGCCAATGTCACACTCGCCCCGGCATCGATCTGGACGCCGTTACCGGAGTTGGCGATCGACTTGATATTGGTGAGATCGCAGCGGTTGGAGCTTCCGACCACTTCAAATCCTGTCGTGCAGCCATCAGCCTCGCAGCTCGCCAGCGATATGTATTGGCTTTGTATCGAGTTCGATGGACCAATTGCGTAGCCCCTACCACACACGACCGAAAGACAGTCGGCTGCCCCGCCATACAGCGCTCCGATGAAGTAGAATCCAGCCGTCGGACAGTTGGTAGCGACGCACGAACTGAACCTGTTGTACTGAGGTGTCCCGGTGTTGGCGGCCTGACAAAGGAATCCAATTCCACTCGGATTGGTCAGAGCGCTTGCCGCGCAATGATCGACAATCGTGTAGACTGAAAAGTCGCCTACGGCGATGCCTTGAAAGCCAGAACCAACGACGGTTGTCCCGACAATTTTGTTGCGGAGCTGCCAATTGACCGAACCCGACGCATTCGCCGGGTTGAGGTTGACGCCATAGTCCGTTACCCCGCCTCCGCCGTTTACGTAGCAGCCGTCGATCAGATTGTCGCTGCAACCGCCGTAGAGATATATGCCCCGGTTTTGCACGCTTTCGGTATGGCAATCCCGAAACGCGCAAGCGCTCGTTTGGAGTGAGCCGCCGCTCGATGGATTCCACCCGTCCATCAACAGGCCAACGTACCAGTTTCCGGTAACCCGCACCTTTTCGACGATGCTCTGTGTTACGCCGTGCAACACCATCGGGCACTGATAGACCCCGCCATACGTGATGTTCCAATCAGAATGCGTGCCGGAGCCGCTGGCAGCAAACTGGTCACTTAGGACCAGCGTGGTGCCGCTGTAGGAAACCACCTGGCCTTCATATCGGTTTGCAGGGTTCGCCCGGCTCCAGATGCGAAGAAAGGTCGAAGTCGTCCACGGCAGACCGGCCGGCACCGTAAACGTTCGATTGCCGTCACCGATCGTGACCTGGGTCGTCGAGCTTGCGACAACTGCGGTGTTGTTCAGAACACCGCCGGACCATTGGCAGCGATTGCCAACCGAGACCATCGCCGAGGTGTAAGATCCATACGGTGCGGGACCTGAGATATCCTGCGACCGCCGAAGGACGGCCGCAGGACTGCAAGTCACAATGGTGTCGTCGGGGATGATGATTTGAGAGTTGCCGAGATCGTAGGTTCCGGTGGGAAGGTAGACGGCGTTACCCGCTCCACTTATGGAGTTGATCGCGGTTTGCAGTAGCGCGTGGGTGTCTGACGACCCGGTATTATCAACGCCATATGCGGATACCACGTTGATGAAAGATGCTCCCGATGTATCTGTCAAATTTGTACCCTTCAATCATTGGGATCTGAGACCGGGCGCAAGGGCTCCGGTCGCTTGATTGTCTCCATCATGGTCGCTGCTCGACGTCAGTGACGATCGCAACGTGCCCCTCAATGGGGGGAGACGAGCAGGATTGGACTGCTGATTTGCCCGACGACGGAAGCGGCGATTTGCCCGTCGGGGTGATTTGTCGCAGGCGACCTCTCGATCAGGCTCCGAGATCGAGCGGCGCCCGGCGCCAGCTCAGTTGATCTCTGCCCGCCGCAACTGCGGGATCACTTCTTCGCCGAACAGCGCGAAGGCCTCGCGGCGGCCAGCCGAGACGCCTCTCCCCAGCATCGCCAGGAGATGGCCGGCACTGCATTTGCGGCACTGCTCAATGATCTGCTCCGTAACCTGCGCCGGCGTGCCGGCGATGTAGTCGTCATCGTGCACCGAGAAGCCGGCGCCGCCCCTTGGCGCATCGAGCAGGGAGGACGCACTCGCGGCGACCCTGGGATCGCCGGCCACCACCTTGAGCGTCGCGGCCTTCTCGGCGCGCGATGCCTCACGCGCGGCGGCAGCATCACGCGAAATCGAGACATTGCGCCGGATCGCGAGCTGGTCGGGACCCGCGGGAAACCCAAGCTGCGCCGCTTCGTTGCGATAGGCGTCGAAGATCTCGGTAACCCGACCGACGGATTCGAAACCCGTGCAGATCTTCGAGCGTCGCCGCGCCGACTTCCCGGCTGACACGGGACTGACGACCGTCGTCCATTTCGGCGGCGACGCTTGCAGGAACACGTTCGGCATCAAGGTTAGATTCTCGAACGTCCAGTATTTGCCATGGTGATTGATGACGGGGTTGGCGAGCGCGGCATCGAGGATCTCCAGGCTCTCGTTGAACCGCTCGCGCGCTTCCTCCATGTCAAGCCCGATGCGCGCCAGTTCCTGCGGCACGCCGGCCGCGAAGCCGATCTCGAGCCGCCCGCTGGTCAGATGATCGAGCATCGCAAGCTCCTCGATGATGCGCCACGGTGCGTAGAACGGCACCACCATTCCCATCGTTCCGAGACGCAGGCGGGTGGTGCGGCGTGCGACCGCCGCGATCAGCAGGTTGGGAGACGGGCTGTACGACAGGCCGAAATGGTGCTCGCTGAAAAATATCCCCTCGAAGCCGAGCCGCTCGGCGTCCAGCCAGAGTTCGAACGCCTTGTCGAATACATTGGATGCCTGCTCCCGGCGGACGTCGCCGTCGCCGTCGCCGAGATTCGGGGCCTGCATGAATTCGAAGATCCAGGGCTTGATCACGGGCTCCTCCCAGAGCGGATGGTCTGCTGGCCGGCCCGTTGCCCGGGCCTGTGTGCTGCAGCTTTCTTCGCTACATCGGGTTTTTGAATTTGAAAAATTGATTATCATGATCCCAGACATTGATGATCTGGATATCAGCCCATGCGGTTCGAAGGCCTGGACTTGAATCTGTTGGTGGCACTCGATGCCATCCTCGAGGAAGGCAGCGTGATGCGGGCGAGCCAACGCCTGCATCTCAGCCAGCCGGCGATGAGCGCCGCGATCGCCCGGCTGAGGCAATACTTCAACGATGAGATCTTCACGATATCGCAACGCAAGCTGGTGCCGACGCCGCTGGCGCGCGCGCTCGAACGGCCGACGCGCGACATCCTGCTGCGCGTTCGCGCGAACCTGATCTCGCTCCCGCGTTTCGATCCGCAAAGCTCGCAGCGGCGCTTCCGGATGGTGGTTTCGGACTATGCCAGCATCGTGCTGATGCATCCGGTGATGAAGCGCGTCTATCGCAGCGCGCCCGGCATCTCGCTCGAGCTCATTCCATTCAACGATCGGGTGGACGACCAGTTGCAGCGCGGGGATGTCGATTTCGTCATTATGCCTGACAGCTATGCCGTCGACGATCATCCGCGGCAGCATCTGTTCGACGACGAATTCTGCTGCATCGTCTGGAGCGGAAACCGCAAGATCGGGCGTTCGCTGTCACTCGGCCGCTATCTCGGGCTTGGACACGTCACCGCCCAGTTCGGTCCGATCCGCAGGCCTTCCTTCGAGGAAAGCGCGCTGGTCAAGCTGGGTCACAAGCGGCGCATCGAGGTCATTGCGCCGAACTTCACCACGATGGCCACGATGGTGATCGGAACGGATCGGATCGCGACGGTGCACAAGCGCCTTGCGGTCGTCTTTGCCCGCAGCTTCCCGCTCAAACTGCTACGCTTGCCGGTCCGCATTCCGGCATTTCGCGAAATCCTGCAATGGCCGGTGTCGTTCGATTCCGATCCCGCGCTGATGTGGATGCGCGAGACGATATCCGGCGTCGCGGCCGAAATCGACCGGACGCCGGCCGCGCAGATGAAGTTTGGCTAGCGACCCAAGGGTGCCTGGAGCGCAGCGCGTCCGTCAGCTGGCTAGCTGGATGGTGCGCTCCAGCGCCGCGGCAAAGCCGTTCAGTGGAACCGTGAAGACGACCGCCTGCCCGGTGTTGAGGTTCTGCGCGGCCACCGTCATCGTCTTGGCCCGGCTCATGGTGTCGGTAACCACCGTCGGGAAGGATACCGGAAGCAGGCAGCCTTGCGCTGTGCATGTCGAGAAGCGTGTCTGCTCGAGGTCCTTGCCGTCGAGCTTGACGACGGCCCCGGCGTCGAGCTTCAGCCCAAACGGCATCAGCATATTGCCTTCGGCCTTGCCGTCCCTGGGAATCAGTTCGATGGCGAAGACCTGCTGATTGGTCTCCTTGGAGCTCTGGGTCTGCCCGAGCGTGCACAGCTTGGTACCGCCGTCGAGCAGGCATTTGACGATCCAGTCTCCATAGGTCTCGCTGATCGCGGACGCGCCCCTGGGAAGCTGGACGGTTCGGACCACGCCATCGACCGAGGAGGTCTGGCTCCGCCGCTCGATCGGAATCGAGACGACGCCGCTGCCGGCATCCGACCGATCGGGGGTTCGGGCGGCGTGCGCCGAACCAGGACCGGCAACGACGACGAGCGCGATCACCGCCCGAAGACGTCTGCCTGCCGAGCTTGCTCCCACCATGCATTCGCTCCGTCGCATCACCTCGGGAAACCGATCATCGCCTTACGTGGGTATATTTCCCACGTAAGCAAGATACGTCTACTTGGAGAACCGCGGACATGCAAGAGCTTATCGCCGCCAGCGTGATCGTTGCGATCATTGCATTTTGCAGCGGGTATCTTTGGGCGATTGCCCGCGATGTCAGGTCCTCGAACAAGCGGCAGCGGAAATGATCTGGTCGCGCTTCAGTTTCCCGGACGGCCATGGTCTGCCCGGAAAACCGCTTCGCACTTTTCCGGATCATGGCTTAAGGTCGCCGGATGGACATGCTCGTCAAGCTCTACGCCCTGCCCGATTCCCGGCTCGCCTACGATCGGTTGCAGCAGGCCGGGATTGTCATGCGCCGTGCGCTCGCCCCCGAGAAGCACAAGGTCACGGCCTGGGTGCGGGAGACCTTCAGCGAGGCATGGGCCAGCGAAACCGAGGTCGCATTCAGCCGCCAGCCGGTCTCCTGCTTCATCGCGATCCAGCACAAGAAGATCATGGGGTTTGCCTGCCATGACGCGGCCTGCCGCAACTTCTTCGGTCCAACCGGTGTCGCGCCGAAGTCGCAACAGAACGGGATCGGCAAGGCGCTGCTGTTCGCCTGTCTTGAGGACATGAAGCACCAGGGCTTCGGCTACGCCATCATCGGCGGCGTCGGGCCGGCAGACTTCTATGCGAAAGCCGTCGGCGCGGTGGCCATCGAAGGCTCCGCGCCGGGAATTTATCGGGGACTGCTCTAGTTCGCGGGAATGGTGGGTTTGTTTAACCCCACCCGCCGCGTCGGCCCTCTCAAAATGGACACGGCTTCGCGAATTGAGGGCGGAGCCCAAAATCCGTTCAATCACAACCGTTTACATACACGTAAAAGTTGCGCGTCGGTCCACGCCCCAGCCCGATGCGCTCCGACTGCTGCGCTTCCATGATCCCACGCATCGCATCGCGACCGCGCAAATATTTGGTGCCGGTGGTCATCGACGCGACATCAGGAGCTTGCGCTTGGCATGCTGCCGATGATCAACTCGCTGATCGGAACGCTTCTGCATCGTTGGGGAAACATGATGTTCAGGATGATTGCGATCGCGGCCGGTCTGGGGCTCGCACTCGTCGCTGCGGCGGCGGCCCAGACACCGCGCAAGGGCGGGACCATTCGCATGACGGCGCCTTATGGTTCCAGTTTCACCAGCATGGACATCCACACGACACCGCGTGCGCAGGACGAAATCTACGCCAAAGGCCTGCACCGGTCGCTTTACATCTGGGACTCGACCGAGGGCAAGCCGGTGCTGGAACTTGCCAAGGAGGTCGTCGTTTCGGGCGGGGGTCTCGTCCATACCTTCAAGCTGCGCGACGACGCCTACTTCCACAACGGCCGCAAGATGACGGCGGACGACATCATCTGGTCCTACAATCGCATCATGGACGGCACCAAGGCCTATCCCGGCGCCCGCTTTGTCCGCATCATCGAGGGCGCAGCCGAGGTCGAGAAGGGCCAGGCCAAGGAAATTTCCGGCCTGAAGAAGATCGACGACTTCACCCTCGAGATGAAGTTGACCGAGCGGGTCGATCCCGCCTTCTATTTCTTCACCGCGCTGACTTCGATCTATCCCGCCGACGAGGGCGGCAAGGAAAGCTTCCTCCAGAAGCCGATCGGGCTTGGCCCGTTCAAGTTCGTCGAGCACGTGCCGGGATCGCGCATCGTGCTGGAACGCTGGGACCGGTTCTACAAGCCCGGCAAGCCCTACGCCGACAAGCTCGTGATCTCGCTGATGGGCGAAGCCGCGGCACGCGACGTCGCCTTCCGCAACAAGGAGATCGACACTTCGGTGCTGGGGCCAGCGCAGTATGTCGCCTATCAGGCCGACCCCAACCTCAAGGGCACCATCGTCGAGGTCGCCGAGGTCTTCACGCGCTACATGGGGATGAATCCGGCGTTCAAGCCGTTCGCCGACAAGCGGGTCCGGCAGGCCATCAACTACGCGATCGATGCCGATCTGATCATCAGCAAGCTCGTCAAGGGCAAGGCCTATCGCGCCACGAGCTGGCTGCCTTTGACCTCGCCCGCCTACGACAAGACGATGAAGCCCTACCCCTACGATCCCGCCAAGGCGAAGCAATTGCTCGCCGACGCGGGTTATCCCACCGGCTTCGAATTCGAATGGACCACCAGCCAGAATGAGAGCTGGGGCCTGCCGATCGTCGAGGCCGCGATCCCGATGCTCGACAAGGTGGGCATCAAGGTGAAGGTCAAGCAGGTCGAGACCGCGGTGCTGACGGAGCTCATTCGCAAGGGCGACTTCCAGGCCTTCATCTATTCGCAGGCAACCGGTCCGGATCCGCAGGCCGCGCTGAAATGCTTCCACTCGGCGACGCCGCAATCGGCCTGCAATTATACGACCTTCAAGAACGCCGAGTTCGACAAAGCGATCGATGAAGCCGGGCAGACCGACGATGCCGCAAAGCGCGTCCAGCTGCTGCAAAAGGCCAATGCGCTGCTCCGCGAGGAAGCCCCGATCTGGTTCTTCAACTACAACAAGGCCGTCATGGCGGTGCAGCCCTGGCTCAAGGGAATACAGCTGGACGCGACCGAACTGACCCATCAGAACGTCGAAGACCTCTGGGTCGACGAGACCTCGCCCGCGAAGTGACAAGTGCCATGCTCCTCTATCGCAACAAACGATCGAGGCAGTGAGGAAAGCGACCCATGCTGTCGTTCGCGATCCGTCGAGTCTTGCAGACCATTCCGACCGTGCTGGCCGTCGTGCTGCTGATCTTCGTGCTGTTCAGCGTCGTTCCCGGCAGCATCGCGTCGAGCATGGGCGACGACGGCCGGGGCCCTACGGACCCGCAGGTGGTCGAGCGCATGAAGAAGCAGCTCGGCCTCGACGATCCCATCCACGTGCGGTTCGGCGCCTATATCGCCAAGCTCACGACCGGTGATTTTGGGACCTCGTTCCGGACCCGCGAGCCGGTCACGACGATGATCGCCAAACGGATGTGGCCGACGCTGCAATTGATCTTTGCGGCGCTGGCATTTGCGGTTGCGGTCGGCGTACCGCTCGGCTTCGTCGCGGCGCTGAGGCCAGGCAGCATGGTCGACACCATCTCGATGGTGCTGGCAGTGTCAGGCCTATCGATGGCCAAATTCTGGCTCGGGCTGCTGCTGATGTACCTGTTCGCATTGAAGCTCGGCTGGCTGCCGAGTTTCGGCTATGGCGACGGCGGGCTCAAATATCTGCTGCTGCCCGCCGTGACGCTCGGCGTCTCGCCAATGGCGCTGCTGGCGCGGACGACGCGGGCCGCGGTGCTCGAGATCATGACCGCGGATTTCGTCCGCACCGCGCGCTCGAAAGGCATGAGCGAGACCCGGGTCGTGACCTGGCACGTGATGCGCAATGCCCTCGTCATCATTCTCACGGCGATCGGCCTGCAATTCGGCGTTGTGATGGGGCAAGCGGTCGTCGTCGAGAAACTGTTCTCCTGGCCGGGCATCGGCTCGCTCCTGGTCGACAGCGTCCTGCAACGCGACATTCCCGCCGTCCAGGGCACCATTCTCGTGGTGGTGCTGTTCTTTCTTGCCGTCAATACGCTGGTCGACCTGCTCTACGGCGTGATCGATCCCAGGATCAGATACGCATGAGCGGCAGCCGGTCTCATCACACTCTTGCACGATCGACCGTGCAGCCTGCCCCGGAAAGGCTGCGATGAAGCTTGGGACCAGCGCGATCATCGGCGGGCTGCTGTTCGCACTGGCGATCTTCGTCGGCCTGTTCGCACCTTGGCTGGCGCATACCGATCCGGTCATGGGCGCCAACCTGATGAATGCGGAGGAGCCACCGAGCTGGGTGTGGTGGTTCGGCACCGATGCGCAGGGCCGCGACATCTATTCCCGCGTCGTGCACGGCGCGCGCATCTCACTGACGGTCGGCATCGTCTCGCAGCTCGTCAACAGCGTCATCGGCGTGACGCTGGGCTTGACCGCCGGCTATTGGGGCGGCTGGTGGGACGATTTCGTCAACGGGCTGACCAATGTCATGCTCGCGATCCCCTCGCTGATCTTCGCACTGGCCATCATGGCGGTGCTCGGACCTGGCCTGACCAGCCTGCTGATCGCACTCGGACTGACCAACTGGTCCTTCACCTGCCGGATCGCACGGGCCTCGACGCTGTCCCTCAAGAGCCAGGGCTATGTGCAGGCAGCAAGGGTGCTCGGCTATGGCGATCTGCGCATCATGATCACGCAGCTGCTGCCGAACATGATCGGTCCCATCATCGTCATCGGCACGCTCGGCATGGGCGGCGCGGTGCTGGCCGAAGCCTCGCTCTCGTTCCTCGGCCTCGGCATCCGTCCACCCTATCCGAGCTGGGGCAGCATGCTGTCGGAGGCCCGCGACCAGATCACCACGGCGCCATGGCTGTCGGTATTTCCGGGCCTTGCGATCTTCCTGACGGTGCTCGGCCTCAATTTGCTCGGCGACGGCTTGCGTGACGTGCTCGATCCCCAATCGCGGAGCCGGCGCGCATGACGACCGCTCCGCTGATCGAAGTCGAGGAGCTGCGCATCGATCTCGATGGCGGCGCCGGGCGTGTCGCGGCGGTCGAGGGCGTTTCATTCCGTATCGATCGCGGCGAGACATTCGGACTGGTCGGCGAGTCCGGCTGCGGCAAGAGCATCACGGCGCTCGCCGTTATCGGCCTGCTGCGTCGGCCGCTCTCGATCGCCGCCGGCGTCATCCGCTTCGACGGCCGCGAGATCCAGCGGCTGCCGGCCGCCGAACAGCGCGCACTGCGCGGCAACCGCATCGCCATGATCTTCCAGGAACCGATGACGGCACTCAATCCAGTCTCGCCGGTCGGTCGACAGATCGCGGAAATGTTCGTGCTGCACAAGGGCAAGAGCTGGCGCGAGGCAAACCAGCTCGCCGTCGAAGCGCTGGCGAATGTCCGCGTCCCCGCGCCGGAGCGGCGGGTGAAGGATTACCCGCACCAGCTTTCCGGCGGCATGCGCCAGCGTGTGATGATCGCGATCGCACTGGCCTGCGATCCGGATCTTCTGATCGCCGACGAGCCGACCACCGCGCTCGACGTAACAGTTCAGGCCGAGATCATCGAGCTGATGCGCAATCTGTGCGCCGAGCGCGGCACCGCGATCCTGATGATCAGCCACGATCTCGGGCTGGTCGCCAATGTCTGCCGTCGCGTCGGCGTGATGTATGCCGGTCGCATCGTCGAGGAGCGCCGCTCCGATGACATCTTCCGCGCCGGCGCGCATCCCTACACGCAGGGCCTGGTCGATTCGCTGCCGCGGCTCGGAAGCCGCGCGGCGCTTGGCCGGTCTCGGCTCAAGGAAATCGCTGGAGTCGTGCCGGCGATCGCGGATTTCCCGGCCGGCTGCCGCTTCAATCCGCGTTGCGCCCAGGCGACCGAGATCTGCCGGACCACCGTGCCGGAGACGACGTGGCTCGATGCAGGCGGACTGGTCAGGTGTCACCATCATGCCTGAACCCGCGGTGAAGCCTGACGACGACGTCATCCTCAGCGTGGAGGATCTCGCGGTGCATTTTCCGCTCGGGGGTGGCTTGCTCGGCGGCGGCCGGCGGCTGCTGCGCGCGGTCGACGGCATCGATCTCGAGCTGAAGCGCGGTGAGTGCCTCGGCCTGGTCGGCGAATCCGGCTGCGGCAAGTCGACCGTTGCCCTCTCGCTGCTTGGGCTCCTCGCACCGACGCGGGGCAGGATCGTGCTGGACGGCCACATCGTGACGGAGCGGCGATCGATCGATCGAAAGCGATTGGCCCGTATCGCCCAGATGGTGTTTCAGGATCCCTACGCCTCGCTCAATCCACGCCAGACCGTCCGCCGCACGCTTGAGGACCCGCTGCGCCTGCATGGCGTGACGGCACAGAGCGAGGTCGATGGACGCATTGCCGAGATGCTCCGGCAGGTTGGCCTGCGGCCGGAACAGGCCGGCCGCTACCCGCATGAATTTTCCGGCGGCCAGCGCCAGCGCATCGGTATCGCCCGCGCGCTGATCCTCAATCCGAAGATCGTCATCTGCGACGAACCGGTCTCTGCGCTCGACGTCTCGATCCGTGCCCAGATCATCAATCTGCTGCTGGAATTGAAGGAAAGCCTCGGCCTCTCCTACATCATGATCAGCCACGACCTCGGTGTGGTCGAACATATGAGCGACAGGGTCGCGGTGATGTATCTCGGCCGCATCGTGGAGACCGGCGGCTGGCGCGACATCTTCGAGCGACCGGCGCATCCATATACGCAAACCCTGATCGCCGCGATCCCTGATCCGCTGCGCCGGGCGCCGCTCGCGACGACGAAGGGCGAGCTCCCCAATCCGCTCGATCCACCGGACGGATGCGCATTCAGTCCGCGCTGTCGCCATGCCGAAGCGGTCTGTCAACACGAGCCCCGGCCGTCGCTTGAAACGCGTCCGGACGGCCACGCGGTCCGGTGCTGGCGTGCCGACGAGATCGCCGGTCGGGCGCGCTGACTTCATCGCGCACCGGTTCGCAGCGGAGCCATCCGGTAACAGCACGGACGCCCGCGTCCCCGTTCAGCTCACCTCGACCGGGCACCCGCAGATCACGCCCACCGCCTTCCGCGCAACCTCGCGCAGCTCGGCGCGGCGGGCGCCGGCACGGGCGCGAATGGCAATGCTGTGCATGGTCGCAGACGCGAGGATCGCCAGCGCTGCGGGATCGGCGTCGGGCTCGAGTTCGCCTCGCTCGCGCGCGGTCTGGAAACGTGCCTCGAAGTCGGCGTCGATCGCATGGAGGCCCCGCGCAACATTGCTCCGGATCGCGGCATCTTCAACCGATTCAACGACGGCAGTACCGAGCACAAAACATCCCCGTGCGCTGCCTCTGCCGGAAAAATAGATCGACAGCGCGGCATCGTAGGCCAGCATCAGCGCTTCGGCCAGCGGACGGTTCTCCCCCAGCGCCTCGCGCGTCGCGGCCAGGCTGATCTCCCAATAGCGGTCCAGCGCTTCGAGATAGAGCGCATGCTTGTTGCCGAAGGCGGCGTACAGACTCGGCGGATTCATGCCGGTCGCGGCAGCGATGCTGTCCAGCGAGGTGCCGGAGTAACCGGACCTCCAGAACGTTTCGGTCGCCTGCTTCAGTGCCGCCTGTGCGTCATAGGCCTTCGGCCGCCCTCGGCGGGCCGGACCTGGATTGCCGTCTTTTCCTGCCATAGCGCAAACACCCTGGTTGCCGCGTGCATCACCCGTATTTGTATACATCGTTACAAAAATCAACAGCCAGCCAGCTTGATCGCAGAGCTCGCTTGTTTTATTTTGTATGAATCGTTACAAAATTAGCCAAAGGAAGGGCTCCACGATGCGCTTCGATTTTTCACGGTTTTCCAGGTGGTTAGGCGAACACAAGGCGCTCCGCCCAAACGCGGCGGCGATGCAACTTGTCTCCGTCGCGACAACAGCAGCTGGGACGCGGTTCGATGGCGAGGTCGAGCGCCCGGCTTTCGACCGCGCGACCGTGACGCCCACCTGGCGCTTCAGGGAACGGCTGCGGCGGCCGCTGATGCTTGCGGTGCCGGTGATTGCGGCCGCATTCGGCGCCACCGCGTATCTCGCCGAGGAGTCCTACGTCTCCACGGACAACGCGTTCGTTCGCGCCGCGAAGATCACTGTCAATGCCCGCGTCTCGGGCCAGGCCGTCGAAATCGACGTGCGCGACAATGAGCGCGTCCGTCAGGGCCAAGTGCTGTTCCGGATCGATCCGGAGCCTTATCAAATCGCAGTCGACGAGGCGGAGGCGCGGCTCGGCGGCGCACGCCTCCAGATCGACGCGTTAAAGGCGACCTACCGCCAGCAACAGGCCGAATTGCAGTCGGCCCAAGATACGGCAGCCTTTGACGAGCGCGAGTATGAGCGCAAGAAAGCGCTGGTCAGCTCCGATTTCACGCCCCGCGCGGTCTACGAACGCGCGGAGACCGATCTCAAGGTCGCCCGTCAGCGCGTCGCATCGATCCAGCAGCAGATCGCCAACACGGTGGCTGCGTTGGATGGCGATGCCGACATCGCGATCGATCGCCATCCGACGGTTCGCGCAGCCAGGGCCCAGCTCGACCATGCGAAGCTCGATCTCTCCTATGCGACGGTAACCGCGCCTGACGACGGCGTTGTCACCAGAGTGGACGATCTCCAGATCGGCAGTTTCGTCAACCCTGGCGCGCCGGTGTTCTCGTTGCTGTCGAGCCGGCGGATCTGGATCGAGGCCAATTTCCGCGAGACCGGGCTCACCCACATGCGCCCCGGGCAGGACGCGACGATCGACGTCGATGCCTATCCGGGCCGCAGATTCAGGGCCCATATCGTCAGTATGAGCCCGGGCACCGGGTCCGACTTCTCGGTGCTGCCACCCGAGAATGCGACGGGAAACTGGGTCAAGGTGGTGCAGCGTCTGCCGGTCCGCCTCGAGCTGGACGAGATCGATCCGAGCCGGCCGCTGTTCTCCGGCATCAGTGTGACCGCGCGCGTCGATACCGGTTTTCGCCGCAGCTGGCGCCACCCGCTCCACCTCGCTGACGCAACGGAGGCCGCCAAATGAACACCGCGATCCCCTACGCTGCCGGGCGCGAAAGAAACTACATGCTCCCGCTGGCGGCGCTCACCGCGACCTACATGCAGGCCGTCAACATCTCGCTGCCGAACGCGGCCCTGCCGCACATCCAGGGCGCCCTGTCGATGGGCGATGACGAGGTCGGTTGGGTGTTCTCCTCCTACATCGCGGCGAGTGCGGTCGCGATGTCCATGACGAGCTGGCTCGCCGGACGCTATGGGCGGAAGGCGCTCTATCAGGTGGCACTCGTCCTGTTTGCAGCCGGACTTGTCCTCGATACGCTGGCGACGACATCGCTGCAATTCGTGTTCGCGCGGATCCTGCAGGGAGCTGCGAGCGGGCCGCTCGGCCCACTCTCGCTCGTGGTCCTGCTTGAGACGCAGCCGCCGGCGCAACACGGCCGCGTCAACCTGCTGTGGTCATTGTGCTTCCTGATCGGCATCAGCAGTGGGCCGAGCATCGGCGGCTGGCTCAGCGAATATCACGGCTGGCGCTCGATCTTTGATGTCAGTCTCCCGGTGACCGCCTTCATCTTCGTCGCGATGACCTTGCTGCTCGAGGAGAAGCGTGCGGACCGGCCGCGTCCGTTCGACTTCTTTGGTCTCGCCACCTTCTCGATTGGCATGATCGGCCTGCAGATGTTGCTCGACCGCAGCGAACGGCTGGATTGGTTCGCCTCGACCGAGATCTGGATCGAGGCCAGCGCTTCGGTGCTCGGCTTCTATCTCTTCATCGTGCATGTCCTGACCACGAAGGCGCATTTTCTCCGCACCGCATTGTTCAAGGACCGCAACCTCGTGCTTTCGACGGTGATCTCCTTTGCGCTCGGTTTCGTGCTGCTGCCGACCCTGGCCTTGACCTCGCCGATGCTGGAGGAATTGCTCAACTATCCGGTCGACACCACCGGCTTCATGACCATCCCGCGCGGTGTCACGTTGGTGGGAACGGTCGTGATGACGAGTCTGGCTCCCGTCCAGATGGACTACCGGCCCTTCATGCTCGGCGGAATGGCGCTCGTCGTCTACGCCAACTGGATGATGCTCGGCTATTCGCCGGCGATGGACTGGCAGGCGGTGGTCCAGACCGGTGTTCTTCAGGGTGCCGGTCTCGGTATGCTGATTCCTGCGCTTGGCAGAGCGGCATTCGGCACTCTCGATCCGAAGCTGCGCGCGGAGGGCGGCGCGCTGCTCAACCTGTCGCGGCTCTACGGCAGCACGATCGGCATCGCCGTGGTGCAGATATTCTTCTACAACAACACCCAGGCCATGCACGCAGCCCTCGCCCGTGACCTCACGCCATACCGGGCCGCAGCGCACCTTGCGGGTTCGATCGCGGCGCCAGGCCTTGCCGCGCTCAACGGGTTGGTGACCCAGCAGGCGGCCGTGGTCGCGGTGATCGACCAGTTCGAAATCCTGATGTTTGCCATGCTGGTCGTCAGCCCGCTGGTGCTGTTTCTCCGGAAGCCGCGGCCCGCCAACTAATCCCCATCCACCCTGCTAACAAGGAGCTTGAACATGACGACGCCGAACGCATTTCGCGATACGCGGATTACCCTCAACCACGGCAGCGGTCATATCCCCGCCGTCGGATTTGGTACCCTGATCCCGGATCCTCTCGCAACCCGGCAAGCGACCAAGGCCGCACTGGAGGTCGGGTTCCGACATCTCGATGCAGCCGAACGCTACCGCAACGAAGCAGCGGTTGGCGACGCGATCCAGGACGCCTTCAAGGCCGGAATGGTTCGGCGCGAAGAGCTCTTCGTCACGACGAAGCTGTGGAACACCAATCATCGCCCGGAGCGCGTCAGGCCTGCGTTCGATGCCAGCCGGCAGCGACTGCAACTCGACGATATCGATTGCTATCTGATCCACACGCCGTTTGCCTTCCAGCCCGGCGACGAGCAAGACCCGCGGGACGAGCGCGGTCAGGTGATCTATGATCGCGGCGTGACGTTGGCGGAGACGTGGCAGGCGATGGAACGCCTGGTGGACGACGGCCACTGCAAGGCGATCGGCCTATCAGACATCACGCTGGAGAAGCTGCGCGAGATCGTTGCAGTGGCCCGGATCAAGCCCGCTGTGGTCCAGGTCGAGGCGCATCCCTATTTGCCGGAATGGGAGCTGCTCGAATACTGTCGGCAGAATGGCATCGTGCTGCTGGCGTTTGCCGCGTTGGGACATGCCATGAAGCCAAACCTGCTGGAGGATGCGGTCATTGCCGACATCGCACGTCGCGTCCACAAGACGCCGGCCCAGGTTGCACTGGCCTGGGCGGTACAGCGCGGCACCGCTTTCCTCACCACTTCAACCAATCCGCAACGCATCCAGGCAAACTTCGACATCACGACACTGCCCGAGGACGCGATGCAGGAGATGCGTGACCGCATCACCACGAATGTCCGTTTCAATTCGGTGGTGCGGACCGGCGTGCCCGGATTCATTCCCGCAACACGGTGAAGCGGGTTCTGCGCGACCGAACAGCGGAGCCAAGGGCTGATGGAGGGAGCAAGCAGCGCTCCCCCCGCCTTCTTCCGTGAACCGGTGTCGACTTCGCCTGGGATTTAGCGCAGCTTCCCGAAAAACTCCCGCACCTCGCGCACGAACAGCTCGGGCTGTTCGAATGCCGAGAAATGTCCGCCCTTCGGCATCTCGTTCCAGTGCTGGATGTTGGTGAAATTCGTCTGCATCCATTTGCGGACCGGCGTGACAATTTCCTTGGGGAACACGGCGACGCCGGTCGGCACGTTCACCTTGTGCGGGGTTCGCTTGCCCGGCCCGAAGCTCTCCCAGTAGAGCCGCGCCGACGATGCGGCCGTTTCTGTGACCCAGTACAGCATGACGTTGTCGAGCAACTCGTCGCGGTTCAGGATATTTTCCGGATGACCGTCGCAGTCGGTCCAGGCCCAGAACTTCTCCAGGATCCAGGCCGCCTGCCCGCTCGGCGAATCCGTCAGCGCGTAACCAAGCGTCTGCGGCCGGGTCGACTGCTGCTTGGAATAGCCGGAATCCCAGTCTGCATAATACTTGATGCCGTTGAGCGCGCGAGCCTCCTCCGCCGTCGGCTGCCCCTCGACATTGGGCCGGGTCGACATCGCAAGCGTGATGTGGATGCCGGCGCAGTGTGCCGCGTCCTGCCCGCCGATTGCCGTCGTGACCGCGGAACCCCAATCGCCGCCTTGCGCGAAATAGCTGGTGTAACCCAGCCGCTCCATCAGGACGGCCCAGGCCTTGGCGATGCGATCGACGCCCCAGCCGGTCGCAGTCGGCTTGGCCGAGAAGCCGAAGCCCGGCAATGACGGACACACCACGTGAAAGGCATCCGACGCGCTGCCGCCATGCGCAGTCGGGTCGGTCAGCGGGTCGATCACCTTGTGGAATTCGACCACCGATCCCGGCCAGCCATGGGTGATGATCAGCGGCCGCGCCTCCGGATGCTTCGAGCGGGCATGGATGAAGTGGATGTCGAGCCCGTCGATCCCGGTGATGAACTGGCTGAAGCGATTGAGCCGCGCCTCGCGCTGGCGCCAATCATAGGTTTCCGCCCAATACTGGCAGACGTCCTTGATCCATCGCAGCGGCGCGCCCTGGCTCCAATCGTCGACCAGTTCGGCCTCCGGCCAGCGGGTGCGGCGCAGCCGGGTGCGCAGGTCCTCGAGGACATCGTCGCCGACGGCGATGCGGAACGGGCTGATGGCGGTCGTCATGGCGTCTCCCCGGGACAAAAAGAACATTCCAGGAAGATAGGGCCGCGCGGGTCGCCGATCAAACCCGCGTCGGACCATTTACCGGCGAGCGTTTTGGCCGGGTCCAGGCTACCGCATCGACGCCTGCACGAACCCTGCACGACAAACCTCGAATCCTGCACGACAAAATCGACCATTGGCATCGCCACATTGCTAAGGCAAAGGCGACAATCGATCGACCTGAATATCGCAGGCGATCGAAGCACCCATGTCCCAGCGATGGAGCTTGTTGTGGTATTCTATCTGACGAGCGTCCAGGATACCCAGGATGTGCTGTTGAAGTTGGGATTGCCGCTGATCGTCGCGTTCCTCGCAGGGTGGATCATCACCAAATTTTGGCTGAACAGATCAGGCATCGAATCAGCTGGATTCTCAGCCGCCGCTACCGCCGCTCTATTTGCCCCTGTATTCCTCGCGACCTACTTTTTCATCCTGCAAGCCATCGTGCAGGACAGCTTCGCCGACCGGGTCGGCCTTGCCATACTTTTTGCGGTACTCTTGGCCCCGACCCTTCTGCTCGTTCCGGTTGGCACCATTTCTGTTATTAGGGCCCGACGACGGCAGAGGTCGCTCCACAACTGGTTGGTTCCTTCCGCACTTGCGGCCTGGTCGATCTTGCAGGTCGGATGGCTTTGGTTCGTATTCGAGTACGCCGATTGAACATGCCCTCGCTCTGCACCAGCGCAGGTCCGCCGCGCCGCACTCGACTACCTGCCGATCGCCGTCTCCAGTAGTGACTGCGCCTGTTTGGTGGCTGCGGCGAAGGCCGGCTGCTGTGGCGCCTGCTGGACGAAGCAGCGTTTGAAGGCGTCGTCGCCCTGCTGACGCAGGTCGCCGAGCTTGTCATAGGCGGCCTTGCTGATCTGCTTGCGCTCGAGCTTCCCGGCTGCCACGTCGGCCTTCGTGTTGTAGTCGGCGCGAATCGCGGCGCAGGCCGGCACTTGCACGGCCGGTTCGATCTCACCATAGGCGATATAGAACTTGCCGTTGGCGAGAACAGCGACAAACACCTCGTCAGCTGCCTCGGGGGTCGAATCCTGGGTGCGGCCGGCCAGGAAACCGTAAGTCAGGCTCGCCGCCGACGGCTTGGCGACCGGCAACTCGTTGAAATTGATCACGGCCGCATCGGTCGAGATCGCCTGGGTGTAAAGGCCCTCGAACTTCAGCGCCGGCTCGATCTGCTGCGGCACGTTCTTGCTGCCCTTGTCCCACCAGCTCTTGTGCGCGTGCAGCCAGCGGGTGAACAGCGTCTCGGTGGTGACGACGATATGGGCTTTCGGCTCGACGAAGCTGCCGTCGGCACGCTTCTCCCCGATCTTTGCGCCGTCCCTGCCGCTGTCGGCATCGAAGCGCAGACCGTCGAGCATGCCGAACCCCATATCACCTTTATATAGAGTATCGAGGTTGAGCTGGGCTGGTGCAAAGCCCGGCCGGGCGGTCTCGGACAGGATCGCGGTCAGCTGCCCCTTGAGCTCGTCACGCGCAGCAGCCTCGGCTTTATCGACGGCCTCGTTGATCTTGTCGTCGTTCGACAGTTTGGCGAATTTGGCAATCGCAGCGTCGCGCGCGGCGATGTAGCGGTCCTCCGGCGATGCAGCGCGAGCCGGCGAAAGGATCAGGATCGGGGAAATAACGAGGGCAAGGCGGAAAACAAAATGCATGCCCTGTGGTCGCCCGCAGGGCATGCAAGGTTCAAGGTCACGGGTAAGATCAGCATATCCTTCGCCGGCAGCTCTCTGCCGGCGCAGGATCTCGTTGTGTCAAGCCGCCATTCAGGTGGCCACTCAGGCCGCCTTGGCCTTCGCCACGTGGGTGGCGATCGCATCCATCAGCGGCGGCGACAGGCAGTCGTAAGGTTCGAGCCCAAGCTCCTTCAGGCGCGACCTGATCCCGGCCATGTCGGCCGGCTTGACGCCGGATTCGATCACCGACGAGACGAAGGCGGCAAATCCCGGAGCGGCCGAGCCTTGCTCCTGGAACAGCTCGGGATGGATGAAGTCGAGGCCATAGAACGGATGGCCCTTGTTCTCGATCCGGCCGTACATGTGCGTACCGCAACCGGTGCAGGCGTGGCGCTGGATCACCGCGGCGGCATCCACGATCTTCAGCTTGTCGCCGTTCTCGAGCACGGTGACGTTCTCGCGCGGGACCACCGCCACCACCGAGAAGGTCGCGCCCGACGGCTTCCAGCACTTGGTGCAGCCGCAGGCGTGATTATGGGCGACGTCGCCCTTGATCCCGACCTTGACCTTCTTGTCCGCGCATTTGCAGACCAGCGTGCCACCGGCAAAGTGGCCGGAGCCCTGCTTGACGCCATTGTCGACTGATGGGTGGATATGAACAGTCATTGGTCTATCCTCCTGGTGCTTGGTGTTTTGATCTCAGAATACGACGACGGAGCGGATCGACTTGCCCTCGTGCATCAGGTCGAAGCCCTTGTTGATCTCGTCGAGCTTCAGCACGTGGGTGATCATCGGATCGATCTGGATCTTTCCGCCCATGTACCAGTCGACGATCTTCGGCACGTCGGTGCGGCCGCGCGCGCCGCCGAACGCGGTGCCCTTCCAGACCCGGCCGGTGACCAGTTGGAACGGACGGGTCGCGATCTCCTTGCCGGATTCCGCAACGCCGATCACGACCGAGACGCCCCAGCCGCGATGGCAGGCTTCCAGTGCCTGCCGCATCACATTGGTGTTGCCGGTGCAGTCGAACGTGTAATCGGCACCGCCGTCGGTGAGCCCGACCAGGTGCTGCACGATGTCGCCGCCAACCTTGGTCGGATTGACGAAATGCGTCATGCCGAACTGCTTGCCCCACGCCTCCTTGGAGTCGTTGATGTCGACGCCGATGATCTTGTCGGCGCCGACCATCTTGGCGCCCTGGATCACGTTCAGCCCGATGCCGCCGAGACCGAATACGACGACGTTGGAGCCCGGCGTCACCTTGGCGGTGTTGACGACCGCGCCGACGCCAGTGGTAACGCCGCAGCCGATGTAGCAGCTCTTGTCGAACGGCGCGTCCTCGCGGATCTTCGCCACCGCGATCTCCGGCAGCACGGTGAAGTTCGAGAAGGTCGAGCAACCCATGTAGTGGAACACGGTCTTGCCCTTGTAGCTGAAGCGCGAGGTGCCGTCCGGCATCACGCCCTTGCCCTGGGTGGCGCGGATCGCGGTGCACAGATTGGTCTTCTGGCTCAGGCAGCTTTTGCACTGGCGGCATTCCGGCGTGTAGAGCGGGATCACGTGATCGCCCGGCTTCACCGACGTCACGCCGGCACCGACCTCGCGAACGATCCCGGCGCCTTCGTGCCCGAGGATCGAGGGGAAGATGCCTTCGCTGTCGAAGCCGTCGAGCGTGTAGGCGTCGGTGTGGCAGATGCCGGTCGCCTTGATCTCGACCAGCACTTCGCCGGCCTTCGGGCCTTCCAGATCGAGCTCGACGATCTCAAGCGGCTTCTTTGCTTCGAATGCGACTGCGGCGCGGGTCTTCATCTTGGTCTCCAAAATCCTTCACAGGTTGCCATTCGCGCCGGACCGCTCACTTCTTGTTGCCCATGCAGGCGTCTTCTGCCTTTGCGTAGGCATCCGACTTGTCCTCGTGCTTGGCCGGCCGTACGCGCCCAACCGCATCAGTGGAACGAGCGCGCAGATACACATAGATGTCGTCCATGTAGCAGGCAACATTCGGGTTATCGCCGAACGCCGGCATGACGTTTTCCTGCGACGTAGAGACGTTCTTGCGTCCGCTCGCGACCACGCCGAGGAAGTCGGCGTAGTTCATGCTCTTCAGCGAATCCTTCAGCGCCGGCGCGTAGGTCGAGCCCATGCCATCGGGTCCGTGGCAAACATGGCATTCCGAATGGTAGCGGCGGTAACCGGAGTAGGTGTACCAATCCACGGTCCCATCGGGTGCAACCTTGTAGGTCGGGTTGCCGTCCTTATCGAGATATTTGCCGTCCTCGGACTTGACCGCGGTCGGGTCGCCCGGAGCTTCGGCGGAGGCAACTCCTCCCATTGCCACGACAAAGATCGCGGCAGTCACAAACCAGATCTTACGCAAAGCCTGTCCTCGCATGCGGATTTGAAGACGGACCGGCGCATGGAGATCGCTCCATGCGCCGGAACGAGGTGAGGTCAGCTCACTGCGGCAGCGAGAACACGGTGAGCGTTCCACCGAGCGCGGTGTAGTTGCTCAGCGCGGCATAGCCACCGACTGCACCGAGGCCAGCCGTCGGGTCAGTCAGGCCGGCCGCGAGGCCGATGCCTGCCCAACCGCCCACACCCGACAGCACGGCGATGTACTGCTTGCCGCCATGTTCATAGGTGGTGACGTTGCCGATGATGCCGGACGGGGTCTTGAACTTGTAGAGTTCCTTGCCCGTCTTGGCGTCGACAGCCTTCAGATAACCTTCCAGCGTGCCATAGAACACCACGCCGCCGGCAGTCGCGAGCGCACCCGACCAGACCGAGAACTGCTCCTTGTTCGACCAGACGATCTTGCCGGTCTTGCCGTCCCAGGCGATGAAGTTGCCCATGTTGGTCTCGCCGGGAGGCGGATACATCGACAGCGTCGCGCCGACATAGGGCTGACCTGCGGTGTAGCTCACCTTGAACGGCTCGTAGTCCATGCAGACGTGGTTGGTCGGCACGTAGAACAGTTGCGTCTCCGGCGAGTAGGCTGCCGGCTGCTCGTCCTTCGAACCGAGCGCTGCCGGGCAGATGCCCTTGACGTTGTGGTCCTCACCGGCCTTGTCGGTCGACGCTGCATCGAGAACCTTCGGACGACCATAGGTCGGCGAGTTCTTGTCCATGTCGACGCCGGAGGTCCAGTTCACCTTCGGATCGTACTTCTGGGCGACCAGCAGTTCGCCGGTGGCGCGATCGAGCGTATAGCCGAGGCCGTTGCGATCGAAGTGGGTGAGCAGCTTGCGCGGCTTGCCGTCGATCGACTGATCCGAGAGGATCATCTCGTTGACGCCGTCATAGTCCCATTCGTCATGGGGCGTCATCTGGTAGACCCACTTGGCGACGCCGGTGTCCGGGTTACGCGCCCAGATCGTCATCGACCATTTGTTGTCGCCGGGGCGCTGCTTCGGATTCCAGGTCGAGGGGTTGCCCGATCCGTAGTAGACGAGATTGAGTTCCGGATCATAGGAGATCCAGCCCCAAGTCGCGCCGCCGCCGATCTTCCACTGATCGCCTTGCCAGGTCTTCAGGCTCGAGTCCTTGCCAATCGGCTTGCCGAGCTCGGTGGTCTTGTCGTCGACCAGGATCTGGTCATCCGGACCTTCCGAGAAGCCACGCCAGACCAGCTTGCCGGTCTTGAGGTCGTAGGCCGTCATGTGGGCCTGGACGCCGAACTCACCGCCGGAGATTCCAACCAGGACCTTGTCCTTGATCACCATCGGCGCCGATGTGCCGGTGGCTCCCTTGGCAGGATCACCGTTCTTCACGCTCCACTCCACCTTGCCGGTCTTCGCATCGAGCGCAACCAACGTGGTGTCGGCCTGATGCAGGATGATCTTGCCGTCACCGTAGGCGACGCCGCGGTTGACGGTGTCGCAGCACATCACCGGAATGACGTTCGGATCCTGCTTCGGCTCGTACTTCCAGACGATCTGATTGTCCTTGGAAAGGTCAATAGCATAGACCTTGTTCGGGAACGGCGTGTGGACGTACATCATATTGCCGATGATCAGCGGGCCGCCTTCATGGCCGCGCAGCACGCCGGTCGAAAACGTCCAGGCGACCTGCAACTTTCCGACGTTCGAGGCGTTGATCTGATTCAACTTCGAATAGCGCTGATTGGCGTAGTCTCCAGTCGGCATCACCCAATCTTTCGGGTTCTGCGCCATCTTGTGGAGTTCGTCATTGGCACTGGCGGCTCCGACGGCCAACACCGCCATTGCCCCAACACCGGTCGCGTAAAGCAACTTGCGCATCGTGGATTCCTCCCAGGTTCAAGAGCTCAAGGGTTTCCGCCGAAACGGCCCCACTTCTTCGATTTTGGTTCCCGACTCGTAATCCGATCGGCCCCTGCTGACTTGCCCAAAAGGGAAGAGCCATTTGCTCGAAAGCGAAGCTGCATCAGATTTTTGCGAGCCACGCCCCGATCGGTGGTAATGGTTGCCGCATGTTGCAGGGCATCAATCGCAGGTTGGCGCGATGCGAATGCCGGATTTGACGCGTGCTAAGGTTGCGCTTGACGTGCCCAAAACTAAGTCGGAGGATCACCCGACTTTAACCGGGAAGAAATCCCGCCGGCTCCCTAAGCCGTTCAGAATCAGGGAGAAGGCGCATCATCCCAGGCCAGATTGAGCTCGGTGAGCAGTCACGTTGGGGATCGAATCGGTGGCTGGAAAGATGACCGATACAGTCCATTCACTCAGCACGAACGGATTGACGCCCAAGCGGCAGATCCAGCGCTGGTCGGATGCGCTCACTGACCTGTGTGGTCAGTTCGACGTCGATGCGCTCGAGGGATCTTCGCTCGAGGGCCGGATCAATTTCACCACCGTCTCGCGGTTGAAGCTGTGCCAGATCGAGGCAAGTCAGCACCGGATCGCGCACACCATCTCGCGCATCCGGCTGAGCGAGCACCCCTATATCAAGATCGTTTTCCAGACCCACGGCGTCTCGCATTTCGAGCAGGACGGGCTCCACTTCGACATCGTGCCCGGCGACTGCTTCGCCTACGACGTGTCGTGTCCACATACGATCATCAGCCCGTCCCTGACCCGCCACGAAGTTGTCATCGTGCCGAAGGACCTGCTCAAGGAGCGCGGCTTCCAGCTCTCCAAGATGGCACCGTGCAAGCTGTCGGCGCGCAACGGCACCGGGCGTATCGCCTATGATTTCGTCCACGCTGCCTTTGGCGAGGCGCCAACGTTGACCCCGGTCAACGCGGTCGGCGTCGCCGATGCGCTGATCGACCTGCTGCTGCTGCCGCTGCGCGAGACCGGCGCGATGTTCGATCGCGGCAGCGCCGAGGCAACCTACGTGCGGGCCCAGGGCTTCATCCGTGAACATCTGCGCGATCCCGACCTCTGCATCGACCGCATCTCCGCCGCGCTCGGCTGCTCGAAGCGCTACCTGCACATGCTGTTCAGCGATCGCGGCATGACGGTCAGCGACTACATCTGGAAGGCCCGGCTGCAGAACTGCCGGCAGGAGCTGGAGACGCAGAACGGCAAGACCATCACCGATGTCGCGTTTTCCTGGGGTTTTTCGAGCTCGTCGCATTTCAGCCGCGTGTTCCGGAAGTATTTTGGCATCGCGCCCTCGTCGGTCCACAAGGGCCTGCACGGCGGCGTGCCAGTGGACGTGGTGCTCGAATAGCACCTCCAATCATCGTTGCCGGCATCGCCAGTGACGCTTTCCCGCATCCGGGCCTGGGCCGGTCGCCTGAAACGCGACGGCTATGCGGTTTACCTGGCGTCCCGCGATCCGCGGGTCCCCTGGTACGCGAAGGCCGTTGCCGTCGCCGTGGCCGCCTACGCGCTCTCGCCGATCGACCTGATCCCGGATTTCATTCCCGTTCTCGGCTATCTCGATGATCTGATCCTGGTGCCCGCCGGGCTCTGGCTTGCGATTGCGCTGATCCCCGACGAGGTGATGACCGAGTGTCGCGCACAAGCCGATGCGGCTTTGCAGCGCCCGGCAAGCCGGGCAGGATTGATTGCGATCATCCTGCTGTGGATCGCAGGCGCGGCTGTGCTGGCATGGGCCGTACTCCGCCGCTGGGCGATTGCGTAGAGGGTCTTGACGTCACGTCACGCCGGCTTGGCCGCAGGCACTCAGAATGTCGCCTTCAAGCCGGCATAGATCGCACGCGGCCGCGCCGGACTGAGCGAACGAGGATCGGTGAAGGGCGCGCCACCATTGGCAAAGTTCGGCAACTGACCCGTGTCGAAGAAGGTGCCGTAGGTCGAATAGCGGTTATCGAAGATATTATCGATGCGGCCGAATATCTGGAAGGTCTTGTTGATCTGATACGAGGCGTGGGCGTTGAACACCGCATAGGACGGCAGCTGCGGAGCCTGATTGGATTCGTCACCGACGAGATACTGGCTGCTGACCCAGATCGCATCGCCACCGACCTTGAGCTGATCCGTCACGGCATAGTCGATGCCCGCCTTGACGCGGTGGCGTGGAATCGCCGGGATCACGTTGCCGGGCAAGACCTGGATGTTGCCGTTGGCGTCTGCGAACGGGCTGTTGGAACCGAGCGCCAAGGAATCCAGGAAGCGCGCGTCGATGAAGGAATAGCTGGCATAGACCTGCATCGTCGACGATTTCAGGTTGATCTCGGCCTCGATGCCTTGCCGCCGCGTATCGCCGACATTCTGAAAATAGCCGAACCCTTGCAGCACCGGGCTCGGAATATCGAGGATGTCGTCGGTGTTCTTGGCGCGGAATCCGCCGAGCTTCCAGCTCAGGGTTCCGATATTGAGCTCCTTGGTCCCGCGCAACCCGGCTTCGACGGTGTGCGATACCACCTGCTTGAGGTCGGGATCGGAGACCAGGAAGCTCGCGATGGTGCAGGGATTGGCCGGATCGGCGCACCCCAGTTCCAGCGGCGTCGGCGCGCGGTTCGCCTCCGAATAGCCGGCGTAGAAGGTCAGTTCCGGCGTGATCTTGTAGGTGCCGCCGATCACCGGATTGAACCGGTCGTAGTTGTGGTTGCCGTTGAGCGCGGTGCCAAGCTGGTCTTGCAGGTTGATATTGGCGGTGTTGAACCGACCGCCTCCCGTGATCGAGAAGCGGTCGGTGACGTCGAACGTGTCGAGCGCAAAGACGCCGATATACTGGTTGGTGGCGCGCAGCGAGACCGGTCCATCCGTCACCGGCGAGCCGGACGGTCCGAGGAAGATACCGCTGCCGTTGAGGACGTAATCCGGACCGAAGGTGCCGAGCTCGGCGCTGGCATTGAACCAGGTGACGCTGGTGTCGATGCTGGTGCCGATTGTGAAGTGATTGCCGTGGCCGAACAGTCTGTCGTCGTTGGTCGCCTGCAACGAGAGCCCGGCCGTCGTCGAGCGCGTCGAGGTCCGGTCGTTTTCGCCCAGGAATGAACCGTCGGGGAACGGATTGCCGAGTTGCACGCCGTTCAGGCCGACAGCCGGCGTCGAAGTATCGCCGAAGCAGAGCAGCGTCGGGTCGTCGCAGGGCTGCGTTCCGGTCGGATTGCCGTCCTGGGTGCTCTGCTTGAAGAAGCGCAGATGGGCGGCGCCTTCGATGGTCCAGGTTGGCGTCGCCTCGACCTTGCCGGTCAGGTTGAAATAGCCGACCTGGTTGTGCGACGTCTGCGGCGTAGTGTAGGTCGCGCCCCAATATTGCTGCAACAGTTCCGCCGGCACCGTCGCCGAGGCGCCGAACTTGTTGTCGGCGACGCCCATATTGAGGTGGAATTCGCTGGCGTCGTTCTTGTAGGCGATGTCGCCATAGAAGCGCCTGATGTCGGCCTGCGAGAAGTTGCGGAAGCCGTCGTCGTGCACGCCTTCGAGCGCGCCGTAGACGGCATAGTTGGTGTCGATCGTCTTGCCCCACTGGCCCGAGCCCTGGATGCGGCCGAACGACCCGCCCATCACGCTGAGCTCGGTGCCTTGATAGCTGAAGCCGTCCTTCATCCGAAGATCGACCGCGCCACCGAGCGCATTGAGACCGAAGGCAGGATTGTTGGTCACCACGGTGACCGACTTGATCGCCAAGGTGGGGATCAGGTCCCAATTGACGGTGTCGCCGAAGGCTTCGTTGATGCGGACGCCGTTCTGATAGACCGCAAGCCCCTGCGGAGTGCCCGACACGGGGGACGCAACGAAGCCGCGGAATTCCAGGTTGGGCTGGAACGGATTGCCGGTGACCTCGGAAATGTTGACGGAGGGCACGCTCTGCATCAGCGCGTCGGTGATATTGGGCGATCCGGTCCGTTCGATCTGCCGGCTGTCGACAACGTTGACGCTGGCCGGAACCTTGTCGGCATCGATTTCGGAGGCCGACGAGGGAGAGGCGGATGGCGAGGTCGGTATCACGACCCTTGGCCGGGGACGCGCAACGCGCGCCGCCTCGCGTGAACGACCGCGCTTCTGGCCTTCGCCACCCGGCGATGTCACCTCGACCGGCGGCAGCGCCTGGACCTGCCCGGACGAGCTTTGAGCGAAGGCGACGTCTCTGCCAGCCAGCACACTTGTCGCCGCAATGGATGCGACCACCGCAATTCGCACGCCGCCCATCTGACCCACCCATCACCGACTGGTCTTGTTGATCCCCACCAGTTGGTATTGCGATACTAGGAAGCGAATGACGGACCACGCTACCGTCAATGTTCCCGAAAGACTCGGGAATACTTCCCGAGCACCGTTCCCGCCGGCTCTGCCTAGGGTTGTGCGGCTTTCGGAACGAGCGCCTCGACGGTCACACCATCATCGCCGGACCTGACGTTGAGCGAACCACCCAGCGCGAGGATTCGTTCGCGCATGCCGGTCAATCCGCGTCCATCCTTGTAGCCGGGCCGCAGGCCGCGGCCGTTGTCGCTGACGCGCACCAGTGCGCAGCCACGGCTGTCGCGCACGCCGGTTTGTCGCTCCGCCGGTTCGATCGTGATGCTGACCGCCGTTGCGTCGGCGTGACGGAAGACATTGGTGAGCGCTTCCTGGACGATGCGGTAGATCGTCAAATCGGCGGTCTCTCCGGTCGCACCAAGCGTATGGGAAACGCTGCTCTCGATCTCGACCTCCGGATGGGATTCGCTCCACAATCGCACCAGCGCGCCGAGCGCCTCGCGAAGTCCGAGTTCCGCGAGGCCCGCTGGCCGCAACCGTTCGAGGATGCGCCGCGTGAATTGCTGAAGCGCGTTGACCTGCTCGAGGATGGCGTTGCCATGCTTGCGCAGCGCTGCCGGATCGGGTCGGTCGACATCAGACAATCGCGTCAGGGCGCCGGCGTGCGCGCGCAACGCGAACAGATAGGGCCCGAACTCGTCGTGCAATTCGCGCGCGATCTCCTTGCGCTCGGAATCCTGAAGCGAGACCGCGCGCTCGGCGAGCCGCCGCTTGCCTTCGACTGCTTCACCCAGGGTTGCGGCCAGATGGTTCAGTTTGGCACAGATCGCCGCCAGTTCGGGCGAACCGCCGGGCTCGACGCGCGCATCGTAATACCCTGCCTCGATATTGGTCATGGCCTGTGCCAACGCCTCCAGCGGTGCGAGCGCGCGGCCGACGACCAGCATGGTCACCAGGAAAAGCACGACCGCAATCGCGGAACCGACCTCGAGCTGGGTGACGATGCCATCCCAGATCTCGGCTATTTCGTCATCAGGATGCGAGGTGATGACAAGTGATTGCGGCTTGCCATGGATGGAAATCGGCACCGTCACCGACGTCTGCTCCGGATGCACCAATGCGACGAACCATGCGGGCGGAGCGCGCAGATCATCGGCCTGCTCGGAATGCTCCGCGGTCCTGGGGCCAGCATCGCCCTGCCGCGTGATGCTGACGTGACGCAGCCTGCTCAAGTCCTGGACGATCTGGTCGAGCCGCGCGTCCGGGTCGGGCACATCGCTGAGACCAGCCACCATCGTCTCGACGAACTCGCGGGCCAGCCGGGTCACGCTCTGGTCCTCAGCCTGGACGCGGGGCCCCGCTTCCAGCACGAGCCGCGCGATATTGATGCCCAGTCCGAGCGCCAATATCAGCGCCAGCAAAAGGTTGATCCGTGCGCGCAAGGATAGTCTTCGCCACATTGCGTTGCCCCCGACCGCGGTCGTCCTCCTCCTAGAGGATCGTTGACAGCCAAACTTGCCCGGCTATCTAATCCCACCCTACTGCAATCACGCACGTGGTGCACAAGCTGACCGGAACAGATGTTCCCCAGGACTTGCTCCAGATGATGCGATGATGGATGAATCGAAGCAGGTCGATGGGATAACGCCATGCGCATTCTGATCGTTGACGACCACCCCATCGTGGCTTCGGGCTGTCGCACCGTATTCGCCGACGATCCGGAGGTCGAACTGATCGATGCACCGGACGCCGAAAGCGGCGAGCGGGCCTTCATCGGGGAACGACCCGCGATTTGCGTCATCGACATCAACCTGCCGACGGTCTCGGGCTTCGAGCTGGCGCGCCGTATCCTGGCCCGCGATGCCAACGCACGCATCATCATGTTCAGCATGAACGATGACCCGGTGTTCGCCGCGCGCGCCATCGATATCGGCGCCAAGGGCTACGTCTCGAAGACCGGCGACCCCAATGATCTGGTGGAAGCAGTGCGAGAGGTCGGCAATGGCGGGGTCTATCTGCCGCCCGCGATCGCGCGCAGCGTCGCCTTCGCGCGCCCGAGCTTTGCGCAAAATCCACTCTCCAAGCTGACCTCGCGCGAAATGGAGATCCTGCGCCTGCTCAGCTCCGGCAAGAGCCTGTCGGAGATCGCCTGGCTGGTGCACTCGTCGTACAAGACGGTCGCCAACACCTCCTCGATCATGCGCCAGAAGCTCGGCGTACGCACCTCGGCGGAGCTGGTGCGGCTGGCAATCGAGAGCGGCGTCGCCTGACGCCGCGCGTCAATACAGAGGAATACGGCAATGCAGACGGTTTCCCAGAACAAGTCGCATGGCGGCACGCAAGGCGTTTACCGGCATCCGAGCCGCGAGACCAAGACCGACATGACCTTCTCGGCGTTCGTCCCGGCCCATGCATCCGGCGCCAAACTGCCCGTCGTCACCTATCTGTCGGGCCTGACCTGCACGCACGCCAACGTCACCGAGAAGGGTGAATTCCGCCAGGCCTGCGCCGAGCTTGGCCTGATTTTCGTCGCGCCTGACACCAGCCCGCGCGGCGAAGGCATTCCCGGCGATCCCGCCAATGCCTACGATTTCGGGCTCGGCGCCGGCTTCTATGTCGACGCGACGGAACAGCCGTTCGCGACCAATTACCGGATGTGGAGCTACGTCACCGAGGAATTGCCCAAGCTCGTCGCCGAGCAATTTCCGGTCGACACGACGCGGCAATCGATTCTCGGCCACTCGATGGGCGGTCATGGCGCATTGACGGTGGCGCTGCGCCATCCCGATCGCTATCGCGCGGCGAGCGCGTTCGCGCCGATCGTGGCCCCCTCGCAGGTGCCGTGGGGCAACAAGGCGCTCGGCGGCTATCTCGGCGCCGACAAGCAGGCGTGGCGCAAGCACGATGCGGTCGCTTTGATCGAGGATGGCGCCCGATTCTCCGATCTGCTGGTCGACTATGGCGATGCCGACGGATTTCTCAACGAACAGCTACGGCCCGAATTGCTGAAGGCTGCCTGCGAGAAGGCCAACGTTCCCCTCACCCTGCGCCGTCAGCCCGGCTACGACCACAGTTATTACTTCATCTCGACCTTCATGGCCGATCACCTGCGCTGGCACGCCGCGCGCCTGAAGGCGTGAATCTCTGATTTCCGCTACCGTGCTTGCGGCGCGCCGTAGTTCGGCGCGAGCAGGCGGTTGCGTATGAGGTAGTCGGTGGCGCGCGACCAGGATTCGTCGGTATTGCCGCGCATGTCGGCGCTCGCCGCCGCCACCAATTGCCCGGTGTGCACGTCGCGCAGATAGAGATTGATGTTGAGGATGAGGTTGGAGACCTTCTGCACCACGCCGGTGATGGCAAGATCGGCGCCGAGCTCGCCAGCCAGCTTCACGTCGCAGCCACCGCAGGCCTGAAGATTGCTGCCGTGCGCCGCAGCATTGACCGGCGCAATGTCGAGCACCTGGAACCTGCCCGATTCCGCCAGCTCCTTGCGCACCTGTTCGCCGGTCCGGAGCAGTCGCGCCTGCTCGTCGGCCTGCGGTCCGTTCACCTCCCCTTGCAGGCTGGTGTCGATCATCTCGAGATCGAACACGGCGAGCTTGGGCGGCTCGGCACGCGCTGCCGCCGCGGACATCGCCAGCAAACAAACAACGAAGCTCAGCGTTGATCTCATGATTGTGAACCAATCGGAATATGTAATCTCGCAACGGCAAAAAGCGGGGTTGCAAGCTAGGCCAATTCCGTCATCTTGCACGTCAACGCACGGTCCCACAACGCCGTGCCCAGTGAAGAAAGACCGCGGGAGGATTTATGTTCCGATGGCTGATCGGCACGATCGCGCTCAGCATGATGGCGACCGGCGCGCTGGCGGCTGATCCCGTCGAGATCCATATCGGCTATCTCGGCCATGCCGGCATCAAAGCGACCCTCTCACTGGTCGAGCAACCCGCTGATAACGACGGCGTCGCCGGCGCACGCCTTGCCATCGAGGACAACAATACGACCGGGAAATTCCTCAACCAGCGCTTCGTCCTCGACGAGGTCAAGGTCAAGGACAGCGACGACGTCGCCAAGGTGGCTGGCGATCTCGCTAGCCACAACGACTACATCATCACCGACCTGTCCGCCGATGCCCTGCTCAAGGTCGCCGACGCGCTGCGCGACCGCGGCACCGTGCTGCTCAATGCGGGTGCGATCGACGACCGGCTGCGCGAGCAGGATTGCCGCGCCAATATCATCCATATTGCGCCGACCCGCTCGATGCTGGCGGATGCACTTGGCCAGTATCTGGTGTGGAAGCAGTGGAAGCGCTGGCTGCTGGTGGTCGGCTCGCATGATCAGGACAAGCTCTACGCTGACGCGCTGCGACGCGCCGCGACGCGGTTCGGCGCCAAGATCGTCCAGGAGCGGACATTCGAGGACACCGGTGGCGCACGCCGCACCGACAGCGGCGTGACGCTGATCCAGCGCCAAATGCCGGTGTTCACACAGCAGGCACCAGCCTACGATGTGCTCGTCGCCGCCGACGAGAGCGAGGTGTTCGCGAACTACCTGCCCTACCGGACCTGGGACCCACGGCCCGTGGCGGGCTCGGCCGGCCTGGTGCCGACGAGCTGGGACGCGGCACATGACCAATGGGGCGCGGTCCAGCTCCAGAGCCGCTTCGTCAAGCTGAACATGCGCCGCATGACGGCGCTCGATATGCAGGCCTGGACCGCCGCGCGCATGATCGGGGAAGCCACCTCGCGCACCAATTCCGGGGATCCCAAGAAGGTCGTCGCCTTCCTCAAGAGCAAGGATTTCTCCATCGCGGCTTTCAAAGGCACGCGATTGACCCTGCGCGACTGGAATCTGCAGCTGCGCCAGCCGATCCTGCTGGCCGATGGCCGTATGGTCGTTTCGGTCTCGCCGCAGGAAGGTTTCCTGCATCAGGTCTCCGAACTCGACACGCTCGGTGTTGACCGGCCTGAAACGAAGTGCAAGCTGCAGTGAGGGAGATGAAACGCATGTGGCGCCGCTGTCTGTTGACCGGGATGCTGGTTTGGCTTGCCGCGACACCGGCGTCCGCTTTCGTTGCCTACGTCTCCAACGAGAAGGGCAACACGGTCAGCGTGATCGATACCGACACCTGGACGGTGACGAAGACCATCAAGGTCGGTCAGCGGCCGCGCGGCATCGAGTTCTCGCGCGACGGCAAATTCGTGATGGTCGCGGTCGGTGACGATGACACCATCCAGGTGATCGATACCAAGACCCAGGAGATCGTCGACACCCTGCCCTCCGGACCCGATCCGGAATTGTTCACCCAGGATGCCGCCGGCAAGACACTCTATGTCGCCAACGAGAACGACAACACGGTCACCGTGATCGACCTGAAGACGCGGGCGCGGATCGGCGATATCCAGGTCGGCGTCGAGCCCGAAGGCATGACGGTGAGCCCGGACGGCAAGATCCTGATCAACACCTCCGAAACCACCAACATGGCGCATTTCATCGACACCTCGACGCGCCAGATCGTCGCCAACGTGCTGGTCGATTCACGGCCGCGTTTTGCCCAGTTCAAGCACGACGGCTCCGAATTGTGGGTCTCCTCCGAGATCGGCGGCACGGTGTCGATCATCGATCCGGTCAAGCGCGTGGTGACCGGCAAGGTGACCTTTGAAATTCCGGGCTTACGGAGCGAGGCGATCCAGCCCGTCGGCATCGGCATGACCAAGGACGACAAGACCGCGTTCGTCGCGCTCGGTCCTGCCAATCGCGTCGCAATCGTCGACGCCGCCACCCACAAGGTCATCAAATATCTGCTGGTCGGCCAGCGGGTCTGGCACATGGATTTCACGCCGGACGAAAAATACCTGCTGGTTACCAACGGCGTCTCGAACGACGTCTCGGTGATCGACGTCGCCGCCCAGAAGGTGATCAAGACCATTCAGGTGGGCGAACTGCCCTGGGGAATCACGATCGCGCAGCCATGACCGCAACCGACGCGCATATCGCGAGCCAGCTCGCGCCGGGCGCCGCTCCCGCAGCGGCCGCGGGCGCGGCCGTGCAGCCAGCACTGTCGATCGGCAATGTCAGCCACAGCTACGGCCCGCGCCGCGCCCTGATCGACGTCAATTTCACGGTCCAGCCGGCGAGCTTCACTGCGCTGTTGGGCCTCAACGGCGCTGGCAAGAGCACGTTGTTCTCGCTGGTGACACGGCTGTTCGGCATCCAGAACGGCCGGATCAGCATCTTTGGCCACGACATCAGCCGCACCCCGGGCGAAGCGCTGCGGCTGATGGGCGTCGTGTTCCAGCCGCGCACGCTCGATCTCGATCTGTCGCTGACGCAGAACCTGCTCTATCATGCCGCGCTGCATGGCATCTCGCGGCGCGAGGCGCGGCTACGCAGCGCCGAGGTGCTGGGCCGCATCGACCTTGCCGACCGCGCCGGCAGCAAGGTGCGCGATCTCTCCGGCGGCCAGATGCGGCGGCTCGAGATCGCCCGCGCGCTGCTGCATCGTCCCCGGCTGTTGCTGCTCGACGAGGCCACCGTCGGGCTCGACGTCAAGGCGCGCGCCGACATCCTCGACCACGTCCGGCAGCTCGTCACCGAACAAGGCATCGGCGTACTCTGGGCCACGCATCTGTTCGACGAGATCATGCCGAACGACGACCTCGTCGTGCTGCATCAGGGCCGGATGCTCGCGCATGGGCCGGTGTCGCGCGTGATCGCGGACGCCGGCGCCCAGGACGTCAATACCGCATTCATGCGCCTGACCGGAACGGCAACCCTCACCGGAAAACCGCCACCATGAGCAGCACGACGGTCACGCCTGAGCGAAGCGGCTTCTCGGTGTCGGAATACATCGTCTGCCTGAACGGCATCGTGTGGCGCGAGGCGCTGCGCTTTCTGCATCAGCGCGAGCGCTTCGTCTCGGCGCTGGTCCGGCCGCTGGTCTGGCTGTTCATCTTCGCGGCGGGCTTCCGCCAGGTGCTCGGCATCTCGATCATCCCGCCCTACGAGACCTATATCCTCTACGAGGTCTATATCGCGCCCGGCCTGATGGCGATGATCCAGCTCTTCAACGGCATGCAATCCTCGCTGTCGATGGTCTATGACCGCGAGATGGGCAACATGCGCACGCTGCTGGTCAGCCCGTTGCCACGCGGCTACCTGCTGTTTTGCAAGCTGCTCGCCGGCACCGCCGTGTCGCTACTCCAGGTCTACGCGTTCCTCGCGATCGCGTGGTTCTGGGACATCACGCCGCCGACGATCGGCTACCTCACCGTGCTTCCGGCGCTGGTGCTTTCGGGCCTGATGCTCGGCGCGCTGGGCATGCTGATCTCGGCCAGCATCAAGCAGCTGGAGAATTTCGCCGGCGTGATGAACTTTGTCATCTTCCCGATGTTCTTCGCATCGTCGGCCCTCTACCCGCTGTGGCGGGTGCAGGAAGGCAGTCCGATGCTGTATTATGTCTGCCAGTGCAATCCGTTCACGCACGCGGTGGAGCTGATCCGGTTCGCGCTGTACGGCAAGATGAATTGGGTTTCGCTCGCGGTGGTCGCCGGCTGCACGGTGGTGTTCATGATCGGCGCGATCCTGGCTTACGATCCATCGCGCGGCCTGGTGCGGCGCGGCCCCGGCGGAGGCGAGACATGACAGCTTGGCCTGTGGGAGTGGGCGCCCTGCTCGCGATGGTTCTGTCGAGCCATGTCGCCTCAGCTGCCGACCCGCGCTATCCGGACTGGCCCTGCCAACAGGCCAAGGTGCCCGAGATCTCGCTCGCCGCGGTCTGGGCCGGGCCTCCGCTCGGCGATGCCGAAGCCAAGTGGAAGGACGATCCCAAGATCAACGCACTTGCGACTAAGCTCGCCGCGCGCCGCGTTCCGTTGGAGGAAGCGCAAAAGCAAATCACCGAATTCCTGCAAGCCTCAGCGGCCGACAAGGCCAATGCCGGAAAGCTGCTGTTCGCGGGCCTGTTCGATACGCTCAACGGCCAGCGGGCCTCGGTCATGAACGGGCTCGAGCGCGTGATGCGCAAGCAGCGCGAGGCCGCGGAAAAGATCCGCGACGATACGATCGCGCTGCAAAAGCTACAGGACGCGACGCCGCCGGACCAGGCCAAGGTCGATGAACTCGGCAACCAGTTGGTCTGGGAGACCCGAATCTTCGAGGACCGCGGGCGGGTGGTCAAATTCGTCTGCGAGGTGCCGACCACCATCGATCAGCGCCTGTTCGCGCTGGGCCGCACCATTGTGCAGGAACTGGATTGAGGCCTGCGACGCATCGCCCGGCAATGGCAAAAATGCTGCGGGAACAAACGACGCTGCCTGCTCGTTGACCCCAACTATATCTGAAGTTGGGAGACCTCCATGAGAGCAGCCAAGATCGTCATGACCAGCCTCGCCGCTGCGAGCCTGATCACCTCAGCGGCTCTGGCCCAGCAATCCATGTCGGGAATGGTCACCAAGATTGACCGGCTGCGTGGAACCATCTCGATCCAGCAGATCCCGACCGGCACCGTGGGTGCGGCCGGCGCTGCGGTTCAGGAATACAAGGTGCCCAAGGCACAGTCGCTCGAAGCCTTCCATGCCGGTGACAAGGTGACATTCACCGCGTCGGACAGCGACGGCGGCAAGACCATCGACAAGCTCGACATGGAGAAATAGCGTGCACGTCGCGCGGGGGTCGGCTTCACGGCTCGCCTTCGCGCGGCTCCGGCTGCGCATCCACCAGCGGCAGATTGGCCCGCCCCCAGCCGTCGGTTCCCTCCGGATACCACGCCACGTTGCGGTAGCCGTAAGACAGCACGCGCTTGGCTGCGTTCCACGACATCCAGCAATTTTCCTGGCAGTAGATCACGAGCAATCTGGCCGCGTTGCCTTGCGAGGCGCGGGCCAGCCCGCGCCGAAGATACTCTTCTGTGGATGTGGCGAGCCTGCCGTAACCGGTGTCAGGCAGCCAGATGCTGCCGGGAATGTCGGAATGCGGCCGCTCGCGCCACACCGTGCCGGCGGGCAGGTTCGGCTTCGGCGCACGCGGCAGCACATCGACGAAGGTACCGGACTTGTCGCGCCAGATCGCTGCCGCTTGCTCGGTCGTGAGCACCCGCGCGCCGGCAAGCGTCGTCGGCACCGGCGCGCGATAATCCGCGGTGCGATAGCCCTCGGGCTCAGCCGGTTTGTCTTGCGCGCGGACAGGCGAAGCGGCGATCGATATCACCGCAAACATGGCCACGCACAGCCGGATCACGGCGATTTGGTCGCGGTCTCCGGCCCGATCGGACGGTCGTTCTCGTCGAGCAGTGGAACGCCGTAGTCGAGCAGGATCTTGTTGATCGCCGGCTGATTCTCCTGGATCAGGCGATTGAGCTGCCGCTTCCAGTTCTGATCGGACGCCCGCACGCCCATGCCGATGCGATAGACCAGCTTCGGTCCCGTGGTCTCCTTGACCAGCGGCGTGATATGCAGCGGCGGGGTCGCCTTCTTGGCATAGTACCCCGCCATCGGTCCCCACAGGATGCCGGCGTCGATCTCACCCTTTTCGAGATCGTTCATCATCGCCTCGGCCGACGAATCGTAACGCGTGTCGATCATCAACGGATAGGGCTTGGCGTTGGCCATCAGGCCGTTGATCGCCATGTTGGTCGCGGGCGGCGTTCCCGCCACGATGCCGATATGTTTGCCTTTCAACCGCGCGTCCTCGAGCGTGGTGACCTCGTCGAGCCCGCTGCCCGGCCTCGCGACGATCGCATAGGCCGTGCGGTAATAGGGATTGGTGCCCTGCGCGAGATCATCCCCTTGCGGAAAGCCCATGATCACGTCGCAGCGATGCGAGCCGAGCGTGACGCGCACGAAGCCGGTCGCCTGCGGAAAAAACATGTAGTCGAGCTTCTTCTGCAACTTCTCGGCAAGCAGCTCGCCGATCTTGTTCTCGAAGCCTTCGCCCTTTTCGTTGGAGAACGGCAGGTTGCGCGGGTCGGCGCAAATCCGCAGCACCTTGGGATCGACGAGTTCGATGGAGAGTTCGCCCTGATCATTGATCTGCGCGCGCGCGATGTCGCGGCCGGCGAGACAGGCAATGAAGCCGGCAAGCGCGAACAGGACAGGACGGCATCCGACAAATCTCATCACGCGGTCTCCTCTTGATCAGACGGTTCGCCGTCGTCGAGCAATTGCCCGGCGCGCCATGACGTGCAACAGCAATCATGATTGCGACGGCGCCGCGTTGCTTGTTGCAGCGCAAACTGGAGCGCGACGACATCGATCGCGCGTCGCGACGAAACTGAGGCGGAAAAATGGCTCATGGCGGTTCGGTGCTTGCGCTGCTCCTGATGCTCTGGACGCCGACCATAGCGCGGGCGCAACAGGCGGAATTGCCTGTAAGCGAAGTCGCCCCCGGAATATTCGTTCACACCGGGGTCATCGCATTGATGACGCGCGAGAACGAAGGCGCCATCGCCAATGTGGGGTTCGTGATCGGCGACAGCGCGGTTGCCGTCATCGACACCGGCGGCAGCGTCCGCGAAGGGCAGCAGTTGCTTGCGGCCGTCCGTAGCCACACCGACAAGCCGATCCGTTACGTGATCAACACCCACGCCCATCCCGATCACAGCTTCGGCAATGCTGCATTCACAGGCGATGGCACCAGCTTTGTCGGCCACAAATTGCTGCCGCGGGCGCTGGCGACGCGTGGGCAATTCTATCTCGACGGCTTTCGCCGAACGATGGGCGATGCGTTGATCGACGAAGTCCGGATCATTCCGCCAACCATCCTGGTCGACGACACGCTCAAGCTCGACCTCGGCGGACGGACCCTCACGCTCAAGGCATGGCCGCCCGCCCACAGCGACAACGACCTCACCGTCTTCGACGCGCAGACCGGAACCCTGTTCGCCGGCGATATGGTGTTTATCAACCATATTCCGGTGGTCGACGGCAGCCTCAAGGGCTGGCTGCGCGCGCTCGACGATCTCCAGGCAATTCCGGCCAAGCGCGTGGTTCCCGGTCACGGACCCGTGAGCAAGTGGCCCGCGGCGCTCGCCGATGAACGGCGTTATCTCGATACGCTGGCCGCCGACGTCCGTGCCCTGGTCGCGAGCGGCAAGCCGATCACGGCAGCGGCAGAGCATGCCGTAGCCGCCGAGCGGCCGCGCTGGCAGCTGTTCGACGACTACAATGCCCGCAACGCAACTGCAGCATTCTCGGAAATTGAATGGGAGTAACGGTTCGTCCTATAATGACGCGGCTGCATAGGATCTCGCGAACATGCCCCGACATCGCGCCCGCCTGCTCTGCATCGCCAGCCTCTTCGTGATCGCGCTGGGCGCACCGGCTGCGCTCGCCACCGAGGGCTATGATCCATGGCCCGGCCTGGTCCAGGACATCTTCAGCAACCGCCCGATGAACGATGGCAGCGACGTCATCGGCATCGAGATGCCCGCGCGCGCGGAAGATGCCGCGATCGTCCCGGTGACGCTGCGCACCAAGCTATCGCCCAGCGACAGCCGCCGTGTCGTCGCGATCACGCTCGTGATCGACGAGAACCCGGCGCCGATGGCGGCGAAGTTCACGCTCGGACCGGACGCCAATGTCAGCGAGATATCGACCCGCGTCCGCGTCAACAACTACACCAACGTCCACGCCGTCGCTGAGCTCAGCGACGGCAAGCTCTATGTCAGCAAGATCTACGTCAAGGCATCCGGCGGCTGTTCGGCGCCGGCCGCCAAGAACCTCGAAGAGGCGAAGAACCGACTCGGCCAGATGCGTTACCGGCAGTTCGCAAAGCCCGAACAGGGACCGGCGAGCAGCACGCGGGAAGCCCAGATCATGATCGGCCATCCCAATAACTCGGGCCTGCAAATGGACCAGATCACGCAGCTCTATATTCCGGCCTTCTTCGTCAACGAGCTGCATATCTGGCAGGACGACAGTCCGGTGCTGGCGATGGAAGGCGGCATCTCGATTTCCGAAGATCCCAACATCCGCTTCACCTACGTCTCGAACGGCGCCAAGCACGTTCGTGCCGAAGCCAAGGACACCGACGGGCACGTCTTCGAGCACGAATGGAAGGTCGAGAACCCCGGGACCTGAGGCATTCGCGAACTCACGGTCGACGCTAGAAGCACCTGACTTCGGCTTCGGCCTGGGCGCGCCTGAGGTCGTTGAGCGCATTCGCGGCCTGCTCGGATGAGCGGAACTGGCCACCCAGATTGCCGCGCACCTGCGACATGCTCAGCACGGTCTCGGCGGTGACGTAGCGATCATAGGGGATGATCGAGGCAACGACGTCGATCGAACAGGAGCACTGCTCGATCGATTGCCGGCTTTCACCGTTCGCCTTCATGCAACCGAACACATATTCCGCCCGCGCCGAGGTCGGATAGTCATTGATCTCCTGAGCCCGTGCGCCCATGAAAGACCCGGCCAGCACGGCCAGGACGGCGACAATCGGTCGTAGCATGCCAGCTCCTGCCATGGTCCTGCTTCCTCTTCCCTTCGCGCAAGCTATGCTATGGGTGTTGAACAGAAAAGAAAACATTCGGGGAAGTGGCTCAAGAAACGATGATCATCTCTGTTCGCGCGGTGTTGGCTGCGGCAGTTCTGGCGGTCATGCAGTTCGGCACCTCGTGCAACGCGGAGACCATCCGCGTTGCAGCGCAGAAGACCGGAACGCTGGCTTGGGAACTGGCCGTCATTCGCTCCCATGGTCTCGACAAGAAGGCCAATTTGTCGATCGACGTCGTCGAGCTCGCCAGCCCCGAGGCCGGCAAGATCGCGCTGCGCTCCGGTACGGCAGATGTCATGGTGTCAGACTGGCCCTGGGTGTCGCGCGAGCGATCGCTCGGCGCCAGGCTGCAATTCTATCCCTATTCGAGCGCGCTGGGCGCCGTGATGGTCCCGGCCTCGTCGCCAATGAAGACGCTGTCCGATCTCAGGGGACGCAAGCTTGCCGTCGCCGGCGGACCGATCGACAAGAACTGGCTGCTGTTGCAGGCCGCATTGAAGCAGGACGGCGTCGACCTGAAATCGCAGGCGACCATCGTCTACGGCGCGCCGCCGCTGCTTGCGGCCAAGACGCTCGGCGGCGAGATGGATGCGACGCTCAACTACTGGAATTTCTGCGCCGCGCTCGAAGCCAAGGGCTTTCGGCGGCTCGCCGGCATGGAGGACATCCTGCAGAAGCTCGGCACCAAGGGTCGCATCGCGATGATCGGTTACGTGTTCGACGAGACCTGGGCCAATGCCCACAAGGATCTGGTGGCCCGTTTCATCGCCGTGACTCGCGCCGCCAAGGACATTCTCGCCACCTCGGACGCCGAATGGGACGCGATCGCGCCGCTGACCGGCGCCGGCGATGCAGCAACCCTGCATGCCTATCGCGACCGCTACCGCGAAGGCATTCCACGCCGCCCGATCGCCGACGAGGAAGCGGATGCACGCGTGCTCTACCGGGTGCTGGCGCAGCTCGGCGGCCGCGATCTGGTCGGCACGGCAACCGAGCTCGATCCCGGCACGTTCTACCAAGCGATCCCTGGAGGCTGAGGGTGCTGCGCCTCCTGTCATTCGCGCTGTTCATCGCGACCTGGTGGGTCGCCTCGCTCGTGATCGGCGATGCCAAATTGCCGGCACCGCCGGCGGTGCTCTCGGTGCTCGCTGCCGAGGCCCGCTCGGGCGCGCTGTTCGTCAATCTCGGCGCCACGCTGGCGCGGGTGGTGCTGGCCTTTACGCTGGCAATGGCGCTCGGCTCGGCGATCGGCTACCTGATGGGCCGCGTTTCGCTTGCCAACCGCCTCGGCGATCCTTGGCTGATCCTGCTGCTCAATTTGCCGGCCCTGGTCGTCATCGTGCTGGCCTATATCTGGGCCGGGCTGACCGAGGTCGCCGCGATCGCCGCCATTGCCATCAACAAGCTGCCGACCGCGGTCGTCACGCTGCGTGAGGGGGCACGCGCGCTGGATCCCGCGCTCGACGAGATGGCAACGGCATTCGCGATTCCGCGCGGCCGCGCTTTCCGGCATGTGATCCTGCCACAGCTTGCGCCCTACATCGCGGCGGCGGCGCGCTCGGGGCTTTCGCTGGTCTGGAAGATCGTTCTGGTCGCCGAATATCTGGGCCGGCCGAACGGTGTCGGCTTCGAGATCGGCGTCGCTTTCCAGTTGTTCGACATTCCCTTGCTGCTCGCCTACTCGCTGAGCTTCGCCGCGGTCGTGCTCGTCATCGAGACGGCGCTGGTGCAGCCGTTCGAAACCCGGCTAACGCGGTGGCGGCTCCGTGCAGCTTGAGGTCAATATCACAGGCAAGAGCTTCGAGAACGCGGCCGGCAAGCGGCACGACGTGCTCGACAACGTCACCTTCACGCTGAACGCCGGCGAGGTCGGCGTGCTGTTCGGCCCGTCGGGCTGCGGCAAGAGCACCCTGCTCCGGATTCTCGCAGGCCTCGACGCCAACTACCACGGTCATGTCACGCGCTCACCCGGCATGCGGCTTGGCATGGTGTTCCAGGAGCCACGGCTGCTGCCCTGGCGTTCGGTCGAGGACAACGTCCGGCTCGCCGCACCTGATGTCGACGACGGCACGCTGTCGGCGTTGTTCGAGGTGCTCGAATTGAGCGTGCACCGCAATCATTTTCCTGGTGAATTGTCACTCGGCCTCGCCCGCCGCGTCGCGCTTGCCCGCGCCTTCGCCGTCGAGCCGGATTTCCTGATCCTCGACGAGCCGCTGGCCTCGCTCGACAACGCCCTCGCGGGACGGTTGCGCGACCAGGTCGCCACGCTGGTGGCCAGCCACAAGATGATGACGCTGCTGGTCACGCATGATCTCGACGATGCGGTCCGCCTCGGCGATCGCCTGTTCTTCCTGTCGCCGCGGCCGGCTCGCATCCTTCATGTCGAAACCATCGCCGCGCAGCGCGCGGCGCGCGGCGAGCCCGAAATCGGCGAAATCAAGCAACGGCTCTTGCAGTTGGACCTTGCAAATATGTGATCTGCCGTCATCCTCGGACAAAAGCTCAAGGGAGAGATTGAATGTCACGCGCCTGGATTGTCGTTGGTGTTGGATTGCTGGTGTTGCCCGCCGCGGTGCTTGCCCAGAGCAAGGGCAAGGGCATTCGGCTGTGGAATCTGACCAGCGCCACGATCTCGAGCTTCGAGCTCTCGCCGGCCGGCAAGAACGAGTGGGGTCCGAACCAGACGCTCAACGACAAGGACAAGGAAGTCGATCACGACGAGCGCCTGCGCATCACCGGCGTCGAGCCGGGCCGCTACGACGCCAAGGTCGGCTACAGCGGCGCCAGGCAGTGCTTGGTCCGCGACATCGAGATCAAGGCCGATGCCGTGTTCTCGGTCTCCGACAAGGACCTCAAGAACTGCAACAAATAGCTAACCTGCGGTCGCTTCGCCGTCCGTGCGAGCGCGGTCATTGGAATGCGGATATTCGCAGCGCCAGCGCACCGCAGTCCATTTCGGATGCTGACCGACCCATTGCGCGATGTATGGTGGCGCGGCCATCGCACATTGCTGCAACGAGCCATTCCAGTCGAACAGCAAATGCTGCTCCTCGCAGGTCGCGGGCGACAACACGGCACATACAGTGACGATCAGATCTATCGGGTTCATGTGCGATCCCTAAAGCGTGCTCATGACTAGATAATACGACGAAATACGTAGTCAGCCAGTCGACGGTTTCACAGCCCCGTGAAGCGCTATGGGAACCAGGCCTAGAAGTTCAAGCCATACACCAGCCGCGCCTGATGGCGTTCGAAATTGACCAGGTCGAGAACGGTGTTGCTCCCTGCCCGCTGCCCCCACGCCTGGACGCTCCAGGTCGCAGTCAGCCGCGAGCGGTCGGAGAGCTGGACATAGGCCGTAGGCCCGATGAACAGCGCCTGGCCGGAGAATTCATCCAGGCCAATCCCTTCATATTTTCTGAAATAGCGCACTTCGCCACCGAGCTGAATATTCGGCCTCAACTTGGCCATCAGCCCGAATGCGACGCCGATCGTGGCATCCTGTTCAGCGGCGCCGGTGCTCGGCATCCGAGTCCATTCCGGCTCATAGCTGACATTCAGGGCGGCGACCACGAAATTCGGAATCACCTCGCGGTCGAACGCCACTATGAATTCGGTGCCATAGCTGCGGACCGCGGCAGCGGTCGTCTCGTCGACACGGTCGGCGTGCATCTCCAGCGCCAATGTCATGCCGAACGGCGCCACGTCGCGATCGAGAAAGCGATAGCGGAAGTCCGCCGAGACACCCTGCCACGACAATTGACGGCGATCGTCAAAACCCGGCACGTGGCTGATGTCGAACGCCGAGAACGACGTCCCGAGCTCGACACGAAAGTTCGGCGCCGGAACGAGTTCGATCTCCATTTCCTGATTGAGCGCGCGATAACGGCCGCCATCCTTGACGAAGTGTCCAGTGGTCTGGCTCTGGAATTCGCGCTCGCCGGCATCGCCGACATCGGATCCGATCATGAAGCCGAAGATGTGCTCGGTATCAAACCCCTCGGCGTAGGCAGCAAGCGGTAGCACCGCGGCGATGCCGGCAATTGCCGCGCAGACCACGCCCACCCAACGTGCTCTCCCGATCTCGAGATTCATTGTCCCGAACCACCGCCTCGAACCGCACTGTAGGACGAAGCGATGCGGCCCGCCAATCGCGCAGGCAGGGTCGAGCTCAACGTCTTGTGGGAAGGATCTGGGGAAGCCGCACGAGCGTCGCCAGAGCGTTTTTGGGCGAAGTGGATACCAGTTCGCGCGAAAGAAACGCGAAGACAAGAACCCAGAGCCGCGAAAGACGCCTGCCACGGCTCGACGCAGCAAACTGCATGAGCCGGACAGGCCGTCTCGCGTTGCTTGTCTGAGCTTACTTACGCGCCGCGCAGGCGTACATGTTGATTTCCATGCCCACCGGCACTTCGACGATCTTCGGTGTCTTCCAGGCCATTTCCTTCTCCCAAGTATGAGTTGACGCAAGCCTCGCGTCGCGCAGCAAGCCAGGTCTGGCCTTTCCAGGGCGCAAGCCGGGCGGTGAAGACCCGACTTCACTGCTGGACATGCCGAAACGGACGACAGCTCGCCGACGCCCGCCCCGCACTGAAACGGCCGGGAAACCCCGACACTGTTCTGTCAGGCATTTTCCGGTTGCCGGGCAGCGACGCGCCGTCAAGCAGACCACATTGCTCCGGCCACATCTTGCCCAAGAGCGAAATCGCCATTTTTTGTTGTCCGCAGGGCTTTGGCGGCAAATCCGAAGTTCGCCCGCCAGGAATCCGGCGGCAAGCGCCTATTTGAGCAGGCGCAGCAGGGCCCGGCCGGCGCGTGACTTCAGCTCCTTCGCATCCAGCGTACCGTCATTGTCGGGGTCGGCAGCCTTGAAGCGCTGCTCGACGACCGCGAGGTATTCGTCGAGCGTCAACGTGCCGTCGTGATCCGGGTCCGCCATCTTGAGCTCCTTCGCGGTCAACCGTCCGCGCAATTCGCGCACGTCGAGCGTGCCGTCATGATCAGGATCCAGCTTCGCGAACAGGTCGGCGGCGGCCTTCTTGGCTTCGGCAAGGTCGACCGTGCCGTCATTGTCGGGATCGAGCATCTTGAGCGCGCTGCCCCGGCCGGATGCCGCCAAAGCGGGACCAGACAGAACGGCCACGGCTAAAGTCAAAGCAAGAGATCGGCGCGAAATCATCGTTCGTCTCCTTCGATGTCGCTCCGGCGAACGAGATGGAGCGTGCCCTGCAAATCAGGGTCCAGCATAGCAGCTTCGATGCAGCTTCCTACAACCAGTGCAACCGGCAAGACCATGTCGGGTTTCGGGTGGAAAGAGAGCGTCTCACAGATCATCAGTGATGTCAGGTCGATTGCATTGCGCTTGAACGAGCGAGGTGACGCCATGAATGGCAGATGCAGAAGCGCGTTGGGCTGCCTTGTCGCGCTCACTTTGATCGCGCCGACGTTCGCACAGAATGGAGCTCCGGCGGCGGAGGCAGTGCAGCAGCGCACGCTCACCGGCAAGGAGCGGCTCGGCCGCAAATGGACCGATGAGCAGCGCATCGACAATTGCAATGTGCCGCCGGACAAGCGGGGCACGAAGCCGCGTTCGAGCGTCTGTCCGCACGCGCCGTCGAGCTGATCGAAGCGTGCGCAGTGCGGTATGGCCACCGGCCACGCGTGGTGTTGCGTATTCCACGTGACGGTAAGCTACGGAGGCGCTTACGGAAAACTTGTCCCTCTCGACCAGCCTCCGCGGTCGGCTGGGTTCGTTCACGTTTTCGTATTGACCCGTTTTGGTTTCAGGCCGATGGTTCCGTCCGCAACGTCAGGAATAGGCGTGCAGAAAAGGTTCATTGGGAGGATATGATGAGACGCATTGCGCTGGCCGCAAGCCTCGTGATTCTTGCATCTTATGGTGCAAGCGCTCAGACCACCGAACAGTTGGTCAAGGGTGCGACTGATACATCGAACGTTCTCAATTACGGAATGGGTTACAATCTTCAGCGCTTCTCGACGCTGAACCAGATCAACAAGGACACCGTCAAGAATCTGGTGCCGGTCTGGAACTACAGCCTGAACGACGACCGCAGCGAGGAATCGCAGCCGCTCGTCTATCAGGGTGTCCTCTACGTCACCACGCACAGCGCCACGATCGCGGTCGACGCCAAGACCGGCAAGCAGATCTGGAAGACCAAGGTCGAGTATCCCGCCGAGACGCCGCGTATCGTCTGCTGCGGCATCATCAACCGCGGCGCCGCGCTGTATGACGGCAAGGTGTTCCGCACCACCCTCGACGCCAATGTGATCGCGCTCGATGCCAAGACCGGCAAGGAGCTGTGGCGCCAGAAGGCGGCGGACATCAAGGAAGGCTACTCGATGACGGTAGCTCCGCTGGTCGCCGACGGCGTCGTCATCACCGGCATCTCCGGCGCCGAGTTCGGCACCCGTGGCTTCATCGACGGCTGGGATCCCGCAACCGGCAAGAAGCTCTGGCGGACCTATTCGATTCCGACGCCCGACGAGCCTGGTGGCGATACCTGGAAGGGCGACACCTGGAAGCTCGGCGGCGGGTCGACCTGGATCACCGGCTCCTACGATCCAGAGCTGAACACGGTGTATTGGGGCATCGGCAATCCCGGACCGTTCAACGCCGCCGTACGTCCCGGCGACAACCTCTACACCTGCTCAGTGCTCGCGCTTGATCCGAAGACCGGCAAGATCAAGTGGCATTACCAGTTCTCGCCGAACAACCCGTTCGACTATGACTCGGTGGCCGAGATGGTGCTTGCCGACATGAATGTCGAGGGCAAGCCGACCAAGGTGCTGATGGACGCCAACCGCAACGGCTTCTTCTACGTGCTCGACCGCACCAACGGAAAGCTGCTCGCGGCCAATCCCTATGTGAACGTCAATTGGGCAACCGGTGTCGACATGAAGACCGGGCGTCCGATCGAGACCGACGTCGTCAAGGACGCGCGTGACGGCAAGAAGGTCACGGTCTATCCGTCGATCCTCGGCGGCAAGAACTGGGAGCCGATGTCGTTCAACCCGCAGACTGGCCTCGCCTATGCCAACACGCTGGCGTTCGGCGGCAAGTACAAGTCCGAGCCGGCGACCTACAAGCAGGGCGAATGGTACGTCGGCATGGATCTCACCGATCCCTGGGAATGGGGCACCGGACCTCGCGGCCATCTCAAGGCGATCGATCCGATGACCGGCAAGGCGAAGTGGGAAGCGCCAAGCGACATTCCGCGCTTCTCCGGCGTGCTCTCCACCGCCGGTGGCGTGGTGTTCTCCGGCCAGTTGACCGGCGAATTCGAGGCGTTCGACGCCGATACCGGCAAGAAGCTCTGGCAGTTCCAGACCGGCTCGGGCATCGAGGGGCAACCCATCACCTGGCAGCAGGACGGCGTGCAGTATATCGCCGTCAACTCGGGCTATGGCGGCGTCTACTCGCTGTTCTCCGGCGACGAGCGGCTGGCCAAGGTGCCACCGGGCGGCTCGCTGTGGGTTTTCGCGGTCAAGAACTGAGCGCGGAGCACACGTGACTGAAAGCGTAACCTCGTTGACGGCGGCGATCCTCGCCGCCGTCGCGGCAACCTTGATCATGTTGATCCCGGCGGCCGCACAGCAAGCCAGTGCAATCGACCTTCAGGGACAGGCCGACCAGGGCAAGATCACCTACGCCAAGAACTGCTCGCACTGCCATGGACCCAACATGGTCAACTCCGGCACCATCACGCCGGACCTGCGCGCGTTTCCCGACGACAAGACGCGCTTCGTGACCACCGTGAAGCAAGGCAAGAACGGCAAGATGCCGCCCTGGGCCGACATCCTGACCGAACAGGAGATTGCGGACGTCTGGGCCTTCCTGGCGAGCCGGAGGACGCCATGAAGGCTCTCCTTGCAGGCGCGGCAACAGCACTGCTTCTGGCAATGGCGGGCGTAGCCAATGCCGCCGACGACCCGCTCAAGATCTGCCTCGACGAGGATCTTCCACCGTTGTCGGCACATCACCGCGGCAAGCCGGATTCCGGCTTCGACGTGGCGCTCGCACAAGCCATTGCCGAGCGGCTTGGACGGCCGCTCAAGATCCAGTGGTTCGAGAGCAAGCTCGACGAGGATTCGAGCCCCGCGCTCGAGGCCAACGCGCTGCTGTCGGACGGCCGCTGCTCACTGGTCGGTGGCTACGCCCTGACCAAGGACTCGCTGGTGACGCCCGGCGTCGCCACGGCCAAGCTGCCCGACTTCGACGGCGCCACCCGCGAGGATCGCCGCCGGCGGATTCCAATCGGCGTGCTGGCGCCGAGCCGGCCTTACATCTATTCGCCGATGACGGTCCTGCTCGGCGCCAAGGCCGGGGACAGGATCAAGGACCGCAAGATCAGCGATATCGGCGATCTCGCCGGGCTTCGCCTCACGATCGAAAGCGGCACGCTGGGCGATGCCATTCTGATGACCTTCGACAAGGGAAAGCTGATCGACGACATCACCCACCTCGTTCCGGGGCGCAGCGACCTCCTGGGCGAGCTCGAGCGCGGCGAATACGATGCCACGCTGCTCGACCTGCGCCGCTTCGACGCCTACCGCGCGAGCCATCCCGACACCAAGATCACGGCCTCCGGCTATTATTATCCGATCGGCGCCAACCGCGGTTACGTCGCGCTCGAAACCGACAAGGCACTGCTGGACGCCGTCAATGCGGCGCTCGAGGAGTTGCAGAACAAGGGCATCATCGCTCAGCTCGGCCAAGCCGCTGGTCTCACCTGGCTCGCGCCGCGCGAGCCGGCCGTCCTCGGTGATGTCTGGCTAAAGATCTTGAGCCGGTGATGCGCGAGACCGCAGGTTATCTCAGATAACTCGCCAGATTCAGGCTCTGGATCTTCGAGATCGCCGAATAGGACGCGGTCAGCTGGGCCTGATAGGTCGAAAGCTGCGCCGTCACCGCGGCGACATCGACGCTGGTAAGGTCGGTCGACAGCGTCTTCGCAAAAGACTGGTAGTCGCTCTGGTTCGAGCTGGCGGTCTCGATCTGCGCCGCGTCGGTCGACAGCTTTGCCTGTACGGTTGACGTCGCATCCAACGCACTGTTGGCGAGGTCGAGCGCCTGGGTTATGTCGCTCGATGACAACGTCGTGCTGTTGCCGACGAACTTCAGCAGCCGCATAACCTGCTCGAAGGCGGGATTGTCGGCGGTGACGCCATAGGAGACCGACTGGCTGTCCGAAACGCGCACCGACGCGATCTCGCTGTCGCCCTCGTAGTAGCTGGTATCGGCCGTGGTCAACGAGCCGGTGCCCGTTGCAAAGCTCGACAGGTCGGCCGGTGCGGTGTCAGTGCGGGCGCCGCTGAAGACGTATTCGCCGTCGTACTGGGTGTTGAGCAGCCCCTGCATCTGCGACAACGCCTGCTGGGAATAGTTGATCACCGAGGCCGTCGCCGTGCTGCTGCCTACGGTGGCGGCACTGAGCTGGGTACGCAGCTGGGTGATGATATCGGTCACCGAGCCCACCGCCGAATACATCGCCTGCACCTTGTTGTCAGCGAGCGTGCTTGCATCGATATAGGACTGCGCACGCGTCACCGAGACCTGCAGGTTGATGACACGCCCGGCGCCGGAGCCATACCCGCCGAAGTCCTCCGATTGCAGGCCGGACGACTCCTGCACCTGCTCGTTGGCCATCGCGGCCTGCACCCGCAGCGCGCTTGAGATCATCTGATCCGACTGCGCAAAGGTGGCAACACGCATCATCATGACGACGGCCTCGCCTAGCTCGCGGTCATTGCGGTCATGAGCGCCGAGAACATGGCGTTGATGGCCGTAATGATCTGGGACGCGGCAGCGTACTTGTTCTGCAACGCGCTCAGATTCGCGCTTTCCTGGTCGATGTTGACGCCCGACTGCGACGACAGCGTATTCGCATAGGTCGACTGCGCGGTCTGCTTGGCTGTATAGGTCGCCGACGCTTGGCTTGACTTGCTGGCGACGTTGGCAACGATCGCTGCCGCATAGTCGGTGAACGAGCCGGTGGTGGCGCCGAGCCCGCCGGCCATGGCGAAGTTGGTCGACCCCGTCAGCGCGCTCGAGAGCGCATTCAACACCGTCGCCGAGCCCGGTGACAGCACCGCGTTTCCTGCCGTGAGCGTGGCCGAGCTGTCGAGCGTGGCCGTCGGCAACGCCGATGCCCCGCTGAGGATGTCGCTGCGAACCGCGATGTTCGAAGCGTTGGTGCCCGTGATCAGGTCGTTGAGCCCGAAATAGTCCGAGAAGCCCTGCCCGGAACTTCCGACCGAGCTCGTCATCTCGTTGATGGCGACGCCGTTGCCGGACCCGGTCGCGGAAATCGTCAAATGTCCGTTGGCATCGATCGAGGCCGTCACGCCGGGCACGTTGCTATTGATATCGCTGACGAGCGAGCCAACCGTCGTGTCCGACGAGAGATTGAGGTCCTTGTAGGACACCAGATTGCCGCTCTGGTCGGTCACTGCAATCCGTACCGTTCCGGTCGCTGACAGCGGCGTCGTGCTGCTGACGGTGGCGGTCCCGGTCAGACTGGCAGGCAGCGGCAGGGAGGTGCCCTGGTTCGATACGGCATTCACGCTGGCGGTAAATTGCTGGGCAAGCTCGTCGAGCTGCGCCTGCGCGGCCGGCAGCGTCTGGTCACGCAGGGTGACCAGCGCACTGATGTTGCCAGAGGTGATTTGCGAGGTGATGTCGACCCCGTTGACCGTGATGGCGCTGAAGCCGCTCGACGAAGATCCAGCGACGTACGTCGTCGCGGCCGTGACATTGGACGTCGCCGTATAGCTCAACGGGTGCGCTGTGCTATCGACCAACGCCTGTCCCGACCCGGTATAGACCTGTAGGTCGCCGCTCGACGTCGTGAAATAGCTCACATTCATTTGCGAGGCCAGGTCCTGCAACGCACTGTTGCGCTGGTCCTCGAGATCGGCGGTGGGCTGGCCGGCGGCCGCCTCCTGCTTGATCTGCTTGTTGAGGTCGGAGATCTGCTGCAAGTCGGAATTGATATCGGTGACTGACGACGCAATATCCTGGTCGGCGTTGCCGCGCAGCTTCTGGATTCCGCTGGAGGTCTGCTGCAACTGGGTCGTGACCGCGGAGAGCGCACTGACCGCGTTGGCCTGCAACGACGCACTGCTCGGCGTGCTCGCCAGCGACGACAACGCCGACTGGAATGCCGCGATCGTGTTGGCGAGCGAAGTGCCCGTCGTCGAGCTGTCGCCGCCTGAGGCGCTACCGTAGAGCTGCTCGAGCTGGGTCAGATAGCTGTTGTTGGTGTTAGCGGCGCCAAGATCGGAATCGGCTCCGACCAGCGATTTGAGGAGCAGCTTGTCGACCGAGCTGCTGATCCCCGTGATCGTGACGCCGGTGCCGACGCCGGCGGTGACGCTGCTGCTCTGGTTGGCGGTCTTCTCGGTGTAGCCCTTGGTGTCGGCATTGGAGATATTGGCCGAGGCCACGCTGATCTGGACCTGCGTGGCCGACAACCCGCTGAATGCGATGCTTCGTGCGATATCAAGCGACGACACGGCCAATACCCTCCGGTGCGAGCCCGATCAGGCCCGCACGTTGGTGCCATAGGACATCGCGGGCGTGACGCGACGGCCGGCTGCGCCGTAGGGCGACACGTTGGCGATCTGCTCGCGGATCGCCTGCATGATCGCCTCGATCCTGCGGTTGCTGGCATCGATCGCCGCGCGCAGCCGCATCACGTTCTCGTCCATCGCGACCCGGAGCTTCAGGATCCGCTCCATCAGTTGCTCGCGCAGCACGCGATCCTGGACATTGAGATTGGCCGTCTTGCCGACCGCTTCGGCCACACACTGCTCGAACAGGCTTGCAAGCCGGTTCTTCTCGTCGACCTGCTTCAGCCGCGACGCCGGCAGGCCCTTGGCGAGCTCGACATTCTCCTCGTTCACGATCGCAATCAGGTTGTCGATCAGCGCGATCAACGACCTGGCGCGCTCGTCATTGCCCGCGGGATTGATCTTGATGTTGCGTTCCGGTGTCATGTCATCGCTCCCGTTCAAGCTAGTGGCCGCGACGCATGGCGCGGACCGATTGCGCGCTGCGTCCGTAGGCGGTGATCGCTGTTACCCGGACCTTGGCCCGGTTGAGTTCCTGGTCGACCCGCGCGCATTCGCGCATCAGCAGATCGCGCAATGTTTCGATGTCGTCGAGCAACGCGCAGAGCTGCTTGCGGTCGTGCGGCTGAACCGAATCGGCCTTCGCCTTCAGCCGCCGCAGCCTGATCAGCAGGCGGTCATTGGTTTCCGCTGACATCATCGCGACACCGCCGAGATCAGCGTGTCGAACATCTTGTCGACGGTGGTGATCACCTGCGACGCCGCCGAATAGGCTTGCTGCGCCGAGATCATGTTGGAGAACTGGCCGCTGGTGTCGGTGGTGCTGGACTCCAGCTCGCTGCCGTAAATCGTGCCCGCGCCGTTGGTTCCCGAGGTCTGCAGCGTGGCGTTGCCGGAAGCTGCCGTCGACGAGTACATGCCGTCGCTGGCCGCGTTCAATCCGTTGGGATCGCTGAAGGTCGCGACCGCGATCTTGTAGATCGCGATGGTCTGCCCATTGGAGTAGGTCGCGTCGACCACGCCGCCCTTGCCGATCGAGATGCTGCTCAGCTTGCCGTAAGGCAGGCCGTCCGACGTGATGCCGGTGAGATCGACGGCGGGTGTGGTTTCGCCCGACGAGTATTGCGTCAGGCCGTCGGTCTTGCCTGCCGTGCCGAGATTGAGCGTGATCGCCGTGCCATTGGCGGTCGAGCTGTCGGCCGCGCCGTCCGTCCAGCCAGTCACCGAGATGGTCGGCGGGCTCGGCACCGTCGAATTGAGCGAGCCATCGGCATTGAAGGTAATGGCAACCGTATCGGTGATCGGGTTGGCGCTGGCAGTCGTGGGGGCCGACGCGAGCTTCGGCTGCTCGAAGCTCGCAGTCCATGCATTGTCGGCGGTCTTTTTCCAGTCGATCTGGATCGTGCTCGCCGTGCCGAGCGAATCGTAGACCGTCATCGAGCTGTTGAAGGTCGCGCCGACGGCGGCATCCGCCGGCAGGTTCGCCGCGATCGTCGTCTTGGTGGTGGCGCTGCCGCTGGTGGAGGCGACCTGGGTATTGATCGGCCCGAGGCTCGCAGCCGAGGCATTGCCGATGATGTTGCCCTGGGCGTCGGTGCGCCAGCCCTCGAGGTAGTTGCCGTTGTTGACGAGGTAGCCCGAATTGTCGGTGGTGAACGCGCCGTTGCGCGTATAGGAGGTGGTACCGCCGGTCGTCGCGTTGGTGGTGACGAAGAAGCCGCTGCCCTGGATCGCGACGTCAGTGGCATTGGTGGTCGCGGCCAGCAATCCCTGCTGGGTGATGTTGGCGCGGCCGTTCACCGTGACGCCGCCGGAGGTGTAGGCGGTCGCGCTGTTCGATGCCGTCACCAGATCGTTGAACATCGCCGACGTGGTCTTGTAGCCCGTGGTGTCGGCGTTGGAAATGTTGTCGGAAATCATTGCCAGCGACTGGCTCTGCGCATTGAGCGCCGAGATCGCCGAGGAAAGTGCGCCAGTGAGACTCATGATAAAACTCCGGAAGCAATCAGGACGAGACGCCGATGATGTTGGCGGCGCTGACGGGGACGCCGTTGACGAGCAACGAGGGCGTCGAGCCGGAGGCATCGATCCCGGTCACCGTTCCCGTCATCGTAGTGTAGCTGAGCAGCGAATTGCCGGCTGAATCGGTCGCGGTGACCTGGATCGTGTACTGACCGCCATTGCTGAGCTGGGTGCCGCTCGTGGTCTGCCCGTTCCAGGTGAAGCTGTTCGAGCCGGCGTTGCCGGTGCCCTTGCCGCTCCACACCGTGTTGCCGGAGGAATCCTGGATCGTGATCGCGACGTTGGACGCGGCCGAGGTCAGCGAGTAGCCGAACGTCGCCGAGCCGTTGGTCAGCTCCGCGGTGTTGGTCTTGGCCTCGACCGTGTGACCGATATAGTTGACCGAGTTGAGCGTCACGAGGCTCGAGAACGAGCTCGCCAGCGATGTCATGCTGGTGTTGATCGATTGCTGCTCGTTGAAATTGGCGTACGAGGTGAGCTGGTTGATGAAGTCGGTCGTGCTGGTGGCGTTGAGCGGATCCTGGTTCTGCAACTCGCTGACGAGCAGGTTGAGGAAATCGCTCGAGGTCAGCCCCATCGACGCACTGGACGCCGCGCTCGACGACGAGCTCGAGGCGGCGGAGGTTGCAGCAGAGGTTGCCGAGGAAACGGTCATGACAAGGCTCTCTTCGCCGCGGGTGAAGGCGGCGGAACGCGTGGGAACATTGGGGTCGTGAAGTCGTTCGCAGATAAAACGGACGGCGCGCCGATTTCAGGCGCGGATTCATCCACACGGAATCATTTGATTAATCGGCAGAATTTGCCGCGTTGGCTGCGGCCCGGAGGCGCGCATGCGCGCGAGGCCGCGAAGAACGCTGGAAGGCTTTTAGAGTGACAGGCTGATCGGCCGATCCGGCTCGGCGAGCATCAAGGCCGGCGGCGTCAATGCGGGCAACAGGCAAAGCGCCAGCAACAGCGCGGGCAGCACCTTGCCCTGCGGCGCGGATTCACCGCTACCCTCGGCGTCACTCGGCTGGTCGTCGGGCGCGGCCGGCTCCCTCGGCAATTTCGCCGCCGCGGTCACGATGCGATCCGCCAAGCCATTGGGGGCGCGGACCGGTGGCGCCGTCAGCGCCCGACGGATTGCGCTCGCCTCTTCGTAAAGCGTCCGGGCCTCGGCAGAAGACGCAAGGAGCTGGACGGCGGCAAGACGTTGATCATCGGGCCAGCGGGACAGATCCTCCCCCAGCCGATCGATCAGGTCTTCGAATGTCGCAACGTCCATCCCGCGCGCAGATCCAGCCTCGTCGCCAAGGCTGTCATAAAGCATTCGCGGGACGGCGGAAATCAATTTCCGCCGCCGTAGCGCCAGGTCCAGCATGATGCCCACCGAGCGGCCATTTCCCCGTCAGGACGCCGGCCCGGGCGCCCCGTCCCACCCCGAGAAGCCGCTGCCCCGGGGGCGATTCGTCCGTTCTTCCGCGCTCAGCGGCCGGCGACTGATTCGAGTGCCTTGTCGGGTGTCTTGTCGAGCGCTTTGGCCTTGGCGGCCTGGCCGGCGGTTACGTCGACGAACTTCCAGGCATCCCGGAGTTCCGTCAGGCTGGCGATAATGCGCCGGAAGTTCTCGCGGGCGCCCGGCCGGCCATAGGAACGCAGGCACGCCATGATCAAGGCATTGTAGGTCCGGAACAGACGATCGGCGATCGCGCCGCCGCGGGTGAAGTCGAGATTGTGGCTCAGTCCGCGCAGGATCGCGGTTGCCCGCGTCAGATAGGCATGCCCTTCCTCGAAACGCTTGGCGTCGTGTGCATCCAGCGCCTTCTGCAACAGCGTGATCGCGCCGTCGCACAGCATCACCACCGCCTTCAGCGGCGGCACCGCGACCGCGGCAGATCGGTAAGCATTGTTGGCGTGATAGGCAGTCGCATTTTGGGTCATCAGTTACTCGATGCTGAGTTCAGAAGGGCTTTCAGGTAGCCCAGTGTGTTGTTGGCCGTTTCAATGGCTGCCTGATAGTTGGCGTATTGCGTCTGCAGCTGCGTCTGGTAGGTCGCCGCGTCGCTCTGGATGCTGTTGACCTGGGTCTGCATGTCGTCGTCGGTCGACTGCAAATTGCTGATCAGCGTCTGCAACGACCCGCTGTTCGCGGAATTGGTCTGCGCGATCTGGTAGATCTGCGACGCAAGGCCGGAAGTCGAGGTCACGTTGATCGATTGCGAGGTCGAGCCGGTATAGTTGAATGCCATACCGGCATAGATCGTGCCGGCATTGCCGATGATGGTGTTGCCGACCACCGAAAATCCGGAACTGTCGCCACCGACGGAGGCGCCGGTCAGCGTGCCGGACGAATCCACCGTCAGGTCGAGCGTGAACGATTGCGGCGAGGTGCCCGTGTTGACCACGCTGAGCTGGCTCGACGACGTCGTGGTCTGCGCCGAAAGCAGCGAGGTCACGCCGGCGAGATTCTGCGTCAGCACCGTCGACAACGTGCCGGTGTCGAGCTGCAGCTCGTTGTTCTGGTTGAAGGACAGACCGAGATCGGCCATCGTCATGCTGCCGACGGACCCGCTCAGCACCTGCTGAAGCTGGGTCATGATGTCCCGCATCGTGCTGTCGCCGAACAGCACAGCGCTCGACGAGGCCGTGCCATCGGAATTCTGTGCGGACTGCGCGATGACCTGGTCGCGAAAGGCGTTGTAGTTGGTGACGAAGCTCTGCAGCGCTGACGTGATCTGGCTGGTGTCGGTCTGGATGCTGATATTCAGGCTCGTGCCGCTCGGCGTCGGCTGCAGCAGGTCGAAGGTGACGCCGGAGAGGACGTCGGAGATGTCGTTGGTGTTGCGGGTGAGCGAGATGCCGTCGAGCGTGAACTCCGCGGACTGCGCCGTCTGCAACACGTTGGTGAAAGCCCCGGACGTGCCGGTGACGCCGAGCTTGTTCAGGATGTCGTCGCCGGATGTCGACGAATAGGTGATGTTTGCCGCGTCCTGGGTCCCCGTCAGCACCATCTCGTAGGAACCGCTCGACACCTGGACGATCGAGGCCTGCACATTGGTGGTCGAGGTCTGCGCATTGATGGTGTCGACGATGTCCTGCATCGACATGCCGCTGGTGATCGTAATCGCCGAGCTGGTGCCGCCGGCCAAACCCAGCGAAAACGTGCCGGAAAGGCCGAGTGCGGTGGACGTGCTCGACTGCGAGGAGCCGATCACCTTCTGCGCGGTCGCGAGCTGGGTGATCTGGAGGGTATGGTTGCCGGTCGCCGATCCACTGTTGACGCTCATGTTGAGCGCGGAGGACGCGCTGACGTCGCCGGTGGACGAAATCGTCGCCGCGCGCGTCGCGAATGCGTTGGTGGCGAGCGAATTGACGATCGAGGTGCTCAGTGAAGTCAGGCCCGATGCCAGCGTCGAAAGCTCGGTCTGCAGGTTCGTGTAGGCACTTATCTTGGCCTGGTTCGCAGTGATCTTGGTGGTGATCGCCGTCGCGGAGGCCAGCTTGGCGTTGACTTCGGCCTGGATCAGCTGGGTCCAGTCGATGCTGGTCGAGTTGGTCGTACCGGTGGTCGTCACCGTATCCGCCGAGCTCGGCGAACTGGAGCTCGAAGAGGTCGTTCCGGCCGTGCTCGAGGTGGCGCTGCTTACCGTCATGTCAACACGTCCGCCGTCAAAGGGATCGGGCCGGCGTTAGGCCGGCCCGACACTCGTGAGTCCGAACTAGCCGAGGAGCTTGAGCAGATACTGCGGCATCTGGTTGGCCGCGGTTTCGGCCGACACCGCCGCCTGGGTCTTCACTTCGGCGGAGGACAGCGTCGCCTGTTCGGCGGCGATATCCACGTCCATGATCGCCGAGTTGGCCGACTGTAGGTTCTGGGTCTGGGTCGAAATCGAGTCCGCGCTGAAGTTGAAGCGGGATTCCTGGGCACCGATCGCGGCGCGCGCGGCCGACACGCTATTGATCGCCGTATCCAGGGCGCTCATCGCGCTGGTGGCGCCCGACAGCGTGGAGACGTCGAGCGAGCTCACGCCGAGCGAGGACGAAGTCAGGCTCGTGAGCGTGATGGTGATGGTGTCGCTCGCGGTCGAGCCGACCAGCACGGCAACGCCCGACGAGAACACGCTCGAACCATCGAGCAGGCTCTGGCTGCTGTAGCGGGTGCCGGTCGCGATCGAATCGATTTCGCTCGTGAGCTGCGAGAATTCCGAGTTGATGTAGGCGCGGCTGGAGTCGGTCACGGTGCCGGAGGCGGACTCCGAGGCCAGCGACTTCATGCGGGCGAGAATGTCGGAAATGTTGGACGCGCCGCCGTCGGCGGTCTGCAGGATCGAGGTCGCCTGCGAGGCGTTGGTCGCAGCCTGCTGCAGCGTCGTGATGTCGGACGAGATGCGGGTCGAGATCGCGAGACCGGCGGCGTCGTCGGAAGCCGAGGTGATGCGCGAACCGCTCGACAGTTTCGACAGCGCACTGCTTTCCTGCGCCGAGTTGATGTTGAGGTAACGGACCGCGGCGTTCGCGGCTGTATTGGTGGAAATTGCGGGCATGAGTAGCTCCTGTGCTGATGGGGCATGGCATGCCGCATCGTGAAAGTGAGAGGTGACGCGGATCCAGCCCCCGTCCGCCCGATCAAACGGGTCGGCCGTCGGTGGTCAGGCGCGAAATCTTCAGAAGCCGGAATTTATGGTTAGCAGTCGGTAAACGCGCCGCGCAGGTCCCGCTCGTGCCGCTTGAGCATTTCGCGCAACTGTTGTCGCCCTCGCTTGAGGAGCGATTCCACCGCAGCGACCGTCGTATCCATCACCTCGGCGATCTCGCCGTTGCTCATGTTCTCGTGATAGGAGAGGATCACCGCGACGCGCTGCTGCTCGGGCAGCCGCTGCATCGCGACCTCCAGAAGATTGCCGATCTCGTTGCGCTCGATGACGGTGGAGGCATCGAGCTGGGTGTCGGCCACTTCGGGCACGACATCGACGTTCTCGGTGCGCGGCTTGCGGCGCAGATCAATGCAACGGTTGCTGACCACGCGATACAGCCAGGTCGAGAACTTGGCGCGGCCATGCTGCCAGCGGCCGCGATGCGTCCATACCTTCAGCATGGTGTCCTGCACCACGTCCTCGGCGTCGGCGGCGTTGCCGACGATGCGCAGCGCGATCGCGTAGGCGCGATCGACATGACGTTCGACGAGAGCACGAAACGCCGTCTCGTCGCCGGCGGCGAGGCGATCGAGCAATTCCTTGTCCTCGTCCTGGATCTCGACGGTATCGAGCGGACCTGCATCCGCGACCGTGGGGACGTCGATCCAGGGGGCAGCCGCTTCGAGCGGCGCGACCGCAGCCGTCGTGGCCTCGATCTCGGCCGCTGCCGTCATATCAAGCGCGTAACTCATGCCCCGCTCTCCAACCCGCGCCGCTGGCACACATCCCAGACGGCTTCTGAGCGTTGAACGGAGGCGTCAGGCAAACCAGGCGAAATTTTTTTGTTATTTTTCAAATGCTTAGCTGGATTTTTTTGCCGACCGCCCGGCAAAAGCTGCCGCCGCGCCACTGCGCGTGGAAAAGTTCGCCAGGATTTGGAGCAATCGTTCAGCATCGCCTCGCATTCCCGCGGGAGAGATCGTCGCGCCGGAAAACGCTGTTGTCACATCGACTAACGCTACGCGAACACGTGCATGCGTGGAGCATGCCAGTGACTCATTGCCGCGTGGTCGCCATCTTGCATTCGACGATTGCGACTAGGCAATTTTTTCCGAATCACTGTTTCGACGTTATCGGATTTTTTGAATCTGTCAGTCGCGAAGCGCGCGATTTCGAATCCCACATCAACTTTTTTGAACTGACGCGCCTGATTTGTCTCACGCGCGCGTTGAACGCATGAGGACTGGCGGGAATCTTGCGCATGACGATCGTGACGGTCGACGCGACGCGTCGAGCGCAGAATGTTTCTGCATGTTCATTCGATGTTTTCGATACATTTCTGTTGCGCGCCTGCACGACGCCAGATGGCGTATTTGAAAGGGTTTTTCAGCTTTCCTGCATTGCTGAAAAATTTCCAAATATGTCCAACAGTTTCGTTCAACATCGAATCCAGGCGGAGACGCGCGCGCGCAAGTTGGCGCAGGAGCGCAACGGCTCCACCGAAGTGTGCATCGCCGACATCTATAAGTACTTTCCGTTCAGGCTGTTCGGCCTGAACCGCGACGCATTGCAGGATCTCGCGCGGATCGAGTTCGAGGCCGAGCTCGAGCTGTGCCGCGTCAATCCGGAAATGGTCGAGCAATATCTGGACATGAAGCGCGGCAATCTTCGCGTCGGCTTCATCTCCGACACCTATTGGAACACCGGACAGCTCGCGCAGTTGCTGCGGACCTGCAGCCCCGGGCTGACCTGGGATTTCCTCTATGCGTCCTGTGACCACGGCAGCAGCAAGAGCGAAACGCTGTTCGAGACCTATCTCGCCGAGCAAGGCATCGATGCGGCAAGCTCGTTCCACATCGGCGACAATCACAACGCCGATATCAAGGGCGCGCGCCGTCACGGCATCCGCCCGCGCTACTATCCGCAGGCGAGCGCCGCGCTGGCGTCCAAGTTTCAGCGCGAAACGTCGATCTTCGAATTGCTGTGCCCCGATCGGCCGTCGCGGCTCGATGACGGCGCCCGCACGCTGCGGCGTGTGGTGACTGCGCGAAGCGCGGAACAATCGCCGGCCTTCCACCTCGGCGTCACCGTACTCGGCCCGGTGATGGCGGCGTTCGACGCATTCATCGAAGAGCGGCGCATGGCGCTCACCCGCGAGGGCAAGCGCGTTGCGATCGGATTTCTCGGCCGCGATGGATTACTGCCGTATCGTGTCTGGCAAGAGACCCGTGGCGAGGCCGGTGCCTATGTCGAGATCAATCGCCGTGTCAGTCTGGTCGGATCTGCCGATACGCTCGAGCCGCTCTGCGAGCTGCTGAGCCGGGTCGTCAAGATCGACGCGTCGACCTTCATCGACATCGTCAAGGTGCAGCCCCCCGCGGTGATGAAGTTCTTTGCGCAGTTTCCCGACGGCATCGCGAGCGGACGCGAGCTCGCCGACGCGCTGCCCGATCTGATGGACCCGAGCGAGATCGCCGATATCGCCACCGGCGTTCGTACGCGCCTGCTCGCCTACCTTCGCGCACGGATCGAGGATTTCGACGGCTGCACCGATCTGATCCTCGTCGACCTCGGCTATTCGGCAAGCGTGCAGAAGTCGCTGCGGCGCATCTTCGATTGCGAGGGCATTCGCATTCGCCTGCACGGTGCCTATCTGCTGACGCTGGACGATGCGTTCGACGACATCGCCGATAGCGACACCGCCGAGGGGCTGATTTCGGATCGGGTGGTCACCCCGCACGTCAAGCGCATGCTGATCCGCAATGTCGCCTTGCTGGAGCAGCTCTGCTGTTCCGCCGAAGGATCGGCGCGCGACTACCGCGGTGGCGAGGTGATGCGAGAGGCCGACCAGCGCCCGGCCGCTCAGCTTGCGCTGGCGACCGAGGTGCGAGCAGGCGCGCTGGCCTATGCTTCCCGCGCCCGGGAGCTGGCACCGCGCTACGGCCTGCTGCCGCACGCGAACCCCACCGTCGCGGCGCGCTGGGCCACCGCCGTCCTCGGACGCTTGCTGTTGCTGCCCGACGATGACGAGCTCGTGCTGCTCAGCGGCATCAAGCATGACGTCAATCTCGGCACACAAGCGCTGGCGCCACTGCTCGATGCCAGCTTCATCAATGATTGCATCATCGCCCGCGGCGTCGCGACCGCCTGCATCGCACCAGCACCGCCGATGTGGCTGGCGGGCAGCTTTGCCGCGCTGTCACCTTCGCACGCCTATCTTTACACGCTGTTCGGCACCAATCGTCTTCCGGCCAACGTATTCGGCGAGTCGCCATGCGGGACGTTGCAGGTCGGCCTGTTCGGGCAGGACGGTCAGGCGTCGCTTCAGACCGTCACCGTCTTTCACACCGGGTTCGGCGACCTCCGGCTGCGAATTCCGCTGTCGCGGCGCATGGCGGTCACGACGATCGCGCTGCCGTTGGCGAAGCTCGCCCGCAATGGCCTGCTCCATGGCGTCACCGTCCAGCACGGCGAGAGTGCGGCAAAGGCCACGGACAATTCCGGCATCAAGGCGATCGCCGCGGACCGGCTGACCGACGCCGGCCTCGACAGGAGCGGCCGTCAGTTCCGCGCGTCGAACGACGAGGGCATGCTGCTGATCCCGGTCGACGGTTTCGAGGAAGACGTTGCAGTCTACACGGTCGGGCTGACCGCCCTCGACCATGATCGCATCCTGGCGATCGAAGACCGGAACGATGCCGCAGCCCCCGCGGCTACGCTGACCTGGCGTGCCACGCCGGCCGCCAGCCGCAGCTGATTTGTCCGCCTGATCTCGCTGCCCCGTACGTAGTAGTTAACGAGGGGTAGCGCGGGCATGACATCGGCTGACACGGCGCAAGCAGACGGCTTGCAGACGAATTTTGACCAATTGCTATCGGCAAACGGCATCCGGATGGGCACGGCACAACGCCGCCGGCTGGCATGGCTGTCCGAACGGCTTGGGCGCGCAGCCGTCCATCAACCCGGTTCAGTGCCCGCCCGCGACCATGGCGTCATCGTTCTCGCCGAGCCGCCGAGCGGCCCAGCAGCCGAGATGCTCTACCGATCGCTCCGCACCGATTGCATGGTCGTCGTGCCGTTCGGCGAAAATCCGGCTTTCGATTTCCTGAAGTCCAAGCTGACCGATTTCGGCACGATCGGGCCGAGCGCGGACGGCCCGCACGAGATGTGGTGGGGCGGCCTCACCTGGCGCCCGATCGCGCCCGAGGCAGGCTCCAGGTCCAAGGCTCCGTTACGCGTGGTCTCCTGCTATCCCCGCTCTCGCGGCGACGATCACGCCGACGCGCTCCGGGAGAAGCTGGCCGAATTCCAGATCGCCTGCGACATCGAGCCGATCGACACCGCGGACGGTGAGCAGATGCGCGCGTCCGAGATATCCGCATTCATGCTGCGGATGTGGGAAACACACCCCGAGCCGCTGCTGTTCATCGCGGCCGATGCAACGCTCAGCGAGCCACCCCTGTTGCCGTCCTCGCTCGATTGCGACGTCGCACTCCATAAGTGGAACCGGTGGGAGATGTCGGCGCGCACCCTCTATCTCGGTCGCACCGCGGCGGCAGAAGCACTGCTGCGCGGCTGGCATCATGTCGCGTCCGCCTATCCCGCGGTCTGGGATGGCTACCTGCTCGACCAGGCATGGAGCCTGACGTCGTCGCAGATGGCGCTCGACACCGTCTGGCTGCCGCGCTCGTACCATGCCCCGGCCGAGGACGTCGGCACGCCCCGCCACACCACGGTCGTTCACAACCTGCCCGGCGACAATAGCGACCTTGGTCCCGACGCCGAATTCGGCGTCGCGATGCGGGCCGCGCGGCGCGCCAGCCGCAGCGGCGGCCGCGACGCCATGATCGTGATCCAGTCCCAGGCGGCCTCGAACGACGCGATCACCGTGATCATGCGCGATATCGCAGCCAGTGACGCGCGCGAGATGGCTGCGAGTATCGAGGCCGTGACCGGCGCATTCACCGCCGATTGCGGCGGCTTCGGCCGGCTCGAGCTCGCGCTCTGCCCGTGGCAGGACGATATCCGCGCGGCGAAATCGGCGGCGAAACGCGCCAACAACCGCATCATCGAGATCGCGCCGTGGCAGACGCTGCCGGCCGATCTGTTCCGCACCGTAGGCCAATCCCGCGACGCCGGAAGCGTCGTCGTGATGGCCGGCCAGTTCGGCTGAGACCGCCAGAACAACTGAAACAGGGAAGGATATCCACATCATGAAGACCATCATCCTTCTCACCGGCGTCGCCAGCCAGCAATTCGCGCTCACCGAATTGCTGAAGGCGCACAATCCGGCGCTGTCGTTCCGCTGCGCCGTGACCGCCGAAGACCTCGCCGCGATCGAGCCGGAGGTGCTGCGCGACGCCCGGCTATTGGCATTCACCACCGGCGTCATCGTGCCCGAGAGCATCCTGGCCGCGCTCGGCCACGGCGCCTACAATTTCCACCCCGGCCCCCCGCAATATCCCGGCTGGGCTCCGGCGCATTTCGCACTCTATGACGGTGCCCGCATATTCGGCGCGGTCGCCCATGTGATGGCTGCGCGGGTCGATTCCGGCCCGATCGTCGGGGTCGAATCCTTCATCATTCCTGACAAGATCAGCGTCCGCGGGCTTGAGCAGATCGCCTATGTGCGGCTTGCCCATCTGTTCTGGCGGATGTCACGCGATCTCGCTTGCGATCCCTCGCCGCTCGCCGAACTGCCGATTGCCTGGTGCGGGATCAAGAGCACACGGCAGATGTACCGGGAGATGTGCGAGCTTCCCGCCGGCATCAACGCCGGCGAGCTGGCGCGGCGGATTCGCGCCTTCCACGACGACTTCCGCGGCATCCCGCTGACCGTCTCCGTCCACGGCATCCGCTTCCAGCTGGCGACGACGGCCACGCAAATGCCAGAGGCGCCGCAGGTGGTCTCTCCACCGCTCGCGGCCGCATCCTGACGCGCCACGACGTCGGACCGATCCTCATCCCGCTTTACCGCTCCTTGAGCAGGTAATTCGAGCGCTAACGGCGCAAAAGATTCCCCTGCGAATCGGCCAGCATGGCGTTCAGAGCCGTTTCGGCCCGGTGAAGCAACGGCTTCGCGCCGATATCAGACGCAATTCCGATCGCGGCACGCAACTGGTGAAGAACTGAACTCCGCTCGGCCTCATTCGAGGCCGGCAGCATTGCGGCCTCGCCCAGCAAAGCCTCGGCTTCCAGTCCGGAAAATCCCTGCTGGCGCGCGGTATTCCGAGCTTCGCGCAGCATGCCGAGCGCCGCTGGCACGTCACCGAGCCGGCTCAAGGCTTGCGCCAGATAGATCGAGGTGCGCAGCACGATCGAGGTGTAGCCGACCGACTTCGCCTCCTCTCGGGCATCGGTGAGCGTCTTTCGCGCCTCAGCGAACCGGCCCTGCTCCAGATACGCAATGCCGAGATGGCACTCGACAACGGGCGCGAAGAGACGAATCCCATATTTCTGCGTGACGGCGAAGGCCTCCTCCAGGATGCCCGCTGCTCCCGCCGGATTGCCCTGGCCGAGCATCAGGAAGCCGCCGCTATATCCCGTGCCAACGCGATCGAACGGCCGATTGCTTTCATTGGCGATCGCCATGGCGCGCTGATGAAACTCGATGGCCGTGTCGATCTCTCCCAACGTGGTGTGGGTCACGCTCTTCATCATGCAGCAGAGCAGCAGCAGGGTTTTCGGGGTCGTCCCGGGCGGCGCGCTGGCATCCGGCCCGGAAAGCTGGACGCAGGCCTGGCCGAGCATCTGCTCGGCGTCCCGCAGCCGACCGGCGATGAAATAGGCTTGGCCAAGTGTGTATTGAGCGAGGTTGATCCAGCCCGAATTACCCCATTGCCCGGCCAGGCCCACGACCGCCTCGCCGGTAGCAATCGCCTCGACAGGCGTTCCGTAGAAATTCTGCGTACCCGACCTCATCGTCATGGCCGCAACCTTGCGTCCTATGTCGCCGATTGCATCGGCACGGCGCTCGGCTTCCTTGCCAAGGTCGAACGATTCCGCAACCTTTCCCGACCACATGAATGCCACCCGCGCTTCGATCCTCAGATCGACGGCGTCAGTCTCCCTCAAGCGGGAGAACGGCATCTTGTCGAGTGCCGTCATGGCAGTCTCGAAATAGCTGGCCGCACCGGCGAACGCCGATCGCGTTAGACTTCGTCGTGCCGCGGCTCGCCCATACGTAAACGCCTTCTGCCAATCCTTGGCTCGTGTCGCATGATAACAAAGTCTGTTGGGTTCATCGTGCCAACGTCCGCTGCTCTCCAGGGTTGCGAGAATGCGCGCGTGGACACTTTCACGGACCTTCTCGACCATCGAGTCATACGTCACCTGGCGGATCATCTCGTGCGGGAACTCGAGCATATCATCCGGTTCGGCATCGATCCTCACGAGAAACTCGGCGCGATCGAGAGCCTCCAGGCATCGCTGCATAGCCTCGCCAGGCAAACCTGCAATTTCGCGCAACATGGATTCTGTGGAGTGCGGTCCAATCGCTGCCGCGATCTGCAAAAGTGAGCGTTCCTCCTTCGACACACGATCCAGACGTGTGGCAATAACGCCCTGGATACTGCTCGGAATGCCCAAGTCGCCGACCGGACGAGCAAGCGCGAGATCGCCCCAATGCCCCCGGAGGATTCCGCTGTCCTTGAGGCTGCGACAAACCTCTTCGATGAACAGCGGCACGCTGGCCGTGTGGAGAACGACACGGCTCTTCAGGTCGGTCATGTTCTCCGACAAGCCCAGAATGTCGTCCAGCATTTCTCGTCCCGCATCTTCGCCGAGGGAACGCAGAGCGGCAATCTCGGCGTTGCAACGCTCGATCCAATCCGGAATTCCGTTGGGTCTGCTGGTCAGCAGCATCAGCAGACCGGGAGCCTTGAGAGACGCAAGCGCCGCCATGACGGCCTCACTCGCACGATCGATCCAGTGCAGATCCTCGATCAGGATCACCGTGCGCTGGCGCAGAACGACGCTTTCGACGACGGTGCAACTCGCGTCGATGATCGCGCGGCCGCGCGCGTGGGGCTCCAACTCGGCCCATTCCGGATCAGATATCGGACGATCCAACACCGCGTCGATCGCGGAACGCTGGACCGCCGTCAGATCCGACTGGAGCCCTGTCGAGTCGTCCGCCAGAATTGAAAGCATCAGCGCCTTCAGGGCGCTGAACGGGGCACCTTGAAGATTCGGGCTGCACTCGGCGTGGACGGGACGCCACCCCTCACGTTGGAGCTCGTCAACGAACTCGTGCACCAGCCGCGATTTTCCAATGCCAGGTTCACCAATCAGGAACGCCGTTTGCCGGCCAGGGCCAGCGCTGTGCGCCAGCCGTTTGAGCAGCGCGGTTTCTTCCACGCGGTTGACAAACCGCGCCACACGCCGCGCCCTGCGTACCCGCCAACTGGAGACATCCGCTGCACCAGTGACGCGGTAGACAGGCAAGGGCTCGCTGAAACCTTTGAGTTGCTGTCGTCCCAAATATTCGAACTGAACGTTGCCCTCGGCAAGGTTCTGACAGGCCTCGGACGCGTAGATCTGGTTCGGCCCAGCGACCGCTTCGAGCCTCGCTGCAAGGTGCTGCGCTACCCCGCCGATCTCATAGACCTTGGAATATTCGCTGGCGACCATGTAGGCCACCACCCGTCCGGAATGGAGCCCGACCCGAACCTGGAGCCCGGCGTCGCCGAGGCCGGCGACGCGCCGAACCAACTCGATCGCGGCATGGCAGGCCAGCGGCGCGTGGTTGTCGTCGGCGATCGGTGCGCCGAAAACCGCGGACAACCCGTCACCCAGTTCTTTGCTGACGATGCCGCCGAACTGCCGCACCGCGCTTCGCATGGCGGCCAGGGCCGGCTCCAGACGCGAGACCGCGGCTTCCGGCTCCAGATCCGCAACGAGCCCCGTGGAATCCACCACGTCGGCACGAAGGATCGTCACAAATCGCTGTTCGCTATCGGGATCCACTCGATTCGCGACGGCGGCGCCGCATTTGGCGCACCAACTGTCGTCCGCTCCGATCGCCGATTGGCATGCAAAACAAAGCATTCCCTGCTCTCAAGGCTGCTGCGTTATCGCCAGCTCAGCATCCCGGATGAGCAGCTTGGGGTAGAGATTACCAATCGGGACATGCTTATCAATCCGGACACGGGGTCGAAGCACACCCAAACCTGCACAAGAAGGTTGTTGAACTGGACGAGCCACAGTCTTGAGTGGTAGGTCGGAGCGCGACAGAAATGTGCCCGCGCACGACCCATTTCGTCGGGCGAACCAGCTTTTACAGAAACCTACGCACCACTACAGCAAGCCAAAGTTATACTGAAAGGAAAACGCGATGAGCGGACGTGTCTATAACAACCAGCAATTTAAAGATCATATCAACGCAAACTACTATCCTTTGCAGAACATGATCAAGAGCGTTGCTATACTTAAATCGTCAGAACTGATCGACATAGAGACGCTCGAATACGGCCAGTATCAGCCGATCCTGTCGCCCAGGGACAAATGGCCGAGCGGAAGCGGCAAGTTGTGGCAGCGGGAGATGGGCAAGGCCCGTCTGGACCTCGCAACCCAGCCCAACAGCGCGGCACTCTCCAAGGACCAACCCGGCGTCGTCCCGCTGACCAAGTGCGCACTGCTGGATGCCAGCGTCCGCAAGTGCTTCAACTCCGAACCACCGATCCCGATGCAGATCGACGTGAAGGAGCAGGACAAGACTGCGCCGAACGCCGACCGGCACGACATCCTGCTGACCTGGGAGCATAAGAATGGCGACGACCAGCCGCCGACCCTTCTCCTGCTGACGATGGTCTGCCCGGCCTGATTTCGCTGCGGACCACACGCCATCGTCCGCGATATTTTGGAGGCGAGCAGCAGCCCGGCGACAAGAGCTGGATGCCTCAAGAACGCGGCCAGCCTGCCTCACGAGGCAGGTTGGACTCGGCGCCAACATTCTCCAACCTGCAACAAGCGAAGAGTCCGATTGATACACTCATAGATAGTTTGTCTGCCTAGAACCGTTCCCAGATGCGAAGGAACAGCCATGTCTGATGTTCCTGCCGACAAGATTGCAACCGATGCGGAAAAGCGTCCGCCCTCATCTTCTCAAGCGCGCGTAAAAGCGCTGCTCGAAGGACCGATTCTGCAAACTCTGCTTGGGCTCGCTTGGCCGAACGCGATCGCATTCTCCGCAGGCACCCTCGTGGCAGTCGCAGAGACCTACTATATCGGCCGGCTCGGGGTCGACGCGCTCGCCGGGCTCGCGCTGATATTTCCTTGCGTGATGCTAACCATGAGCATGTCAGGCGGAGCAATGGCCGGTGGCGTGGCATCAGCCATTGCGCGTGCGCTCGGCGCGGACGACCGCGACCGCGCTGCAACTTTGGCGACACATGCCCTTCTGATTGGAATCTCACTCGGCGTCGTCTTTATGCTGGGCATGCTCATGTTCGGCCCATCGCTGCTCAAGTCGCTCGGCGGCAAGGGTCACGCATTGGCACAGGCCGTTGCATACAGCCACGTCTACTTCGGCGGCGCAGTCATACCTTGGCTGCTGAACACGATGGCAGGTATTCTGCGCGGTACCGGCAACATGAAGTTGCCCTCACTCATGATCCTCAATTCCGCTGCTTGCCAGATTGTCCTGGGAGGTGTGCTGGGCCTTGGCTTCGGGCCGGTACCGCAACTTGGCATGCATGGAGTTGCGGCAGGCACACTGATCGCTTATTCAATCAACATCGCGGTCATCGGCTGGTACTTGTTCACCGGGCGCGCTGGCATCGTTCCCAAGTTGCGAGGGCTCCATGTTCAGTCGGCAATGCTTCTGGACATCCTGAAAGTTGGTGCCGTTGCTTGCTTCTCACCGTTACAGTCCGTCCTGACGACCGGGGTCCTTACACACCTTCTAGCGGTGTTTGGGACCGCTGCACTCGCAGCCTACGGCATCGGCGCAAGACTTGAATACGTACTGATCTCGATCGCCTTCTCAGTCGGTGTCGCATCGGTGCCGATGATAGGAATCGCGATTGGTGCGGAGCGCATCTCCAGAGCCAAGCGCATCGCCTGGACGGCAGGGTTCGTCGCGTTCATCGTAATTGGCCTGCCTACAGGACTCATCGCGATGCTCCCGGATCTTTGGATCAATATCTTCACTGAAGACTCGATCGTACGGGCCATCGGCCGCGAATATCTTGCAACCGTCGCACCATTCTATGCCTTTCTTGGACTTGGATCATCGATCTACTTCTCGTCGCAAGGAGCAGCGAAGGTACTGGGGCCAGTGCTGGCGCAGACGGCCCGGTTACTCCTCATCGTGCTCGGAGGCTGGTGGCTATCAAGACAAGGAGCACCGGTCGCGAGATTTTTTGACCTCGCCGCTGTCTCAATGGTCGTGTTGGGCGTTTGGTCCTCCGCCAGCATCGCGCTTTCGCACTGGGCGAAACCCAAGGGCTGCTCCGAGAATAATACCTCAAGGTTGCATTGGTTGACGCGTCGTCGTCTTGGATGATACCTTTCTTTGAGCAGATAGAACCGAGCGTCTCGATCTAGTTGAGACCAAGCTGAACCAGGCCGCTCGCCGACAAGCTTGGATACACTGCAAGTTTTCCAACCCAGGTCGCATCTCACATCGGAGGAAAATCGATGGGCGGAATCTACAACGACGAGCAGTTCAAAGAGCTGATGAACAGTAACTACTATCCTTTGGACAACATGAAGCGGAGCGTCGCGAAGCTCAAGGCATCGGATCAGATCGACATCCACACGATGGAGTACGGTCAATATCAACCGATCCTCACACCGACGGAGACTTGGCCGAGCGGCGTCGGCAAGGCGTGGTACCGGAGCGTTGGTCAGGCCCGGATACAACTGTCAGCGCAGCCCAACACCAAGCCGCTGTCGAACGACGAGCACGTTGTCGTCCCCTCAACAAAATGCGCACTGTTGGACGCCAGTGTCCGGAAGTGCTTCAACTCAGAGCCTCCGATACCGATCTTGATCGACGTGATGGAGCAGAAGGAAGACGCGCCTGACGCCGACCTGCACGACATCAGATTGGTCTGGGAATACGGAGACGGAGACCGCAAGGCTCCGACACTTCTCCGATTGACAATGGTTTGCCCATACAAGCCAGCCGCGCGGAAAGCAGCGAGCCTGGTGGACACCCACCTGCCATCGACGAACAAATAGACAGGCGATAACCCAACCCATCAGGGATAGAACGCTGCAGGCGGCTATGAAACGATAGTTGCCTGCAGCGCCATCTGGACGTCAAGCTCGCGCTAACGTTCACGAGCCCGGCGTCCATTTCCAGACGATATCCGACACGTTGATCGGCTTCGGAATCAGCCCGATCGCCTTGAACCGATCGGCAATCGCCTGCTGGCTCCTGACAATCTCCGCATCGAGCGGCACCACCTGATAGTTCGAACGCGCGACGAAGCGCCTGATCGCCTCGATGTCGACGCCGGTCGCCTCGGCTTGGGCACGGGCCACCTCCTCGCGGTGGTCCGCGGCCCATTTTCCTTCTGCGGCGAAGATCGCGTTGAGCTTCGCGACGGTGGACGGATACTTCGCCACGAAATCCGATCCCGCGATGTAGAACGCGTTCGGCTTGTGCACGTCCTTATCGAAGGCGATGACGCGCACCTTGTCCTTGAGCTCCGCCAAAGCCAGATACGGATCCCAGATCGACCAGGCGTCGACGATCCCCCTGGAGAAGGCCACGGTTGCGTCCGCCGGCGCCAACGGCGTCGGGGTGATGTCGGCCCAGCTGAGGCCGGCCTTGTCGAGCGCCGCGACCAGCAGATTGTGCGCGCTCGAGCCCTTGCCGAACGCAACGCGCTTGCCCTTGAGATCGGCGAGCGTCCGGATCGGCGAGTCCGCCGGCACGATGATCGCCTGGTTGCTGCCGTCGGACGTCACCGCCGCGACGTAGCGGATGCTGGCCGCGCCGGCCTGCGCGAAGATCGGCGGCGTATCACCGACGAAGCCGAAATCGACGCTGCCGACATTGATCGCCTCGAGCAGCGGCGGCCCGAACTGGAAGTCGATCCACTTGACCTCGATGCCGAGCGGCTTGAACGCGTCCTCGACGGTGTGGCGCTGCCGGACGGCGGGGAACAAGCCGCCCTTCTGGGTGCCGATGCGGATCTCGGCCGGCTTGTCTTCGGCGTGAGCTGGCACAACCGCAAGTGCGGAGAACGCCAGCGCGGCGGCAAGGATGATGCGTCGGGTGGTCATGATGGTCCTTTCAGATGTTGCCTGAGATCGATGACGGCCGGCTCCGGCGCCGTTGCAGGTGCGCCCTCACCGCGCGCTCCGCGGCGCGCGCGGAACCGAAATGGCCACCGTCGAGGCCGTCAAAAGCGCGGTCCGAGGAGAAGAAGCAGAAGCCGCCGCTATCGCTGACGACGATGCCCGCGGTTCGATCCGATACTTCGATGACGTAAGCTTGGGATGGTTGAGACTGGGTCTGGGACATGCGTGCTCGATCGCCGAATGACGGCGCTCCTGTCTGATTGTCGAGTGCTCTGGATTTCGAAGCGATCAACAACAGACGCCGGTCGCCGCCGAGACGCAGCGATGCTGCATGCGGTGACGCATGTCGCACATCAGGCTGCGGTGGATATGTCTCATGGCGGTAACCTTGAACGGCACGGATATCGCGCACCAATATCCGGCCGAACCACGCGGCGGTCAATGAAATGACTGACCAAAGATCAGAGCCCGGCGCGATGCCTCATTCGCGGCCGGCGGAAAAACAGCACAGTTTAGGTGATGCCGGGTGCAGCCGGCTCGATCTGGCGCAATCGTGGCCGGGCACCATCTCGTGGTGCCCGGCCCGCATTGCTCAAGGGATGATCGGCGGGTGATACGTGAAGGTCGCCATCAGGATCGCGGCCAGCAGCATCACGATCGGGAAGTGGATGAAGAACTGCACCGACGTGTAGCCGATCAGATCCTTCGACTTCAGGCCGAGAATGCCGAGCAGCGGCAGCATCCAGAACGGGTTGATGAAGTTCGGCAGCGTCTCGGCGATGTTGTAGACCATGACCGTCCAGCCGAGATGCGCACCGATATCGTTGGCCGCCTTCATGATGTAGGGGGCCTCGATGATCCATTTGCCGCCGGCCGACGGCACGAAGAAGCCGAGCAGCGCCGAATAGATGCCGACCAGGAACGAGAACACGGTGGAATTGCTGGAGGCGCCGACGAACCAGTGTGCGATCGTATCCGACAGCGTCGTGCCGCTGCTGTTCGGCACCTTGGTCAGGATCTGCGCGATGCCCGCATAGAACGGAAATTGCAGCAGCACGCCGGAGACGCTCGGCATCGCCTTGGAGAACGACTCGATCAGGCTGCGCGGCCGCCAGTGCAGCACGATGCCGAGAATGAGGAAGACGAAATTGTAGGTGTTGAGCCCCGACAGCGTGATCAGCGGATTGCCCGACTGGAACGTCTGCCACAGCCAGCCGGCGGCAAGCAGCGCGATCAAGATGGTGAGCAGCGGGCTGAATTCGAGCCAGTCGCCCGGCCGCGCCGGCTTCCTGGCCTCGATGCGATCATCGCCGAGCGCGACGCCGAGGTCTTCCGCGGTCTTGGCCTGCTCCGGCGCCGGTGTCGTGAAGTAGCAGATCGCCGCCGACACCACGGTCACCATCACGACGGTGACCATGTTCTGCCAGGTCAGGATGGTTTCCGAGAATCCGATCACGCCGGTGATCGGCAGCAGCGATGCCGGGATGCTGCCAGCATTGGCCTGGAGCTGCGCGGCCGACGACGTGATGCCAAGCGTGAAGCCACAGCCGAGTCCGAGATAGCCGGCCGCGCCGGCTGCGCGGTAGTCGAGCCTGATGTCGGTGCGCCGCGCGATCTCCCGCACCAGAAGGCCGGAGAAGATCAGGCTGAGGCCCCAGTTCAGCAGCGAGAGAAAGATGCTGAGCACGCCCACGAACACCACCGCGCCACGCCCGGTCTTCGGCACGCTGGCGAGCCGCGTCAGCACGGCCGCCACCGGCGGCGACATCGCCACGACATAGCCGCCGATCGCGACCAGCGCCATCTGCATCGTGAACGGAATCAGATTCCAGAACCCGTCGCCGAAGGCGCGGCTGACGGCAAGCGGCGAGCCGCCGTGCAGGATCGCGCCTGCGGCGACCGCGATCACCGCGATCAAAACAAAGACATACGCATCCGGAAACCAGCGCTCCGCGAACGCCACCAAGGCCTGCGAAAATCGCGCCATGATGTTGTCCGCGACAGGTTTTCGCAGGCTCACGGTTTGATCGTGCGTTGCATTCGTCATTAATCTGATCCCCCTTCCGGTGATGCGGTTACGGCCTTCAGTCCCATTGGTTGTCAAAGCGCGAGCGTGAGATCGGTGAGCGGCACGGCCTGGCAGGCGAGGCATCGTCCCTCGCTTGCATCGACGGGACCGAGATGGGCGAACTCCCCATCGACGACCTCGACCGCGCAGCTTTCGCATTGTCCGACGCGGCAACCGCTCGGCAGCGCGACGCCTGCCGCGCTGGCCGCATCGAGCAGCGTCCCCTGCTCAGGTCCCCACGAGAAGCTCTGCTTGCTGCCGGCCAGCCGGATGGTCCGCGGCGCAAGGTTGTCCGGCACCGCCGGCGGCGACACGAAGCTTTCGGCAAAGATATCGAAGCGCGGGATACCGAGCGCCGCCGCGGCCTCGATTTGCGCGGTGACGAAATCCGGCGAACCGCAGATGTAGACCAGCGGCCGGCTTGCCAGCAACGGCTTGGCCTCCGCGAGATCGAGCCGTCCCTGGCACAGCGAAGCCGCGCCGATCGGGTCTTCCGCGAGCGGTGCGGAGTAGAAAGTCAAGCGTTTCAGCCCTGGCGTGCCGGCTTCCAGCTCCGCGAGCCGCTGCGCGAACGGATGCTCGCGGCTGTTGCGGCAACCATGCAGCAGCAAGATCTCGCCAACGCGATCCTGTGGCGCAATGCCTTGCAGCGTCTCGATATGGCTGATGAACGGCGTGATGCCGATGCCGGCGGCGAGGAAGATCAGCGGCCGCGGTCCCTTCAATGGCGGCGTGAAGATGCCGCCTGGCGGCTCCAGCAGCACCTCGTCGCCGATCGCAAGATCATGCAGGCGATCCGGCATGAAGAACGGCGCGTCGTCCCGGCGCGTTTCGCCGAGGAAGCGCCCCTTCACCGCAATCGACAGCGCGTCCGGCAGATCGCCCGCCCCGGTCAGCGAATAGGCGCGCGCCTCCGCGGCACCGGGCAGCGAGATCATCACATGCTGTCCAGGCAGGAAGTCGGGCAGCGGGCCACCGTCACGCGGCCGCAGGCCGAGGGCCACGACGTTATCGGCCTCGATGCGGCGCTCGCCGACCACAAACCGCCGCCCGCCGCTCCAGACGCCGCGACTGGCCACGCCGTCACGCCTGATATCGCAGACGATGGCGCGCAGCGGCACCGAGCCGCTGACCGGATCGCGTGCGTCGTCGCGCAGCACGGCGTTGATATTGCGCGTGTGGATACCCGCCGCCGCGGTGCGGTCGCGGCCGAGCGGCGGGCAGTCCTCCCACCAACCGAATTCGGCGACCACGACACGATCGTCGAGCGCCACATTGAGCCGCACCTTCAGCCGCACCGCGCCGCCTTGCGTCTCCACCACGGCCCAGTCGCCGTCCACCAGCCCACGCTGCGCGGCGAGGTGCGGGCTGATCTCGACCGCCGGGTCCGGCGACTTTCGCCGCAACGAGGCGACATGGCGCCAGGAGGAGTGCACGAACCAGCCGCTCTTGGCGGTCGACAGCACCAACGGAAAGCGCTCGTCCGCGGCTGTCGTGAGCGGGCTTCCGACCGGCTCGACGTGATCGGGCAACGGATCGTGCCCGTGTCCCAGCATCAGCTCCGAATAGATCTCGACACGTCGCGTCGGCGTCGCGAAGCCGGCAACCGTTCCGTCCTCGCGTGCGACCGCGTATTTTTCGTCGCGGAAGGCTTGCGGGAAACGCCGTCCTTCGGGATGCTCGCGCAAATCCTCGACGCCGATCCCGAGCGGCGCCAGCTGGTAATTCCAGCCGGCCTTGATGTCGCCGCCGAAGAACAGCTCGTCCATGCCAAGCTTCAGCGCCAGCTCTGCCGCGATTTCATAGTCGGCCTTGACCGCGCCGACCGGCTCGACCATGCGCGGACGAAACTGCACGGTCTCGACCGCCGCTTGCGTGATCTCGAACCCGATCTTGAGCGCATCGCGCTCCCACGGCGTGCTCGCCGGCAGCACGAAATCGGCGCTCTCCGCGGTCGGGTTCATGAACATGTCGATATGAACCTGGAATTCCAGCGCGTTCAGTGCCGCCTTGTTGCGTTCGGAATGGCCTTGCGAGACCACGAAGTTGGTGCCGAAGGCGACCAGTGCGCGCACTTGATAGGGTTCGCCCTCGAGCACGGCGCGGCTGAAATCGCGCGCCGTGATCCAGCCCTTGGCGGGCGGCCCGAGCGGCAGCTCGGTGATGCCGAGTGCCTTGGCCTGCTGCTCCCGCGACAGGATGTTGTAGTCGTTGAGGGCGCGCGTCGGCGGCGGGACCGGCCAGCGATTGCCGCCGGGCCGATCACAGGCACCGGTCAACGCGTAGAGCGATGCGATGGCACGCTCGATCGCGGTGGCATTGGTGTGCTGGCCGACGCCGGTCCATGAGTGGTAGGCGAGCCGCGGCCGGGCGGCCAGCAACGCGTTGAATGCCTCGATGTCCGCGATGGGCAGCCAGGTCAGTTCCGCCACGCGCGCCGGCGCGTAGGGTGCAGCGCGTTCTGCCAGCAGTTCGAACGCGGTCGCGGCTGCGATCATGCGGCCATCGCGTGCACGCACCGACGGCACGCCGCGCAACCGGCCGCCGCTTGGCTGCGCATAACGGGTATCGCATGACACCGGCGCGCCCGACGCATCGAGGCGAACGAAAGCGTCCGGCGCGCCATCCGGCCACAACGCGTCGGCGCGCAGGAAGCGCCCGGTCGCGCGATCGACCAGCAGCGCTCCGTTGGTCCAGGCGTCGACGAACTCAGCATCGAAGCTGCCGGTCGTGATCAGATGCCGGATCGCACCCATCGCCAACGCACCATCGGCGCCGGGACGGATGCGCAGCCAGAGGTCGGCCTGCTGACCCGAGCCGTTCGGCTTGGGATCGACGACGATGACCTTGGCGCCACGCCGCCGCGCGTCGGCAATCCGCGTCGCCTGCGCCAGCCAGGTGCGCGCGGGGTTGTGGCCCCACAGCACGATCGCATCCGCATTGTCGTAATCGGGAAAGCCGATGCCGCGACCGAAGGTCAAGGCGTGCGCGTAGTCCTTGTGCCAGCCGCAGACCTCGACCGCGTAGATCAGGTTCGGACTGCCAAAGCCGCGGATGAAGCGCTCGACCCACTCGAAGCTGTCGACCATCGGCGTGCCGCTCGGCGTGGTGACACCGAATGCCACCGCCTCGGCGCCGCTTTCGGCGCGGATGCTGGCGAGCCGGCCGGCGATCTCGGTCAACGCCTCGTCCCAGGTGACCTCGACCCAACCCGGATCGGCGGCGCCGCGCGGATGGGTCCGCTTCAGCGGAACGGTCAGCCGGCGCGGGCTGGCGACGATTTCCGGGGCCGCACGCCCCTTGGCGCACAGCGCGCCACCGGTCGGATGGTTATTTAATACCTCTACGCCGACAAGGCGGCCGTCCTCGACCACGGTGACAGCACCGCAGCGCGAACGACAGAGCGTGCAATAGCCGGGTAGCCGCTGTTTCACAGCCGTCTCACAATCCAGTCAGCGCTTGTGACGCATTTTGGTAGCGCGTTACACATTTACGTCATACGCTACCGGTCCCGTCAAGGCTAAGTAATAATCAAGGGACGAATCGGAGTTCCCAACGAGAGGCGGCGACGACCACCCATGGACCAGAATTTGCGCGAACAGGTGCTGCAACGGGTGCGCGCCGAGATCATTTCCGGGCAGAGCCTGCCAGGCACGATGTATTCGGTGCCGAGTCTCGCCGCGAGCCTTGGCGTCTCCTCGACCCCGGTGCGCGAAGCGTTGCTCGAACTGAGCCGCGGTGGCCTGGTCGAGCCGATGCGCAACCGCGGCTTCAAGGTCGTCGAGCCGACGCTGACCGAGTTGCGCAATTTGTTCGACATGCGCGAGGTGCTGGAGCTGCACGCCGCCGTGCTGGTCGCTACCAATCCGCCCAGCGATCTACCAGCGGTGCGCGGCTGGGCCGACCAGATCGCCAAGGCTGTCGAGACCGACGACGTCCAGCTCTATCTCGAAGCCGATCGCAACTATCATCGCGAGTTCATCGCGGCCGCCGGCAACGAGCTCTTGACCGACATGGTGATGGGCCTGCGCGACAAGATGCGGCTCTACGGCATCAGCTCCCGCGCCGGCCTCGAGCGGCAGCAGGCCTCGGTGCCCGAGCACTATCGGCTGATCGAGCTCGCGCTCGCCGGCGAGACCGAAGCGCTGCCGACCTTGCTCCGCAGCCACATCCGCTCCTGGGAGCCGATCTTCGCCGATGCACTGCTGCGTTCGAAGGAGTATGCACGCGAGCCGCTGCGCCAGGCACGCGGCTGACGCCGAGAGCGAGATGGATAGCCGGATCGTGGTAACCGGCTAGTCCAGAATGCTCTTGTACTGCTCCGAGAAGACATCGCGGCCGATGATCAGCCGCATGACTTCGGAGCTTCCGGCCAGGATCCGGTTGACGCGCGCGTCGGTGAACATCCGGCTGATCGGATATTCATCCATGTAGCCCGCGCCGCCGTGCAGCTGCACGCCGAGGTCGAGCATCTTCCACTCGACCTCCGACGACATCATCTTGGCCTTGGCGCCCATGTTGCTGGTCAGCCGTCCCGCATTGTGCTCGGCAACGCAGTGATCGACATAGACCTGCACGAGGTCGATCTCGGCATCCATCTCCGCCATGCGGAACTGGGTGTTTTGCTGTTCGGCGAGCGGCCGGCCGAACAGCTTGCGGTCCATCACGTAGGTGCGCGTGATGTCGAACGCCTTGCGGGCATTGGCGATCGATCCGACCGCGGAGATCAGCCGCTCTTCGGCAAGGCCTTCCATCAGATAGTAGAAGCCCCTGCCCGGCTCTCCCAGCACGTTGGCCTTGGGCACCTTCACATTGTTGAAGAACAGCTCGGCCGTGTCCTGCGCCGGCATGCCCATCTTCTTGAGATTGCGGCCGCGCTCGAAGCCTTCCATGCCGCGTTCGACGATCAAGAGCACCATGGCGTGCTTCTTCTCGGCGCCCGCGAGCTTGGCCGCGACGATCACGACGTCGGAATTGATGCCGTTGGAGATGTAGGTCTTCGAGCCGTTGAGCAGGAAATGATCGCCCTTGTCCTCGGCCGTCGTCCGCATGCCCGCGAGGTCCGAGCCCGCGCCGGGCTCGGTCATCGCGATCGCCAGGATGGTCTCGCCGCTGACGCATTTGGGCAGGAAGCGGTCGCGCTGCTCCTCGGTGCCGAAGCGCTTGAAGTAAGAACCGACCAGGCGGCTGTGCAGCGTGTTGAACCAGCCCTTGCAGCCCGAGCGCGCGGTCTCCTCGATGATGATCTGCTCATAGCGGAAATCCTCGTCGCCCATCCCGCCATATTTTTCCTCGGGCCAGATCATCAGGAAGCCGAGGTCGCCGGCCTTCTTGAACGCGTTGCGATCGACGATCCCAGCCTCTCGCCACTCCTCCATATGGGGCGCGATCTCGCTGGCGAGGAACTTGCGGTAGGAATCGCGGAAGATGACCTGATCTTCGGTAAAGCTGCGCATCATTCACCCAACAGCGCTCTCAAGAGCGCGGCACCCACACAAAAATTCGGAGCGCCGGCTCTGCTGCAATCAAAACCGGCGCTCCGTTTTCGAACAAATCGCGGCGTTACTTGCCCTTCCAGTTCGGCGCGCGTTTCTCGGCGAAGGCAGCCGCACCCTCGCGGGCGTCCTCGGACACGAAGACCGGACCGACGATCTCCTGCTGCTTCTTCCACATCTGGTCCTCGGGCCAGAGCCTGGATTCGACGATCACCTGCTTGGATGCCTTCACGGCGAGCGGGCCATTGGCGCCGATCGCGGCTGCAAGCTGGAGCGCGGCCTCGAGCGCCGGGCCGTCGGTGACGCGGTTGATGATACCGAGCTCATAGGCACGCTCGGCGCCGAAGAACTCGCCCGTCAACGCGAACTCCATCGCCACGCGGAACGGCATCTGGCGCGGCATGCGGATCAGCCCGCCGGCCGCAGCCGCCAGACCGCGCTTCACCTCGGGGATCCCGAACTTGGCGTTGCGGTTGGCGACGATCATGTCGCACGACAGCGCGATCTCCATCCCGCCGGCGAGCGCGTAGCCGTCGACCGCCGCGATCAGCGGCTTCTTCGGCGGCGCCTCGGTGAGGCCGGCGAAGCCACGACCAGGAATCGACGGCCGTTCGCCCTTCAGGAACCCCTTGAGGTCCATGCCCGAGCAAAACGTACCGCCGGCACCAGTGATGATGCCGACGCTGAGCGCATCGTCGGCATCGAGCCGGTCGATCGCCGCCGCCACGCCCTTGGAGAGGGCAAGGTTGGCCGCGTTCTTGGCTTCCGGCCGGTTCAGCGTGATGATCAGGATCGGTCCGCGGACTTCAGTGAGGACCGGAGTTTCGTCGGACATCGCCTTCGTCTCCTGTTGCCGTGATTGTTGTTTGAACATGATCTTTTCGGAAAGCCGCTTCGCGCCTTTCCGGATCATGCTCTAGCGCGGAGCCATGCGGATGGCGCCATCGAGACGGACGTCTTCACCGTTGAAATAGCCGTTGGTGATCATCGTCAGCGCCAGATGCGCATATTCCTCCGGCATGCCGAGGCGCTTCGGGAACGGCACCGACGCGCTGAGCGCGGCCTTGACGTTCTCGGGGGCGCCCTGGAGCAGCGGCGTGTTGAAGATGCCCGGAAGGATGGTGTTGACGCGGATGCCTTCGGCCATCAGGTCGCGCGCGATCGGCAGGGTCATGCCGACGACACCGGCCTTCGAGGCCGAATAAGCCGCCTGCCCCATCTGACCATCCTCGGCTGCGACCGAAGCCGTATTCACGACCGCGCCGCGCTCACCGTGCTCGAGCGGAGCCAGTGACAGCATGCCCTGCGCCGACTTGGCGATGCAGCGGAAGGTGCCGATGAGGTTGATCTGGATGATGCGGTTGAAGGCATCGATCGGGAAGTGGGTGGGCTCGCCGGTCTTCTTGTCCCGCCCCGCGGTCTTCACCGCGTTGCCGGTGCCGGCGCAGTTCACCAGGATGCGCTCCTGGCCATGTGCCGCGCGGGCCTTGGCGAAGCCCGCATCGACCTGCTCGTCGGAGGTGACGTCGACCTTGCAGAACACACCGCCGATTTCCTTGGCGATGGCTTCACCCTTCTCCTCGTTGAAGTCGAAGATCGCGACCTTCACGCCCTGCGCGGCAAGCGCGCGCGAGGTGGCCGCGCCGAGGCCCGACGCGCCGCCGGTGACGACGGCGGCGACCGATGAATCGAGTTTCATTGCGTTGTCCTTTCGCGATCAGAGGCGTTCGATGATGATGGCGGGCGCCATGCCGCCGGCGGCGCACATGGTGACCAGACCATAACGACCGCCGCTGCGCTCGAGCTCGTCGAGCGCGGTGCCGATCAGGATCGATCCGGTCGCGCCGATCGGATGGCCAAGCGCGATCGAGCCGCCGTTGATGTTGACCTTCTCGCGATTGAGGTCGAGGTCGCGGATGAACTTCTCGGCGACGACCGCGAACGCCTCGTTGATCTCCCAGACATCGATGTCGTTCTTGGTCAGGCCGGCCTTGGCGAGAACCTTCTTGGCTGCCGGGACCGGCGCGTTGAGCATCAGCGTCGGGTCATCACCCTGGTTGGCATAGGCCACGATCCGGCCGCGCGGCTTGAGGCCGTGCTTCTCGGCATAGTCCTTCGACGTGATCAGCACCGCGGCGGCGCCGTCCACCACGCCCGAGCTGTTGCCGGCATGATGCACGCCCTTCCACTCGAGGCCCGGATAGCGGCGCTGGATCTGCTTCTTGAAGGTCGTGCCGTTGCCGAGATCGAAATCGGCAAGCTGCTCGAAGCTGGGCTTCAGCGAAGCCAGGCCTTCGGCGGTGGTCTCGGGACGCGGAAATTCCTCACGGCCGAGGGCCACGCTGCCGTCGTCGTTGAGGACCGGGATCACCGACTTGGCGAAGCGGCCTTCGTCGATCGCCCGCTTGGCGCGCTGCTGGCTGGTCAGTGCCAGGGCATCGCAGGCCTCGCGGCTGATCCCCTCGCGCGTCGCGATCGCGTCGCCGCACACGCCCTGGTGGGACTGCGGATGAATCTCGTCGAGCGCCGGATTGCCGGACCCCATCATCCGCGCCGGCTGACCCGCCTTGGAGCGCTCGGCGGCGAGGGTCTGCTGATAGCTCATCATCTCGGTGCCACCGGCGATGACGCAATCTTCCATCCCCGACATGACAGAGGCTGCCGCGAGGTTCACCGAGGTGATGCCGCCGCCACAGAACCGATCCAGTGTCGTACCGCTGGCATTGATGTCGTAGCCGGCCGCGAGCGCCGACATGCGGCCGAGATCGCCGCCCTGCTTGCCTTCCTGGGTCGAGGTCGACCAGATGATGTCGTCGACGGTCGACGTATCGAGCTTGTTGCGCTCCTTGAGCGCGCCGAGCACGGTTGCTGCCAGCTGCTGCGGGTGCAGGTGCGACAGTGCGCCCTTGCCGGGCTTGCCGATGCCACGCGGCGTGCGGACGGCGTCGATGATGTATGCTTCGGGCATGCGTTTCCCCTTCGTTTCAGATGTTTTGCTCAGATTGACTCGTTCCGACCTCCCGACCATTCCGGTGCGCGTACCGCTTCGGAATGAGATAGGTCGTCAGCGGTGTGGCGTCACCGAAAGCGGCTCGGCAATCGAGTTGCGCTGATCTTCGAAATACTCGAAGCGCGGCACCGTGCGGCGTTCCCGCTCATCGGCACAGGCGGGCTTGTCAGCCCCTTGCGCAAACAACGGAGCGCCAGGCGCCGCAGCATGAGGGCCGAGCGCATACTTCTGCTCTTGCGGCAGGTAGATCAATTGGCCGATCTGGGTGAGGGTCAGCGTGAGACGGGAGACCGTCGAACGGGGAAGACCGCAGCGATCGGCGATCTCGCGATTGCCCAGGCGAATGCTTCGGCCTTCGAAGCAACGCACGATGTCGAATGCGCGCGATACCACCTGGATCACGCGCCGGTTGTCCGTGCCGTCGGTGTCTTGCGCCATCAGTACTTCAGATCGACGTCCCATCGTTTACGCCTCACTCCTCATGTTCGTACGGGTGAATGAAGTCCGCCCGGGTTCGGGCGTGACGCGCCGATCCGCGACGTCACGGTCGCGTGCGCGACGTGATGCGGCGAACGCGCCAGCGGATCTGCATAGAGGATCTGACCACAAGCGCCCTGGCATCCAGCCCAGAAGCCGCGAGCGCGGAGCAAGCAGCTTCGGATATCGATGGCCGACCGGCATCAGGCGGATTCTTTCCCTAGGGTTTCAGACCTTAATTAATTGATTAATTAGTCAGGTGCTTAAAGTGGGCGCTGCACCCTGTCAACTGCGGTTGCCGCAGGGCGCCCCGCGCGGATCGCACCTCGCTCACACCGCCCGGACCCATTCGTCGGAAATAGTGGCTACCGCGGCGTCGCGACGCGATCGAACGGAAGCGCGCCGCCGGCGTGGCGAGACAAGCGTGCAGGCAGATGCGATCGGAGATCAGCAGATTTTCGTGAGAAGCAAACCAGGCAACCGGAGTGTCTGAAGCAACGCGACAGACGGCCGGGATGGCCTTACGAGGGCAAACCTAAGCTATGAAAGCTTGGTGGGCGCACCAGGGCTCGAACCTGGGACCCGCTGATTAAGAGTCAGCTGCTCTACCAACTGAGCTATGCGCCCGGAACTTGTCCGGAAATGACCCTCGCAAGAGAGGCCGTCGTTTAGCAAAGCGATTCCGCGATGTCCAGCAAGCTGGCGCAAGTTTTCCCGACTTTTACGCGCCCTCCCGACAGCCGAAAGGCCGCCGGATTCCGGCGGCCTTTCATGAGCTTGGCGAAAGCGCCGGGGCGCGGCGCTCAGAGCCGACCGGAGCGTTCCTGATCCGGCCCGTCGTCGCGGTCGAAATGACGGTCGCGGCCGCCGCGCTCCCAGCGGTCCATGCCGCGCTCGAGGCGGTGACGGCGCCAGCCCTCGGCGCCGAAGCCGCGGCCTTCCATGTGGGTGAGCATGGTCAGGCGCCGCTTCTGGTTGTCGTCGAGCGTCTTGTAGAGCGGGTCGGCAGCATCGGCGATCTTCTTCAGCGAGGCCGAGGTCGCCGCCATGTTGTCGGCGCGTTCGCGCAGGCGCGCCACAGGATCATCCGGCTTCTGCGCCTTGTCGCCATCGGCCTTCTCGGCGGCCATCCGCGCATTGGCGCGATCCATCCGCATCTTGGCGAAGTCGCGCACCGCGGTCTCGACCGGTGGCCACAGCTTCTCCTGATCGGCGCTGAGCTTCAGCCCGGCGTGAACGGCAGCGATCCGCGCGTCGAGGAAAGCGGCCCGATCTTCGGGGCTCATCCGCGTATGGCTGTGGAACCAGGGACGATGCTGGGCATACACCGCGGTCGAACCGGCAATCGTGAGCGCCGCGATACCGGCGAGCAGAACTTTCTTCATGCGATCCTCCTTCAAGGGTTGCCCAAGGATGATGCGCCCGGCCGCGGCCTTCAACTTACCGATTTGACAGAGAGACCTCTCTTACCAAGATGTAATCCGGCTCATTTCGCGCCGGAAATAATCAAAGCGCGAGATCGCGCTTTGATTGCTTGTTGTTTGCGTTAGTTGATCATCCCGAGCACGCGCGGCAGCCACAGCGAGATCTCCGGCACGTAGGTGATCAGGCCGAGGAACACCAGCATCGCGCACAGCCACGGCAACACCGAGATCGTGATCTCGGAGATGCCCATCTTGGCGATACTGCTCGCGATGTAGAGGTTTAGGCCGACAGGCGGATGGCACAGCCCGACCTCGGTGTTGACGATCATCAGGATGCCGAGATGGACCGGGTTCACGCCGAGCTTGGTCGCCAGCGGATACAGGATCGGCGCCATGATCAATAGGATCGAGGACGGATCCATCACGTTGCCGGCGAGCAGCAGGATGACGTTGACGACGAGCAGGAACATCCACACCGAGAAGTTCTTGTCGATGATCCAGGCCGCCATCTCCTGCGGGATCTGCTCGTGCGTCATCAGGAACGAGAACAGCACCGCGTTGGTGATGATGTAGAGCAGCATCGAGCTCATGCTCGCCGCCTGCAGCAGCACCTTCGGCACCTCGGAGAGCTTCAGCTCCTTGTAGACGAACACGGTGATGAAGAAGGCGTAGGTCGCGGCGACCGCGGCGGCTTCGGTCGGCGTGAAGACGCCGCCATAGATGCCGCCGAGCACGATCGCGATCAGCAGCAGGCCCCAGATACTTTCGCGGAACGCCTTGAACTGCTCGCCGATGGTCGCCCGCGGCATCTTCGGATAGCCGTTGCGTTGCGCCACGAAGAAGGTCACCGCGGCCAGCATCAGCGCGAGCAGGACGCCCGGCACGATGCCGGCCATGAACAGCGCGCCGATCGACGTGTTGGTGGAGACGCCGTAGAGCACCAGGATGATCGAGGGCGGCACCAGGATGCCGAGCGCGCCCGAGGTCGAGATCACGCCGACGCCGAACCGCTTCGGATAGCCGTGATCGACCATCGCCGGCATCATGATCGAGCCGATCGCGACCACGGTCGCGACGCTCGAGCCCGAGATCGCCGCGAACATCGCACAGGCCGCGACGCCGGCAAGCCCGAGGCCGCCGGGCAGATGCCCGACCAATGAGGTCGTGAACGCGATCATCCGCCGCGCGACGCCGCCGCGGGTCAGGAAGGTGCCGGCCAGGATGAAGAACGGGATCGCCATGATACCGAAATTGTCGAGGCCCGAAAACAGCTTCAGGCCGACGCTCTCGATCGGCACCTCGGTCATCGTGAACAGGAAGGTGAGCACGGTCAGGCCGAGCGAGATCGAGATCGGCATGCCCGTCAGCATCAGGGCAAACAGCAGTCCAAAAATAAGGGCGGCGCTCATCACGCTTCTCCGAGCGCGACGGGCGCGGTCTTGCTGGTCTCGACGCCGTCGACATGGGAGGCGTCATGGTGCGGCAGCTCGTCGGTCCACCAGTAATTCCAGCACACTTGCAGGAAGCGGAAGCACATCAGATAGGAGCCGAGCGGGATGCAGGCATAGACGATCCAGCTCGGGATCTCCATGTCGGGCGAGACCTGGTCGGTGTGCATCAGCTCGTAGACGAACTTGGCCCCCATGGTGCCGACGATCGCGGTGAACAGCGCACCGCCGAGCAGGCCGAACAGGATGGTGCGCTTGCGCCAATAGTCGTTGAGGCGGTTGATCAGGACGTCGACGCCGACATGGATGCCGGTGCGCACGCCATAGGCGGCGCCGAACTTCGCCATCCAGATGAACATGTAGATGCAGAGTTCCTGCGACCACGCGAGATTGATGCCGAACAGATACGGATAGAGCAAGGGAACGTCGACCAGAAAGCGGTGCACGACCGTGACGAAGGTCAGGAGCGTCGCGGCCCCCATCAGGCTCGCGATGATGATTTCCTCGAGCCGGTCCAGAATCTTCAGCAGCATAAATCTCCCCTGTCATGGCCTGATGCGGCAACCGGCCACGGCACCCAAGCCGCGGCCTCACACGGCCGCGGCGTTCGTTGTGATTGCGGTTTGGATCCGCCTTAGTTCATCGGGCTACGGCCCGTTTCCTTGAGGAATTCGTCGATCAGCGGCTGGCCGACGCGAGAGGCAACGTCCTTGTAGACCGGCATCATCGCCTTGCGCATCGCCTCGTCCTGCTCCGGCGTCAGGCTGATGATCTCGGTCTTGCCGGCCTTCTTGATCTCGGCAAGCGCGTCGTCGTTCTCCTTGGCCGACTGATTGTTGCCGAACTCGGTGGCTTCCTTCATCGCCTTGGAGAGCTCGTCGCGGATATCGCCCGGCAGGCCGTCCCAGAACTTCTTGTTCACGATCACGACATAGCCGATGTAGCCGTGATTGGTGACGGTGGCGTATTTCTGCACCTCGTGCATTTTCTGGGTGTAGATGTTCGACCAGGTGTTCTCCTGGCCGTCGACCACGCCGGTCTGCAACGCCTGGTAGACATCCGAGAACGCCATCACCTGCGGGATCGCGCCGAGCGCGCGGAACTGGGCCTCCAGCACCTTCGAGGACTGGATGCGGAATTTCAGGCCCTTGTAGTCTGACGGCGCGATCAGCTTCTTGTTGGCGCTCATCTGCTTGAAGCCGTTGTCCCAATAGGCCAGACCGGTCATGCCCTTGGAATCCAGCAGCTTGAGCAGCTTGGCGCCGAGCGGGCCGTCGGTCACCTTGCGCAGCGACTTCAGGTCGGGAAGGATGTAGGGCAGATCGAAGACCTCGAATTCCCTGATCCCGATCGGGCCGAACTTCGAATTCGACGGCGCCAGCATCTGCACCGCGCCGAGTTGCAGCGCCTCGAGCTCTTCCTTGTCCTTGTAGAGCGTCGAGTTCGGATAGACTTCGACCTTCACCTTGCCATTGGTGTACTTCTCGGCCAGTTCCTTGAACTTGTCGGCCGCCTTGCCCTTCGGCGTATCCGAGGCCACCACGTGGCTGAACTTGATGACGATCGGCGACTGTGCCGCAGCCGGCCCGACCAAGGCCAAAGCCGCGATCGACGCCGCGGCCAAAATGAATTTACGCATGTTTCCTCCCGCGTAATTGCGGGGCACGAACACCGGCCCCGAGACATCCGGTCGCACCATTACAGAGAAGCAACGACGATTGCCATTGCCCCTTTAGCAGGGGCTGAATGCGCTATTGCTGCACTGCAAAATCCGATCCGACGGTATCCGCTGCGGCTCTCGCAGCCGTCCGGTGACAGGGTGTGCGCCGGGTTTTCGGTGTCATCACCGGCGCCTGCGGTCGGTTGATCGGCGAGTGAGCCACGGCTCTTGCCACGTCGTCCGGGCGTAGGCCGGGACCCATACGCCGCAGCAGACGTTATCGGCGGGACTCGTCGTTCCGGCATCGCGCACCAATTTTCATTTGGGGTAATGGGTCCCGGCCTGCGCCGGGACGACGGTGAGTATGTTGCGCAGTTTGAGCGTCAAACCACCGCGTTCTCGCGACATGATTTGTCCGAGACGTGCTTGTCGCTGGGACGATCTTCCGGGGTTCCGGGATCCGAACGTCAAGATCACGGCCGGAGCCGTGGCAGCCGTCGTGATGACGGCCATGCTGTTCGTGATCATGTTCGCTTTGATGATCGCCGTTTGACCGCCCGTCCGGCTCCGCTCAGGGCCGCCCTGGCGTTGCTAGCGATGTCCTCCATCCGCACGCCATGCACGCGCCTTGGCCGAGATCGCCGCAGATCCGGGCGCGCTCCCGCTCGAACAAGTTCGGCCATGTCGGGTCATAGCTGGAAATGACAATCGACCCGGCTCCGTATCTCTCCACGTGCGCCCCCCTGATCGTCCTTGACTGAACCGTATCACGCGGTGGCGCGTCTCGCAGCGCGCGACGACGGCTCATGCGCCTGCGGCGTCGCTGGCGGGCGGGCAAAGCGACATCCGGCTTTCACCTGATCAGGCAGGGCGGCAAGGCCTTTTCGTTGGATGGTGCGATCGTCGACGACGAGAGTCTCATGCTCTCGGATGGTCGGCTCGGTCATCAGTCCTAGGACGATCTAGGACTGCGGTCCGATTTACTTCGAATCGAAGGAATGCGCATCTCGGGCAATTGCTTAACTGGGAGATGAAAATGAAATCAATAGTTCCCGCTCTGAGCTTGGCCACAACTGTACTTTTGGCACTGGTTGGTTCGGCTCGAGCGAATCAAGTTTCAGTCGATATCAGTGGTGACGTCAACGCCAATGTCGCCACCTATAGCGGCGGCGGAAATTACCCGCAGGGCGGCACGGCGCTGACCATCAACGGCATCAACTTCAATTTGGCAAGTTACCCCGGCACGACGAACCTGGGGGCGGTGCAACTCAGCCCGGGGGGAACAACATCGGTGACGTTCGCCGTAGATATCCCCAACGTCGGAACAATCTACACGCTGCTCAACTCGGCCTTCGGTGCATTTGGCGGCGTCGTCGGGACGATCACATTCAATGGTTCAAGCGGGTCCGATGCGTTCAATCTGACGGAAGGAACCAACATCCGGGATCATTACTGTTGCGGCGGTTACAACGGCGTTGCGACCAACCTTTACGGCACCGCCAATTTCAACACTGACCGCCTCGATGCGCAAAGCTTCGATGTTTCCAACCTTGGCACGTTGACGAGCATCGTCTTTTCCGAAAGCAATGGTGGCGCGTACGGGGAGCCATTTCTGTCGGCGATTACGGCCGATACGGCGGTGGCCTCCGCTGTCCCCGAGCCTTCGAGCTGGGCGATGATGCTGCTCGGCTTTGCAGGTATTGGCGTTATGGCCTATCGGCGCAAGCAGAGCGGACGTCGGCTTCACCTCGCCTGACCGGCGATCATCTCATCCGAAAGGCCGCCCTTGGGGGCGGCCTTTGCGCTGGCGACCGCAGCTCGAGTTTGCCGTTCGAACGTCGCACGGCAACGAGGCAATCGCATTTTCGGTTCCGATCGAAATCAGAACCGAAGCTTGTTCGTCGCGATCGATTTCGTCACACCCACAATGATGCTTTGTTCGCGGCCGCTCTTTCTGACCGACCTCACTCCACGGGCAGATACGATGATTTCGTCGACGCAAGAAGATTGCCGATCGCCGCCCGAAGCTTGCTGTTGGATACCGGTTTGTGGAGCAAGAGAAGGCCGCTGGCGGCCGCCTCCTGTAGCCGATCGGGAGCCGTATCTCCCGTGATCAGAACCGCAGGAATGATCTCGTTGTATTCCGATCGAAGCTTCTCGATCGCCTCGATGCCGTTCTCGTAGTTCCGCAGGCGATAATCGCAGATCACAAGATCCGGTTTGATCGGGCAAGCCGCGAGCAGTTGCAAGACCTCGCTGACCGAAGCTGCGGAGACAACCTCGTGTCCCCAGCCCTTTAGCAGCGCGGACATCGCCTCTCGGATCGGAAGTTCGTCGTCGATCACGACCACCAAGGCGCGAGCAAGGGCTCCGCCCGGCTCCTGAAGCGGAACTTCCAGTTCCTCCAGCAGCGTCGCGCTCGCGAGGGGGACGTCGATCCGGAAGCAGGAGCCGCGGCCCGGTTGCGACATCACGGAGAGCCTGCACTCGAGCAAGTCCGTCAGGCGGCGGACGATGGCGAGGCCAAGGCCAAGGCCCTCAGCGCGATCACGTTCTGGATTTTCCAGCTGGTAGAACTCTTCAAATATTCTTTGCTGTTGGTCGATCGGAATGCCCGGGCCGGTGTCCCAAACCTCGACCGACAACAACGAGCCGCGGCGCCGGCAACCCACCACGACACGACCGCAATCGGTGTAGCGTACGGCATTGGCGATCAGGTTGCGCATGATCCGATCACCGAAGAGAACAGGATCGGTGAAAACGCTGGCGCTGCATGCATGGAGCTTCAGCGCGATATTCTTGGTCGCTGCCAGTTCACGATAGTCGGAGCAGATCCGGCTCAGCAATGGATGGATCGGGAGGTTTTGGCGGCGAACTTCGACGACGCCGGCATCCAGTCTCGAGATCTCGAGCAGTGCGGCGAACAGACGATCAAGGGTGACCGCCGAACTTTCGATCAACGCGACCAGCCGTGTCGCCTCCGCAGGCAGTACGATACCTCGGAGTGCGCCGATCAGCAGCGAGAGGGCGTGCGCGGGCTGGCGCAGATCATGACTCGCGGCAGCCAGGAAACGGGACTTTGCCCGATTGGCTTGATCCGCCAGTTCTTTCTGTTGCCGGAATCGTTCAGCCAGCTCAATCGACCAGACCCGCAGATCGACGGCGGCCTTGAAGTTGCGGTTGACGTTAAGCGCAAGCCCGCCCATCCCAACGATGTAAATCAACATGAAGAAGGCACTGATCTGTTGAATCTGGCTGGTGTCTCCCACCTTCAGCAGCACATAAGGAAACGTGGCCGGGAAGAACAGGGCACAGAACGACGGAAGATAGGAGCTGCGCGCCGGGATCGCACCGGTAGCGACGCCGAACGTCACTGCGAGCACGAGCACCTGAATTTCGAAGAAGCCCGCTGTTGCGAGATGGACAGTGGCCCATCCCCATGTGGAGCCTTCCACGAGGCTGATCGCCGTGAAGCTCCACGCCCAGCGCCGCCAGTTTGCGGCGGACGATGAGTCGCGATGATACATCCACCGGAGAACCAGATGCGCGACGACGCATGCTGCGATGCATGTAACCCAAGCCAGGCTGGTCGCTGCGTCCGTCACGCCGAGATGGATCAGTGCCGTGACCAGAAGAACGGCCGTTGTTGCCGTAGCCAGCCCGTTGAGAACGACATTCCTGAACAGCGCGGCAACCTGCTCCGTGCGCAGAAGCGAGCGATGTTCGGGCAGAATGAAGGAGACCTCGGCTCCGGCCTGATCCGTCACGTTCATGCTGGCCTGTTCGGCATCTCGTTCAAACTCGTTCGGAACGGTTGCATGCGATATCGCCGCAGCCGAAGCATACCACGTTCTCGACGATAGAGGCCGGGGGCTGGGGCGCATTCGTGCGCCACTCGCAGCCGAACGCCGTGTTTCGCAGAGTGTCGCGGCTGCACGTCGCCAGGACAGCTTCGAGATAGACCTAGGACGTCCTAGGACCTTGTGCCCGCCACGGGCCCCTGCCTTGCCGACCAGACACATCCTGCGCCATAGTCGCGGGATGAAGATACTGGTCGTCGATGATCATCCGGTCATGCTCGAGGGGCTATCCGCGCTGCTGCGCCAGGAAGGACCGCAGACCATCATCGTGCAAGCCAGCAGCGCAACGCAGGCGCTCGCCGCCGTCGAGAGCCACCAAGACCTCGATATCGTCGTGCTGGACCTGATGATGCCAGGGGCAAGTGGATTGTCGACAATCTCTGAGATCGGTCGCGCGCGGCCCGAACTCCCCGTTGTCGTGCTCTCGTCGTCCGAGGATCCCATCGACGTCCGCAACGCCTTGTCTCAAGGTGCGCTTGGCTACGTGCCAAAATCGGCCAGCCGGACCACGCTACTCTCCGCCATTAGCCTCGTGATGAATGGTGAACTCTACATTCCACCGTTGATGCTCAACCAGATCGCGACCGCCAGGCCCGTTGCCGACCGACCGACGCCACGCGCATTGCTGACACCCCGCCAGATCGACGTTCTCCGTCGTATCGGTGAAAGCCTGCCCAACAAGACCATTGCTTATGAAATGGATCTCTCGGAGAAAACCGTCAAGGCGCACATCACTGCGATCTTCAAGGCCCTCAACGTCGTCAATCGCACACAGGCAGCCGCAGCCGGCCGAGACCTTGGCCTGATCCGGCCGACGCGAGAGGCGGACGTGGCGCGGAAGCCGATGGATCGACCGTGAACACAATCGGCACGATCCGAGCCGTGGGAATGACGGCAATCGCTTCGCTCTGCGTCGCGTCCTGCGGGCCGCGGCTCCAGTGTCGGCTGGCATCCGGAGGAGATTGGTTTCCGGTGCCGGTTTTCAGCGAAGTCTCGCAGGCGGCCGCCGCCGTGCACGGTTCGCTCGCATGCGATGTGGTGTATCGCATCGACAAGCGCGACTATGTTCTTGGCGGATGCAATCGTGATCCTGTCGGTCTCTGGCCGAAGCAAGAAGGACGTCTGCACGAGGGAACGGGACGGCGGCAGTTGATCTGCAAGGAATGAAGCCCAACAGCCAGATGATGGTCTCGATCCTTCAGGGAGCTCCCGTTGCGGTGTGGTCTTGGCCGGATACCGAGACACGGCGAGATCACGGCTGGAGCCGTGGTGGCCTCATCATGACAGCCATGCTGTTCGTGATCATATTGGCATTGATGATCGCCGTAGTCGGCGACGAATGCCGCGAACTCGATCTCGGCGAATGATCTACGCGCTACGGAATCTTTGCGCGAAGCACCCGACGCGCGTCTTCAAGTACACGGATGAGGCGATCCAGTTCCTCTGCCCCGAGGAAAACCTCGACATCTCCGTTCTTCCGCAGTGACACAGCGAGCCCCACCGCGTCTCCGCTCACGCGGACAAGTACCACCCCTTCATCGCCGCTGTCCTTGTCGATGAAACTGATTGGCGGAATATTCATGACTCACTCCCGTGGTCCGAGGCGATGAGGATAGAGCGAGTTGCCACCGCGATCTCCGCTCAAACAGAAACGCGGCGCCGAAGCGCCGCGTTTTCAACTCGCCGATCGTGCGCGCTCGTCAGCTCGCGGCCGCCGCAGGGACGTCGCGCTGGCGCTTCATCACGATCTTGTTCAGCGCGCCGAGATAGGCCTTTGCGGACGCGACCAGCGTGTCCGGATCGGCGGCACGCGCGGTCATCGAGCGGCCTTCATGCGCCAGACGCACCGAGACTTCGGCCTGAGCGTCGGTGCCTTCGGTCACCGCGTGGACCTGGTACAGCTCCAGCTTGGCCTCGTGCGGCACCAGGCGCTTGATGCAGTTGAACACGGCGTCTACCGGGCCGTTGCCCTCAGCTTCCTCGATCTTGATCTGGCCGTCGACGTCGAGCTTCATGGTCGCGCGCTGCGGGCCATGGGTACCGGCGATCACGGTCAGCGACGCCAGCTTGATGCGATCGTGGGCGGCCGCCATCTCCTGGTCGACCAGCGCCTCGATGTCCTCGTCGTAGATGTCCTTCTTGCGGTCGGCCAGCGCCTTCATCCGCGTGAACGCATCTTCCAACTGGTTCGGGCCGAGCTTGTAGCCCATCTCCTCCAGCTTGTGCACGAAGGCATGGCGGCCGGAATGCTTGCCCAGCACCAGCGAGGACTGCTTCAGGCCGACCATTTCGGGCTTCATGATCTCGTAGGTCGAGGCGTCCTTCAGCACGCCGTCCTGGTGGATGCCGCTCTCATGGGCGAAGGCGTTGCGGCCGACGATCGCCTTGTTGTACTGCACCGGGAACGAGGTCGCGGCCGACACCACCTTGGAGGCGCGGGTGAGCTGCGTGGTGTCGATCTTGTTCCAGTACGGAAACTTGTCGTTCCGCACGTTGATCGCCATCACGATCTCTTCCAACGCGGCATTGCCGGCGCGCTCGCCGATGCCGTTGACGGTGCATTCGACCTGGCGCGCACCACCCATGATGCCGGCCAGCGAATTGGCGACCGCCATGCCGAGGTCGTTGTGGCAATGCACCGAGAAGATCGCCTTGTCGGAGTTCGGCACGCGCTCGATCAGCGTCTTCATGAAGTGGGTGTATTCCTCCGGCACGGTGTAGCCGACGGTGTCGGGGATGTTCACCGTGGTGGCGCCGGCCTTGATGACGGCCTCGACGATCCGGCACAGATAGTCCATCTCGCTGCGGGTGCCGTCCTCGGCCGACCATTCGACGTCGTCGATCTGGTTGCGGGCGCGGGCGACCATCGCGACCGAGGTCTCGATCACCTGCTCGGGCGTCTTGTTCAGCTTGACCCGCATGTGCAGCGGCGAGGTCGCGATCACGGTGTGAACGCGGCCGCGGCGGGCGAACTTCACGGCCTCGGCGCAGCGGTCGATGTCGGCCGGGTGCGCGCGGGACAGGCCGGCGATGACTGAGTTCTTGGAGCGACGGGCGATCTCGCTGACCGCCTGGAAGTCGCCCTCCGAGGTGATCGGGAAGCCGGCCTCGATGACGTCGACCCCCATATCGTCCAGCAACTCGGCGACTTCGAGCTTCTCCTCGAAGGTCATGGTGGCGCCGGGGCACTGCTCGCCGTCGCGCAGGGTGGTATCGAAAATGATGACGCGGTCCTTCTCGGACTTATCAGGGGTGGCCATGTCAGAAATTCCTTTAAGCTTTGCGCCCGTCATGTTTGCTGCTTGAGCGTTTGGGCGATTATCAGGGTCCGGTGATCTCGTACAAACCCCTGAGTGCCCAGGCGCAAACGCCCAGCCGGCCCTCAGGGGCAGGTAAGAAGCAGGCCGCCAATAAGGAGGGTGGGCCGCGCGGCCGGGATCGTGGCGGTAGCCTGGGCCACCTCCCCCGAAATCCCGTCAATTTGGCCGCGAATCAGCATTGCCAGACCCTCTTGAGCGCTAAAATCCTCGGTCAAAACCATTGACGGTCGGTTGCCGGGACGCGCGCTGAGTGGGTTCGTTCTAAACGATGTTGGCAAGCGGCCGCAATGGGGAAAGATGGTCAGGTAGGCTGACCTAATGACTCACCAGTGCTCCGGGACAGCTGAAGAGAGGCAAAATCGGACGGATCAGGGCCGCGGATCTTTCGCCCCGGCCCGGTCAGCAGGATTGTCAGGATGAACAAGATCCAGTCGTTCAGAATATGCGCACCGGTCGATACCCAGATGCTCTTCGTCATGATGTACGGCAACAGCAGGACAAGACGGGTGCTCCCGATGACGGCGAGACACTGCACGACATTCCAGCCATAGGTGGGGAGGTGCGCGCCCGCGAACAGAAGCGCCGCGATCACCCACGCAGCCAAGATCGATGCCCGCCGCGAGAGGTGAAGTTTGGCGCAGAACAGCCACAACAGCGCCAGGAACGGCAGGATCGTGAAGACCTCCTCGCCGAACAGCTGCGGGATGGTCTTGAGGAAGAACAGGATCAACCCGGCAAGCGGAAGATTGGCGAGCCCGGCGAGAGCCGCATTGGGATTCGTTCCCGAAAGCGTCGTCAAGGTGAAGCCGATCAGCGCGCCGATCAGCACGTTGAGAACCGCAAATCCCACCATCCAGCCGATGTCCCGGACGCCCACGCGCCGGAACAACGCGGTCCAGTGCCTCGGCACGACGATAGCGAGCGCGATCAGGGGAACGGCAAAGAACAGAACCGCCGGAACGAATTGTCCGAAGCCTTTGGCAAACATCGGGATCGGGGTGACGAGCACAACGAACGCTGCGACCAGCATGACCATGACGAACAGCCATTGCCGGCCCGAGATCGCCGCCGGCCTGCCGTTGTAATAGGGGAAGTCGTCGCCGGGATATTCAAAGCGCTCGAACCGGCTCGCGTCCAACGGGACGAGAGACGCCACAGGTTCTGTCGTGTCGACCATCCTTACGCCTCCTCGCCTTGCAGCCTTCGAAGCCAACCGGGCGAGGCCTGCGTCACGCCTGCCGACGTGTCGGCTGCGCCTATTTCCGGCCGCCCTTGTCGGCCCCCTGCTCCGCCTCCAGCGCCTCGCGGATGCGCTTGAACTCGCTCAACTCGGCCTTGTCGACTTCGGGGAATTTCAGCTCCAGCCTGTCGAGCGCGCTCACGATGGTCGAGCCGATCACGGCGCGCGCGAACCATTTGTGGTCGGCCGGCACGATGTGCCAGGGCGCCTCCCTGGTCGCGGTATGGTGGATCATGTCCTGATAGGCGGCCTGGTACTTGGCCCACAGCGCGCGCTCGGAAATGTCGGCCATCGAGAACTTCCAGTTCTTGGCCGGCTCCTCCAGCCGGTCGAGGAAGCGCCGGCGCTGCTCATCCTTGGAGACATGCAGGAAGAACTTCAGGATCACGGTGCCGTTGCGCGACAGATAGCGCTCGATCGCGGCAATGTCCTCGAAGCGTTCGCGCCAGATGTTCTTGGTCACCAGCTTCTTCGGCAGCTTCTGCTTGGCAAGCACCTCGGGGTGCACGCGCACGATCAGGCACTCCTCGTAGTAGGAGCGGTTGAAGATGCCGATGCGGCCGCGCTCCGGCAGCGCGATCATCGCGCGCCACATGTAGTCGTGGTCGAGTTCCCGGGTCGACGGCTGCTTGAAGGAGGAGACCTCGCAACCCTGCGGATTGACGCCCTCGAACACGCTCTTGATCGCCGAATCCTTGCCGGCGGCATCCATGCCCTGGAAGATCAGGAGCAGCGACCAGCGGTCCTGGGCGTAGAGCTTCTCCTGGAAATCGTTGAGCCGCTTGCGGTTGGCCTCGATGATCTTGCCGCCGGCGTCCTTGTCGATGCCGCCCTTCTCGGCGGTCGGGTACGACTTCAGGCGAAACTCGCTGCTGCCGTCGAAGCGGAACGGTGCGACGAAGGGTTTCAGTTCATCGGCGAGCGATTGGGACGGTTTGCTGCTCATGGCCTCTCGACGGCTTGCGTGGCGATTTGATCCGGTCGATCACGCTACCAAGAATGCCCTTGGGCAGGAAGATGATGAACAGCACCAACAGCACGCCATAGACCAGATTATCCCAGCCGACCGCCTTGGTGCCGAACCAGATCCGCAGCACCTCCGCCATCACGATGGTGATGACAGCGCCGACAGTCGGGCCGAGCGCGACATAGACGCCGCCGACGATCGCAGCGAACACCATTTGCAGGGAGACTGCGATGCCGCTCACGGTATCCGGCGAGATGAACATCTGGTACTGGCAATACAGCGCGCCCGCGAGCGCGGTCATCAGCGCGCTGATCAGGGTGACCTTGAGCTTCTCGGCGGTGACGTTGACGCCGGCGGCGGCGGCCGCGTCCTCATCCTCCGAGATCGCTTCCATGGCGTGGCGGATCATGCTGCGGTCGATCGCGCGCCAGATCACGAGACCGAGCACCCAGACCGCGAGCGCGATCAGGTACCAGGTGGTCTTGTCGTCGAATTGCAGCGCCAGCAGGCCCTTGCCGCTCGGGGCGCGCTGCGGCGTGTAGCCGAGCGAGCCGCCGGTATAGTCGCGGGTCGCGGTGATGACTTGCAGCACGATGCCCGACAGCGCCAGGGTCACCAGCACGAAATAATGCCCGGTGATGCGGAAACGGAAACAGGGATAGGCGACGATCAGCGCCAGCACGCCGGCGGTTGCCATGCTCACGGGAATGCCGATCCAGGGCGAGACGCCGAGATGATTCCACAACAGCGCGGTGACATAGGCGCCGATGCCCATGAAGCCGCCATGGCCAAGCGACACCAGCCCGAAGCGGCCCATGATCGACCACGAAGTATAGGCGAACGACCAGATCAGGATCAGCACCAGGAGGTGCAGATGATAGGGATCGCGATGCACGAAAGGCAGCGCGACAAGCACCACCAGCGCGATGATCCAGCCGGCAAGCCCTCTGTTCACGAGCGCCTCGACAGCAGGCCGGCGGGCCGGATGAACATCATCACGATGAAGAAGGCGAAGGCCAGCACGTAACCCCATTCGAGATCGGAGAACAGGCCGCCGAGCGAGATGATCTCGGCGAACACGAAGGCGGCGACGAAACCGCCGATGAAATTGCCGAGGCCGCCGAGCACGCAGATCAGGAAGGTGATCGGCCCGAACGACAGGCCGACGAACGGATGCACGTCATATTGCAGCACCAGCAGGCAGGCAGCGAGGCCGGCCAGCCCGCCGCCGATCGCCGAGGTGATCAGGTAGATGCGCTTCGGGTCGACGCCCATCAACGGCATGATCTGGCGGTCCTGCGCGATGGCGCGGATCGCGGTGCCGGTGAAGGTGCGGGTCAGGAACAGGTACACTCCGATCATGCCGGCGAGCGCCGCGCCGAACGACAGCAACCGCGCATAGCTGAAATTCATCTCGCCGAGCGAGAGCACCGGCAGGCGGATGCCGAGATTCTTGAAGTCGATGCCGAAGGCAACGGTGGCGAAGCTTTGCAGGATGAACAGCACGCCGCCGGTGGCGAGCAACTGGTTGATCGGCGGCGCGGTCAGGAGCGGCGCAATGACCAGGAAATGCAGCAGAGCGCCGAGCAGTGCCACCAGCAAGATGACCAGCGGCGCGGCGGCCCAGTACGGCAGATGGAACACCTGCACGAGATAGTACATGCCGTACATCCCGATCATCACCAGCTCGGCATAGCAGATCCAGGTGACGTCGATGACGCCGAAGATCAGATTGAGCCCGAGTGCCAAGAGCGCCAGCACGCCGCCGAGCAGGATGCCGTTGATGACGGCCTCCAGCAGGTAGATATCGAAGATGTCGAGGAAGGATTGCATGGTGGATCTGCCTTAGAGCGTCGTCGTCTAGGTGAACAGGCAAAACCGTCATCCTGAGGAGCCGCGAAGCGGCGTCTCGAAGGATGCGCGGTCCCGCTGGTGGCCGTACATCCTTCGAGGCTCGCTACGCTCGCACCTCAGGATGACGGGGAAGTGTGTGAACGCGCTTGCTCGACTCACAGTCATCATCCTCATACCCCCAGATACGCCTGCTTGACGGTATCGCTGGCCGCGAGTTCCGCCGCGGACCCTGCGGCACGGATGCTGCCGGCTTCCAGCAGATAGGCGCGGTCGACCACGCGCAGCACCTGCTGCACGTTCTGCTCGACGATCAGGACCGTGAGCCCTGAGGCACGGATGCGCTTGACCAGTTCGAACACCTGCTGCACCACGACCGGCGCGAGCCCGGCCGAGGGCTCGTCGAGCAGCAGCAGTTTCGGGTTCGACATCAGCGCGCGGCCGATCGCGCACATCTGCTGCTCGCCGCCCGACATGGTGCCGGCCATCTGCTGAAGGCGCTCCTTGAGCCGCGGGAACAGCTCGAACACGAAGTCGAGCCGCTCGGCGTAATGCGCGCGGGCGCCCGGCATGTAGGCACCCATCTTCAGATTGTCCGCCACCGTGAGCCGCGGAAACAGCCGGCGGTTTTCCGGCACATGTGCAATGCCGAGGCTGACGATGCGATGCGCTGGCGTCGCGACCACGTCGCTGCCCTGCATGGTGATGGTGCCGCTGGTCGGGCGGATCAGGCCCGAGATCACCCGCATCAGCGTGGTCTTGCCGGCGCCGTTCGGGCCGATCACGCCGATCGCCTCGCCCGCTCTGACGTCGAGGCTGACGTCGAACAGCGCCTGGAAGCTGCCATAACCCGCATCGATCGATCGCAGCTCCAGCATGCCGGTCACGCTCCGATCCGACGGCGTGCTTGGGCGGCGGCCGCGGCCGCCAGGCTCGCGTCGGCATCGGTGCCGAGATAGACCTCGATCACCCTGGCATCACCGGCGATATCGGCCGGCAGGCCCTCGGCGATCTTCTCGCCATGATCGAGCACCATGACGCGGTCGACCACGCGCATCAGGACGCCCATGATGTGCTCGACCCAGATGATGGTGATGCCGAGCTCGTCGCGGATCCGGCGCAGCATGTCGGCGGCCTGATCCATCTCGGCCTCATCGAGCCCGCCGAGACTTTCATCCGCAAGCAGCAGTTTCGGCCCGGTGGCGAGCGCTTTTGCGAGTTCGAGCTTCTTCAGACCTGCCGCCCCCAGCCCCTCGACGCTGCTGCGCCGATCGGTCGGCAGGCCGACCATCGCCAACGCGCGCTCGGCCGCCGCCTCCGCCTTGCTGCGGCTGTGGCGGCTCTGGCCGTAGAAGCCGGCAAGCACGACATTCTCGAAGATGCTGAGGCGGTGAAACGGCCGCGGGATCTGGAAGGTACGGCCGATGCCGCCGACGATGATGCGGTGCGGCGCCAGCCCCGCGATCTCGCGGCCGTCGAACAGGATCGAGCCCGAGGTCGGCGGCAACGTGCCCGACAGCATGTTGAAGATCGTGCTTTTGCCCGAGCCGTTCGGGCCGATCAGGCCGAGGATCTCGCCCCGCTCGACGCGGAACGACACGTTGTTGACGGCGCGAAAGCCGCCAAACCGCTTGACCAGGCCTTCGACGGCGAGCACGGCGGGCTCCGCAGCGCGATCGATCGGCGTCTATCGGCGATGCCGGCGAGCGGCAGCAAGCCGGCGCGCAGCCTTGGTGACCCGCATGAATCCCTCCCGGAGATTGTGCACTGCGTTTCTTGTTCTCGTGCCGCCTATCACAGGAGGAGCGGCCGGTGATGTCAAGCGCGATGGCTGCGTCGCCCCGGCGCAGGCTTGATCAACGCCTCGGCTGACGGCTCGCGCGAGATCAGGCAAACCGCCGGGGCCGGAAGCAATTTCTGACGTTGAAGATATCTGATCAGGCCGCCATCAGCGTCGACTTCTGTCGGTAGACCATGAAGCCAACACCCGCAAAGCCAAGTAGCATCATCGCCCAGGTTCCGAGCTCGGGGACGGGCGATGCAATCGTGAGGAAAGCGTCGGCGATCACCAAGTGTCCTGCGGCGGTCGGATGAATGCCGTCCCAATACACGTACTTGCTGCAATCCGTACCAACGGGCGCGGCTCCACATGCATCCGTCGCATTGGTGAAACCAAATGCAGCTGGATCGAGCGCAATCTGCGTCCCAAGGCCGAAGATATCGAACATGGAGACATCGGTTTCGCCGGCCAACTGCAAACCAAGCGCGGTGTTCATGGATAGTGCGATCAGCGAGCCGAGGCCCGATGCCTGCGCACCGGCCGCTTCGACTGCGGGCGCAAGACCTATATTCGGCGTATTCCAGACGACAATGTGCTTGGCACCCGCTGCGTTGAGCTCGTTGACGATGGTTTTTATGTTGGCAGCGTAGGCTGCGGCGGTCGCCGCGATCGTCGGACCGGGATTCGTACCGGGTGGCAACGCTGCAATAGCCGCAAGCGCGTCTCGCGCATTATTGCCTCCGCCTGCGATGACGTAGAGCGCCGTTGGCGAGGCTTGATTGTTCGCGGAGGCGAGATATTGGTTCGCCTGCGTAACGAGACTGAAGGGAAAACCGCCCGGCCCCCCTCCCGGAGTCCCCGTCGTCGCGCCTCCGTAAGCGAAATCCGTCCCACCTAGTTGCGAGGGTGCTAGCGTCAGGCCCAACGAGGACGCGACGTCCGATGCCCACACCGGCCCATTGCTGTAGACGCCAGTCGCATAGGGAGCGGACGGAATGTAGCTGTTGCCGGTGACGACCTGTCCAGAGTTATTGCCGAGGACAGCCGAGTTGTTGCCATTGTCGGAAAGGCTATCGCCGAAAACCACCATTGAACTATAGGGACTTGCCGATGCAGGCACGCCAACCAGCGAGATTGCAGTGAACGCCAGGATGGGCAGAGCTTTTTTGACGAGCGCGAATCTCATGGCTGGCCTCCCGTTTGACTATTTGCTTCGTTATGTCAACAACCCATACTAGAAGATAAAACCGTTTGCCGGTCAATGCTCGACCGGGCACGCAGGCCTAATCCGGCAACTGCGTCTCGATGAACGCGGTCACGAACCGCGGCATCGCGGCAGTGAGATCGGCGCGGCTGCGGACCAGGTGGATGCCGGCGAGTTCCGGATGTTCCTGGCGCGCGAGGTTGGCCTCGATCCGCGCGCGCAACGCATCGCCGGACATGTCGACGCGCAGGATCTGCATCATCGCCAATGCCACGCCGGTGTAGATGCAGTGCCAGTCGGCGTCGGCGCGGCAATCCGACGGCGCGAGGCCGGTTTCCTCCTCCAGCTCGCGCATCACGCTGCCGGCGATGTCGACCGTCTCGCCCCTGATGTCGTCGAGGTCAGGCGTGCCGGAGGGAAAATAGATGCGCCCGGCATTGGCGGTCTGCTCGCCCATCACGCCGCACACGAAGGCACCGTCGCTTGCGAGCAGCGCGCCCATGCCAAAGCCGTTGAAGACCTCCTTGTCGGGAAAGCCCCAGTCGCGCCAGGCCAGGAAGCTCGCGAAATCGGTCTCGAAATAGCTGGCGCTGAGCCTATCGCCGGCAAACACCGGATCGCGCCCAAGCAGGACGCGGCCATTCCAGAGATGCGGCTTCAGCCGCTGCTGCTCGGCGAAATGCGCATCGATCTCGGCGCGCCGCGCGTCGGCGAACGGCCAGGGTCGCCGCACCAATGCGAGGTCGAGCGCCGTGACGCGACGAATGAGTGGAGACTCCATGGCGCTCATTTTGGCATGATCTCTTCGCAAACCGCCGCGCACTCTTGCGGATCGTGCTTTACTTGGCGCTTCCGGTCGTCTTCTTGACCTGATCGACGAACTTGTTGGTGTAGGTCTTGGTGACGTCGATGCCGGCCTTGGCGACCTCAGGCGAACCTTCGCTGAACACCGCGAGCACGGCTTCGGCGCCCTTCGGGTCCATCTTGCCGGTTTCCGAGAACATCGGGATCGTGTTCTTCAGCGCGGCGAGATAGAGCTCCTTGTTCTTGCCGACGATCTCCTCCGGCATCTTGGCCATGATGTCTTCGGCGGAGTGCGAATGGATCCAGGCCAAGGTCGCCATGATCGCATTGGTCAGCGCCTGCACTTCCTTCTCGTGGCCGTTGACCCAGGCCGCGGTCGAATACAGCGCGCCACCGGGATATTCGCCGCCGAACACCGCAAGCGTGTCGTGCTGGGTGCGGGTGTCGCTGAGGATCTTGAGGTCCTTGTGGCTGCCTTGCAGCACGGTGACGGAGGGATCGAGCATCACGGCAGCATCGATCTGGCCCTGCTCCATCGCCGCCACCGCGGTGGCGCCGAGGCCGACGCCGATCACGGCGGTGCCCGACGGATCGAGGCCGTTCTTCTTCAAGAGATATTTCAGGAAGAAGTCGGTCGAGGAGCCCGGCGCGCTGACGCCGATCTTCTTGCCGGCGAGATCCTTGATCGAATTGATCTCGCCGGTGTGCTTCGGCGAGACCACCAGCACGAGGCCGGGATAGCGGTCGTACACGACGAAGGCCTGAAGCTCCTGCTTCTTGGCGGCGAGATTGACGCAATGGTCGAAATAACCGGAGACGACGTCGGCGCTGCCGCCGAGCACGGCCTTGAGCGCGTCCGAACCGCCCTTGAGGTCGACCAGCTCGACCGCGAGCCCGGCCTTGTCATACTCGCCGAGCTGCTTGGCCAGCACGGTGGGCAAATAGCACAGGCAGGCGCCGCCCCCGACCGCGATGGTGATCTTGCTTTGCGCCGCGGCAAGGCCCGTGGACAGGGTCAGCGCCAGCAGCGTTCCGGCAAGCTTGCCAAGCAGGTTCTTCATGACATCCTCCGTTCGATTGGCCGGCAAGATAGAGGAGCAGGCGCGCCTTGAGAAGGCGACTTTCCGATAGCTGGTCAAGCCCGCGGCGACGGCATAGCATCGCCGAACACAAGACAACACCAAGAATACTTCAAACGAAACACCAAGGGAGGCCTTCATGAATCGGACCGCTACCGCCCTATCGATTGCCGCGGCGTTCGCCGCCGGCTGCGGCGTCACCCATCTGCTGCGACCGGCGCTCGCCGCGGAAACCATCACCGCGCAAGTCATCCACACCGGCGAGATGGACGGCGACAAGCTCGGCGACGCCAACAAGGCAGGCTTCCGTTCCAAGACGTTCGTTTCCGCCGACGGCGCCACCGTCTCGATCCAGGACGGCAACGTGCCGAAGCACATGCATCCGAACACCAACGAGATGCAGTTCATCCTGGAAGGCACCGGCACCGTCTGGCTCGGCGACAAGGAAGTGCCGGTGAAGCCGGGCGACCTGATCGTGATCCCGAAGGGCACGCCGCATGGCGGCACCAAGCCGAACGGTCGCCCGTTCAAGGCAATCGCGATCAAGACGCCTCCGCAGGCGCCTGACGATACCAAGCTGCTGGATTGATCGAGCCGTCCAGCCGTCATTGCGAGGAGCGAAGCGACGAAGCAATCCATCGGTCGGCATATGCCGGGAGATGGCAACGCTCGCAATGACGGTGAGGCGCGGTCCGCGCCCGCTCGGTTCCATTACATGACGGACGACAGATAATTCACTTGCCTCATGTCTCGTCAGTTCATAATATGATGACTGTCATTTCATGGAGAGCATGACCATGAGCCTCGACGATCACCCCACGGTCAGGGCCGTACGGGCTCGTAACAGCCAACCCGTCGCTGATGTCCCGGTCGCTTCGGACCTGATCAAGCGGATCGCGCTCGAGTGCGGGGCTGATGATGTCGGCATCATCGAGTTCGAACGCGCCGCGATCGCGCCGCAACGCGACTTCATCCGCAAGGTCTATGGCCGGACGCGGTCGCTGCTCGCGATCGTTTGCCACATGAACCGCGCGCCGGTGCGCTCGCCGTCGCGCTCGGTCGCCAACGAGGAATTCCACGGCACCTACGATCACGTCAACGAGACCGCACGCGCCATCGTTCGCATGCTCGACGCGCACGGCATCCCGGCCTGCAACTCGGTCGCCGCCTTCCCGATGGAGATGGACCTGCCGCGGATCATGATGGTGCAGCACAAGCCGATCGCGGTGGAAGCGGGCCTCGGCCGGATGGGCATCCATCGCAGCATCATCCATCCCAAGTTCGGCAGCTTCGTCCTGCTCGGCACCGTCCTGCTCGGCTGCGAGGTGGACGCCTACGACCATCCGATCGACTACAATCCCTGCCTGGAGTGCAAGCTTTGCGTTGCCGCCTGCCCGGTCGGCGCGATCAAGCCGGACGGCGGCTTCGATTTCCTGTCCTGCCACACCCACAATTATCACGACTTCCTCGGTAACTTCACGCAGTGGGTGGAGAAGGTCGCGGATTCGACGGACGCCAGGGATTATCGCGCCCGCGTGCCGCGCACCGAGACGCTGAACGTCTGGCAGTCGCTGTCGTTCAAGCCGGGCTACAAGGCCGCGTATTGCATCTCGGCGTGCCCAGCCGGCGAGGACGTGATCGGCCCCTTCCTCAGCGATCGCGACGCGCATTTTGCCGACGTGGTGCAGCCGCTGATCGACAAGGACGAGTTCGTCTACGTGATCCCCGATACCGATGCCGAGGACACGGTGACGCGGCGCTTTCCGCACAAGAAGGTGCAGCATGTCACCTCCGGCCGCCACACCGGCAGCATCCAGGCCTACATCTTCTCGCTCTCGCTCGGCTTCCAGCGCGGCCGGGCGCGCGGGCTGGATTTCGTGACCCATCTGCGCTTCACCGGGGCAAGCACGCTCGATATGACGGTCGCGATCAAGGGCAAGGAGTTGCAGGTGGTGCCGGGGCGTCATGTCGGAGATGCGGCCCTGAACATCATCGCCGATACCCAGGCATGGCTGCGCATCCAGAACCGCGATCTCGAGCTTGCCGACGCGATCGCCGCGGAGTTGGTCAGCCATAGCGACGAGAAGCTCTTCGCCGCCTACATGCGGTGCTTCCCGCTCTGAGCGAGTTGCTCATACCAACAGACCACCACCGTCCACGGGCAGAACCTGCCCGGTCACGTAGCCGTTGAGCATCAGATAGACGTAAGCCATCGCGGCCTCGCTCGGCGAGGCTGCACGTGGCAGCGGCAAGGCTGCCACATAGCCACGGACCATCTGTTCCGGCATCTGCTGGACCAGCTCGGTCAAGACAAGACCCGGACACACCGCGTTGACCCGCACCGGCGCAAGATCGACGGCAAGGCCGCGGGCCAGATGCTCGGTGGCGCCGCCGATCGCCGTCACAAGCGCGCGGCCCTTCCTTGGGCGGTTCACCAGCATGCCGCTGGTCAGCGTGATCGAGCCATCGGGCGCGATGGTCCGGCTGCCGTGCTTGATGGCTGCCAGCACACCTGAGAAGCGGAGCGCAAGCCGTTCGTTCAACGCAGCAAGATCGAGATCGCGTATCGCGACGGGCGCCGCGCCGCTCCAATCGCCCGCGGTGATCACGAGATGATCGAACAGGCCGAGTTCGTCGAAGAACCGCGACACGCTGGCCTCGACCCGCAGGTCGACGGTGCGCCCGGTCGACCCGGGCAGCCGCGCGACGGCCGCATCGACCCGGCTCGCGTTGCTGGATGCGATCACCGCCTCCGCACCACGCTCTCGCGCGATCGCGGCGACGGCAAAGCCGATCCCCGACGATCCGCCGATTACAACCACGCGCTTGCCAGCAAGCGACATCACGACATCAGTCACGGCTCACTCCCGTTACCGCGCGAAATAGGCCGGATGATCGATGTCGGCGATCAACCCGGGCTGCTGCGGCTGCCAGTCGAGCCGCGCCCGCGTCCGCGCACTCGAGGTCGGCACGTCGAAGGCGACGAACCGGCCGAACATGCCGAAATGCTCGGCCGCCTCCTCCGGAGACTTCGACACCAGCGGGACGTTGAGCCGGCGTGCGATGACCTCGGCGATCGCCTTGAACGGCACCCCCTCGTCGGCGACCGCATGGAACGGGCCGCCTTCGACGCCGCGCTCGAGCGCGAGCCGGTAGACCCTCGCCGCATCTAGCCGATGCACGCCGGGCCAGCGGTTCTGTCCCTCGCCGATATAGGCGGAGACACCCCTCTCGCGCGCAAAGGCAACGAGTCGGGGCACGAAGCCGTGGTCACCATGACCATGCACCGAGGGCGGCAGCCGCACGACGGCGGCACGCACGCCGCGCGCCGCCACGGCCATCGTCGTCGCCTCGGATGCGCGCGGATAGGCGTCGGACACCGGAATCGGCGGATCGTCCTCGGTCGCAACGCGACCCTGCGCCACCCGCGCGACGCCCGAGGTGGTGATCAGCGGACGCTGCGAGCCTTCGAGCGCGGCGCCCAGGGTTTCGATGGCGCGCCGGTCGTCTTCGCAGTTCTTGGGGAATTTCGTGAAGTCATGGTTGAAGGCGCAATGGATCACCGCGTTCGACTGCGCCGCGCCGCTCTTCAGGCTCTCGAGATCCTCCAGCGTGCCGTAGTGAACGTCGGCGCCCTCGGCGGCGAGTGCTTCCGCGCCCGCGTCGGAGCGGGTCATGCCGAGCACCTGATGGCCAGCGGCGATCAGTTCCTTCGTGACGGCCGAACCGACCCAGCCGGTGGCCCCGGTAACAAACACACGCATGCGAAAATTCCTTGCTTGAATGTCTGCGTTGGCGGAGGCGCCCTCACCGAGGCGCCTCCGATCGTTTGCGCGAATGCGAAACGTCAGCCCTCGATGCGCAGCCGGTCGAGATCGGCGATCAAGCCGGGTCCGGTCGGATTCCATCCGAGCTTCTTGCGGGTCAGTTCGCTGGAGGCCAGCATGTCGAATCCCATGAACGTCGCAAGCCAGCCAAAGGAGGCTTGCGCCTCCTGCGACGTGATGGATTTGACCGGCAGCTTCAAGCGCCGCCCGATCGTTTCGGCAATATCGCGCAGCGGCACGCCCTCTTCCGCGACCGCGTGATATCGTGCGCCCGGCTCGGCGTTTTCGATCGCCAGCCGATAGAGATGCGCAACGTCGAGAACATGCGCCGCCGGCCAGCGGTTGGCGCCGTCGCCGACATAGGCGCAGACGCCCTTTTCGCGATATGCCTCGATCAAAGGCGTGATGAGACCCTGCCTGACCGGATCGTGGACCTGGGGAAGACGCATGGCCGATGCGCGAACACCCTTGAGTGCCAGGGCGGTCTGTTCCGACACGCGGGGAAACGGGAAGTCCGGCGATATCGCGTGGGTTTCGAGCGCGATCTCGCCCGGCGCGGCCAGTCCCGCCAATCCACCTGTGACGATAAAGGGCCGGTCGGAACCGGCCAGGACAGAACCGATCGCTGCGATGGCGTCGCGGTCGATCTCGCAACTCTTCACGAAGTTCGACCAGTCATGCACAAAGCCGAGGTGGATGACCGCGTCCGCGGCAGTTGCGCCTTTGCGCACGCTGTCGAGATCTTCGAGCGAGCCGCGCAGAACCTCCGCGCCGAGAGCGGCGATGGAGTTGGCCCCTTCATTTGAACGGGCCATCCCGAGGACCTGATGTCCGGCGCCGATCAGTTCCTTGACGAGGGGAGTGCCGATAAAGCCGGTGGCACCAGTGACAAACACGCGCATGAGCAAGTCTCCGAGGTTTCGTTGGAGACAAATCTGGCTCGGCGCGCTATCATGTTAAAGTAGTGACCTTATCATGGTATAATGGCTAACAGGATGAGCGAACCGCTCACGCAAGAGAACCTGCTGGGCGCCTATCTGAAGGATCGCCGCAGCAAGCTTGATCCCGCCGTGTTCGGCTTTGCACCGGAGCGGCGGCGTACGCCCGGCCTGCGCCGCGAGGAAGTGGCGCAGCGCGCCAATATCAGCGCCACCTGGTACACTTGGCTCGAACAGGGCCGCGGCGGCGCACCGTCGGCTGACGTGCTCGACCGCATCGCGCGTGCGCTGATGCTGACCGATGTCGAGCGCGAGCATCTGTTCCTGCTCGGTCTCGGCCGCACACCCGAGGTGCGCTACCAAAAGAGCGAAGGCGTCACGCCGCGGCTGCAACGCGTGCTCGACGTGCTGGAGCCGCACCCTGCCATCGTCAGGACCGCCACATGGGACATCGTCGCCTGGAACCGGGCGGCGACCGTGATGCTGACCGATTACGGATCGCTGCCGCCGCGCGAACGCAACGTGCTGCGCTTCATGTTCCTCGATCCCCGCGTCCGCGCCGCGCAACACGATTGGGCCAGCGTGGCACGCTTCGTCGTCGGCGCGTTCAGGGTCGACGCCGCGCGCGCAGGCGCCGCTGCCGAGGTGCAACCGTTCGTCGATGAACTCTGCCGGCTCAGCCCGGAATTCGCGGCGCTGTGGCGCGACAACGACGTGCGAACCCATGGCGAGGGCATCAAACAGCTCCGGCATCCGATCCTCGGCCCGGTCAAGTTCGAATATTCGGCGTTCGCCGTCGACGGCCGGCCCGACCTCGGCATGATCGTCTACAATCCCGTTGACCCCGAGGTGAAGGAGAAGATCCGCGGGCTGATGGAGGCGGCGCCGGCTGCGACCTAGTCCCGCGCCGCTGCCGTCGGGCGCCACACCAGGAGCCGCTTCTCGACCGCGGTCACCGCCATGTCGATCAGGATCACGAACGCCGACAACACGAACATCCCGGCGAACACGCCGGCGACGTCGAACACGCCTTCGGCCTGCTGGATCAGGTAGCCGAGGCCGGCCGCGGAGCCGAGATATTCGCCGACCACGGCGCCGACCACCGCGAAGCCGACCGAGGTGTGCAGCGAGGAGAACATCCAGGACAATGCCGAGGGCCAGTAGACGTGGCGCATCAGCTGCCGCTCGTTCATGCCGAGCATGCGGCCATTGTCGAGCACCGTGGCCGGCACCTCCTTGACGCCCTGATAGACGTTGAAGAACACGATGAAGAACACCAGCGTCACGCCGAGCGCGACCTTGGACCAGACGCCGAGCCCGAACCACAGCGCGAAGATCGGCGCCAGCACCACGCGCGGCAGCGCGTTGACCATCTTCACATAGGGATCGAACACGGCGGCAACGCGCGGCTGCCGCGCGAACCAGAAGCCGACCAGGATGCCGCCGGCCGAGCCGATCACGAAGGCGAGGATGGATTCCCACAGCGTGATCGCGAGGTGCTTCCAGATCACCCCGGTCGAGAACCACTTCACGATCTGGCCGAAGACATCGACCGGGTTGGAAAAGAAGAACGGCGGCAGCAGCACCTTGCCGAAAACCGGCACGGTGGAAAGGAACTGCCACAGCGCCAGCGTGACGACGGCGACCAGGATTTGCAGCGACAGCAGCGTAACGCGCGACATCAGGCGGCTCCCGCCTGTGTCGACTGGGCATAGCCCTTCATCACCTCGTCCTTCAGCACGCCCCAGATCTCGCGGTGGAGGGCATGGAAATCCTTCTCCATCCGGATCTCGGCGATATCACGCGGCCGCGGCAGCGTGATGCGCCAGTCGCCGATGATGCGCGCGCCCGGGCCGGCCGACATGATCACGACACGGTCGGCCAGCGCGATCGCCTCCTCGAGGTCGTGGGTGACGAACAGCACCGCCTTGCGGTCGGCGCTCCACAGTTCGAGCAGCAGATTGCCCATGATCTGCCGGGTCTGGGCGTCGAGCGGGCCGAACGGTTCGTCCATCAGCAGGATCTTCGGATCACGGATCAGCACCTGCGCCAGCGCCACGCGCTTGCGCTGGCCGCCCGACAGCATGTGCGGATAGCGGCCGGCGAAGGCGCCGAGCCCGACCGAGGTCAGCCATTGCTGCGCGCGTGCCAGCGCCTCGCTGCGCGGCGTGCCCGAAATCTCGAGACCGATCGCGACATTGTCGATCGCGGTCTTCCACGGGAACAGCGCATCGGCCTGGAACAGATAGCCGGCGTCGCGGTTGAGGCCACCGAGCGGCTTGTCGAAGATTCGTGCCGACCCGGCCACGGGTTTCAACAGCCCCGCGGTGACGTTGAGCAGCGTCGACTTCCCGCATCCGGTCGGGCCGACAATGGCGACGAATTCGCCATGGGCCACCGACAGACTGGCCTGCTCGACCGCGGTATAGACCCGCCCATCCGCCAACCGAAACGCCACCGTCGCACGATCAAGCGCGATTGCCGTCGGCTCTGAATTCTTCACCGCGTGCCTCCCCACATCGCGGGATGGCTTAGCGGGTTGAACGGGCAAGTCAACGCAGGAAGATGGCGCATAAAGCCGCTGATGCGGCGGTCACGCGGTTTTAAGCGCAGCCGGGCTGTGCGCCACGCAACCGGGGTTGCGAATTGGCCCGACATCGTCGAGGCTGCGGGCCGAAGCGGTGGACAAGGAGACAATCATGCGGATCGCAGTGGTCGGCACCGGAGGCGTCGGGGGCGGCTTTGGCGCGGCGCTGGCGCATGCCGGAGCCGACGTCACCTTCATCGCGCGCGGCGCCCACCTCGCCGCCATGCAGAGCGAGGGGCTGAAGGTTCAGGGCGGCCGCGGCGAAAGCCACCTGGTCCCGACCAAGGCGACCGACGATCCCGCACGCGTCGGCCCGGTCGATATCGTGCTGTTCTGCGTCAAGCTGTGGGATGTCGAAAGCGCAGGCCAGCACATCAAGCCGATGGTCGGTCCCGACACCGCGGTGATCCCGCTGCAGAACGGCATCGACGCGCCCGACCGGCTGATCCCGATCCTTGGACGCAACGCCGTGATGGGCGGCGTGGCGCAGATCTCGGCCTCGATCATCAAGCCCGGCGTGATCAACCAGGTCGGCAGCTTCATGCGCATGATCTTCGGCGAGCTCGACGGCCGTATCACGCCGCGCGGCAAGGCGCTGCTCGAACTCTGCCTCAAGGCCGGCTTCGATGCGACGCTGAGCGAGGCGATCAACACCGAGCTGTGGATGAAGTTCATCGGCCTCGCCACCAATGCCGGCATGACCGCGGTCACCAGGCTGCCGATCGGCCGATTGCGCGACGATCCCGATCTGCGCCCGCTTTTCGTGTCGGCCTGCGAGGAGACCATCGCGGTCGCCCACGCCAGCGGCATCGAGCTGCCAAAGGATGCTTTGTCGAAGGTGCTCGACTTCATCGGACACGCGCCGCCGGCGATGAAGGCCTCGATGGCGCTCGATCTCGAACGTGGCAACCGGCTCGAACTGCCCTGGCTGAACGGCAAGGTGGTCGAGCTCGGCCGCAAGCTCGGCGTTTCGACGCCGACCCACGACATGCTCTATGCGGTGCTGAAGCCCTATGCGATGGGCGCGCCGGCGTAATGAGCGTGCCGAGCCGCCGTTCGGGAGGCTGCGCCTCGCCAACCAAGACCGTTCGAGGAGACAAGCGTGTCGCGAGGCCGCCCACAGGCGATTTCGTTGGTAGGCCGCCGAGGCGTGCGCCCGCCTCAATGACCGCGATGACGCCCGCGATGCGCCCGCCGCCTTGGCGGCGGCGGTGGAGCGAAGAAGGGATTCTCCGAGCAAATCGCCGGAAGCCCGGACGCATTCGCCTGGCATTGCGGGATCGAGGTGAACCTGCAATCGATATAGTTTCCGCCGAACCGGCCGCCATAGACATGGATGCACACCGGATAGTTCGGGTCGTAGGCCTGCCCGGCGGCAGGCCCGGCCAGGGCGACCGCGAACGCGGCGATTGCGAACAGCTTCAGGCGCATCGATGTCTCCTTGTCGTGCGGACGGTTTCCTCACAACCGGCGCAGCCAGTCAATGGCGCCGGCGACGCAACGGCCATGCTGCACGCAAGCGTTTCAAGCGAAGTGGCTTCGCTTCCGATTCAATCAGAGCCGAATTGCGCTAGTCGGAGCGTTGACGTTGCCGCTGCGCCTTGCCCTTCGGCGGCTTTGCCGGCCCCTTGTAGAACGGATTGACGGAGCACGTCGCCGATCGGCCCGAGGCCGTCGCCTGGCACTGCGGCAGCGACGTGAAGCTGCAATCGATGTATTCCGGCGTCAGCCGGCCGCCATAGACTTCCAGGCACACCGGATAGTTCGGATCATAGGCCTGCGCGGCCGCAGGCCCGGCGATGCAAACGCCGATGACGGCGATCAGGTAGAGGTTCAAGCGCATCGGGTTCTCCTCATGCCCGGGCCGCGGCGCCCGGGCGTTATCGCTGCTCGTCATCGGCGGGCTTCGTGTCGCCCTCGCCGAGGCAGCGGATCATGAACGCCGTCGTATCCCGCGGCAGGACCTGGGCGGCGCGGGCCTTGAGACGACATTCGAGCTGTGCGATCTGGCGCGCCCGTTGCCGCTCGGACGGCAGCGCCGATTGCCGCAGGCGGCGCAATGTCATCGGCGAGCCGTCGGACTCGAAGTTCAGCTCGTATCTCTTGCCGCTCTGGTCGGTGGCGGCGCAGGTGATCGTGGACACCTGCCGGGTGACGAAGCTTCCGACCTGACGGCAGGAGCCGGTCGACATCTCGACCAGCGGCACCGGCAAACCATCGACGCGCGGGCGATCGCTCGACTTCAGCAACATGCGGTCGACCGCAAGCTCGAACAGATTGTCCTGGGTGCGCTCGGTGCTCTCGCCCGAGAACGAGACGATGTGGCTCTTGTCGGCGGGATCGTCGAGCACCACGGTGAATTCGGAGCGGCCGCGCAGGGTGTGGAAGTAGGCCACCGCCTTGCAGGTGTAGCTGCGGCCGGCAATGCTGACATTGCGGCACGTGCCCGACATCAACGCATAAAGGTCGACGTCATAGACCGGGCCCGCGGCGACAGCGAGCACCGGCCAGCAGACAATGGAAACCGCAATCAATTGAGCGAAACGGGAAATCATGCTGAAACGGTCGAAAACTCGGTCGCTGGAGAAGTTCGGGGCGCAAAATCGCTGATTTCCACGGACTGTGCAACGATGAACCAGGCCTAAATGTGGACGCCACCAAAACGACCGCAAACGTGGCGCGATCCGTGCTGAAAGGCCGCGGCCCCGGTGCTTTACGTCAAATCTGCGGGCCGGACAGGGTAACCTCGCGCTCGGCGCGGAAGACATTGCTGTAGAGGTTCGCGATCCACTGGCGGCCGCTCGCCGTCATGTTCAGGCAGTTGATCGCGCCCTGGATGTGCGGCGCAACCATGTTCCAGTAGAATTGCGGATAGCGGTCGACGATGTCGGCCGGCGATCCATAGCCGAGCTGGCGGTTGATGCCGACCTCCTCGAACTCGTGATAGAGCGCGTTGGCTTTCCTGATGTAGTTGGGATCGCCGAGTTGCCCAATGAAATCGGCCGCCCTGACGATCGACGCCTCGTCGTCATATTGCTGGCCTTCGGGCGCCGGAAACCGCGTCCCCTCGATGTTGCGCGCGACGCGCTCACGATCGAGCGGAATGACGGCCTCGAGCCGGTCGAGCACATACAGTTTGGAACGATCGACATGATACGGCATCAGGCCCGCATCCGACGAGCCGCGCGGCAGCACCACCTTGTTGCCGGACGCATCGATGACGTAACCATCCGGCCCATCGCCCTTCAACAGACCACGCACATAGCCGATGTCATGCGTCAGGCAGGCGATGATCGTGTGGGTGTAATCCTCGGCGGTGACGTGGGTGTGCAGCGCGCGGCCGCGGATGATGTCGTGCCCGGCCAGCGTGACCAGCATCGTATGCTCGACATTGTGGTAGAGCGCATCGCTGTTGCCGATGCATTCCAGCGCGATGCGGGCCGCGGCCGGAAGGAGTTCGCCGAAGCGGGCCTGCGAGGCACCAAACGTGCGGCTGACCCACGTGGCGAGAAACTTCTCCAAAGCTCCCGCCGCCAACTCAGGTAACGTCATCATCGATGCAGCCCCCGACCGCGCAACGTTCCTCACTCGCTCCGATCTCTCGTCGTAGTTGGGTGGCGACTATAGCGTATCTAACGGCGTGCGGCTACGCGCTGACCGAAGCGTCGATCCGCGTCAGCCGGTACTTTCCCGGTCTTGCCGGTCATGGCGGCAAAGTTGCTGATAATGGCATGAACCCTGCATCTATCGAAGCAGACCGGGTCAACCCCACCGATAAAGGCCGTCATGCTCGTTACGCTCGTCGCCATCCTCTGCAATTCTCAGCTCTGCATGGAAAAGGTCGTCACCACGAGTGATCAATCCGGCATCACCATGGGTGCCTGCGCAGTGAATGCGCAGATCGGCATCGCGGACTGGCTCTCCAAGGGCCCGTATCATGATTGGCACTTGCAGAGTTACAAGTGCATCATGGGCAAATACGTCCCCAAGAACGAAGTGTGATGTATGCTCACAGCCCCGGATCGGGCTGATCCGCTTCGGTCCCGACCGGTACAGGCCGCGAAACCAGCCGGCACGGGCGTCCGCGCCTCGAGTCAAAGTCCATTTTATGGGTTATCACTGTCGTTCACGATGGTGAGACGTGAGGCCGCCCAAGAATGGTCCAGGAATGCCCGCAACGCCGCTGATTGCCTACGCGCATGTCGGCAAGAGTTTTGACAATGGTCGCGTGGTGGCGGTCGACGACGTCTCGCTCGATGTGGCCGAGGGTGAATTCCTCGCGATCGTCGGCGGCTCGGGCTCCGGCAAGACGACGCTGCTCCGGCTGGCCAACCGCCTGATCGAAGCCGATCGCGGCCAGATCGCCGTCGAGGGCGAAGACGTCAGCCGCATCGATCCGATCCTGCTGCGGCGCCGCATCGGCTATGTCTTCCAGAGCGGCGCGCTGTTTCCGCATCTCACCGTCGCCGGCAATATCGGCATCACGCCAAGGCTGCTCGGCTGGCCGCAGGCCGAGATTTCCGCGCGGGTCGACGAACTGCTCGATCTGGTGCGGCTCGACCGTGCACAACATCGTGACCGTTTGCCGCACGAGCTCTCCGGCGGCCAGCGCCAACGTGTCGGCGTCGCGCGCGCGCTGGCGGCGAAGCCGCGTATCGTGCTGATGGATGAGCCGTTCGGCGCGCTCGATCCCCTGACCCGTGACGCACTCGGCGACGACTATCGTAGCCTGCACCACGAGCTCGGCCTGACCACGGTCATGATCACCCACGACATGACCGAGGCCCTGCTGCTTGCCGATCGTGTCGCCGTCATGCATGGCGGCAGGCTGCTCGCCCTGGGCACGGCTGTGGAGCTCGCGGCCAGCACCGACGCCTATGTCGGCGAGCTGATGCGCACGCCGCGACGACAGGCGGAACGCCTCGGCGCATTGCTGCCGCGGGACGGCACGGCATGAACGATCCACGCTGGAGCGAGGCGCTTGCGCATCTGCCTGACTATCTCGGCAACCATGTCCGGGTCAGCGTCGCCGCACTGGCACTCGGGCTCCTGATCAGCCTGCCGCTTGCGATCATCGCCCGCAACCGGCCGGTGCTGCGCGGCGCCCTGCTCGGGCTTGCCAGCATCGTGCAGACCGTACCAGGCCTGGCGCTGCTCGCGCTGTTCTATCCATTGCTGCTGGCACTCGCCGCGCTGACCGCAAAGTGGCTCGGCCTCAGCTTTTCCGCCTTCGGCTTCCTGCCCGCGGTGCTGGCGCTCGCGCTCTATTCGATGCTGCCGGTGCTGCGCAACACCGTCACCGGCCTCTCGGGCGTCGATCCGGCGGTGCTGGAGGCCGCCAAGGGCGTCGGCATGACACCGCGGCAATCGCTCACCATGGTCGAATTGCCGCTGGCATTACCGGTGATGATGGCGGGCATCCGCACCGCCGCGGTGTGGGTGATCGGCACCGCGACGCTGTCGACGCCGATCGGCCAGACCAGTCTCGGCAACTACATCTTCGCAGGGCTGCAAACCCAGAACTGGGTGTTCGTGCTGTTCGGCTGCTTCGCCGCCGCCGCACTGGCGCTCGTCGTCGACCAGTTGCTCGCGCTGATCGAGAACGGCCTGCGCAATCGCAGCCGCATCCGCACCGCGCTCGGCGGCCTCGGCATCGCCGCCCTGATCGCGGCAACGCTGGTGCCCGCGATCGCGCGTTCGCATGGGCGCTACGTGGTCGGCGCCAAGACCTTCGCCGAGCAATATGTGCTGTCTGCGCTGATCGCACAGCGCCTGCAAGCGGCCGGGCTGCCGGCCACCACCCGCGCCGGCCTCGGTTCCAACGTGATCTTCGACGCGCTCGCGGCCGGGGATATCGACGTCTATGTCGATTATTCCGGCACGCTGTGGGCCAACCAGTTCCACCACACCGACATCAGGCCGCGCGCCGAACTGCTGGATGAACTGAAGACGACGCTGGCGAAGCAGGACATCACGCTGTTCGGCGAGCTCGGCTTCGAGAATGCCTATGCGCTTGTCATGCCGAGGAAGCGCGCCGACGTGCTCGGCATCCATTCGATCGCAGACCTCGCATCGCGCGCCGCCGCGATGTCGATCGCCGGCGACTATGAGTTCTTCTCGCGGCCGGAATGGGCCGGCATCCAGAAGGCCTACGGGCTCTCGTTCCGCGCCCAGCGCACGATGCAGCCGGATTTCATGTACGCCGCGGTCGCCTCCGGCGAGGTCGACGTCATTGCGGGCTACACCAGCGACGGGCTGATCGCGAAATACGATCTCGTCGCACTGGAGGACAACAAGCACGCGATCCCGCCCTATGACGCGATCATGCTGCTGTCGCCGAAGCGGCGCGATGACGAGGCCCTCAAGGCGGCGCTGCGGCCATTGCTCGGCAACATCGACATCGCCGGGATGCGCGAGGCCAATCTGCGCGCGTCGGGCAACGACGCATCATCATCGCCCGACGCGGTGGCACGCTGGCTGTGGGGGACGATCGGGCCGAAATAGGCCACATCGTTGCGAGGAGCGACAGCGACGAAGCAATGACGACCTAGGATCTCCTTCAGGCCCTGACCTCCTGGCGCTGGAACAGGACGTAGCCCGCGACGAACAGCACGATGCTGCAGGCGATCAGGCCGACGGTCTGCGGCCAGGCGATCAGCACGCTGGCGCCGAACGGCAGCGGCGCGCCCATCACCGCGCCACGGATCTGATCGAGGAACACCGGGCCGAGCGTCCGCGTGGTCGGCGACAGCACCGCCAGCATCGCCTCGCCGAACAGATCATTCGGCGAGAAGCGTTGCAGCAGCTGGCTCCAGATCGCGGTCCCCGGCGTATCGAGACCGAGCGCGGCAAAACGCGGATCTGGCGGCACGATCGCCTGTGCGATCGCCGGCGCCAACATCGGCCACAGCACGGTCAGGAACAGCCAGATCCCCAGTGCCACCAGCGCCGCGGTGGCCGGCGAGCGGAACACGATCGACAGCAGCATCGCGAGCGACAGCCAGACCCCGGCATAAAAAATCGCAATCACCAGGAAGGCGAGTGAGCGGGCGATCTCTTCGCCGCCTGGCGGCACACCGAGAAAGATCAGGCCGAGCCCGATCACCAATAGCCACAACGCGGTCAGGCTGATCGCGATCGTCGCGAGCCCGGCGAGATATTTGCCGAGCAGCAGCGCGTCGCGATAGATCGGCTGCGCCAGGATCCGCGACAGCGTGCGCCGGTTGTGCTCGCTGTTGATTAGGTCGAAGCCGAGCCCGATCGCCATCAGCGGAATCAGGAAGCCGAGAATGGCGACGAAGGACGGCAGCGGCGCCTGGTCCACCGTGAACAGCCGCAGCAGCAGGAACGGATCCTCGGCGGTGTTCTGGCGCAGCGTGGTGATCGCCTCGTAGAGCGCCGCCATCGCAGTCAGCACGATCAACAGCTCGAGCATCAGCATGCGAACGCTCGAGATGTTGTCCGACAGCTCCTTGACGAAGACGGCACCGACGCCCTGGAATGCTGAACCTTCACGCCGCATCGCGCACGCCTCCTGAGGGGGGAGCCTGGAAGTAACGGGCGTAGATCGCCTCGAGACTCGGTTCGTCGACCGAGAGCCGCCGCAGCGCGCCGTTGGCCGCGACCACCGCGCGCGCGGCATCGGCCCGCACGTCGCGATCTGCGGTCATGCGAAAGCGGTCATCGGCGAGCGTCTCGACATTGCCGACGCCCGGGATCGCCGCCAACCGCCGGGCGATCCCGGCGCCGTCGGCCTCGACCTCGACGACGAAGCCCGCGCCCAGCACCTGGACCGCAAGCTCCGCGACCGACCCCATCATCGCGATGCGCCCGGCACGGAACAGCGCGACCCGATCGCAGACGCGCTGGACCTGGTCGAGCATGTGCGACGACAGCAGCACGGTGACGCCCTCGGCCTTCAATTCCCGGATCAGGTCAAGGAATTCGAGCGTTGCCTGCGGATCGAGACCGGAGGTCGGCTCGTCGAGGATCGCGATCTCGGCGCGCTTGACGATGATCTCGGCGAGCCCGAGCCGCTGCCGCATGCCGCGCGAGAAGGTCGCGACCCGTTTGTCGGCGACGTCTGACAGGCGCACGCGGGTGAGTGCCGCCGCGATCCGCCGCGCCCGTTCAGCCATCGAGAGCCCCATCAGCTTGGCGGCATAGGCAAGGTTCTCCACTGCGGTCAGGTTGTCATAGAAGCCGACCGCATCGGGCAAGTAACCGACGCGCCGCTTGACCTGCAACGGCTGCCGCGCCGGATCGAAGCCGAGCACGCTGACCCGGCCGGCCGAGATCTCGGTGAGCCCGAGCATCATCAGGATGGTCGTGGTCTTGCCGGCACCGTTGGGGCCGAGCAACCCGAACACCTCGCCCTTGGCGATATCGAAGTTGATGGTGTCGACGACGCTGGACTTGCCGTAGCGTTTGGTGAGATTGCGCGCTGCGATGACGGCCTCCGGCCGTGTCGCAGCGCTGTTGTTCTGTTGCTCGCTCATCGCCGTCCGAACCTCGCAACCGCGCCCAGCATCAAGAGCAGCGCGACGCCGATCACGCCGGCTCCGGCCATGCCCCACACGGTGGATGTCGTCACCGTGACGCGGAACTGGCTCGATGCCGTCTCGCCGCGAGAGGTGGCGCGCATCGCGAGCTGGTAATCACCGGCGAGCGACTTGTCGCTCGGCGTCACCAGCGCCTGCACCTCGGCATCCTTGCCGGGCACCAGGCGCTCGATCTTGGCGGGCTGGAACGTGACCTTCCAGCCGCTCGGCGCCGTCGCCGCGAGCTCGATATTGTCGGCCGGCGCGGTGCCGCTGTTGGTGACGACGACCGGGATCGTGCTCTGCTCGGCGGCGACCGCGCGCGCGCTCAGCAGACCGTCACGCCCGGAGAGCTGAAGCTGCGGCTGGCCGGCGACATCGAGCGCCACCTCGGTCTGCGCGCTCGCATCCTCGGCATTGACGGTGACCTTGACCGGGAAGTGTCCGGCATCGATCGCGCTCGGCGGCCGCACCTTGAGCTTGATGTCCTTGGATTGTCCGGCATCGATCGGGATCGACGACAATTCCTGGGTGCCATAGGCCTCGGTGAACGAGGTCTCGAAATTCTGCGGCGCCGCCGCGGCGAAGCTTGCGACGAGGTTGCGGCCGCTGTCGTTCTTGATGGTCAGCGTGTACTCGAAATTCGATTTCGGGCTGCCGCGCAACTCGGGAAGCTTCGACGACACCGTCAGCTTTGCCGGCAATTCCTTGGCGAGTGCGACCACGATCGGCAGACTTGCCTCGCTGCCCTGCCCTTCGGCCTTCACCGTCAATGTCTGCTCGGCGAGCGAAGCATTGGCTGGAATATCGAGGCGAAGCTGCAACGGCACGCTGGAATCCGGTGCCGGCATCGCGGCTGCGACGGGCTGGCCGCCGCCGAGCAGCGTCGCGGTCCAGCCGCTCGGCACGCCCTCGACCGAAAGCCTGTAGCGTTGCGGACCGAGATCGTAATTCTGTAGTCGCAGCGAGATGTTGGAGGTGGTTCCGGGCCTGACGGTGACGGCCGGATAGTCCGTCATCATGTAGAGCCCCTTGATGTCGTGGGGTGGCTCTGCGGCGTAGGCTGTGGAAACGGCAAGGGGAGTAGCAAGTCCGAAGGCGACGACAAGGCGCGCAACATCGAGCGCTCGCATGGGCAAACACTCCTGCAAGAAGGGCGGGATTGGCTAACTTGACGCTGCGCGCTGATGAACATCGTGGCAGCGACGCGACCGATCATCGAGCCAATCGTGACGAAATCTCGGCGGGGCAATTACAAATGAGTAATGCACGCGGCTTCGCGCAGGCGACCTTCGTCTACCGACGTTAGTCTAAAGTCCCTTGATGATTCCTGCGTCGATCAACAGGCGGTTGAAGCGGCGCGCCTCCGCGCCATCCTTGCAGGAATAGAACGCACCATTGCAGCGGAGCATGATCGCCTTCTGCTCCTCGAACGAGGGATCGAGCGGAATGCCGGCGGCTTCCTGAATCACCAGCGGCAGATAGGCGGCGTCGATCGTGTCCATCACCGCGCGGCTTTTCACCGGCTCGAAGTTGACGGCATCGATCGCGTAATAAGTCGCGTAGTAGCGCGGATCGTAATCCATCAGCTTCTTGCCGATGCCGGCCTCATCGAGCTCCGGATCGAGCAGTTGCGGCGAGAACTCCGGCTGATGATCGCCGTAACGCACGATCAGGAACGGCTGCGCCGGAAACTTCTTCTTCAGCGCCGCAACGAAGCCGGCATAATCGTTGGCGCTCATGGTCTGCCGGCGCAGATATTCGTCGATCGCCGGAGCGTTGCCCGGCCGCTTCCAGGCCGGCAACAAGTCGGGACGGAATCTGGTCTCCCACGGGAAATGGTTGGCGGCGAGATAGACGAAGGTGAACAGCGGCGTGCCTGACGTCTTCTGCTCGGCCATCAGGCCCAACGCCTTGTCGTAGAAGAAGCTGTCGGGCTCGACGTCCTTCGCATGCAGGTCATGCGCATCGTAGAAATGCTGGATGCCGGTCGTGGTCTGGAAACTGCGCGCGCTCATGAAGGCGCCGAACGCCGGATAGAGCGACAGCGTGTCATAGCCGCAGCGGCGCAGCGCCAGCGGCAGGCCGCGTTCGACGCGGCCCGAGGCGATGCGGGTGACGAAATAGGAGAAGCGGCCGAACGAGCGCGAGGAGAGGCCCGCGAGCACGTTGTACTCGGTGAACCAGCTCGGCCCGCCATTGCTCTCGGCGAGGAACTTGCGCTCGACCCCATCGTAGGATTTGAACTGGCTGCCGTAGCCCGGCGGAACCTTGACGCCTTCGGCGGCGCGGATGTCGAAGCTCGATTCATCATGGATCATGATGATGTTCGGCCGCCGCCCGGCAGGATGACAGGCCTCGACCGCCGGGATCTTGAGCTGGTCGCTCGTCACCGGGTCCGATTCCATGAAGCCATAGGCGACGAAATCGGACACCACGGTCACGCCCGAGCGCGCGAATTTCGACAGATAGCCGTCGTCGTAATAGCCGCGCCAGGCCTCGTCCGGCCAGGCGAAGGCATAGCCGGACAGCGCCGCGGTGCAGGCAAGACAGGCGGCCGCGGCCGGCAGGCGGCGAATACGAAACGGATCGAGCCACCACAGCGCGTACATCAGGGGCAGCGTGACGAGGCCGGCGCCGATGATCGACCAGCGCAGGGTCGGAAAGATCGTGAGCAGGAACGCCGCGGTGTCGCGATCGATCACCATCAGGTCGACGAAGTTCGCGGTCATCTGCACCACGTCGTGCTTGAACCGCGACAGCAGCACCAGCACCACGACCAGCGTCAGCGACAGCGCGCTCGACAGCGCCGGCCGGCGCAGCAGCGCGATGAAAAGGAAGTTGAGGATTCCCCAGGTCAGCAGGAAGCAGAGCCGCGAGCCGAAATCGGTCTCGGTGCGCAACATGAGGATCAGCGCGCCAAGATGCGGCGCGGCCACCGCCATCAGCCGCCAGATGCCGATCGCGGCCAGACCACCGGCCAGCGCCGCAACCGAGGAGTTTTGCTGAGGCGCGGGCGCCATGGGCAGGACGCAATACAACCCGGCGCAATGCAACTGCCCTGACTGGCAATGGCCAGGAGGCACACCGCACAGCCGGTGTCTGCACCGTGTCACAAAACCGTAATTGAATCGTCATGAATGCGCAATGAATTTGCCCGCGCGCGACCGGTGCGGCGCGCCCTAGACTTTCGCCGCAGGCGCCGGATGCCGGGCGATGCCCGCAATGAAGAGGTCGACGATGTCGGCCGCCATCCGCTCGGCTTCCGCATCCGTGACGCCCCAGCGCGGCAAATGGCCGTCGATATGCATTCGCGCAAAGCCATAGACCAGCGCGCGGCCGGCGATCTGCACCTGCTTCAGATCGTGTGGACCGAGTTGACCGGCTGAAAATGCCTCCGCCAGTGTGCGCTCGGTCAGGCCGATCAACTCGGCATTGTCGCTGGAGACCCCGGCCGAGCGGTCATGGTCGAAGAAGCGGCGACTGGAGATGATCTCGAAATGGGTCGGGTTCTTCATCGCCCAGCGCAGATAGGCGATCCCGAGGCAGCGGAAGCGGCCGAGCGGATCGCCCGCCGGCGCGTCCGCGAGCGCCGCCTCGATCTCGGCGCGGAAGCGGCGCTGCGCCTCCTCCGCCACCGCATTCATCAGGGCGTCCCGGCTCGGGAAATGCCGGAACGGCGCGCCCGGCGAAACCCCGGCGCGGCGGGCGGCCTCGCGCACGCTGACCGCCTCCGGGCCGCCCTCGCCGACCAGTTGCATGGCGGCGTCGATCAGGACCCGGCGGAGGTCGCCGTGATGATAGGGCTTGGCCGCCGGCGCGGCTGGACGCGACTTGGCGGGGCGGCGGCCGGCGGCCGGGTTTTTGGCGGGGCGGCGCATGTCTCATGCCCTAGAGCCTTTCCCGTTCCGATGGAATCGGAACGGGGCTCTAGGTTCTTGTGTTGACGCGTTTTCTTCACGCGAACCGGTATCCACTTCGCTCGAAAACGCTCTAGCATCACCCGGTTGTGAATGTAAGCACCGATTACAACAATTGACTGCACGTCGTCGCAAAATGTAACTGGTGATTACATCAGGCAGCGGGAGGCGAGACATGGCGACGCGGCGCAACTGGTTCGAGGGCTGGCGGCTGTTCGGCCTGCTCACGCTGACCCTGGTGGGGCTCTCGATCTGGATCGCCGCGATGCGGCAGTTCGAGGTCGAGGGCGTGCGGATGGTGATCCGCTTCACGGCACGGACCTCGCTGCTGCTGTTCTGCCTCGCCTTCTCCGCCGCCGCGCTGGTGCGGCTCTGGCCGAACGCCTGGACGCACTGGCAGCGCCGCAACCGCCGCTATCTCGGCGTCACCTTCGCGGCCTCGCACGCCGTCCATGCGGTCGCAATCACCGCGTTCGCGATGCGCGATCCGGCCGGCTTCGCAGCCGCGACCTCGACCGTATCGTATATCTTCGGCGGGATCGGCTATCTCGTCATCGTCGCGCTGACCGCGACCTCGTTCGATCGCACCGCGGCGATGCTCGGTGCAAGCGCCTGGCGCAGACTGCATCTCGTGGGCGGCTACTATCTGCTGTTGCAGTTCATGGTGTCGTTCGGCAAGCGGATCCCCGACATGCCGCTCTATGCGCTGTTCCTGGTGCCGCTCGCCGCGGTGTTCGCGCTCAGGATGATCAGCATGGCCGCGCGGCCCGCGCCGCGTCAGGCGCAGGCGGGTTGAGATCACACGAGGTGAAACTTGCGGCCGAGCTGGCGATGAACCGACAGCACCGCGCGGTCGACGTCGCTGATCAGGCTGTCGCCGAGCACGACGTTCGGGATCTCCCAGTTGCGCCCGATCTGCACCTCGGGCAGCGCGACGACCGCCGGCACGCGCGCGGTTGCGCAGCCGGGCTGGGCGCGTAGCGCATCCTCGGCAAGCTGGGTCAATTCATCCTGGCTCTTTCCGTCGGTCATGACCTCCGTCCTGACGCCGGAAGATGGCTCACTGATGGCCACGATTCTCCAGTTCCCTGGCCCGGGTTTCCGTCACGCTGCGCATGCATTCGCCGGCGTCGAGCCGGGCGATGGTGCCCTCGCCGAGGTCGTAGTACAGGCAGTTGGCGTCGCGATACTGGATCCACAGCCGCTGCGCGGTGCGCAGCTGTTCGCGCTGCTTGTCGCCGGCGGCATCCTTCAGCGCCTGCTGATAGGCCGCGTTCATGCGCTTGTCCCATTGCGCGGTCCTGGCCTTGAGGCACTCGACCATCTGGTAGGTGCTGCCGTCGCAGGACGGTTCGCCATCGGCCTGATCACCGGCGTGGGCCGAGGAAGCGGCGATGATGAAGGCGGCCGCAACCAGAGCCCTCTGCCCGCGCGCGCCTGTCGTGAGAGCCGATGTCATGCCGTCTTCCCTTTCCGACCGGTCCAGCAGACGGACCATATATGAGTGCGCCCACGATGCATCCCGTTCACGTCAGGCCGCCCCCCGGCTGGCCTTCGCGATCCGCGCAGGATATTTCATGGGCGTGGAGGCACCATGCGGCGCAACCTGACGCCTGTGATCATTCTGGCCGTGGTCGGCCTGCTCGTCGGCGGGCTGTTTCGCTATGCCTTCGATCGGCCCGTCGAGGCGTCGATCGCGAACTATTTGCGCAGCGCCATTGAGGGCGCCGCAATCACCCTGATCGTCTGGGTCACGCACCTCTATCTGGCCGCGCGCGGGGGCTGGCTGCGGCAACGGCCGCTCATCGTCGAGTTGCTTGCCCGCTCCATTATCCTCGCCGTCACCGTCGCGGTTGCCGCGATCGTGCTGGAGGTCGTGCTCAACGAACACGGGATCGACGCGAAATTTTTTCGCGAAACCTTCCTGAAGATCATCGGCGTCTCCTTGCTGCTGTCGATCCCGATCACGACGATCTACGAACTGGTCCGGATGATCGGCGGACATACGCTGCTCAGCATCGTGCTCGGGCGCTATCGCCAGCCGGTGCGCGAGGAGCGCGTGCTGCTGTTTCTCGACCTGGTCGGCTCGACGACCCTGGCGGAGCAGATGGGCGAGCTCCGGGTGCAGGAGCTGCTGACGCGCTTCTTCTCTGACATCGACGCGCCGATCGTGTCGCATGGCGGCGAAGTCCACGCCTATGTCGGTGACGAGGTGATCGTGACCTGGCCGGCCAATACCGGCGAGACATCGCGGCGGTATCTCGATTGCGTGTTCGCGATCGAGGACCGCCTCGCCAAGCGGGCCGATCATTATCGCAGGGAGTTCGGCGTGGTGCCGGCGTTTCGCGCCGGGATGCATGCCGGTCCGGTCGTCATCGCCGAATGCGGTGACTCACGGCGCCAGATCGCCTATTTCGGCGACACCGTGAACGTCACGGCGCGGTTGCAGGCGTATTGCAAGGAGGCCGGACGGCCGTTGCTGATCTCGGGCGAATTGCGTCGCCTGCTGCCTCCGAGCCTAGACCTTGCCGTCGAGGCTCTTGGTTCGACGCAATTGCGCGGACGCGCCGCATCGATCGAGATCTTTTCCGTCGCGCGGCGCGCATCGTCCTAAACAATCTCTTAAGATGCATCGGCCATGGCTACCGCGTTCAATGCACGAATTGAATCGTGCCTGGTCGGATCCCGTTAAGGATGCGATGGACCCGTATTTGCACCGGGTTCCACCTTAACGCAGGTGTAAGATCGCCAGCGATATCGTGCAGGCCGTTGTCATCCAAGAAAAACAAGGTTGCCCATCGATGGCGCAACAGGCGTCACAATCGATTATTGCCGAACTCGAAGATGCGGTCCGGGACGGGACGTCCGCCAAGCGCGTGCAGACGCTGCGGCGGGTCACCGATCTGTTCCTGAACGACGGCGACCGCCTCAACGACGAACAGGTCAAGGTGTTCGATGACGTGCTCTGCCTGCTGGTCGCGCGGGTCGAGACGCGTGCACGCGCCGAACTGAGCAAGCGGCTCGCGCCGCTCGACTATGCGCCGTTCGAGGTGATTCAGCATCTCGCCTGGGACGACGATATCGGCGTCGCCGGCGACGTGCTGACCCACTCCAGCCGCCTCTCGACCGACGCATTGCGCGAGATCGCGAGCAGCAAGGGTCAGGACCATCTGTTCGCGATTTCGGCGCGCGAGAACCTGCCCGCCGCCGTCACCGACGTGATCATCGATCGCGGCGAGGACAAGGTGATCCGGCGCCTTGCCAGCAACGCCGGCGCGCAGTTCTCCGACAACGGCTACTCCTCGATCGTCGCCCGTGCCGAGAGCGACGACGAACTGGTCGAGATCCTCGGACTGCGCATCGACATTCCGGCCAAGCTGCTGCGCGACCTGCTGCAGCGTGCCAAGGATACCGTGCGCGCCCGCCTGCTCGCGCTCGCATCGCCCCGGGCACGCGAGGAGATCAGCCAGGTGCTGAACGACATCGCGCAGGACGAGGCCGCGCAGCCGCGCCGCAACTACGGCATCGCCGAGGAGCTGGTCAAGCTGATGAAACAGCTGAACGAGCTCGATGACGCGGCTGTCTACAAATTCGCCGAGAGCGGCAAGTTCGACGAGGTCACGGTCGCCCTCGCCGTGCTCAACGACATGCCGATCGCGATGATCGAGCGCCTGATGCTCGGGCTGCGCTCCGACCTGCTGCTGATCCCGTGCCGTTCGGCGCGGCTCAATTGGCCGACGGTCGAAACCATCCTGCGCAAGCGGCCGCTGCCGCATGCCATCGACCATGCCACGCTGGAGATCGCGCAACGCGACTACCGGCGGCTGTCACTGGAAACCGCCCAGCGCACCGTGCGGTTCTGGCAGTTGCACAAGCGGATCGAGAAGCAGCCGATGGCAGCGGGCTAGCGTTGTTCGCAGACAAAGAAAAAAGGGGTGGGCAATTTGATTGCCCACCCTTTTGATTCGATGCGGAGTGCGTAGGGTGGGTTAGCCGAAGGCGTAACCCACCAAGTTTTTCACCGCGGAGACAATGGTGGGTTACGCTTCGCTAACCCACCCTACAAGGCCGCGCTCAGTTCTTGGTCTTGTCGACCAGCGCGCCCTTCTTGATCCAGGGCATCATGTCGCGCAGCTTGGCGCCGACTTCCTCGATCGGGTGCTCGGCGAGCTTGGCGCGGGTCGCCTTGAACGAGGTCTGGTTGACCTTGTTCTCCAGCATCCAGTCGCGGGCGAACTTGCCGCCCTGGATGTCGGCGAGCACGCGCTTCATCTCCGCCTTGGTCTCGGCCGTGACGATGCGCGGACCGGTGACGTACTCGCCGTATTCGGCGGTGTTGGAGATCGAGTAGTTCATGTTGGCGATGCCGCCTTCATAGATCAGGTCGACGATCAGCTTCACTTCGTGCAGGCACTCGAAATAGGCCATCTCGGGCGCATAGCCGGCCTCGACCAGCGTCTCGTAGCCGCCCTTGATCAGTTCGACCAGGCCGCCGCAGAGCACCACCTGCTCGCCGAACAGGTCGGTCTCGCACTCTTCCTTGAAGGTGGTCTCGATGATGCCGGCGCGGCCGCCGCCGATCGCCGAGGCGTAGCTGAGGCCGAGGTCATGGGCATTGCCCGACGAATCCTTGGCGATCGCGATCAGGCAGGGCACGCCGCCGCCGCGCTGATATTCGGAGCGCACGGTGTGGCCGGGGCCCTTCGGCGCGATCATCAGCACGTCGAGGTCGGCGCGCGGATCGAGCAGGTTGAAGTGCACGTTGAGGCCGTGAGCAAACACCAGCGCCGCGCCCTTCTTCATGTTGTCGTGCAGGTGCTCGCGATAGATGTCGCCCTGCAGTTCGTCCGGGGTCAGCATCATGACGAGGTCGGCCCATTTGGCAGCCTCGGCGACTTCGAGCACCTTGAAGCCGGCGGCTTCGGCCTTCTTGGCCGAGGCCGAACCCTTGCGCAGCGCGATCGCCACGTCCTTGACGCCGGAATCCTTCAGGTTCAGCGCGTGGGCGTGGCCCTGGCTGCCATAGCCGACGATGGCGACCTTCTTGCCCTTGATCAGGTTCAGGTCGGCATCGCGATCGTAGTAAACTCGCATCGTGTTTTCCTCGTTTGAAGGGGGCCAAAATCGGCCGATGAATCAGGCTTTCGGAAGGTCAGAACCGCCGGGCGCCCGCGAATTTCCGGCGTTGTCTAAAGCATTTTTCCCCTCAGGGGAAACCCTCATCTCGCATGGCGCGGTGCGGCATCATGCGTCCATGAAGACCGGGTAGAGCGAGGCCAGCAGCAGGATGGCCATCAGCACGTTGAAGACGCGGATCGCCCGGGGCGAGGTCAGGATCGGCCGCAACGCGGTGCCGAACAGCGCCCAGACGATGCAGGAGACCGTCCCCAGGATCAGGCTCAGGCCGACCTGGATCGCGATGTTCCAGGGAAAGGCGGCGATCGCCGCATAGGCCGTGATGGTGCCGATCACCATCACCCAGCCCTTGGCATTGATCCACTGGAACATGGCCGCGCCCCAGAAGGTCATCGGGCCGCGGCCGGACGTGTCGTCCTTGTCCGCCGACGGCGGCTCGGCCATGGCGATGACGGCGGCGAGATAGACCAGATAGGCCACGCCGCCATATTTCAGGATCGTTTGCAGAACCGGATAGGCGATGAACACGGCGCCGAGCCCGACGCCGACCGCACCGACCATGAAAGCGTAGCCGACCGTGATCCCGGCGATGTGCGGCACCGTACGGCGGAAGCCATAGGTCAGCCCCGACGACAGCAGCATGATGTTGTTGGGACCGGGCGTGAAGAACATCACGACCGCAAACACGACAAAGGCAAACAGCAGCGAATTCGACATGGCGTCCTCACCCGGCCTTCGGCAGTGCTCTCGGCCGCGACAACAGCATCACCGCGATGCCGGCGATGACCGTGACCATGCCGCCCAGCCGCAGCGGCCCGAATCTTTCGCCGAACACGATGCTGGATGCGCCGGAGCCGACGAACGGCACCAGTAGCGCGAACGGCACCACCTGTGCGGCCGGGTAATCCCTGAGCAGCCGTCCCCACAGCCAATAGGCGATGCTGGTCGAGATGCCGCCGAGACAGAGCACGCAGACGAAGCCGGTCAGCGACATGTGGCTCAGTGCCTGCCAGGTCGGCTGCGGCCCGTTGCTGATCAGGGTCAGCACCGCGAGCGGCACCGCGGCAGACAGGCACAGCCAGGCGAACAGGTCGAACATCGGCGCGCCACGCGCCTGTCGCAGCAGCAGGTTGCCGATCGCGAAGCTGATCGGACAGATCATCACGATGCCGAACGCCGCGACGCTGAAATCGTAACCGACCGTGCCGCAGATCATCAGCAGGCCGAGCGTGGCGATCGTGATGCCGATGGTCTGGGTCCGGGTCGGCAGCTCGCCGAAGATCAGCGCGGCGAAGCCGATCGTGAACAAGGCCTGGCTCTGCACGATCACGCTGGAGAGCCCGACCGGAACGCCATGCGCGATCGCAAAGGCTTGCGCCAGGAACTGGCCGAGGAACAGCGTGGAGCTGATCGCGATCAGCAGCGGCCAGGAGACGCCGGGCTTGCGCACGAACAAGCATGGCAGCGCGGCAATGGCGAAGCGCAGCGTCGTCATGAGCTCCGGCGAGAACTCATTGAGCGCGATCCGGCTTGCGACGAACGCAAGCCCCCAGATCACCGCGACCATGACGGCGATGCCAACATCGGCCGGCTTCATTGTTGTTCTTCTTCTGCTTCCGTTTCGCTACGTCGGTCGAGATCTATATTTGCTCGTCCGGGGTCGGTTTGCGCAGCAGATAGGTGCCGTGCAGCGGCGCGTGATAGTCGGCGGCGACCAGGGTGAAGCCGGTTTCGGTCAGCATGCGCTCCATCACCCAGCCGAAGGTCGAGTATTCGTCGCGCATATGGGTCATCACGCTTTCACGCTCGAAATCGTGATTCTTGATCGAGAAATCGGCCCAGCCCTCGACATCGCGATCGACGCCGTCGGGCATGCTGACGAACACCATGTCGCGCAGATAGAAGTTCGCGCCGGGCTTCAGCGCGTTGAAGATCCGCGACAATGCCACCGCCTTCCAGAAGTCGGGCAGATGGTGCAGCGTGAATTCGCTGACGATCAGATCGTAGGAGTTCGGCTGATAGGCAAAGGACAAGAGGCCGGCCGGCTGGGTCCGGATCCGCGCCTTGCGGTCACGCGCATAGATCTCGGCGAGCCCGAGCATCGCCGGCGAGATGTCGATGGCGTCGACCTCGGCGCCCATCAGCGCCGCCTCGGTCGCCAGCACGCCGTTGCCGCAGCCGATATCGGCGATCCGCCAGCCCGGCTTGACGCCGAGCATGGTCAGCGCCTGACGCGCGCGGGCGTCGCTGTCTTCGCTGACGTCATAGATCGAGGCGACCGCGGTATCGAGACCGACCTGCCGCCGTTGCGTGTAGTACCAGTCGCGCGCCAACATGACTCACATCCCTTCCGGCCCACGCGTGATCGCGGCCACCCCGGTTCGTGACACCTCGACCAGGCCCAACGGGCGCATCAGGTCGATGAACTGACTGATCTTGGACGAATTGCCCGTGATCTCGAACACAAAGCTCTCGGTCGTGGCGTCGATCACCCGGGCGCGGAACGCATCCGCCAGCCGCAGCGCCTCGACGCGGTGATCGCCACCGCCGCGCACCTTGACCATCGCAAGCTCGCGCTCGATCGAGCTGCCGGTCAGCGTCATGTCGACGACGCGGTAGACCGGGATCATGCGGTCGAGCTGATGTTTGATCTGCTGGATCACCATCGGCGTGCCCGTGGTGACGATCGTGATCCGCGAGAGATGCTTCTGGTTCTCGGTCTCCGACACGGTGAGACTCTCGATGTTGTAGCCGCGGCCGGAGAACAGGCCGATCACGCGCGCCAACACGCCGGGCTCGTTCTGCACCAGGACGGACAGCGTATGCGTCTCGTTCGGATCGTGACGCTCTTCGAGGAAATAGGCCGATGCGGGCTGGTTCATTGTCGTCCCCTTACATTCTTTTCACGCCACCGCCCGTTGGGCGGCCGGCGCAGCACCCGTCCCGATCCAGGACCGGAACAGATCGAAATCGATATTGCCGCCGCTCAGGATCAGGCCGACCCGCTTGCCGGCGAGCTTGCTCTTTTCCTGGAGCGCGGCCGCGAGCGCCGCGGCACCCGCGCCCTCGGCGAGATTGTGGGTGTCGGTCCAGTACGCGCGGATCGCCTGGCCGACCTCGTCGTCGGTGACCTGCACGATGCGCGAGGCGCCCTTGCGGATCAGGGCGAACGCCTCGGCGTCCGGAATCCGCGTCGCCATGCCGTCGGCCAGCGTGTTGCTGGTCTCGGTGGTCACGATCTTTCCGGCGGCGAACGACAGCGCGTAGGACGGCGCTTCGGTCGACTGCACGCCGACGATCTCGGTCTTCAGGCCGAGCAGGTCCCGCGCCATGATGCAGCCGGAGATGCCTGAGCCCTGCCCGATCGGCACATAGAGGATGTCGAGATCAGGCGCCGAGCGGAACAGTTCGAGCGCATAGGTCGCGACGCCGAGCACCAGGTCGGCATGGAACGACGGCACCATGTGCAGACCGTCGAACTGCGCGCGGCGCTCGGCTTCCTCCCTCGCGGCCTGGAAATCCTCGCCATGCTCGACCAGTTCGGCGCCGAAGGTCCGCATCGCGCGGTTCTTCTCGACTGAGTTGCCGCGCGGCACATAGATCACCGCCCGCACGCCGTGACGGCTCGCGGCAAAGGCCAGGCTCTGGCCGTGATTGCCGCGCGTCGCCGAGATGATGCCGGGCACATCGGGCCGCTCACGCTTCAGCCGATCGAGATAGACCAGGCCGCCGCGGACCTTGAAGGCGCCGATCGGCGTGTGGTTCTCATGCTTGACCACGACCGCGGTGCCGAGCCGCTCGGCCAGCAACGGCCAGGCATGCGCCGGCGTCGCCGGCACCGCGGTGCCGACGATTTTGTGCGCGCGCTCGAGCTCGTTCAAGTCGAACATCTTGGTTCCCTGTCGCCTACTCTCTCTCGTCATCCCCGCGAAAGCGGGGATCCAGTATTCCAGAAACGCCCGAGAGCAATCGAGATGCCTCTGCGTACTGGATCGCCCGGTCAAGCCGGGCGACGACAGCGGAATTTCTGTCGCGCATCATCACACCAGCGCCTTGCCGCCGGAGAAGGCCTTGGCGGTGGCCTCATCGGTCGCCTCTTCCGGCAGCAGCATCTCGTTGTGCGCCTTGCCCGACGGGATCATCGGGAAGCAGTTCTCGAGTGCCGCGACGCGGCAGTCGAACAGCACCGGGCGCTTGACCGAGATCATCTCCTTGATCGCGCCGTCGAGATCGGAAGGCTTGTGCGCCCGGATGCCGACGCCGCCATAGGCCTCCGCGAGCTTGACGAAGTCCGGCAGCGCCTCGGAGTAGGAATGCGACAGCCGGTTGCCGTGCAGCAGCTGCTGCCACTGCCGCACCATGCCCATGTACTGGTTGTTCAGGATGAAGATCTTGATCGGCAGCTCGTACTGGACCGCCGTCGAGATCTCCTGGATCGTCATCTGCACCGAGGCATCGCCCGCGATGTCGATCACCAGGCTGTCCGGATGCGCCACCTGCACGCCGACCGCGGCCGGCAGGCCGTAGCCCATGGTGCCGAGGCCGCCCGAGGTCATCCAGCGATGCGGCTCCTCGAAGCCGAAGAACTGCGCCGCCCACATCTGGTGCTGACCGACTTCGGTCGTGATGTAGGTGTCCTTGCCGCGGGTCAGCTCGAACAGGCGCTGGATCGCGTATTGCGGCAGGATGATATCGCTGTTCTTCTTGTAGGACAGCGAGTTGCGCGCGCGCCACTGCGCGATCTGCTGCCACCACGCCTTGATGTCGGGCTTCTTCGCCTCCGCCTTGAACACCTGCAAGAGATCACCCAGCACGTTGGCACAGTCGCCGATGATCGGCACGTCGACGCGGATGTTCTTGTTGATCGAGGACGGATCGATGTCGATGTGGATCTTCTTCGAGCCCGGCGAGAACGCGTCGGTGCGGCCGGTGATGCGGTCGTCGAAGCGCGCGCCGACGCACAGCATGACGTCGCAATCATGCATCGTCATGTTGGCCTCGTAGGTGCCGTGCATGCCCAGCATGCCGAGCCAGTTCGGACCCGACGCCGGATAGGCGCCGAGACCCATCAGGGTCGAGGTGATCGGAAAGCCGGTCACCTCCACCAACTGGCGCAGCAGCTGCGAGGCCTCGGGACCGGAATTGATCACGCCGCCGCCGGAATAGATCACCGGACGCTTGGCGTTGGCGAGCAGCGCCACTGCCTTGCGGATCTGGGTCGCATCACCCTTGACGCGCGGCGTGTAGGAGATGTGCACGTCCGACTTGCGCGGCGGATGATAGGTGCCGGTCGCGAACTGCACGTCCTTCGGCACGTCGACCACGACCGGGCCGGGCCGGCCGGTGGTGGCGACATAGAAGGCCTCGTGCAGCACCCTGGCGAGGTCGTTGACGTCGCGCACCAGCCAGTTGTGCTTGGTGGCGGGCCGCGTGATGCCGACCGTGTCGCACTCCTGGAAGGCATCGTTGCCGATCAGATGGGTTGGCACCTGGCCGGTGATGCAGACCAGCGGGATCGAATCCATCAGCGCGTCGGTCAGCGGCGTCACCATGTTGGTGGCGCCGGGGCCCGACGTCACCAGCACCACGCCGGGCTTGCCGGTCGAGCGCGCATAGCCTTCGGCGGCATGGCCGGCGCCCTGCTCGTGGCGCACCAGGATGTGTTCGACCTCGCTCTGCTGGAAAATCTCGTCGTAGATCGGAAGCACCGCACCGCCGGGATAGCCGAAGACATGCTGCACGCCGTGATCGATGAGCGCGCGCACGATCATCGCGGCGCCGGTCATCTGATTGGGATCGTGGCTCTTGTCGGTCATGGTTCGCTCCGGATGCGCTTGTTTTTGCGCGGCTTTTGTCAGTTCTCGGTCAGTTCTGCTTCGGGCAATAAAAAGGGGCCCCTGAGGCCCCATGCACACCGCCCGTATTTGGATGGCAGCTAGCCATCCCCGGCGGTGTGCCTGGGTACGACGGCGATAAGGAGTTTGGTAATAATGTTGCGCACGAGACGACCCAGTCTTCCCAAAGGTTGCGCGAACATAGCCGCCAAAGCCCGAATGTCAAGGCAAGGCAAGCATTTTCGCGATATTTGAAGTGTAACGGGGTTCCAACCGTTCGGCGAGTGTTTTTGCGCGGCGCAACGCGCATGGCAGACGGGCGTGTTGCGCCCTGGAGCCGCTCCGTGGCCCGGAGGCGCGCCTCTCCGGAAGGAAATCCACCCGGATTGCGCGGTGCTCCGTCCGGGGCGCCAGGGCTACGGGATATGGCTCTCCAGCCACGCCTTCGCCGCCTCGGGCTCGACCCAGTCGAACTCCGGCAGCTGGTGGCGAAACCAGGTGAACTGGCGCTTGGCGTAGTGACGGGTGTCGGCGCGGCCGATCTCGGCGGCCTCTTCCCGGCTGATCTCCCCCTTCAGGTGAGCCATCAGGGCCGGCACGCCATGGGCCTTCATGGCCGGCAGCAGCGGGTCGAGCGCGCGCGCCGCCAGCGCCGTGACCTCGTCGAGCGCGCCGGCGTCAAGCATCGCGCCGAACCGCGCGTCGATCCGCGCATAGAGCCTCTCCCGGTCAGGCGCGAGAAACACCGCGTGGAATGCGCCCGGCGGCAGCAGCGGCGGCAGACCGTCGCGATGCCAGTCCGGCAGCGGGCGGCCGGTGGCCTCGACCACCTCGAGCGCACGCGCGATGCGGGTGCGGTCGCGCGGCTTCAGCCGTTCGGCCGACACCGGATCGCGCGCCGCAAGCTCGGCATGCAGGGCCTCGACGCCGTGCTGCTCCAGCCTTGCGCGGACGGCGTCGCGCACATCAGCGGCGATCGGCGGCACCGCCGACAGGCCGCGCGTCAGTGCCTTGAAATACAGGCCGGAGCCGCCGATGAAGATCGGCAACCTTCCCTGCGCACGGGCCTCGCCGAGCACTTCTGCCGCGTCCGCAACCCAGGCGCCGGCGGAGAAATTCACGCCGGCGTCGACATGGCCGTAGAGCCGGTGCGGAACCAGCGCCTCCTCGCCGGCGCTCGGCCGCGCGGTGATGATCCTGAGGTCGCGATAGACCTGCATGGAATCGGTGTTGATCACGACCCCGCCGGTGCGCTGCGCGAGTTCGAGCGCCAGCGCCGACTTGCCGCTGGCGGTCGGCCCTGCGATAAGCACTGCCTTGTCCAACAATCCCGAATGCGCCTGCATGTCCCTCGTTGCCACGCTGATCTGCAATCCTGCAAGCCCCGCGCTCGACTCCACCATCGTCGACGGGGCACGCGCCGTGCTGCCCTCACCCGGCGCGGCGCAGTGGCTGTTCAACGAGGTCGCCGTCGACATTCCCTTCGAGCGCGAGAACGCCAGCCGGGACGACATCAAGGCCATCGAGCTCCAGCTCCGCCAGGCCCGCGGCGACCTGCCGATCGACATTGTCGTGCAACCTCGGATCGGCCGGCGCAAGAAGCTTTTTCTGGCCGACATGGATTCCACCATGATCGGGCAGGAATGCATCGACGAACTCGCCGATTTCGCCGGGCTGAAGGCCCATGTCGCAGGCATCACCGAGCGCGCGATGCGCGGCGAAATCGCGTTCGAGCCGGCGCTGCGCGAGCGCGTGGCGCTGCTCAAGGGCCTGCCGGTCAGCGTCGTCGACGAGGTGCTGGGGAAGCGCATCACACTGACGCCGGGCGGCCGCGACCTGGTGATGACGATGCGCGCGCACGGCGCCTATGCCTGCCTGATCTCGGGCGGCTTCACCCTGTTTACCAACGTGGTCGCGGGGAAAGTCGGCTTCCAGGAGAACCGCGCCAACCAGTTGCAGGTCGCGAACGGCAAACTGACCGGCGAAGTGGTCGAGCCGATCCTCGGCGCCGCGACCAAGCTTGCCACCCTGATCGAGCTCACCGAATCCTTCGATCTCGACGATATCGACACACTGGCGGTGGGTGACGGAGCCAACGATCTCGGCATGATCCAGGCCGCCGGACTCGGGGTCGCCTATCACGCCAAGCCGGCGGTTGCGGCCGCCGCCGCGGTCCGGATCGACCACGGCGACCTCACCGCGCTGTTGTACGCGCAGGGCTACCGACGGGATGAGTTCGTCGACAAGTGAGGTTCACGTAACCTGTCGTCCCCCGCGAAAGCGGGGGACCCAGTCTTCCAGAGACGCCGGAGGATGATCGAGGGGCCGCGGCGTACTGCATCCCCCGCTTTCGCGGGGGATGACGGTTGTGGGTGAAACGTCAACGCGCCTCTACTGCACGCCGAGCGCCACAAACCGCAGTTCGCCGTCGCCGTTGGAGACCAGCAGCAGCACCGACTTCTTGCCGTCCTTCTTCAACTGGTCGATCCGCTTCTTGATGTCGCCGGCATTCGACACTGCTTCCTGCGCCACCTCGACGATGACGTCGCCGGCCGACAACCGCTTCTCGGCCGCATCCGAGTTGCTATCGACGCCGGTGACGACGACGCCCTTCACGCTGTCCTTGATCTTGTACTTGGTGCGCAGGTCCTTGCTCAGAGCTGCGAGGTCAAGACCGAGCGCCTTCTGGGTCACCGGCTTCTCGGCAGTGTCGTCCTTCGGCTTGGCGTTGGCCTGGACCTTGTCGTTGTCCTCGAGCCGGCCGAGCGTGACCTTGCGGGTCTCCTCATTGCCCTTGCGGATGATGACGACGTCGACTTCCTTGCCGACCGCGGTGTCGGCAACGATGCGCGACAGATCCTTGGGGTCCTTGACGTCCTTGCCGTCGAACTTGACGACGACGTCGCCGGGCTCGATGCCCGCCGGTTTCGCAGGCCCCTTGTCGTCGACGCCGGCGACCAGCGCACCGCGCGCCGGCTTGATGTTGAGGCTGTCGGCGATCTCGTCGGTGACCGCCTGGATGCGTACGCCGAGCCAGCCGCGACGCAACTCGCCATACTTCTGCAACTGGTCGACGACGCCGGCCACCGTCTTCGACGGCACGGCGAAGCCGAGGCCGATCGAACCGCCTGTCGGCGAGATGATCAGGGTGTTGACGCCGATCACCTCGCCATCGAGGTTGAACAGCGGACCGCCGGAATTGCCGCGATTGATCGCAGCGTCGGTCTGGATGTAGCTGTCATACGGGCCCTGGCTGATGTCGCGGTTCTTGGCCGAGACGATGCCTGCGGTCACCGTGCCGCCGAGGCTGAACGGATTGCCGATCGCGACCACCCAGTCGCCGAGACGGATCTTGTCGCTGTCGCCGAACTTCACCGCGGTGAGCGGCTTCGGCGGCTTGAACTTCAGCACCGCAAGGTCGGTCTTCTTGTCGACGCCGACCAGCTCGGCCTTGATCTTGGTGCCGTCGTTGAGGATGACGTTGATCTCGTCGGCGTCGGCGATGACGTGGTTGTTGGTGACCACGATGCCCGAGGTGTCGACGATGAAGCCCGAGCCGAGCGAGTTGGTCTTGCGCGGCTGGAACTCGCCGTTCTTGTCGCCGCCCTTGCCGCCCGGTCCGCGGCGGTTCTTGAAGAAATCGTCGAAGAATTCCTCGAACGGCGAGCCCGGCGGCAGTTGCGGCATGGCGCCGCCGCCCTTGTTGGCCTCGATCGTCTGCGACGTCGAGATGTTGACGACGGCATCGATCACCTTCTCGGCGATGTCGGCGATCCCCTCGGGACCGCGCGCGAACGCCGGCACGGAGCTCAGCATGCTCGCAGCACCGATCGAGATCGCGGCCCCCATCATGCGGAGGCGGCGGCCCAGGGCTGGTCTGGCAGCGGTCATGTCGGAAATTCTCCAGGCAACGGGTTCAAATGGGCTGGTCGCAAGTGTGCGCCCGTGGTCGCAGGTGTGCGCCCGTGGTCGCAGAGTGCGCCCGAACGGGCATATGGTGCAAGCATCTCAGCCCGGCATTTCGGCGAAAAACCGGCCGCGAATGGCTCACGATTATGTTCATTCCGGCGCGATCTCGCGCGCTTGGAACAAGCAATGCTCAGCGCCGCACCAGCCAGATCATGATCAGCCCGGCGACTGCCGAGCCGATCCCGACGACGCGCAGGATATTGTCGGGCGTCGCCAGCGCGCTCTTCATCGCCCGGCGCATCCAGGCGGGGCTTGCCGCGAACAGGATGCCTTCGAGCACGAACAGGATTCCCAACCCGATGAGGAAGTCGCCGAACGCTATTGACCTCATCGGATCGCAGCCTCCCGCTCGCTATTTGTTGTTATTGGGCGGCGGCGAAGCGATGTCGGCTTCGCCGCCGTATTGTGACGTTACTGTTTCGGCGCCGCGGCCGCTTCCGGCGGCTTGCCGTTGGCACTGCCGAAATACCTGAAGAATTCCGAGTCCGGCCGCAACAGGAAACGCGTGTCGCTGGACTTGAGGCCGTTCTCATAGGCCGTCATCGAGCGATAGAACGCGAAGAAGTCCTTGTCCTTGCCATAGGCCTCGGCGAACAGGCGGTTACGCTCGGCGTCGCCGGCGCCGCGGGTCTGGTCGGCGGCCGAGTTCGCCTCGGCGACGATCACGGTCGCTTCGCGGTCGGCCTTGGAGCGGATCTCCAGCGCCTTCTGGTCGCCCTGCGCGCGGAACTCGGCGGCTTCGCGCTGACGCTCGGTCTTCATCCGGTCGTAGACCGCCTGGCTGTTCTGCTCCGGCAGATCGGCACGGCGGATCCTGACGTCGACGACCTCGATGCCGTAGCCATCGGCTTCCTTGTCGAGCTGCTCGCGGATCCGCGACATCAGCTTCTCGCGTTCGTCGCGTACCACCGTGATGAAGGTGACCTCACCGAGCACGCGGCGCAGCGCCGCGTTCAACAGCGTGGTCAGTTGCAGATTGGCCGCCTGGATCGAGCCGACGCTGGTGTAGTAGCGCAACGCGTTCTTGATGCGATAGCGCGCGAAGGCGTCGACCACGAGCCGCTTCTGGTCGGAGGCGATCACTTCCTGCGACGGGTTCTCCAGATCGAGGATGCGCTTGTCGACATTGATCACGGAATTCCACGGCGCCTTGAAGTGCAATCCGGGATCGGTGACGACATCGACCGGTTCGCCGAACCGCAGGACGATGGTCTGCTCGGTCTGCTGCACGGTGAACATCGAGCTGTAGCCGACTGCAAGCAGGATGAAGAGAAGGATCAGGGACACAATGCCGGTGACAGGGGACCTCATCGGGTGGCTCCCTGCTGCTGGCCGGTCGTGGCCGGTGCCGCGGACGGACGCCGTGGCGACAGTTCACCCAACGGAAGGTAGGGCACGATGTTCTGGCCCGGTCCGCCGTCATAGACCAGCTTCTCGGAGCTTCCGAGCACCTTTTCCATGGTCTCCAGATAGATGCGCTCGCGCGTCACGTCGGGTGCCTTCTTGTACTCTTCATAGACCTTGAGGAAGCGCGCGCTCTGGCCCTTGGCCTCGGCGACCGCCTGTTCCTTGTAGCCTTCGGCGGCCTGCTGGATCTGCGCCGCACGACCACGCGCTTCCGGCACGATCCGGTTGGCGTAGGTCTGCGCCTCGTTCTGCTTGCGCTCGAGGTCGGCGCGCGCCGCCTGCACGTCGCGGAACGCGTCGATCACCTGCGCCGGCGGATCGACCTTCTGCATCTGCACCTGCGTGATCTGGATGCCCGCGTTGTAGGAATCCAGCGTCTTCTGCATCAGTTCCTGCACGCTCTGCTCGGTGACGTTGCGCGCCCCGGTCAGGATCGGCTGGATCTGCGAGCGGCCGATCACCTCGCGCATCGCGCTTTCGGCGACTGCCTTCACGGTGCCTTCGGGATTCTGGATGTTGAACAGGTAAGCGCCGGCGCCGCCCTGCTTGATGCGCCACAACACGGTGAAGTCGACGTCGACGATGTTTTCGTCGCCGGTCAGCATCAGGCTCTCTTCCGGCACGTCGCGCATGGTGCGGCCACGCCGGGCGGGATCGTCGATCAGGGTCATGCCGATCGAGATCGTGTTCACGCGCAGCGCCTTCGGCAGCAGCACGGTCTCGATCGGATACGGCAGGTGATAGCGCAGGCCGGGCTGCGCATCGCGATCATATTTGCCGAAGCGCATCACGACGCCGAGCTCTTCGGACTGGACCCGGAAGATTCCGGTCGCAAGCCAGATCGCCAGCGCGGCGACCACCACCAGCGCGATGCCCATGCCGCTGAAATGCCCGCCGGGCATCCACTGCTGCAGCCGGTCCTGGCCGCGCCGCAGCAGATCCTCAAGATCCGGCGGCCTCGGCCCGGCTGACTGCGGACCCGTGCCCCATGGCCCTTTCGGACCCGAGCCCCACGGCCCCCCGCCTTGATTTTTCCACGGCATCAAACATCTCCTCGGCAAGTCCGGACGGGACGCCCGGGCTCGAATGTCCGGCCCGGTTATAGGGGACCGCTAGGGCCCTTACAACGCAAGCTTCCTGCTCGGACGAGCTATGCGCCGGGGCATAATTGTCAATGCAAACATTGGTTAACCGCGGTCGCGCCGACGATATGTCACATAGGAGAAGTCGACGCTGTCGTCCGGACCTGCCGGATTTCGCACGCGCGCGACCTCTTCCCACTGCGCGGCATCGATCATTTCGAACCGTGTATCGCCGTCCGGCCGGGCATGGACCTCGGTGATCTCCAGGCGATCGGCCGTGCCCATCCACTGCGCATAGATTTCCGCGCCACCGATGATGGCAATTTCAGTGGCGAAACGCCGCAGCGCGTCACCAAGCGCAATTGCGCGGGCGTTCTCGAACGAGGTCGTGACGATGGCGCCGCGCGCGCGGTAGCTCGGATCGCGCGTCACCACGATGTTGGTGCGCCCCGGCAGCGGCCTGCGCAGCGACTCGAAGGTCTTGCGCCCCATCACGATGGGCTTGTTCAGCGTCATCGCCTTGAGGCGCTGCTGATCGGATTTCAGCCGCCACGGGATTGCGTTGCCGTTTCCGATCACGCCGTTCTCGGCGACAGCAACGAGGAGCACGATCTCCATCAACGCGTCCCTTCCGCGAGCGCCGACAGCGCAGGACCGGAGACGCGACAGATCGTCCATTCGTCCATCAGTTCGGCGCCGAGCGACTTGTAGAATGCGATCGACGGCGCGTTCCAGTCGAGCACCGCCCATTGCAGGCGCGCCCAGCCATTGGCGAGGCATTGCTTCGCCAGATGCACCAGCAGCGCCTTGCCGATGCCCTTGCCGCGCAGCGCCGGCCGCACGAAGAGATCCTCGAGGTAGATGCCGTGGCGGCCGGCGAAGGTGGAGAAATTGACGAACCAGACCGCGAAGCCGGCCGGTTCGCCGTTCCATTCCGCGATGTCGCAATAAAGCCGCGGGTTGGCGCCGAACAGCGCCTCGGCGATATCGGCTTCGCTGGCGTGAACCTCGTGCAGCAGCTTCTCATACTCGGCGAGCTCGCGGACCAGCGAGAACACCAGTCCAGCCTCATCGGGCCGCGCGCGGCGGATCAACAGCGACATCAGACCGCGACTTCGGCCTTGATGTGCGGATGCGGATCGTAGCCTTCGAGTTTGAAGTCCTCGTAGCGGAACGCGAAGATGTCCTTCACGTCGGGGTTGATCGCCATCGTCGGCAACGGCCGCGTCGGCCGCGTCAGTTGCAGGCGCGCCTGCTCGAGGTGGTTCGAATAGAGATGCGCATCGCCGAGCGAGTGGACGAAATCGCCGGGCTTCAGCCCGGTCACCTGCGCCACCATCATGGTCAGCAGCGCATAGGAGGCGATGTTGAACGGCACGCCGAGGAACACGTCGCCGGAGCGCTGATACAGCTGACACGACAGCTTGCCGTTGGCGACATAGAACTGGAACAGGCAGTGGCATGGCGGCAGCGCCATCTTGTCCACCTCGGCCGGATTCCAGGCACTGACGATCAGCCGCCGCGAATCCGGATTGCGCTTGATCATCTCGATGACGTTCGTGATCTGGTCGATGCTGCGGCCATCGGGCGCGGGCCACGAGCGCCATTGCGAGCCGTAGACCGGGCCGAGGTCGCCATTGGCGTCGGCCCATTCGTCCCAGATCGTGACGCCGTTGTCGTTGAGATATTTGATGTTGGTGTCGCCGGCGAGGAACCAGAGCAGCTCGTGCACGATCGCCTTCAGCGGCAGCCGCTTGGTGGTCAGCATCGGGAACCCGGCCGCTAGATTGAAGCGCATCTGGTGGCCGAAGATCGACAGCGTGCCGGTGCCGGTGCGGTCGTGCTTCTCGGCGCCGTCGGCGAGGATGCGTTCGAGCAAATCGTGATACTGGTTCATGACTGGTTCTTGGCGGTCTTTTCGAGGCTTCGATAGAACGGCGAATGTAGCGGCCAAGGCCGCCGGTCGACACGCTGATTCGGCTGAACGGGCCGATTATACCCCGAAAAATGACAACGCCTCCGACAAACGACAAGGGGCGGAACTCGCGTCCCGCCCCCGCTCTATCCGCTTGATCGTACTCGATTAAGTTGCCGGCTTCAGCACCGGCGTCCATTTCGCGATCTCGTTCTTGACGAGCGTCGCCAGCGCCTCCGGGGTGCGGTTGGCGGGCGCCGGGATCACGCTGCCGAGCTCGAGCAAGCGCTTGCGGACGTTGTCATCGTCGAGCGCCTTGATGGCCGCAGCATTCAGCGTGGCGATGATGGCGGGCGAAGTTCCCTTCGGCGCGAAGATCGCGTTCCAGGCCTGGGCCTGGAAGGCCGGCAGCCCGGCTTCGGTCGTGGTCGGGACGTTCGGCAGCGACGGATTGCGCTCGGGGGTCGCGACCGCATAGGCCTTGATGGTACCGGCGTTGATCTGCGGCACCGCGTTGACGATCTGGTCGCACATGTAATCGACCTGGCCGGCGACCAGCGCGTTCATCGCGGGTCCGGTGCCGTTGAATGGCACGCCCACCGGCTTGACCTCGAGGATCGAGTTGAGCAGCTCGCAGGAGGCATGCGAGACCGAGCCGATGCCGGCATGCGCGGCGTTGACCTTGTCGGCATTGGCCTTCACGTAGGCGATGAATTCCTTCAGATCCTTCGGCGGGAAATCTTTGCGGGCGAGGATCAGGATCGGCGTGCCCGCGAGCAGCGCGACCGGCTCGAAATCCTTCTCCGGGTGATAGGCAAGCTTCGGATAGAGCGGCACGGAGGCGGCGTGCGTGCCCATATGTCCGGTGACCAGCGTGTAGCCGTCATTGGCGGCGCGGGCCGCGCGCGTGGTCGCGGTGGTGCCGCCGGCGCCGACCACGTTCTCGATGACGATGCTCTGGCCGAGCGTCTGCGCCATGTGCGCGGTGACGATGCGCGAGATGACGTCGGTCGGACCGCCGGCTGCGAACGGCACGATCATGGTGATGGTGCGGGTCGGATAGTTTTGCGCGGACGCCGGCACGGCGAATGCACTCAACGCGGCAAATGCCGAAAGGCATGCGCCCGCAAGCGAGCGAATGGACATCATCTCAATTCCTCCCGGGAACGTTTGACCAATAAAAATGCCGGCCAAATCGGCCGGCATTTTCATTTCACGAGACCACATCGAGTGTCGATTCGACTTCCGCCTGCGGCGCGCGGACGCAGGCGGAGCAGGATGCTCAGCCCTCGGACTCCACGAACACCTCGTCGCGCTTCGCACGCAGGGCCGGCAGCACGGCAAGCACCAGGAGGCCCGCCGCGATCGCCAGCAGCACCGCCGACAGCGGCCGCGACAGGAATACGCTCCAGTCGCCGCGCGAGATCAACAGTGCACGGCGCAGGTTCTCTTCCATCAGCGGACCGAGCACCATGCCAAGCAGCAGCGGCGCCGGCTCGAAATCGTGCTTGATCAGCCAGTAGCCGACCAGACCGAACGCGCCTGCGAGGATGACATCGACCGGCGCGTTGTTCACCGAATAGATGCCGATCGCGCAGAACACCACGATCGAGGGGAACATCAGCCGGTACGGCACGCGCAGCAATCGGACCCAGATGCCGACCAGCGGCAGGTTGATGATGATCAGCATCAGATTGCCGATCCACATCGAGGCGATCATGCCCCAGACCAGGTCGGGCTGCTTCTGCATCACCTGCGGGCCCGGCACGATGCCATGAATGGTCATCGCGCCGACCATCAGCGCCATCACCGCGTTCGGCGGAATGCCGAGCGTGAGCAGCGGGATGAACGAGGTCTGCGCCGCGGCGTTGTTGGCGCTTTCCGGCGATGCCACGCCCTCGATCGCGCCGCGGCCGAACCGCGACGGATCCTTGGCGAGCTTCTTCTCCAGCGTATAGGCCGCGAACGATGCGATCACCGCGCCGCCGCCCGGCAGGATGCCGAGGATCGAGCCGAGCACGGTGCCGCGCAGGATCGCCGGCGTGGAGTCGACCAGGTCCTTCCTGGTCGGCATCAAGCCGGTGATCTTCTGCTGCACCAGATTGCGGTTCATCTCGGCGCCGGCGTCGAGGTTGCGGATGATTTCCGCGAAGCCGAACACGCCCATCGCCACGGTGGCGAAGCCGAGGCCGTCCGCGAGTTCGGGGATGTTGAACGCCATGCGCGAAGCGCCGGTCTCGATGTCGGAGCCGACCATCGACAGCAACAGGCCGAACACGATCATCGCGATCGCCTTCAGCACCGAGCCCTTGGCGAGCACCACCGCGAAGATCAGGCCGAGCACCATCAGCGAGAAATACTCGGCCGGGCCGAACGCCAGCGCGAGCTTGGTCAGCGGCGCGCCGAGCACGGCGATCAGCACGGTCGCGACGCAGCCGGCGAAGAACGAGCCGATCGCGGCGATCGCCAGTGCCGGACCGGCACGGCCCTGCTTGGCCATCTGGTGACCGTCGAGCGCGGTGACCACGGAGGTTGCCTCACCGGGAATATTGACCAGGATCGAGGTGGTCGAACCACCATATTGCGCACCGTAATAGATGCCGGCGAGCATGATCAGCGCGCCGACCGGCGGCAAGCCGAAGGTGATCGGCAGCAGCATCGCGACGGTGGCAATGGTGCCGATGCCCGGCAGCACGCCGACCAGGGTGCCGACCAGCGCACCGATCAGACACATCAAGAGGTTGATCGGCGAGAAGGCGACGGCGAAACCGTGCGCGAGATTGGCAAACAGTTCCATCACGCCCTCACTGGATCAGGAAACGCGGGAACATCGGCATCGGAAGTCCCAGCACATAGGGGAAAAGCAACGCGCAGCCGAGCGTCAGACAGCCGCCGACAATGATGGCTTCGATCCATCTGGTCTCGTGCGAGCCCATCGCCGCGATCAGGAAGGCGGCGAAGGCGGAGACCACGAGCCCGAGCGGGCGGATCGCCAGCGCGAAGAACACGATCGCCGCGGACACGAACAACGGGCCGCGCCAGGAATAGGCCCCGATCTGCGGGCCGTCATTCAGGATTCCGATCAGCGCAACGGCGCCGCCGAGCAACAGCAACAACACGGCGAACATGCGCGGCGCCGTTCCGGCGCCGAACGAGAATCCGTGCATGCCCTGCAAATCGCTTGAGGCCCACAAGGCAAACAGCGCGACCGCCACCATGGCGAGCCCGCCGACGAAATCCTGCGGACCGCGCACCCATTTCGGCAAGATCGTTTTGACCGGCGCCTCGCTCGGCGTATCGCTCATGACTTCGCTTCCCCCCGTCAGGGCTGTGTCGCCCGTATTGATTGAATGGCTTGGCTTGTGGTGCGTTGACCGAGACCTTGCTAGCGATTTTCGTCAGACAACGCCAGCAAAACCCAAGAGACCTCCGGCAAGCAACATCCATAAAGGGTTGATCCGCGTCGCAAAGGCAAGCGCGGCTGCGGCAATGGTGATCAGGATCGCGATCCAACTTTGGTCTGATGTCTGCGCCGCGATGAGGCCGCTTGCGGCGATCAGGCCGATCAACGGAGGAGCCAGTGCCGCCTGCATGATCGCGGGCCGGCACGCGTCGCGCCAGCGATCAAGGAAACGGCTCACATAATAGGCAAGCAGCGCGTCGGTCCGCACATCGCAACCGCCGCTGCCAGCGCCGCGGCGACGCCTGCGACAGAATAGCCTATCAGCGTCACGATCAGCACGTTCGGTCCCGGCGAGAGCTGCGACATCGCGAACACGTCGGTGAACTGCTTGTCGATCAGCGATGCACGTCGACGGCGGCGCGCTGCATTTCGGGGATCGCTGAATTGGCCCCGCCGATCGCAACCAAGACCGCCGCCAGGATGACGAGGGCTGTGACATCGCGCCGCTTCAACGACGGCATCATCGTCTTGAGGACGACGGCGAACAGCAGGCCGACCGCGGCACAGGCCACGCCCGGCGAGCGTGCGGCGCAGCGCGTCGATCTCGCCGTCATGGGAATAGAGCGCGGCCAGAGTGGTCGCGATCAGCATTGGCGGCCCGGCCGGCCCGGCGAAGGCCGCGAGCCCACCCGCGATGCCGCGAAAGCGCGAGCCGAACACGGCCGACCGGTCGACGATGTTCGGACCTGGCAGGAAATGGCACAGCGCGCAGGTCTCGTTGAAAGCCACCGGCGTCATCCAGTGGCGCTGTTCGATGATCGACCGCCGGGCCCAGACCAGCCCCCCGCCAAAGCCGGCCAGGGACATCTTGGCAAGGCCAGGAACAGTTCGAGCAGGCCGGGGCTGGTGGAGCGGAAACGCCCACGGGGGCGTCCGGCGCCGGAGCGGCAACCGGCGGGAGTTCCGGGGGCATCAATGGAACCTGGACAGCGCCGGATAGCGCCAAGGATCCTGGCCGAGACCTGTGCCAAGGCGCCGGTCAACCCAAATCGGTGGGTTTTCCCAATTGAATCGGCCTGAATCCGCTCTGTTTTTCTATGGCTTTGCCGCTATATTGGGGGTGCCGGTTCGCCGGCTATGGAAATAAATGACCGTCGCAATAAACCATTCGGACCCGGGGGCGGTACCCGGCGCCTCCACCAAAACCCATCTCGAACCCATCCTCGGGTGGCTTTTGGCGGGGGCGAAATAGGATCGACGAGGGCGTAAAGGGCGCGTTTTTTCTCGGTATGGTTCCGCCGACATCGGGCCATTGCAATAGTTGCCAACGACAACTTTGCTCCGGTTGCTCAGGCTGCGTAACGCAGTTTGAAAGACCATCTTAAAGTCCTAGCGGGTTAAGCTCCGCTAGGCGGGGTCCGGAGGCACCTGGCAACAGAAGCCTCCACTTTATTTTTCGATCGGGCGTCCGCCCGCATTTCAACTGCCGGCCCTGCTGATTTCCGGCTTTCGGCGGGGTAGCATGGCAAGAGGGGCGAGTCGGACGATCCGGCGCTGCCTCGCCGGCCATTTTCGAAGCGACAGGATCACCATGGCGACCGATCACATCCGATATGACGTGCTGGCGCGCGACGCGCTGCGCGGGGTGCTGCGCCGGGTGCTGTCCGACGCCGCCGAGCATGGCCTGCCGGGAGAGCACCATTTCTACATCACCTTCCTGTCGCACGGCGACGGCGTGAAGCTTTCGGCGCGGCTGCTTGCGCAGTATCCCGAAGAGATGACCATCATCCTCCAGCACCAGTTCTGGGACCTGGTGGTGACGGAGGATCGCTTCGAGGTCGGCCTGTCGTTCGGCGGAATTCCCGAGCGGCTGACCGTGCCGTTTGCCGCGGTGACGCGCTTCCTCGATCCCTCCGCACCGTTCGATCTGCGCTTCGACGTCTCCGAGGCGCTGTCTGAAGACGCTGCTCCCGCCGCCGCGCCGGCCGCTCCCCTTCCCACGCCGGCCGCTCGCGCAACAGTCGAGACCGAGACGGCCGATACCGAGCAGGAGCCGGCCAAGCCCAGCGAGGGCGCCGAGGTGGTGCGGCTGGACCGCTTCCGCAAGAAATAATCTAAACCCGGATCGATCCTCGACCTTGTAGGATGCTTGCCAGGATCGGGATGACAGGTCGTCATCCCGGACTATCCTGCGCATGAACGCGCCTTCGCGCGGACCGCGTCGCATCGCCGCGCCGGCCCACGCCTGACGACGCAATCGCAAGCATTCACGGCAAGCATCTACGGAAAGCATCCATGGCTCGATCGACCACTCCATCCAAGGCCAAGACCCGCAGCGAGACCGACAGCTTCGGTCCGATCGACGTACCGGCCGATCGCTATTGGGGCGCGCAGACCGAACGCTCGCGACAGAACTTCAAGATCGGCCACGACCGGATGCCGATCGCGATCGTGCATGCGCTCGGCATCGTGAAGCTCGCAGCCGCCGAGACCAATCGCGAGCTCGGCCAGCTCGATGCGCGCCGCGCCGGCGCGATCATCCGCGCCGCCAAGGAAGTGATCGAAGGCAAGCTCGACGACAATTTTCCGCTGGTGGTCTGGCAGACCGGCTCGGGCACGCAGTCCAACATGAACGTCAACGAGGTGATCGCCAACCGCGCCAACCAGATGCTCGGCGGCGAGCTCGGTGCCAAGAAGCCGATCCATCCGAACGATCACGTCAACATGAGCCAGTCGTCGAACGACTCGTTCCCGACCGCGATGCATATCGCGGCCGCAAGCCGCATCATCGCCGATCTGATTCCGGCGCTCACCGAGCTGCATCGCGAGCTGCGCAAGAAGGAGAAGGCGTTCGCGAAGATCGTCAAGATCGGACGCACCCACACCCAGGACGCGACGCCGCTGACGCTCGGCCAGGAATTCTCCGGCTACGCCGCGCAGGTCGAGAGCGGCATCGCGCGACTGCGCGTCGCGGTGAAGGATCTGTTTCCGCTGGCGCAGGGCGGCACCGCCGTCGGCACCGGCCTCAACTCCAAGCCGAGATTTGCGAGGGCCTTCGCGCGCCACGTCGCTGAGATCACCAGGCTGCCGTTCACCAGCGCCGCAAACAAGTTCGAAGCGCTGGCTTCCAACGATGCCTATGTGCTGGTGCACGGCGCGATCAATTCGGTGGCGACCGGCCTGTTCAAGATCGCCAACGACATCCGCTTCCTCGGATCCGGCCCGCGCTCGGGCCTCGGCGAGCTGATCCTGCCCGAGAACGAGCCGGGCTCCTCGATCATGCCGGGCAAGGTCAATCCGACCCAGTGCGAAGCCATGACCATGGTCTGCTGCCAGGTGTTCGGCAATCAGACCGCCATCACCGTGGCCGGCAGCCAGGGCCATTTCGAGCTGAACGTGTACAAGCCGGTTATGGCATATTGTATGATAAATTCCATTCAGCTGCTGTCGGACGTCGTTCGTTCATTCACCGAGCATTGCGTTGTCGGAATACGCGCCGACGAAAAGCGCATCAACGATCTGATGCAGCGCTCGCTGATGCTGGTGACCGCGCTCGCACCGAAGATCGGTTACGACAATGCAGCCAAGGTCGCCAAGTCGGCGCATGCACGCGGAACGACGTTGAAGGAAGAAGCGCTGCGGCTCGGACTGGTGTCCGCGGATGAATTTGATCGCCTCGTGCAGCCGGACAAAATGACACACCCCGGCTAGGGCGCGACGCAATGTCCGGACAATGCGCGTGATATAATTATGGACCATAACGCCTAAAGACTAAGGCGGGTTAGCTATCAGCTCTGCGCTGGCGCGTGGTACAGACGTCTAGTTTTCGCAGAGCGAAACGGATTCTTTGATGCTATCAAAAGCATCAGATGGGGATTCGGGATGGATATCGAGCCGGGCGCGCAGCGCGATCGCTCTTGCTTTCGTCACGATGCATCACCAATTCCGCTCTGGGGACGATGAGGACGACGAGCATGGGCGACGTGGTCAACCTGAAACGATTCAAGAAGCGCAGTGAGCGCGAACAAGCAGCAAAGCAGGCCGAAGCCAATCGTGCGCTATTCGGTCGCACCAAATTGGAACGAGCGCGTGACGAATTCCTCGGCGAGCGCAACACTCGTCAACTCGATCAGCACCGCATCGAAACTGGAGACGCATCATGAAGTCTCCTGTCGTTAAGCGTTCGATCGTGGTCGCCGGACACAAGACCAGTGTCAGTCTCGAAGAAGCCTTCTGGAACGGCATGAAAGAGATTTCCGGCCTGCGGAACATGACGCTGTCCGAGCTGGTCGGTGAGATCGACAACAATCGCCAGCAGGGCAACCTGTCCTCCGCGATCCGGCTATTCGTGCTCGACTACTTCCGTTCGCGCGCCACGCCGGCTGTGCCCACGGATGTGCGGCCGCAGCAGGTCGACACGCGCCAGCAGGCCTGACCGCCTCTGCGACCGCCGCGAGCAGGCGGTCGTTCGCCGCGGACTTCGGCATGAAGGCCACTTCAGCATGAAGGCCACTTCGGCATGAAGGCCACTTCGGCATGAAGGTCACTTCGGCATGAAGGTCAGTCGCATCGTCGCGAACGTTGCCGCTTCGGATATCGCGGTGGCGAAAGCCTTCTATCAGGATATCCTCGGCCTCACGTCGCTGATGGATTTCGGTTGGGTTGCGACTTACGGCTCATCCGAAACGATGCAGGTTCAAATCAGCTTCGCTTCCGAAGGTGGATCGGGCACGCCAGTGCCTGATCTGTCGATCGAGGTCGACGACCTCGACGAGGCGCTGCGTCGGTTCGCGGCCGCCCGGATTGCGATCGAATACGGACCGCTCGACGAACCGTGGGGCGTGCGGCGCTTCTTCGTCCGCGATCCGTTCGGCAGGCTGATCAATATTCTCCAACACCAATCGTGAGCCGATCTCCGATCCAGTCTGACGCGCTTCTTGCGCGAACCGATATCCGCTTCGCTTGCAGCAACGTCAGTTCTGCATGGCAGGCCGCGGCGACGGATTGGCGACCTGCGGCGTCAGCGATAGCGGGGGCCGCAGCGGCTTCGTCCTGACGGCACCGGGCAACGGCTTAACCTCGATCGGCGGCGGCAGCGGCGCGAGCTGCGGCTGGCCGCCAACCGGCGCAGGCACCACAACGGCGGGCGCGGTCGCGACCGGCGGGACGATCGGCGGATGCGGCGCCACGACCTTCGGTTTCGCCGGCACACGGCGCGGATCGCGGCCGGGCACCGGAACATCGGCGAGCGGCGCCGCCGGCGAATTCGACGTCGGCACATCCGGCGCCGGCACGCCGGGTGGCGGAACGGCGGCCGGAACCGGCGGCGGCGGTTCGCCGCGCTCGATCGCGTCGAGCCGCTTGGTCTCCCGGTCGATCGCCCGCACTGCAAGCCACGACGACAGCGCCGCAATGTCGACGCTGCGCGTCAGCCCGTCGGGCGTCCCGACTGCAAGCAGCTGGATCTCCGGTCGGCTGTTGGCGGTGCCGACCTGCGTCGACGCCAGCGCGGCGCGGATGTCGGCCTGATCGGCCGGAATATCGTAACCGCCGGACACGATGGCGTTGGCGCCATTGGCCGCAAGCGTGGTGGCGCCGACCCGGATGCGGCCGTCGCGGATGTTGAAGGGAATCTGCGCCGACGCGATCGACAATGTGCCGGCTGCGAGCACCGGCTCGACGATCTGCTTCAACTTGATGTCGTCGGTCGCCTGCCCGGAATCGCTGGCGCGGATCGCGACATCGAATGCGCGCGGATCGAGACCCGGGAGGTTCAGCGCCTCCAGCGTCACGGTGCCGCTGCCGGACAGCGCGCCGGTCAACGCCGAGGCGCTGCGGCCCTGCGTCAGCAGCGTCATCTGCATCGACGCGCGTCCCTTGGGCATCGCCAGATTGCGGTAGCGCAACGCTGAACCGTCGACCCCCGAGAGCTGCACATTCGCATTCAAGGCGAGCCCATTGACGCCCTGTCGCGCGTCGATCGAGGCCACCGCCTCGCCGCCGCCGATCTTGCCCTTGATGGCGTCGAAGGTCAGCGACTGCCCGTCTGCCCGGATCGTGCCGCTGACCGGCTGCAGCTCGGCGCCGCCCGGCAACAGGCCGTGCAGCGCTTCGAACGTCACCTTGCCGCGCCAGGCCCCGGTCAGTCCCGGGCCGAGCGGCTCGGTCGCGTCATGTCCGGCGGCACCAATCGCAGCCGCGAAGATCGGCGCCAGCGTGATCTGATCGAGACCGACTTCACCTTCGACGCTCTTCTGATCGCCGAGCGTCAAGGCCAGACGGCCGCGCAGCCGCGAACCTGCGACGATGCTGTCGAGATCGTCGAAGGTCAGCCTGTCGCCCGCGAGCGTCACGCGCGACGACAGCCGGATCGTGGCGGCCGGATCGGATGATTTCAGGTTGAGCAGCGGACTGATGTCGGCACTGCGGACGCGGAGGCTGACGCTCGATTTGGTCTCGCCAGCTCCGTCCTTGGCCCAAGGCTCCGCGGTCCCGTCGGCATCGGCGTCGAGCCCCGCCCCCCACAGCCTGGCCTTCACCCGCAACGGCGCGCGCCACGCACCGCTTACGGTGCCCTCGAATTGCGTCGCGCCCGTGCCCGCCGCGACCGCGCGGTCGAGCCCGAGCACCGCGAGCATGGCACTGCCCTCACCGGCCGAGAACTTGGCCTCGGCCGCGACGTCGCTGCGGCGGAGCGCATCGACATCCAGCGCCCGGATCGCAGCCAATTGCGGCGCCGCGGAGATCACCATGTTGCCCTTGACCTGGGGCGTCTCGACATCGAGCGTCGCGCGCGCGGCGGCACGATCGGCCACCTTGCCTTTGGCGAGGTCGAACCCAAGCTTGGCGCGGACCGGGCCGGCATCGGCGCGGAGCACGCCAAGCCGCGCTGCGAGCGCCGGCGCGAACGGCTGAACCACGGCGGTCAGCCGGCCAAGCGAGGCGGCGGTCGCGTCGACCGCGAGCTTGCCGGTCGCATTGACGCGGTCGAAACTGCCGCTGCCGTCCAGCGTGACATTGTCGGGCTGGCCGATCTTCACGCGCTCGATCACGACGCTTTTCGGGCCATAGGCGAGCTTCGCCTGCAACGGCCGCAATTCCTGCCCCGAGGAGATCGCACGCCCGATGTCGAGCGACAGCTGCGCCTCGTCGGGCCATTCGGCTTGCGGGCCGGCGAGCGAACGGATGAAAGCCGCGGTCGCATCGAGATCGAGCCGCTCCGCCTTCAGCTGCGCCTCGACCTTCGATCCGCTGGTCGCCTCGCGATGCGCAACCGCGACGCGGCCCTCGACCGAACCGCCCTCGATCTCGGCCTTCATGGCGTCGATCGCAAAGCCGGCCGGCGACACCGTGACGTCGCCGCGCAACCGCAGCGGCTTCTGGCTGCGATAAGCGACCTCGCCCCGTCCCTGTAGCCAGGTCATCAACGCATCGGGATCGGACGATTCGATGTTGAGCGCGGTCTTGAAGCTGTTCGCGGCTCCAGCCTGCGCGCTGGCGCCGCTCATCGAGACCCGCGTGGATCCCGGCGCCCGAAACTCGAGCCGCCGCACCGTCCAGGATTTGGCGTCGGATTGCAGTTCCGCGGAGATGTCCTGTAGGGGCCGGCCACCGAGCATGATCTGCTCGGATGCCAGCTCTATCTGTGCCGGGATCAGGCTTGGCGGCAAGCCCGACAGGACCGCGCGCATCGCGGGCAGCACGCGCACCGGCTCGACATTGCCGTCGTTGCCATCCTTGCCGCTATCTTTGGCAGCGAACTTGTCGCCATCGAGCTGCCGCGCCGTCAGCGATGCGCGCAGCAGCGGCGACGCGCCGAAACGAACATCGCCGTTGCCGGCGAACTTGAGCGCGCGGTCCTCGGCGCCATAGCTCACCTCGATCTGGTCGAGACGTGCGGCCGAATAGTCCGATTTCATCTTGGCCACAATCCGCCACGGCGGGGCGTCGCCGCCACCGCGCTGGCCTGGCATCCCCGCCAGCGTCACCGTGCCTTCGAACCGCGGCGCCCGCGCCTCGAAGCTCAGGATGCCGTCGAGATCGGCCGACACCGGCCGCTGCCCGGGATCGATGTTGACGTGCAGCCTTGTGCCGTTGCCGTCGGCACTTTGCCCCGACGAGATCCGGAACGGGTAGCGGTTGCCGTCGAACATGAAATTGCCGTCGCCGCGGATCGCGCCGGCGAGCGAGCGGACATCGCCGCTGAAGGCGATGTCGTTCAGCTCCAGCTTGCTATGGCTCGCGGCATCGTGCAGCGCGACGCGACCGGTCAGATTGAGGCGATCGATCGCCAGCGAGGCGAAATTGAAGGTGCCGCTCGACGCCGGCCAGTCGACCCGCCCCTTGGGGTCGAGCCCGATATCCACCGACACGCCGTTGATCGTGAGCTCGGTCGCGCGCCATTCGCCGCGCATCAGCGAGCTGAGGCTGAACTCGACGTCGAGATCGGCGGCGCGGACCTTGCCCATCTCGCTGGCGCCGCCGACGGTGACGGTTTTCAACCGCAGCGAGGGCGCAGGCAACAGGCGCGCGTCAAGATTGCCGGCGACGCGGACCGGCGCCCCGATGATCTTGGTCGCCTCGGCCTCGAACTGCGGCCTGAACTGGTTCCAGTCAACGAAATACGGACCGACCAGCGCGGCGACCAGCGCAAGAATGAAGGCGATTGCCAGCCCGAGCAGCGTCGTCTGCACGGTGTCTCCCTTTGAGCCCGCTCCGCGGCAGCCTGTCGATGCCGAACCCCTTTGGCTGAAACCAGGCCGGAGCAGCCCAAATATAGAGACAAGTATGGCGAAGTCACAGCGGCTTTACCGCCGCGGCGTCACGTAAGACCGATTTTCCGTCCAAGCGTGCGTGCACGCCGGCCGTCGCGGCAGGATCACCGCCCTGCCGCGAGTTTCAGCAGTCACCAGCTTGCCGGGAGCCGCTTCAGGCCGCGCAGCACGAAGGTCGGCCGCCACTCCGGATTTTCCGCGTCATCGAGCCGCAGGTCGGGGATCCGGCGCAGCAGCGTCGAGATCGCGATTTCGGCCTCGATCCGTGCCAACTGGGCACCCAGGCAGAAGTGGATGCCGCCGCCGAACGACAGTGGCCTGACGTTCGGCCGCTGGATGTCGAGCCGCTCGGGATGATCGGGATAGACCGCCTCGTCGTGATTGGCCGAGCCCAGCAGACACAGCACGCTCTCGCCCTTCGGGATGCGCTTGCCGCCGAGGTCCTCGATATCCTCCAGCGCGACGCGGCCGGTCAGCTGCACCGAGGAATCGTAGCGCAGGAACTCCTCGATCGCATTGGTGATGAGGCCGGGATTGGCCTGCAACAGCGCAAGCTGATCGGGATTGCGATGGAGCGCGAGCAGACCGTTGCCGATCAGGTTGACGGTCGTCTCGTGACCGGCACCGAACAACAGGATGATGTTGGCGGTGAGTTCCTCGTTGGTGAGCTTCTGACCGTCCTCCTCGGCCTGCACCAATTGCGTGGTCAGGTCGTCGCCGGGCTGCTTGCGGCGCAACTCGAACAGCTGGTGGAAATACATCGCCGCCATCGCGTTGCCGGCGTTGCCCTGCTTGATCTCCTCCGGCGTCATCGGCACCGGCTCGAGCAGGCGGCCGCCGTCGCGCGAGCCGTTGTAGAACGCCTCACGATGCTCCTCGGGGATGCCGAGCATATCGCAGATGATCGTCACCGGCAGGCGGAACGCGAAATCCTCGATCAGGTCCATCTTGCCTTGCGGAATGATGCGGTCGAGCGTCTCGTCGACGACGTGCTGGATGCGCGGGCGCATGTCCTCGACCCGGCGCGCGGTGAACGCCTTGACGACGAGGCCGCGCAGGCGGGTATGATCCGGCGGGTCCTGCTGCAACATCCAGTGGCCCATGCTGCGCATCACCGGCTCGTCCATGATCTTGGGACCGTAGCGGCGGATCGAGCGTTCGACATAGTCCTTGCCGAACCGCTTGTCGCGCAGCACGAGGCTCGCCTCGGCGTGCCGGCTCGCGACGAAAGCGCCGTGCGCATTGACATGCATCGGGTCAAGGCGCCGCATCCGCTCGTAATACGGATAGGGATTGCGGATGAATTCGGGGGCCAGTGGATTGAAAAGCGGCTCGCTGCTCGCCGGCTGAACTTGCTCGTTCATGGTGACCTCGTTCGCTCGCTGCGCCCGGTGCCTGCACCCTGGCGCGCCTTGGTGTCATCCTCAAGACCGCACCGACACGGGTACGGCCGTTCTGGTTTTCTCAATGCAACTCGATACACTCTTGTATCGAGTTGCATTCTGCCCTAAAATGCGCCGATGTCAAGGGTTCGAACCAGACCGACACGCGACGACACCTGCGAGAAGCTGTTCGAGGCGGCGGCGCGGGTGTTCGAGGAACAGGGCATCGGCGGCGCCAGCATCGAGACGATCGCGGCGGCGGCGGGCTTCACCCGCGGCGCGTTCTATTCGAACTTCAAGAGCAAGGACGAGCTGATCATCGCGATGCTCGAGGATCACGTCGAGCAATCGATCCGGCGCAATCTCGATCTGCTCGCCAGGCACAGCAACCTGCCCGACTTCCTGGAAGCATTGCGCACCGCCGATCGCAGCCGGCAGGATCCGCTCGGCCGCTCCCCGCTGCTGCACATGGAGATGATCCTGTTCGTGGCGCGCGCCGAGAAGCGTCGCCCGGAACTCGCCAAGCGCCTGCGCGCGCGGCGCAAGCTGATCGCCGACATCGTCGAGACCGCGCAACGGAGCAGCGGACGGAACGCCAGACTCAATCCGGAGTGGACCGGCGCGATCGTGCTGGCACTGGAAGACGGCTTCCGCCTGCACCGGCTGATCGACCCGGAGACCACGCCCGCCGACAGCTGCCTGCGCGCGATCACCGACCTGCAACGCGCGATCGGCGTGTCATCCGCCTGATCTCTCGAAGCGCGATGCGATTGGATTGAATCACCATCGCGCTTAGCTTGTTGTCATGATCATGCTTTAGGCGGCGCTCGCGACCTTGTGCATCTGACCGGCGACGGCGCGGACCTTGCGCGGCGACGCCTGCCAGATCGCGAATGCCGACAGCAGGCTGACGACAATGCCGAGCAGGAACGCACTGGTATAGCTGCCCGACAGGTCATAGAGCTGGCCGGTGATCCAGGGGCCGGCGGCACCGCCGGCGAGCGCGGCCAGCATCACGGTGCCGAAAATGCTGCCGTAATGCTTGCCCTGGAAGATCTCGAGCACCACCGGTCCCATCACCGATGTCAGGCCATAGCCGAGCGCGCCCTGGGTGAACACCATCAGATAGATCAGCGCCATGCTCGGCCAGTACTTCAGCGCCGCCAGCGCGGCGAAGCAGATCACGAAGCCGAAGCACGAGATCGCCCACACCCATTCTCGGCCGATGCGATCGGAGAGATGCCCGAGCCAGATCTGGCCGGGAATCCCGAGCAGGCTGACGACGCCAAGCGCCCAGACGCCGACATTGGAGCTGAAGCCGATGTCGAGCAGGAATTTGGTCTGGTGCACCTGCACCGCGTACCAGATGTACAGGCCGCAGAAATAGCCGGTCGCGATCCACCAGAACCGCGCGGTGCGCAGCGCGCGCGGCAGCGTCCAGTCGGTGCCGGCCCACGCGGGATCGACGATGTTCGATGCCGGTTTCGCCGACGTGGCGGTCGGCGCCGCATCGCCGTCCGGCTGTAGGCCGATGTCCTCCGGCCGCTTGTGCAGCAGCAGGTTGATCGGCGCGAGCACGACGAGCACCATGATCCCCATCGCGGTGCAGGCGGTGCGCCAGCCGGTGTGCTCGATCATGTGCTGGACCCAAGGCAGCAGCGTCACCGAGCCGATGCCGACGCCGGCGAAGGCGAGCCCGATCGCAAGGCCACGGCGGCGGATGAACCAGTTCGGCACGAACAGCGACTGGCCGGAATAGCCGAGGCAGACGCTGCCGGAGCCGACCAGCACGCCGATGGTGAGATAGAGGTGCCAGGGTTGCGTGGTCAGCGGCGCCAGCAGCAGGCCCGATCCCATCAGCAGGACGCCCAGCTCCATCACCGCGCGCGGCCCGCGGCGATCCATCAGCCGGCCGATCAGCGGGCTGGCGATCGCCGAGGCGACGAAGCCGAACGAGAATGCGCCGGCCGTGATACCGCGCTCCCAGCCGAACTCGGAGATGATCGGCGGATAGAACAGCGAGAACGCAGTTCGTGCGTTGACCCCGATCGCCATGGTGACGAACGTCACCGCGACGATGACCCAGCCGTAGAAGAATGGAAGCCGCATGATCACCTTGTGTCAGACCTGAATTGAACTGTCGATGCCTGCGCTTGCCATCAGCCGCCCAGCGCGTGGCTCTCATGGCCGAAATAGGCGCGCTCGAGCCGGTGTGCGAGATCGCCCTCTCCGGTCGGCGCTTCCAGCGCGATCGCGCCCTGCACCAGCGCGTAGACCCGGTCGGCACATGCCAGCGCCTTCTCCAGCAATTGCTCGACCAGCAGCACGGACGTGCCTTGCGCGCGCAGGCGGCCGATCACATTGAGGACCCGGTCCACCAGCACCGGCGACAATCCCGCCGAGGGCTCGTCGAGCATCAACAGCCGCGGCCGGCGGACCAGCCCTTGCGCCACCGTCAACATCTGCTGCTGTCCGCCCGACAGCGCGCCGCCGCGCTCATGTCGCTTCTCGGCGATCTCGGGGAAGAACGACAAGGCTTCCTCGATGCGCGCGGCGCGTTCGCCACGCGGCAGGTCGTAGCCGGCGAGCAGCAGATTGTCGGTGACCGAGATCTGCGTGAACACCCGATGGCCCTCGATCACATGCACGAGCCCGGCACGCGCGGTATCGCGCGGCGTGGTGTTGGTCATGTCATGGCCGCCGAACCGGACCCGCCCGGCGGTGACGGGCAACAGTCCCGACATCGCGCGCAGCAGCGTGGTCTTGCCGGCCCCGTTGGGACCGAGCAGCGCCACCACCTCGCCGGCGGCGATCGTCATGTCGATGCCGTGCAGCACCCGGATCTTGCCGTAGCCGGACTCCAGCGCGCTCACGTTGAGCAGAGGTTCAGCCACCGAGGTAGGCACTCACCACCTCCTTGTGCACACGGATCTCGGCCGGCGTTCCCGCCGCCAGCGTACGGCCGAGATTGAGCACGGTGACCTGGTGGCAGATGTCGAAAATCAGGTCGGCATGATGCTCGACCAGCAGCACGCCCGTGCCGCGGCCGCACACCGCCTTGATCAAGGTGGCGAGCCGCCCGATCTCGTCATTGGAGAGGCCCGCGGCGGGTTCATCCAGCAGCAGGAAGTCCGGATCGAGCATCAATGCCCGTGCGATCTCGATGAAACGCAGCTCGCTGTGCTGCAAACGATCGGCGCGCACATCGGCGAGTGCTTCGAGGCCAACGACACCGAGCAGCGCCCGCGCCTTGGCGGCGAGCAGCCGTTCGTCGACGCCGTTGCGCGGCAGCGCGAGCATCGCCTCGACGAAATTCGCCCTGCCCTCGATCGAGCCGCCGATCATGACGTTCTCCAGCACCGAGGCCTCGCCGATCACGCGCGGGGTCTGGAAGGTGCGCGCGATGCCGCACGCTGCCCGCTTGACGGGCTGGCCCGCGGCCAACACTTGGTCGCCGAGCGTCATGGTGCCGGCCTTGGCGGCGTAATAGCCCGAGATCACGTTCAGCGTGGTGGTCTTGCCGCTGCCGTTCGGGCCGATCAGACCGTGGATCTGGCCCGGCGCGACGTCGAGGTCGAGGCCGTCGATCGCCTTCACATTGCCGAAGCTCAGCGCAATGCCACGCAGTTGCAGCGCCTTGCCGCCATCGCGCCGGCGCACGATCTCGGCGAGCGCGGCCGGGCGCGGCACGATGGCCCGATTGCTGGCGAGCGGACGGCGGTTGCGGAAGTCGAGCAGCGCCGCGATGCCGCCCGGCATCACCAGCACGATCACAAGCAGCAGCACCGCGTAGAGGAAGGTCGACCAGGCCGCGAGCGGCGCCGCGATCTCGGGCAGGATGGTCAGGATGATGGTGCCGAGCATCGGCCCCAGGATCGAGCCGCGACCGCCGATCAGGACCGCGATGAAGAACAACACCGACAGATCGAAGGTGAAGGCGTCTGGCGTGATGTAGGTCTGCAAGGTGGCGAACAGGCCGCCGGCGATCGCCGCCAACGCACCCGCGAACAGGAAGATCGCGATCAGCATGTTCGGCTTGGAGATGCCGCTGGCCTCGGCCGCGACCTCGGCGTCACGCACCGCGATCAGGGCGCGGCCGAACCGGCTGCGCGCGACGTTGGCGCTCATCCAGGTGGTGACGACCGCGAAGCCGATACAGAGAGCGTAGAATCCCCACGGCGTGTTGAACGGCGCCGGGAATTCGGGACCGGCGATGCCGATGCCGCCGCCGGTCACGCTTTGCCAGGCCAGCGCGATCTGGGTCACGATGGTCGCAAAGCCGAGCGTCGACATCGCAAAATAGAAGGTGCGCAGGCGCAAGGCCGGCAGGCCGACGATCACGCCGAACACCGCGCCGATCAGGCCGGCGATCGGCAGCGCCGCAAACACCGGAATTGCCGGCATCACATTGCCGGCGACCAGCACGCTGGTCGCGTAGGCGCCGAGCGTCAATAGCGCGACATAGCCGATCGCAAGATGGCCGGCAAAACCGACCACCAGATTCAGCCCCGACACCAGCACCCAGTAGATCGCCATCCGGGTGCCGATCAGCACCCAGTAATCGTTGCTGACGAAGGGCAGCAGCACGGCAGCCAGCAAGATGCCGACGAATGGCAGGATGTGCGGCAGCGTCGCGCGCCATGCGCCGCTTGCGGTCTGTGGCTGAGTGGTGGCGACCGCCGTCATCACACTCTCCGCGCGGTCGAGCTGCCGAACAGCCCTTGCGGCGCGGCGAGCAGCACCACGATGAACAGCGTAAACACCGCGACCGAGGAGAAAATGCCGCCGACCAGGAAGTTCGCCGCCTGCTGGAACAGGCCGAGCGCCAAACCGCCGATGATCGCGCCCCTGTTGTTGCCGAGCCCGCCGAGCGCCACCGGCACGAAGCCGTAGAAATTGAGCAGCGCGCCGTTGGCGAAGAAAGCGAGCAGCAGCTGCCCGCCGGAAAATCCGGCGATGCCGCCGACCACACCGGCGAGCGCGTAGCTCGCGACGCGCAGATTGCGCTCCGGCAGGCCGAGTGCCCGCGCCGCGAAATTGTCCTCCGCGATGGCCAGGAAGGCGCGGCCGACCAGGGTACGGCGGTAGAGGTATTCGAGGCCAATGATGGTGATCGCGCAGGCCACCACCGGCAGCCAGAATTTCTCGTCCAGCACGCCCTCGCCGAATCCAACGATGCGCGGGAACGGCTGCGGCTCGGTGCCCCATTTGATCGCGGTGACCTGCTGGATCATCAGCGCGACCGCCAGGGTGGAGAGCACGTAGAGGTGCTGGTCGAGGCTCTTGAGCACCGGCCGCACCGCGACGAATTCGGTGATGATCCCGATCATGGCGCAGCAGAGCAGCGTCAGCACGAAGCCGATGGCGATCGGGAGGCCGAGCTTCAGCGTGAACATCGAGCCGAACACCCCGCCCAGCATCGCAAGCTGGCCGGCGGTGAAGCTCATCACCCGCGAGGTCGAGAACATCGTGTTGTAGGTGACGCCGACCAGCGCGTAGATCGCGCCCGCCGCGAGACCGGATGCAAGAATCGAGGTGAGCATCGAGGCCAGCATCGGCTGCGCCCCGCTCTTCTACGTGTACCCCGGCGCCAGCGCGAAGGTGCCGTTCTTCGCCGTGCTCGATTCCGACATCACGATTTCTTCGGTCAGGTAGCCGTTATGCTCGGTCGGCGAGAAGCGGTAATTGCCGAAATAGCCGGGATAGGTCGAGAGCGAGTTCCAGTACTTGATGATCCCGGCGCTGTCGGTCGAGCCACTCTCCGCGACCGCCTTGGCGATCAGCTCGATGCAGTCGATGCCGCCGGCGACCCACCACAGCAGCGTATCGTTCAGCGCGACATTGGCCTTGGTCAGGCGCGCAACCAGGTCCTCGCTCTTCGGCGGCAGCTTGCCGGCGCTGTCGTAGCTGCAACTCTTGTAGCCGATCGCATAGACCTTCTTCCAGTTCTCCGGCTTGGCGACCAGGCTCGCGAGTTCGCCCGACGCCATCGAGGGATGGCCGACGAAGGGCACGTCCCAGTTCATCGCGGCGCGGGTGTTGAACATGCGCGCCTCCATGCCGGTCGAGACGCTCCACACCACGATCGCCTCGGCACCGGCGTTCTTGGCGCGCAGCATGTCCGGCGTCATGTCGGGCTGGGTGGCGTCGATATTGGCCTGATAGGCCACCTCGGCGCCGTCCTTCTTGAACGCCGCGACGGAGGCGCCGACCGCGGTGACGCCATAGCCCGTGGTGTCGCCGATCACCGCGACCTTCTTCACCTTGAGGATCTTGAGGCAATAATTGCGCACGGCATCGTCCCACTGACTGTTCGACGGCGCGATGCGGAACGCGTTGGGGTACTTCACCGGATCGATCAGGGTCTCGACCACGCAGGGGTGCAGATCCGGCATCTTGGCGCGCGCCATGATCGGCGTCGTCGCCAGCGCCTCGCCCGAATTCAGCGGTCCCCAGATCGCATGGACCTTGGCCTGGCTGATCAGCTCCTGGGTGGCGTTGACGGCCTTGGTCGGGTCGCCCTGGGTGTCGCGCATCACGAGCTCGATCTTGCGGCCCTTGACGCCGCCGGCGCCGTTGATGGCGTCGACGGCGAAGTTGACGCCGCGGTTGAAACCGACGGTCGGCGCCGAGCTCGGCCCGGTGATTGCCGCGAGACAGCCGATCTTGATCGGTTCCGACTGGGCAATCGCTGGAGCTGGAAGGGAGAATGATGCGGCGCCCAATGCGCCTGCGCTGCCCAACAAGACGTCACGGCGTGAAACGGCCATGTGATGCACACTCCCTCTTTGCGGCGTCCGTCGTTCGGATGCGGAACGTCCGTTCGTTCATTGTCCGCGCGCTCAGCGGCCGCGGTTTCGTAAATGCAAGTTTGAGCCGGATGCGAAGGGCTTGTCCAGCCCTTATGGCGCGCATCCCGCAGACGTGCGAAAGGCCCCCGGACGGCTCATCGCCGGAGGCCTCATGCCTGCTCGCGCTGATTGAGGACGTGCCTGTGTCGCGATCACCAGGAGTAGCGAACGACGCCCTTGCCGGCGTAGCTCGTCGTGATGTCGGAGAATTCGCCCTCGAAGGTCGCCGCAACCGAGAAGCCGTTGCGCCATTTCATCTCGGCCGAGCCGGTGACAAGCGCAAGGTCCGAGGCCGGCTTCGCACCGTTGACGACGAAGGAGGCGCCGGGGAGCGTTTGGAACGCGGCGGCGACGGTGCGATCGGTGTTGAAATCATGCGCCCAGGCGGCACGGCCGCGCAGGGTCAGGATGCCATCCTGCACCAGGAAGGACTTGTCGGTGCGCAGACCGAGCTCGCTGCGGGTCGCCGTCACGGTCTTCGCGTTGTAGGCCTGCGCGAAAGCGTTCGTTCCCGTAATCACCTGCTCGGCATAGGCCGGCAGATCGAAGGTGGTGAACTGGCCCGCGGCATAGGGCGTGACCCCCATCCACGGCGTTGCGTAGCGATAACCGCCCTCGAGACGGCCCGACCAGGCATTGGCGTTGAAATTGGCGCGCAACTGGTCGAGGCCCGCGATCGTGACCGTGCGGTTGGTGGTGATGTCCTGCCAGCCATAGGCGAGAGCCGCGGTGATGTAGGCGGGGCCCTCGAAATGACGGATGAAGGCGCCGGCCTGGAACAGGTCGGAACGGCCGTTGCCCAGCGCGTTCGCGACCGAGAAGGTGGTGCCGCCGCCGGCCAGCGCGAAGCCCGCGAGGGTGTTCGGCGAGATGCGATAGTCGGCGCCGACGGCTGTGCCGTAGATGCTGCTGGTCGTGGAGTTGCTGCCGAGCGTGGCGCTGCCGTCGGTGCTCTGCGAGCCGCCGAAGCCGGCCGCCCAGACGCTCCAGCGCGGTTCGTAGACGGCGAGCGGCGGCGCCTTGCGATAGATCGCGGCATAGGCGTCGCGCTCCCCCTGCGACCGCCGCTTGCCGCCCGACGCATAGGCCAGCGCATCGCCGTCGTCGGCAGCATATTGCGAAGCCCCGACCGGAACTGCCGGCGCGCCGCGGCCGTCGAGATTCGGATCGGTCATCACGCTCATGAACTGGCTCATCGCGTTGAACGTGGTCTGCTGCGCGCCGGTTGCGCTCTCGCCTGCCGCCTGCTGGAGGTTCTGGGCAACGTTGCCGTTGAAGATGGCGCTCAGCGTGCCGGTGGCGGCGCCGCCATTGAAGGCGCTGTCGAGCGCATTCGCGACTGACTTCTGGTTGACGTTGAGGCCGTTGATCTGGCCCAGGCTCGAATTCATTGTCAGCGTCACGGCGTTGGCGGTGTAGCCGAGCGAGCCGACGATGCCGGCCGGCAGCGTCAGCGACGAGAAGGTGGTGCCGTTCAGCCCGGCGGCGGTCAGGATGGTCTGCACCTGGTTGAACTTGAAGCTGTTGGTCGGAGAGGCAACCTGCACGCCGGCGCCGGTCAGGGTCGCGGTGCCGGTGACGCTGGTGGAACCGATCGATGTCGCCGTCGCCTGCACGAGGTAGAGCGCGCCGGACTGGAACGCGAGGCTGCCGTTGATCTTCAGCGTACCCTGCCCGTTGCTGCCGCCTTGCAGCGCGCCGCCGCTCTGCACCGTGGTCGCCGCCACGGTACCGGTGCCGCCCAACGTACCACCATTGGCGACCGTGACATTGGTGGTGACGACGTCGCTCGAAGCCAGGCTGAGCGTGCCGGTGACACCCTGGAAATAGGTTGCGGCCGAGACCAGGTCGAGACGCGCCCAGTAGCTCAGCGCGGTGCCGTAGAAGGGCGCGATCGCATTGGTCTCGGTGTTCACCAGGATCTGGTTGATGGTGTTGGTGGAGAGGCTGCCGAGCATGCCGCCGGAAGGCGTGATCGCCTTGGCCGCCGCGGAGTCGCCGCCATAGACGGTCGCGAGCAGGATCGAGGCGTCGGGCCCGCCGGCCGGCGCGGCTTCCCGCGGCGCCTGGGTGAACGACAGCGTCGGCAGGCCGTAGGTCAGCCGCGCGGTGTAGTCGGCCTTGTCCTGGGCCAGATTGCTGAAGCGGTCCGGCGCTCCGCTGGCGACGCAGGTCGCGATGTCGGTGCCGCAGCCGGCTTGCAGCAGGTTGCGCACATCGGTCCGCGCCGCGTTGAACACGGTCTGGAAGTTGCTCGTCGTGGTGACGTTGCCGATGCCGAACACGCCGTTGACCGTGGCGTTGACATAGGCCGGGTTGTTATTGAGCATCTGCGCCACGTCGTAGCTTGCGAGCACACGCCCGGCGATGATGTCGAGCGGATAGTGCACGCCGAGGACGATGCGGCTGTTGCCGTATTCCGACGCCCGCGTCAGCATCTGCCCGTATCGCTCTGGCACCAGCATCGCCATCAGCAGCGACGTCGTGTAGGCAAAGGTGGTGTGGCCGCTCGGGAACGACGCGTTGGCAAACAGGCCCGAACCGCTGTTGGCGGTGTTGGTACCCATGATCGCCGTGTTCGAGGTCGGATTGCCGAAGTAGTCCACACCGCTGAAAGCAGCGATGGTGGCCGGATTGACCTGGAACGGGCGGGCATCGCCGGTCCGGTTCGGCTGGACGATCGGCGCATAGGCCTTGTCGTAGACGTCGAAGACGCCGTTCGAGGGCAACGAGATTCCGACGATCGGGGTGTTCGAGGTCGCCGTCTTGCCGAGCGCTAGATTGGCGTTGCTGACGAACACCGTGCCGTTCGCCGAGCCGTCCGCGAAGAAGTTCTTCGCCTTGCCGGAGTCGTCCTGCGAGATCGCGTTCATCTGGCGAAGCAGGGTCAGCAGATTGGGCGAGAACGTGGTCGTGGTGCCGTTCGCCGCCTGGCTGTTGTTGGCCCGCCAGATCGCATTCAACTTGGTGCCGAGGCCGTCGGACAGCACGACGCCGTTGTCGGTCGTGATCGTGTTGTCGATCAGCGCCTGCGCCCGCTGCGCGGCGGTCGCATTGTTGTTGATCGAGATCGCCGTGGTCAGGTTCTGCGAGATCGTGGTGGTGCCAAGCAGCGTGCTGAACGGCATCAGCAGGTTGATCGCATTGGCATTCAGCGGCGTCGCGACGGTCTGCGTCTGCGCGTTGGCCGAGTGCGACGACGATGTCGCCGCCAGAACGGCAACCACAGACGATAATTTTGCGACACGCATGGCCCTGCCCCCTCAGAAACAATTTCCGCCCCCGGAAACATCGAGAAACAATCATCTGGGCATGACAGCGCAGTGACGAAGCGTCGCATCGTCGGTGCTCGTGACCTTTCGGCAACAGAGTGGAGCTGGCGCGCCGGTCGACGCGATCAGGATGGCGGCGTGGATGACTTACGGCCGCCGGGTCCAGCGAGCAGCATTGACGGCACCGACGGGAAGCTTGCCGGCGACGATCGTGGCGACCTGCCGCACGGTCTCCGACGATTGATGCTCGATCGCCTGCGGCGTCAGGCCACCGACATGCGGCGTCGCAATCACGTTATCGAGCTTCGCAAGCTCCGGCGTCGGCATCTGGTCAAGCGCACGGCCGACATCCATCGCCGCACCAGCGATGCGATTGTCGCGCAGCGCCGCGGCCAGCGCGGCCTCATCGACGAGATTGCCGCGCGACAGGTTGATGAAGAACGCGTGTCGCTGCATCCGCGCCAGCGCCGCCTGCCCGATCAGGTTCTCGGTCACCTCGGTGGCGATCGCAAGGCAGACGACGTAGTCCGCCCGCGCCAGCAGATCATCGAGCGGCAGATGCTCGATCGCCGCGTCGTCGATGGTGACGAAGGGATCGGCGACCAGCACGTCCATGCCGAGCGCTTTGGCGATGCGCGCGAGCTCGCGGCCGATGCTGCCGTAGCCGATGATGCCGATGCTGCTGCCAGCAAGTTGCCGGCCCATCACGACCCCGGGCCTGCGGCCCGCATGGTAGTCGGCAGCCGCGCGCGAGACGCCGCGCGACAGGTCGACCATGAAGCCGAGCGCGAGTTCGGCGACCGACTGGATGAAGCCGGCACTCGCCTGCGTCACCAGCACGCCGGCGGCGGATGCCGCTGCGACATCGATGTTGCGGATGTCAACGGCGCAGCGCACGAAGGCACGGAGCTTCGGCAAGCGCGGGAAGATTTCACCGGGACCCGCGGTCATGCGATCGGCGAGGATGATGTCGACGTCTTCCGCCGCCGTCACCAGGGCGGCAGCGTCGAGAGCAATGTCGCCCTCATGCAGCCTGACGTCGGCAACCGCGCGCAGGCCGTTCAGGCTGCGCTCGCCGTAATAGTCGCGGCGCATCTGCGGGGTATGGGCGAGCAGGACCTTCACGATCGTCTCCCTAATAGCCCAGCGCATGCGGCAGCGCGGTGCTGATGGCGGGCACGAAGGCGATCACCAGGAGGCACAGCAACAGCAGGCCCAGATAGCCTGCGATCGGCTTGATGGTCTGCTCGATCGGCACCTTGCCGATCAGGCAAGCGCCATAGAGCCCAAGTCCGAGCGGCGGCGCGAACAGCCCGAGCCCCATCGCGATGACCAGCACGACGCCGAAATGCAGCGGATCGATGCCGAGCTTGACGGCGACCGGCAGCAGCAGCGGCCCGAAGATGATCAGCGCCGCGGCGCCTTCCAGCACCGAGCCCATCACCACCAGCACCAGGATCGACAGCAGCATGAACAGCCAGACGCCGTGGCTGCCAGAGATCGCCAGCATGAGCTCGCCGACCGCGTGCGGCACCTGTTGCAGGGTCAGGATGAAGGCGAGCGACTGCGCCGCGGCCACGATGAACAGCACCAGCCCGGATCGCACGGCCGATTGCACGAAGCAATGCGCGAGACTTTTCACGCCGAGTTCGCGGAACAGCAGGCTGCCGACGGCAATGGCGTAGACCGCGGCGAAGGCCGAGATCTCGGTCGCGGTGGCAAAGCCGCTCTTGAAGCCGAAGAAGATCATGAAGATCAGTCCGACCGAGGCGATCGCGCCAGTCCACAAACCCGATACCGCCGCCCGTGGCTCGGCTTCGCCGGTCGGCTCGGGACGCTTGCCGAAGATGATCGACACCGCGATCAGCGCCAGCGCCATCAGCGCGGCCGGCAGCATGCCGGCGACGAACAGGCCGCCGATCGAGAGGTTGGCGACGAAGCCGAGGATGATCAGGTTGATGCAGGGCGGAATGGTCTCCGCCATGACCGCGGAGGCCGCGAGCAGCGCCACCGCCCCGCCGGGATTCTGTCGCGAGCGGCGTGCGGCCGGGATCAGCACCGAACCGACGGCGGCGACGTCGGCCATCTTGGAGCCCGAGATGCCGGAGAACAGCACCATCGACATCACCATCACGACGTTGAGCCCGCCGCGCATCCGCCCGACCGCACGTTGCAGCAGTTCGATCAGCCGCACCGACATGCCGTTGGCTTCCATCAGGTAGCCGACCAGGATGAAGAACGGGATCGCCAGCAGCACGAAATTGTCGATGCCGCGCGCCATCTGCTGGGCGAAGATCACGCCGGGCAGCGTGCCCTCCACCCAGATGAAGATCAGCGCCGCCAGCGCCAGCGCGAAGCCGATCGGCAATCCACCGAACAGCGTCAGGAAGAAGCCGACCAGCATCAGCGCCTGCGACGACGGCACCGACGAGGGCGCAAGCGCGTCCCAGGCCAGATAGAGCGCGACGATCACGGCGGTGGCAACGATGCCGGCCAGCATGTCGCGCAACGGACGGCCGCAGAACGTCTCGACGGCGAAGATCGTCATGAACGCGGCGCCGACGCCCATCGGATAGAACGTCCACTCCAGCGGCAGCCCGGAGCCGGAGGTCTGGCCGGTGGTCAGCCAGCCCATCTTGATGGCATTGAATGCGACGTAGGCGGCGATGATGGCGACGAGCAGCGCACCGACCGCGTCGACGATCCGCCGCACGCCCGGCGGCAGCATGTCGACGAAGAAGGCGACGCCGAGATTCTCGCTGCGGGCCAGCGCGCTGGCCGCGCCGAAGAAGCTCGACCCGACCATCAGGCCGCGGGCGACGTCATCGGACCATTCGACCGGCGCGTTGAACAGGAAGCGGGCCAGCACCGAGACACAGACCACCACGAGATCGGCGGCGAGCAGGATCGCGGCGATCGCGTCACTGACCACGAGCAGCGGCGCCGTGATCCGATCACCGCTGCGGTCTGTCGCGATTGCGGTGACTGACATATGCCGGCCTCAGGCCTGGGTGGCGCGGATCAGGTCGACCACGGCCTTGGCCTCGGGCCGCGCCTTGATGAAATTGTCGGTCTGCGGCAACACGCGCTTGCGAAACGCCTCCTTGTCGCATTCGACGACCGTGACGCCCTTTTCGACCAAGGTCGCCAGCGCCTCCTTCTCCACCGCCAGGCCGTGCGCGCGGGTCTCGATCGCCGCCTTGTTCGCCGCGTCGAGGAAGCCTTCGCGCAGCTTCGGGTCCATGCGGTTGAAGGTGGTATCGCTGAAATAGACCGCGAGCGGCGAGAAGATGTGCTGGGTCAGCGCGTAATGCTTCGCGGTCTCGTAGAACTTGCTGGCGAGGATGGTCGGCGGATCGTGCTCGAGACCGTCGAGCACTCCCGCCTGTAGCGCGGTGTAGATCTCGCCGAACGCCAGCGGCGTCGCCGCGGCGCCCATCAGGCGCAGGCATTCGGTGATGATCGGATTGGGCAGCGTGCGGATCTTTAGCCCCGCGAGATCTTCCGGCGTCTTCACCGGCTTCTTCGCCAGCACGCTGCGCGCGCCGAAATTATAGGCCCAGCCGATGATGTGGATGTTGGCGCCCTTCAGCAGCGCGGCTTCGATCGGCTTCGCCGCGCCGGCGTCGAACGCCTTGGTCTGCTGCTGATAGCTGGTGAAGAGGTAGCCGAGGTCGAAGGTGCCGACCAGCGGCACCAGATTGGCCGAGATCGACGAGCCCGAGACCATCAGGTCGATCACCCCGAGCTTCACCGAGTTGATGACGTCGATCTCCTGGCCGAGCTGGTTGTCGGGAAAAAAGGTGACGTCGATCTGCTCGCCAAGCCCGTTCGCCTTCAGGCTCTTGACGAGGTTGTCGTAGTAGACGCGGCCGTTGGCGTATTTCGGATCGTTGGGCAGCGACGACGAGCACCGCATCTTCATGGCCGCGGCCTCGGCGCGGCCGATGATGGCGGGTGCGGCGGCGAACCACGCCGCCGATAGGACCGAAGACCGCAACACAAGGCGGCGGCTGACGCGCGTCGAGGTCATGATGGTGCTCCTCCCCAGGAACAGATCGTTGTTGTGGCCGCGACACTGGCTGGGCGCGAGCTTGGCAGACCTTTTGTCATAATGTATGACAAATCGAATGCGGTTGTGCAAGAGCGCGGCTCCGCGGCGCAGCTGCAACCCCAGCGAGGCCTCCGATGTTCCAGACGTCCAACGCGTTGCGCCGCAGCGTGCACAGCCAGGTCACCGACCGCGTCGGCGGCAGCATCGTGCGCGGCGAGATCGGCATCGGCGAGACGCTGCCGCCGGAAATGCAGATCTGCGAGATGATGGCTGTCAGCCGCACCGTGGTGCGCGAGGCGATGCGCACCCTGACCGGCAAGGGCCTGATCGAGTCGCGGCCCAAGAGCGGCACGCGGGTGCGGCCGCCCGAACAGTGGAATCAGCTCGATCCCGACGTGCTGCGCTGGCATCTCGAGACCGCCGAGATCGATCGCTATCTGGCCAAGCTGTTCCAGTTGCGCGCCGCGGTCGAACCGGCGGCAGCGGCGCTGGCGGCGATCCATGCCGGGCCCGACGACATCGCCCGCATCCGCGCCGGATGCGACGGCATGGACGCCGCCGCGAGCAACGAGGATTTCGTCGCGGCCGACATCGCGTTCCATCAGTCGATCTATTTCGCGACCCGCAATGAGTTCTTCTGGCCGATCGCGCAGATGTTCGAGATCACGCTACGCCAGAGCTTCACCATCGCAGCACCCGGCTCGCACCGGCCGCGGGCCCTGATCGAGCACCGCGCAGTGCTGGACGCGATCGTGGCCGGCGATGCCGACGCGGCGCGTCAGGCGACGGTGGTGCTGTTGACGCATTCGGCTGATGATCTGGTGCGGATTCGCGGCCGGGAGTTTGAGACACCGCCGAGCAGACCTGCGCGCAAGCGGTGACGCGTGCACGCGTCGTCCCCACAACGTCCTCCCGGCGAAAGCCGGGATCCATACGCCGCGGTGGATGTTGTGAGCGGGACTCGTTGCTCCGCCATCGCGCAACAAGCAGCATCGGTGGTTATGGGTCCCGGCGTGCGCCCGGACGACGACGAGGATGGCTCTCGATCCAACCTGTCAAACAGCTTGTTCGGAGGCATTGTCCGGCTCGACAGGCGGGAGCGAGGATTCTGAAAATCAGCAACGAGCTGCGATCCAGACTCCGCTATTTCGACCGCGCCACCGTGGTACCGTCCCAATCCTCGTCGGTCGGATTGTCGAGCTGATGCCGGCATCGCGCGATCATCAGCGCAGACGCCGCATCGGTGCCGCGCATTTGCTGCGCCGTATCGAAGCCAGCCGTCGCCGCGGCGAAATCGCCGGCGCGCCAGGCCGCAAGCCCGGCCTGGTAAGACGCGATCCAGTCCCGCGCGACCGCGACTTCGCCAGCCATCGCGATCAGCTCGTAGATCTCGAGCCCGCCGGCGCGGCCATAGACGGCGAGCCGGTCGAGCTCGCGGACGACGATGCGATCACCCGCCAAGCGCCGGGTCTCAGGACCGATGATGATGGTCGATCCATAGACCTTGTTGGTGCCTTCGAGGCGGCTTGCGATGTTCACGGCATCGCCGATCACGGTGTAGTTGAGCCGCACCTCCGAGCCGATATTGCCGACCAGCATGTCCCCGGAATTGATGCCGATGCGGATCGTGATCGGATCGCCTCTGTCGTCGGCGAGGCCGGCCTGCGCGACCGCGCGTTGACAGGCCAGCGCGGCGCGGCAGCAGTCCACGGCGTGGTCGGGATTGGCCGCCGGCGCACCCCAGAATGCCATGACGGCATCGCCGATGAACTTGTCGATGGTGCCGCCGTCCTGCTGGATCGCCGCCGAGACGACGTCGAAATAGCGCGACAGCAACGGGATGATGCGGTCGCCCAGCCGTTCCGACATGCCGGTGAACCCGGCGAGGTCGATGAACATCACGCTCATCGGCCGCACCGCGCCGCCAAGCCGCGCACCGTCGCCGTCGCTGACCAGCCGGCGCACCAGATCGGCGGGGATGTATTTGCGGAACGCGGCAAGCCCCTGCGCCATGTCGCCGATCGCACCCGAGAGGTTCTCGATCTCGGCGAGGCGCGACGGATGCCGTGCGACCTTGTCGAGGTCGAAGCGCTCGACATGCCTGATCTCGCCGACCACCTTGATCAGCGGCGCCGCGATCAGGCGCTGCGCCAGCCAGGCCGACAACAGCCCGGCGGCAACGATCAGCGCCGCGAGCCCGATCAGGAGATTGCGGATCGTCATCTGCACCGGGCCGAGGAATTCGGCTTCCGGCACCACCGTCACCAGCGACCAGCCGGGAAACGAGATCGGCGTCAGCACGGCCTGGTAGGCGAGCCCGTCGCGCGTCACCTGCGAGCGATACACCTCGCCCTCGCCAGGATTGTAGGCGCTGCCGGCCTGCCGGATCGCATCGACCGCGACCGGCAGCAGCGGATGGTCGGTCTTCAGCGCGTTGAGCTCGTCGGCATTCGGATCCGGCGCGGCGATCACCCCGCCGTCGCGATCGAGCAGGAAGGCGCCGGCGGATTTGCCGACCGTGAGCTGCGACAGGAAATTCGACACCCGCGTCAGCTCGATGATGATCGCGAGCACGCCGCTGCGCTTGCCGTCGACGTCGATCGGCGTCGCCAGCATCGCGGCCAGCCGTTCGCCGCGGGGAAGCGTGGTCAGCGTCGACCAGTGCTCGTCACTGGCCGCGATCGCCTCGCGAAACCAGGGCTGATCGGTGACGCGAAATTTGCTGTCCTCGACGGTGCTGTTCCTGAGCTTGATGTCGTTGCCGGCGTAATCGTACTGATCGGCGCGCAATTTGCGGTCGGGCGTGATGGTCAGCATCTCGACGCCGGATTCACCGAGCTTGTGCCCGGCGAAGAACGAGCCGTCCGGCCAGCCGAACGCAACCCATGAGATGGTCGGCTGCGCCTGCAATTGCGACAGGAACACGAACTCGCGCTTGCGGGCGTCGTGGCCGTCGAGCACCTGCTCGGTCAGCAGCGTCCGTACCGCGGTCATCGACGACCGCGCCTCGGTCGTGATCGATTGCAGCTCGTCGCCGACCGCGGAGACGATCTGGTCGTTGATGGTGTTGGCGAGCGTCTGGCTGACCCGTTGTGCGGTGCGCCACCACAACAGATGCACGCCGACGGCGCTGACTACGATCGAGGCCAGCACGAGGGCGGAGATGGCGCTGCGGATGCCGATGCGCATCGTTGGGGTCCCAATCAGCGGTTTCACGAGCATTACGGAACATATCCGCGATTGTTTCACCAGGCGAAGCGCCGCGTGCGGCCCGGACACGGGCCTGTGACCATAGTTGAAGGCCGGGCCGACGAAACTTCTGGATTGTTGGCCGCGTACACGCCAAGACAGGACAGTTACCTCGAAGGTTCATTGATGCACGACGTCTCGATCCCGGCGGCCCTGATCGCCGGCCTAGTCAGCTTCCTGTCGCCCTGCGTGCTGCCGCTGGTGCCGCCCTATCTGATCTATTTGACCGGCGCGACCATCGAGCAGGTCAATCAGGACGGCGCCACCGCGTCCTCCAAGCGCGCGGTGATGACGGCGGCGCTGATGTTCGTGCTCGGCTTCTCCACCGTGTTCATCGCGCTCGGCGCCAGCGCGTCCTTTGTCGGCGGACTGGTTCGGGCCTGGTCGGCCGAACTCTCGATCCTGGCCGGCATCGTCATCATCATCATGGGCCTGCACTTCCTCGGCATCACCCGGATCGGCCTGTTGATGCGCGAAGGCCGGCTGACCGCGCCGAAGCCGATCGGGCTATGGGGCGCCTACATCATGGGCCTGGCGTTCGCGTTCGGCTGGACGCCGTGCATCGGCCCGATCCTCGCCGCGATCCTCTCGATCGCCGCCGCGGAGGCCACGGTCACCAAGGGCGCCGGCCTGCTCGCGGTCTATTCCGCCGGGCTCGGCATCCCGTTCCTGCTCGCGGCCGTCATGGTCAAGCAGTTCTCCTCGCTGTTCGCGCGGATGAAGCGCCATCTCGACAGCGTCGAGCGCGTGATGGGCGTGCTGATGGTGATCACCGGCATCGGCTTCCTGACCGGCGCGGTGTCCGGCGTCAGCGTCTGGCTGCTGGAGACTTTCCCGGCATTGCAAAATATCGGCTAGCTGCCCGTAACAAGCGGACTGCCGCAGCGAAACTCCTGCCATGAGACGGCCGTAGCTGTTGACCGGCGCCGGTTGACGCAAATGCGCGTCAATGCCGGCTCCGGCCGCGGGACGACGTATTCGGGAGGGGTATCCGATGAATTCCATCGTCAACCTGCTGATTCTGCTGCCGGCGCGGATCGCCGCGCATTTTTCCTGGGCCGGACCGCTGATCATGCGGATCGTCGTCGGCTACACCTTCATGCTGGCCGGCTGGGGCAAGCTCACCAATCTCGCCCAGGTCACCGAGAATTTCGTCGGCTGGGGCATTCCATTCCCGAACATCCTCACGCCCTTTGTTTCCGGCGTCGAATGCTTCGGCGGCGCCATGCTGATCCTCGGCCTGTTCACCCGGATTCCCGCCGCGATGCTCGCGGTGGTGATGGTGGTCGCGATCAAGTCGGCCAAATGGGGCGACGTCGATTCGCTGGAGACGCTGCTCGGCTTCGAGGAGGCGACTTATTTCGCCGCCTTCATGTGGCTTGCGATCGCCGGTCCCGGCGCCGCCTCGCTGGATCGCATGCTGGTCAACCTGACGGCCGGCCAGAAGGCGCCGACCTGAGCGTTCGGCTCACAATTCCGTGACAGCGCGAGCCGCGGGCTCCCGCCGGCGCGTAGCTCGGATGACCTCGCGCTTGCCGGAGCCGCCATGAAACTGGTTCGTCTTGCCATCCTCCTTGCCGTTCTGACTTCATCACCGGTGCTTGCGGCGGAGGCGCCCGCATGGAGCGGCTGGAGCCACGATTTGTTCGCACGGGCCACGGCCGAGAAGCGCTTCGTCATCCTCGATCTCGAAGCGGTGTGGTGCCATTGGTGCCATGTGATGGAGAAGACCACTTACGCCGATCCGAAAGTGCAGGAGTTGCTGTCGGAAAAATATCTCCCGGTTCGCGTCGACCAGGATGCCAATCCGGACCTCTCCAGCCGCTATGGCGACTGGGGCTGGCCGGCGACCATCGTGTTCGCGCCTGACGGCACCGAGATCGCGAAGATCAGGGGCTATATCGAGCCGGAGCGGATGCAGGCGCTGCTCAAGGCCGTGATCGACGATCCGTCGCCGGGTCCGTCGGTCGGCGAGGCTTTTGCGGTCAAGCCGGCGACCTCGGCGTATCTCAGCAAGGCCCAGCGCGCCGAACTGACCAAGACTTTCGACGATTCCTACGATGACAAGCTCGGCGGCTGGGGCGAGAACCAGAAATATATCGACGCCGACAGCCTCGACCTGGCAATCAGCCGCGCCGAAACCGGCGATGCCGTGGCCACCAGGCGGGCGAAGCAGACCCTCGACGCCGCCATCGCGCTGATCGATCCGGTGTGGGGCGGCGTGTACCAGTACTCGGAAGCCGGCTCCTGGACCCATCCGCATTTCGAGAAGATCATCTCGTTCCAGTCGCAATATCTGCGGCAGTACAGCCAGGCCTATGCGCAGTGGAAGGACCCGAAATATCTCGCGGCGGCGCGCGACATCGCGCGCTATCTGACCGGCGTCCTGCTGAGCCCGGACGGCGCCTTCTATGTCAGCCAGGACGCCGATCTCAATCACGACACCGATGGCCACACATACTATGCGCTGCCTGACGCGGAGCGCCGCAAGCTCGGCCTGCCCCGCATCGACACCAATCTCTATGCCCGTGAGAATGGCTGGGCCATCTCGGGTCTCGCGGCCTTCTATGACGTCACGAAAGATCCGAAGACGCTCGCTGTCGCCGAGCGAGCAGCCAGATGGGTGCTCGCCAACCGGGCGCTGCCGGACGGCGGCTTCCGCCACGGCGACAAGGATCGCGGCGGACCGTTCCTCGGCGACAGCGTCGCGATGGGCCAGGCCTTTCTCGATCTCTACGCCGCGACCGGCGATCGCGACTGGCTGACCTCGGCGGCGAAGGCCGGCGACTTCGTCGCGAGCTTCCGTGACGAAGCCGGCGGCTTCTTCACCTCGAAGACGTCGGAAGGCAACACCGGTGTGTTCGCAAAGCCGGCCAAGCTGATCGACGACCAGATCCAGGTGGCACGCTTCCTGAACCTGCTCAATCGCTACTATGGCGATGACCGCATGCGCGAGCAGGCCTCGCACGCGATGCGTTATCTCAGCGGCGCGTCGACCGAGATGCCGCGCCCGCTGCCCGGCGTGCTGCTCGCCGACGACGAACTCGCGCTCGAGCCGACGCACATCACGATCGTCGGACACAAGGATGACGGCCGCGCGCAGGCGCTGCATGCCATCGCGCGCGCGCTGCCCGCCCGTTACAAGCGGCTGGAATGGCTCGATCTGCGTGAGGGCAAGCTGCCCAACCCGGACGTCGAATATCCGGATCTCGGCGAGCCCGCGGCGTTTGCCTGTAGCAACCGCATCTGCTCGTTCCCGGCCTTCGATGCCGAAGAACTGAAGGCGAACGTCGCGCAAATGGCCCGGCTGAAGCCGGCGCGCGCGGCGCAAAACTGACTAAAATCCGAACTGTGCAATGCAGCGAAGCGATCGGCAGCGCGCAACGAAATGCTCCGCCCGCCGCGGCTTTTGATATGGATCGGGTCCCGGACCACCTCAGAACAAAATTTTCTTTTGAACCGCTGTAACCAAATCGCCTGACGCCTCGTAGCTGGATTCGGACGAGCACTCATGTCCCAGGCCCTTCCGGTCCCGGCACGATCTGATGGCTCTCCGACCATTCGTTGTGCGGTCTGGGGTCGAACGATCATCGGATGCTCACGGCGTCACATTAGTCGTCGTTCAAACAACCATTGAGGAGATCGTCATGAAGCTGAATTCCAAGTCCGGTGCGACGCTCGCAGCCGCTGCCGCCACCCTGTTCATCGCCGGCGCCGTGGTCACGACCGGCTCGACGACCGCGAACGCCGCCATGGGCAAGTGCATGGCCGGCAACGCCTGCAAGGGCCAGAGCGCCTGCAAGGGCGGCGGCAATTCCTGCAAGGGCCAGAATGCCTGCAAGGGCACCGGCTTCTCGATGACCTCGGAGAAGCAGTGCAACGCGACCGGCGGCAAGTTCGTCAAGGGCTGATCGCATCGACGACCGCCGAGGAAGGCCCGGCTCACGCACCGGGCTTTCTTCATCGAACAGCAGGGTCCGTCTGTCGCATAGCGAGGGCGGATCGTGCAGTTCTCTTCGGTGCAGCCCTGCCGAACGCATCTGGCGGACGACGCACCTTTCAACGATTCTTCAACCAACGTGCACAAGGAAACGCTCATGAAGATGACCAAGTCCGGAACCGCACTTGCCGCTGCCGCAGCCACGCTGTTCCTCGCCGGCGCCGTCGTGTCGACGCCGTCCCACGCCGCGGGCGAAGGCAAGTGCATCGGCGCCAATGCCTGCAAGGGCCAGAGCGCCTGCAAGGGCGGCAACCACGCCTGCAAGGGCCAGAATGCCTGCAAGGGTCAGGGCTTCTCGTCCATGACCAAGGACCAATGCTCCGCCGCCAAGGGCAAGTTCGAGCCGGCCTGATTGCATCGATCGAGGCGGGGCCCGGCGTAGGCCGGGCCTCGTTTCCATGATAGTTTTGCACGCGAGGCGCCGCAGTCACGGCGTCAGCAGCGCGGGGACGCCATGAACGTCGCAAGCCGATTGCCGGACACGCCGACGCCGCAACGGGAACGGCCGATGCAATCGGTCAAGCCGTCCTTCCTCGGTTTCGGCCTCGGCCTGCGCGCGCAGCATTACGACGAGATACTGAACGGCAACCCGCCGATCGACTGGTTCGAGGTGATCAGCGAGAACTACATGCTGCCGGGCGGCCAGCCGCTGCGCATCCTCGACCGGATCTGCGAGCGCTATCCCGTGGTGATGCACGGCGTGTCGCTGTCGATCGCCTCCACCGCGCCGCCGAACTTCGCTTATCTGCAAGGCCTCAAGGACCTTGCGACACGGGTGCAGCCGAAATGGCTGTCGGACCATCTGTGCTGGACCGGCGTCCACGGCAAGAACCTGCACGATCTGTTGCCGATCCCCTACACGAAGGAGGCGCTCGATCACGTCGTCAGCCGCGTGCAGTTGGTGCAGGATTTCCTCGGCCGTGCCATCGTGCTCGAGAACGTCTCGACCTATGTGCAGTTCAGCAATTCCGAGATGACGGAGTGGGAATTCCTCTCGGAACTGTCGCGCCGTTCCGGCTGCTGGCTGTTGTTCGACATCAACAATGTCTATGTCAGCGCCTTCAACCACGGCTACGATCCGATGGCCTTCCTGAACGGCATTCCGGCCGATCGCGTGGTGCAATTCCACATGGCCGGCCACAGCCACATGGGGACGCATATCATCGACACCCACGACCATCCGGTATGCGAGGATGTCTGGGACCTCTATGTCGCCGCGCTGAAGCGGTTCGGCCGCGTCTCGACCATGATCGAGCGCGACGACAATATCCCGCCGCTCGACGAGCTGCTGCGCGAGGTCGAGCGGACCCGCGCCATCGCGGAGCAGGTTCTGCCAGCGGGCGCATCTGCGGCATGAGCGACTTCGCCCGCCAGCAGAGCGCCTTCCAGAACGCGATCCTGAGCGGCGACGACGATATCCTGGGCGAGATCCTCGACAGCCCGCGGGAGCGGCGCGAGACGCTGTTCGGCGTCTACCGCTATGCCTATGGATCGCGGCTGGTCGAGGCTCTCCGCAACGACCATGAGCTGCTGCATCGCTATCTCGGTGACGAGACGTTCGACGACATGGGCTACGCCTATGTCAAGGCGCGGCCGTCCGAGGATCCGAACCTGCGCTGGTTCTCGCAAGGATTGCCGGATTTCCTGACGTCCACCGAACCTTACCGCCAGCATCCGGTGCTGGCCGATCTGGCGGCGCTGGAGAAGGCGTTGAATGACGCCTTCGACGCCCGCGAAGGCAGCGTGCTTGCGCTGGAGGCGATGGCGGGATTTGCGCCCGAGCTGTGGAACGGGTTGGTGTTCCAGCCGCATCCGAGCGCGGCCCGGCTCGATCAGTCGACCAATGCAGCCGCGATCTGGATGACGCTGAAGAACGACGAGACGCCTCCTGAAGCGGAGACGCTTGCCGAGCCGTCGCGCCTCCTGGTCTGGCGCCAGGACACCACGCCGATGTTCCGCGAGCTGCCCGCCGAGGAAGCGATGATGTGGGACGAAGCCAGCACTGGCATTCCGTTCGGCGTGCTCTGCGAGATGCTCGCGACCTATGACGATCCCGACAATGCGGCGGTGCGTGGCGCGACCTATCTGCACGGGTGGATCACGGCAGGACTTCTGGCGGCAGCGTCCGTCCACGGATAGAGGGTCGCCAGCGGCGGCGAAGCGCGGTGAGGAGCATCCCGACATATCGCCTGATCGCCGCGGCGATGCTCGTCGCGATCATCATCATCGGCATCGCGTCGTGTCATGTCGCGGCGCAGTCGGAGTTCATGCGCGGCGACCGCATGCCGTATGACGCGTTCGACAAATTGCCGAAGACCGACCTCGAGGTCGGCGGCGCGACCATCCATGTCGGCTTCGCGCCCGGCGAAATGGCGCTGCCGAAAGAGAAGATTCTCGATTGGGTGAAGACGTCGGCGAGGGCCGTCTCCACCTATTATGGACATTTCCCGGTGCAGTCGCTGCGCCTGTTGCTGGTCCCGGTCGACGGCCCGCGGGTGCGCGGCGGCACCACCTGGGGCTATCGGGGTGCTGCGATCCGGGTGCTGATCGGCCGCGAGGCGAGCGAAGACGACCTGAAGCGGGACTGGGTGATGGTGCACGAGATGGTGCACACTGCCCTGCCCGATCTCGACGATCGCTACGCCTGGCTGTCCGAAGGGCTCGCGGTCTACATCGAACCGGTGGCCCGCGTGCAGGCCGGCGACCTCACCGCGCAGGAGATCTGGCGGGCGATGATGCGCGACATGCCGAAAGGGCTGCCGCAAGCCGGCGACCAGGGCCTCGACAACACCGACACCTGGGGCCGCAAGTATTGGGGCGGCGCGCTGTTCTGCCTGCTCGCCGATATCGAGATCCGCAAGCGTAGCGGCAACCGGCTCGGATTGCAGGATGCGATGCGCGGCGTGCTGGCCGCCGGCGGCAACCACGAAAAGGACTGGACGCTCGCCCGCGTGCTGTCGACCGCCGACCAGGCAGTCGGCGGCGAGGTGTTGACGCACCTGCACGACGAGATGGGGCCAAAGCCGGTGACGCCGGACCTTGCCGCGCTATGGCAGGACCTCGGCGTGAAGATGCAAGGCGAGACCGTTGCCTTCGACGACACCGCCCCGCTCGCCTCAATCCGCAAGGCGATCACCGAACCGCGCGCTCCGTAGAGTCTCGCCGCGCTTCGCAACCGCACAGCGTACGAGGCCGCTGGCTTTTGGCCACGCAATGGCGGACACTTCCCGACCCTTCGCTGCCAGATGAGTCGGAGACCGATGGCCCAAACTCCCGCGCCCCACTCCCCTTGGCCGATCTTCCGTTCACTGGCCGGCTTCCGGCCCGGCAATCTGCCCGGGGACCTGATCGCGGGACTGACGCTGGCGGCGATCGCGATCCCGGAGCAGATGGCGACCGCGCGCCTCGGCGGCTTCTCGCCACAAATCGGCTTCTTTGCCTTCATGGCCGGCTCGCTCGGCTTTGCGATGTTCGGCGCCAACCGCTTCCTCTCCTGCGGCGCCGATTCCACGATCACGCCGATCTTCGCCGGCGGGCTGGCGCTGATGGCGACCGCCGGCTCACCGGACTATCAGGCGTTCGCGATGGCGCTGGCGCTGATGGTCGGCGTGATCATGATCGCCGGCAGCCTGTTCAAGCTCGGCTGGATCGCCAATCTGCTGTCGACGCCGGTGACGGTGGGCTTCCTCGCCGGCATTTCGGTCCACATCCTGGTCTCGCAACTGCCGGGCGTACTCGGCGTGACCACGCCGGACGGACCGACGCTCTACAAGCTCGGGGTGCTCGCCGAGAAGATCGACCAGACCAATGTCTACACGCTGGCGATCGGGCTTGGCGTGCTGGCGCTGGCCGCTGGATCGGAGAAGATCAGCGCCCGGATTCCGGGCGCGCTGATCGGGCTCGTCGTGGCCACCATCGCCGTGATCGCCGGGCATCTCGAGAGCAAGGGCGTCAAGGTGGTCGGCACCGTGCCGGGCACGCTGCCCAAACCGTCATTTCCGGACATCGCGCCGGAACGATGGATCAAACTGCTGTCGCTCGCGATCCTGATTGCCGTCGTGGTGATGGTGCAAACCGCGGCGACGACGCGCTCGTTCCTGTCCGATCCGGACAAGCCGGCCGACGTCGATCGCGACTTCCTCGGCGCCGGTGCCGGCAGCCTGCTGGCCGGGCTGTTCGGCGCGTTTCCGGTCAATGCCAGTCCGCCGCGAACCGGTATCGTATCGGAGACCGGCGGCCGCACGCAGCTCGCGGGGCTGTTCGCCGCGGCCATCGTGCTCGCGCTGCTCGCCTTCGGTGCGACGCTGTTGCAGCACGTGCCCGACGCCGCGCTCGGCGGCGTGCTGCTGTTCGTGGCGCTGCGCATCATCCGCGTTGCGCAGATCGTCATGATCTTCAGCCAGTCGTTCTACGAATTCCTGCTGGTGGTGGCGACGGCCGCCGCGATCATCGTGCTGCCGATCGAGCAAGGCGTCGCGGTCGGCATCGCGCTGTCGCTGCTGCACGGCATCTGGACCACGACGCGCGGCCGGCTGGTGGAATTCGTCCATGTGCCGGGCACCACGATCTGGTGGCCGGCGGGCCCGCACACGTCCGGCGAGCGCAAGGCCGGCATCGCGGTCGTCGGCCTCCAGGCGCCGCTGTCGTTCCTCAACGCGGAGGGTTTTCACAGCGGCGTACTCAAGATGATCAACACGGCGACGCAAAGGCCGCGGCTGCTGGTGATCGAGGCCAGCGGCATGGTCGAGATCGACTTCACCGCCGCGCAGGGGCTGCGCGACCTGTTTCGCGAATGCCGCGACGACGGCGTGACCGTGGCCGTGGCGCGGCTGGAATCCACCCGCGCGCAGGACGCGTTCGAGCGCTTCGATCTCTACGAGGTGCTGCAACGGAACCACGTCTTCCACAGCGTCGACGAGGCGGTGCGCACGCTCGGCGGGCAGGCCTAGATTTGATCGAATCGTAGCCCGGATGAAGCGCAGCGCAAGCCGGGTTCCCTCCGCATCTCGATGCCCCCCGGATTTCGCCTCGCTCCATCCGGGCTACGGGACCGCGCGGCGAGCATGCGCCTGCACGATTTCGGAATATTGGAAATATGCCCCTGAGTTGCCTGACGTGTCAAGCCGCCTGATCGACCGAGGCCGCCGCCGGCTGCTTTGCATGGGGTTGTTTTCGACATTTTTGGCAGGCGCCTCCACTCCGCCTCAAGCCTGCTCGCCCGCCAGCGTCGGATGCTCCTTCAAGACCTCGGCCTTGATCGAGCCGGCATGGATGGCGCGGAACAGCGCCCGCGCGGTCTTGATGTTGTTGGCCTTCATGCAGAGGCCGACGATCTCGCGCACCGCGGAATCGCGCATCAGCTCGTCGGATATCTTCATCGCGATCTCCATCGCGACCTTGGCGGCGCGCTCATAACGCGCGCGCTCGATCTGCTGCCTGTTCGCTGAGAGCCTGCCGGGCGAGCCGACCGCCTCGGCGCAGCCGGCGGCATCGCGGCAGATCGCGCGGATCCGCTGCGCGGCCTCGATGTCGCCGAGCGGCTGCGCGACCGGATCGTCCCAGATATCCTTCCGCTTGGCCTTGCTGAACAACCACATCGCCAGGGTCCTGCGGCCGAACCATCCGATGGATTAAGCGGCGGGGACGATTTTCCCGGGATTGAAGATGTTCTGCGGATCGAGCGCCTGCTTCAGCGCCCGCATCGCGTCGAGCGCCTCGGGGCCGAGTTCGGCCTTGAGGTATTTCTGCTTGCCCTGGCCAATGCCATGCTCGCCGGTGCAGGTGCCGTCCATCGCCTGCGCGCGCTCGACCAGGCGGTGCATGAACTCCTCGCCGCGCGCCATCTCGTCCTTGTCGTTGACGTCGCAGAGCAGCGAGCAGTGGAAATTGCCGTCACCGACATGGCCGACGATCGGCGACAGCAGATTGAGCCGCTTCAGATCCTCCTCGGTCTCGGTCACGCAATCGGCCAGCCGCGAGATCGGCACGCAGACGTCGGTCGCGACGACGCCGATGCTGTCGCCGGGGCGCAGCGCCTTGACCGACCAATAGGCGTCATGCCGCGCCTGCCACAACTTGGTGCGGTCTTCCGGCTTGGTGGTCCAGGTGAAGTCGCCGCCGCCGCATTCGGCGGCGATGTCGCGGAAATTCTTCGACTGCTCGGCGACCTCGACCTCGCTGCCGTGGAATTCGAGCAGCAGCAACGGCGTCTCCGGCAGCGACAGTTTCGAATAGCTGTTGCAGGCCTTCACCTGCGCGGCGTTCAGCAGTTCGATGCGGGCGACCGGGATGCCGGTCTGGATCGCGAGGATGGTGGCCTGGCAAGCGCCGCGCACGGTCTCGAACGAACAGGCGGCGGCGGCGATCGTGTCCGGAATGCCGCGCAGGCGGATGGTCAGTTCTGAGATGATGCCGAGCGTGCCCTCGGCGCCGACGAACAGATGCGTCAGGTCGTAGCCGGCCGACGACTTCTTGGCCCGCGTGCCGGTCGTGATGATCTCGCCATCGCCGCGCACCACCTTCAGCGCCAGCACGTTCTCGCGCATGGTGCCGTAGCGCACCGCATTGGTGCCGGAGGCGCGGGTCGAGGTCATGCCGCCGAGCGAGGCGTCGGCGCCGGGGTCGATCGGGAAGAACAGGCCCTGGTCGCGCAGATGCTCGTTGAGTGCCTTGCGGGTCAGGCCGGGCTGGATCACGCAATCGAGGTCCTCGGCATGGACTTCGAGCACCTTGTTCATGTCGCGCAGGTCGATGCAGACGCCACCCGCGGGCGCATTGACCTGGCCCTCGAGCGAGGTTCCGGTGCCGAACGCGATCACCGGCACGCGGTTGGCGGCGCAGATCCGCACCACGTCCTGGATGTCGGCGGTTTCCTGCGCCATGACGACCGCGTCCGGAGGCTGGTTCGGCAGCCATGTGGTGGTATGGGCGTGCTGCTCGCGTACCGCCTGAGACGTGACGAGCCGGTTGCCGAACCGCGCCGCCAGCGCGTCGATCGCGCGCTTCAGGGCTTGCGGTTCGGGTCGCGTCAGATTGCTCGAAATCGTTGTCGCCACGTCAAATTTCCTCCCGGCTTTAGCCGACCGTGGCAAAGCTTGTATAAGGGGTCAAGAGAGCCTGACTTGAAAAAAGTTCATGCTCGAACGCCAACGGACCGGGATGGGAGATGACTTCAGTGACCGCCAGCGAGATGCCGCTTCCGCCCTCCCCGTTCAAATCCTCGGTGATGCAGATCGAGCCGCAATGGATCGACTATAACGGCCATCTCAACATGGCCTACTACAATGTGATGTTCGACCGCGCCATCGACGAGATGTGGCTGCAACTCGGCATTGGACCGGCCTACATGAAGGAGCGGAAGTGCTCGACCTTCACGGCCGAATGCCATGTCCGCTACCTGCGGGAAATCCATCTCGGCGATCCCGTGCAGGTTTCGGTGTTCCTGCTCGGCGCCGACGAAAAGCGGCTGCACACGTTCGAGGAGTTGCGCCATGCCGGCGAGGGCTGGCTGTCCGCGACCTCGGAGAACCTGACGCTGCACATCGATATGGAGGCGCGCAAGGTGGCGCCGTTTCCGCCCGATATCCGCGCCCGCACCCGCGCCATCGCGGAGAGTTATGCGGGTGTGCCGCGTCCCGAGGGCATCGGCCGCAACGTGGCGATGCCCTCGGCGAAGTAACATCACGCATTCAGGCGACGTGGCCGCCGGCTCGCGTGATGAAATCGCGCTTCGCTAGACCCGCGTGCGGCCGCGCGCCAGTCCGACCACCGCCGACACCAGGAACAGGATGATGGCGATGAAGAAGATCGCCTTGGCGATCTCGATCGACGCACCGGCGATGCCGCCGAAGCCCAAAACGCCCGCGATCAGCGCGATGACCAGGAAGGTGACGACCCAGCTCAACATGTTCAGAACCTCTGTCTCGTTTCTTCTCGCCGGCTCTCGGCCGACGCCATAACCGAGGAGACAATCCAGCGTGGGAACACAGGTTCCTGAGCGCGAAACCGCGAAATTTTCGCCGATTTCAGGAACCAAACCGGCTTCGGACTGCTGCCAAAACCGTGACGGCGGTCCGGGATAAAACCTGTCAAAACGGCCGATCAGGCCCTATATGGCCTTCAATCCCTGCTAAGAAAGCTCCCCTTCACCGTCCCACGGTGCCATCGTGGGGCCGAGACGATTCGCCAATGACCGAGCCGAGCAAATTGCCCCATCACGGCGTTCCCGAGCACCAGCCCGCGGCTGGCGGCATCGCCGCGCGTGCGCGGGCGGCCGCCGGTCCGCAATATCTCAATGGCCTCAATCCGGAGCAGCGCGAAGCGGTCGAGACGCTCGACGGTCCCGTGCTGGTGCTGGCCGGCGCCGGCACCGGCAAGACGCGGGTCTTGACCACGCGCATCGCGCATATCCTGAGCCAGGGCCGCGCCCGCCCACAGGAAATCCTGTCGGTGACCTTCACCAACAAGGCCGCGCGCGAGATGAAGCTGCGGCTCGGCCAGATGCTCGGCCAGGCGGTCGAGGGCATGCCGTGGCTCGGCACCTTCCACTCGATCGGCGGCCGCATCCTGCGCATCCATGCCGAGCTGGTGCAGCTCAAGTCCAACTTCACGGTGCTCGACGTCGACGACCAGGTGCGGCTGTTGAAGCAGCTCTTGCAGGCCGAGAACATCGACGACAAGCGCTGGCCGGCGCGGATGCTGGCCGGCCTGATCGACAGCTGGAAGAATCGCGGGCTGTCGCCGTCGCAGGTGCCGGCGGGCGAAGCCGCCTCGTTCGGCAACGGCAAGGGCGGCAAGATCTACGCGACCTATCAGGAGCGGCTGAAGATCCTCAACGCCGCCGATTTCGGCGACCTGCTGCTCGAGAACATCCGGCTGTTCCGCGAAAACCCCGACGTGCTGCGGCAATACCAGAGCCGCTTCAAGTTTATCCTGGTCGACGAATATCAGGACACCAACGTCGCGCAATATCTGTGGCTGCGCCTGCTGTCGCAGGCGCCGGCACGGCAGGGTCCTCCGATCTCGGCAATCATTCCCGGCGCGACCGATGCTGAACCGGCGAAGCAAGACGCCGCCGCGCAGCCGGCGCTGGCTCCGCCGTCCGCACCGCCGCGAAACATCTGCTGCGTCGGCGACGACGACCAGTCGATCTATGGTTGGCGCGGCGCCGAGGTCGACAACATCCTGCGCTTCGACCACGATTTCCCCGGCGCCAAGGTGATCCGGCTCGAGCGCAACTACCGCTCCACCGGCCACATCCTGGCCGCGGCCTCGCACCTGATCGCGCACAATGAAGGCCGGCTCGGCAAGACGCTGCGCACCGAGGATGTCGACGGCGAGAAGGTCACCGTCACCGGCTCCTGGGATTCGGAAGAGGAAGCGCGCGCGATCGGCGAGGAGCTCGAGGAGCTGCAACGCGCCGGCGAGAACCTCAACAACGTCGCCATCCTGGTCCGCGCCTCGTTCCAGATGCGCGAGTTCGAAGACCGCTTCGTCACGCTCGGCCTGCCCTACCGCGTGATCGGCGGTCCCCGCTTCTATGAGCGCGCCGAGATCCGCGATGCGCTGGCGTATTTGCGCACCATCAATTCGCCCGCCGACGATCTCGCCTTCGAGCGTATCGTCAACGTGCCCAAACGGGGACTCGGCGACGCCACCGTGCAGCTGCTGCACGACCACGCCCGCAAGCGCCGGATTCCGCTGTTCGAGGCGGCGCGCGCCGTGGTCGAGACCGACGAGCTGAAGCCGAAGGCGCGCGGCAGCTTGCGCGACCTCGTGATGCAGTTCGACCGCTGGCGCGCCCAGCGCGAGGTCACCTCTCACACGGAGCTCGCCGAGATCGTGCTCGACGAGAGCGGCTATACCGAGATGTGGCAGAAGGATCGCTCGGCGGACGCCGCGGGCCGGCTCGACAACCTCAAGGAACTGGTGCGTTCGATGGAGGAATTCGAGAACCTGCAAGGGTTTCTCGAACATATCTCGCTGGTGATGGACCGCGACGGCGAGGCCGGCGACGAGGCGGTGTCGCTGATGACGCTGCATTCGGCCAAGGGCCTGGAGTTCGACAATGTGTTCCTGCCGGGCTGGGAGGAAGGCCTGTTTCCGAGCCAGCGCACGCTGGACGAGCAGGGCCGCGCCGGGCTCGAGGAAGAGCGCCGTCTCGCCCATGTCGGCCTGACCCGCGCCCGCCGCCGCGCCAAGATCTATTTCGCCACCAACCGCCGCATCCATGGCACCTGGTCGACCACGATCCCCTCCCGCTTCCTCGACGAGTTGCCGGCGCACAATGTCGAGATCACCGAATCCAAGGGCGGATCGGGCTGGGGCGGCAGCGGCGGCTACGGTGCCTCGCGCTTCGACAACCTCGAATCATTCGGCTCGAGCTATTCGACCCCGGGCTGGCAGCGCGCCCAGGCCAACCGCAATCGCGGTGGCGGCGGCCGTAGCGGCGGATTCGAGGAGCGGCAGTCGTCGTTTTCCTCGGATAGCTTCAGCCGCAACAAGCGCGGCCCAATGGTGATCGAGGGCGAGCTGGTGGCGAAGTCCACCGGCACGACGTCGGAATTTTCGCTGGACGATCGGGTGTTTCACCAGAAATTCGGCTACGGCCATGTGGTGAAGATCGACGGCAACAAGCTGACCATCGCCTTCGAGAAGGCCGGCGAGAAGAAGGTCGTCGACAGCTTTGTGGAGCGGGCGTGACAGAACAGCCTTCGCTGTTCGTAGCCCTTGACCCCAATTGAATTCACGGGTTGAGATGGCTGCATGGTCCGGGGAGGTTTTTTCCTTTTTGTCATCGCGCTCACTGCGCCGTCGCTGGCGGTCGCGGAGACGATGAGCTTTGGCGATTCCGCGGCCCAGCTCGCCAAGGCCTGCGGCGCCGACATCACCGCCAACTGCCGCGGCGTCAACCTCGACTCCAACCGCCTCAAGGAATGCCTGTCGCGCAACCGCGACGTGATCTCGCCGACCTGTAAGGAGAGCTACTTCTCCACCCTCGATGCGATCCAGAAGCGGATCGCGGCGCGCGTGACCGTTGCCAACGCCTGCACCCGCGAGATCGTCAAGGTGTGCGGCGGCTCGACCAAGGAGACCAGCAAATCGGTGCCCTGCCTGGTCGCCGCCAAGGGCCTCAGCCGCAATTGCAGCCAGGCGATCAATGACGCGGGGTATCAATGATGCGCGCGTCGCCGCGGGGTTTGCGCGATCTCGGCGTGCTCGGCACGCTGGTGCTGCTGGCGATGCCGCTTGCGCCCGCGCGCGCACAGACCGCGATCACGCGCGACGACATCATCGCCAAGCTGGATCACTACGAGACGGATGCAACGGTCGACGTCCCCGCATTGCGCCAGCAAGTGCTCGAACGATCGCGGTTGCGATCGAAGAACGAGCCGCCGCCGCAAAAGCGGCCGCCGATCGCGCCCGACCTGACCAGCCTCCCGACGTTCAATGCCGACATCCAGTTCGACGTCGACACGCCGATCGTGCTGCCGGATTCCTATCAGACCGTCGGACGCATCGCCGACGCGCTGACCCAGTCGTCGCTATTGCCCTACACTTTCCTGATCGTCGGCCACATCGAATCGACCGGCCGGCGTGAAAACAACGCGCTGCTGAGCCAGCGGCGGGCCGACGCGATCCGCGACATCCTGGTCAACACCTTCAAGATCACGCCGAAGCGCCTGCAATCGGTCGGGCTTGGCGAGGAGCAATTGCTCGACCCCGCCCGTCCCAATGCGCCTGCCAACAACCAGTTGCAGATCATGCTGGTCGGCAAGCTCGCCGATACCGCACCGCCCGCACACCCTGCCCCGGCGGCGGCCAAGAAGCCGCCGAAATCAATGAAGAAGCGTTAGACGAAGGCCAATCCGAGCTCACTTAACGCGGTGCTACCCGGGGCATGTTGTCCGGATTGCTTGGTTCTGGAAATCGTCATGTTGACCAACAGCCGCGACATCATCCGACGCTTGGAACGGGAAGGATGGAGCCTCGTTCGGGTTACCGGCTCTCACCACGTCTTCAAGAGTGCCATGTCAGGGGAAACCTTGGTCATTCCGCACCCCAAGAAGGACTTGGGAAAAGGCTTGGTGCGTGCCATTTATAAGGGGGCGGGCTGGAAGCCCGATTGAGGTCCCCTTTGCCCCACTACGTTGCCATCATCGAGGACGCTGGACCGGACTACGCCGTGGGCGTTTGGTTTCCGGATCTTCCCGGCTGTACATCGGCCGGCGATGATATCGACGAAGCTTTGCGCAATGCGCCTGAGGCGCTGGAGCTCTATGCTGAGGGGTTGAAGAGCGATGGGCAGGAACTGCCACCTCCCCGAACATTGACTGAACTGAGGGCCGACCCTGAGGTTGCTGACGACCTGAAGTCCTACATGGTCGCCTTGGTCGAACTGCCCGTCCGAGCGCACGCCGCGGAATAGATTTCTGCCCGGCCGGGTGATTGCAGAACGGAATATGCGTCCCTATCTGCGGTTGACCCCGCATCTGGCCGCCGCCCGGGCCGCAATCCGCGCGCGTGCTCCCTTTTCTCACGCTTCCGATCCTCCATGTCGCCGATCATTTCCGTATCCAATCTTTCGAAGACCTATGGCTCCGGCTTCAAGGCGCTGAAGGGCATCAATCTGGACATCAATCGCGGCGAGATCTTCGCGCTGCTCGGGCCGAACGGCGCCGGCAAGACCACGCTGATCAGCATCATCTGCGGCATCGCCAATCCGAGCCAGGGCACGATCAAGATCGGCGGCCACGACATCATCAGGGATTATCGCGCGGCGCGCTCGATGATCGGACTGGTTCCCCAGGAACTGCACACCGACGCGTTCGAATCGGTGTGGGCCACCGTCAGCTTCAGCCGCGGCCTGTTCGGCAAGCCGAAGAACCCCGCCTATGTCGAGAAGGTGCTGCGCGACCTGTCGCTGTGGGACAAGAAGGACAACAAGATCATCACGCTGTCGGGCGGCATGAAGCGGCGCGTGATGATCGCGAAGGCGCTGTCGCACGAGCCGGAGATCCTGTTCCTCGACGAGCCGACCGCAGGCGTCGACGTCGAATTGCGCAAGGGCATGTGGGAAGTGGTGCGCACGCTACAGGCGTCCGGCGTCACCATCATCCTGACCACGCACTACATCGAGGAAGCCGAGGAGATGGCCGACCGCATCGGCGTCATCAATAAGGGCGAGATCATCCTGATCGAGGACAAGGCGACCTTGATGCAGAAGCTCGGCAAGAAAGAGCTGACGTTGCAATTGCAGAACAAGCTCGACGCCATCCCGGCCGAGCTGGCCGCCTACAACCTCGAACTGTCGGACGATGGCCGCACCGTGACCTATGACTACGACACCAAGGGCGATCGCACCGGGATCACCAGCCTGCTCAACGATCTGCGCAATGCGGGCATCCGCATCTCGGATCTGGATACAAGACAGAGCTCCCTCGAAGACATCTTCGTCAGCATCGTGAGGGCGCCATGAACACCCGCGCAATCCGGGCGATCTATCTGTTCGAAATGGCGCGCACCTGGCGCACGCTGCTACAGAGCATCGTCTCGCCGGTCGTCTCGACGTCGCTGTATTTCGTGGTGTTCGGCGCCGCGATCGGTTCGCGCATCACCGAGGTCGAGGGCGTCAGCTACGGCACCTTCATCGTGCCAGGTCTCGTGATGCTGTCAGTGCTGACGCAGAGCATCTCCAACGCCTCGTTCGGCATCTACTTCCCGAAATTCGCCGGCACGATCTACGAGATCCTGTCGGCGCCGATCTCCTATTTCGAGATCGTGATCGGCTATGTCGGGGCCGCCGCGACCAAGTCGATCATCCTCGGCCTGATCATCCTGGCGACCGCCGGACTGTTCGTGCCGCTACATATCCAGCATCCGATCTGGATGCTGACCTTCCTGGTGCTGACGGCCGTCACCTTCAGCCTGTTCGGCTTCATCATCGGCATCTGGGCCGACGGCTTCGAAAAGCTGCAAATGATCCCGATGCTGGTGGTGACGCCGCTGACCTTCCTCGGCGGCAGCTTCTACTCGGTGAACATGCTGCCGTCAGGCTGGCGCACCATCACCCTGTTCAATCCGGTGGTCTACCTGATCTCCGGCTTCCGCTGGAGCTTCTACGAGATCGCCGACGTCAGCGTCGGGCTCAGCCTCGGCATGACCGCAGCGTTCCTGATCGCCTGCATGGTGATCGTGGCGTGGATCTTCCGAACGGGATATCGGCTAAAGAACTGATTTGCGAAGGCAGGTCATTCCGGGGCGCGCCTGAGCGCGGACCCGGAATGACGATCCCGATCAGTAGCAGTGGAAATGGCCGTGGCGATAATAGCCGCGGCAGCGGTGGCCGCGGCGATAGCCGCGATCCGGGATGCCGAACACGCCCTTGACCGCACCCATGGCGCCACCGACGCCGGCGCCGACGGCGCCGCCAACCACGCCGCCCACCGGGCCGGCGACCCGGTTCCCCTCATAAGCGCCCTCATGGGCTCCGCGGACGATGCCCTGGGCATGGCCGGCGTGGGGAACAGCGGCCAACGCCAATGCGAGGCCAGCGGTCGCAAGCAGGAGCCGCGCGGAGAGGCCGGCTGGGATGACGGCCGCGATCTTAACCTGGGTGTTGTTCATCTTGGTTCCTTCAAGCGCGACGCGGTCGCGTCGCCGGGGCGGGATTGTGAAACGCCCATGCCGCCAAATGGTTGCGTTGTCGGCTGATGCGGACCGCCGTCGCACCCTGCTCGCGAAAAAGTCAGCGCTCCGTGACGGCCCAGCCCGGCTTCGGCCTTGTTTGCGCCGCGCGCGGGATTAACGATGCGTGGGTCCGCGACTGGAACCAAATTCGGATTCCGTGCATATTGGTTGCCGGGGACGGCGAGCCGCTGCGATTGGGCCCGGAGGCCAAAGGTAAAATGCGTTCGTTCCTTATTGCGTTCACTTCCGTGATGCTGTTCGCGGCCGGCGCCGCGCAGGCCAAGGTCGATATCACCGTCGACAAGGATAACCAGCAGATGACCGTCGCGGTCGACGGCGTCGCGCGTTATCACTGGCCGGTCTCGACCGGCATCCCCTCGCGCGAAACGCCGAACGGCAGCTTCCGCGCCTTCCGCATGGAAGAGGATCACTACTCCAAGGAATTCGACGACGCGCCGATGCCGCACTCGATCTTCTTCACCAAGATCGGACACGCGATCCACGGCACCGACTCCGTGGGCCGTCTCGGCACGCCGGCCTCGCATGGCTGCGTGCGGCTGTCGCGCGACAACGCCTCGACGCTCTACGCACTGGTCCAGAAGGAAGGCGTGCTCAACACCACGGTGACGCTGACCGGCTCGTCCCAGGTCGCGTTGGCGCGCAATCCGCGCGGGCGCAACGGCACCGCAGTCGCCCGCCGCGCACCGCAGGACGAGCAGTACGGCACCGCGGCGGCCGGCGACCCCGTCGTCCTGACCCCGCAGCCGCGCGAATATCCGGCGCAGGCTCGCGCCGACGACGGCTACATCTATCCGGCCGACGGCAGCTCGACCGACCGGCGTTATCCGGCGCCGCCGTCGAGCCGCCGCGTCTACGATGCGCAGGGCTACGGCCAGTACGGTAACCAGGGCTACGCGCCGGCCCCGCAGGGCTATTATCAGCCGCGGCCGTACTACCAGCAGCAGCGCAGCTTCTACGGCAACAGCTATCAGGACTGAGTGATCCGACCGTCATGGTGATCCGAACGCGTGCACACCGCGTTCGGAGACCTTGCGCACCGCGTCGACGAAGGCGCGTGCCACCGGCTCGAGTATTTCCGGGCCGGTCGAGGCGAGATCATCGGCCGGCGTATGAAAGCTGTGATGCCGTCCGGCAAGCCCGATGAAGTTCGGATAGCCCGCCGCGCGCACGTCGCGCAATTCGCCGACGGCCTCCTTCTCCGCCACCATCCGCTTCGCCTCGATGGCGCCCATCGTCTCGCCGGCCAGCGCCGCCATTGACGGGCTCAGCACCAGCACGCGTTCGCTGTCGACCCGAGCGGTCTTGACCGTGCCCTGCGCGCCCTCGGTGAAGGCGTAGCATGCGTTCGACGAGCCGAAATGGACCCAGGCCAAAGTGTCTTTGGGCGGCGGCGCACCGTGCTTGAGGAACAGCTCCATGCCGCCATGGCCGATCTCGTGGCCGACGGTCGCCACGAAGACGTACTGGCCCGGCCATTTTTGCGCGGCGACGGTGCGGGCGAGCGCCAGGAAATTGGCGATGCCCGGCCCGCGCTCGCAGACACAATCGTACCAGCCGGTCAGCGGCGTCGAGACCACGATCGCCGGGCCGCTTCCCTCGCCGATCCGCGCCACCACGTTGCGGCCCGAGACGTTGGTGTCATAGCGCCCGCTGACGTCGAAGGTCACCGGGAGACCCGATGCGACCGCGCGCTCGAACAGGTCCCTTTGCTTGCCGGCCACCACCACCGCCGGGACCGGCCAGGGCTTGTCGTCCTGCGTGACGTTGTAGGCGAAGCGCTCTTCGGCGGGATTGTCGATCATCAGGAGGATCGCCGCAGGCCCACGGGCAGCGGCCTGCGCGATTGCCGCGCGATGAGCCTCGCCGAGATAGGCGCCACGATCGAACGGCAGCGTGATCCAGAGGATCTTGCCGGCGGCATCACCGTCACGCACCAGCGGCGCGGTCAGGCGAAAACTGCTGCTCGCCTCCGGCGGCCACCAGAACGGCGTGGCGTCAACCCTTGCGCCGCCGACCTCCGCCGTCGCGCGCTCCACCGCATATTGCCGGCCGAGCACGACCGGCTGGAACTCGACGCGAAACCCCGCGGCTTGCAATTCGCGGGCGATCCAGTCGGTGGTGGCGCGGTCGCCCGGCGAGCCGAAGCGGTGCAGGCCGAACGAGGCATAGCGCGCCACGTCGCGAGCGAGACTGGCGCCGGACAGCACATCCTCTGCCGCGGCCGAATTTTGCAGCGTCATGGCAACCACCATCGCGATCGAGACACGCCATCCCGGCATTGCACAGCCTCCCGGCGGTTTCACCCTAGTGTGTCCCGGCCGGTCATTCATCACCGTTTTGGCAAACCTGCTCACCTGCTTGTGACCGGCTCGACGGGACCGCGCAAGCATGCGCCGTGGCTCGTCGCCGCGCTGTCATCGGATTGTAAAACTAGCCCGATATTCGGCGGCAAAAGCGCCCGCATGGCCTCGGAAGGCCGATTCACGCGGAATGGCCGGTGAAATCAGGCCCAGAGCGCGGGTCACGTACGCAAGATCAGAGGTCGAAATGAAACGGGGCATCATTGTCCTTTGCCTGTGCATGGTGGCGATGGCCGGCTACTTCACCACGGACAGATGGGCCATCAGTCACACGACGCTGACCTTCCACGACGTGCTGCGCGACGATCGCAACGTCACGGTCGAGGTCGCAGTCCGTCGCGACCGGCAAATGCAGGCGGCCGCCGACATGATCGAGCTGCCGGTCGCGATCCTGAGCCACGGCAACACCGTCAGGAACACCGAGTACTCGTTCCTCACCAACGTCTTCGCATCGCGCGGCTACCTCGTGGTCAGCATCCAGCATGATCTCGACACCGACGCGCCGATGGTGACGAAAGTCGGCGAGGAATATGTCGGCCGCCGCATGCAGTACAATCGCGGTGTGTTCAACATCATGTATGCGATCGATGAGCTCAAGAAACGCTATCCCAACGCCAACTACCGCCAGCTGACATTGATCGGCCACTCCAATGGCGGCGACATCTCGATGTTCTTCGCCAAGCAGCATCCCGACCTGGTCAAGAAGGTCGTGACGCTGGACAATCTGCGCGTCCCCTTCATCACCGACGGCAGGATCAAGATCCTCTCGTTCCGTTCCAAGGATCCGGTGTTCAAAGCGGATCCGGGCGTCGTGCCCGACGACGAGACCTGCGCGCGGCTCGGCATCAAGGTGGTCCGGACCGAATTCCACCACAACGATCTCAGCGACCGCGGCCCCGACAGCGCGAAGTCGTCGATCCAGGCCGGCGTCGAGCAGTTCCTCGACGAGGATGAGGGTGACAGAACGCCGACCATGCCACTGCTCGCCGCCTCGGCGAACGCGCAGCCGTCCGAGAAGAAGTAGTTGCCGCATTGAGGGGAGCTGACGCTCCCCGACGCAGGATCGACCAAAGCGAGATGAGACGAGGTTGAATCGTCATCTCGCTTGGCCTTCTTGTTTGCGCATGATCTTTTCGGAAAACCGCTTCGCGCTTTTCCGGATCATGCTTTAGGCGCGTGCGTTGCGATCGGCGAAGGCAACGAGCCAGATCGCGGACAGCAGGAAATAGAACGCGCCGAAGCCCGCATAGGGAGCGACGTCCAGGATCGTCGGCGCAACGGTGCCGATCGATCGGCTGATCATGTAGCCGCCCGCGAGTGCCGACTGCGCGCCACTCAGGATCATCGCCCATTGCGCGCCATAGTCACGCCAGCGCCTGACGCCGGTGACCAGTTGCAGCACGCCCGCAAGGATCGCCCAAACCCCGAACACGGCCAGAACGGCATAGCCGTCGCGGCCGATCGCAACGATCACGGCAAGCGTCGTGATCGTGCTGACCACCACATTGAGGGCCTGGGATGGATTGTCCCACAGCCCTCCGTTCACCCGGGCGTCAGCCAGATTGGCGATGGCATCCCATGCCGGATAGATCACCAGCAAGAACGCCACGGGGGTGGGTTGCGCGCTCAGCAGAACGGCGGCAGCAACCCAGGCGATCGAAAAGACGGCGCGCGAGACGTAGTAGGACCGCAGCCAGGTGGACTGGGCGGCAAGCAGGCTTTGCATTGATTGACTCCTTTATGCCATCTACCTACTAGTAGGTAGATTGCACGGGGTCAATTGGGCGCTCGAACACCTTGTTGTGTCAGCTTGAAGAGCGATGCTTGCCTTGACAGGCTTACCTATCGGAAGGTAGGCGCCGATATGAACTCGACCTCGGAACAGATCCTCGACGTCGCGCAGGCCCTCATCGTCGCGGGCGGCTACAATGGGTTCAGCTATGCCGACATCGCAGATGCCGTCGGCATCCGGAAGGCGAGCATCCATCACCACTTCCCGACCAAGGCCGAGCTGGTGGCCGCACTGGTGGATCGCTACCGGCAGCAGACAGCGTTGGGCTTGAAAGCCCTCCAGGCGCAGTCTCCAGCGCCGGCCGACCACCTGCGGTCTTACGTGAACTTCTGGCAGGCGTGCATCCAGGATGCCACGCTGCCCGTCTGTGTCTGCGCGATGCTTGCCGGCGAGATGCCGATGCTGCCAGAAGAGGTGGCAACTCGCGTCCGCGCCCATTTCCATGATCTCGCGGGATGGCTGACGTCGGTGCTGCAAGCTGGCGCAGAGCAGCGGCTGCTCCGGCTGGACAAGCGGCCGGAAGAGGAGGCCCAGATGCTGATGGCATCGGTCCATGGAGCGATGCTCTCAGCGCGGGCGTTCGACGATCCCGCCGCGTTTGCCGCCATCGTCAAACCGCAGATCGGGAAGCTGCTGGCACCGGACAGCTAGCAGCCAATCAGATCTGCATCTTCAGGGAGCCTTGACATTGTTCTTGATTTGTTCTATTCTGTCTTTCTTCCTTCCGTTGGTGTTGCTTTTGATGCCCGGTTCGTTTCCTCAAGTGCTGCGCGCTGCGTGTCTCGTCGCCTGCTTGACAGTGTTTGTGCCGCCGGCTTCAGCCGATCCTGCCGATGCCCAAGAGAGCCGTCAGTCGCCGCCCCGCGCGCTCGTGCCGACATTTGAATCGCTGCCACACACCCCATTTTCGAAGGCGGTTTTCAACGGCTGGTGCGGCCAACATGACCGATACCTGCTCGACGAAAACGGAGCGGTGAATGCCTATGAGGCCGGCACCAAGATCGCGGCAGTAGCGATTTCGCCTGGCAATCCATACCAATGTAGCAGCGACGGCCGGCAGTTGATCAACATCCATGGACGGCATGTGTTCATGGTTGATATTGCGAGCGGCAACAGTCAATGGATTGCGTCGAATGATCGCGCAATAGCGTTCTCCCCGGATTTTAAGAGCGTCGCGAGCTCCGGTCCGCTCGAACTAAAGCCGCAGGCACCCCAGCTCAGGGTTATTCTGGTCAAGGACAAGCGGACGGTAGGCAAGACGCAGCCGCCTGAGTGGATCAAATGGAGCGCGAATGGCTCAAGGATCGCCGTCGTCTATCCGACGTCCGTCGACATTCTGGACCGCGATGGCGTGAATATCGCCTCGATGACGAAATCAGATATCGGATGGGTCAAGGACGGTTGGTTCGAAGACGATCAACGAACACTGACACTCTTTATGGAAACAGAGCAACCGCCGGGATCCATTCTCAAGTGTAGCATCGCCGGAAAAAAATGCCTCGCGCGGCCGCGAATTGAGTCCATCTCGATCGGTGGGCAAGGAATTGTGGGCACGATCATCCCCTTGGGCAAGCCGCCGGTGCGGGTCGACGACTCGATCCTTCTCTCGAAGGAATACGCCGCCGAGATCAGAAGCGCCGATTCCAGACTTCTCGCGCGTCAGGTGTTTCCGATCAAGACCGGCCGCTGGTCATTTCAGATCGCTGTGTCCCCATCTGGAAAGCGGTCGATCCTGACGTGGGACGATGAAAATCAACCAGAATGCGTATCCAGCGAAGGCAGCGCCAGCACTTATAAATGCAAGCAGGGTATGCTCGTGGATTTAACCAAGGTGATTAAATGACTGATCGATATCGTTCCTACGTTCCTCCAAGGCCGCCGCGACCGTTCAAGCGGAACTCCGATTATGCGCCGCGGATACATCCCGTCACGCACGAGGAAACATTCCACTCTGGCGTCGACTACCGCGCGCCGCGGGGAACGCCCATTCCGGCTCAGACCCCCGGCGAAGTCGTTTATTCGGGATTCAATGCAGGTTACGGAAACACGGTCATCGTGAAGACGACGAACGGCTACGGGCTTTATGCGCACATGGATGAGCCCTCCCAAGCGCGCATGGGCGATCGGATCTGGCCTGGTGACATTATTGGCAATGTCGGCAGCACGGGTAGATTTTCGACGGGAAACCATCTGCACTATTCGATTATTACGTCGATGAGCGAGAAGGAGGAGAAAGCGCTCAGAAGGCGCGGAGGTACCGGGGAAATCGGGTTCAGTGTCAACAAGCCGCGCACCGAAAATCCGGACACGTTCGATACGGCTATCCACTACCCGAATGAGACGCTGGCGGCAGGCCGCGCAATGATCGGACCGAATGATACGAACGACGCCCTGGCTTTCGGTAGCCGCCGTGGTCCGCTCGTTTCCGCTTCTCCGCTGCATCAATTCGGACTGTCTGAACCGGATCGCGGGACGTCGTTCGCCGAACGCTTCGGCGACTGGCGACCGGCGTCGTCCGATGGTCCGGCGACCGCGCCCCGTGGACTGCCTGGCATGATCGAGGATTATCTGCGGCAGCAAGGCGTGCGAGGACCCGGCTCGCCCCAAGGCGCGCCGCCCGCTCCGTATTTGCCCGATGATGAGGCCGGCTCATTCGCGGATCGCTTCGGCGACAGGTCGGAGATTCGACGATTGTCGTCTCGGTGGGACTAGAGCGCTTTTCCGTCTCGATGGAATCGGAGCGTCGCTCCAAATTCTTGGTTGACACGTTTATTCGCCCGGACCGGTATCCGGTTCGTTCGAAAACGCGCTAGCATCACCGCTGCGAAAGCGGCAACGACGTTCGGCGCACGAATTGTGTGCGCCATTGTCGTTCATCCTACTGCTCGCCGTCGCGCAGACGCCGGTAGACCGCGCCCAGCACGTTGGAATAATCGTCGGTCCAGACCCGCTGCTTCTCGTCGACGTCGGTCTCGGTCCAGACATCCGACGACGCGAGCTTGCCGACGTCGGCATCCTCGCGCGCGGAGACCACGACCGAGGTCGAGAAGATGTATTCGTTGTCGCGGCCGGAATCCTCGCTGTAGACCCAGCTCTTCATCTCGTTGGCGTCCGCGATCCCGACCACGACGCTGGCCAATTCGAGATGGCGGTTGGAGACGTGCATCACGACCGCGCCCTGCGGCGCCAGCTTCGCCTTGTAGATCGCCATCGCCTCCTCGGTCGCGAGATGGATCGGGATCGCATCCGACGAATAGGCGTCGACGATGATGAGATCGTAGATCCCGTCCGGCTCCTTGGCGAAGGTGAGCCGCGCGTCGCCGATCACCGGCTTGAGGTCCGGCTCGCAGTTCTGGATGTAGGTGAAATACTTCGGGTCGCGCGCGGTGTCGACCATCGACTGGTCGATCTCGAAGAATTTCCAGTCCTCACCGGGCGCCGACGCGCAGGTCAGCGTGCCGGAGCCGAGCCCGATGACGGCGACTTTCAGCGGCGCGCCCTTGCGCTCGCGGATCGCGGTGATCGCCCGCCCGATCCCGCCATCCTTGTGGTAGTAGCTGATCGGCTCCGGCCGTCCGGTGACCGGCGTACCGTCGTCGTTCTTGAACTTCTCGGCGCCGTGGATCGTGGTGCCGTGCATCAGCACGTGATACTGCCCGTTCGGCGTCACCACGATCTTGTGCACGCCGAAGAAGCTGCGCACGGTTTCGACGCGACCGTCGTCCGACGGATAGGCGCGCAGCACCACCAGCGCGACGACGACGGTTGCGAAGATCTTCCAGCGATTGGCGTTCAGCGCCAGCGCGAGCAGCGCCGAGATCACGCCGACCGCGCCGATCACCCAGACCCGGTGGTCGTCGAACCAGTTGAAGATGTCGCCGGCCGAATAGCTCGGCGCGATCAGCGCCACCGCCAGCACCGCAAGGAACGGCCAGTACCACGCGCTCCAGCGCGGCAGCCGCTCGGCGCCGCCGGGCGGACGGCACAACGCCGCGAGCGCCAGCAGGATCGGATATTCGGCGACCCATGAGAAGGTGAACGGCGCGATCAGCCCTGCGAACAGCCCGCCGACCATGCCGCCGAACGACAGCGCGACGTAGAAGCCGGTGAGATATTTCGCGGCCGGACGGGTGCGCGCGAGCTCGCCATGACAGGCCATCGCGATGATGAAGAAGCAGAGCTGATGGCCGCCGAGCGTCAGCAGCAGGTTCTGCTCGCCGCCGACTGCGAGCAGGATGACGACGCCGGCAATCGCCAGCGGCTGCGCCAGCAGCATCCATTTGTGCGGCAGCAGCGGCCGCGACTGGAACACCAGCACCCAGGTCAAGAGATATAGCGACAGCGGCAGCACCCACAATAGGGGCGCCGCCGCGACGTCGGTCGAGATATGCGCGGTCACTGCGATCAGGAGCCCCGACGGCACCGCGGCCAGGAAGATCCAGCGCGCGCGCACGCCCCAGGTCGGCGCCGGCGCGTCGGCATCGTCGACCTGCATATTCAGTGCGGCGGCACCGGTCGGCGACCGCAACAGCAGCACACCACAGCCCGCGATCAGGATGATCAGGAGACCGTAACCCCCGGTCCAGATCAGGTTCTGGGTGCGCAGGGTGAACATCGGCTCCAGCAGCACCGGATAGGACAGCAGCGCCAGGAAGCTGCCGATGTTGGAGGATGCGTAGAGAAAATACGGATCGGGACCGTTGGGATGGCCGGTCCGCACGAACCAGGCCTGCAACAGCGGATTGTTGGCGGCGAGCGCGAAGAACGGCAGGCCGATCGAGACCGCGAACAGGCCGAGCAGCCAGACCGCATAACCCGAGGTCGGCGGCTCGCCCCAGCCGCTGCGGATCGCCAGCGGCAATGTCAGGATGGCGATGGCCAGCACCACCAGATGCACCACGACCGGCATGACGCGGCTGTTCAGCTTCATCAGGACATGCGCATAGGCGTAGCCTGCGAGCAGCAGCGACTGGAAGAACACCATCGCCACCGACCACACCGCCGGCGAGCCGCCGAGCCGCGGCAGCACCATCTTGGTGAACAGCGGCTGCACCGAGAACAGCAGCAAGGCGCTGACGAAGATCGCGGTCGTGTAGACAACCAGCACCAGCCGGTTTCGCGAGGCGGACGGCTCAGACGTCATGAAGGCTCCGGCAATGGACCCGGCGGGCGCCGGAGGCGGACGGCCCGGCAGCACCGCACCGGTGACTTGAATTGAGCATACGGCAGTATCACGGACAAGAAACCAAGGTCACGTGGACTTGACGACGCGGCGTGTTGGCCCCACAGCACGCTCTAATCACTGCTTGTTGAAGCTGACATGAACGAAGCAGACGTCGTCATCATCGGTGCCGGGCATAACGGCCTCACCTGCGCAGCCTATCTTGCGATGGCGGGGCTGCGGGTGAAGGTCGTCGAGCGCCGCAAAGTGGTCGGCGGCGCCGCCGTCACCGAAGAATTCTGTCCGGGCTTCCGCAATTCGGTCGCCGCCTACACGGTGAGCCTGCTCAACCCGCAAATCATTTCTGACCTGAAACTTGCCGACCACGGCTTGCGGATCGTCGAGCGCCGCGCGCAGAACTTCCTTCCCGCGCCGGACGGCAGTTACCTGCTGACCGGCGAGGGTCGCACCCAGCAGTCGGTCGCGAAACTGAGCCCGCGCGATGCCGCCGCGATCGGCGCGTTCTCGGCGGAACTCGAAGCCATCGCCGACGTGCTGCGCCAGTTCGTGCTGCGCGCGCCGCCGAACCTCGTCGAGGGCTTTGGCCTCGGTGCGATGAGCGAAGCCTTCAACGCGCTTGGCACCGCCAACATCCTGCGGCGGCTGTCGCTGGAGCAGCAGCGCAATCTGCTCGACCTGTTCACGCGCTCGGCCGGCGAGATTCTCGACGAGCGCTTCGAGAGCGATCTCGTCAAGGCGCTGTTCGGCTTCGACGCCATCGTCGGCAATTATGCCAGCCCCTACGCGGCGGGCTCGGCCTATGTGATGCTGCATCATGCGTTCGGCGAGGTGAACGGCAAGAAAGGCGTCTGGGGTCACGCGATCGGCGGCATGGGCGCGATCACCCAGGCGATGGCGCATGCCGCGCGCAGCCACGGCGTCGAGATCGAGACCGATGCCGGCGTCCGCGAGGTGATCGTCGAGAAGGATCGCGCGATCGGTGTCATCCTCGACACCGGCGAGACGGTTCGCGCCAAATATGTCGTCTCCAACGTCAATCCCAAGCTGCTCTACACGCGCCTGGTGCCGGAGGACGCATTGACCGGCGAATTCCGCGCGCGCATCTCACGATGGCAGAACGGCTCCGGCACGTTCAGAATGAACGTCGCGCTTGACACCCTGCCCTCGTTCACCGCGCTGCCCGGTCCCGGCGATCATCTCACCGCGGGCATCATCATCGCGCCAAGTCTCGGCTACATGGATCGCGCCTGGCGCGATGCGCGCGAATTCGGCTGGAGCCGCGCACCTGTGGTCGAGGTGCTGATCCCCTCGACGCTCGACGACAGCCTGAGCCCGCCGGGCCGGCACGTCGCGAGCCTGTTCTGCCAGCACGTCGCACCGCAACTGCCCGACGGCAAATCCTGGGACGAGCATCGCGACGAAGTCGCCGATCTGATGATCGCAACCGTCGACCGCTATGCCCCCGGCTTCGCCGCCAGCGTGGTGGGCCGCCAGATCCTGTCGCCGCTCGACCTCGAGCGGCAGTTCGGCCTCGTCGGCGGTGATATCTTCCACGGCGCGCTGACGCTGAACCAGTTGTTCTCGGCACGGCCGATGCTCGGCCACGCGGATTATCGCGGGCCGCTGCCGGGGCTCTACCATTGCGGTTCCGGAGCCCATCCCGGCGGCGGCGTCACCGGCGCGCCCGGCCACAATGCCGCGCGGGCGATCCTGGCGGATCATCGCAGGCTGTTCGCGTAACCTGGACGTTCGCGGCGCACTGTGGTCAAGCCTGTTGAGAAGCTGTGGATCGGCAGTGGACAGAGTTGGTGCGGGTGGCGTGTAAGCCGGTGGAGATCCGGTGGAGTTGCTGTGCAGCAGCGGCTGACAAGCTGGGGACGACGCTTGGCATATCCCTGTTGGCAAGTTGCGTGCGAACCTGTGGACGACCCGGACAAAAGAAAACACCGGACGACATCGTCGCCCGGTGTTCCATTTGAGACCGCCGCCTGAGCAATTACTTCAGTGAGCTGCTCACCGAGTTGAAGGTCGTGCTCAGCGCCGTGCCGACGCCATTCACCGCAGCGATGATGGCGATGGCAATTCCGGTGGCAATCAGTCCGTATTCGATGGCCGTTGCCCCGGATTCATCTTGCAAAAACCTAACCATAAAAGTCTTCATTGCAGCCCTGCCTTAGTTTGTGATGCCCTGGACCGGCATGTTCCGGTTCCGGAACTAGTACTACTACGGTGAAATCTAAAGTTGCCTGAATCGGGAACCTATCAATTCTCGCGATATTCAATGGAATCTGGCTTGAAATTTTAACAAAAACCGCGCTACCCGCCTGCGATGACCCCCTCCACACACCGCGCCAGCGTAACCCTGCCCGACGAAGCGACCGCAAAACGCGTGGTTGACGCGCTTTCCGAGGCGTTTTTCGAGGATCAGGCAGCCTATGCGGCGTTCGAGCGGCCAGACGGTCGCTGGGACGTCACCGTCCATTTCGCGGAGCCGCCGGAGCAAAACCTGCTGCGCGAGCTGGTCGGGCAGGCCACGCGGCAGGATGTCGCGTCGACTATAGTCTTTGACACGATCGAGGCGAAGGACTGGGTCAAGGCCAGCCTCGAGGATCTGGTCCCGGTCGCCGCCGGCCGCTTCATCGTCCATGGCCAACACGATCGGCACCGGATACCGCCCAACAAGCTCGGCATCGAGATCGAGGCGGCGCTCGCCTTCGGCACCGGCCATCACGGCACCACGCGCGGCTGCCTGCTGCTGCTCGACCACGTGCTGAAGGCCTATCAGCCCCGGCGCGTGCTTGATCTTGGCACCGGAACCGGCGTGCTGGGGATCGCCGCCGCCAAGGCCCTGCATGGCAAGGTGCTGGCCAGCGACATCGACCCGCCGTCGGTGCAGGTTGCCCAGGAGAACGCCCGGCTGAATGGCGCGGGGCATCTGGTGGACGTGATCTGCGCCACCGGCTTCGCTTCGCCGCGCTTCGCCGAAGACGGGCCGTTCGATCTGGTGCTCGCCAACATCCTCGCCAACCCGCTGCGGCACCTGTCCGGGCCGATGGCGCGCCACCTCGCCTCGTCGGCGCAGGTCATCCTCTCCGGGCTGCTGACCCACCAGGCGCCTGCGGTGATCGCCGCCTACCGCGCCCGCGGGCTGGTGCCGCTGCGGCATCTCAAGATCGAAGGCTGGAGCAGCCTGCTGTTACGTCGCGTGAAATGACGCTCCCCGGCAGACAGTGCGGCGACTGCACGCTCTGCTGCAAGGTGATGGCGATCGAGCAACTGGCGAAGCCCGCCAGCACATGGTGTCCGCACTGCAAGCCGGGCCGAGGCTGTCGCATCTATCCGGATCGGCCGGAGGAATGCGGCGCGTTCAGCTGCGTCTGGCTGGTCAACGAACTGCTGGAGGAGCACTGGAAGCCTTCCCGATCGAAGCTCGTTCTGACCACGTCGGACGACGGCCTCGAGGTCAGATGCGATCCGGGTTTTCCCGACGCCTGGCGCAAGGCGCCGTTTCGCGACGAACTGCGCGAATGGGTGCTGTCCGGCGAAGCCCTCGACATGACCGTCGTCGTCATCGTCGGTCAGCGCATGACGCTGCTGACGCGTGAGCGGGAATTCGATCTCGGCATCGTCGGCCCAGACGAGCGGATCGTGCGCGAACTCGAGGGCACCAGGGTCGTCAACGTGACCGTGGCGAAGGCGTCCGACCTGGAGCCGTAAGCAGATTATCTGGGAGCGGTGGAATCGCGGCCGGAGGTCTCGATCTTGTCCGAAGCGGCCATCATCCGCCGCGTACGCGCCTCGACGAGACGGTCGAGCATCTGGACGATGACGCCACGCTGCTTCTGCTCGACCGGCGCGACCGGGCCGCGGGGAATCGGCGGCGAGATCTTCTCAAACGTGAATGCAGGCATCGTGCATCTCCTCACCGTTGAGTTGAGACACTCCTGGACGCTCCCCATACGCTTGACCGGGACGTGCAGTGGACATCGTCCGGTCAGTTCGACTATGCCATGATTCAAGCATAAGTTATGCCAAAAATATGGGCATGCCTTGCCGCGCCGGCGCGACGATCATGCTCCACCTGAAGAGAGTGCGAAGGCGATGTTCGAAGCCCATTTCCAGACGTTCGAAGAGCCCGAAGGCGGCGTGGCGCTGACTGCACGGCTGAGCGCGCTACGCGAAGAACTGGCGCGGCGCAAACTGACGGGATTCGTGGTTCCCCGCGCCGACCAGCAGCAGAACGAGTATGTCGCAGCCTCCGAGGAACGGCTCGCCTGGCTGACCGGCTTCACCGGATCGGCCGGGCTCGCGATCGTGCTGAGCAAGGAAGCCGCCCTGTTCGTCGACGGCCGCTACACGCTGCAGGCCGGCAAGCAGGTCGACCGCAAGGCTTGGCAGATCGAGTCGCTGGTCGAACCGCCGCCGGAGCACTGGCTGACCCGGCACCTTTCGGCCGGCGACCGCCTAGGATTTGACCCCTGGCTGCACACTTCTGCGGCAGCCGAACGGCTGGCGGCGGCCTGCGCCAAGGCCGGCGCCGAGCTGGTCGCGGTCGAAGGCAACCCGGTCGATGCGGTCTGGCACGAACGGCCGGCCCCGCCGCTCGGCCCGGTTTCGATCCACGGCGCGCAATTCTCCGGCGAGATCGAGGCCGAGAAGCTGAAGCGCATCCGGCTCGAGATCAACAAGCTCGGCGTCGATGCGCTGGTGCTCTCCGACAGCCACGCGGTGGCCTGGACCTTCAACATCCGCGGCGCCGACGTCTCGCACACGCCGCTGCCTCTGTCCTATGCGCTGGTGCCGAAGGAAGGCCGGCCGCTGGTGTTCATCGACCATCGCAAGCTGTCCAACTCCGTGCGCGACCATCTCGAGCAATCCGCCGACGTCGAGGAGCCCGCGGCGCTGACGCCGAAGCTCACCGAGCTCGCCAAGCGCGGTGCCTCGATCGCGCTCGACAACGCGACCGCGGCCGATGCCCTGAGCCGACTGATCGCGGGCGCCGGGGGCAAGCCGGTGCGCGGCAACGATCCGGTCAGCCTGCTCAAGGCGGTCAAGAACCTCACCGAGATCGAGGGCACCCGCACCGCGCATCGGCGCGATGCGGTGGCATTGACGCGCTTCCTCGCCTGGATCGACCGCGAGGCGCCGGCGGGCCACCTCACCGAGATCGACACCGTCGAGGCACTGGAGACGTTCCGCCGCCAGACCGGCGCGCTGAAGGACGTCTCGTTCCCAACCATCGCCGGTACCGGCCCGAACGGGGCCATCGTGCACTACCGCGTGACGCGGAAGAGCAACCGCCGCATCGAACCCGGCGACCTCCTGCTGATCGATTCCGGCGCGCAATATCAGGACGGCACCACCGACGTCACTCGCACCATCGCGATCGGCCAGCCGACCGACGAGATGCGCGACCGCTTCACCCGCGTGCTGCGCGGCCACATCGCGATCGCCCGCGCGATCTTCCCCGACGGCACCACCGGCGCGCAGCTCGACACCCTGGCGCGGCAGTATCTCTGGCAGGCCGGGATCGATTTCGAGCACGGCACCGGCCACGGCGTCGGCAGCTATCTCAGCGTCCATGAAGGGCCGGCGCGGATTTCCAAGCTCGGCACCACGCCGCTGAAACGCGGCATGATCCTGTCCAACGAGCCCGGCTACTACAAGACCGACGCCTATGGCATCCGGATCGAGAACCTGGAGCTCGTGATCGGCACCGACATTGCCGGCGCCGAGAAGCCGGTCAACGCCTTCGAGACGCTGACGCTGGCGCCGATCGACCGCCGCCTGATCGAGGTGGCCATGCTAAGCGCGGACGAACTGGCCTGGCTCAACGACTACCACGCCCGCGTCGCACGCACCGTGCGTCCGCAGCTCGACGACAACGCCACCAAGCTGTGGCTCGACGAGGCGACGGCGGAGCTGAAGTAGGCGGCACATCGCTCCCCACATTCGGCGTCATCCCCCGCGAAAGCGGGGGAGCCAGTACGCCGCGGCTCCTCAGTGAAGCACAACCGCCTCTGGAATACTGGGTCCCCCGCTTTCGCGGAGGACGACGGCGGAATTTCGCGGCTCACGCTGCGTTGTTGCGCGAGGCGAAACATCACGGCCGCCTCTTCCCGAACCGCATGGGCGTATGCCGAAACACCCGTATTCCGCGCGAGGGAGCACGCTACAGTCGTTTCACAATGCGGAAACGGACCTGAATGCACGGCGTGATGGGCAAGCCGCCCGGCGCGGCACAAGACAACAACATCGCGACATCGAAGGTCATGCTGCTGATGCTCGTCGTGATGACGGGCGTCGCGCCGATCTCGCTCTACATGCTGGTTCCGGCACTGCCGGTGTTGGCGACCGATTTCGGCCGCGACATCTCGATCGCGCAGATGACCGTGTCGCTCTACATGGTCGGCATTGCGCTGTCGCAACTCATCATGGGCCCGCTGTCCGACAAGTTCGGCCGCCGGCCGGTGCTGCTCGCGGGCCTCGGCCTGATGGTCGTGGCGGGCATCGGCTCGGTGTTCGCCGAGACCCTGCCGCAGCTGATCGCGGCGCGCTTCTTCCAGGCGCTCGGCGGCGCCAGCGGCATGGTGATCAGCCGCGCCATCATCCGCGATCTCTATCCGCGCGAACGGGTCGGCGCGATGATCAGCCTGGTCGTGGCTGCGCTGATGATCGCGCAGATGGTGAGCCCGCTGACCGGCGGCCTGCTGGAGACCGCATTCGGCTGGCGCGCGATCCTCTATCTCATCACCGCGGCGTCGCTGACCGTCACCATCTTCATCGCGCTGGCGCTGCCCGAGACGCGGCGCGACCGCGCCGACAGCTCCAGCTTTCGCGGCGACCTCGGCAGACTGCTGCGGAGCCGCGCCTTCGTCGGCTATCTGCTGTGCCAGGTGCTGGCGTCACAGATCATCTTCGCCTTCGCCGGCGGCGGCCCCTATATCGTGGTGACCCAGATGGGCCGCAGCAGCGCCGAGTATGGCGCGTGGTTCGCGATGACCGGGTTCGGCTATTTCATCGGCAACCTGCTCTGCGTGCGCTTCTCGCCGCGGCACTCCCTCGAGAAGCTGATCTGGTTCGGTCTCGCGCTACAGGTCGGCGGCAGCCTGCTGAACCTGGTCTGGAGTTTCGCCGGGCTGAACCAGGCACCGCTCTGGCTGTTCGGCACCCAGATGATCGTGATGGTCGCCAATGCCTTCGTGATGGCCAATTCCGCCGCCGGCGCCATCAGCATCCGCCCCGAGGCCGCGGGCACCGCCTCCGGTGCCATGGGCTTCCTGCAACAGGGCATCGGCTCGCTGATCTCGCAGTTCGGCGCCTATCTCGGCGGCCACTCCACCACCACGCTGCCGCTGACCGCAGCGATCTTCGCGATCTCGATCGCCTGCGCCTGCACCATGATCTTCGTCGTGCCGCGGCGCAATGTTGTGGTCAGCGAAGCGCTGATCGCACAGGTTGAGGAGGATGAGCAGGGGATGATGTGAGGCGCGCGCCTTCAACTCGTCATCCCCCGCGAAAGCGGGGGATCCAGTACGCCGCGGCCTGTCGGGTGAACCACTGCGGCCTCTGGAATACTGGGTCCCCCGCTTTCGCGGAGGACGACAGCGGTAAGTGCGGCAGCGCTGCGCCTTACTCTCCGATCAGCTCCAGCCACTCGTCCTCGGTGAGCACCGCAACACCGAGCTCACGCGCCTTGGTGAGTTTCGAGCCTGCTTCCTCGCCGGCGACCACGTAGTCGGTCTTCTTTGAAACCGAGCCGGCAACCTTGGCGCCGAGACGCTCGGCCATCGCCTTGGCCTCGTCGCGGGTGAACTTGGTCAGGGAGCCCGTGAACACCACGGTCTTGTCCGAGACCGGCGAGCTCTTGCGCGGCTGCTCGGCCGGCTTGACCTCGATCTGGCGCAACAATTCGCCGAGCGCCTTGACATTGCGCGGCTCGGCAAAGAACTCGACGACGGCATCGGCGACGATCTCGCCGATGCCATCGATGTCGTTGAGGTGCTGGTAGGCTTCGGTGCCGTTCTCTTCGTCGCCGCTGCCCTTGGCGGCGGCCAGCATCGCGTCGCGGAAATTCTCGATCGTGTGGTAGTGCCGCGCCAGCAGCTTGGCATTGCCCTCGCCGACATGGCGGATGCCGAGCGCGAAGATCAGCCGGTGCAGCTCGATCTTGCGACGTGCGTCAATCGCGTCGAACAGGTTGCGCACCGAGGTCTCACCGTAGCCCTCGCGCTCCATCAGCTTACTGCTCGACCGCTCGTCCCGCTCCCGAAGGGTGAAGATATCGACCGGCGACTTCACCAGCCCGTCCTCGTAGAATTCCTGGATTTGCTTCTCGCCGAGACCATCGATATCGAAGGCCAGCCGCGACACGAAATGCTTGAGCCGCTCGACCGCCTGCGCCGGACAGATCAGCGCGCCGGTGCAGCGGCGCACCGCCTCGCCTTCCTCGCGGATCGCGTGGCTGCCGCACACCGGGCAGGTGTCCGGGAACTTGTAAGGCTTCGCACTCTTCGGCCGCTTGTCGAGCACGACGCTGACGACCTGGGGGATCACGTCGCCGGCGCGCTGCACCACGACGGTGTCATCGACGCGGAGATCAACGCCATCCCTGATCGGATTTCCGTCGTTGCCGATGCCCTTGATGTAGTCTTCGTTGTGCAACGTCGCATTCGACACGACGACGCCGCCGACTGTGACCGGCTCCAGCCGCGCGACCGGCGTCATCGCCCCGGTGCGCCCGACCTGGATATCGATCCCTTTGAGAATCGTCGTTGCCTGCTCGGCCGCGAATTTGTGCGCGATGGCCCAGCGCGGGCTGCGCGAGACGAAACCGAGCCGCTCCTGCCAGTCGAGGCGATCGACTTTGTAGACCACGCCGTCGATGTCGTAGCCGAGCGAAGCACGCTCCTCGCCGATCCTGGCGTAGAATTTCAGCACGTCATCGACGCTCTTGCATAGCGTGATCAGCGGATTGACCACGAAGCCGGCTCTGTCCATCCATTGCAGCATGCTGTGCTGGGTGTCGGCGGGCGGCTCGCTCATCTCGCCCCATGTATAGGCGAAGAATTTCAGCGGTCGCGATGCGGTGATCGAGACGTCCTTCTGGCGCAGCGAACCCGCCGCCGAATTGCGCGGATTGGCGAAGATCGTATCGTCGGCTTCGGCCTGCTTCTTGTTCAGCTCGAGGAAGTCCTTCTTGAGCATATAGACTTCGCCGCGCATTTCGCAGGCTGCCGGAACGTTGCGGCCTTTCAGCGTGTGCGGAATGTCCTTGATGGTGCGGACGTTGGCGGTCACGTCCTCGCCGGTGAAACCGTCGCCGCGCGTCGCGGCGCGGACCAGCTCGCCATTTTCATAGCGCAGCGAGAGCGACAGTCCGTCGATCTTGGGCTCAGCCACCAGCGCCGGCATCTGATCGGCATCCAGCTTGAGGAAGCGCCTGATGCGCTCGACGAACTCGGTGACGTCCTCGTCGCTGAATGCGTTGCCGAGCGACAGCATCGGAACGGCATGTTGCACCTTGGCGAAACCGCGGGCCGGCGCTGCGCCCACCGTCTGCGTCGGCGAATCCTTGGTGACGAGATCGGGAAATCTGGCCTCGATCGCCTCCAGGCGACGCCGCAGCGCATCGTAGGCCGCATCGGACACGGTCGGCGCATCGTTCTGGTAATAGCGCTCGTTGTGCGCCTCGATCTCGAGCGTAAGCCTCATGTGCTCGACCTTGGCCTGGGCCTTGGTGAGCTTGTCGACGTCGACCAGCGCCTTCTTCGCCTTGGTGGCCATGGACGACCTAACTCGCCGCCCTGAGCAGCCGTTCCGCGGCGGCCCTCGCCTCCGCGGTGATCTCGGCGCCGGCCAGCATGCGCGCGATCTCCTCGCGGCGATGATCCGCCGCCAGCGCGTTGACGCGGGTGGCGACGCGCTTGCCCTTGTCGAGCGCGTCCTTCGAGATCAGGAGATGTTGGCTGGCGCGGGCCGCGACCTGCGGCGCGTGCGTCACCGCCATCACCTGCACCTTGCCGGCGAGGCGCGCCAGCCGCGAGCCGATCGCGTCCGCCACCGCGCCACCGACGCCGGTGTCGATTTCGTCGAACACCAGGGTCGGTGCCGAGCCGCGATCGGCCAGCACCACCTTCAACGCCAGCAGGAAGCGCGACAGCTCGCCGCCGGAGGCGACCTTCATCATCGGACCCGGCTTGGTGCCCGGATTGGTCTGCACCCAGAACTCGACGCGGTCGATGCCCTGCGGCCCCGGCGCGGCCGCATTGCTCTCGACCTGGGTCATGAACTTGGCGCGCTCGAGCTTGAGCGGCGCGAGCTCGGCGTTGACGGCCTTGTTGAGCTTCTCGGCGGCCTTGCTGCGCGCCGCCGACAACTTCACGGCGGCCGCGGCATAGCGCTTGTCGGCCTCGGCGGCGGCCGCTTCGAGCTTCTTGAGCTGATCGGCGCCGGCATCGATCAGCGCCACGTCGCCGGCATATTGCGCGGCCAGCGCGGCCAGCAGATCCACCGGCGTCGAGTATTTGCGCGAGGCGGCGCGCAGCGCGAACAGCCGCTCCTCGATGCGTTCGAGCTCGGCCGGATCAAAATCGGTTGCCGCCAGCGCGGCGTGAAGGTGCTGGTCGGCCTCTTCCAGCGCATTGATCGCGATGTCGATCGCTTTCACCGCCGGCTCGATCAGTCCAGGAGCATTGGCGGCGCGTCGCTCCAGCCGGCGCACCGCGGCCGACAGCGCCGACAGCGGCGAGTGCGGGCCGCCGATTGCCTCCTGCGCCTCGCGCAGATCGGTCGCGACCTTCTCGCCTTGCATCATGGTGGTGCGGCGGTTGGCGAGCTCGGTCTCCTCGCCCTCCTTCGGCGCCAGCGCCTTCAGCTCCTGCGAGGCGTGACGCAGATAGTCGGCTTCGCGCGCGGCGCGCTCCATGCCGGCGCGATGCTCGTCGAGCGCGGTACCAGCGGTCCGCCTGACATCCCACAGCGCTTCCAGCGCCGCGACCTCCTTCTCGTGCCCTGCGAAGGCGTCGAGCAACTGGCGGTGGGTGGAAGCGTCGACCAAAGCGCGCTCGTCGTGCTGGCCGTGGATTTCGACCAGAACCGCGCCGACCGCCTTCAGGGTCTGCACGCTGATCGCTTGATCATTGATGAAGGCGCGGGTGCGGCCGTCGGCGAGTTGCACGCGGCGCAGGATCATCTCACCGGTGTCGTCGAGGCCGTTCTCGGCGAGGATCTTCGCCGCCGGGTGCCCTTTCGGCACATCGAACGTCGCAGTGACCTGGCCCTGCTCGGCGCCATGGCGCACGAGGTCCGCATCGCCGCGACCGCCGAGCGCCAGCGCAAAGGCATCGAGCAGGATCGACTTGCCGGCGCCGGTTTCACCGGTCAGCACCGCCAGGCCAGGGGAGAATTCGATATCGAGCCGTTCGATCAGGACGATGTCACGGATCGACAGACGGGCCAGCATGCGAGGACAATTCCTAGCCGAGACCTATCTTCTTGAAGGTCCTGCTGATCCAGGATCCCTGATTCTCGCTCGGCTCGAGACCGCCGGACTTTACTAGATTATACGCGTCCTTGTACCAGCGGCTGTCCGGAAAATTGTGGCCGAGCACCGCGGCGGCGGTCTGCGCCTCGCCGACAATGCCGATCGCCATATAGGCCTCGGTGAGCCGGTACAGCGCCTCTTCGACGTGGCGCGTGGTCTGGTACTGGGTGACGACGGTCTTGAAGCGGTTGATCGCGGCCGTGTAGTCGCGCTTCTCGACGTAGTAGCGTCCGACCGCCATTTCCTTGCCGGCGAGCTGGTCACGCGCGGCCTGGATCTTGTTCTTGGCCTGGGTGGCGTATTCGGAGGTCGGATATTTGCGCACCACCTCTTCGAGCGCAGCGATCGCCTTCTCGGTACGGCCCTGGTCGCGCGAGATGTCCGGGATCTGGTCGAAATGCGACGCCGCGATCAGGTACTGGGCGTAGGACGCGTCCGGGCTGCCGGGATGCAGCGTGACGTAGCGCGTCGCCGAGCCGATGCAGCTGTCATAGTCGCCGGCCTGGTAATACGAATAGGCCGACATCAGCAGCGACTTGCGGGCCCAGTCCGAATAGGGATGCTGACGGTCGACTTCCTCGAACTTCTTCGAGGCGGCCTTCAGGTCCTTCTTCTCGTTCATCATGTACAAGCCCTCATTGTAGAGCTTGTCCGCGGGCTCATCGACGAACGTGTCGTCCTTGGCCATGAACTTGTCCCACAGCGCGCCGGTGCCGCAGCCTGAGAGCGGCATGGCCAGCACGATGAGGCCCACCGCAAAACGCAGCGTGCGCGCGGCCCTGGTCAGGCCGGAGACGTCAGAAGAATAGCGTGGTTCGAGCGCCATACGCATTGCCGACATGAATTGTAAAACCTGACGCCTTTGATGCGGTTAACGGCGACCCCACTCCACCCATGAACCGCGATCATGGATGCAATATCTCTCACGCCGTTGGCGCCGTATCGAGGCAACCGCGGGCCTGTTTAACCGAAAAATGACCGTGGACCAACCGAATACGGAGCCAATCCGCCGGGAATAAGGCGACCCGGCGCAGCGCACAGTCTGCTGTGGTTATTACGGAAATTGGGCCCGACCGCCTGCGGCGATCAGGACACGTCCGGGCCGTAGGCCGGGGCGACGAGCCCGCCAGCCATGCCGGCACCGGCTTCGACATGGCCACGGACGGGCCGCCGAGCGGTTTCCGATTCGACCACGCGCCAAGCGCTGCGATCGGCCAGCAGCGCCTTCAGCACCGCGTTGTTGAGCTTGTGACCGCCCCGCACCGAACGATAGCTGCCGAGCAGCGGCAGGCCGGCCAGCGCGAGATCGCCGATCACGTCGAGCACCTTGTGGCGGGCGCATTCGTTGGCGTAGCGCAGGCCCTCGGCGTTAAGCAGGCGGGCCTCGTCGAACACCACGGTGTTGTCGAAGTTGGCGCCGAGCGCGAAGCCTGCGCCCCACAACCGCGCCACGTCATTCATGCAGCCGAAGGTGCGGGCACGTGCGACCTCGCGGCGGAAGCCTTCCGGCGAAAGATCAAAGGAGAAAGTCTGGTGGCCGATCACCTTGTTGGTGAAGTCGATCTCGACTTCGGCGCGGAACCCGCCGGCGAACGGACGCAACTCGCCGATCGCGTCGCCAATCTTGACCTGCACCGGCTTCAGCACCTGGATGAAGCGACGAACGGCAGGCTGGGTCACGATACCGGCCTGGTCGATGGCTGCGACGAACGCCGCAGCGCTGCCGTCCATGATCGGAACTTCCGCGCCGTCGATTTCGATCGTGGCGTTGTCGACGCCCATGCCGCGCAGCGCCGCGAGCACGTGCTCAGCGGTCGAGACCAGCGGCCCTTCGCGGTCACCCAGCACCGTCGCAAACTCGGTTGCGATCACAGCGTCAGCGGTCGCGGCGACTTCGCGGTCGGCACCATCGAGACCGGTGCGGACAAAAATAAAACCCGCATCAACAGGTGCAGGTCCCAATGTGAGATTGACAGGAAGACCAGAATGAACGCCTACGCCAGTCACGGTGGCTTGCGACCGAAGCGTTGTTTGACGGCTGAACTTCATTCGATAATGCCCACTACCCGACTTCACTCAATTCAAGTGGCCAAACTTCCCCAAGGCCGACTCGCTTGAGCTCCCCAAGTCACGGCAGACCATAGTCACTGCCCTAAACCGCGCCAACTCACGCTTCTTTACCGATTGTTACCCCATCTCCGCCGCATTCAGGCCCAAGGTTAACCAAATTGCGACAGCGAAAACGGTCTTCGGCGAGCGCGCATCTGACCACCGAAAGAATAATTAATCATTTAAAATCAGTTGGTTGTTGCCCCAACGAAACCGCCTCTGCGCCTAAAGGAGAAGGCCCCGGCGGTTCCCCGCCGAGGCCTTCTTCATCGCCAAGGTTGTAACAAACTTCAGTTGGCCTGACGGCGTAGGAAGGCCGGGATATCAAGATGGTCATCGCCCTGTGGCGCCGGGGCAACAGGTGCTGGACGGCCATGGGCGTCCAATCCCTGCGGAGCTGGGCGCTTCGCATATTCGGATACCGGCGATTCGTTCGCCGAGATCTGCTGAGCGACGCTGCGGGCCTGCTTGCGCTCGGGCAGCGGCGGCATCGAGGGCATCGCCGGGCCGGAAGCACGGGCCGCGATCGGCGGCTCGGTCTCCTCGTCACGACGGCCGAGACCGACATTGGCCAACCGCTGCAGCAGCGACAGCCGGGTCTTCTGCGGGTGCTCGGCCTCGCCGTCATGGGCCTGACGGATCTCGGCCTGCGCCGGCATCGGCAGGTCCTCGAATTTCGGCATCCGCGGGGCGCGCACCGGCGACCGCTCGGCTGCCTGCGGGATGAAGGTCTCGGGCGGCATCGGCTCGTGCTGCTCGGCCCGGGCTGCCTCGTGGTCCGGGAACAGCGTGGGCTTCTGGGCGATCGGCCGCACGGTGACGTCACCGTAGGAGGCCGGCTGCATCGACGCCTGAGCAACCGGTGCACTGTCCGGTGCAACGGCGGCGGCGATCGCGGCGAGCGCGGCGCGCTCGACGGCGGGACGCTGCTGGGGTGTGGCGGCAATCGGCGCAACCGTCACGCCGGTCGGCGGCTCGAGCTTCTGGGCACGCTCGGCCATGCGCTGGTTGTCGGCACGCAGGCGGGCGGTGAGATCGGCCAGCCGGCTCTCCGGCGAGCCGCCCTGTTGCTGGGCGGGCGCCTGGGCACGGGACGCGATCGCGGCCTGCTCGATGCCGGTTGCGACCACCGAGACGCGGATGATGCCGTCGAGCGATTCGTCGAAGGTGGCGCCAACGATGATGTTGGCGTCGGCATCGACCTCTTCACGGATGCGGGTCGCGGCTTCGTCGACCTCGAACAGGGTGAGGTCCTTGCCGCCGGTGATCGAGATCAGAAGGCCGCGGGCGCCCTTCATCGACGAGTCGTCGATCAGCGGGTTGGCGATCGCAGCTTCAGCGGCGGTCAGCGCGCGCTTCTCGCCGGTGGCCTCGCCGGTGCCCATCATCGCCTTGCCCATTTCCCGCATCACGGCGCGGACGTCGGCGAAGTCGAGGTTGATCAGGCCTTCCTTGACCATCAGGTCGGTGATGCAGGCAACGCCCGAGTAGAGCACCTGGTCGGCCATCGCGAACGCGTCGGCGAAGGTGGTCTTCTCGTTGGCGACCCGGAACAGGTTCTGGTTCGGGATGATCAGCAGCGTGTCGACCACCTTGTGGAGCTCGGAGATACCGTGCTCGGCGGTGCGCATCCGGCGCTGACCTTCGAAGTGGAACGGCTTGGTGACCACACCGACGGTGAGGATCCCCATCTCGCGGGCAGCCTTGGCGATCACGGGCGCAGCACCGGTGCCGGTGCCGCCGCCCATGCCGGCGGTGACGAACACCATGTTGGCGCCGGTGAGATGATCGCGCAGCTCGTCCATCACCTCCTGCGCGGCCGCGGCGCCGACATCGGGCTGCGAACCGGCGCCGAGGCCCTGGGTGACCTGGGTGCCCATCTGGATGATGCGCTGCGCCTTCGACATGGTCAGCGCCTGCGCGTCGGTGTTGGCGACGACGAAGTCGACGCCCTGCAACCCGGCGGTGATCATGTTGTTGACGGCATTACCACCCGCGCCGCCGACGCCGAAGACGGTGATCCGTGGTTTCAGCTCGCTGATGTCAGGGGGTGTCAGATTGAGTGCCATGGTTGCCTCTCTCGATTATGCGCGCGTTGGTTCGTCCCGGCCGCTGGCCGCGGGAGCTGGTGAAAATGCAGTGAGCCGGGGTGCGGTCATCAGAAGCCCTCGCGAAGCCATCGTCCGACCTTTCCGAAGTAACCGTCTGTCCCTGTCCTGAGCTGCCGCGTGCGCCGCGGTTCGACATGTTCAAGGTGAGCGTATTGCGGATAGACCAACAGGCCCGTGGGCACCGAGAACGAGGCGCCCTTCGCCTCGTTCGGCAGCCGGCCAAAGCCGAGCGGGCGGCCGATGCGGACCTGACGGTTCAGGATACGGGTGGCGAGCTCGACGGTGCCGGTGAGCTGCGAGGCGCCGCCGGTCAGCACGACGCGCGCCCTCGGCTCTGCCGCGAAGGGGGAATCCGCGAGCCGGTCACGGATCATTTCAAAAATCTCCTCGGCGCGATGCCGGACAATGTTCGCGATCGTGGCGCGGGACACGATTTGCGGAGTCTCCCGATCATCGCCTGCAGTGGGAACGGACATCAGCTCGCGCGAGTCCGAACCGCCGGTCAGCACCGTGCCATATAACGTCTTGATTCGCTCGGCATCCGCAATGCACGCGCCGATGCCGCGCGCAAGATCCATCGTGATGTGTTGCCCGCCGAGCGCAAATCCCGATGCGTGCACGAGACGGCCGCCGGAATAGGTCGCAAGCGTCGTCGATCCCGCGCCCATCTCGACGACGGCGGCGCCGAGATCGGCCTCGTCGTCGGTGAGCACCGACAGGCCGGCGACATAGGGGCTCGATGCCATGGCTTCGACGTTGAGATGGCAGCGCTCGACCACCAGCATCAAGTTCTTGGCGACCGTCGCGTCCGAGGTCACCACGTTCATGTCGACGCCGAATTGGCGCGCCACCATGCCCCGGGGATCGCGGATGCCCTTGACGCCGTCGAGCGCGTAGCCGACCGGCAATGCGTGCAACACGGTGCGGCCGGCGCCGGCAGCGTGGCGCATGCCGGCCGAGGTGACCCGGCTGATATCGTCGGAGGTGACCGAGCCGCCGCGGATATCGGCCGCGGCTTCAACCAGTTGACCGTGCTGCCTGCCGCCGGAGACCGACAACAGGACGGACTCGACACGGACCTTGGCCATGCGCTCGGCCAACGCCACGGCATGGCGTACGGCCTTCTCGCATTCGGCGAGATCGACCACCGAGCCGGCCTTGACGCCGCGCGACTGGATCTGGCTGTAGCCGATCAATTCCACCGCATGGGTGCGGCCGCGCAGCGCTTCGTTCGGCGGCGACGGCCTGAGCCGCGCGATCATGCAGGCGATCTTGCTGGAGCCGACGTCGAGCGAAGCCACCATCGCGGTGCGCTTCTGCATCGGGCGGGTCTTCGGGGTCAGGTTGCGATCAAGACCGGTCATGCGGCGTCCCCGGCCTTCTTCTTGGACTTCTTGTCCTTGAACTGCTCGTCGCGCGCCTTGCCGGCGTCCTCGGACAATTGCACGATCAGCCGATCGGGCAACCGCATGTCGACGGCGACGATGTCGCGCGAGAACAGCTTCTCGTCCTTGTCGAGCTTGGAGAGCGCGGCGAGCGCGTTGCCGACGTCGTTCTCGGGCAGGCGAACATCCAGGCCGTCCTTGAGCCGCAAATTCCAGCGCCGCTCACCGACGAAGATCGCGGCCTTGGTCACCGAACGCACCTGCGGGTAACGGTCGAGCAGCGCCAGGAAGTCGTGGGCGCGCGTATCGGCGCCCTTGCCCACCACCAGCGGCAGGCTGAGGAAGCGGCGCGACACGTAGGGCTCGAGCACCGCGCCGTCGGAGGCGATCACCGACAGGCGGCCGTCCTGCTGCCACAGCGCGAAGGCGGTGCGCTCGACGATGTCGATCTGCAATCGGCCCGGATAGAGCTTGAGGATCGTGGCATCCGCGATCCAGGGATTGGCCTTCAGCTTGGCGCGCACCGTGTCGGCGTCGAGGAACAGCAGCGAGGAGCGGCCATTGACGCCGCCGATCGCAAGCACCTCGTCCTGGCTCAGCTGCTTGCGGCCGTTGATGCCGACGGTGGTGATGCGGAAACCCGCGGTATTGGCGAGCGCGTTGCGGGTGTCGCTCAGTGCCGTGGTGAATTCCTCGACATGGCCGCCGCGGACGATGCCGAAGCCCAGGCTGCCGAACAGGATCGCGAGCGTCGCGACCAGGCCGATGCGGCGCGGCAGATAGCGCTCGACCATCAGGATGTAGCGGTTCGGCGGCTCGCGATCGATCACCGGCGGCCGCTTGGCGGGACGGCGGCGGCGGCGTGCGAGATGGGCGCCGACATACTCGCGCAACAGCACCGCCGCTCCAATAGCGGCTGCTTTCAGGTCAGCTTGAGGCCCCAGCGATCGCACCGATCGGGTGAGGCGTCCTGCACCGTCCATTGCACGAACTCGTCACATGTTGTGCCCGCGAAACCCCCGCGGGTCCCGGCACAATCACGTCTCGGCAAAACCGGGTGGGATTAGAGTGGCCCCCTGTTCCCTGGTTGCGATCCTCGAAGCGGTAATCCGCGACAGCTCACGCCCCGGCAGCCAAGCGCTACATGCGCCGCCAGCGTTAACCTTCGGGCTTCCTGGTAAACAAACGGTAAATGACTTCGGCCTGGAGCGTGTTTTGATCAACGCTGTGAGTACTTTGCCGCGAACTCGTTAGCATTTTAGCAACAGCGCCCGGGTTCCATCCGGCCGGGCCGGCCCGGTTCCCACCGCACCAGCCTACCGTCGGACACGGCGGCGAGCGAGCTCGATCTGGTCATTGAGGAAGTCGGCAAAGGCAATGCCCTGTGCTTTCAAGGCCTTAGGGTACAGTGATGCCGCGGTCAGCCCCGGCAGCGTGTTGGTCTCGAGATAGACCGGGCCATTGGCCGAGACGATGAAGTCGCTGCGCGAGTAGCCGCCGCACGACAACGCGCGGTGCGCCCGCAGCGCATGGTCCATGATCGCGGCGGTGATGTCGGGCGCGAAGCGGCCGGGGCAGATCTCCTGGGTCGACTTCAGAAGGTATTTGGCTGTGTAGTCGAACGCGCCTTCCCCCGGCACGATCTCGATCGGCGGCAGCGCGAACACCGCACCGTCGGATTGCTCGAGCACGCCGCAGGTCGCCTCCACGCCCGACACGAACGGCTCGATCAGATACTCCTCGTGCCTGGCGGCGTTGCGCACCGCGACGAGATCCTGCTTCGCGTTGACGAAGATCAGCCCGTAGCTCGATCCGTCCTTCGCGGGCTTTGCGATCAGCTTGCCGTGTCGAGCGAAGGCGTCGTCGATCTGCTCGATGCCGATGCCCTGCGGCGCGTTGAGGCCGGCGATCGCGGCGAAGCGCTTCGCCGACGGCTTGTCGAACGCCAGATGCGACGACGCCGAGCCGGAGCCGGTGAACGCGACGCCGCGCATCTCGCACATCGCCTGCAATTCGCCATTCTCGGCGCGGCCGCCATGCAGGCCGAACACCAGCACCCGCTGCTCGGCACCCGCCTTGTCGAGCGCCTGTTCGAGCGTGATGCCGCTTCCGGCCGGCTTGAAGTCGACCTCGAACGGCCGCGCATGGCCGAGCAACTTCTCCGACGTCACCGCGTGCACGGTGTCGTCGACGTCCCAGAACCAGAGCTCGGCGTCGGGCAGCGCGCGATGCAGCGCCTGCGTGCTCGCCACCGAGACCAGCCGCTCCTTGTTGGTGCCGCCGAACAGAATGGTCACCTGCATGTTCTTTTGCCTGTCTTCGCTATCTCCGTCATTCCGGGGCTCGCGAAGCGAGAGCCCGGAATCCATACTCACGATCGTGGTTATGGATTGCGGGCCTGGCCCTTCGGGCCATCCCGGAATGACGACTACGATGAATTCCCGATCCGCTTGATTTCCCAGTGCAGCTCGATGCCGCTGGTTTGCTTGACCCGTTCACGCACCGTCTCGCCAAGGGTTTCGATATCGTGCCCGGTGGCGTTGCCGGTGTTGATCAGGAAATTGCAGTGCAGCTCCGACACCTGCGCGCCGCCGACCTTGAGGCCGCGGCAGCCGGCGGCGTCGATCAGTTTCCAGGCGCTGTTGCCGGGCGGATTCTTGAAGGTCGAGCCGCCGGTCTTTTCGCGGATCGGCTGCGCGGTCTCGCGATGGGTCTGCACCTCGTTCATGCGGGCACGGATCGCATCCGGATCGGTGATGCTGCCGCGGAAGCGCGCCGACGTGAACACAACAGACGGATCGACGCCGCTGTTGCGATAAACGAACTTCATGTCGGCATTGCCGAACACATGCTTGGTGCCGTCGCGGCCGATGCCGGTCGCCTCCACCAGCACGTCCTTGGTCTCGCCACCATTGGCGCCGGCGTTCATGCGCAGCGCGCCGCCGACCGTGCCGGGAATGCCGAAGAAGAACTCCATGCCGCCGATGCCAGCGGCCGCCGCCGTTTCCGCGACGCGCTTGTCGAGCGCCGCAGCGCCGGCGCTGACGACCTCGCCGGCCGCGCTGGTCTCACCGAACGCGCGCGGCGCGAGCCGGATCACGACCCCAGGCATGCCGCCGTCGCGCACGATCAGATTGGAGCCGACGCCGACGACATAGACCGGCAGCTCCTGCGGCAGGCGCTTCAGGAAATAAGCGAGATCATCCTCATCGGCCGGCGTGAACAGCACCTGCGCCGGACCGCCGACGCGAAACCAGGTCAGTTCAGCCATCGACTGGTTGGCGAGCAACCGCCCGCGCAGCTCCGGCATCGCGGCTTTCAGGTCGGGCGTGATGTCGGGGAAGGTCATATATGACCTCTCCATCCGTCATGGCCGGGCTTGTCCCGGCCATCCACGTCTTGCAGTATCTCCGCATGACAGGTGGATACGTCTATTTTCTGACCAATCGTCCGAACGGCGTGCTGTACGTCGGAGTGACAAGCGATCTCGTCCGCCGGATATTCGAGCATCGTTCGGGCTTTGTTGATGGATTTACCAAACGCTACGGACTGAAACAGCTGGTCTACTTCGAGCAATTTGACGATATCCGCACTGCCATTCAGCGCGAACATACTATCAAGCATTGGCCTCGCGCTTGGAAAGTCCGCAAGATTATCGCGACAAACCCAAACTGGGACGACCTCTACGACTCGATAGTGCAGTGAAGACGTGGATGGCCGGGACAAGCCCGGCCATGACGGGGATGAACAGGAGACTTCCATCACCTCAAAGCCTTCAATTCGCCCGGCAAGGCGTAGGCCCATTGCGTGATGTTGCCGGCGCCGAGGCAGACCACGAGGTCGCCGGACTTGGCAAGGCCGTGCACGATCTTGGCGAGCTCGCCGGCGTTCGGCAGCGGGACAACGTTGCGATGGCCGTGGGCGCGCAGGCCGGCGGCGAAGTGGTCGCGGTCGATGCCCGGGATCGGCGCCTCGCCGGCCGCATAGACCTCCGCCACCACAACCGCATCGGCATCGTTGAAGCAGGTACAGAATTCCTCGAACAACGATTGCAGGCGGGTGTAGCGATGCGGCTGCACCACGGCGATGATCTTGCCGTTGGTGGATTCGCGGGCGGCCTTCAGCACGGCCGCGATCTCGACCGGGTGATGGCCGTAATCGTCGATCACGGTGACGCCGTTGGTCTCGCCGGTCTTGGTGAAGCGCCGCTTGACGCCGCCGAAGCCGGCCATCGCCTGGCGGATGATGTCGTCGGACACGCCAAGCTCATGCGCGACCGCGATCGCCGCGGTTGCGTTGGATGCATTGTGCCGTCCCGGCATCGGCAGCATGATGTCGGCAATCTCACGCGTCGCGCCGGTCTTGCGATCGCGGATCGCCACCTTGAATTTCGAGCCGCCGCCCATCGGCGTGAGGTCCAGCAGCTGCGCATCGGCCTGCGGGTTCTGCCCATAGGTGATGATGCGGCGATCCTCGATCCTGCCGACCAGCGCCTGCACCACGGGGTGATCGGTGCACATCACGGCGAAGCCGTAGAACGGAACGTTCTCGACGAAATTGCGGAATGCATCCTGGATCGCCTCGAAGGTCTTGAAGTGATCGAGGTGCTCGGGATCGATGTTGGTGACGATCACGACATCGGACGGCAGCTTCAGGAAGGTGCCGTCGCTCTCATCGGCTTCGACCACCATCCAGTCGCCGGCCCCGAGCCGCGCATTGGACCCATAGGCATTGATGATGCCGCCATTGATCACGGTCGGATCGAGCCCGCCGGCGTCGAGCAAGGTCGCCACCATCGTCGTCGTCGTGGTCTTGCCATGGGTGCCGGCGATCGCGACGCAGCTTTTCAGCCGCATCAATTCCGCCAGCATCTCGGCGCGCCGCACCACCGGAACGCGCCGCGCGCGCGCCGCCATCAATTCGGGATTGTCGCGCTTGATCGCGGTCGAGACCACGACGACCGCGGCGCCGTCGACATTCTCGGCGGCGTGGCCGACCGAAACCTTGGCGCCCCTCTTGCGCAGCCGGTCGAGATTGTAATTGTCCGACGCGTCCGAGCCCTGCACGGTGTAGCCGAGATTGATCAGCACCTCGGCGATGCCGCTCATGCCGATGCCGCCGATCCCGACGAAATGAATGGGTCCGATCTCGCGCGGCAGTCTCATGATCCGGTTCCTGATCTCATCGTCTGCCCAATGCGGGCTCGCCACGGGGCGATCGATCCAGCTTCTTCGCGCGGCTCAAATCGGCAGCGCAGACCACTGGATGCCCCGCTTTTCCCATGCGTGACAAGGGCTTTTTCCGGTCTTCGGCCGCGGAAATGTCGCTGTTGTCAGCTACCGGCCAATGGTCGCGATCCGACATCAGGAGCATCCTCGCCGCCTATGCCGCTCCCGGCCGCGCAGCGCGCGCCGCGGCCTCGTCCTGCATCTCGATGACGCGAAGATAGTTGCGCAGCCGGTTGGTCTCGAGCACGCGCAGCAGCTTGTTCTGGTGATAGGGCAGCACGAGTTCGGCGAGCGGCCCACTCCAGGCGGCGTTCATGTCGAACAGCACGCCGAGACCGAACACGGCCGGGATCTCGGCGAAGCCGAACTCCCTGCCCTGCGCGAGCTGCTCGGCCAGGAAGTCGTCGATCGCCGTCATCACGCCATTACGCGCGCCGCCGGAGACGTTGGCGAATGCGGCAAGGCCCCCGCCGCGAAATCCGCGGCCCTCGACCAGCGCGGGGCGGTCCAGCACTGCACCCGCATCGAAACTGTGCGGATGGCGATACTCAGCCGGAATCTGTTCGGGCGCATAATACATGTCGCGCCGCCCGCAGGGCCAGCCGACATCGTGCAGGAACGCCAGCACCGGCTTGCCGACGCGGCGGCTGATCGCCTCGATCTGCCCGAGCTCGTGATAGACGGTGTACCAGTTGTGGTCGCCATCGACGATCCAGGCATCGGGTGCGTCCAGTTCGCAGAATGCTTCGAGGCTGGTCTTTGCAACGTGACGCACATCCGGACTGGTCGCCACCCAATCGAGGAATTCGCGCTTCGGCGCGGGATCGACGCTGGTGAGCTGGCCGCCGCGGATGCGGCAGTGATCGGCGAGCAGCGCCGACATGCCGCCATACTCCGCACCGATCTCGACGATGTCGCGCGCATCCGCGAGGCGCAACGCCTCAAGGATCAGGTCCGAGAATTCAGAGACGGAGTGAATCAACAGACCCGTCATGCTCAAGTCTCCCCCGGCGTCCTGCCGGATTGGCACATCAAATCCCGGCCACCTTCGCGACCAGATCGGCGAGCCGCTCGGCGGCGTCGAGCCGTCCGACACCGCGCGCGGCCTCCGCCATCGCGGTCAGCCTCTGGGGCTCGGCGGCGAAGGCCGAGATCTCGCGCGCCAGCCGTTCCGGCGTGAAGTCGCTCTGCTTGATACGCAGCGCGCCATTCGCCTGCGACAGCACGCCGGCATTGGCGAACTGGTCCTGATCGATCGCACCCGGCAGCGGCACCAGGATCGACGGACGCCCGATCGAGGCGAGCTCGGCGACGGTGCCGGCGCCGGAGCGCGAGATCACGAGCTGGCTCGAGGCCAGCCGCGCCGGCAGATCGGCGAAGAACGGCGCGAGCTCGGCGTTGATCTTGAGGCGGTCGTAGACCGCGCGCACCCGCGCCATGTCCTCTTCGCGCACCTGCTGGGTGACGATCAGCCGGCTCCATAATGCAGGTTCGAGCTGCTCGATCGCAGGCGGCACGATATCGCTCATCACCCGCGCGCCCTGGCTGCCGCCGACGACGAGCAGGCGCAACGGCCCGTCGACCTCGGGCGGCGTGTATTTCACTGCGGCGGCGGCCAGGATCGCCGGCCGCATCGGCGTGCCGACGGTGGTCGCCTTGCCGGCCAGCGCCGGATCGCGATCGAGCACGCCGGGCAGCGAGGTCGCGATCGCATTGACGCGGCCGGAGAGGAAGCGGTTGGCGCGGCCGAGCACCGCATTGGCATCATGGATGATGCAGGGCACGCCGAGCAGACGCGCCGCCATCAGCGGCGGCAGGGTCGGGTAGCCGCCGAAGCCGACGACGGCCGCAGGCTTCAGCCGACGCACCAGGTTGGCGGCCACCAGCGTGCCGTAGCCGAGCATCAGCACGGTTTGTGCAAGCGAGATCGGGTTGCGGCTGCGCACGGTGGCGCTCGGCACCAGATCGATGCTGTCCCGGCCGAACAGGCCGGAATAGCGCAGCGCGCGGCCGTCGGTCGCGAGCCGGACACGCAGGCCGCGCCTGATCAGCTCCACGGCGAGCGCTTCGGCCGGGAACAAATGGCCGCCGGTGCCGCCGGCCGCCAGCAGAATCAGGGGCGCGTTGTCCATGGTTTCCAGATAACCGACGCCGCAGTCACAGTCACCTACGCGTAGGCGCGCTGCGTGCTGGCACCCTCCATCGATTCGATCTCGGTGCGCGGCCGCTGCCGCGTCAGCGCCAGCATCATGCCGACGCCATAGGCGAGCGAGACGAATGACGAGCCGCCATAGGAGATGAACGGCAGCGTCATGCCCTTGGCCGGGATCAGTTGCAGATTGACCGCCATGTTGATCGTCGCCTGCACACCGAACAGGATCGCAAGCCCCGAAGCCGCGAAGCGCGAGAACATGTCCTCGGTGGCGTAGGCGCGGGTCAGCGTGCGGATCACGATGAAGCCGAACAGCGCGACCAGCATCAGGCAGAGGATGATGCCGAACTCCTCCGCCGCGACCGCGAACACGAAGTCGGTGTGGCTGTCCGGCAGGCTGCGTTTGGCGATGCCCTCGCCCGGCCCGAGCCCGAACCAGCCGCCGTTCCAGAACGCCTCCATCGCGGTGTCGACCTGGAAGGTGTCGCCGGAGGCGGGATTCATGAAGCGCTTGATGCGGCCGGCAACGTGCGGCACCAGCAGATAGGCGCCGAACAGTCCGGCGCCGGCGGCGCCGGCGAGCCCGAACACCCAGATCATCCGCATGCCCGCGATGAAGAACAGCGCGCCCCACACGGTGAGGATCAGCATGGTCTGGCCGAAGTCGGGCTCCATCACCAGCAGCGTCACCAGCATCATCAGCAGCACCAGCGCCATCGAGGTCGCCGGCATTTCCGGCCGCTTGGTCGATTCCGCGAACAGCCAGGCCGCCACGATGACGAAGGACGGCTTGGCGGCTTCGGAGGCCTGGATGTTGACGCCGAGCAGCGTGATCCAACGACGCGAGCCCTTGACCTCGGGCCCGACCAGGAGCGTCAGCACGATCAGCGCGATCGAGATCGCGAACACGATCAGCGCGGTGCGCCGGATCTGCCGCGGCGTCATGAACGACACCCCGATCAGCACGATCAGCGACGGCACCAGGAACATGACGTGGCGGTTGAAGAAATGGAACGGATCGAGCCCGATCCGGGTCGCGACCGGCGGGCTCGCCGCCAGCGACAGGATGACGCCAGCCAGCATCAACGCGGCGATCGCCAACAGCAGCAGTTTGTCGACGGTCCACCACCAGTCCGAGAACGGGGTGCGTTGGTCACGGGCGAGCATGGGCGTCCCCAGATGGCAGAGATAACGTCCATTCGTGGCGCAGGATGGTTTCCAAGGGGTTAACGGGTTGGGTAACTTTTGAGGGAGAGCTTTGGAAGTCGCGGCGCGCGACATCGCCGTCATTCCGGGGCTCGCGAAGCGGGAGCCCGCAATCCGTTCGGCCGCAGGATGTGTGGTTCAATGGATTCCGGGCTCGTGCTGCGCACGCCCCGGAATGACGGCGGCGCGACATTGGCGCAACGCCGGTCACACCACCGGCTTGACGCCGGGCAGCGCCTGGACGATGTCGCGGAAGGCGGTGCCGCGGATTTCGAAATTGCGGTACTGGTCGAACGAGGCGCAGGCCGGTGACAGCAGCACGACGGCTTCCGCGAGCCCCGATGCTTCGGCATCGCGCGCGGCGCTGGCGATCGCGACGTCGAGCGTGCCGGACATCTCATGCGGGACGCGCTCTCCGAGCGTGCCGGAGAATTCAGCCGCCGCCTCACCGATCAGATAGGCCTTGCGGATACGCGGGAAATATTCCGATAGGCCGGTGATGCCGCCGGCCTTCGGCTTGCCGCCGGCGATCCAGTAGATGTCGGCAAACGACGACAGCGCATGCGCGGCCGCGTCCGCGTTGGTGCCCTTGGAGTCGTTGACGAACAGCACGTGGCCACGACGGCCGACCTGCTCCATGCGATGCGCCAGGCCCGGGAAGCTGCGCAGGCCGTTCTGCAACACGTCGGTGGCGATGCCCATCGCCAGCGCGCAGGCCGCGGCGCAGGCAGCATTCTGCGCATTATGCAGGCCGCGCAACGAGCCGATGCCGCCGAGACGCGCGATCTCGCTGCGCGCCGCGCCCTGTGCGCGCACGATCGTCTCGTGCTCGACATAGAGACCGTCCGGCAGCGGGTTTTTCACGGAGATGCGCACCACGCGCTTGCCGGCGCGATCCAACCGGTCGGCGATGTTCCGGCACCAGATGTCGTCGACGCCGGTGATCGCAGTGCCGCCCTGCTGGACGCCCGCGACCAGCCGCTCCTTGACGGCCGCGTAATGCTCCAGCGTGCCGTGGCGATCGATGTGATCCTCGCTGATGTTGATCAGGATGCCGACCGAGGGATCGAGCGACGGCGCGAGGTCGATCTGGTAGGACGACATCTCGATGACGTGGACCCGGCCCATCCGCGGCGGCTCCAGCGACAGGATCGCGGTGCCGATATTGCCGCCCATCTGGGTATCGTAGCCGGCCACCTTCATCAGATGCGCGATCAAGGCCGTCGTGGTCGACTTGCCGTTGGTGCCGGTGATGGCGACGAACGGCGCGTTCGGCGCGTGACGGCGCCGCTCGCGGCAGAACAGTTCGACGTCACCGATCACCTCGCATCCCACCTCGCGCGCTTTCAGCACGCTCCAGTGCGGCGCCGGATGGGTCAGTGGCGCGCCCGGAGTCAGGATCAGCGCGGCGAAATTCACCCATGACACGGTGCGCAGGTCGGCGGTGGTGAAGCCGGCCTGCGCCGCCCTGGCGACATTATCCGCATTGTCGTCGGCGGCGATTACTTCCGCGCCGCCGGCCTTCAGCGCACGGCAGCTCGCGAGGCCGGAACCACCGAGCCCGAACACCGCGACCGTCTTGCCAGCGAAGGAGGTGACCGGGATCATGATCGAGCTCAACGCAGCTTGAGGGTGGAGAGGCCGGCCAGCGCCAGCATCACCGAGATGATCCAGAACCGGATCACGATCTGCGGCTCGGTCCAGCCCTTCTGCTCGAAATGATGGTGCAGCGGCGCCATCCGAAACACGCGTTTTCCGGTGAGCTTGAACGAGGCGACCTGCACGATCACCGACACGGCCTCCAGCACGAACAGGCCGCCGATCACCGCGAGCACGATCTCGTGCTTCACCGCAACCGCGGTGGCGCCCAGCATGCCGCCGAGCGCGAGCGAGCCGGTGTCGCCCATGAAGATCGAGGCAGGCGGCGCGTTGAACCAGAGGAAGCCCAAGCCTGCCCCCAACACCGCGCCGCACAGCACCGCCAGTTCGCCAGTGCCGGCGACGTAATTGATCTGGAGATAGTCTGAAAACACCGCGTTGCCGGTGAGATACGAGATCATGCCGAAGCTCGCGGCAGCGATCATGACGGGCACGATCGCAAGACCGTCGAGGCCGTCGGTCAGGTTCACGGCGTTGCCGGCGCCGACCATCACGAAGGCGCCGAAGATCACGAAGAACCAGCCGAAGTTGATGACGAGATCCTTGAAGAAGGGAATCACGAGCGAGGTCGAGGACACGTCGCGGCCGAGCCGGACCAGCGCGTAGGTGGCGGCGAGCCCGATCGCCGCCTCGATCAGCAGGCGGAGCTTGCCGGCGAAGCCGGAGTGTGACTGCTTTGTGACCTTCAGATAATCGTCATAGAAGCCGACGAAGCCGAAGCCGAGCGTCACCGCCAGCACGATCCAGACATAGGGATTGAGCGGATTGGCCCACAGCAGCGTCGAGACCACGAGGCCGGACAGGATCATCAGGCCGCCCATGGTGGGCGTGCCCTTCTTGGAAATCAGATGCGACTGCGGCCCGTCGGCGCGGATCGGCTGGCCCTTGCCCTGCCGAAGCCGCAGGTGATCGATGATCCAGGGCCCGAACAGGAACACGAACAGCGCGCCGGTCACCATCGCGCCGCCGGTGCGGAAGGTGATGTAGCGGAACACGTTCAGCGCGCTGCGGAATGCCCCAAACCCCGGAACGGTGTTGGACAGTTCGATCAACCAGTAGAACATTCAAAGGGTCCTATACCGCTTCGTGCGCGGCCTTGTCGGGGAAGCGTTTTTCCAGCGCGCTGACAATGAGCTTCATCTTCGATCCCAGCGAGCCCTTCACCATGATCACGTCACCGGCACGGACCGCGGCGACCGCCTGCGCTTCGAGCGCCGCCGAACTCTCGGCATAGCCTCCCCGCTTGCCGGTGGAAAGGGCATCCCACAGATTCCGCATCAGCGGACCACAACAATATACGAGGTCGATGCGGTTGGCGGTCACGGCTTCGTTGAGGCCGCGGTGCAGGTCGGGCCCGGTCGGCCCGAGCTCGAGCATGTCGCCGAGCACGGCGATCCGGCGGCCATGCGGCCCGACCTTGGCCTGGCCGAGCACGTTGAGCGCGGCCGCCATCGAGGCCGGATTGGCGTTGTAGCTCTCGTCGATCAGCGTCGCCTCACCATGGCCGACCTCGACCGTGCGGCGGAGGCCGCGGCCAGTCGGTGCCTCGAGCAGCGACAGCGACAGCGCCGCGCGCGCGAGATCGGCGCCGAGCAGCGAAGCGCCGGCCAGCACCGCGAGCGAGTTCATCGCCATGTGGCGGCCGGGCATGCCGATCTTGTAGGTGATGTCGTGGTCCAGAATATCCGCATGCACCGCCGAGCAGGTCGCGTGCAGCGAGAGGTCGAGCAGCCGTGCCTCGGCGCGCTTGTCGGTGCCGAAAGAGACGATGCGCGAGATGCCGGCTTTCCTGGCCTTCTTTTGCAGCCGCGCGAACTGGCCGTTGTCGCGGTTGAGCACGACGGCGCCATCGGGCTCGAGCCCTGCGAAGATCTCCGCCTTGGCGTCGGCGATCGCCTCGATGCCGGAGAAGAACTCCAGATGCACCGGCTCGATCGTGGTGATGATGGCGACATGCGGCCGCACCATCTTCACCAGTGGCGTGATCTCGCCGGCATGGTTCATGCCGATCTCGAACACCGCGAAACGCGTGCTCGCCGGGCAGCGCGCCAGCGACAGCGGCACGCCCCAATGATTGTTGAACGACGCCACCGAGGCATGGGTTTCGCCCTGCGCCGACAGCACGCGGCGCAGCGCCTCCTTGGTCGAGGTCTTGCCGACCGAGCCGGTGACCGCGATGATCTGGGCCTTGAGCCGCGCACGCGAGGCATGGGCGAGTTCGACCAGGCCGGCGAGCACGTCGTCGACCACCAGCAGCGGCGCGTCGGCGGGAAACTTTTCACGTTGCGCGGTCTCGACCACGGCGAGGCCAGCCCCGGCTTTCAGCGCGGCCTCGACGAAGGCGTGGCCGTCATGGACGTCGCCCTTGATCGCAAAATACGCTTCGCCCGCGGCGATGGTGCGGCTGTCGATCGAAAGACCGGTGACGCCATCCGGCAGCGCGCCTTGCGGCGCGGCGCGCATTGCGGTCGCCATCGCATCCGAGGTCCACAACATCGTGCTCATGCGCCCTCCTCGGCCAATGCTTTCGCGACTGCTTCGTGATCGCTGAACGGCAGCGTCGTGCCGCCGACGATCTGCCCGACCTCGTGGCCCTTGCCGGCCACGACCAGCGCATCGCCCGGTGCAAGGCCGGCGATGCCGACGCGGATTGCCTCGGCGCGGTCGCCGATCTCGCGCGCGCCCTTCGCGGTGGCCATGATCGCGGCGCGGATCACCTCGGGCTTCTCGCTGCGCGGATTGTCGTCGGTGACGATGATGTGATCGGCATTCTCGGCGGCAATCGCGCCCATGATCGGGCGCTTGCCGGCGTCGCGGTCGCCGCCAGCGCCGAAGATCACGACCAGCCTGCGCTTCGCATAGGGCCGCAGCGCCTGCAACGCCTTGGCGAGCGCATCGGGCTTGTGGGCGTAGTCGACGAAGATCGGCGCGCCATTGTGCTCGCCGACCAGTTCGAGCCGGCCCTTGGCGCCTTCGAGATGTTCGAGACAGCCGAAAACGTCTTCGGCGGCGCTGCCGGTGCCGATCGTGAGCCCCGCCGCGACCAGCGCGTTCTCGATCTGGAATTCGCCGACCAACGGCAGCCGGATCGCATGATTGCATCCGCGATGCGCGATTGCGAGCTTCTGCGCGAAACCCTCGATGGTGGCCTCAGTGAGCTTGATGCCCTCGCTCGCATCGGCGTTGCGGCCGACCGTGATGATCCGCAGGCCGCGGGCGCGCGCCGCATCGATCACTTCAGCCGAGCAATCATGATCCGCCGAAATCACCGCCGCGCCACCGGGCGCGACGAGGTCGCGGAACAGGCGGAGCTTGGCGTTGAGATAGTGCGCGACGTCGGGATGATAATCCATGTGATCGCGCGACAGGTTGGTGAAGCCGCCGGCCTGGATGCGCACGCCATCGAGACGATATTGGTCGAGGCCGTGCGAGGAGGCCTCGAACGCCAGATGGGTGACGCCATCGCCCGCGATCTCGTCGAGTTGGCGATGCAGCGCAATCGGATCCGGCGTGGTCAGCGAACCGTAGACGGTGCGCTTGTCCGAGACCAGACCGATGGTACCGATGCTCGCGGAAGCATGGCCGAGCCGTTGCCAGATCTGACGCGTGAAGGCCGCGACCGAGGTCTTGCCGCTGGTGCCGGTCACCGCCGCGATCGTCGCGGGCTGGCGCGGGTAGAATGTCGCGGCCGCGAGCGCCAGCGCACGGCGCGGATTGGGCGTGACGACGAATGGAACGCGAAGCGGCGCCTGCGGCGGATGGTCACCCGCGACTGCGACCGCGCCGGCATCGATCGCCGCGTCGACGAAGCGCGCGCCGTCGGTCTTGCTGCCGGTCAATGCGAAGAACAGGTCGCCCGGCTTCACCGCACGGCTGTCGACCGCAAGCCCGCCGACCACAACGGTGTCGGCATTTGGATCGATCGTGGCGTCAGCGCCGAAGAGGTCGCGAAGTCTCATGATCTTCCAGTCTGGCCGGCGCCGTTCTGGCGCCGCACGATCTATCCGGAAAACCGCTGCACACTTTCCGGATCCTGCTGTGAACATACGCCTTACTGGGTTGTTCTGGATGCCGCAAGAATAAGGCGGTCGGACGGCGGCAGATCGAATCGCGGCTCGACGCCCAAAAGCGGCGCAATTCGGGCGATCACGTTGCCGCCGGTCGGCACCGCGTTCCAACCCGAAGTGATGAAACCGTAGGTCTCCTTCAGGGGCTGCGGTTCGTCCAGCATGATCAGGAGCTGGTATTTCGGATTGTCGGCAGGCAGGATCGCGGTGAACGCGTTCAACACGCGCTTCTTGGCGTAGCGGCCGTTGACCACCTTTTCGGCGGTGCCGGTCTTGCCGCCGATATAGTAGCCCTTGACGTCGGCCTTCTTGGCGGTGCCGACCTCGGCATTGAGCCGCATCAGGTAGCGCATCTTGTCCGAGGTCTCGGGCTTGATGACGCGCTTGGCCAGCGCCATCGCCTCCTGCTCGGTACGTTTCAGGAAGGTCGGCGGGATCAGGTAGCCGCCATTGACCAGCGCGTCGATGCCCATCACCGCCTGCAACGGCGCGACTGCGATGCCGTGGCCGAACGAGATGGTGACGGTGTTCAGTTCGCCCCACCTCTTCGGCACGATCGGCGAAGCGCTCTCCGGCAATTCGGTACGCAGCCGCTCGAGCTGCCCCATCTTGCGCAGGAAGGCCTTGTGCGCGTCGACGCCCATCGCCAGCGCAATGCGCCCGGCGCCGATGTTGGAGGAATAGTAGAACACCTCCTTCATGTTGATCATGCGGCCGAGATTGTGATCGTCATGGATCGCGAACTTGCCGTAATGCAGCGGGCCTCGCGCGTCCCACATCGAGTTGAGGTCGAACCGGCCGCTATCCAGCGCCATCGCCAGCGTGAATGCCTTGAAGGTCGAGCCCATCTCGTAGACGCCGGTGGTCAGGCGGTTGATGCGGTCCGGATCGTGCGCTTCCTTCGGATTGTTCGGATCGAAATCCGGCAGCGACACCATCGCGACGATCTCGCCGGTGCGCACATTGGAGACGAGACCCGAAGCCGCTTTGGCCTTGAACTTCTCCTTCGCCTTGATCAGTTCGTCGCGCAGTGCATGCTCGACGCGGAGATCGACCGACAGCTCCACCGGCTTCTGAAGGCGGTCGGTGGCGAAGCCCGCGCGATGCAGATCGGCCAGACCGTTATTGTCCAGCCACTTCTCCATGCCGGCGATGCCCTGGTTGTCGATGTTGACCAGGCCGATCAGGTGGGCGACCTCGTTGCCGGTCGGATAGACGCGCTTGTTCTCGCGCAGGAAGCCAACGCCGGGCAGGCCGAGGCGGTGGATGTCGAGCTGCTGCTTCGGCGTGATCTCGCGCTTCAGCCAGACGAAGCCTTTGCGCGACGACAGCCGGTCGCGCACCTCGCTGGTGTCGAGATCGGGCAACGCCCCGGTCAAAAGCTCGATCGCTTCGTCCTTGTCGATCAGGCGGCGCGGCTCGGCGAACAGGCTCGGCGCCTTGACGTCGGTGGCGAGGATCGCGCCGTTGCGGTCGGTGATGTCGGGCCGCGCGGTCGCGATGGCGTCCTGCGACGCGGCGCGCCGCGCGCTATGGCTGTCGGCACCGATGGCGAACAGCACCAGCCGCCCGGCCAGCACGCAATAGACCGCCGCGAAGGCAAGGATCGCAAGCCCGACGCGCGCGCGCGCCTTGGCCGCACGGTCGACATTGCTGCCGTACAGCAGCGTGCGGATCAGCCGCTGGCTCCAGGGCTCGATCGGTTTCGCGGCCGGATTGTTGGCGGGGGCCGCCGGATCGGTTATGGCTGGTCCCGTCATTGCTGATCTCCCCCGCCCTGTTCGGATTCGTCGGGCGCAGGCTGCTCGGCGGCCGGCTGATCGGTCGGCGCCTTGTCGATCGATCCTGTCGTGCTGTCGGGCGCGGCGGCGGCCTCGATGGTGTCGATCATCGCGCCGATCGGATCACGCGAGCCCGGCCGCGTGAAGCTCGGCGGCCGTTCGGGCAGGTTCTTCAGGGAATCGTACTGGTTGGCGTTGATCGGCTTCAGCGGCAGATGCCGCTCGGCAAGTCCTTGCAACCTGAGCGGCGCATCGAGCTTGGCCCATTCAGCGCGCAGGGTGGCGATCGCGTTGCGCTGCTCGCGGATCTCGGCATTGAGTTGCAGCACGCGTTCGACGCGCGCGGTCGATTCCATCTTGATGCGATAGACATAGGACGCCGCGAAGATCAGCATGCCGATGACGAGGAGATGGAGAAGGCGCATCGTCAGCCTCCCCGCTTCAGGTCGGAGAGCCGCGGCCACGACGGCAAGTCGTCGTCCGCATGCATCGGCGCTGCGGTGCGTTCGGCGGCACGCAGTTTTGCGGAGCGCGCGCGCGGATTGGCCGCGATCTCGGCGTCGCCGGGCACGACCGGGCGCTTGGTCAGGATCTGGAAACTCGGGGCGGACTGTGCGACCTCGGGCAGATGCCGCGAGCCGCCGGCAACCTTGCCGCGCTCGGCGAGGAAATTCTTGACGATGCGGTCTTCCAGCGAATGGAACGAGACCACGACGAGCCGGCCGCCCGGCTTCAGCACGCGCTCGGCGGCGGCCAGCGCCAGATAGAGCTCGTCGAGTTCCTCATTGACGAAGATGCGCAGCGCCTGAAAGGTCCTGGTCGCCGGATGGATCTCGTTCGGCTTGGCGCGCACCACTTTCGCGACGAGTTCGGCCAACGCCTCCGTCGTCGTGATCGGCGCATCCTTGCGTGCGGCGACGATGGCGCGGGCGACGCCGCGCGAGTGGCGCTCCTCGCCGAAGATATAGATGATGTCGGCGAGTTCCTTCTCGGAGGCGGTCGCGACCACATCGGCCGCGGTCGGGCCGCTCTGCCCCATTCGCATGTCGAGCGGTCCACCCAGCCGAAACGAAAAGCCGCGCTCGCCCTGATCAAGTTGCATCGAGGAGACGCCGACATCCATCACGACGCCGTCGACCGCATCCGCGCCCTGCGCGGCACAGACCTCGGCAAGATTGGAGAAGCGGTCCTCGACCAGCGTAAGCCGGCCGCCCGCGCCGTCGACCAGATCGAAGCCGCCCGTGATCGCGGTGCGGTCGCGGTCGATGCCGATCACGCGGGTATCGGCGACGTCGAGAATCATCCGGCTGTAGCCGCCGGCACCGAAGGTGGCATCGACATAAATGCCGCCGGCGCGCGGCGCGAGATATGCCACCGCCTCGTGGCCGAGCACCGAAATGTGACGCGACGCACGCTCGTTCATGCGCCGTCCCCGGGCGGGACCGCGTGACTGGTATGCAAGCTGGCTGCGCGCCGACTCATTGCGCCTCGAATCCTCGCGCCTTGCCCGACCATTGCTGCGAAAGCGTTGCTGCGTGATGCCAGCGCCAACTCCCGTCCCCGGTCGCAAATCCTGATATCCGACCGGAATTGGGAGGGTTTCCATGGGATTTCGCGCAAGCAGCGGAGCCTTGGCCGTCCCCCGAAACCGGTTCGGCACTTCACCCTCAGTAACGGCACTTAGCGTTAAGAAAACGTTGATGATCGGTTAGCGCGATGGCGCGCCTTTGATGCGTATTCGAGTGATGCTCCGGGCGCACAGTCCGGGCATAATGCGTCCCCCGGAACCGGCAGCCCGATTGCCCGACCCGCAGGGTAAAGGAATAGTAAATGCCTATTTGGCTTATCCATATGTCAAAATGCTGGTCTCTCGTCGGGTTTGAGTGATTCGTATGGCTTCTGGTTCGTCCTCGTCTGGCAACGCTGATTCGAAGCGTCAGCGCGTCCTTCCCGTTCCGAAGGGCGTGGCCGACGCGAAGATGTTCACGCCGGACTCATCGATCGCCTCCGACGTGATCCCGTCGGTGAATTTCGGCGAACGCGCGGGCGGCCGGCAACCCGACATGATCGTGCTGCACTACACCGGCATGCCCGACGTCGAAGGCGCGATCGCGCAGCTCTGCACGGCGGGCACCGAGGTTTCCGCGCATTACATCGTGCTGGAGGACGGACGCATCGTGCAATGCGTGCCGGAGAGCATGCGTGCCTGGCACGCCGGCGTGTCCGCATGGGCGGGCGAGGACGACATCAATTCCTGCTCGATCGGTGTCGAGATCGTCAATCGCGGCCACGATTGGGGTTATCCCGATTTTCCGCTGCGCCAGATCGCGGCCGTGATCGCGCTGTGCCGCGGCATCATGCTTCGCCGCAAGGTACCCTCGCATCGCGTGCTCGGCCATTCCGACGTCGCGCCGGGGCGCAAGAAGGATCCCGGCGAGAAATTCCCGTGGCACTCGCTGGCCAATTCCGGCGTCGGGCACTGGGTGCAGCCGGCGCGGATCGTGCGCGGCGATGCGCTGCAACTGGGCGCGATCAGCGACAGCGTCTCCAACATGCAGGCCGCATTCCGACGTTACGGCTACAACATCCCGACCAACGGCAAGTTCGACGGGCCGACCATGGAGGTCGTCACCGCCTTCCAGCGTCACTTCCGCCCCGAACGTGTCGACGGGATCGCCGACCGCTCCACCATGGCGACGCTGCACGCGTTGCTGGAGAGCCTGCCGCCGGATGCGGTGGTGCAAGCTACGGTGGCGAAGGCGAAGTAGGCTCGGTCTCTGCCCAGCGTCATTGCGAGCGAAGCGAAGCAATCCATGCCTCCACTCGGGGATAAGTGAATTGCCTCGTCGCTTCGCTCCTCGCAAATGACGTGGAGACGTCAATCACCCCAGTTCGGCAATCCGCCGCGCATAAAGCCGCCGCAGCGGCTCGAGCTGGGTTGCGGCCGAGGCGGCGAGATAGGCCTGCCGCGCCTCGTCGTTGCGGCCGAGACGGCGCAGCAGATCGGCACGCACTGCGGGCAGCTGGTCGTATCCCCTCAAGCTGCCGCGCGCGTCCAGCGCATCGATCAGATCGAGCGCGCGCGCCGGGCCGTCGACCATCGACACCGCGGCGGCGTGGTTGAGCTCGATCACCGGCGACGGGCTGATGCGCAGCAGCACCTCATAGAGACCGGCGATCTGCGGCCAGTCGGTATCCGCGAAGCTCGGTGCGCGGGCGTGCAAGGCGGCGATCGCGGCCTGCACCGCGTAGGATTGCGGGCGGCCCGGCATTCGCAGCGCCTCCTCGACCAGCTTCACGCCCTCGGTGATCTGCCCGACATCCCACAGCGAACGGTCCTGCTGCTCGAGCAGCACGATGTCGCCGGTCGCAGTTTGGCGGCCGGCGCGGCGCGCATCGTGCAGCAGCATCAAGGCCAGCAGGCCCTTGATCTCGCCGCGCGCCGGGATCAGCGCATCGATCAGCCGCGCCAGCCGGATCGCCTCGCGCGCGAGATCGGGCCGCATCAAATCCTCGCCGGCGGTCGCGGCATAACCTTCGGTGAACACCAGGTAGATCACCGCGAGCACGCCAGAGAGCCGCGGCTCCAGCGCCTCGCGCTCCGGCACCTGATAGGGAATGCCGGCGAGCTTGATCTTCTGCTTGGCACGCAGCAGGCGCTGCGCCATCGCGTCCTCGCTGACCAGAAACGCCCGCGCCACTTGTGCGGTCGTCAGACCGCACACCGTGCGCAAGGTCAACGCGACCTGAACTTCGGCGGCAAAGGACGGATGGCAGCAGGTGAAGATCAGCCGCAGCATGTCGTCATCGAGGCTCGCATCGGCCGGCTCGGGCGGCGCTTCCGCATCGAGCAGCAGTTGATGCGTCAATTGCTGCTGCTTGCCGCGAAAGCTGGCGGCGCGGCGCACCCGGTCGATCGCCTTGTTGCGGCCGACATTGACCAGCCAGGCGCGCGGATTGGCGGGAAATTCACCGATCGGCCAGCGTTGCAGCGCCACCGCGAACGCATCCTGCAACGCATCCTCGGCCAGATCGAAATCGCCGACGAGACGGATCAACGTGGCGAGCGCCCGCCCCGCCTCGTCGCGAAACACCTTTTCGATCTGGCTCGGGGTCATCGCACCACTCGATGAGAAATCGTCGTTCCGGAGCGATGTAAGCGCATCGCCCCGAAACGTTGGCCGGACTTAATTGTCGTAGATCATCACCGGGCGCACCTCGATCGAACCATCCCGGGCACCTGGAATCCGCGCGGCGAGGCCGAGCGCGGTGTCGAGGTCCTTGGCATCGACCAGATAGTAGCCGCCGAGTTGCTCGCGGGTTTCCGCAAACGGCCCATCGGTCGTCAGCGTCTTGCCGTCGCGAACCCGCACCGTGGTCGCGGTGGATACCGGCTGCAAGCCATCGCCGGCCTTGAAGTGCCCGCTCTGGATGATCGATTGGGTGTAGGCCGCATACTCCGACGTCAGCTTCTTGCGGTCGTCGGCGGTCATGTGGGCATAGGTCGCGTCGCTCCGGTAGATCAGCAGCAGGTATTGCATCTCGTCTCTCCTCTTGATCGGCTGGATCGCCGACACCCAGTCGAACGGGCGACAGGCCAAACGACATCTTCAGGATAATTTATTTTGGCCGCCTTGGCGGGCGTAATCCGCTTGACGGGACCGGCGGAAGCGCCCATGCCATGGCCGTCAGTCGGCCGGACGGCCGCTCCCGCAAGTGTCGAAAGGCCGCGGGGGAGGAAAGTCCGGGCTCCATCGACATGCGGTGCCGGATAACATCCGGCGGGGGCGACCCCAGGGAAAGTGCCACAGAGAACGAACCGCTCCCTCTCCGGAGGAAGCAAGGGTGAAAAGGTGCGGTAAGAGCGCACCGCGTTGCCGGCAACGGCGACGGCATGGCAAACCACACCGGGAGCAAAACCGAATAGGGACGGCAACGCGGTTAGTTCGCGCACGCGCGATAACACCGCAGGGCGATGTCAGGCCCGCTGTCCGGGTAGGTTGCTCGAGGCAAGGTGCAAACCTTGTCCCAGAGGAATGGCCGTCACGTACCATTCGAAAGAATGGTGCCCTACAGAACCCGGCTTACAGGCCGGCTGATGCTCTAAAGCGTTTTCGAGCGAAGTGGGTTTCCGGTTCGCGTGAAGAAAACGCGTCTTGAAGATGGTCCATGAGGGGCTCGGCGCAACACGCCGGGCCCCTCGCCATATCCTCCACCACAATCGCGCCTCATCTGCTAGACTGGCCGCTTCGCGGAGGATCGCAGATGGATCTTCAGAAGATCATGGCGAAGGCCCGAGACGTCGCCAAGAGCAGCGGCACGATCACGACCGAACAGCTCAACGGGATGTGCCCCAACAATATGGAGCCCGAAGATATCGCGGCTCTCCTTACGGCTTTGCGGACCGAGGGGATTCGCCTCAAGGACGACGAAACAGGAAAGTAAGAGCCCGCTCGCTGGAGCTGGACGTGTCCTTCTGCCGGAGATTCAAGCAATCAAGAGGAGGAGTGAAGATGTCGGTCGCCTGCAAATACGAACGCAGCATTCTCAGCCACGAGGAATATGAGACGATCCGCGTGACGCATCATCCCGCCATCTACGACGTGGCAGTGGCCGATCTCGAGGCGTTGCGCCCCCGCCTGCGCCAGATGCGCGCGAAAGAGCGCACGGTCAGCCGGCACAAGCAGCGCGAGAGCCGCGGCAAGGGCGAGCCGCGCGGAGCAAGCTTTCCAGGAACCGCCGCGCATGCCTCCGAACGCAAGCAGGTGTTCGCTGCGGCGCTGAAGCGGGTCAACACCGAGCTCAAGCGTCAGCACGATCTGGCAGCGCGGACCGCGCATATCGAGGCCGCTCGAAAGGCCCTCGCGATGCACCGGGCCGCGAACTTCACGTCCCGTCCGCCAGCCGGAGCAACCGCGAGCGCAGGCATGACGTCGAAGCCGAGCGAACGCCGGCGAAAGATCATTGCGGGCTCGAGAATCGGACGCGTGTCACAGGCCACGAAAGTCGCCCAGGCCGTGCGCGACAAGCGCTGACCGAAGCAGACGAAGCCTGCGGCCGCCCCTTGATGCCGCTATGAGACGATATCCTGCAGCATCGTCATGAGCGCCTCCGGCGCGGTGACGTTCGGCGAGTGGCTGGCATCGATCTCGCGATAGCGCCAGCCGGCCTCGTGCTTCGTGCGCCTGGCAAACTGGCCGAACGTATCCGCCGGCGTGATGCGCGTGGCATAGATGTAACTGCGCGGAAGACCCGTCTCGCCGTGCTGGAGCTTCAGCTTCTGCTCGAAGCATTTGATCGGCATGTCGACACGACGGGCGGTCAGCCATTCGACGTCCGCGGGAGACGTATCCGGCGGCGTCGGCATCGGCGGAATGCGCCAGCCGTCGCCATTGCGCGCCGCCTCCCGCATCTTGTCGATCGCCACCTCGTTGAGATCGAACAACGACTGGCCATCGCGCGGCACGAAGGCGTCGATATAGATCATCTGCGCGATACGCTCGCGCGCCCGGTCGGCGACGCCGGTCGCGACCATGCCGCCATAGGAATGCCCGACCAGCACGATATCGCGCAGATCCTCATATGAGATGACGCCGAGCATGTCCTGGATATGCGCCTCCAGGTCGAGCCCCTGATGCGCGAGGTGCGCGCGCTCGCCGAGCCCGGTGTAGCTCGGCGTGACCAGCCGGTGGCCGGCGCCCTGCATCAGGGGGTGCATCTTCTTCCACGCCCATCCTGCCGACCAGGCGCCGTGACAGACCAGAAAGGTTTTCGACGAACTCGCAGTCATGGGGATATTCCATTCCGATTGTCGTTGATGAGCGGCGATTTTGAAGTGTACCCACCGCTCGCGTGGTGTAAACGTCGCCGCAACGATCACAACAACGAGATAGGGATGACCCCGGCAAGCTACGCGGTCCTTTTCTTCGGCGCGCTAGCCGGTGGTTTCGTCTCCGGTCTCGCCGGCTTCGGCACCGCGCTGATGGCGCTCGGCATCTGGCTCTATGTGCTGCCGCCGACGCTGGCGGTGCCGCTGGTGCTGGTCTGCTCGGTGATCGCGCAGCTCTCGACGCTGCCCTCGATCTGGAAACACATCGATTTCCGCCTGGTCTGGCCGTTCGTCATCGCAGGCCTGGCCGGCGTGCCGATCGGCATCCGGCTGATCGCACGCGCCGATCCCGACGTCTTCAAACTGACGATCGGCATCTTCCTGCTGGTGTTTCCGACCCTGCTGTTCCTGCAACGCAAGCCAATGTCGATCAGTTTCGGCGGCAAATGGGCCGACGCCGCGATCGGATTTGCCGGCGGCATCCTCGGCGGCCTCGCCGGACTGTCCGGCCCGCTGCCGATCCTGTGGGCGAGCCTGCGCGGCTGGGGCAAGGAACAGCGCCGCGGCGTGTTCCAGATCTTCAATTTCACGATCCTGGCGGCCGCGCTTCTGGTCCAGATCGCAAGCGGCCTGGTCAAGCCCGAGCTGATCTGGCTGACCGCCTGCGCGTTTCCGGGGACGCTGCTCGGCGCCTGGCTCGGCGCGCGGCTGTATCACGCGCTCAGCGACCGCAACTTTGCCGACGTGGTGCTGGTGCTGCTGTTTCTGTCCGGCGTGGCGCTGGTGTGGAACGGGCTGGCACCGCGATGATGAACCGCCACGGCACGCTGGCTGAGCCGATCACCCGACCGGCTCGAGACCAACGCGCTCGGGCGCAACCTCGCGCGCCAGCGGAGCGAGACGCTTCCTGAATTCGCGACGCAGCAACCACAAACTCAAACCGGCCTGCAGCGTCGTCGTCACGATCGACAAGTACCAAACGTGCTCGATCCGGAAGCCGGGCTGCGTCGAGAGCCAGATCACCGGCACCGCGTAGGTGACGAGCCGCACGGTCGAGCTCACCAGCACCGGCCTGGTGTTGCCGAGGCCTTGAAACATGCTGTTGCAGGTGAACACCAGTCCTTGCGCGACGAGATTCATCGAAACGAAGTACAGGAACTGGGCGGCGACGGCCATGGTCTCGCGATCGTTCGAGAAGCCGTCGAGCAGCAACCCCGGTTTCCAGTGTGCGAGAATCGTGAAGACGATCATGACGACGGTGCCGATCGACACCGCCTTGACGAAGGTCTCCTGCACACGCTTGCCATTGCCGGCGCCGAAGTTCTGTCCGGCGATCGGACCGGCAGCGAGCGCGACCGCCAATGCCGGCATCTGGATCAGGCCGAGCACGCGCGTGCCGATGCCGAAACCGGCCTGCGCCGCCGGGCCGAAATCGCGCAGCACATAGTAGATCACGCCCATCCATGCGAAGATGAGCGCGAACTCACCACCCGCAGGCAAGCCGACATTGAGGATCCGCATCCACTGGCGCAACTGTGGACGCCATTGCGCGGGATCGAACCCGACATAGCGTTCCAGCTTGCGGAAATACGCGAACAACATCAGCACGCCGATCAGAACGGCGATCGAACTTGCGAGACCGGCGCCGGCAACGCCCAATGCATGACCGGTCCCCCAGCCGGCGATCAGGACCGGCGCCAGCGCGATGTTGATGATGACAGCGACCGCCTGCACCAGCATGCTGGGCCGCACGATGCCGGTCGCCCGCAGCGCTGATGCCATCACCTGGATGATGAATTGCAGCGCCAGCGCCGGCATGAACCACAACAGATAAATGGTGCCCGCGTCGACGGTGGCCTGGTCGGCTGCGATCGAGCGCATATAGGGACGCGACAGCACGGCGCCGGCGCCGAGCGTCAGCAGCCCGCACAGCACCGACAGCACGATCGACTGATTGAACACGAGGTTGGCGTCGGCGCGGTCCTTGCGGCCGACCGCATGCGCGATCAGCGCGACGGTGCCGACGCCAAGCACCTGCATCAGCGCATTGACGAGGAAACCGGCATTGCCGGCTGCCGCCACGCCCGCAACGGCGGCATCGCCGAGACCCGCGACGAAGTAGAGGTCGACCAGTTGGCAGATCATGATCGTGATCATGCCGACCACGATCGGAGGCGCCATGGTCAATATGTGGCTCACGATGGAGCCGCGCGTGAGGTCTTTCATTGCAATTCCATTCTCAAATCCAGTCTCAATATCAACTCGGCGCGTGGCTGAAGAACATCAGCCCATCAGCCACGCGCCCTTGCATCATTCCGCCGCGACCTCGCCGAACTCGGTCGCCTGACGCTCGAACAGACCGCGGTAGATACCGCCGGGACGCACGGCAAGCACCTCATGCGTGCCCTGCTCGACGATCTTGCCGCGATCGAACACCAGGATGCGGTCCATGCTGCGTACGGTCGACAGCCGGTGCGCGATCACGATCGCGGTGCGGCCCTTCATCAGCCGCTCCATCGCCTGCTGGATCAGCGCCTCGGATTCCGAATCGAGGCTCGAGGTCGCCTCGTCCAGGATCAGGATCGGCGCATCTGCCAGGAAGGCGCGCGCCAGCGCGACGCGCTGCCGCTCGCCGCCCGACAGCTTGACGCCGCGCTCACCCACCAGCGTGCCATAGCCTTTCGGCAGCCGCATGATGAAGTCGTGCGCATTGGCAAGCCGCGCCGCCTGCTCGATCGCATCCCCGCTGGCACCGGGCCGGCCGTAGGCGATGTTCTCCGCCAAGGTGCGATGGAACAGGATCGGCTCCTGTTGCACGATCGCGATCTGGCTGCGCAACGATTGCTGCGTCGCCTGCGCGATGTCCTGACCATCGATCAGGATCTTGCCGCCGGTGACGTCGTACAGCCGCTGCACCAGCTTGACGAAGGTGGTCTTGCCGGAGCCGGAGCGTCCGACCAGGCCGACGCGCTCGCCGGCGTCGATGTCAATCGACAGTCCGTCATAGAGCGGCAGGCGATGGCCGCCATAGTGGAACGTGACGTCGTCGAACACGATGCGGCCGCCCTGGATGTCGATCGGCACGGCGCCTTCCGCATCGACGATGCCGAGCGGCTCGTCATGGATCTGCACCAGCTCCTCCATGTCGTTCACCGAGCGCTGCAGATTGTTGATGTGCATGCCGACGTCGCGCAGATAGGCGTGGATGATGTAGTAGCTGGTCAGCACATAGGTGACGTCGCCCGGCGTGGCGTGGCCCTGCGCCCACAGCAGGATCGCACCGCCGATCACCGAAGCGCGGAAGCACAGCAGGACGAGGAGCTGCGCCGTCGAGGTGTGGTTGTAGCGGAACCAGGTCCGCCGCACCCGGCGCCGCCAGCGGCTGATGACGCCGTCGAGCCGGATGTCCTCGCGCCTCTCGGCGCCGAACGACTTCACCACCGCGTTGCAGGTCAAGGCATCGGCCAGCGTGCCGCCGACCTTGGTGTCCCAGGCGTTGGAGACGCGCGCGGCGGGCGCGACGTAATGCACCTGGAATAGCATGGTCATCGCGACATAGATCACCGACCCGATCGCGATCACGGCACCGAGCTGCGGCCAGTGCATGCCGAGCAGGATCATCGAGCCGACCAGCACGATGAACGACGGCAGCAGCGCCATCAGGATGGTGTCGTTCAGCAGATCGAGCGCCCACATGCCGCGCGTGACCTTGCGCACGGTGGAGCCCGCGAATGAGTTGGCGTGCCAGTCGGTCGAGAAGCGCTGCACCCGCATGAAGGCCTGCTGTCCGACATCGGACATGGTCTTCAGCGTGAACGGCACGATGGTCTGGATGCCGACCAGCCGCAGCAGCAGCGAAAGCGCGCCGAGGCCGACGATGGCGCCGAACGCCAGCATCGCCGCATGGCGTGCGGCTGCATCGGTGGCGCCCGCGGTCAGCGCGTCGACCAGATGGCCGGAAAATACCGGCATGAACAGGTCGGCCGCGGTCGCGCCGAGGAATCCGGCAGTCACCGCCGAGGCGCGGAATGGTTGTTCCAGCCAATGTCGGAACACGAATGGCAGCACAATCCGGATCGCTGCCGGTCGCTTGGACGTCAGAGAGGTCATGGTTCGCTCCAGCCACGCATGCGCTGCGCCGGCTGGCTCCATCTGAGGCGACGCGCGGACGGAATCCGGCCGCAAGCGTCGCTGAAAACAATCGGTAAGGTGTTGGGAAGCTTGGATGATCGGGCATCGAGCCCGGTCAGCGCTGGGACCTAGTGCGCGAGAGCGCCCAGCAGCAACGAACGCGGGCGCACGGTCTGCGAAACAAACGACATCATGTGCATCTCCCCGGTTCGTGAAACGATGGCGCTGCTTATAAATGCATCACGCGCGCTTGGCAAGATGACATCCGCGTGAGTGCGTCAATGTGTCGATCATGCAACGCTGTTCACGCAACCGGGCGCACACTGTGCGCGTTGTCGGTGCGATCAATGCGCGTCGCCGCCGCCTGCGGTCATCGGCGGCGGCTTGTTGACGAACAGCACCAGCAGGCTGAGCGCGACATAGAACAGCGACAGCATGAAGAATGCGTCGCCATAGCTCATCACCTGGGCCTGGCGGTGCACGAGCTGCGAGAGCTGTTTCATCGCCATGGTGGCGGCATCGCCCATGCCTTGCAGGCGCTGGGTGAAATTGTTCAGGGTCTCGACCGCGTTGGCATTGCCCCAGGTCACGCGGTCCTGCAATCGCGAAATATGCAGATCGGTCCGGTCGTTCAGCACCTCGTTGATGACGGCGAGCCCGACCGCGCCGCCGAGGTTGCGCATCAGGTTGAACAGGCCGGAGGCATTCTTGACGCGGTCAGGCTGCAGCGTCGCGAGCGCGATGTTGTTGGTCGGCACCATCGCGCACATCATGCCGATGCCGCGCAGGATCTGCGGCACCAGCAGCTCGTAGAAATCGTACTCGCGCGTGATCCAGGTCATCTGCCAGGAGCCGAGCGCGAAGGTGACGAGACCGAAGGCGATGATGTAGCGCAGATCAACCTTCTGCATCAGCCGCCCGACCACCGGCGCCATGAAGAACATCGTCAAGCCCGAGATGAACATGGTCTCGCCGATCATCAGCGCGCTGTAGCCGCGAATCTCGGCGAGGTAGCGCGGGTAGACATAGGTGAGGCCATACAGCCCGATGCCGACGCAGAATTGCAGCACGCAGCCGACCGCGAAGTTGCGGTTGGAGAAGGCATAGAGATCGACGATCGGCTCCTCCGCGGTCAGCACGCGCCAGAAGAAGGCGATCGCCGAGACGAAGCAGACCGCGGCGCAGATCGCCACCGAAGTGTCCTGAAGCCATTCATATTGCGGGCCTTCTTCCAGCACATATTCGAGCGAGCCGAGGAAGCCGCCCATGAAGATCAGGCCCCACCAGTCGAAGCGCTCCAGCAGCGCGAAGTTCGGCTGGTCGAAATCGACCAACGCCAGCACGCCGATGGTGATGATGATGCCGGGCACGATGTTGATGAAGAACAGCCAGTGCCAGGACATCAGGTCGGTGATGTAGCCGCCGACGGTCGGGCCCACGGTCGGAGCCAGCGTCGCGACCAGGCCGATGATCGGCGCCACGATGTAGAATTTGGAGCGCGGGAAGATCGTATAAGCCGAGGCGAACACGGTCGGGATCATGCCGGCGCCGAGAAAGCCCTGCAGCGCGCGCCACAGAATCATCTGCTCGATCGACGAGGCGAAGCCGCACAACAGGCTCGACACCGTGAAACCGATCGCCGAGATCGCGAACAACAGCCTGGTGCCGAGCGCGCGCGACAGGAAGCCGGACAGCGGGATCGCGATCACCTCGGCGATCAGATAGGCAGTCTGCACCCATGACACTTCGGTCGACGACGCCGACAGGCCGGCCTGGATCTCGGTCAACGACGCCGAGACGATCTGGATGTCCAGGATCGACATGAACATGCCGAACACCATGATGATGAAGGCAAACAGCCGCTTCGGCTGGATGCGCTCGGACTCCGGCGCGCCGGTCATCATCGAAGGCGAGGCAGTGGTCGCGTCGGCCATGGACTCATCAGGCTCCGAGCCTCGGACCGCGTCCGAGGCTTCAAGGCATCACTGCGGATGGATCATCATCGGCGCGTCGAGGTCGGTATCGGCGTCGGCATCGGCCGCGCCCTCCCGCGTGTCGACCGTGGTGTAGACCGACATGCCGGCGCGCAGCATGCCCTGCTTCGCGACGCTGTTCGGCACCCGGATGCGGACCGGCAGGCGCTGCACGATCTTGGTGAAATTGCCGGTGGCATTGTCGGGCGGCAGTAGCGTGAACACCGAGCCCGCCGCCGGCGAAATGCTGTCGACGACGCCGGTGAACTTGCGGAAGCCGTAGGCGTCGACCTTGATCGTCACCCGCTGGCCGGGACGGATGCGCTTGAGCTGGGTCTCTTTGTAGTTGGCATCGATGAAGACGCCGTCGAGCGGCACCACATTGCCGAGCCGTTGCCCGACATTGATGTAGTCGCCGGTGTTGACGAGGCGGTTGGAGAAGGTGCCGTCGACCGGTGCGCGGACGTTGGTGAATTCGAGATCGCGCTCGGCCTTGGCGAGCTGGGTCTGCAACTCGGCGAGCTGGGCGCGGGCCTCGGCCTGCTGCGCCTTGGTCACCTCGACATTGTCCTTGGCCGCATCATAGGCCGCCTGCGCGGACCGCACGCTGGCTGCGCCCTGGTCGCGGCCGGCTTCCGAGACTTCGAAGGTGGCGCGCGAGGCAAAGCCCTTGGTGCTCAGCGCCTGCTGGCGGTCGAAATCGAGATCGGCACGCTTCAGGCCGGCCTGCGCCGACACCAGCTGCGCCTGCGCCTGCTCGACCGAGCTCACCGCAGCCGCGACCTGGCGGCCGATCCGATCGATCGTCGCCTGCTGGGTCGCGATCCGTGTGCGGGCAGCGTCGACCGCGATGCGATAGTCGCCGTCATCGATCCGGAACACCACGTCGCCGGCGCGTACCAGCGTATTGTCGCCGGGCAGGATCGCCGCGATGTGGCCCGCGACGCGCGCGCCGAGCATGGTGTTGTTGGCGCGGACATAGGCGTCGTCGGTCGAGATATAGAAGCGTCCGACCAGCACGTAATAGGTGGCATAGCTCGCAGCGGCGAGCGCCAGCAGGCCGATCACACCGATCATCACGAATTTGCGCTTGCTGGATTTCGGCGCCGGCGCGGCGGGAGATGCGGTCGGCTGCTCGGGCGTAGAAGCGGGCGGCGCCTCGGCGGGACGCCTGGCCTCGTCAGCCCGGCCCTGCTCTCCGAGATCGCCGGATGCGTCGCGCGCCATCGCGTCCTCGGCCATCTCAGGCTCGGACCGAACAATGCGTGCAGCCTGGTCTCGTGCTGCGGCCATAGCCGAGGCTCCCCATAAAAAATCTCGACGCCCGCAGTGGCGAAATAAGGGCCGTGCGGCGCATCGTCACTCCCACCAATATCATTGACCGAACGGTTCGGTCAATCTATATTCCCGTCCCATGGATTATAAGGCTTCGATTCTTCGCGTGCGCATTTTCGGTTGAGTTCTTTCGCGAGAAGCTAAATCAATGGTTGCAGCACCCCGAACCACCCTCCACGCCATCGGCGAGGAGGAATCCTCGAAACGCCGCCAGATCCTGGACGGCGCCCGCAAGGTATTCCTGGAGCTCGGCTTCGATGGCGCCAGCATGGGCGAGATCGCCCGCGCTGCCGCCGTCTCCAAGGGCACGCTCTATGTCTACTTTCCGGACAAGGCCGGGCTGTTCGCCGCGATCGTCGAGGAGGAGAAGCTCGAGCAGGGCAGGGTTGATTTCAACTTCGATCCGGCGCGCGACGTCGACACCACCCTCCCCGAATTCGGCCGCGCCTATATCGCGCTGCTGTGCCGGCCGGGCGGCGGCTCGGCGATCCGCACCGTCATGGCGATCGCGGAGCGGATGCCCGAACTCGGCAGCCAGTTCTACACCCACGTCATCGCCTACACGGTGGACCGCTTTGCCACCTATCTGGAGGCGCGTGGGGCACTCGGCGAGCTGGAGATCGATGATTATCAACTCGCGGCCTGGCAGTTCATGCATATGTGCCAGGCCTCGCTGTTCCAGGCGTTCATCTTCCAGGCCAGTCCGTCGCCATCGCCGGAGCGGATCGCGACCGTCGTCGACAGCGCGACGCGGGTGTTCTTCGCGGCGTACCGGCCGAAGGCGAAGTAGCACACCCGCTCCTCTGCGTCCGACTTGCGCTAGACCGCCTCTGTCGTTCTGAGGAGCGACGAACGCGTGTCTCGAAGAATACGCGAGAAGCCGCTTGGGCGCATATCCGCGATCTCGCGACATGATCTGTCCGAAGTTTTGCATTTCGTTTCGCGCTCTCTTCACAGAGGGCGCAGGGAAAGCCGGGTGCCGATCGCACCCATGGGCCCCGTGCAAAAGGTAGAAAGCACGGGGGTAGGACCACAGGTGTAACCGGGAACAACCCGGCTTTCCCTGCGCGATGGGCTACGGCTTACTTCGTGCTCTCCCCGGCGAGACTTGGCTTGTTTGTCACCGTCTCCGCAATGCGCACCGCGCAATTCGAGAGACACCTGCCACTGGGGCGTCAGGACCACACGACTTCACCGTCCGCTTCTTGCGCATTCGTCGACTGCGCAATCCACGTCCACCGCATCTCGACCCACGTTCGTGACGACCGCGAAGCGCCCCTCGTGTCGGGCGAGACGGGTCATTCATACACTGAGTTGGGCTACTGATAAACCGAAGTATTTTTCCACCGGGGGATTGACGCGTTTCGCTGAGTTGCCCGTCGTGTCGATTGAGCAACACGTGTCGAGCGGAAGATGCCGAGCGTCCCCGTCCAGCCTCGCTTGACGGCCGAGGTATATTTCGATATTCGTTGAAATATGAAAATAACAGATGCTGTCGCTGCGCTGGCCGCGCTCGCACAGGACAATCGGCTCGATGTATTCCGCCTGCTGGTGCAGGCGGGCCCCGGCGGGATGCCAGCCGGCGCCATAGCCGAGGCGCTCGACCTTGCACCCAACACGCTGACCTTTCACTTCGATCGGCTACGAACTGCCGGCCTGGTGACGGTACGTCGCGAAGGCCGTTCGATGATTTACGCCGCGCGGTTCGAGACCATGAACGATCTGCTCGCCTTCTTGACCGAGAATTGTTGCGGCGGCGCTCCCTGCGCGCCCGCCAGTACCTGTAAACCTGCGCGCAAGCGCGTCAAAACGCCGGCTTGAAAGGAAATGCCATGAAGCGCCTGCACGTTCACGTCTCCGTCGAGGATATCTCGAAGTCGGTTGGCTTCTATTCGGCGCTGTTTGCATCCAAGCCTTCGGTACTCAAGACCGACTATGCGAAATGGATGCTGGAGGATCCACGGGTGAATTTCGCGATCTCGACCCGTGGCCGACAGCCCGGTCTCGATCATCTCGGCATTCAGGTTGAGAACACGGAAGAGCTGCATGAAGTCTACGCGCGGTTGCGGGACGCCGGCGGCGACATCATTGAGCAGGGCGAGACTGCCTGCTGCTATGCCAACTCGGAGAAATCCTGGATCGACGATCCGGCCGGCATCGCCTGGGAGACGTTCCATACCACCGGCGAGAGCACGACCTATGGCGACGGGACGGGTGAGAACCGCGCACGCGTCGCGCATGAGAAGGCGGTCGCTTGCTGCGCGCCGAAGCCGGAAGCCAAATCCTCCGCCTGCTGCTGACGGACAGGCATGATGGACGTCATCATCTATCACAATCCGGAGTGCGGCACGTCGCGCAACACACTGGGCATGATCCGCAATGCCGGCATCGAACCGCACGTGATCGAGTACCTGAAGACACCGCCGTCGCGGGCGCTGCTTCAGCAATTGATTGTGCGGATGGGAATCCCGATACGCATGTTGCTGCGTGAAAAGGGCACGCCGTTCCCAGAGCTTCGGCTCGGAAATCCGGAGCTTTCGGATGACGATCTGCTGGACGCCATGATGGCGCATCCGATCCTGATCAACCGCCCGATCGTCGTGACGCCGCACGGCGTGAGGCTGTGCCGACCATCGGAGCAGGTCATCGCCCTCCTCCCACCGCAGCGCTCCGACTTCGTCAAGGAGGACGGCGCGCGGATTGCCGCGGCGGACCGTCAGGCAAGCTGATGCCGTCGCGTGGCCGCCAGCTCGTCGCCGAATCGCTCGGCACGATGCTGCTGCTCACGGCCGTCGTCGGCTCCGGAATCATGGCCGACAAGCTCGCGGACGGAAACATCGCGCTCGCTTTGCTATGCAACACGATTCCGACGGGCGCCATCCTCGTCGTCCTCGTCCTGATCTTTGGACCAATCTCCGGAGCACACTTCAACCCGGCCGTGACGCTCGCATTTGCCTGGCGCGGCGAGGTATCCCGGACCACAGCCTGCACCTACGTCGCTGCGCAGGTTGCCGGCGGCGTCGCCGGAGTATGGCTTGCGCATGCGATGTTCGAGCTTTCGATACTGCAACTCTCGCTGACCCAACGCGTGGGCCCGGGTCAGTGGCTCGCGGAGGCGGTGGCAACATTCGGCCTGCTGCTGGTGATCTTCGGATGCACCGCGCGAAACGCAGCAGCGACGCCCTACGCCGTCGGGCTCTATATCACATCGGCCTACTGGTTCACCGCCTCGACATCGTTTGCCAATCCCGCAGTGACAGTCGCTCGCGCGCTCTCCAACACGTTCGCGGGTATCGCACTCAATGGAGTCGCCGGATTCATCATGGCCCAGTTGCTGGGCGCCGCGCTTGCGACCGCATTGTCCGGCTGGCTATGGAACGAGAACAATCAAGCCGCCTGACGAATGCCGTCAGGCGGCCGACATGATGTTTGCGCATGATCTTTTCGGAAAACCACTTCGCAGTTCTCCGGATCATGCTTTAGTTCGCCGCCGCGTTGACCTTCGGCGCCGCGACGTTGTCCTGCTCCAGCTCCTCGGGCAGTCCGGCGAAGCGACGCAACGCTTTTGCCATCTTCACCCGGCCGCCGACGCCGGTGATGATGACGTCGACCATCACGAACGACGAGTGGAAGTGGCCGTTGCCCTTGAGCTGCTCGACCTTGACGCCAGCCTTGGCGAGCGCGTCGCCATAGGCATTGCCCTCATCACGCAGCGGATCGAATTCCGCGGTGGCGATGAATGCCGGCGGCAGGCCTTCGAGCTTGCCGCGCAGCGGTGCTGCGCGCGGATCGGTGCGATCGGCTGGCGAGCAGTACAGGTCCCAGAACCAGAACATCAGCCCGCGGGTCAGGAAATAGCCGATCGCGTTCTCGATATAGGACGGACGATCATAGGTGCTGTCGGTCACCGGACAGATCAGGAGCTGGCCCGCGATCTCCGGCCCGCCGCGATCGCGCGCAAGCTGGCAGGTGACGGCCGCGATGTTGCCGCCGGCGCTCCAGCCCGCGACCAGCACCGGCCCTGCCCTGCCGCCGAGCTCGGCGGTGTGGGCCGCGATCCAGCGGGTCGCCGCATAGCCGTCCTCGGCCGCCGCCGGGAAGCGATGCTCGGGCGCGTGGCGATAGCCGACGCTGACGATGATCATGCCGGTGCGCCGGCACAGGTCGCGGCAGAACGGATCGTCCGACAGCTCGTCGCCGAGCACCCAGCCGCCGCCGTGGAAATACACCACGATCGGATGCGGCCCCGGCGTCGCCGGCCGGTACAGCTTGTACGGCAGCGGGCCGTCGGCGCCCTGCAGCACGCCGGTGCCGACCTCGCCGACCGGCCGTCCCGCCGGACGGCCCTTGTTGAACTCGGCGAGGAAATCGCGCGCGCCCTGCGCGCCCATCGTCTCGATCGGCGGCAGGTTCATCCCGCCGAGCATGTTCAGCACCAGTCGCACATCCGGTTGCAGGCGCACGACCTCGCCGTCATTGCACTGCGCGGTGACACCGGGGCCCGAGAGCCTGAAACCGAGCATGCCGCGGCCGACGACCTCGTCGCAGATGCTGCGATATGGCCCGACACCGCCGGTGTAGGGCATCACGCCCTGCGGCTTGCCGGGCACGTTGGCGCCCGTGTACCAGGTGTTGGCGAGCCGGTGCAGCGTCAGCGTCGCGCAATCGGCCATGTGGCGCTCCCAGCCGGCCTGCGCGGTCTCGGTCGCCTCCATCGTGGTGAAGCCGGCGTCGCGCAGCGCGGCGATGCGCTCGACCACCCAGTCGACATGCTGCTCGATCGACACCGCCATGTTCGACAGCACCGACGGGCTGCCGGGGCCGGTGATCATGAACAGATTGGGGAAGCCCGCGACGGTGACGCCGAGATAGGTCTGCGGTCCATGCGCCCAGACATCGGACAGCGACTTGCCGCCGCGCCCGGAGATCGGATGCACTGCCATGATCGCGCCGGTCATCGCATCGAAGCCGGTGGCGAACACGATGACGTCGACATCGAAGCTGCGCTTGTCGGTCACGATGCCATTCGCGGTGATCGCCTTGATCGGCTCCTGCCGCAGATTCACCAGCGTCACGTTCGGACGATTATAGGTCGCATAGTAGTTGGTATCGAGGCAGGGCCGCTTGGCGCCGAACGGATGATCGTGCGGGGCCAACGCCGCCGCCGTCTCCGGATCCTTGACCGCGGCCGCGATCTTCTCGCGGATCAGGTCGGCGACCAGCCTGTTGCCGTCAACATCGACGGCCTGATCGGCCCAGAGCTGGCTCAGGATGTGGACGAGATCGCCCGCCGCCCACGCCTTCTCGAAGCGCTCGCGGCGCTCGGCATCGCTCAGCTGCCAGCTCACAACCGTCTGCTGCGGATACGGTACGCCGGCCATCGACTGGCGCGCCTGCTCGCGATAGGCCGCGCGATCGCTCTCGAAGAACGTCTTGCGATCCTCAGGTGCCGGGCCGTTGCCCGCCGGCAATGCGAAATTGGGCGTGCGCTGGAATACGGTGAGTTGCGCGGCCTGCTCGGCGATCAACGGGATCGACTGGATGCCCGACGATCCCGTCCCGATCACGGCGACGCGCTTGCCCTTGAGGTCGACGCCCTGATGCGGCCAGCGGCCGGTGAAATAGATCTCGCCCTTGAAGTTCTTGACGCCGTCGATCTCCGGCGGCTTCGGCGACGACAGGCAGCCGGTCGCCATGATGTAGTAGCGGCACGAGACGTTGGCGCCATTGTTGGTCGCGATCAGCCAGCGTTCGCTCGCATCGTCCCACGTCGCCTGCGTGACCTTGGTGCCGAACCTGATGTCGCGGCGCAGATCGTAGCGGTCGGCGACGAAGCCGAGGTAGCGCAGGATCTCCGGCTGGGTCGCGTATTTCTCCGACCAGGTCCATGCCCGATCGAGCTCGGGATCGAAAGTATAACTGTAGTCGATGGTCTGGATGTCGCAGCGCGCGCCGGGATACCTGTTCCAGTACCAGGTGCCGCCGACATCGGCGCCCTCTTCGAGCGCAACGGCCGAGAGGCCCGCCTTGCGCAGACGATGCAGCAGATAGAGACCGGCGAAACCGGCGCCGACGACGGCGACGTCGACTTGCTGCGTGGTCCCGCTGTGCGTGGAGTCCGAAGCGCGTGCTGCAACTGCTGCGTCTGGCATGCCAATCCTCCCGTATGTTTTGATTTGACGGAAGGCTAGTCCTGCGTTTTCAGTTTGTCATCACGACAAACGCAATCCGAGGTCGCCGCAATTGTGACACGCGCGGCCTGGAACGAAACGCGCAGCGCGTAGACGCAAGTGGCTTGGCCGCGGGCCAAGTTGCGGGAGCCGCCGCTGGCACCCGATCCGCTTTCCCGTGCTTGCGAGCAGGAGGCCGCGCAAATGCGCGCCCGATGACAGACTCTGCCAAGCAATCCGGTGGCGCCGCATCTGTGCGATATTGCTTTGCTGCCCTCAGGCGCCGACAGGAGGCGCGCAGGAATTGCCGTCCAATGCAGCTCTCCCGAGGCCCCAACGGTTTAGGTGGATTTGCGCCATGGCAGCAGCATCGACACACGCTCTCGATAGCGGCGATATTCGTCACCGAAGACGCCGATCAGGTCGCGCTCCTCCAGCCAGATGCCGACGAAGATGTATGTCGTCGTCACCGCCGAGAACAACAAATGGCCGACGGACATGGTCGGCGCCGCCCAGAAGGCGATGATGAATCCGAGATAGATTGGATGCCGCACGAAATGATAGAATAGCGGTGTACGAAAGCGCGGCGCCGGCATCTCGCGGCCGACCAGATTGACCGCTACTTGGCGCAGTCCGAACAGCTCGAAGTGATTGATAAGAAACGTCGAGGTCAACACGATCAGCCAGCCGACGAATGACAGGCAAGTCATTGCCGTCGCAATACGCGCGTCGCTGATCTGCCACACCACCTGCGGCATTGGCCGCCATTGCCAGAACAAGAGCGCGAGCGCCAGGCTCGCCAGCAGGACGTAAGTGGTGCGTTCGACGGGAGGAGGAACGAATCTTGTCCACCATCTCTTGAACTGCGGACGCGCCATCACGCTGTGCTGAACGGCGAAGATGGACATCAGCACCAGATTGACGATGAGCGCCACCGTCGTCGGTCCTGTCGATCCGCTGTCGATCGTCTTTGGCACCAGCAAATTTTCGACGAAACCGATGGCGTAGAGGAATGTGACGAAGAATACGACGTAGGCGACGACGCCATAGAGGAACGCGATAATTCGTCCGACGACGTTGCCTCGATCCGTGTCGGCGTTCTGGATAATCTGGGTCATGGTCTCCTCCATCGGGAGCAAAGGGATTGCGATTTGGAAAGCGCGCAGCATGACCAGGCCGGGACCGAAAAGCCTTGTCCGGTCCTTGATTTTTCCGTGAGATAGGCGTGATTATTTCGCGAGCCGGTTGACTTGGCAGGCAGCAGGACGGCGACGTGTTATTTCGATTTTCGGATCATCGACTTGATACCGACCTTCGGGAGCTGCGCCGCGGCACCGAGGCTGTTGCCGTGGAACCGCAAGTGTTCGACCTGCTGGTTTACCTGGTGGAGAACCGCGATCGCGTCGTCAACAAGGACGATCTCCTCGCCTCGATTTGGGGCGGCCGAATTGTGTCGGATTCCACCTTGACCAGTCGCATAACCGCCGCGCGCAAGGCGATTGGCGACAGTGGAGAAGAACAAAAACTGATCCGCACCATTGCGCGCAAGGGTTTTCGCTTCGTCGGCGAGGTACACAGCTCGGAGACAGGTCAACCGGCGCGTGCCGAGCCGGCTGAGAAGGGTCACGAGCGGCCACGCCCCGCCTTGCTGCTCCCTGACCGGCCCGCCATCGCCGTATTGCCCTTCACCAACATGACCGACGATCCGGCGCAGGACTATTTTTCCGACGGCATCAGCGAGGACATCATCACCGCGCTGTCTAAGCTGCGCTGGTTCTTTGTCATCGCGCGCAATTCGTCCTTCATTTACAAGGGCAAGTCAGTCCACATGAAGCAGATCGCCGACGAGCTTGGCGTCGGTTATGTGGTCGAAGGCAGCGTGCGTAAGGTCGGCGATCGTGTGCGGATCACGGTGCAGCTCAACGACGCGACGACCGGCAGTCACGTCTGGGCCGAGCGCTATGATCGCGACTTGGCCGACGTTTTCGCGGTGCAGGACGAGATCACCGAAGCGATCGTGGCGGCGATCGAACCGCAGCTCTTTGCCGCGGAGAATTTTCGTGCCAGACGCAAGCCCCCGGACAGCATGGATGCCTGGGACCTCGTGATGCGAGCGCTGTCGCATTACTGGCGGGTGACGCGTCAGGACAATCTGGTCGCGCAGGCCTTGCTGGAGAAAGCGATCGCGATCGATCCAAACTACGGGCAAGCGTTGGGGGTGCTCGCCACGAGCTATATGTTTACCGCTCATATGGGCTGGCAGGAAATGGCTCCGGCAACGGAAATCTCGGAGCGGCTGGCCAAAGCCGCAATTCGCGCCGACAGCGAGGATCCGTGGGCTCACAGTGCCCTGGGTTATGCCTATCTCTTTGTTCGCCGCTTCGACGATTCATTGGCGGAACTTGAACTGGCGTTGCGGCTCAATCCGAACTTCGCATTTGCGCAGGGGATGTTCGGCCTGTCGCTGTGCTATAGCGGCCGCTGGGAAGAAGGCGATCTGGCCGCAGGGCGCGCGCTGCGGCTGAGCCCGCGCGATCCGTTTTCAGCTGTCTACTGTGGCATTGCTTCCTACGCCCAATTTCTCGGCTGCAACTATGATGAGGCGATGAGGTTCGCGCGTGAAGCCGTCCGTCAGCGCGATGATTTCGTTGGTGCGCACCGGGTGCTGACCGCGGCCGCGGGTATGGCCGGACAAGGCGATGTGGCCAAGTCCTCCTTGCAAGAGCTTCGACGCGCGCAGCCCAACATCTCGCTAGCCTGGATCGCGAGCCAAATGCCGATCAAGCTGGACGCAGACCGCCAGCGCTATCTGGAGGGCTTTCGCCGCGCGGGACTGAATTGACTGCTGCGGATGCGGAGTGGACGTCCAAGTCCGTCCGGCACCAGATGTCATCGGTCAGTCGAGCAGAGCTCAGACACGTGTGGCTCGGCCGCGAGCGGATCTGCACGAGGCGCCGCTTGTTCTCGGTTGCGGACCGAGGACAGAGAATTGAGTTATTGGACCTCGGCCACCTTCGGTCCGGATGACGGCATCTGCGCGTTGGTTGCCGAGGGCCGGTTCGGCGGCGATGTCTGGTCAGGCGATCGCAGCGCGGCGTCGGGCGCTGGCTGGGATGGTCGACGAGCCGAGGTTGCCGGGAGCACGATCACTTTCGCGCCGACCTTCACCCGATCATAGAGGTCCGAGACGTCCTCATTGGTCAGCCGGATGCAGCCGGACGACACCCGCTTCCCGATCGTATCGGGCTTGTTGGTGCCGTGAATTCGATATTCGGTATCACCCAGATACATCGCCCGGGCGCCGAGCGGGTTGGTGGGACCGCCCGCCATGAATCGTGGCAGATAGGGCTGACGCACGAGCATCTCGGCAGGCGGGCGCCAATCCGGCCATTCCGTCTTGCGGGCCACGGTCTGTTCACCGGACCATGTGAAACCTTCTCGGCCGACACCGATGCCGTAGCGCATCGCCTGGCCGTCGTTCAGGACGAGATAGAGGAATGTGTTTCCGGTATCGATGATGACGGTGCCGGTCGGTTGGCGACTGGCGTAGTCCACCACCTGCCGAGCAAATCTTCCGGGACCATCAGCGGCTTTGGGCGGCTCGACCAGAGGCGCCGGGGCCGGGGCTGGAACCGACACCGGTGCCGCGACCGGAGCCGGAACTGAGGCTGCGACACGAACCGGAGTTGATATGTGAGCTGGCGTTGACGGCGCCGCAGCCTGCTGCGCGGACGGCTTGCGTACCGGTTGAACGCTGGCCGGACGAGACAGCAAACCGTACCCCAGGGCGGCAGCGGCGATGACGCCAACTGCTACTCGTCCAGCCACCGGGAGCGCGAGCGCTTCTGTCTTTCCACGTTTTGCCCGCTTGGCCATATCTTTCCCCGGATTGCTCTATCCGGCGGAGGTAACCAGCAGATTTTAATAAACTCCGAACCGATTTTGCCCAGGCAGGAAATCGCCAAGCGTCGTTAACGCCAACTCTTGCCCGGAAGATTGAGGGCCTCAGATCGACCGCATCAATCCGCCATCGACGCGGATGTTCTGGCCGGTGATGTAGCCCGCGCCGTCGGAGACGAGGAAGGCGATGGTCGCGGCGATCTCCTCCGCCTTGCCGTAGCGCTTCATCGGCACGCTGTCGCGGCGTTCGCCGGTTTCCGGCAGGCTGTCGATCCAGCCCGGCAGCACGTTGTTCATGCGGACATTGCTGGCGGCGTAGCTGTCGGTGAACAGTTTGGTGAACGCGGCGAGCCCGGCGCGGAACACGGCCGACGTCGGAAACATCGCGCTCGGCTCGAACGCCCAGGCCGTGGAGATGTTGACGATCGCCCCCGACTTCTGCGCCTGCATGTGAGGCGCGACCAGACGCGTCGGGCGGATCACATTCATCAGATACACGTCAAGGCCGGTGTGCCACTGCTCATCGGTCAGTTCTAAGACGCCGGCGCGCGGGCCATGGCCGGCGCTGTTGACCAGGGCGTCAATGCGGCCCCAGCGCGCCATCACGCCGTCGACGGCGCGCTTCAGATCGTCGTTCGACTGGTTCGAACCGGTGAAGCCGATGCCGCCGAGTTCGCCGGCCAGCGCCTCGCCCTTGCCGGACGACGACAGGATCGCGACGCGAAACCCATCGGCGGCCAACCGCCGCGCCGCCGCCGCGCCCATGCCGCTGCCGCCCGCAGTGACGAGTGCGACCTTCTCCGAAGCCATGATCTGATATCCCTGTTGATGACGAAACTAACATCTATCATCAGGAATTGCGCGGCGCGACACCCGGCGAGCGGAGCTACTTGCGGAACACCTGCTTTGACTCGGCTTCGAACCTGGCGACAGGCCGGTCCATCTGCCACAGTTCGATATCGTGATGATCGACAAGACGGCTGGCCGACGTGATCGCCGCATCGTCGTCGCTGCAATCCATGTTGACGACGCCGATCGATCGGCTGTGCGGTCCAACGATATAGGCGCGGTAGGTCGTCATCTTCGTTCTCCGGCTGCCGCGGATGTCGTCCGCAGGAATACCCGGCGCGAACATGAGCACGAGCGCGTATGAATGCGAGATGGGTTGCTTCGTGATCTTATAGAGATGGAATAAGCGCCTGCTGCGTACCCTGGCACCACGCAAGGGGCCGATCAAAAAGCGCTCAGGCCTGTGCGCCGCCCTTGACCAGCTTCGCCACGGCCGCGACCAGTTCGTCCGGCGAGAACGGCTTGTTCAACAGCACGCTATCCGGCACGCCCCGGGTCGGCCACTCGTCGCCGCCGCCGCCGGTGATATAGAGCACCGGGAACGACGGATCGATCTCGCGGGCACCACGCGCCACACGCCAGCCGTCGAGCCGGCCGAGCAGGCGGATATCGGTGACGAGTGCGCTGTATTTGGTGCGAAACGCCTTCAGCAGCGTCAACGCCTCCTCGCCGGAGCCCGCGATCGCCGGCTCATAGCCGCCATCCCTCAGGGCGTCCTCGACCATCATCTGAAGATCACGATCGTCTTCGATGACGAGAATGATCGGCGCGTCTTGCAAAGCTATCCCCCAGAAATCAGCCGGGTGCGCCCGGCTCAGCGAGCATATGCAACAAGAAAATGGCTACCGTTTGCACGGCGCCACCCAGTAAAAATACGGGTATCAGACGCGTCCTATTCGTCGGCGAATTCGTCTTCTTCGCTGCCCCCCGCTTTACCCCGCGGAGCCGGCTTTCTGCCGCCAAGCGATCCTGTGACATAAGGTTCGCGCGTTGCATAGGGGTTACGTCCGCCGCCAGCGCGCGCCGCGACCTCCTCGCCGGAGACGGCGGCCGGCTGGCAGATCAATCGCCGGCTGGCCCGGCGCATCAGGTCTACATGGATGTGGTCGTAGTGGTAGACATTGGAGCCCGGCGCCAGCACCGTGGTGAAGTGCTGGCAGGCAGCGGCCTGCACGTCGCGCAGGAAACCCTGCTCTTCCGGCAAGCCCTTCCAGCCATCCTTCACCGTGATGCGGCGACCGTCGGCGAGCGTGAACGCCGCGATGTCGAGCGCATTGCCGAAGGCGTGCTCGGAGATATGCGCGTGCGAATTGCCATTCATGCCGCGGCAGGAATAGGCCGAGATCTGCTTGATCTCGACGACGCGCGCACCGAACCAGCGCTGCGCGGCCGGCTGCACGGAATCGGCGAGCCAGCGCTCGAGCACCGAGACGATCGGACACGCCAGCGTCGCCGCCGGCTTCACCGCAACCGGGCCGACCGCCATCACCGGATTGCCGCCCGACGGACCGAGCCGTGGCGGCTGCTGCGAATAAGGCGCCGGTGAATACGGCGCGGCCGCGCCCTCACGCTGCGGATTGGAAGGCAGGCCGGGATAATAGGGTCGCTCGCCGCGCGCATCGGGCGAGCCATCGGGCGGCAGGTCGATCTCGCCCTGCTGCGGTGGCACGCCGGGCGCCGACAGCGACACCGGCCCGCTCGGCTGACTGCCATAGTTCGGCTGGCCGACGGCCTGATCGGAATATGGCCCCTGCGCGGGCGGCGGGCTCGGCTGCCGGTTGATCGGCCAACGCGGCTGATTGCCGACCGACGCCGGCGGACGCAGGCTGTCGTCGGCAAATCCGTAAGCTGAACTGGCTTCGCCGAGTGCGGCGACCTTGAGCGGGAACTCGGCGCCGCAAACGCCGGGGCCGGAGATCGGATCGATGCGGACCAGGTCGGCGCTTTCCTTGACCGCACCGGATTTCAGGCATGCGGCCTCAGCCTCGGCCCGCCACGGTTCACGCTCGGCAGTCTGGAACAGACCGCGGCCACAACCAGCCAACGACACAAGGACAAGGGAGCCGACGAGATACAAACGAACTCCACGCGTCATGGCGCGGAGGTTCTGCGAATTTGATTAAAGACTCTTCAACGCATTTCGACTGAATGATTTCAGGCGTTCTTAACCATGCGTTGGAACCGGGCGATGCGTCCTGCCCTGCGATGCCCGCGCTATTCGCCGTCGCCGGTTTCGTGACGATACAGGTCGGGCAAAAAATGCTCGAACAATCCGACCTCCTCGATGTTGTGCCGTAGCCACGCAAGCCCGTGGGCGTGATCGAAGCCGAAGCGCTGGATCAGCGGATTGATCAGCCGCATCCAACCCTCCGCAGCACCCACCAGAAGCCGATTTTCATATCGCGTGCCTTCGCTCACGCGGGTGAAGCTGTATTCCATGCACACGACGCCGCGAATACCGTGGACGGTCGGATGATGGATGAAGCCGTCTTCATCGAGCTTCTCGATGGTGGTCACGGTATCGACCGCATAGCGCGCGTTGGCGCCGAGATATTCGCGTAACCGGATCCGCGCGCCCGGACCGATCGAGCCATCAGGCAGCCGTCGCGCGTAGCTTGCATGGACGTGATCGTAAGGATGCCAGGCACGGTAGCGATTGATCCGCTTGTTGCCGACGATCACATCGCCTTCGAGATGCGAGAACCACCACACCAGCATACGCGGCGTCACGCCTTTGATGATCTGGTGGCGGATCCAGTAGGACAGCCGCCCGTCGGCCAGCCGCTCGGCGCCGCATTCGGCAGATCCCATCGGCTTCATCGGCCAGGGCACGAGCGAGGGCTCGGCCGGACGCGCGTGGCTCGCCGGATACGCTTGATAGTCGCGTTGCTCGGAAGGATCGAGGATCAGGGGCAACGAGGACATCGCGTCTTGCTCTCGGATTTAAACTATATAGCAAATACTATATCTTTTTCCAACGATCAAGCAACTGCTATACAGTTGCTTATGAGCGAAAGATCATCCGCACGGCGCGGACCGGCACCAACCAAGCACCTCGACATCCTCTGGACGGCAGTCGAGCTGTTCGGCCGGCAGGGCGTCGGACAGACCACCACCCGGCAGATCGCCGCAGCCGCCAACACCACCGAGCGAACGCTGTTCAAGCATTTCGCCAGCAAGGACAGGCTGGTCGAAGCCGTGATGCGCGAGGCCGTGATTGCGCAACTGGCGCCGGCATCCCTGAACGCGCTGCGTCAGGCGATCGGCGAAGCTCAGGACGGTCTGGTGGCCTGGCACCGATCGCTGCTGCACGAACGCATGCAGGCGACCGGCAAGGCGACCGAACTCACGCGGCTGCTGCTGGTCGAATTGCTGCGCGACGAGACCGTGCGCAAGCAATTCGGCAAGCAATGGCAGTCTGCGGCCTGGAAGCCACTCGTCGCACTGTTGGTCAAACTGCAGGGCGAGAACAAGCTGCGCACGGACCTCGACGCCGCTGCGCTCGCGCGCATGTTCCTTTCATTGAACGTCGGTCACCTGGTTGGCCGCTTCATCCTCGCGCCCGGGGCACGCTGGAACGATGAGCAGGACATCGCGGCGATTGCCGAGCTGTTCGCGCACGGTGCACGTCCGGCCAATGGCTGAACAGCAACCGTGCGCGGACCTTGTCTCCATCACCACGTATAGCGGACGACGCCCTTGCCGCCATAGGACGAGGTGACGTCGGAGAATTCGCCTTCGAAGGTGAGTGCTGCCGACCAGCCGCTGGTCCAGTTCATCGCCGCCGTCGCGGTGGTGAGGACTGCGTCGCTTGCCGGCGCCGCGCCGTTGACGACAAAGGACGCGCCGGGCAGCGACTGGAAGGTCGCGGCAACGGCGCGATCGGTGTTGTAGTCATGCGCCCAGGCAAGGCGTCCGCGCAGGCTGAGAACGCCGTCCTGTAGCGCGATCGAGCGGTCGCTGCGCACGCCGAGTTCGCTGCGCGTGGCGGTGACGGTCTTCGCCGCATAGGCCAATGCGAAGGCGCTCGAACCGGACAGCACCTGCTCGGCATAGCCGGGCAGATCGTAACTCGTGACCTGTCCGGCGGCGTAGGGCGTGAGCGCGAGTTGCCACGGCGTGATGAAGCGATAGCCGCCTTCGATCCGTCCCGACACCGCATTGGCATTGAACTGCGCGCGCAGCCGGTCGACGCCGGCGATCGTCACGGTGCGATCGGTGGTGACGTCCTGCCAGCCATAGGCCAGTGCGCCGGAGAGATAGGCCGGGCCGAATCCCTGCCGGATGAAGGCGCCGGCCTGGAACAGGTCGGAACGTCCACCGCCGAGCGCGTTGGCCACGGTGAAGTTGGTGCCGCCGCCGGCAAGTGCGAAGCCCGCGACCGTCTCGGGAGCGATCCGGTAATCCGCACCAACCGCCACACCGAAGATCCGGCTAGCGGTCGAATTCGATCCGGTGACTGTGTTGCCGTCGGTGTTCTGCCCACCGCCGAAGCCGGCAGCCCAGATGCTCCAGCGCTGCTCGAAGGTCTGCGCCGCCGGCGCCTTGCGGGAGATCGCGGCATAGGCGTCGCGCGCGCCCTTCGCACCCGACAGGCCGGTCGACGCGTAGCTCATGGCGTCGTCGGCGAATTGCGATGCGCCGCCATTGGCGGCGATGCCGCCGCCGCGGCCCTCGGCGAAGGGATCGGTCATGACGCCGAGGAACATGTTCATGGCGTCGAACGTGGTCTGCTGCGAGCCGGCGCCGAGTTCACCCGATGCCTGCGTCAGCCCCGCCGGTGCCAGCGCGCCGAACGCGGCAGCGATGCCACCGGTGCGGCTGAAGGCGCTGGCGATCGCATTGCCGACCGCAGCCTGATTGCCGTTGAGCTTCGCGGTCGCGGCAAAGTTCAGCGCGAGGTTGAGGTAGACGTTGTTGGCGTCATAGCTCAGGCTGGACGAGAAATTCGATGGCAGGTTGCTGTTGACCGGACCGCCGAACGTACCGCTGACGCCGCCGGCCGCATTGAGAATGGTGTACTGTTTCTGGAAGGTGTTGCCGGTGAAGGATGCGTTGACCGTGGCGCCGCCGAGCGTTGCCGCGCCCGTGACATTGGTGCGATCGGAAGCTACCGCCGACACTTCGACGAGATAGGTCGATGCCGCGGTGAAGGTGAGGCTGCCCTGCACCGTCAGCGTGCCGATCGAATTGCCCGGCGACAGCGTGCCGCCGTTGATCAGCAGGTTGCCGACGCTGCCATTGCCGCCGAGCGTGCCGCCGGCATTCACGGTCACCGCATTGCCCAGCGAGCCATTGACCAGGAGCGTGGCGCCGGAGCCGACGGTGGCGCCGTTCTGGTAGCTCTGCGCATCGGTGATCGTCCAGACGCCGCCCTGCACGTTGAGCACCTCGAAATTGATCACATTCGAGAGCGTGCCGGATCCCGGACCGAACAGGTTGATGGTGTCGGTGCCGACACCACCGTCGATCCGGCCTACGATGCTGGAGCCGCCGTAGAGATTGAGCGTATCGTCGCCGCCCTCCATGCTGATCGCGCGTCCGCTGTTGCCGATGATCGTGCCGTAATTGGAGAGAACGTCATTGCCTTCGCCGGTCTGGATCGCGGCGCCGTCACCGCGGATGAAGCGCGTCGAGCCGGTGCCGGTATAGGTCACGCCGTTGAGCGTGCCGACCGAACCCGGATCTGGCGTTCCGTTCTGCAACAACGTGACGCCGTTCGGATCGGGAATCGTGCCGTTGCCGATGATGGTGCCGTAATTGACGATCCTGTCGTTGTCGGCGGCAGTGCCGGTCTTGTTCTCCGAGCGGATCGCGTAACTGTTGTTGCCCACGATGGTGGCACCGGCATAGTTGACCAGATCGAGCGCCGCCGTGCCGCCGCGTGTATTGTCGGGATTGGAATCGTTGTTGACGACGATGCCTGCCGCGGCGCCGCTGATCAGGCCGTAGTTGCGGATGGTGCCGCCGCCGATCGCGAGGCCCTCGCTGTTGTTGAGCCGGCCGCCCGCATCATAGCCTTTCGCGCCGGTACCCTGCACCGTGCCGTAGTTCGTCAATGTCAGGACGAAGTCGGTATCGATGCCGTCGCCATCGCCCCGCGCCGAGGTCGAGTCGATCGCACCTGTGATGGTGCCGTAGTTGATGACGTTGGCGTTGCCGCCGGAGCCGACGCCGGCGCCGTCACGGCCGATGATGGTCGCGCCGGCGTAGTTGTTGACGGTGATGTTGCTGCCGACGTCGCCCGACGTGCCGTTCTTGGCACCCGAGATCAGCCCGCCCGCATAGTTGTTGACGGTGCCGGAATGGCCGAGTTGCAGATCGATCGCATCGGCTCCGGGCCGGTCGGCGGGGACCGGCGCCGAGTTGGCGATGATCTGTCCGTAGTTGTCGATCGTGAAGTTCTGTCCGGGACGAATCGCGTCGGCATTGTCGGCGGTGATCAGGCCGCCGGCGCGGTTGGTGATCTGAACCGTCGCGCCCGTCGAGGTGAGATTGTCGAAGTCGATCGCCTGGCCGGTCGCCGAGCGGATGGTCCCGGCATTGTCGATCGAGAACCTGCCGGTCGTGGTGCTGTTGGTCGAGCCGGAGCCGTTGATCTGGATGGCGTCGTCCGCCGACTGGATCGTCGCGCCTGATTTGTTGACGATCGACAGCGAGACGACGTTGTCGAGATTGGTGGTGGCACGGATCGCGCGCGAGCCTGCCGTCGTGGTCGCGTCGATCAGGCCCGAATTCGTGATCGTGGTGGTACCGCCGCCGATCCGCATCACGTCGCTGCCGGAAGACTTGATCGTACCGCCGCTCTCGTTGGTGATCGAGAACACCGTGGTCTTCGAGGTCGCGTTGACGAAATCGAACACCCGGCCGTTGCTGGTCGCCTGGATGGTGCCGAAATTGTCGACCGTGACGGTGCCGCTGCTCAGGCCGCCATTGATCCGGAATGCATCGTTGGCCGCGGTGAAGACCGCGCCGGCATTGTTGATCAGCGTGAGATTGCCGCTGATGGCGCTGGACGAGGTATCGATGCCGCGCGACGTCGCCGAGATCGTGCCGTTATTGGTGATGACGACGCCGGGTGATGCGAGGCCGGTCACCCAGCTGATCGCCGTGCCAGTCACCGACAGGCTGCTGCCGGCGGCGACCGAGCCGGTGTCGTTGTTGGAAACGGTCTGCGCCGTCGTGCTGTTGGGTGGTGTACTGAAACTTGCTGCAAGTGCCGGACAGGAGAACCCCAAAGACGTCGCAGACATAGCCAGCGCAAGCCGGCTTGCGCGGCTCAAAAACTCGGATTTCACGTAACGCCCCCAGTAACTTATTACCGGGATGACCCGGTCATTGCCGGGCGGCAATCTGGGTAAAGATTGTAACAACCTTACAACAAGCTGACAGATTGCCTGCGGCGCAACGACACAGCAACGTCAGGCGTGCGGCGCGGCAAGACGGCAACTGAACGGAGATTCCGACGCGCGCGGCCGGGCATCTGCGCGATGCTCGCCTCGCCGCGAAATATATTTGCCGCCTCTCCAACATCTTGATCCGATGCCAGTTTGCTTCGACTATCGCAGCGCGGCAGAGGCTGTGGACACCGAGCCGGACAGCTAGGCTGACTTTTTCGACCGGGAACTCGTTGCTAGCTTTGGCGTTAATGCGGGCAGCGTTGTGAACCAAGGGAGCGTCCCAATGGATTTCGCGAGTCCTCTGCTGAGCAAGCTGAGCATTGTGGCCGCGTACATCGCGTTCGCCTTTGTCGGCGCCATCATTCTCGGCGTGTTCTGACCCATTCGATGAGGCCCTGAAGCCCACGCCCGGCGGCTGTCCCGCCGGGCGTTTTGCGTGAGCGCGGCGAGAGACCAGCTCAAAAATTCGAGCAACTCGATCCGGTGACCCCGGCGATCGTGAAATCGTGGCAGACGAGGCCGGGATTGTCGGGATCGGGATAGCCGTCGTCGCGACGGCGCGGCTCGCGGATCGTGTGGCTGAAGCGCCAGCCACGCGCGCGCATGCAGCTCTTGTATTGCCGCGAGGTCACCGTGCCGTTCTGCGGCGTGCCGAACTGCGCATCACAATACGCGGTATCGACATGCAGCGCGTCGTCGCCGCGCCGCTGCTTCAGCATGTTGGTGTAGATGTCGTTGTCGGCGTGCGCGGCAACGACGCTGCTTGCGAGCAGCAGTGCGACCAGGCTCAGGCGTTTCATGTTGCCTCCATTGCTTGCGAGAATGGCATCGACCTCCATCGGTCGCGCGTGACGGGACATCCGGTTCGAAGGCGTTCAATTACAAATTGGACATCGACGCGTTCAGGAGCGCGGTGCGTGCTCGAGCGCTCCCTGGGTGATCACGCGATGTCGCGCATGCGAGACGCGAACCCAATCGGCACCGGTGCAGTAGAAGCTGCCGAACGCGCAGGCCTCGACCCGCATCTTGTCCGCGCCCTGCAATTCGATCGTGCCGTAATGGATGCGGTCGCGGCCCTGGTCGTAGACGCTGCCGTTCCAGCGCGCGTGCCTGCTCGGCTTCATGTTGATCAGCACCGCTTCACCGAGATCGCGCGTGGTCTTGTCGAGCGCGTAGCCGCACAGCGCCTCGCCGCAGGAACGAACGCGCACCAGGCTGTCGGTGTCGGTCTGCCAGTCGCCGACCGGACCATCGTCCGGTTCATCAACGGTCTCACGCGCGACCGGCGGCCGCGGCGCAACAGCCGGCGGCGGCTCGATCCTCATCACCCGCGGAGGCGACGGCGCCGCTGACGGCGGCGACGCGGCAGCCGGTGGCGGCGCGGCTGGTGCGGGCTTGTAGACGATGACCGATGGCGGCGCAGGAGCTCCCGCCGGTACCGGCGCGGGGACCTTGCTCGAAGATGCGGCGACAGGGATCGCTGCGGTCGGCGCCGGCTCCGGCTGGAAAGTCCGGCCAGCGCCGTCGTCGCGCCTTGATCGATCCGTCACCGAGACACAGGACAGCGCGCGGCAGCGCGTGGAATCGAGATGGATGCGGTGGCCGCCAATCGAGAACGAGATGCCCTCACCGGCGTGAGCCAAGGGCGCGGCCAGCATCAGCGCGACGAGCAGGCAGAAGCGCTTCATCGAAGTCTCCAGGATAACAGGACGAAGCTAGGAGGCGATGCGCTCACGGCGCTGTGATTTGGGTCACCGTCGCCGGGTCATGCGGTCTGGCCCGCCACCGTGATGTCGATCACAGAGGTCGGCGCCGGCGGTGCGTAGGGTCGGGGTCGATCGGTACACCCGCCGCCCAACGCCCACGGAGACCCTCATGAAGAAGCTCTTTGCGATCGCCGCGCTGCTGATGGCCAGCACATCGGCGCATGCCGGCGGCACCGGCATCACCTTCCAGATCGACGGCCAGCGCATCCATGTCGAGGCGCCGCGCAATTGCAGCGCGCTGTCCTGCATCCGCATTTCGGCGCCGGGCTACAAGGGCACGATCGGCGACATCAATCTCAAGGGCCTCGGCACGAAGTCCGATGATAATGACGATGTCGCATCGACGGCTGCGCCGCCCCCTGCGCCTGCGCCGGTTCAGGCCGCCGCACCCCAGCTCCAGCCAGCCGCGCCGGTTGCCGCCGCCGTTGCACCACCCGCACCTCCCGCCGCGCCATCCACCGTGGTTGCGACCGCGGCCGCCGCGCCGGTTGAAGCCGCGGCAGTTGCGGCGGCGCCGTCCGTGGTTGCCGCACAGCCTGCGCCGCAGCCGCAAGCTGCTCCCGTTGCCACAGCACCGGCGCCGACCGGACCGGTCGGCGTCTGGGCCACCGAGGAGAACAAGGGCAACGTCCGCGTCGAGGCCTGTGGCGCCAATCTCTGCGGCTATTCCGAGAAGACCAACGAACGCATCCTGATCAACATGAAGCCCGACGGCAGCAAGTGGAGCGGCCGCATCCACGATCCGGACTCCGGTCGCAACTACGACTCCACGATCGCGATGAAGGGCCCGAATGCGATGCGGGTGCAGGGCTGCGCCTTCGGCGGCATGTTCTGCGGCGGCCAGACCTGGAAGCGGATCAGCTGAACCGCAACCAGCATCAGATTTTTGTGGTTGCCCCGGCGGTCGCTTCATGCGGACCGCCGGACGCGCTATAAGCGGTGCTGTGTCGAGGTTGATTTGAACCTGCGGGCGGCTTGCGATGGCGATGACGGCTCTTGAACTCGGTCTGCGGGGCGCGGTGGTCGCACTGTTCCTGGTGGTTTGCGCGATGCTGCTGTTGCGCTATGCGGCAGTCCACCGCGCCGCGAGCCTCGGCGCTGCGATGGGCGCGGCCGGTGCGGCCTACGCGATTACGACGGCGCCGTTCTTTCCCGCTTCGTCATTCGGCTGGAGCTCACCATTCGTTGCCTTCGCGATGGGTTCTCCGGTCGTGTTCTGGCTGTGGGCGCGCGCGATGTTCGACGAGCGGTTTGCGCTGCGGCCCTGGCACGCGGCCGTATGGATGCTGGTCGCCGGCCTCGGCGTCGTGAGCCATGTCGTGAGCTATGGCGGCTGGGCGATGCCACCCGGTCTCGGAGCAAGCTGCGGCCGCACGCTGGCGCTGGCGACGATTGTGTTCGCGCTGCTCGGCATGGCGCAGCTACCGAAGGGATGGCGCACCGCGGTGACGACGGCGCGCGGCCGGCTGTTGATCGCGCTGGTGGTGGGCATCGGCCTTCAGATGACGTTCGCCGCCGCCGCAGGTTGGGCAGCGCTTCCGGCCCGCTCCGTCAACCTCAGCGCCGCGCTCGCCCTTGCGGCATTCGCGCTGATCGCGATCTGGATGATGCTGTTCGATCCGCCCGAGAGCCGGCCGGTAGTTGCCCATGCCGGCAGTGGCCAGCCAGCCCGCGCCGCCGCGCCGCTCGCGGATGCCGGCCGCTCGGCGTCCGACCAGGTGGCGCTCAATCACCTCAAGCGCCTGATGGCGACCGAGCGGACCTACCGGCAGGAAGGTCTGACCATCGGCGTGCTGGCGGTCAGGCTCGGCATGCCCGAGTACCGGCTGCGCACGCTGATCAATGACCGGCTCGGTCACCGGAACTTCAACGCCTTCCTCAACCGTTACCGGCTCGACGAGGCCAAGGCGGCGCTTGGCGACGCCAGCCAGGCCGAGGTGCCGGTGCTGACGATCGCGCTCGATGCCGGGTTCCAGTCGCTGGCGCCGTTCAACCGCGCCTTCAAGGCGGACACCGGGCTGACGCCGACCGAATTTCGCCGCCGGGCTGCCGCGCCATCCAATGACCAGGTGGAATCCCCGGCTCCGGGAGAGAATTCGCTCCTCGATTTCGGAAATCGATAGGCTTTCGTCCGCGCGATCCGCCTAGTTTGCGCCGGCGCATGCGCCGACAACGCGGCGGCGCGACGCGGACAGCGGAGTTTTGACGGCACATGAAGCATTTCCTCACCGCAGCAAGGCTGCTGGCGCTCGACCTGGCGTCGACCCTGGTCTTTCTCGTTCTGTTCTTGCTGACCCACAACACTGCGCTGTCCGTCGGCCTCGGCATCGCATTCGGTGTCGCGCAGATCGGCATTCAGGTCGTGCGCGGCAAGACGATCGACACCATGGAGTGGCTGAGCCTGTTCCTGGTGGTCGCCGCCGGCACCGCCACGCTGCTGACCCATGATCCACGCTTCGTGCTGTTCAAGCCGAGCGTGATCTACGCGATCATCGGCGTCGTGATGCTGCAGCCGGGCTGGCTCAACCGCTATCTTCCCGAGATCGCGCGCACCGTCGTCCCCGATGTCGCGATCATCGTCGGTTACGTCTGGGCAGGGCTGATGTTCGTCTCGGCCGCCGTGAACGCCTTCGTCGCGCTGACCTGCGAGGTCACCACCTGGGCAGTCGTGATGCCGGTCTTCGGCATCGTCAGCAAGGTCGTGGTGTTCCTCGGCGGCTTCGCCGCGCTGCGCCTGATGGCGAGGCGCAGGATCCGCGCCATGCCGGACGCCCAGCGCGAGGCCGTGCTCGCGCTGGAGGGGACGCCCGTGACGGCGACACCGTAGGCGCCGACATTGCCCTCGGCGTGGGGTTAACGAAGCAAACCGGCGCGCGACGAAACCATTTTGCCGTGCGCACGAAGAAGCGCTGAAACCCGGCCGTCCTACTGATCGCTCCGCACCAACGCGGCTGACGAGACCCGTTCCACGCCATCGAGCACCGCGCCTTCCACAGGAGGACGCGGTGCTTGAACGTTCCGGACCGCCATGACAACAAGGCAGGACCGTTCATTCGGCATTCAGCCTGACGCGGCTCAATTGCCGGTCACCCTAGCCTCCGGGGAATCGATGGTGATGCGCCGCGCCTTCCTTTTTGCGCTTTTGCTTGGTGCCGGCGTCACGATGGGGTGGCATGCAACGGCCGATGCCGCGCCACAACTGACGCAGCTCGCGCAAGCGCAACCTGCGCCGCGCCCCTCACCTGCCCCGGCGCCGGGCGCGACACCGGCGGCGCCCGCAACCGCTGCGCCGGCCGCGGCACCCCAGGCCGCAGCGCCCGAGCCGATCGGCAACGTCGCGACGTTGACGGGCACCGCCACGGTCACGCGCAACAACACCACGACCCCGCTGCAAATCCGCGACGACATCTTTGCCAATGACGATGTCGCAACGTCGGCGACCTCCTCGCTCGGCATCACCTTCAACGACGGCACCACCTTCAACCTGCGCGCCAACGCCAGAATCACGATCGACAATTATGTCTATGAGGATGGCGGCCAGCAGAACAGCGCGCTGTTCAACGTCGCCAAGGGAACGGCGGCGTTCGTCGCCGCCGCCGTCGCCAAGACCGGCAACATGAAGATCTCGACACCGACCGCGACGCTCGGCATCCGCGGTACGACAGGCCTTGTCGAGGTGCCGGAAGGCGCGAATGCGACCGGCAACAATGTCGGCATCAAGCTGTATCCGGACGCGGACGGACATGTCGGGCGCATCGAGGTCAACGACCGTAGCGGCGCCTCGCTCGGCGTGCTGACGCGCGGCGCCAGCGGCTTTGCGATTCGTCCGGGCACCGGCGGCGCACGCTTTGCCGCGGTGCCGCTGACCATCTCGCCGCAACAGATGACGCGTGACCAGGGTTTCGTGCGCGCGGTGCATTCCACGCAGACGCTGGGTCGCCAGGTCGTGACCGAGCAGCGCGACTTCCGCAGAGCCAATCCCGATTTCCGCCGCGCCAATCCGGCCGCGCCGTACCCGAACCGCGGCCAGCCGGTGCAACCGAACCCGCAGCGCCAGAACGGCCTGCCGGGCCAGAACCGCAACGGTCCGCAGCAGCCGGGTCAGCAGAATCGTCCGGGCCAATTGCAGCAGCCCGGTCAGCAAAACCGTCCCGGCCAGCCGCAGCAACCCGGCACGCCGGGCCGCCAGGGCTCGCAGCAGCAGCCGGGCAACCAGCAGCAAGGCGCCGCACAGCACGCGCTGCCCGGACAACCCGGCGGCACCACGCTGCCGCACGCGCCCGGCGTCCAGACGCCGGCCGGACAGCAGCCCGCGGGGCAACAGCCGACGCGTCAAGGCGGCGCGACGCAGCCCGGCGGACAACAGTCGCCGGCCCGTCAAGGCGGCCTGCAACCCGGTCGCACACAACAGCCGGGCGGCGTGCGACAGCCGGGACAGCAAGCGCAACCGGGCGGGCCGCGGCAGGGCACGGCGCAGCCGGTTCCTGGCCAGATGCGTCCCGGCATGCAGCAGGCCGCACCGGGTGCGCGTCCCGGCATGCAGCGGCCCGCGGCGCAGGCACGTCCGGCCTTCCAGCAACGGCGCGCACCGCCACCGCGCGCGGCAAAGCCGCCGCCCAAAAACAAACGTCACAATTGATTGGAAGCGCGCTGCGTCACGCGGCGCGGCGCAGCCAGTCGCGCACGCGCTCGATCAGGTTCTTGCGCGGAATCGATTGGACGGCCGGCGCGACCGGTTCGGCCTCGTGCGCGGATGATGGCGTCTGTTCGGATGCAGCCGCCACGACACGACCCGTCGCGACGACTTCGCCGGTATCGACAGCAGCATGTTCCGCCACCATGGCAGACTGATCCGGTCCGGCATCCACTGCCGGTGTCTCCAAGACATCCGGCGCTTCAGCCGTGAGTTGCACCTCAACAGGCGAAGGCGCTTCAATGGCCGCAGGCATCTCCGCGGCAACGGGCTGCTCCGCGATCGCAGGCGCATCGGCAGCCGGCTCTTCGGCGAGGCGCGCCCGGCGTCGGTCCGCGGCAGCAACGCGCAAGCGCGCGCGCCGCTCGCGCTCGGCGTGTGCCGCGGCCTGCAACGCGATCGGGCCAACATTCTCCAGGAACGCGCGTTCGTAGCCGCGCGACAGGCGCTCGAGGGCTTCATCGAGCGGCAGCCAGTCGACTTCCCTGATGTCGCTCATCAACTCGCGCACCGGCTTGCCGCCGGCATCCATGCGCCAGTAATGCACCACCTTCGAGCGCCCGCCTGAATCATAGACCAGCGTGCCGAGGAATTCGTGGACCTCGACGTCGTGACCGGTTTCCTCCAACACCTCGCGTTCGGCGGCGGCGCGCGGCGTCTCACCATCGTCGAGCTTGCCCTTGGGCAGCACCCATTCGTTGCGCTTGCGCAGGCGCACGACGGCAAAGCGCGGCGGTGTCTCCCGCCGCAGCACAATGCCTCCCGCCGCCAGAACAGGCGTCCGCGCCATCACGTATCCATCAGGTTTGCGATTTAGGATCGTCGCACGACGATCCCGAACATTCTAAAGCATGATCCAGAAAACTGGAAACTGGTTTTCCGGGCAAATCATGCTCAAACAACGACACGCGAAGGACAAAGCCGCATCACATCACAGGTTTTCGCAACAGCGGCTCGCCGCATTTGATCCGCGTTCCCTCCGCGACATTGTCGCAGAACTCGAAATTGCCGGGCGCGAGCACGATGATGGTCGAACCGTGCTCGAACCAGCCGAGTTCATCGCCCTTCTTCACATGTGCGTCACAGGGAAAATCAACCGGCCCCCGCGACTGCGCATTCAGCGTGATGTCGAGGAAATGCAGCCGAAGGCTCGCGACCAGGATCGCGGCGACCGGAACCAAGGTCAGCAGCTCGCCGGTCGACAGTTTCGCGCGCAGCACCGCGCGCTCGTTCTTGCAGAACAGCCGCTCGACCCGCTTCAGCGCGATCGGATTGACGTTCCAGACGTCGCCATGGATGAACGTCACCTTGTCGATGGCAAGATCATACGGCGCGTGAAAGCGATGGTACATGCTCGAGGTCAGCCGCAGCGTGACGAAACGGCCGTTCCTGTGCTGCTCGACCAGCGCAGGATCGCCGAGCAGATCGAGCAGCGAATACGGCGCGCCCTTGACCTGGAACAACTGCCCATCCTCAATCCGTCCATGCGCGCCGATGATCGCATCCGACGGGCTCGCGATGATGGCGGGATCGGCCACCGCCGGGCGCAGGCCGGGCTTCAGCTCGCGGGTAAAGCAATCGTGCAAGCTCTTGAATTCGGTCTTCTTGGCTTCCGACAGGTCGAGGTCGGAAAACAACTTCCAGCAGGCGATCGAGGCGTCCCGCACCAGCGGGTTCTCTACCTTGGAGAACCAGCCCATGAAGCGGGTCACCGCAGCCCGTGGAATCCGGTTGGTCAGCAGGAAATTGAGGTCCTCCTGCTGGGTGAATGCCGAGATCAGGCCCTTGACTGTCATGAATTTGTTAGGTGCCGAGGCTAGCGCTTCTGTCATGGAAACATCCCTTCCGATTCTCTCGCTGTCCGCCGCCGCACTTGCCGGCGCCGCCGCAGCCTTCCCCAAGATTCAGGCCCGCATCGCGTTGTCGCGTGCCAAGCACCGCTCGCTGACCGGACATTCCAAGATGTCCAAGATGGTCGCGCGCATGGTCCCGCACTACGAATTCGACATCGACGAGTTCTTCTGCTCCGACGGCGCGCCGAAGGACATCGCGATGCAGCGACAGGACGGCTTCTTTCGCCTCGCCGGCCTCTACCAGGATCGCTACCCCAAGGGCCGCGCGCTCACCGCCGAGGTGACGGAACGCATCTCCGACCTGCAATTCACCGAGAACTACCGGGTGCCGTTCCAGTACAGCCGCCTGGTGCGCGAGCATCTCGGCACCTCGGCCTTCGTGGAAGCCTCGCGCGGCGTCACCGTCACCGATGTCGACGGCAATGTGTCCTACGACCTGACCGGCTCCTACGGCGTCAACATCTTCGGCAACGACTTCTACAAGGAGTGCATTGCCGAAGGTGAGAAGCGGGCGCACGCGCTCGGCCCAGTGCTCGGCCCCTACCACCCTGTTATCGCCGATAACGTCAAGCGCCTGACCGAACTCTCCGGCCTCGACGAGGTCTCGTTCCACATGTCCGGCACCGAGGCGGTGATGCAGGCGGTGCGGCTGGCGCGCTACCACACCAAGCGCACGCATCTGGTGCGCTTCGCCGGCAGCTATCACGGCTGGTGGGGTGAGGTGCAGCCCGGCGTCGGCAATCCGGTGTCGCCGCACGAGACCTACACGCTCGCCGACCTGTCGGAGAAGACGCTGCACGTGCTGCGCACCCGCAAGGACATCGCCTGCGTGCTGGTCAATCCGTTGCAGGCGCTGCATCCAAACTCCAACGCGCCCGGCGATTCCGCGCTGGTCGATTCGTCGCGCTCGTCGAAATACGACCGCACCGCCTACACCGAATGGCTGAAGAGGCTGCGCGAGGTCTGCACCGAGCGCGGCATCGTGCTGATCTTCGACGAGGTGTTCGTCGGCTTCCGTCTCGCCGCCGGTGGCGCCCAGGAATATTTCGGCATCAAGGCCGACATGGTCACCTACGGCAAGAGCCTCGCCGGCGGCCTTCCGGTCGGCGTGGTGTGCGGCCGCAAGGACCTGATGCGCCGCTTCCGCGATGATCGTCCTGCCGACATCTGCTTCGCCCGCGGCACCTTCAACTCGCATCCCTATGTGATGACGGCGATGGACGAGTTCCTGAGCCGGCTCGCCAGCCCGAACTTCCGCTCGATCTACAACGGGCTGGATGAGACCTGGAATGGCCGCGCCAAGGCGCTCAACGACCGCCTCACGGCCGCCGGCCTGCCGGTTCGCGTCGGCAACATCTCGTCGATCTGGACCGTCTATTACACCGAGCCGTCCCGCTACAACTGGATGCTGCAATATTATCTGCGCGCCGAGGGACTGGCACTGAGCTGGGTCGGCACCGGCCGCCTGATCTTCACCCTGAACTACACCGACGCCGACTTCGCCGAGGTCGGCGACCGCTTCGTCGCGGCCGCCGAGAAGATGAAGCGCGACGGCTGGTGGTGGCACAAGGAAGGCCTCACCAACAAGAACATCAAGCGGCAGATCCTCAAGGAGATGGTCGCTGTGAGGTTCGGACGCTGAGGTCTGGCGCGACTCCCGCGCTCCCTCGCCCCGCTCTTGCGGGGAGAGGGTTGGGGTGAGGGGCTTTTTCCACATTGTCGGTAACGGATGGATTCGCGGTGAGCTCCCCTCACCCGGATTGCATCTATCGATGCGATCCGACCTCTCCCCGCAAGCGGGGCGAAGTGAACGAAGTGCGCGGACAGAGTGATTCAACGCGAAGCCGTCTTGTTGCATAGCCCTAAGAACGGTGATGCCCGGGACAAGCCCGGGCATGACGCAAATTTGAAGACGCTGGAAGCAAACGATCAGGCGTGCTTGACGTGCTTCTCGAGGCCCGGATCGATCAGCTCACCCTTCATCAGGAACAGCGGCGCCTTGTGATAGAGCTTCAGGTCGTGGAACGGATCGGTGACGATCTTGGTCATCCAGACCAGACCGGTCTCGACGTCGCGAATGAAGAACAGGTGGACGGTGCGGAACAAGAGGCCGCCGATACCGACCACGAGCCAGATCTTGGCGACTTGGCGGGTGAAGTCACCCATCGTGACCCACGGCTTGAACAGACCGAACAGCGTCGGATCGAAGTACAGCACCATCGGCGACAGCGCCCAGATCGCCATCAGCACGACCTTGCGCTGTAGATTGTAGCCGACCTTGATGTCTTCCTTGTGCTCGTGGGTCGCCTGGTTGACGTGGTCATAACCCTTCGGCTCGAAGAAGAAGTGACCGGCCTGGCGCGAGGTCATCGAGACCAGCCAGCCGACCAGCGCCGACACGACCGGATCGAAGAACAGCATCACATAGGCGAACAGGAAGCTCAGCGCGCTGACGAAGTGCAGGCTCTGGTTGATCCGGCTGTGATGGTAGAAGCGATGGTCATCCCAGCGCTGGGTACGAAGCTCTTGCAGGAAGTTCTTGATCATTGGTTCCCCCAACATCTTTCGGGACAGGATTTACAGGGATTCGATGTATCGCGTGTGACATCATCATAATGACATATGACAATGCGCAGCGACGCCTTGACGCAACCGGAGCTTGGTCTCGCCTCATCCGGCGCCGTTGCCGCGACGCGGGAGGATGAGGCCGAGGGAGTGGCCTCCGGGTTGGCGATGCGCAGTGCGCTGGCTTACCCGGAGGGGATGGCGGCCACGATCGGCCGCCGCAGTGGGCGCTTAGGCCGCTTTGGCCACGTCCACCTTGCGGAAGCGGACCAGCGAGAAGTGACCGAGCGGCGGTATCAAGCGGCGTTCCGCGAGCTCCATGCCGTTCGCGCCGGCGAGCCATTTGGTATAGCGCGACCAGGCGAACTCGGCGGTGCGGAAGCCGAGCGGACGCACCACCGGCTGTAGCGTCTGCTCGATGAAGCGACGCACGCCGGCATCGGCGCTGACGCGGGTCAGGATGATCAATTCGCCGCCGGGCCGCACCACGCGCGCGAACTCGTCCATCGCGGCTTCCGGGTTAGGCACCGCGGACAGCACGTACTGCGCCATCACCACGTCGAACGAATTGTCGGGGAATTCGAGTTTCTCGGCATCCATCACCGCGAGGCCCTCGACATTCTTCAGGCCCTGCTCGGCAACGCGCTTCTTGGCCTTCTCGAGCATCGCTTCGGAGATATCGGTGCCGAAGATACGAACGTTCTGGCCATAGAGCGGCAGCGAGATGCCGGTGCCGACGCCGACTTCGAGCACGCGGCCGCCGATCTTGTTGGTGGCCTGGATCGCGGCCTGCCGGCCCTTGCTGAACACGCCGCCAAACACGAGGTCGTAGATCGGCGCCCAGCGGTCATAGGCCTGCTCGACCGTTTCGCGGTCGAAGTCCATGGAACGGTCGGCGCCCAGCTTGATGATTTCAGCCATAGAGAGTCTCTCGTCTTTCGTTCGATTGAGCTGTTTAATTCGGAACCGCACTGCGGCCGGCGACGCGGCGGGCGGGCCGCGGCGCGCGGCTCGGCTGCAACGTGGCCAGATTGCCGATGAACTGACGCGCACTGTTTTCCCAGGAACGCTCCAACGCAAAATTGCGGCAATCTGCGCGCGACATGGTCAGCGCGCGCAGACAGGCGTTGCGCAGATCGTTGTCGATCGCTCCGATCGGATGGTCGGCGATGACGTCCTTCGGGCCGGTGACCGGGAACGCCGCGACCGGCGTGCCGCAGGCCAGCGCCTCGAGCTGCACGACGCCGAACGTGTCGGTCAGGCTCGGGAACACGAAGACGTCGGCGGCGGCGAGGTGCGAGGTCAAATCCTGCCCCTTCTTCTCGCCTAGGAAAATCGCGTCGGGATATTTCTGTTCCAATGCCGCCCTTTGCGGGCCATCGCCGACCACGACCTTGGAGCCCGGCAAATCGAGCGACAGGAAGGCGTCGAGATTCTTCTCCACCGCGACGCGGCCCATGGTCATGAAGATCGGCCGCGGTAGATCGAGCACCGCCGGCTGGTCGGGATTGAATATCTTGGTATCGACGCCGCGGGTCCAGAAGCCGAGGCGGCGGAAGCCACGCTCGGCAAGCTCCGACCGCAGCGAGTCGGTCGCGACCATCGTCATTGAGCCGGCGGCGTGGAAATGGCGCAGCACCGCGTAGCCGACGCTGTCCGGAATGCCGGTACGTACGGAAACATACTCGGGAAAGCGCGTTGTGTACGATGTGGTGAACGCGAGCTTGTTGCGCTGGCAATAGCCGCGCACCGCCCAGCCGATCGGCCCTTCGGTCGCGATATGGATCGCCTCGGGCGCGGCGTCCTCGATCCGGCGCGCGATCTCGCGGCGGTTCGGCAGCGCCATCCGCAATCCCGGATAGGTCGGCACGCCGACCGAGCGGAAACCGTCGGGGGTGAGGAATTCGATCTCGGCGCCGAGGGTCGCGGCGCTGCGCGCAAGCGACGTCAGCGTCCGGACCACGCCGTTGACTTGCGGATGCCAGGCATCGGTCGCAACGAGTATGCGCATTGCAGGAGATCCAAATCGTTAATTGTCGATTCTGCTCGCACGACGTTCTGACATGGATGTTTCAAACGTATGACGTCATCGAAATGTTAGGTTGTTTTTCACGGCAAACGCCCGGTTTTTCGTGTAAGATGACAACCAGATGTCAGAGCAGAGCGAAAACCCCGGCAGCGCGCGCCGCAGGCTCAGACGGCGAAACTCGTCGCTCCTGGTCCTTGCGACCGGCATCTTCGTGTTCGGCGCCGCCGCAGGCACACTGTTCTACGCACTGCGTCCGGTCACGCTCACGATCGCGGTCGGCCCGACCGGCCGCGACGACGTCAAGCTCATCCAGGGTTTCGCGCAGGCGTTTGCGCGCGAGGGAAGCTCGGTGCGGCTGAAGCCGATCACGACACAGGGCGCCGCCGAAAGCATCGCGCTGTTCACCGCCAACAAGGTCGACCTCGCGGTGGTGCGCGGCGATCTCGATCTGCCGGCCAGCGCCGAGTCGGTTGCGATCCTGCGCAAGAATGTCGTGGTGCTGTGGGCGCCCACCGGCGCCAAGGGCACGCGGCGCTCGGCGAGGATCAAGAGCGTCAGCGATCTCGCCGGCCACAAGGTCGGCGTGGTCGGCAGCACCCAGGCCAACGTCACGTTGCTGCGCGTGATCCTGACCGAGTCCGGCGTCAACCCCGACAAGGTCACGATCGGCCAGTTCGCACTCAACAAGATCGCCGACCTCGCGCGCGATCCCTCGCTCGATGCCTACATGACCGTCGGCCCGCTCGACAGCAAGGTGACGTCGGACGCGATCACCGCGACCGCCGCCGCACGCGGCGAACCGGTATTCCTCCCCATCGACGTCTCGGAAGCGATCGCGCAGAAGCATCCGCGCTACGAATCCGAGGAGATCGCCGGCAGCATCTTCTCGTCGTCGCCGGCGCGCCCCGAGGACAAGGTCGAGACCGTCGGCGTCAACCATCTGATCATCGCGCAGCATGCGCTGAACGAAGCAACTGTCGGCACGCTCGACCGGCAATTGTTCACGCAGCGCCTCCAGGTCGCCCGCGACATACCGGCCGCGGCCAAGATCGAGAAGCCCGACACCGACAAGGACGCCGCGCTGCCGGCGCATCAAGGCGCGGCCGCCTATATCGACGGCACCGAGCGCACCTTCCTCGAAAAATACTCCGACTACATCTGGGGCAGCATCCTGCTGCTCTCCGGCCTCGGATCGGCCGGCGCCTGGCTGCGGCATTACCTCAAGCGCGACGAGCGCGAGCACTACATCAGCCACCGCGACGATCTGCTGACCTTGATCGCGCGGGTGCGCGGCGCCGAGACGCCGGAACAGCTCGCGGCGATGCAGGGCGATGCGGACGCGCTGCTGCGCGAGGCGCTCGATTGCTACGACGACGGCGCGATCGAGGAAGGCGACCTCTCGGTGATCGGGCTGACGCTCGAGCAATTCCATCACGCCGTCGCCGACCGCCGCGCCGCGATCAGCGGCGACCGGCCGGGTGTACCGAGGATGCGCGCCGGCTAGAGCGGTTTCGACCGAAGAGCCGGCCGTCGCGCAGGGAGCGAAGCTCGATATCGCAAGCAAGCCGGCTTCGATTGCACCGAGAGCAATGTTTGGATTGCGTGCGGATGGACGCACCGCCATGTTGCGGCAATCGCAACGCCAGCCACGACACCAAGATGATCGCCGCCATCATGTCAGACCTGCCTGCACCATACGTGCTCGCGGTGGCATTGGCCGGCGTGTTCCTGATCGCCTTCATGAAGGGTGCATTCGGCGGCGGCTTTGCCATCGTCGGCATCCCGCTGCTCTCGCTGGCGATGGATCCGATCGCGGCGGGCGCCCTGCTCGCACCGTTGTTCGTCGTCATGGATCTCACCGCGCTGCGGTTCTGGCGCCCCAATACGTGGTCGCGCGTCGACCTCGCAATGTTGCTGCCCGCGCTCGTGGTCGGCATCGGCCTCGGCTATTTCGCGCTGCGCGATCTCGACCGGCATGCGGTCGAGATCGTGATGGGCGTGGTGACGCTGGTGTTCGCTGCGCTGTGGTTTCTCAGCGGCGGCGAGATCAAGCAGCAATCGCGCTCGACGCTCAAGGCGACGTTCGCCGGCCTCTCCTCCGGCGTCACCACGATGGTCGCGCATTCGGGCGGGCCGCCGCTTGCGATCTATCTGCTGCCGCTCGGCATGTCGAAGGCGCTCTATGCCGGCACCACCAGCCTGTTCTTCACGGTCGGCAATCTGCTGAAGGCCGGTCCATGGCTCGTGCTCGCCACGCCGTCGCGCAGCCTGTGGGTGCTGATGGCGCTGTGCGTGCCGGCCGTGCCGGTCGGGGTCTGGGCCGGATGGCGGCTGCACGAACGGCTCGACCAGCGCGCGCTCTACCGGCTCTGCTATGCCATCCTCGTCGTCACCGCGGCCAAGCTGCTGTGGGACGGATTGGCCGGATACGTCCACCTCTGAACGGTGCCGGCGTTGTTGCTTCGCGTCAGCAGGATCGCGCGCTCCGGCTGCCGCTCACGCTGACGACGAGCGGCCCGATCCCTTCGAGCGGTGTGCCCATCGCGTCCGGCTCGAGCCGCTGGCGTGCCACGAAGGAGAAATGGCGGCGCAGCTTCAGGACCGGTTTCTCGATGCAGTGCCAGGAGAACGCCGCGAACGCCGTGATCAGCACCAGCGCGACGGTGAACTGGACGGTCAGCGACGCATTCGGCAGCCACACTTTCACCACCTGCTGCATCGGGAAGCCGTACAGATAGATGCCGTAGGAATAGTCGCCGTTCGAGAACAGCGGCAGCCGCGGCAGATTGGAGACCCCGAGGAACACGGTGATATAGACCAGCGCCGGCGCGATGACCGCATTGAGGACGGGCTGGGTCATCCATGCCGCCGGCCCGAGCAGTATGGCGCCGAGACACAGCGCACAGCAGGCGGCGAGAATGCGCCCGTCATAGGGAATGCGGTCGCGGTAGAGATAGGCCGCGATTGCGAGCAGGCAGGCGACCGGCAGTTTCGCACCGCGCCCGAGAAACAGCGCCGTGCTGAAGATCTTGTCATGCAACGTGCCCGCGACGCCGGCAGGCAGCTGGGAAGGAGCAGCGACGTGCCCCGTGAAGGTCAGCGCGAGGCCGAGCCCCACCAGCAGTACGACGCCGGACACGATCAGGCCCGGTCTGCGCAGCAGCCCCAGGGCCATGATGACCGCCATCACCGCGTAGCAGCCGTATTCGAACGGCACGGTCCACAGCGAACTGTTGACCTCCGGCGCGGGATTGCCGCTGAACACGCCCGGCAGCGTGTAGTTCACCAGGCCGACGACGTTGGTGAAATATCTCCAGGTGCCGGCGCTGGTGAAATAGTCGGAGAGCGGCAGCGTCGTGAAGATCGGCCCGAGGATCAACGCCGACAGCACGATCTCCACCGCCAGCGCCGGAATGATCCGCAAGCCGCGGTTGATCAGAAATTCCTTAACGCTGAGCCGCAGCCCGCTCGCGGCGATCAGAAACCCGCTCAGCGCGAAAAACATCACCAGGATCGCAAATTGAGGAAACCAGAGGATCCACGTCGGATCGGAATCGCCGCGCCCGGTGGCGACATAGGGCGTATGCCCGGCGACGACCGAAATCGCGAGTGCAACGCGGAGAAAATCGAACCCGGGACCAAAGCCCTTCTGCCGATCCAGCATGCTCCCGATCGAAGGCGCTGGCATGATTCCACTCCATTCCAAACCACGCCTGTCGGACAGCAAGCGCCGTGCCGAGATCGATGTCCTGATGCGGCACAGCGCTCCGGCAACCTGCCCTTAACCCTCGACGAAACACGCACGAAACAAATCCCTAACGGCACGAAACCATTTTGGCGATTTCGTGCAAACGTCCTGAAACGCCTCGCCTGTACTGGTTTGGGCCAACGACGCGCCGGAACTGGCGCGCAGGGCGCAAACAACAGGGGTCGACAATGTTCAATTCCATCAAGCTGAACGCACGTCTCGCTGCCGCCGCCTTCGGCGCGCTGGCGATCGGCACCGTCGCTTTCTCGAATTCCGCCGCGGCCGCGCCGCTGCCGATCTTCCCCTTCATCCTGACGCCGCCGACCGAGGCGGTGCAGCCGCCGGTGCAGTCGATGCCGCAGGCGCAAGAGGAAGACCGCTCGGTTGAACTGCCCGCCCGGCTCCGCCGCCAGGTCGTCGCCTATCCGACCCGCGAGGCGCCCGGCACCGTCATCATCGATACCCCGCACACCTATCTCTACCTGGTGCTCGGCAATGGCCAGGCGATGCGCTACGGCATCGGCGTCGGCCGCGACGGCTTCACCTGGTCGGGCACCCAGACCATCACCAAGAAGGCGGAGTGGCCGGATTGGACCCCGCCGCCGGAAATGATCGCCCGCCAGCCCTATCTGCCGCGCCACATGGCCGGCGGCCCCGGCAACCCGCTCGGCGCCCGCGCGATGTATCTCGGCGGCACCGTGTACCGCATCCACGGCACCAACGCGCCGGAGACGATCGGCACCCACGTCTCCTCCGGCTGCCTGCGGCTCACCAACGAGGACGTCACCGACCTCTATTCACGGGTCAGCGTCGGTACCAAGGTGATCGTGCTGCCGATGACCGACCGCCGCGCCGACCTCGGCACGGCCGTCCGCTGACAAAAACCCGACTTCCCCAAGCCTCCTCCAAGGCTCAGACAACGGCTCCGGCACCCCGCCGGGGCCGTTGTCGCGTTCACAATCGTTAACGTCCCCGTCAAGATCGGGGCGGCGGCGGCACTGTGCCCCCGAACCAGCTTGATCCGGCCACACTGGCGCCCTGCTCGGGGGGCCTGTACAACCCGTCAAAGTTGATTTTCATCCGGGGGAATGATGCGTCTACCGATGCATCCAAGGACCATCGCGCTCGGGATCACCGTGGTGCTGGTCTCGTTCGCGATCAGCCTCAAGGCCATGGATTGGCTGGCGCCGAGCGCCACCTTGCAGAAGCCGCAGCTCGCGCAATTGCCGCCGCTGCCGACGGCGCCGCGCTCCTCGACGGTCGTGGCGCAAGTCTCGGTCGCACTGGCAGCGATCCGCGATGCCGCCGAACGCGGCGCACCGAAGACTTTTGGCGGCAAGGCCGACAATCCGGTCCAGCAAATCCTGCAAAATGCCGACATCGGCTGGACCGCGTCGCGCGGCCCGATCGCCGCCACCGGTGCGCAGGACGTGCTGACGCTGACGACCCCGATCAACGGCACGCTCAAGGTCACCGGCTCGCTGTCCGCGAAGGCGACCGGCGCGGTCACCGACGCACTCGGCAGCCTGCTCGGCGGCAATGTCGCCAAGCAGATTGGCGCCGTGAACATCAAGAACATCAACGCCAACGCCGAGATCAAGGGCAACGTCACGCTGACCGCACGGCCGAAGCTCGGCGCGTCCTGGCGGATCGAGCCGAACCTGCAGGCGCAGGTCAATCTCGGCGACACCAGCCTGTCGGCCGCCGGCGTCCGCATCAGCGTGCCGGCCCAGGTCAAGCCGGTCATCGACAAGGCCGTCGCCGACCAGATTTCCGCGGTCGAGGCGCGACTGCACAATGACCCGCTGTTCCAGAACACAGCGCGCGCACAATGGGCCAAGGCCTGCCGCTCGATCCCGCTGCAAGGCACCGGCGGCACCGCGTCGATGCCGCCGATGTGGCTCGAGCTGCGGCCGACCCGCGCGATCGCAGCGCAGCCGAAGGTCGACGCCTCGTCGTTGATCCTGACAATGGGAATCGAGGCCGAGACCCGGATCACCGAGACACAAACCACCCCGACCTGCCCGTTCCCCGACAAGCTCTCGATCGTGCCGCCGATGCCGAGCCAGGTCTCGGTCGGCCTGCCGGTGGACATGTCCTTCACCACGCTGACCCAGCTGGTCGAGGCCCAGCTCAAGGGCAAGACCTTCCCCGAGGACGGTTCCGGTCCGGTCGACGTGACCGTCAAGAGCGCGAGCATCGCCGCCTCCGGCGACCGGCTGCTGATCTCGCTGTTGGTGCACGCCAAGGAAAAAAAGAGCTTCTTCGGCTTCGGCGCCGAGGCGACCGTGCACATTTGGGGCCGGCCGCGGCTCGACGAGCAGGCGCAGACGCTGCGGCTGGCCGATGTCGAGCTGGCGGTCGAATCCGAGGCCGCGTTCGGCCTGCTCGGCGCCGCCGCACGCGCGGCGATCCCGCACATGCAGCAGGCGCTGGCCGACCGGCTGGTGGTCGACCTGAAGCCGTTTGCCACCAATGCGCAGCGCAAGATCGCCAGCGCCATCGCCGACCTGCAAAAGAACGAGGAAGGCATCCGCGTCGATGCCGACGTCAACAGCATCCGCCTCGCCGGCATCGCCTTCGATTCGAAGACGCTGCGGGTGATCGTGGAAACCGACGGCACCATCAAGGCCGCCGTCACCGCGCTGCCGGCGCTCTGACCGGCGGCGCCCCCCTCGCGCGCTGACGGACGGGACGAGGTCGAAGGCACTCCGCCCGGTCCCGCCCCTTCACCATGCCCAAAAAGTCGTCTTTGCGACAGCTTGCCGCACCGGATAGAAGGTGCCCCGTGGAAGCGACCCGAACGAAAAACAGGGAGAGAACACGATGAAACTGCTCTTGGCCGCAGCCGCGGCCAGCCTCGCGCTTGCGGCCTCCGGCACCGCAGCCAACGCCCAGATCTCCGACGACGTCGTCAAGATCGGCGTGCTCACCGATATGTCGAGCCTCTATGCGGACGCCACCGGCAAGGGTTCGGTCGCCGCCGTCGAGATGGCGGTCGCCGATTACGGCGGCAAGGTGAAGGGCAAGCCGGTGCAGGTGGTCGCGGCCGATCACCAGAACAAGCCTGACGTCGGCGTCAGCATCGCGCGCAACTGGTACGACAACGAGAAGGTCGATGCGATCCTCGACGTGCCGACATCCTCGGTGGCGCTGCCGATCTCGGCGCTGACGCGCGAGAAGAACAAGATCAACATCAACTCCGGCGGCGGCTCTTCCGACATCACCGGCCCGGCCTGCTCGCCCAACACGGTGCACTGGACTTACGACACCTATGCGCTGTCGAACGTCGCCGGCAAGGCGATGGTGAAGCGCGGCGAGGACACCTGGTTCTTCGTCACCGCCGATTACGCCTTCGGCATGGCGCTGCAACGCGACGCCGCCAACGTCGTCAAGGAAAGCGGCGGCAAGGTGCTCGGCGAGGTCCGGCATCCCCTGAACTCGTCGGACTTCTCGTCCTTCCTGCTACAGGCCCAGGCCTCCAAGGCCAAGGTCGTGGCGCTGGCCAACGCCGGTGGCGACACCACCAACGCCCTGAAACAGGCCTCCGAATTCGGCCTGACCCAGGGCGGGCAGAAGATGATCGCGCTGCTGATGGAAATCACCGACACCCACGCGCTGGGCCTGAAGGCAACGCAGGGCCTGATCGTCACCGACGCCTTCTACTGGGACATGAACGACGAGACCCGCGCCTTCTCGAAGCGCTTCAACGAGAAGGTGGGCCACATGCCGACTATGATCCAGGCCGGGCTCTATTCGGCGACCATGCATTACCTCAAGGCGATCGAGGCGATCGGCAGCGACGAAGCGCCGAAGGTGATGGAGCAGATGCGCAAGACGCCGATCAACGACTTCTTCGCCAAGAACGGCCATATCCGGATCGACGGCCGCATGGTGCACGACATGTATCTGTTCGAGACCAAGAAGCCCGAGGAATCCAAGAACGAGTGGGACCTCTACAAGCTGATCGCCACCGTGCCCGGCGACGAGGCGTTCCGCCCGCTCGACAAGGGCGGCTGTCCACTGGTGAAGTGAGCTGACGCGCCGGCCGCGGTCCGTGGCCGGCTCCCGATAGGAGAACCAGAACGCGCCCGGCCCCGCCGGGCGCGTTCTTCTTGTCCTCCTGCGCGTGATCGCCGCGTCGGCCGGGCTACTCGCCGCTCGCGCCCGGGATCATCCAGGTCGCATACGTCTGCCAGACGCCGTCGCCCAGATTGCGCTGATAGGCGATGAAATCGGCATGGTCGCCGTGCACGAGCTCGTAGCGATAGTACCTCGAGAGGTCATTGATCTGCTTGGTCATTGCATCTCTCCGTGGTCAGGGAAGTCTCTTTATTCGACGTAATCGAGGCGCGCCCGCGATCAATGGCATGATCGACATCATTCAATCACAGGCACGCGAGCACCTTTAGCGGCCGGCACGATGCGACCTGTGGCGCGGCGTACGGACGACACCGATGCCGCTCTCCTGGGCTTGCAGCGCTTGCAGCACCGCGGGCGGCTCCAGCACCAGCCGCGCCGCCGGCGTCGGCGCGCCATTGTTGAGCACGTCGCGATAGGGATACAGCGCCTGATAGGCGGCCGGCTCGGAGATCGCGGCCTGCGCCGAGGCTGCCGTGGCAACGACAGCGGACAGCGCCGCAGCCAGCGCGATGGTTTTGAACGCCGTGACGACGTGAGAAATCCTGGTAGCCATGATCACGCTCCCGCGATTTATATCGCATACGATTAATTCGTTCGCGCCTGATAAAGGCATGGCGCGGCCGCGCTTCAAGTATCCCGATTTAATCGGATGCGATTTATTCGGGCGCGCGGCTTCAAATGTCCGTGTGATCGGTGCGATCATGCGCGGCCGGTAACGCCGACTTGTTCGCACGCTGCGCCAAGCGCGGACCGATGCGAACCATCGAAATGCGATATCGCCCGCGACGGCTACGCCGTGCATTCGGAACCGGACAAATCGAGGCAAATTCGGACACGCCACCGTGGTTGGCAGGGTCTAACATCCACGCCATAGTGAATGACTGGGTTGCAAGCCAATGTGGGGTCGCCATGGACGTGTCGCCTTCCGGTAACGAGAGCCACAGCCCGCCCACACCGGCCACTGCACCACAACAGGAGACCGCGCACCCGGCCACGCGGATGCCGGCCATCGTCGTCGGCCTCGTCGCAGCCGTCATCATTGCGCTGTCGGTCTATTATCTGCTGCGGCCGGAGCCGCTGCTGGTGCAGGGCGAGGTCGATGCGACCCGGCTCGACATCGCGGCGCGCGTCGACGGACGGGTCAAGGACATCCCGGTCGAACGCGGCCAGAACGTGGCCTCAGGCGCCGTGCTGGTGCGCATCGACAATCCGGAGACGCTCGCAAAACAGGACCAGATGCGGGCCGCCAAGGCCGTCGCCGACGCTCAGCTCGCCAATGTGCTGGTCGGAACGCGGGTCGAAACCATCGCCGCGCGCAAGGCGGAGATGGAGCGCGCGCAAGCAGCGCAGGTGCTGGCGCAGAAGACCTTCGACCGCGCCAAGACATTGACCGAGCAAGGCAACGCGCCGCAGGCCCGGCTCGACCAGACCACCGATGCGCTGCACGAGGCCGAGCGCGGGCTCGACCAGGCCAAATCGGCCTATGAGCAGGCGGTCAACGGCTACACCAAGGAAGAACGTGCGATCGCGAAGGCAAACGTCGAGAAGGCCGAAGCGGACATTCAGAGCGTCCAGTCGGTGATCGATCAGCTCGCGGTCTACGCGCCGGTCGCCGCGCAGGTCTACCAGCGCAATGTCGAGCCGGGTGAGTTCGTCTCGCCGGGCGTGCCGCTCGTGACGCTGATCAATCTGGCCGATCTGTGGATCCACTTCGATCTGCGTGAGGATCTGGTCAAGGGGCTCAAGGTCGGCGACAAATTCGACGTCCGGATTCCGGCGCTCGACGATCGCCATGTCACGGTCGAGGTCAAGCTGATCGCGACCAAGGGCGAATATGCGAGCTGGCGGGCGACCCGCGCCACCGGCGATTTCGATCTGCGGACATTCTCGATCCGCGCCTATCCGGTTCAGCCGGTGCCCGAGCTGCGGCCGGGAATGAGCGCTTATCTCGACTGGAAGACGCGCCAATGAGGCTGGCCTCGAAGCCCGGCTTCTGGCTGGTCGCGCAGCGCGAGTGCCGCTGGCTGCTGCGCGATCGCGTGGCGCTGCTGCTGATCTTCGGCGTGCCGCTGTTCGCCTTCGTGGTGCTCACGGCGGTGTTCAGCCAACCGGTGATCCGCGGCCTCGGCGTCACCATCGTCGACGCCGACAAATCGGATACTTCGCGCGCGCTGACCCAACATGTCGCGGCGTCGCCGAGCCTGCGGATCGTCGATGATTCCGGTTCGCTGTCGACCGCCGTGCAGGACATCCGCTCCGGCAAGGCGATCTCGGCGATCTTCATCCCGCCGAATTTCGAACGCGACCTGAAGGCGGATCGCCGCCCGCAGGTCGTCGGCTTCTACAACCAGCAATTCCTCACCGCGGCCGGCATCGCCTCGTCCGGCCTGAACGATGCCCTGTCGGCTGCTGCGGCCGCCGCCGCGCCCGCCAACCGCGCCGCGCCTGCCCCGGCGTCGATGGGAACGCTCAGCGCCGAGACCATCGCACTGGTCAACCCGCAGAAGAACTACGCCCAGTTCCTGCTGCGTGCACTGCTGCCGACCATCATCCACGTGGTGATCACGCTTGCCGCCGGTTACTCCGTCGGCTCCGAATTCCGCCGCCGCGACGCGCGGGCCTGGCTCGAAAGCGCAGGCGGCGATCCGGTCGCAGCCCTCGCCGGCAAGCTGGCGCCGCTGTTCGTGATCTTTGCCCTGATCATGCTGGCACAGACGCTGGTGCTGGAGGGCGTGCTGCAAATCCCCTTCAAGGGCGACGCGCTCCTGATGATCGCCGCGGGATCGCTGCTCATCATCGCCTATCTCTCGCTCGGCGCGCTGTTGCAGCTCTTGGTCCGCGACCTCGCAACCGGGCTCGGACTTGCCGGCCTGATCGCCTCGCCCGCCTTCGGCTACGCCGGTGTCGGCTTTCCGACCATCGGCATGAACACCTTCGCGCAGCTCTGGAGCGCGATCCTGCCGCTGCGCTGGTACATGGCGGTGCTGATGGGACAGGCCGCGCGTGGATTGCCCGCCTCGGAATCGGCGATGCCGTTCGCGGCGCTCGCGGGTCTCACGTTGCTGTTCGCCGCGCTGGCGTGGCTGCGCATGGCGAGCCTGACGCGCAGCGGCTGGTTTGTGGCGCCGCGGCCGGCCGAACCGGTCGTCGTCGAACCGGCACCGCGCGGCGTCGGCGGCGCGTTCGTTGCGGAGTGGCGGCGGGTGCTCGGAACGCGCAGTGCCTTGAGCCTGCTATTCGTCGCGCCGCTGGTCTACGGCATCTATTATCCGCAGCCCTATCTGAACCAGATCCTCCGCAAGCTCCCCATTGCCGTCGTCGACAATGATCTCAGCGATCTCTCCCGCCAGGTCGTCGAGACGCTGGATGCCAGCGGCACGTTGAGCGTGACGGTCCGCGCCCGCACGCTTGCCGAGGCACGCACCGTGATCGATCGCGGCAATGCGTTTGCCGCCGTGCAGATCCCGCCCGGCACCGAGCGCGACGTGCTCAAGGGCCTGACCGCGCACATCCCGGTCTATGCCGACGCCACCTATCTGTTCATCTTCAGGTCCACCGCGAGCGCCGTCGCCACCGCGATCGGCACGCTGACAGCCGAGCTGGTGTCGCGCGGCGCCCGCTCCGACGGAAGCCTCGTCAAGGCAAAGCTGGCGAGCATCAGCCCGGCCAACGTGCTGCTGCAACCGATCTTCAACCCGGTCGGCGGCTACGCCAGCTACATCGTCCCGGCAGCCTTCATCCTGATCCTGCAACAGACGCTGCTGATCGGAGCGGCGATGCTGACCGGCACCGCGCTGGCGAACGCCGGGAATGCCTTCGCCGGTGTGTTCGGGCGCGGCATCGCCCATCTGACCATCTATCTGCCGACACTGGCGCTTTATCTGATCGTGCTGCCGCGGATCTACGGTTTCTCGACGCTCGGGCATCTGCCGCAGATCTTCGCGCTGGCGACAGTATTCCTGCTGGCGACGAGCTTCCTAGGACAGGCGATCGGCGCCTGGTTCACGCGGCCGGAAAACGCCACCATCCTGCTGCTGGCAACCAGTCTGCCGCAATTCTTCACCGCCGGCTTCGCGTGGCCGCGCGAGGCCATTCCAGATGCCGCCACTGCGCTTGGTCGCCTGTTCCCGGCAGACTCCGCGATCGACGGCCTGGTGCGGATCAACCAGCTCGGCGCAAGCATCTGGGAGGTCTCGCATGACTGGGCCAGGCTGTGGTGCCTGGCCGTGGGCTACTTCGTGCTCGCCGTGCTCTCCGCACTGGTGTTCAAGAGGGGACAGCAACATGCCCAACGCTAGCCGCGTCGCCATTATCGCAATCGCGCTCGTGCTCGTCGCGGGCGTGCTGGTCTACGCCGAGAGCCGCGCGACGTCTGCTCCCGCCATCGTCGGTGTGGTGCGCTCGACCGAGGTCCGCATCGAGCCGGAGGTGAACGGCCAGCTGCTGTCGGTCGCGGTCGAGAAAGGCGCGCAGGTGCACGCCGGCGATGTCCTCGCCAAGCTCTCCGCCATCGAACTCACCGCGCAGGCCGACCAGGCGCGCGCCGCGCTCGCCGCTGCGGTCGCGAGCCGCAACAATGTCTATGCCGGCGTTCGCCGCGAACAGGTCGAATCCCTGAAGGCCGCGATCTCCAAGGCCAATTCGCGGCTCGACTATGTCGAGACCCAACTCAAGCGGATCAGCACGCTGGCGGGACAGAATTTCGAGACCCAGCAGGCGCTCGACCAGGCCGAGAACGACGTTGCCGCGGCGCGTGCCGGCGTGACCGCTGCCCAAGCCAATTACGATGCCGCGGTGGCGGGACCGACCAAGGAAGAGCGCGCCATCGCCGACGCCCAGGTGCAGGCGGCCGCGGCCGCCGTCGCGGTGCTCGACCGCCGGCTCGACAAGATGGTGCTGCGCGCGCCGGTCGACGGCGTGGTCAGCGTGATCGCCGCGGAAGTGGGCGAGAACGTCCGCGCGGGCCAGCCGATCCTGACGATCGCGGCGGCGGGCCAGCAATGGCTCTCGTTCAATGTGCGCGAGGACCACCTCAACGGCCTGGCCATCGGCAAGACGGTGAATGTGGTACGCAGCACCACCGGCGACGCGACCAAGGCGCTCGTCACCGAGATGCGGCCGCTCGGGGTGTTCGCCACCTGGCAGGCCGAGCGCGTGATCGGCGATCACGACCGCAACACGCTGCGTCTGCGTCTCGACCCCGCCGGCGCGGGCGGCGGCCTCGAACCCGGCATGAGCGTGCGGATCGAGCATTGAGGCGGAGCGCCCGGCCATAAGCGGCAATGACGCGCGTCTCAACGCTTTGCCCTGCCCTCCCGCACCACAGTCATCCGCTTGTCAGAAGATTGAGACAAGAAGACCACAGCGTCGGCCGCATTCGGCTCGCCCCCGCGGCATGCCAGCCCGGACGCGATATGGAAGATGGAGGCTTGGCCGTCATGCAGATTCGTTCGCGACGAAACGTTCATGTTGGAGCGATGCTGCTCGGTGCGGCTGCACTGGCGGTCCTGCTGCCGTCGATGGCATTGGCACAAAGCGGTGCGGCGCCGGCCGGTGCCAAACCCTTTCTCACCGTCGATGGAAAAATGCCGCTGGTGATCGGACATCGCGGCGTGCCCGGCCTGGTGCCCGAGGAGACCGAGGCATCGTATGAATTGGCCGCCGATCTCGGAACGGACGCGCTCGAAGAGGATTTGCACCTCACCAAGGATTGTATTCTGGTCGCGCGTCACAACCCGTGGCTTGGCGACAACACCAACGTCGCCGAAGTCGCGAAGACCAATCCGGAAGTCGCGGCCCGCAAGCGCACGGTGCGCGGCGTTCTCGTCAAGGCTCCCGCTTCGAGCGGCGGCCCGGCTGAGTATCCCATCGATCTCGTCGATCCGGCCGATCCCAAATCGGTGCTGAAGGCGTTGATCGTCGACGGCGACGACCACACCAACGACTGGTCGATCACCGATTTCACCATGGCCGAGCTGAAGCAGTGGATCGCCGGCACCACCTATGATGCGGCGAACGAACGGCCAAAACTGTTCAACGGCAAGTTTCCGATCATCAGTTTCCAGGACATCATCGACATCGCCAAGGCCAAGAGCAAGGCGACGGGCCGGACCATCGCGGTCTATCCGGAAACCAAGAACCCGACCTGGAACAACGCCCAGGCCATCGCCAATGGCTGCGGCGCGCCGGGCAGCCATCCGCTCGAGGATGCCCTGATCAAGATCATCAGGGATAACGGCCTCAACGCGAAGGACGCGCCGATCATCGTCCAGAGCTTCGAGCCCGGCAGCCTGAAATACATGCGCAGCCATGGGTTGGAAACGCGGCAGGTCCAGCTCGTCGACGGCAACGGCGTCGACTTCAAGACCGGCAAGGTGCTGCTCAACAACATCGCGAATTCCCGCCCGTATGACTGGACGGTTGCAGGTGACAGCCGCACCTTCGACGCGATGCTGACGCCTGCGGGCCTCGCGGAGATCAAGACCTATGCCGACGGCGTCGGTCCTTGGAAGGCCTATATCGTGCCGTACAAGATCTCGTCCTGGAAGGACGCTGGCGCCGACGGCAAGCCCTACAAGGGATCGACCGCAGAGGCTTCGACGCAGGACGCCACCAGCGTGATCGCCGACGCGCACAAGCTCGGCCTGTTCGTGCACGTCTTCACGTTCCGGAACGAGAAGAAATATCTCGCGGCCGACTATCGCGGCGACCCTGCCCTCGAATATCTGAAGTTCTTCCGCCTCGGCGTGGATGGCGTGTTCACGGACTTCACCCACACCGGCGTCGCCGCCCGCGCGGCTTACTTGCGCGAACTCGGCTGGTGACACCATACGCGACCTGAACCGAACGCGGGCCGGCCCGACGATGACAGCGGCTCGGCTCGCGACTGAAAAAGAACAAAACAACCGGTATCGCGGCCGCAGCGATTGAGATGTTGCGCGAATTGACTTCATAACAGCAACAATGCGCTGATCCGCCTCGCTTAAGATGCCCCACGAAGCGAAAGGCGGTGCATCATGAAGGTGCGGTCGGGTCTGCTCGAAGCGATTGGCAACACGCCCCTGATCAGGCTCCGCGGAGCATCTGACGCCACCGGTTGCGACATCTACGGCAAGGCCGAGTTTCTCAATCCCGGCGGCTCGATCAAGGATCGCGCGGCGCTCGCCATCATCGACGACGCCGAGCGACGCGGCGAGCTCCAGCCGGGCGGCGTGATCGTGGAAGGCACCGCCGGCAATGTCGGGATCGGCATTGCGCTCGTGGCCAATGTCCGCGGCTATCGCTCGGTCATCGTCATGCCGGACACCCAGAGCCAGGAGAAGCAGGACATGCTGCGGCTCTACGGCGCCGAACTTCGCCTGATGCCCGCCGTGCCCTCCTCCAACCCCGGGCACTACGCGAACTATTCCGGTCGCCTCGCCAAAGAACTCGGCGCGTTCTGGGCCAATCAGTTCGACAACGTTGCCAACCGCGACGGACATTATCGCACGACCGGTCCCGAGATCTGGCAGCAGACCGACGGCAAGGTAGATGGCTTCACCTGTGCCGTCGGCAGTGGCGGGACATTGGGCGGCATCGCCCGCGCGCTCAAGGAATGCAATCCGGACGTGAAGATCGCGCTCAGCGACCCGATGGGTGCCGCGCTCTACAACTGGTTCACCAAAGGCGAGCTGACGGCCGAGGGCGATTCAGTCACCGAGGGAATCGGCCAAGTGCGGGTGACGAGGAATCTCGACGGCACGCCGATCGACATGGCCTACCAGATCACCGACCAGGAGGCCTTGCCCGTGCTGTTCGACCTCATCGCACATGAGGGATTGGTGCTGGGAGGCTCCAGCGCGATCAACATCGTCGGCGCCATGCGGCTGGCGCGCGATCTCGGCCCGGGCAAGACCATCGTCACGATCCTGGCGGATGGTGGCCAGCGTTACCAGTCCAAGCTGTTCAATCCGGATTTCCTGCGCAGCAAGAACCTGCCCGTGCCGCCTTGGTTGAAATGAGGATTCGCGCGCCGTCTGCGCAGAACAAAAGCGCGCCCGGCAATACCGGGCGCGCCTGTTTTCCTCACGATGCGATGCGCGTTACTCGGTCGAATATTTGAACTCGGGCATCGCCTTCAGCTCATCCTTGGTCGCGCTGAACACGGCGTGATCCGGGTACCAGGGATTTGGCTTCGACGCCGTAGCGGCGGGTGCCGCGCCCGTGGTGGTGGTCTTGGTCGTGCTGCCGGTATTCGACGCGCCGGCGGCGCCGGTGTAGGCGATCGGCTCGCTGACGAACTTCACCTTGTCGAGCGGCACGGCGACCAGATGCTCGCCGACGCCGAGGAAGCCGCCGACGCCGATCACGACCGCCTTGACGGCACCGCTCTTGTCCATCAGCAGATCGTTGATCGAGCCGACGCTCTCATTGCTGTCGTTGTAGACGCTGAGGCCGACCACCTTCGATGCGCGCCAGTTGCCTTGATAGGACGTCGGCGATGTCGTTGTCGTCGACGCCGCAGGAGCCATCTTGTCGCCCTTGTCGGTTGGCGTCTGTGCAATCGCGACAGTTGCAAGCAGGGCGGAGCCGGCCACGCCTGCGATGATGGATTTGACCAACATTGTTGCGCTCTCCTCAGTTCACAAAATCGATGCTGGGAGAACCCGTCATCTGCGCAACCGTTCCTACCGAGGCTGCGGTCAAACGCCGCCACGGCGCGGAGGAACGTCATGGCGACGAGGCAAGCTTCGGTTTGCGACGGTCCGGCGCCGGGAACGTTGTGGTGCTTGACGAAGGCAGTCGCCAGCTTTCAATTGGGCTGCGGTTGAGCCTCACGACTGCGCCGGACGCGCAGTCCCCGATTTGACGATGTTTGGCTCACTAAGTCGTCCCGGCGAACCGCGCTCGCGACAGGGCTCTCGATCGAGATGCGCCGATCGACCGCGCGATCAGAAGCCGCCCCAATAGGGCGGCACGCCATAGAAGCGATGCAGCTCGGCTTCCTGCGAGCGGTCGCCCCAATCGAAATCCTTGTCGGCACGGAACGACGGTGCGCGCTTCAGCTCATCATCCTCGATGTCGAGCTCGTAGGCCTCGAATTTGGTGTTGTAGTGCAGCCGGCCCCAGGGCAGCGGGATCAGGTTGGTTCCAATCCCGAGGAAGCCACCGAAGCTCAGCACCGCGTACGACACCCTGCCCGAGATCTTGTCGATCATCAGCCGCTCGATGTGGCCGATCATGTCGCCATTGGCCCGGCGCACCGCGGTGCCCTCGACCCGATCGCTTGCAATGAGCTGATGCGGTCTGGTCCGGACGTCGACAGCCATCTCACCCTCCCTCGCCTTAAAAGAGAAACAACGCGTTGCCGTCGAAACCGGTTCCGGCCCCCGATAGGACAGTCGCGCTTCCCTTTTCCGGGCCGTCGGACCGCTTCCGGCACCGCATCGCGGCCGGCGGAGTTCTATCCGTATTTCAACGGGCTACGCTGGATGACAGAACGATAACTTTTCTCCGCCGCGCCGACCTGTTAACTCGTTATGCCGGGCAAGATTTCAGAAATACACTGAAACAAAAATCCTGAGCCGCTTTCCCCGAATCACGGACAAAAGAGTCGGTATGACCCAGGCTGCGCCCAATATCCTAGTCGTCGAGGACGACCGCGAGACGCGGTCGCTCATCGCGAAATATCTCCGCACCAATTCCTGCCATGTCACGACCGCCTCCGACGGCCGCGAAATGGCCAAAGCCATGACCGATCACCGGGTGGATCTCCTGGTGCTCGACGTGATGCTGCCCGGCGAGGACGGTCTCAGCCTGTGCCGCAAGGTACGCGCGGAGTCGCAGACGCCGATCATCATGCTCACCGCGCGCGGCGAGGACGTCGACCGCATCCTCGGCCTCGAGATGGGCGCCGACGATTATCTGGCCAAGCCGTTCAACCCGCGCGAGCTGCTGGCACGGATCAACGCGGTGCTGCGCCGGCAGGCCGCCGCCCGCAACGCCAGCGCGATCGAGGGTGCCACCACGCTGACCTTCCTCGGCTGGCGCATCGACATCCGCCTGCGCGAGCTGCGCAACCCCGAGGGTGCGCGCGTCGCCATGACCAGCGCCGAGTTCGACCTGCTGCGCACCTTCTGCGAACGGCCCGGCCGCGTGCTGTCGCGCGACAGCCTGCTCGACCTGACGCAGGGCCGCAGCGCCGGCTCGTTCGAGCGTTCGATCGACGTGCTGGTCAGCCGCATCCGCCGCAAGATCGAGCCCGATCCGCAGGAAGCCACCATGATCAAGACCGTGCGCTCCGGCGGCTATGTGTTCACCCCGCGGGTGGAGGCGGCTGCCGCCCCGAGCAACTGACGATGAGACTGCTGCGCGTGCTGAGTCTGCGGGGGATCGGCGCCCAGATGGCGGCGCTGGTCGTCGTCTCGATCGTCGCGCTGCACTTGATCATCACCGCAACCTTCCTGATCCATCGCCCCGACCGGCCGGAGCCTTCGGATCGCTGGCACACCCAGCTCGCCGCCGCCGCGCAACTGCTGGGGCATGCCCCGGCGTCCGAGCGGCCGCGGCTGCAAGCCGATATTGTCAGAGCCTTCCCGCAACTGGCGATCAGCGACCTGCCGGCCAATAGCGGCGCGCTCACCGACGCCGACCCGCCCAGCCTGCACGCGCTGCGCCGGCTCGGCGCCGGCTATCACGTGTTCTCGGTGCCGCGCGAGGCGGGCAGCACGCCGCACGATGGCGAGGTCCGCCGAGTCGCCATCCGCTTGCCCGACGGCGCCATGTTCGCGGCGAACCTGATGCCGGATCAGCACATGCGGCCGTTCTGGGGCGGGCCGTGGATGATGACGGTGCTGTTCGCCGTCATCAGCGTCACCCTGCTCGGCCTGTGGGCGGCATGGGCGCTGACCGCGCCGCTGTCGTCCTTCGTCAAGGCTGCCGAGACCTTCAGCCTGAACGGCGCCGCCGCGCCGCTGCCGGAGCGCGGTCCCGAGGAGATCCGCTCGCTGGCCAAGGCGCTGAACCGGATGCGCGAGCGCATCACCACATTGATCGACGACCGCACCAAGATGCTGGCGGCGATCAGCCACGACCTGCGCACGCCGATCACCCGGATGCGGCTGCGCGCCGAATTCATCGAGGACGAGACCCACCGCCATCGCATGCTGCGCGACCTCGACCAGATGCGCTCGATGCTGGAATCGGTGTTGTCGTTCCTGCGCAACGACCGCAAGCTCGAGGCGATGACGCTGGTCGACATCGCGAGCACGCTGCACCTCGTCACCGACCAGTTCGTCGACATGGGGCACAAGGTCAATTACGAGGGCCCGCAGCACGCGATGGCGACGGCGCGGCCGGCCGACCTGCATCGCTGCATCACCAACCTGGTCGACAATGCCACGCGGTTCGGCGGCGAAGTGACCGTCCGCCTCGACGTCAGGCCCGATCGCCTCGTCGTCGACATCGAGGACGACGGCCCCGGCATTTCCGACGCGCACAAGGCGACCGTGCTGGAGCCGTTCGTGCGTGGCGACCAGGCGCGCAACATGGATGAGGCCGAAGGCTTTGGCCTCGGCCTGTCGATCGCCAACGCCATCGTGCTGGCACACGGCGGCACGCTGTCGCTGCACGACCGCAAGCCGCACGGACTGGTGGTCCGGATCGAGCTGCCGGGACGGCAGCAGCAGTTGCAGCCGCCGCAAAAATCCGCGGCCTGATCACAACCAGCGATTAGGACATCAGGCCGCGAGCGGCGTGAGCTGTGCGTGCTCGTAGATCGCGATGGCTTCGAAGCGATAGTTGCAGGCGCGGCAATTCCACAGATACGAGGTGCGGCCTTCGCTGTGCTCCACCCAGTCGGGACGAGCGATCGGCTTGCCGCATTGCGCGCAGGGATTTTCGCGAGGCATGTAGCCAGTGTCCTGTCGGACCGAATCTTGACGATTCACGGCGCATCTCCCGAATGTTGTTTTTGCGTGCTTTGGAATGGACAGACGTGCTGACTGAACACGCGCGCTCTGTCGTGCACGGAGTCTAGACCTTGATCGAGTCGTTTGCACGACAAACCGCTGTGGATTGTGTGCGGCAAAATCGGGTCAGACATTTTGGCGCATCGATCGATTGCATCGTCCGGAACACCCGGCGGCCGGACGGTCACGGACGCAGAACCTTCGCTGATGCGAAGGCTTTGCCACATTCCTGCCCGCTCGGCGTACCAATGAGACCGCAGAACCGACGCGCGTTGATCACCCGGGCGACCCGACATGAAGACCGTTCAGACTCTCAGCTTCCTTGCCGCCGCCGCGTGGCTTGCATCCTGCGCCGGCGCGCAGGCGCAATCGCGCGCGCAATATGAGGCGATGGTGACGGCCGAGGCCCAGGCGAACCTGGTGCCGGAAGAGCTGGTGCATCGCGTCATCGTGCGCGAGAGCAAGTATCAGCCGCATCTGATCGGGCGCGGCGGCGCCATCGGCATGATGCAGATCAAGCTCGCGACCGCCCGCGGGGTCGGCTACACCGGTACCGCCGAAGGCCTGCGCGACGCCGCGACCAACCTCCGGTATGGCGTCAAATACCTCGCCGGCGCTTACCGGGCCGCCCATGGCGATTTCGATCGAGCCGTGCGTTATTTCGCGGGCGGGTATTACTACGTCGCAAAGCGGCAGCGTGGGGATCGCCTCAAGGAAGCCAAGCTTGGCGGCACGGGTGCACCGCCAAAAGAACTGGCCAAGCAGGAACAGGGAACGGCCGATACCGCCGAGCCGAAGCCGGAACCGGCTGCCAAATAGCTGATTGCATGTCCCGGACGCGGTGCGTTGCGCCGCAGAGCCGGGACCTCCGTTTCGAAAGACATGGGCCGCGGCTCGGCAGGGCACCGCCGCGCGCTGCGCTGCGTCCGGGACACGAGCGCCCTGCACACACCGGGGTGCGGCATCGGGCATACACGTTGACACGTCAGCCCATCCGCTTACATTAGAGGCGTTCCGAGGGGTGCTCCGAAGGAGGAGCTGAGATACCGCAAGCTTGGACTTCGCCACTTTGTCATCGACGAAGTTGCGAACAGTCCGGGACCGCGGTGACCCTTTGAACCTGATCCGGGTCATGCCGGCGAAGGGACAGGGATGTATCAGACGTCAAGACCGCGGGGGGATTCCCCCGTCTCCATCATCGGCGCAGGCATAGCCGGCGCCTGGCATGCGCTGCTGCTCGCAGAGGCCGGACGTGCCGTCACCCTGCACGAGCGCAGTGACGCCGGGATGACGGAATCCACAAGCCATTGGGCCGGCGGAATGCTGGCGCCGTGGTGCGAGGAGGAGGCCGCCGAGCCGGTGATCACCCGACTCGGCATCCGCTCGCTCGATCTGTGGCGGCGACATTTCCCTGAAACGCCGTTCAACGGCTCGCTGGTGGTGGCGCATCCGCGCGACCGCACCGATTTCGAACGCTTTGCCCGACTCACCACCGGCTACCGCCGGCTGGACGCCGAGGGCGTTCGCGCGCTGGAGCCGGCGCTCGAGGGCCGCTTCGGCTCTGGCCTGTTCTATCCGGACGAGGGTCATGTCGAGCCGCGCCGCGTGCTGCCGCGGCTGCATGCCGCGATCGCCAAGGCCGGCGGCGCCATCAAGTTCGGCAGCGACGCCGAGGCTGACGATCTCGACGGCCTCGTGATCGACTGCCGCGGGCTGGCTGCGCGCGATCGCGAGCCGAGCCTGCGCGGCGTCAAGGGCGAGATGATCATCATCGAGACCTCAGAGGTCGAATTGTCGCGCCCGGTGCGGCTGATCCATCCGCGCTGGCCGCTCTACGTGATCCCGCGCGGCGATGGCCGCTTCATGCTGGGCGCGACCTCGATCGAGGCCGAGGACAACGGCGTCAGCGTGCGTTCGGCGCTGGAGCTGTTAGGGGCCGCCTATGTCGTGCATCCGGCGTTCGGCGAGGCCCGCATCGTCGAATTCGGTGCCGGCTTGCGGCCGGCATTTCCGGACAATCTGCCGAAAATCAGGATCGAACAGGAACGCATCACGGTGAACGGACTCTACCGTCACGGCTTCCTGCTGGCGCCGGCGCTGGCCGAGCTGACGCTCGCCTATCTCGCGCGCGGCGAAATCGACAACGAGGTGATGCAATGCGCGTGATCGTGAATGGCGAGCAGCGGGAGATCGCGGCGGCAAGTGTCGATGCGCTGCTGGCCGAACTCGACTACGAGGGCACGCATTTCGCGATCGCGCTGAACTACGACGTGGTGCCGAAGAGCCGCTGGGCCGAGACAGCATTGAAGGCCGGCGACGAGATCGAGATCATCACGCCGCGGCAGGGAGGATGATGTGATGCGTGCAGACGAGCCCCACAGTCAGCCGTCATCGCCCGGCTTGACCGGGCGATCCAGTACGCCGCGGCTTCTCCGTATTACGGCGCGGCCTCTGGAATACTGGATCCCCGCTTTCGCGGGGATGACGAGTTGTATGCGCGGCAGCGAACAGGGCCACGAGGCATAGTCACCATGGTCACCTTCTACGGCAAATCCTTCCCGTCCCGCCTCTTGATCGGCACGGCGCTGTATCCCTCGCCGGCCATCATGCAGGGCGCGATCCGCGCCTCCGGCGCCAGCATCGTCACGGTGTCGCTGCGCCGCGAGGCGGCCGGCGGCAAGACCGGCGATGCGTTCTGGTCGCTGATCCGCGAGCTCGGCGTCACCGTGCTGCCGAACACCGCGGGCTGCCGCAGCGTCAAGGAGGCGGTGACCACCGCGAAGCTGGCGCGCGAATTGTTCGGCACGCCCTGGATCAAGCTCGAGGTGATCGCAGACAACGACACCTTGCAGCCCGACGTGGTCGGCCTGGTCGAGGCCGCCACCATCCTGATCAAGGACGGCTTCGAGGTGTTCCCCTATTGCACCGAGGATTTCTCGGTCGCCTCGCGCCTGGTCGAGGCCGGTTGCAAGGTGGTGATGCCGTGGGCTGCGCCGATCGGCAGCGCAAAAGGCATCACCAACCGCGACTCGTTGAGACTGCTGCGCGATCGCCTGCCCGACATCACGCTGGTGGTCGACGCCGGGCTCGGTGCGCCGTCGCATGCCGCCGAGGCGCTGGAGCTCGGCTATGACGCCGTGCTGCTCAACACCGCGGTCGCCAAGGCCGCCGATCCCATTGCAATGGCCAACGCCTTCCGCCTCGGCGTCGAGGCCGGCCGCATCGCCTATGAAGCCGGGCTGATGGAAGCCCGCGATTTCGCCTCCCCCTCCACCCCTGTCGTTGGGACCCCGTTCTGGCATGCCGTATCCTGATCCATTTTATCCCGTCGTCGACAGCGTGGCCTGGGTCGAGCGCCTGACCAGGCTCGGCGTCGGCACCATCCAGCTACGCGCCAAGGAGCTCGATGACGCCGCGGCGCTCAAGATCGTCCGCGATGCGCTGGCGGTGACCAAGGGCACGCCGACCAAGCTCGTCGTCAACGACTACTGGCGCGCGGCGATCGCAGCCGGTGCCGAGCATCTGCATCTCGGCCAGGAGGACCTGGTCGATGCCGACCTCGCCGAGATCCGTAAAGCCAAGCTGACGCTCGGTGTCTCCACCCATGACGACGCCGAGCTCGCGGCGGCGCTCGCCGCCAGGCCCGACTATGTCGCCCTCGGCCCGATCTTCTTCACCACGCTGAAGTCGATGCGGTTCGCGCCGCAGGGCATTCCGAAGATCACCGAATGGAAGAAGCGGGTCGGCAACATCCCGCTTGTCGCGATCGGTGGCATCAAGTTCGAGCACGCCGCCGAGATCTTCGCAGCCGGCGCCGATTCAATCGCCGTCGTCAGCGACGTCACCCAGAACGCCGACCCCGACGCGCGGGTGCGGCAATGGCTCGGCCTCAACGCGGAGGCCGCGTGATGCAGACTCTCGTTCCACACACCCTGCCGTCATCGCCCGGCCTGTGCGCAATTGCGCACATGGACCGGGCGATCCAGTACGCTGCGGCTTCTCCGTATCACACCGCGGCCTCTGGAATACTGGATCCCCGCTTTCGCGGGGATGACAGCAGTAATCACCTCTCGCGCAGCGACGCCAACGAATTGAAGTAAGGAGGATCCCTCATGAACATCCGCTCCAACCCCGACACGACACTCCCCGCCGTCACCACCGGATCGCTGCCCGCCTCGCGCAAGATCTTCGCGACGCCCGCCAGCGCGCCCGACGTCCGCGTGCCGCTGCGCGAGATCATCCTCTCCGAAGGCGCCGGCGAGCCGAACCTGCCGGTCTATGACACCTCGGGTCCCTACACCGATCCCAACGTCACGATCGACGTCAACGCCGGCCTGCCGCGCAATCGCCTCGCCTGGGTCAAGGAGCGCGGCGGCGTCGAGGAGTATGAGGGCCGCACCATCAAGCCGGAAGACAACGGCAATGTCGGCGCATCTCACGCCGCCAAGGCGTTCACCGCGCACCACACGCCGCTGCGCGGCCTCGACGGCCACAAGATCACCCAGCTCGAATTCGCCCGCGCCGGCATCATCACCAAGGAGATGATCTATGTCGCCGAGCGCGAGAATCTCGGCCGCAAGCAGCAGCTTGAGCGTGCGGAAGCAGCGCTTGCTGACGGCGAAAGCTTCGGCGCATCGGTGCCGGCCTTCATCACCCCCGAATTCGTCCGCGACGAGATCGCGCGTGGCCGCGCCATCATTCCCAGCAACATCAACCATGCCGAGCTGGAGCCGATGATCATCGGCCGCAACTTCCTGACCAAGATCAACGCCAATATCGGCAACTCGGCGGTGACCTCGTCGGTGGAAGAAGAGGTCGACAAGATGGTGTGGGCGATCCGCTGGGGCGCCGACACCGTGATGGACCTCTCCACGGGCCGCAACATCCACACCACCCGCGAATGGATCCTGCGCAACTCGCCGGTGCCGATCGGCACCGTGCCGATCTACCAGGCGCTGGAGAAGTGCGACGGCGATCCCGTCAAGCTGACCTGGGAGCTCTACAAGGACACCCTGATCGAGCAGTGCGAACAGGGCGTCGACTATTTCACGATCCACGCCGGCGTGCGCCTGCCTTACATCCACCTCACGGCGAACCGCGTCACCGGCATCGTGTCGCGCGGCGGCTCGATCATGGCGAAGTGGTGCCTCGCGCATCACAAGGAGAGCTTTCTCTACACCCATTTCGACGAGATCTGCGACCTCATGCGCAAGTATGACGTCTCGTTCTCGCTCGGCGACGGCCTGCGTCCCGGTTCGATCGCCGACGCCAACGACCGCGCGCAGTTCGCGGAGCTGGAGACGCTCGGCGAGCTGACGAAGATCGCGTGGGACAAGGGCTGCCAGGTCATGATCGAGGGCCCCGGCCACGTGCCGATGCACAAGATCAAGATCAACATGGACAAGCAGCTCAAGGAATGTGGCGAGGCGCCGTTCTATACGTTGGGCCCGCTGACCACCGACATCGCGCCGGGCTATGATCACATCACCTCGGGCATTGGCGCTGCCATGATCGGCTGGTTCGGATGCGCGATGCTCTGTTACGTCACGCCGAAGGAGCATCTGGGTCTGCCCGACCGCAACGACGTCAAGGTCGGTGTCATCACCTACAAGATCGCGGCCCACGCCGCCGATCTCGCCAAGGGCCACCCCGCCGCGCAGCTCCGCGACGACGCGCTGTCGCGCGCCCGCTTCGACTTCCGCTGGCAGGATCAGTTCAACCTCGGCCTCGACCCCGAGACCGCGAAGAACTTCCACGACGAGACCCTGCCGAAGGAAGCCCACAAGGTCGCGCATTTCTGCTCGATGTGCGGCCCGAAATTCTGCTCGATGAAGATCACCCAGGACGTCCGCGACTACGCCGCGACGCTCAATGATCCGACCGGCGTCGGCGCATCGATCTCCGGCACCATCGAGGACGGCATGGCGACGATGAGCGCCAAGTTCAAGGAAATGGGCGAGAGCCTGTATCTCGACGCGGAGAAGGTGAAGGAGAGCAACAGGGTGTTGTGAGGCGTCAGCCTTCCGCGCGTCATGCCCGGGCTTGCCCCGGGCAGCTATCAGGAATGCGAAGCCGGGCGAGAGCCCGGCTTTCTTGTTAGTGGCGCCCGGATGCGAAGCAAATCCTGGATTCCTATTCGTCCCACATATCACCACACCATGTAGGCTAAGTGCTACTGCGCCCCATCTTGGAACGGTTGCCGACTACAATTTGCACGGTAGACCTTCCAGGATCGAATCGTAAGAAACGAAAAGGCGATAAACATCACGAATACAATCGCACCAACGACCTGATTTTCGTAAAGAAAGCAAAGTAGTGCGATGCCGAGGGCGGCGCAGCAGAAACCCACCAGGGATTCCACATAGTCTGCTTGCGTCGGCAAAGGCGTCGTTGACCTAAGAACGTACTCCGGAAAGGCGAACTTCGAGTTCAATCCATCCTGAAATTGCGGAGGCAATGCATCAATGAGCGCGACATAGGCTGGCTGGTATTTATAAGCTGACCAGACGACCGCAATGGTCGATGCAATTGCAAGAATCGGGACAACAATCATCTTGCTCGCCTTGCCACATGTGCTCTTCCGCCTCCGCACCAAACGCAATCTCCTGATACCCCTTCTCCGCCACCCCGTTGATGATCCCCAAGAACTTCGGCGTGCCTCCGTTGTAGACGAAGTAGCGCACCGTGCCCTCTTCATGTCCGGGGACGTTGGAGTTGTAGCCGGTGAACCAGCCCTTGGCTTTGCGCATCAGCATGATCTCGTACATCTTGACGACATGCGCGGTCCAGCGCTGCTGCGCCTCCAGCGTCGCGTCGGCGCGGGTCAGGTTGCGGGCCCACATGTATTGCAGCAAATTGGTGCACCAGTTGACGCCGTTCTCGATGCCGCGTGGGAAGTTCGTGGACGCGGATGCGCTTTGCGGGCCGGTCGGCATCAACAGGTTCGGGAAGCCGTGCACCAGCATGCCGAGGAAGGTCGACGGCGCCTGCTTCCATTTGTCGGCGAGCTTCTCGCCGCCGATGCCCCGGATGTCGATCAAATCATAGGCACCAGTGATGGCGTCGAAGCCGGTGGCGTAGACGATGATGTCGAACTCGTAGTCGCGCGCCGTGGTGCGCAGACCGGTCTCGGTGATCCGCACCAGCGGCGTCTCGCTGAGATCGACGAGATGGACGTTGTCGCGGTTGTAGGCTTCGAAGTACCGCGTCTCCAGCGGCAGGCGCTGCACGCCAAAGCCATGATCTTTCGGGATCAGCTTTTCGGCGACATCAGGATCATTCACCCGCCCGCGGATGCGGCCGGCGATATATTCGGACAGTTCGGCATTGGCGGCCTCATCCATGAAAATCTCGCGGAAGTTCGCGAGCCAGATACCGAAGCCGGGCTCGTCATAGAGCTTGTCCCACAGCGCGAGCCGTTCCTCACGGCTCACCTCGTAGAAGCCGCGCTTGTCGGGGCCATGGACGAAGCTGCCCGGCGTCAGCGCGCAGGCAGCGAAGATCTCGTCATAGCGCGCGCGGATGTCGGCCATCTCCGCGTCCGAGATCGCAGAGTTGTTGAGCGGCGCGCTCCAGTTCGGCCGGCGCTGGAACACGGTGAGCTCGCTGACCTTGTCGGCGATCTCGCCGATCAACTGGATGCCGGTGGCGCCGGTGCCGATCACCGCGACTTTCTTGCCGGCGAGATCGACCGGCTCGTGCGGCCAGTAATAGGTATGGAACGAGCGACCCTTGAAGTCGTCGGTCCCCGGCACACGCGGCATGGTCGGCGCCGACAACAACCCGATCGCGAGCACGACGAAGCGGCAGGTCAATTCGCGGCCGTCGCCGAGCTTCAATTGCCAGAGGTCGCGCGTCTCGTCGAAGACCATGGTCTCGACCTTGCAGTTGAACTGCATGTGCTTGCGCAGGTCGAACTTGTCGGCGACGTAGTTGAGGTAGCGCAGATTCTCCGGCTGGCCGGAGAAGCGCTCCTTCCAGTGCCATTCGTCGAGCAGCTCGCGCGAGAACGAGAAGCCGTAGGTGTAGCTCTCGGAGTCGAAGCGGCAGCCCGGATAGCGGTTCCAGTACCAGGTGCCGCCGAGATCGGGCGCGGCTTCCAGCACGGTGGCGTCGATGCCGAGATCGACCAGCCGCTTGATCTGGTAGATGCCCGCGACGCCGGCGCCGACGACGATCACCTCGTAATGGGTCTTCGCCTCTGCTGTCATGAGTCTCGCTCCCGAAATTCTTCTTGATCTGTTGGGCTGGATTACAGACCGTTTTGCCCGATCAGGCAACCGCTCGCAGCCGGGACAACGCGACGCGTTCCATCACGGACAGCCGCGACATTTGCGTTGAGACGCTGCATGCCGCACATTGGCCGGCGGCGATATCGCCCGGGATGAGAGCATCGAGGTGGTCAGATGATTTTCTGGATCGCGAGCGTGGCCGGATTGGCAGTCGCCTACCTGCTCGGCTCGACGCCGACCGGCTATCTGGCGGGCCGGCTGCTCAAGGGCATCGATATCCGCGAGCACGGCTCCAGATCCACCGGCGCGACGAATGTGCTGCGCACCCTCGGCAAATGGCCGGCACTGATCGTGCTGCTGGTCGATGTGCTGAAGGGCGTGGCGGCGATCGTCTTTGCGCGCTGGTTCTATCCCTGGCTCGCGACCTTGCCGTCGATCGCGCCACCGAGCGCGCTCGATCCACAAGCCTGGCTGCCGCAAAGCTGGGTCCCCTGGGCGGTTTGCCTCGCCGGCCTTGCCGTCCTGCTCGGGCATGGCCGTTCGATCTGGCTGAATTTCACCGGCGGCAAATCCGCCGCGACCGGGCTCGGCGTGTTGCTGGCGATCTCCTGGCCGGTGGGGCTCGGCGCCACGGCGGCGTTCGGCGTCATGCTCGCCGCTTTCCGGATGGTGTCGCTCGCGTCGCTGTCGGCGGCGCTGACTGCGACGATCCTCGTCTGCTGCCTGGAACAACCATGGCCCTATCGGGTGCTGGTGATTGCAGGCAGCATCTACGTGATCGCGCGTCACCGCGCCAACATCCAGCGGCTGCTGGCCGGCACCGAGCCGCGCCTCGGGCAAGCCAGCCCGGATGCCAAGGCGGCATAGACGCAAGCTCCCGACGATATGAGGCGACCATGACCGACAATCTCACCGGCGTCTGGGACGGCAGCTATGTTCAGCCCGGCGCCGGCATGGTCACCTTTCTGGCGACGCTGATCGACGCCGGTGGTTCGCTCGGCGGCAGCGTGACCGAACCGTGCGTGATGCCCGGCTGCCCGCACAGCATCCACAACGCCTCGCTCGCAGGCCAGCGCTCCGGCAGCGCGGTCTCCTTCGTCAAGCGTTACGAGCCGCCCGGCTACGGCTACGACACCGTGCACTATGAAGGCACGGTCAATGCCGACGCGACGGAGATCGACGGGCGCTGGAGCATCCGCGGCACGGCGTTCTCGGGCAACTTCCTGATGGTGCGTTCGAGCGGACCGGCACAGGCGGTCACGACGGACGAGGAGATCAAGGCACCAGTGCGCTGACGCGTGACGAGATCGGTCGATCTCAGCCCAGCGACGCCAACTCCCGCGCCAGGTTGTCGCGGGCACGGCCATCATAAGTCGCCGCGAAGCCGGCATCGGGGAAGATCACCGGGCGAGCCGCGAAGTGGCGGAGCACGCGGCCGCGGCCGGCGCGATAATCGGCATCGCCGACATGGATGAACTCCTGGCGGATCGCCGCGGCATAGGCGTCGTAGCGCGCGGGCTCCGCGCCGAGAATGCTGAGGTCGATCGAGATCAGGATCGCGCCCAGGCGATCGCCGGGCTGCACGTCGTGCGTCTTCGTCAGGCGGATCAGGCGGCCGACCTCGCGGCTGATATCGGCGCGGACATGCTGCTCGGCGAGCTGCGCGCTGAGTTCCTCATTGTCCGGCCGGGTCGCGTCGTACACGACATCGTGCCACCAGATCGCTTCCGACAGGATCTCGCGCTCGGCCGCGGACAGGCCCTCCATGCGCGCGAGCGCCGCAAGGCAGTCCTCGATATGCGCCAGGTTGTGATAGTGGCGGCCGGGCGCCGTATAGGCGGCGACCAATTCATCGCGGGTCATTGCCGAGGTATAGGACGCGGACGACAGAAATGGTAGCGCTCGGTCGCAACAGCCCGGCGCACGCCGGGCAAGTCATCAGCCCGATCGAAATGCCCGACAGCGACAGCCACCGCCTCCCCGACCAGCTCCGCGCCGGGCTCCGCCTTGTGTTCGTCGGCACCGCGGCCAGCACGCGCTCGGCCGCGGTCGGGCATTACTACGCGCATCCCGGCAACCGGTTCTGGCGCGCGCTACACGAGGCCGGCATCACGCCGCGGCGCTACCGGCCGGATGAGTTCGCGGCCCTGCTCGACCTCGGCATCGGCTTCACCGACTTCTCGAAGACCGGCGCCGGCATGGATCATGCGATCGCGCGGCAGTCCTTCGATGTCACGGGATTCAGGACGAAGATCGAAATGTTTCGGCCGAACACGATCGCCTTCACCAGCAAGAAGGCGGCGAGCCTGTTTTACGACAAGCCGACCAGCGCGCTTGCGCTCGGCCGGCAGCAGAAGATGGCCGGCTTCCCCGATGTGTTCGTGCTGCCGTCGCCATCGGGCGCGGCGTCCGGGCATTGGACGTTGCAGCCGTGGCGTGAGTTGGCGCAGTGGATCGCAGAACCGTAGGGCGGGTTAGCCGAAGGCGTAACCCGCCATCTCCACTGGCGAAGACGAGTCGGTGGATTACGCTTCGCTAATCCACCCTACCGACCAACTATTCCTTCAACGTGATCGCAAGCCCGCTGAGATCGACATTGGCCATCAGACCGACCTGCTTGCCGCTGAGCTCCAGCACCGCGCCGTTCTGGTTGGTCAGCAGGATGCCGCGCACGCCGGCGCCGAGCGCAACGCCCATGCCGGCCGCGGCGTAGACGCCGGCGATATCCTGGGCCCGGCGGATGTTGCGCACCCGCCCCTGCAGCGTCGTCTGCGAGCCGCCGAACACGAGACCGTAGTCCAGCCCGCCGGCCGTGAGGCCGTAGGTCTTGCCCTTGAAGGTCAACACGCCCTTGCCGGCGGAGCCGCCGAAGATCCAGCCGCCCTTGAAGATCACCAGCGTCACGGCCCCCTCGTCGGCCAGCGCGGCGGACGATCCGGCGAGCAGCGTCAGCGCGAGCAGCGCGGCGCGGGCAACGAACGACAATCTCATGGGAGTTCTCCGAACGACGTGAAAGCGAGACGCGAATCGCGGCAATCCAGCCGGCGGGCGGCACGCTCGAAAGGCCAACAAGACATGCGGGATTGCGCTTGTTCCTGATGGCCCGGAGTCTATCATCGCCGGTGCAGTCGCGCGACGTCGGCTCGGGCGCGTCCGTCGTTTTAAGGGATCGCTGAGGAGTCCGCGCAACAGGGATCGGCATCGATGCACAATTTCACCCCAATTTCCGGCTTCGCCGGCGGCGCGCTGATCGGGCTCGCCGCGGCACTGCTGATGCTGCTCACCGGGCGGATCGCCGGCGTCACCGGCATCGTCGGCGGCCTGCTGCGGGCCGATACCAGCGACCGGCTGTGGCGCATCGCGTTCGTCGCGGGCTTGATTGCGGCGCCGTTGATTGCGGCGCTGTTCGGCGCGCCGCTGCCGCGGCCGGCGATGAACGGGAGCCTGGTGGTGGTCGCGATCGCGGGCCTCCTGGTCGGATTTGGCACACGGATGGGCAATGGCTGCACCTCGGGCCATGGCGTCTGCGGCTTCGCGCGGCTGTCCAGCCGTTCGATCGTCGCGACGTTCATCTTCATGACGGCGGCGATCGCGACGGTTGCGATCGCAAGACACGGGATCGGAGGCTAGCGATGCCGGTTCTCGCGAGCTTCGTCTGCGGCCTGATCTTCGGCGCCGGCCTTCTGATCTCGGGCATGACCGATCCGCAGAAGGTGCTCGGTTTCCTCGATCTGTTTGGTGCCTGGGACGCGACGCTCGCCTTCGTGATGGCCGGCGCGGTCGCGGTCGCGGCATCGGGCTTTGCGATCGCGCGGCGGCGCGCCGCGCCCGCCTTCGCGGCGCGCTTCCTGTGGCCCGACCGCAACGACATCGATGCGCCGCTGGTTGGCGGCGCCGTGCTGTTCGGCATCGGCTGGGGGCTCGCCGGCATCTGCCCCGGGCCGGCGCTGGTCAATCTCGCCGGGCTCTCGCTACCGATCGTGGTGTTCGTCGCCGCGATGATCGTCGGCATGATCGGCCAGAATCTGTTCGGCGAAAATTTCCGGCGGCGCGGAACGCCGGCGCCGCGCATCGAAACCTCTCCTCTTCCATCTCGCGCAGACGGGTGATCCAATGACCGCGATCAAGCACTTTCCTCCTCCGCCCGGCGTCAAGGCGCCGCCGCTCTCGTTCGGCGCCCGCGTCGGCGATCTGCTGTTCATCTCCGGCATTCCCGGCTTCGACGCCAACCGCGAACTGCCCGACGGCTTCGAGGCGCAGTTCGCCAATGTCGTCACCAATTTCAGCCGCGTGCTGGAGGAAGCCGGCGCGACGATGCGCGATCTCGTCAAGGTCAACGTGCTGCTGACCCGCGCCTCTGACGTCGTCACGATGAACAAGCTCTATGCCGAAGCCTTCGGCCCGGCGCCCTATCCCGCGCGCACCACCTGCGTCGTGGTGGCGCTGCCCGATCCCAAGATGCTGATCGAGATCGAGGGCGTGGCGTCGCTGAAGGGATAGCGGTCCCTCCGTCATCCGCATCTGTCATCGCCCGGCTTGACCGGGCGATCCAGTACGCCGCGGCGCCTCGGCTCAAGCACAACTGTCTCTGGAATACTGGATCGCCCGGTCAAGCGGGGCGACGACACCGTGTATTCGGCATCTTGATCGCGAACCATCAACATCGTCGTCCTGGCTTTCGCCAGGACGACGATGTGGAGATAGCCGTGCCTGTATGCGTGCACTCACTGCGACGTCAGTCCCCTAAAACAACGACCCCTGCCCGTCGTCTTCCCGCACAGCCGCCTTGCGCGGCGGGGACTTCTTCGCCGCGGGCACGTCCTCCGCGGCGATCTCGTCTGCGGTCATCGGCAGCAGCAATTGCGCGTCGTCATTGGCGACGGCATTGACGCGCATCGTCACCTGGTGCCAGGCGAACTCACCGACATCGGGCCCCTTCAGCATCGGCATCACGTCGTCGACATCGTTGGGCAGGCAGTCGAGCCAGCGCGCGAATTGCTCGGGCCGGATCGTCACCGGCACGCGGTGATGCAGTTGCGCGAGATCGGGGCTCGCCGGTGCGGTGACGATCGCGACCGTGTCCTGCTCCTCGCCGTTCGGCCCCATCCAGGTCTCGGCGAGCGCCGCGAAGGCGAGCGGATGGCCATCGCGGCGATGGATGAAGAACGGCCGCTTGCGGCCGCCGGCATCCTGCCATTCGTAATAGCCGTCGGCCGGGATCAGCGCGCGGCGCCGCTTGATCGCGTTCTTGAACGCAGGCTTCTCCCGCACCGTCTCGGAGCGCGCGTTGATCAGAAGCGAGAAGGTGCGGGGGTCCTTGACCCAGGACGGGATCAGGCCCCAGCGCATCAATTGGAAATGCCGGCCGCCATTCTGCAGCAGCACCACCGGGATCGGCTGGGTCGGCGCAACATTATACCGCGGCGGAAAATTCGGCTGCTCGATATAGCCGAACATCTCGCGCAAGGCCGCCGGTGGTGAGGTAATGACAAAGCGTCCGCACATATCCCGTCCAGAATGGTATCCGTTTATTCCGCCTTAACTTCGACCGTTAAAGACTGCGACCAATGACCTCAACGGCCGCCATAGCGGGCCCTTCCCCGCGACCGACGTACCCCGACGAGGCGCGGGCGGCGCTGTTGCGCGCTGCCAACATCAACCCCCGCACCGGGCTTGCGACCGACTACCTCAATCACTTCAACGAAGCCATCATGCTGCTGGAGATGGTGCCGGACATGCCGGAATGCGCCAGCGATTTCCTGGAATGGCAGCCGCTGTCCTACGCCGAGCATTTCACCGCGTCCAATTTCAAGGCGCGCGATCTCGCGATCGAGTCCTATCAGACCGCGGATGCCGCGATCCGGGCCGAATTCGACCAGCTCACCGACAGCATGACCAGGATCCTGACCGAGGTCGGCTCCGCGATGCGGCAATTGCAGCAGGACAAGAGCCGGGTCGCGCTCGCCGAGCAGGCGATCGTGTGGGTCAAGCCGCTGGTAATGCTGACCGCCGGCGTGATCAATGGCGCCGCCGAGGCCGATGTCGACAGCATCATGGCGAGCGCCTGATTTATCGGGCATGATGAAGTCCTGAAACCGGTTACGCATCGCCTTGACCTCTCCCGAACCTCCGATCCGCCCGCAGCTCGCCGTGTCAGGCGTGATTTTCCGCGACGGCCAAGTGCTGCTGGTGCGCCGCGCCCGCTCGCCCGGCAGGGGCTTCTATTCGCTGCCCGGCGGCCGGGTCGAGTTCGGCGAGACGCTGCACACCGCCCTGCACCGGGAGATCGACGAGGAGACCGGGCTCAGGGTCGATATCCTCGGCCTCGCCGGCTGGCGCGAGGTGCTGCCGACCGGCCCCGGCACTGGGCACTATCTGATCATGACGTTCGCGGCGCGCTGGGCCTCCCGCGAGCCCGTGCTGAACGACGAGCACGACGATTTCAGATGGCTGTCGCCGGAGGCGATCGGCGATCTCAAGGTCACCGGAGGCCTGCACGAGGTCATTGCGGCCGCAAGGCGGCTGGTTTGAGGCCGGTTTTGACGGCCGTGGCGGGGCCTGGCGCCTTGCCTCGGGCGCATTGAGGGGGCATACCACGGCCATTCCGGAACCCCTGATGATCAGAGCCTTTCTCGCCGTCGTAATCCTGATATCGGCCTGCCTTACGGCGCCTGCCCGGGCGCAGGACGCGGCCGCGCCGTTCGACGGCGATTTGCAGCGGCTGGCCGAGATCCTCGGCGCCCTGCACTATCTGCGCGGCATCTGCGGCTCCAACGAGGGCGCCAAATGGCGCAACGAGATGCAGGCGCTGATCGATGCCGAGACCCCCTCCGGCGACCGCCGGGCCCGCATGGTGGCGGGCTTCAACCGCGGCTACAACGGCTTCCAGCAGACCTACCGGACCTGCACGCCGGCGGCTTCCGTGGCGATCCGCCGCTACATCGAGGAAGGCTCGAAAATCTCGCGCGACCTGACGGCCCGCTATGCCAACTGACCGCGCGATCTTCTTCGACCTCGACGGCACCCTGACCGACCCGAAGCCCGGGATCACCGGCTCGATCCAGTATGCGCTGGGCAAGCTCGGCCGGCCGGTTCCCGCGCAGGACGAATTGACCTGGTGCATCGGGCCGCCGCTGCGGGCGAGCTTTGCGATGCTGCTCGGCGGCGAGGAGCTCGCCGATCGCGCGGTCGAGCTCTACCGCGAGCGGTTCGGCGATGTCGGCCTGTTCGAGAACGCGGTCTATCCCGATATCGCCGACGTGCTGGCGGAGCTGCGCCAGCAGCCCGGCCGGATGTTCGTAGCGACCTCGAAGCCGCATGTGTTCGCGACGCGAATCATCGCGCATTTCGGCCTCAGCGGCCATTTCGACCACGTGTTCGGCTCGGAACTCGACGGAACCCGGGTCAACAAGGCGGACCTGCTCGCCTACGCGCTGGAGCAGACCGGAGCCGATTCTGCGCAGGCCCTGATGATCGGCGACCGCAGCCACGACGTGATCGGCGCGAATCGCAACGGCATCCGCGCGATCGGCGTCACCTATGGCTATGGCACCGCCGACGAGCTGATCGAGGCCGGCGCCAGCCATCTGTGCGCCTCGCCGCGCGCGGTGCTGGACCATATCCACAGCTCATTTGGCTGATCCCGGCCGGGATATCCCGAATTCCCCTTTAAATGCCGAAGGGCGCGTTAACCTTTCCTAAAGATGTGGGCTAGGCGGCTCTCAGATGCGTGATAAGTCTCGGCGGTCTCGCAGTGGTTCGCTCCTCGGACCGCGCGCATCCATTTGCAGAGTTTCATGCGCCATCCAGCGTCTTTCCCCCTTCACCAAGAAGACCCGCGTCCCGATCACGAGCAGAAGCAGGCCGCGCTGAGTTATCTGAACGAGGCGTGGGCGGAAGCGCGTCACGACGGCGTCGACGGCGATTGCCTGGCGCAGGCCAGCCTGTTCGCGGCGCTGGCGGAGCTCGTCACCACCTATGGCGAGGACGCGGTGGCGAAGTTCGCCGAGGGCCTCGCCGCGCGCGTGCGCAACGGCGAGTTCTCGCTGGTGCTGGCGAGGCAGTAACCCCAAAGCGTTCTCGAGCGAAGGCTGTCCCGCACTTGATGCGGGATGGGCACCGGCTCGGCGCGATCCGGTCCACCTCGCCCCGTCGGGGAGAGGTGCACCTTCGACGCCGCACCATCTCAACCTAGTCTCATCATGCCGTAGCGCACGCTGTGCGCTAGGCCTTCAGCGTCTCGAGAAACCGGACCGGCTCGCCGGTCGACGGCGTCGCGAGTTCGCCCTGCCACATCACCCGCTTGCCGCGCACGAAGGTGCCGACCGGCCAGCCCTGCACCCGTACGCCGTCATAGGGCGTCCAGCCCGCGCGCGAGGCGATCCATTTGTTGGTGATGGTCTCGCTGCGCTTGAGATCGACCACGGTGAAATCGGCGTCATAGCCCGCCGCGATGCGGCCCTTGCAGGCGATGTTGAACAGCCGTGCCGGCCCGGCGCTGGTGAGATCGACGAAGCGCTGGAGCGACAGCCGCCCCGCATTGACGTGGTCGAGCATCAGCGGCACCAGCGTCTGCACGCCGGTCATGCCCGACGGCGAGGCCGGATAGGTCTTCTGCTTCTCCTCCAGCGTATGCGGCGCATGGTCGGAGCCGAGCACGTCGATGATGCCCTGCTCGATCCCATACCAGATGCCGGCGCGGTGATCGGCCGAGCGCACCGGGGGATTCATCTGCGCCAGCGTGCCGAGCCGCTCATAGCATTCGGGCGCGGCCATCGTCAGGTGATGCGGCGTCGCCTCGCAGGAGGCGACATCCTTGTGGTCGCGCAGATAGAGGATCTCCTCCTTGGTCGAGATGTGTAGCACATGGATGCGCTTGCCGGTCTCGCGCGCGAGATTGACCAGCCGCTCGGTCGCCATCAGCGCCGCGGTCTCGTCGCGCCACACCGGATGCGAGCGCGGGTCACCCTCGACCCGCAGCGGCTTGCGCTCGTTCAAGCGATACTCGTCCTCGGCGTGGAACGCGGCGCGGCGCCGGATCACCTGGAAAATCCGCCGCAGGCTCTCGTCGTCCTCGACCAGGAGCGCGCCGGTGGAGGAGCCGATGAACACCTTGACGCCGGCGCAGCCCGGCGCCCGCTCGAGCTCCGGCAGGTCCTGCACGTTCTCGCGGGTGCCGCCGATGAAGAACGCGAAATCGCAATGCATGCGATGGTGGCCGCGCTTGATCTTGTCGGTGAACGCTTCTTCCGTGACCGTCAGCGGGTTGGTGTTCGGCATCTCGAACACGGCGGTGACGCCGCCCATCACGGCGCTGCGCGAGCCGGTCTCGAGATCTTCCTTCTGCGTCAAACCGGGCTCGCGGAAATGCACCTGGGTGTCCATCACGCCGGGCAGGATGTGCAGGCCCTTGCAGTCGATCACCTCGCCGGCGGAGGCCTGACCAAGCGAGCCGATCGCGGCGATGCGGCCGCCCGCGATACCGATATCGCGTACGCCCTCGCCGTCCTGATTGACCACGGTGCCGGATTTTAGAATGGTGTCAAAATGCTGATTCATAGGTCCTCGGCGCCCGCTTTCCACAGTCGCGCGGGCCTTGTTCGGCGCACTCTAGCGCCTTAGCTTGGCAGGGGATATCCGCGACGACAGCGATTCCCAAGGAACTTGAAAAAAGAGCCAATTTTGCGCATGAAAGCAGCGTTTCTTCCAGATCGGGGCGTGATCAAGGTCTCTGGCGAGGACGCCCGCAACTTCCTCAACGGGCTCATCACGACTGATGTCGACCAGCTCAAACCGGGGCAGGCCCGGTTCGGCGCGCTGCTGACGCCGCAGGGCAAGATCATCGTCGATTTCCTGATCACCGAGGTGCCAGCTGGCCATGGCGGCGGCTTCCTGATCGACGCGCCGCGCCCGCTCGCCAAGGGGCTTGCCGACAAGCTCGGCTTCTACAAGCTGCGCGCCAAGGTCGTGGTCGAGAACCTCTCCGACAGCCTCGGCGTGCTGGCGGCCTGGGATGGCGAACCGGCCGCGACACCCGATCTCGCGTTCGCCGATCCGCGCAACGCAGCGCTGGGCTGGCGCATCCTGATCCCGGAAGACTTGAAGCAGAAGCTCGCTGAGCTGATCGGCGCCGATCTCGTCGACAGCAATGCCTACGAGGCGCATCGGATCGCGACCGGCGTGCCGCGCGGCGGGCTCGACTTCATGTATGGCGATGCCTTCCCGCACGAGACCAACATGGATCGCCTCAACGGCGTCGATTTCGACAAGGGCTGCTATGTCGGCCAGGAGGTGGTGTCGCGCATGCAGCACCGCGGCACCGCGCGCACCCGCACCGTGAAGATCATCCTCGACGGCCCCGCCCCCGAAGCCGGCGCGACGATCCTGGCCGGCGACAAGCAGGTCGGCACCATGGGCTCGACCGCTGCCGAGAAGGGTCTCGCACTGGTGCGGGTCGATCGCGTCACCGACGCGCTCGACGCCGGCCTGGCACTGACCGCGGGCGGCCTGCCGCTTCGGCTCGCCGATCCCGATGCCGTCCGCATCACACCCAAACAGACCGTCGCATGAGCCGTACCGCAAGATTGCATCCGGACGGCAAGACGCGCTGCCCGTGGCCGGGCGAGGACGCGTTCTATGTCGCCTATCACGACAATGAATGGGGCGTGCCGGAATATGACGACCGCGCGCTCTACGAAAAGCTGATCCTCGACGGATTCCAGGCCGGCCTGTCCTGGATCACGATCCTGCGCAAGCGCGACAATTTCCGCAAAGCCTTCGACGATTTCCAGCCCGAGAAGATCGCGCGCTACACCGACAAGAAGGTGCATGCGCTGATGAACGACGCCGGCATCGTGCGCAACCGCGCCAAGATCGAAGGCTCGATCTTGAGCGCGAAGGGCTACCTGGAAATCATGGAGAAGGGCCCGGGCTTCTCGAAATTCCTGTGGGACTTCGTCGACGGCAAGCCGAAGGTCAACCAGTTCAAGACCACCGCGAGCGTGCCGGCCTCGACGCCGGTCTCGATCAAGGTCTCCAAGGAGCTCGGCGCACGCGGCTTCAAGTTCGTCGGCCCCACCATCGTCTACGCCTTCATGCAGGCGACCGGCATGGTCAACGATCATCTCGTCACCTGCTTCTGCCACGAGAATTGCAGCGGCAAGCTCCGCACGCCGCGGCTCAAGAAGAAATGACGGCGCGCAAATCGACGGAGACCACCCGCGCCTGGCAGCGGATGTTGTCGGGACGCCGGCTGGACCTGCTTGACCCGTCACCGCTCGACATCGAGATCGTCGATATCGCGCACGGACTGGCGCGGGTCGCGCGCTGGAACGGGCAGACCTCGGGCGCGCACATCTTCTCGGTGGCGCAGCACACGCTGCTGGTCGAAGCCGTGATGCGCCAGCAGACCCCGCGCGTCGATATCAGCCATCGTCTCGCAGCATTGCTGCACGACGCGCCGGAGTACGTCATCGGCGACATGATCTCGCCGTTCAAGGCAGTGCTCGCCGGCGAATACAAGGCCGTGGAGAAGCGGCTGCTGTCGGCGATCCATATCCGCTTCGGCCTGCCTGCCGTGCTGGCCGACGAGATCACCCAGCAGATCAAGGCCGCCGATCGTGGCGCGGCCTATCTCGAGGCGACGCATCTGGCGGGATTCTCGCAAGCCGAGGCCAAGCGGCTGTTCGGCCGCGATCCGGAATTGCCCGAGGCGACCGAGCGCGACTATCTGACGCCGTGGACCGCGGCGCGGGCCGAGAAGCAGTTCCTCGAACGCTTCGCGACACTGCACCCATCATAGGTCCGGCACGGAGAACCATGCCCTCGGTTGCGCCGCAAAACGAATGACGGCACCGCGCTGGGCGCCTTTGCCCGCCCGGACGCAGCCGTTATAGTCGGGCGTAACCGATCGCCCAAGGACCATCATGCTTCACGTCTGCTCGCTTGCTGCGCTTCCCGACACGGTTCGTGCCACTGGCGCCAGCCATGTGCTGACCGTGATGGCCAATGTCGACCAGGTGCAGCGGCCAGCCTCGGTGCTTCCGGCCAACCATCTGAAAGTATCGATGGACGACATCACCGAGCAGATGGACGGCTTCGTCGCGCCCAACGAGACCCATATCGAGCGTGTGCTGACCTTCGTGCGCAGCTGGGATCGCCGCGCGCCGATGGTGGTTCATTGCTACGCTGGCATCAGCCGCTCGACCGCAAGCGCGTTTGCCACCGTCTGTGCGCTCAATCCGCACCGCGACGAAATGGCCATCGCCCGGCTGATCCGCGATGCCTCGCCGATCGCGGCGCCCAACCGGCTGATCGTCAGCCTCGCCGACAAGGCACTGGGACGCGACGGCCGGATGCTGCGCGCACTCGATGCGATGGGCCCCGGCAGTATGAGCGTCGAAGGCCGGCCCTTCCGCATCGATCTGGAGTAGCACGGACATGCCACGCCCGGTGGCTTGAACTTCCAGACCCCTCAACTGCACTACTGGGTTGCGACGGGTGGCCGGCTGGCCGAAGGTCCGGCGCGCCCTGCCGGAGGCCCAATGTTCGATTCGCCGTTCGACTTCCTGACGCTCGTCATCGCCATTGTCGCGATCATCTTCGCGCGCAAGGCGCTGGGCCAGATCGCAGCGCTGCAACGGCGGCTGGATGCGATCGAGACCGCGGGGGTAGCCGCCGCGCGGACGGCCGTGCCGCCGCCGCTGGCGCCGCTTCAGCAGTTCGAGCAGACACTTCCGCCGACGCCTCCGAGCGCGCCGCCGCCGCTGCCCGAGGTGGCTGCAAGCGCGTCGGACGCGCGGATCGAGCCGACCGCGGAAGCTCTGAGCCCTGCCCCACCGCCGTTGCCGCAACCGGCGCCTTTGCCGCAGCCAGCGCCCGGCTTCGAGGAGACGCTCGGCACCCGCTGGGTGGTGTGGATCGGCGGCCTGACGCTCGCGCTCGGCGGCTTCTTCATGGTGCGCTATTCGATCGAGGCCGGCCTGCTCGGCCCCGGCGTGCGCACCATGCTCGGCGGGTTGTTCGCGCTGGCGCTGCTCGGCGCCGGTGAATGGACGCGGCGCAAGGAGAGCATCTCCAACATCGCAGCACTGCCGATCGCGAACATTCCGGCGATCCTCACCGCGGCGGGCACCGCCGTGGCGTTCGCCACCGTCTACGCCGCCTACGCGCTGTACGACTTCCTCGCGCCGGCAACCGCCTTCATCCTGCTCGGCATGGTCGCGCTCGGCACGCTCGCGGCCGCGCTGTTGCACGGCCCTGCGCTGGCGGGGCTCGGCATCGTCGGCGCCTTCGTCACGCCGCTGCTGGTCTCATCCGACAAGCCCGACTACTGGTCGCTCTACGTCTATCTCGCGATCGTCACGGCGGCGGCGTTCGGCCTCGCGCGCATCCGGCTGTGGCGCTGGCTTGCGGCGACCACGATCGGCTTCGCTCTGCTGTGGACCTTCCCCTGCCTGCAATGCGGGCCGGAGCTGATCGCGCCGCACGTCTTCCACGTCATCGCGGGCTTCGTGCTGGCGGCCCTGCTGGTGGTCTGCGGCTTCATGTTCGGCCCCGACGCCGATGGCGAGGAGATCGAGCCGATCTCATCGGGCTCGCTCGCGGCCTATCTGTTCGGCGCGATGCTGATCGTGCTCAACAGCGCGCATGCCGACATCGCAATGATCGGCTTCGCGCTGCTCACAGCCGGCAGCCTTGTCGTCGCCTGGCGCGCGCCGGCTGCCACCGGCGCGATCGGTGCCGCGGCGGTGTTCGTCTTCGTCGTGTTCGGCGAGTGGGCGGTCCGCCGCAACGTCGACATGCTGGTGCTGCCGGGCGGCGCGATGCCGGGCATCGGCCCGTCGGCGACCGATGGCTCGGTCTCGCTGCATCTCGTCACCGCGGCGCTGTTCGCGGCCGCCTTCGGCATCGCCGGCTATCTCGCGCAGCTGCGTTTTGCCGCCACGAAGATCGCGGTGACCTGGGCCGCGGCGGCCGTGTTCACGCCGGTCGCGCTGCTGGTCGCGCTCTATGCACGGATCGCGCATCTCGATCGCTCGATCCCGTTCGCAATCCTCGCCGTGCTGCTCGCCGCAGCCTACGCCGCCGCGACCGAAGCACTGAGCCGCCGCGGCGAAAGGCCGGAGCTGTCGCCCTCGATCGCGCTGTCGGCGACCGGTGCCCTCGCCTCACTCGCGCTTGCGCTCACCTTCGCGCTCGACAAGGGCTGGCTCACCATCGCGCTGGCGCTTGTGTCGATGGGCACGGCGTGGCTGTCGGTGCAGCGGCCGATCCCGTTCCTGCGCTGGCTCGCCGCAATTCTCGCCGCCATCGTGGTGCTGCGCATCGGCTACGAGCCGCGGATCGCGGGTGATGCCGTCGGCACCACGCCGATCTTCAACTGGCTGCTGTGGGGCTATGGCGTCCCGGCGCTGTCGTTCTGGGCCGGCAGCCATTTCCTGCGCCGCAACGCCGACGACGTGCCGCTGCGCATGGTCGAGTCGGCCGCGATCCTGTTCACGGTGCTGCTCGCCTTCATGGAGATCCGCCACGCGGTCAATGGCGGCGACGTCTATCGCGACAGCGCCGGACTGACCGAGGTCGCATTGCAGGTCGGCGTGACGCTTGCGATGGCGATCGGGCTGGAGCGGCTGCGCCTGCGCAGCGGCAGCATCGTCCACAATGTCGGCGCGGTGCTGCTGACCGCCTTCGCCGGGCTCGCCAGCCTGTTCGGGCTGCTGGGACTGGAGAACCCGATGCTGTGGTCGCAGGACGTCGGCGGCAGCTTCATCAATCTGCTGCTGCTCGGCTATGCGTTGCCGGCCGTGCTGGCGTTGCTGCTGTCCTATGCGGTGGCGAGCCACCGTCCGGCAAGCTACGCCAACACCATCGCAGCCGGCGCGCTCGTGCTTGCGCTTGCCTACGTCACCTTCGAGATTCGCAGGCTCTATCACGGGCCGGTGCTGGCGCAGGGCGAGACCACCGGCGCCGAGCAGTACACCTATTCGATCGCCTGGCTGATGTTCGGCGTCGCGCTGCTCGGCATCGGTATCGTGGTCAACTCGCAGCGCGCGCGGCTCGCATCCGCCGCAGTCATCGGGCTCACGATCCTGAAGGCATTCCTCGTCGACATGTCGACGCTCACCGGTGTCTACCGGGCGCTGTCGTTCATGTGCCTCGGCGTCGTGCTGGTGGCGATCGGCTGGCTGTATCAGCGAATCCTGTTCCGCAGGCGCGCCGCTCCGCCGCTCCCGCAGACCGAGGTGTGAAGCTTGCAGTCCTGAACGGCGAGAGCCTCAGTCGACGGATTCGGCGACCAGGCGAATCCGGAACACCGGCTTTCTGCCTTCGTCGAGCAGCTCCATGTGCCACTCGCTGTTCTGCTTCATGTTGCGCGAAATGCTGCCGAGGAAATTGCCGCAGACCTTGGTCATCTCGGCCCAGGCCACGTCGCGGCTTTCAAACTCGGTCGCGTGATCGGATGCGCCGGCGTAATCGCCGTCACTGATCCGGAAAAAATATTGCGCCATATCACTACTCAAATCGGTGTCCCCACCATTCCGCCTCGCGGCGATGAACGCTAGGTATTGAGTAGCTATCAAGGCGTGGCGACCGCCATCCGTATGACTACGGCTTGGCGTCTATTCCCGCTGGCGCGCAGATGAGCAATCAGTCGGTCGAGCGGCGCAATTCCGGGGGGCTCTCGACCTTGGCGGGCTCCGCCTTGACCGGTTCGAGCTTGGCGCTTCCGACCTGCGGTGTCTCAACCCGCGACACCACTTCGGTCTGCGAGGCATCGGCGGATCGGGTGCGCGGGTGGAGCGAACGTGGACGGGCCACCGCGCGCGCCATCAGCATCTGCTGGCCGCCCTGGTGACGGAAATCGCAATAGGCGAAGCCCATGCCGGAGACCGAGCCCCGGAACGAGCGATCGTCCTGCTTGTCGAGATTGAAGCAGGGCTCGAACGGAATGCCTTTCAGCGAGGCGCAAACGCTGGCGCCGCGGATTTGCAGCGTATTTCCAGGCAAACGCACGTGGCGGATCGGGCCGGAGCCGGAGAACTGGATCGAACCTGCCGCGCCGAGATCATCGAGGATGCGGCCGGCACCACGGGTGCCATCGAAACAGGTGAAGGCGAAGACCTTGCCGGCAACGAACTTGCGGGCCTCATCGGCGTTCATCATGCCTGCGAATGCCGGCACGACCATTGCTCCGGCCGTGACGGCCCCCAACACCAAACGCGCAAGCATGAGCTACTCCACTTACGAGCGCGGGCACCCGCTCCTTGTTGAGCATGACCCCCGCACCGACGCTTCTCGACGTCTGCGCGAGGAAACCCGGCCCCCCGGGATCACGCTGCAAGTCTCTTTACCCGCTGCTTACCATACCAACAGTGGCAACATTGGAGCAGCTTGGTTGGTAAAGTCTGAACGTCCTCAGACTATTTTTACCACGATGCGACCGCGGACCTGGCCGCCGAGGATTTTCGCGCCATAGGGCATGACGTCGTCCAAGGCGATTTCATGAGTGATATCAGCCAGTTTTGCCTTGTCCAAATCGCTGGCGAGGCGCTTCCAGGCGGTCCTGCGCAACTCGATCGGGCACATCACGGAATCGATACCGAGAAGGCACACACCGCGCAAAATGAAGGGCGCGACCGACGACGGCAGATCCATACCGGCCGCCAGACCGCAGGCCGCGATGGCGCCTCCGTATTTGGTCATCGACAGCAGATTGGCGAGCGTGGTGGAGCCAACGCTGTCGACGCCGCCGGCCCAGCGCTCCTTTGCAAGCGCCTTCGGGGCACCCGACAGTTCGGCGCGGTCGATCACCTCGGAGGCGCCGAGACCCTTGAGGTAGTCGGCCTCCGACACCCGCCCCGTCGAGGCGATGACGTGGTAGCCGAGCTTCGACAGCACGGCGATCGCGACCGAGCCGACGCCGCCGGCGGCGCCGGTCACCACGATCGGGCCGCTCTTGGGCGTGAGCCCGTGCTTCTCCAGCGCCAGCACCGACAGCATCGCGGTATAGCCGGCGGTGCCGACCGCCATCGCATCGCGCGCTGAAATCCCGTCAGGCAGCCGCACCAGCCAGTCGCCCTTGACGCGGGCCTTCTCGGCATAGGCGCCGAGATGGGTCTCGCCCATGCCCCAGCCGTTGCAGACGACCTTGTCGCCCGCCTTCCAGTCCGGATGGCTGGAGTGCTCGACGGTGCCGGCGAAATCGATACCGGCGATCATCGGAAACCGGCGCACCACCGGTGCCTTGCCGGTCAGCGCCAGACCGTCCTTGTAGTTCAGCGTCGACCATTCGACGCGGACGGTGACGTCACCGTCCATCAACTCGGCTTCGTCGAACTGGGTGAGCGCGGCGGTGGTACCTTTGTCCGCCTTGTCGATCCTGATTGCCTTGAACGTTGCCACGATGTGCACTCCCCGTAATCTTGGTTTCGGGGAGTTTTTATCTCATCAGGCGGGCTGCGCAACCGGGCGCGCCACCGGCGCTTCGACGATCGGCAGGTTGATCAGCGCCGACAGCACGCCGAACACCACCGACAGCCACCAGATCGGCGTGTAGGAACCATATTGCTCGAATACGATGCCGCCGAGCCAGACCCCGAGGAAGCCGCCGACCTGGTGGCTGACGAAGGCGAAGCCATAGAGGGTGGAGAACCAGCGGGTGCCGAACATCAGCGCCACCAGCGCCGAGGTCGGTGGCACGCTCGACAGCCACAGCAGCCCCGAAACCGCACCGAACGCGATCGCCGAGAACGGCGTTACCGGGAATGTGATGAACGCAATGGTCGCCAGCGCCCGCGAAAGGTAGATCACCGAGAGCAAATAGCGCTTCGGAAAGTAGTTTTGCAGCCAGCCGACGCTGAGCGAGCCGACGATGTTGAACAGGCCGATCGCAGCGACCACCCAACCGCCTGTCGTCGCCGGGATGCCGCGATCGGCAAGATAGGCCGGCAAATGGATGGTGATGAAGGCGAGTTGGAAGCCGCAGGTGAAGAACCCGATCACCAGCAGCACGTAGGAGCGATGACCGAACGCTTCGGCCAACGCCGTCCTGAATGACTGTTGATCGGCGGGCGCCGCGTCCTTCGTCGCCGCCGGCGGCGTCGCCAGCGCGAGCGACAGCGGCAGGATCAGCAGCATCAGCGCACTGAACACCACGAGCGCGGTCTGCCAGCCGAAATTGTCGATCATGGCGACGCCGAACGGCGCAAACAGGAACTGGCCGAACGAGCCCGCGGCGGTGCCGGCGCCGAGCGCGATGCCGCGCTTTTCAGGCGGCAACAGCTTGCTGAACGCGGCCAGCACCAGATTGAACGACGAGCCCGACAGGCCGAAACCGATCAGCACGCCGGCGCTGATGTCGAGCGACAAGGACGTGGTCGAGTAGCGCATCAGCAGCAGGCCGGCAGCGTACAGCAAGGCGCCGACGAACATCACGCGCAGCAGCCCGAAGCGGTCGGCAATGGCGCCTGCGATCGGCTGGCCGAGGCCCCACAGCAGGTTCTGCAACGCGATGGCAAGGCCGAACACGTCGCGGCCCCAGGCGAATTCGCGGCCCATCGGCTGCACGAAGAAACCGAGGCTGGAGCGCGGGCCAAAACTCAGCAGCGCAATCGCGCAGCCGCAGACGATGATGACCAGCGGCGTGCGCCAGGTGCCCGATGTCGGTCGAAGATCCCCTGTCGTGACGGCCATGTTGCCTTCCCCCGCACTGCCGCGCGGGGAACCGGCCCCGCCGAACGTTACGGGGAGTTAATGCATATGCATGAAGAGCCCAAGAGGCGCCGGAGAAAAATATTCGCCCGCAGGGCTGCCTTGCAGAATCCGAGAGGATGATGGGCGTCATTCCGGGGCATGGCGACCCCGGCTTGGGCGCTCGCTATCGCTTGGCGCTGGCCATCTCGGCCGAGCTCTGGGCCGCCTCGGCGAGCTGCGCTGAGATCTTGGCGGTCTCCGCCGGATTGCCCCAGCTCGGCGCGTCGCTGCCGTCGCCCCAGGCGCGCGGGCGATAGAAGGTATGGACGCCGAACTTGTACATCTTCTTCATCTCGCTGACCCAGGACGGCCGCACCCAATAGGCGTGGTAGTGGGTCGAGCGGTCGACCTCGGGCAGCCACAATTTGCCGTCGAGCATCGCCTTCGCGATCTTCCTGGCGCGGTCCCACATGTCGGGCTCGCGGACGACGTCGGGGATGTTGTCGCAGGCGAAGGTGAATTGGCAGGCGTAATGACGGTTCTTGTTCTGGTAGACCACGCCGCACACCGTCTCCGGATATTTGCCGGAGAAGGCGCGGTTCAGCACCACCTGGGCGACCGCGATCTGGCCGCGCACCGCTTCGCCGCGCGCCTCGAAGTAGACCGCCTCCGCCAGGCACTTCTCCGACTTGGCGCGCGACTTCTGGTCGAACAGGGCGAGCCGTTCCGCCGGCGTCTTGGAGTGCTGGTCGTCGGCGTTGACCTCGCCCTTCGGCGCGACGCTCTCGCCCATCTCGCCGGCCTTGACCGGCCCGTCCGCATCGACCGGCAGTGATGCCATCACCTTCATGTCGGGATCGGGCTGAGCGGCCGGCGTCACCACGACCGGCGCCTCGCCGGGCTGCCAGTGCTCGAGATTCTCGGGCGTGCCGAGCGACGAACCGAAGAACAGGCTGGCGGTCTGGAACGCGAACGGGTCGCGCTCATGCGTTGCATCGACGGGCGGCGCAGCGGCAGGCTTCGCGGGCGACGGCTTCAGGTCGTCGAGCGGGTTGGCCTCGAGCGACATCGAGACGTCGTATTGCTGCGGCGACGGCTTCGTATACTGCGGCAATGGCGGCGCACGCAGCGCCTCCTGCAATTCCGGATCGAGCGGCGCGCTGTCGGCAGGTGCGCTGCCACTCACCGCGGTCGCGGTCTTCATGCCCTTGACCGACGAATTGGACGTCGCGGGGTCCTCGTTCGCCGGCAGCGTGTTTGCTGGCTGCACCGGCTCGACCTGATCGGGCCGACTGACGACGAGCCGATCGCCCTTCTTGGTGCGATCGACCTTGGGAAAATCGGAGGCCTGGTAGCGCGGCGGCGGCGTGGTGATCGGATTGCGGGTGACGGCGCCGGTGACGTCGGCGCTGGAGTCCAGCCGTGCGAGCAGGAGCTGCGGATCTTGCGGCGCCGAGGTTCCGATCGGACGGCCAAAGCTGTAGGTCGCGACCTGGATCGAGCCGACGGCGGACGCGAACACGCGCTTCTGCCAGCGCTCGGCGACGCCGGGCTGCCGGGCCAACAGCGACGCGATATCCTGGTATCCGAGCTCGGTCGGCATCAAGGAGAAGATGCAAAGACCGAGACCGAAGAGCGCAAACCGTGCGCCCTTCGGCTGGTTACGCGACACAAACATCGTACGCTCACGCAACGCTTACTGAGTGCAATCGAACGCGCACCATCCGCGCAAATCGACCTTCTCCGTTGCTAATCTGTTTAGGTTGCCGCGGAGTTAATCGGCGTTGCCCGCGCGCTACACTCAAGCGATCGCAGCGGCTTCGCGTATTGCATCGCGCGCGTTGGTAAATGCGCGGCGCACGAAAGTCGTAAACAACAGGTCAACGAGGATGGTGAACGAGACGTTACGTGCAGGACCGCCCGCTATCGTCATTGCGAGGAGCGAAGCGACGAAGCAGTCCATCGGTCCGCATATGCCGCTCGCTGTCATCACCCGCGAAACCGGGCGATGACATCATCGGGCGCGCGTTCGCACGACCCGTTCGTTCGCAATGACGAAGTCTTCAAGCGCAGCCGACGAAAACGAAAATGCCCGGGACCAGCCCGGGCATGTCGTCGTGTGAATGATGTGCTCACGCCTGGCTGGCGATCTCCTTGCCGAGCGCGGCCTGCGCGGCGGCGAGGCGCGCGATCGGCACGCGGTAGGGCGAGCACGAGACGTAGTCGAGCCCGACCTCGTGGCAGAACGCGACGGAAGCGGGGTCGCCGCCATGCTCGCCGCAGATGCCGACCTTCAGGTTCGGCCGGGTCTTGCGGCCGCGGGTGACGCCGATCCGGACCAGCTCGCCGACGCCATCGCGATCGACCGAGATGAACGGATCGATCTCGAGGATGCCCTTGGCGACATAGGTGCCGAGGAAGCTCGCGGCGTCGTCACGGCTGATGCCGTAGGTGGTCTGCGTCAGGTCGTTGGTGCCGAACGAGAAGAACTCGGCGGTTTCGGCCACCTGGCCGGCCATCAGGCAGGCGCGCGGCAGCTCGATCATGGTGCCGACCTGATAGGTCAGCTTGACGCCGGTTTCCTTCATCACCGCGTTGGCGGTGGCATCGATCCGCGCCTTGACCAGATCGAACTCGGCCTTGGTCGCGATCAGCGGCACCATCACCTCGAGGCCGACCGGCTTGCCGGTGCGCTTGCCGGCTTCGACGGCGGCCTCGAAGATCGCGCGCGCCTGCATCTCCGCGATCTCCGGATAGGCGATCGCGAGACGGCAGCCGCGGAAGCCGAGCATCGGGTTGAACTCGGACAGTTCGCGGGCGCGGTCGGCGAGCTTGCGCGGATCGGTGTTCATGGCGCGCGCCACTTCCTCGATCTCGGCCTGGGTGTGCGGCAGGAACTCGTGCAGCGGCGGATCGAGCAAGCGGATCGTGACCGGCAGGCCCTTCATGATCTCGAACAGCTCGACGAAATCGGCGCGCTGCATCGGCAGCAACTTCGACAGCGCCGAGCGGCGCGACTGCTCGTCCTCGGAGAGGATCATCTCGCGCACGGTGCGGATGCGGGTCTCCTCGAAGAACATGTGCTCGGTGCGGCAGAGGCCGATGCCTTCGGCGCCGAACTTCACCGCGGTACGCGCATCGTCGGGCGTATCGCCGTTGACGCGGACGCCGAGCTTGCGGACCTCGTCGGCCCAGCCCATCAGCGTGCCGAACTCGCCGGACAGTTCCGGCTCGATCATCGGCATGCGGCCGGCCAGCACCTGACCGACCGAGCCGTCGATGGTGATGACGTCGCCGGTCTTGAAGGTGCGCTGACCCACGCTCATGGTGCCGCGGCCATAATCGACGCGGATGGTGCCGCAACCGGAGACGCAGGGCTTACCCATGCCGCGCGCGACCACCGCCGCGTGCGACGTCATGCCGCCCCTGGTGGTGAGGATGCCTTCGGCGGCATGCATGCCGTGGATGTCTTCCGGGCTGGTCTCGATGCGGACCAGGATCACCTTGCGGCCGTCGGCCTGCAACTTGGCCGCTTCGTCCGACGAGAACACGATCTCGCCGGAGGCGGCACCGGGCGACGCCGGCAGGCCGGTCGCGATCACGTCGCGCTTGGCGGCCGGATCGATGGTCGGGTGCAGCAGTTGGTCCAGCGAGGCCGGATCGATCCGCGTCACCGCGTCCTTGCGCGAGATCAGACCCTCATTGGCGAGCTCGACCGCGATGCGCAGCGCCGCCTTGGCGGTGCGCTTGCCGCCGCGGGTCTGCAACATCCACAGCTTGCCCTGCTCGACCGTGAACTCCATGTCCTGCATGTCGCGGTAATGCTTCTCGAGCAGCGTGTAGATCCGCGTCAGCTCCTTGAACGCGGCCGGCATCGCGGCTTCCATCGACAGCTTGTCGGACCCGCTCTCCTGGCGGGCCTCCTCGGTGATGTCCTGCGGCGTGCGGATGCCGGCGACGACGTCCTCGCCCTGTGCGTTGATCAGGAACTCGCCGTACAGCTTGCTCTCGCCGGTCGACGGGTTGCGGGTGAACGCGACGCCGGTCGCCGAGGTCTCGCCCATGTTGCCGAACACCATCGCCTGCACGTTGACGGCGGTGCCCCAGGATTCCGGGATGTCGTGCAGCTTGCGGTAGGTCACCGCGCGCGCGTTCATCCAGGATGAGAACACAGCTCCGATCGCGCCCCACAGCTGGTCGTGCGGATCCTGCGGGAAGTCGTGGCCGGTCTCCTTGGCGACCGCTTCCTTGTACTTGCCGACCAGCTCGACCCAGTCGTCGCCGGTGAGGTCGGTGTCGAGCGAATAGCCCTGGCCGTCCTTGAAGGTGTCGAGGATGTCCTCGAAATGATGATGCTCGAAGCCGAGCACCACGTCCGAATACATCGTGATGAAGCGGCGATAGCTGTCATAGGCGAAACGGCGGTCGCCGGAGAGCTCGGCGAGCGCTTCGACGGTCTGGTCGTTGAGACCGAGATTGAGCACGGTGTCCATCATGCCCGGCATCGAGGCGCGCGCGCCCGAGCGCACCGAGACCAGCAGCGGGTTCCGGGCGTCGCCGAAGGTCTTGCCGGTCAACTTGCCGACATAGTCGAGCGCCTTCTCGACCTGCGCTTTCAATTCCTTCGGATAGGTCTTGTCGTGGTCGTAGAAGTAGGTGCAGACCGAGGTCGGAATCGTGAAGCCGGGAGGCACCGGCAGGCCGAGATTGGCCATCTCGGCGAGATTGGCGCCCTTGCCGCCGAGCAGATCGCGCAGGGTCGCCTGCCCCTCGGCCTTGCCGTCGCCAAAAGTATAGACCCACTTGCCGGCCTTGATCGCAACCGGAGCCACCTTCTTCGCAACAGCCTTCGGCGGTGCCTTGGCAGCCGGCTTCGCGGCCGGTTTGGCTGCGGCCTTCGGAGCCGCCTTCGGGGCGCTCTTCTTCAGCGCCTTGCGGACCGGAGCGGCCTTGCGGGCGGCGGCGGAGGGCTTTGATTTCGCTGCGGTTTTACCGGCAGTTTTCGCAGCAGTTTTCTTGGACTTCGCGACGGCTTTGGCCATGTCAGACAACAATCCGGAAGGAGGGGTCGAAGATGCGCGCCTTACACCATTTTGAGGGGTTCCGCGCAAGCCGCGAAACCCCGCTTTCCCGCTACAGGTGCAGCCAGCGCAGCAGGCCCATCCCTACCAGCCCGACGAAGATCAGGTAGATCGCGACGATGTAGTTGAGGAGCCGCGGCATGATCAGGATCAGGACGCCTGCAATCAGAGCGACAATGTGCGGCAAATGCCCAGCGGTGATGACCATTGAAGTTTCTCCGGCAGTTTTTGGAAGAGCGAATCGAGCGGCAGTTTATCCGCTGGGGAGGTTCCCGCATCAAGACGTCTGTCGCCGCAACAAGTTCCCGCAGCTCACGAAAATTGCCCCAAATTGCCGCGTATGTGGCGGCGGTTTTCCGGAACGTCATCACATCGGATGCATTGGCTCGCCATGCGCATCGGCGAAAGCCGGATCGCTTGCGTGAAAGAATGGAGCCAGCCATGCGAAACAGGTTACTTGCCGTTGCAGCGGTTGCGGCCGCGATCACGGTGCCGGCTGTTGCCGCACAGGCCCAGACCGTCGGCATCGTCCGCGGTGGTCCGCCGGTTGCAGTCGAGGAGGATGGAGGGATTGCGGTCGATCAGCGTCCCGCCTTCCGCGAATACATCGTGCGCGAGCGCGTGCCAAACTACAGCGTTCCGGACCGCGTCGTCGTCGGCACCGTGCTGCCCGACGCCGGCGTGACCTATTACGACGTGCCGCAACGGTTCGGCGCGACGCCCTATCGCTACACCGTCGTGAACGGCGAGACCGTTCTGGTCGAGCCGCGTTCGCGACGGATCGTTCAGGTGGTCGACTAGATCGACGTCAGCACGATCGCCTGAACGAACAGTCCGGACGTCGCGCAAGCGGATGTGCGCGAACATCGACCGGACCAGAAAGCCCCGCCCGGCCTCCCCTCCGGGTGGGGCTTTTCTGTTGTGATGCGATGAACTCTGGCGTGTGATGACATTGAGTTGGGCTGGGTCGACAGCCGTGGTTTACCTCTCCCTTGGGAGAGGTCGGCGCGTAGCGCCGGGTGAGGGGTTGCGGTCCCTCGTTGGAGTTGCGGCCCCTCACCCGATTTGCCGCGCAAATCGACCTCTCCCCGATGGGAAGAGGTGAAGCAAGTGCGTTGATCGAACCGGTTCAATCCAAGCTCATCTTCCTTTGGCGCCTGCCTACGATCTCAGGATCGAGAGCAGCGTCGAGGTCGATTTGTAGTTCTTGATCGCGGCGTCCTGGAAATCCTGGGTCCAGTTGGCCGCCTGGCGCTCTTCCGCGCTCATCGAGGAATATTGCTTGAGGATGCCGAGCGAGAACTGGCGGGGATCGCCGGCGGACTGGCTCTGCTTCAGCGCGTCGAGCACGGCAAGGCGGGTCCGCGTGTTGAGCTCCTGCTTGGCCGCGAAGATCTCTTCGCCGGAGAACTTCTTGTCCTGGTTCAGCGTGATCGCCGACAGCGAGCGATTGTCGAGCGACGACAGATCGGCGAGCTGTCCGGTCTTGCGGCGGGAATCGTAAACCAGTTCCTTGCCGTTCTTCGCCGCGTCGCTCTTCTGCCGATCAAGGAAGGCACGCACGTCGGTCGCCACGCTGGCGAAGTCGCGCGTATGGCCCGTCGTCGGTGACGTGGTCCCGGCCAGCGCGGCCGCGATCGGATCGCCCGTGATCCCGCTTGGCGCCTTGTTCGGATCCTGCTGCGTCGCCTGATAACCCTTCAGCACCGCGGCGCGCTGGCTGGCCCAGGTCGCGGTGGCCTTCTCCTCGTCGCTGGCACCATCGAGATAATCGAGCGCCGCCTTGTAGCTGACGCTGTAGTCGCCGGTCAGCCGCGTGGTCGCGAGCGACGGCGCCAAGGCCTTGTCGAAGCGCTGCTTCAATTCGGTCGCGGCAACCGCCTGCTCGTCCGGCGTGAACTTGCCGCCATTGTTGGTCGAGATCGCAAACAGCGAGCGGCGGTCGAGGGTCGAGAGATCAATCGTGGTCTTGCCGTCGACGATCGGCTTCTTGACGCCCGCGACCGTATAGAGCCGGTCGAGCGTCGTGCGCGCATCGCTGGTGACGGTCGCGAAATCCGGCAGCGGTGCCTTGGCGAGCTGCGCGCGGGCCGCGTCCGACAGCGTGAGGTTGGTTGCAGCGCCAGGGGTCGCGGACGCCGAGAGGTCGCTGGCGGTGCCGTCGCCCGACAGGGTCGCCGCCAGCGAGGGCGTCGCGGCAGCACGCGCATAGGCCGAGCCATATTGGGCGTAGGGATTGGCGGTGGTGCCGATCGAGGTCATCGGGCAGGTCCCTGCATTGGCGCGAGGGGCGATTTCTTAAGAAATCGTTGATCCGCCAGGACCTTCGCAGGGCATGGTTAATAAATTGCAAATTGTGTCGAAATATTTCCAGACGTGGCTAGCTGCGCTTGCGGGCAACGATGCGGTGGATGACCTTGCCGGAGGATGCACTGACGACTTCCGCGTCGAGCAGCAGTTCGGCCGCCGCCAGCTCAGTCCGCACCAACGCCGCATCGAAGGCGGCATAGAGCCGGCCATGCGCATCGCGCGCATCGTCGCCTCGGGTGACGCGCCAGCTCAGATAGAAGACGCCGCCGGGTCGCACGAGTTCGAACATGCGGCGCACCGACGGCGCGATCAGCGCGGGATCGAGATGCATGATCACGGTCTCGCACAGCACATTGTCGAAGCTGTTGGCGGCGATGCCGGATAGCTCGGGCAGTTCGGCCTGGGTGAAGCGCAGCTTCGGATAGCGGACACAGGCCTCGGCGAGCAGACCCTCGGAGGCATCAAAGCCTTCGGCCGGAAAGCCGTTGGCGTTCAGCCAGGCCACCTCGCGGCCGCTGCCGCAGCCGATATCGGCGGTCGCACCGCCCTTGATGAAGAACTGCGCGACGATCTCCTGGAGATCGATCGGCGCCGGCTGGTCGTGCCAGTCCTGCGCAAACGCCGCCGCCTCCTTGTCATAAGCGGCGAGCGTCGCGCGGTCCATCGATCAGCCCTCGATTTTGGAGAAGTCGGCAACCGCACGGGTGGCGGCACGGATTTCGTTGAGCAGCTTCAGGCGGTTTTCGCGCACCTTGGGATCGTCGTCGTTGACCTTGACCTTGTCGAAGAACGCATCGACCGCGGGGCGCAGCTTGGCCATCGCGCTCATCGCGGCGGCGAAGTCCTCCTTGGCGACGGACGCGGAGGCCTCGGTCTTCACCTGATCGATCGCCGCCGCCAGCGCCTTCTCTTCGTCGAGCTTGTAGAGTGCAGCGTCAGGCGCGCCGTCGAATGTGCGCTTGTCCTTCTTCTCCTCGATAGCGAGGATGTTGCTGGCGCGTTTTGTTCCTGCGAGCAGGTTCTTGCCGTCGTCGCTGTCGAGGAATTTTCCGAGCGCCTCCACGCGGCGAACGACCAGCAGCAGGTCGTCCTGACCGCCAAGCGAAAACACGGCGTCGACGAGATCGTGACGGGCGCCCTGTTCGCGGAGCTGGACCTTGAGGCGGTCGGCGAAGAACGCGAGCAGATCGTTCGGCAGCGTTTCGGCATCGGCCTTGACCGACAGTCCGAGCAGCGCGGACTTGGCGACCTTCAGGATCGGCAGACGCAGCGCGTTTTCGACGATCAGCCTGATTGCACCCAGTGCGGCGCGGCGCAGCGCGTACGGATCCTTCGAGCCTGTCGGCTTCTCGTCGATCGCCCAGAATCCGGCGAGCGTATCGAGCTTGTCCGCCAGCGCCACAGCAACGCTCACAGGATCGGTCGGCACGCGATCGGTCGGCCCCTGCGGCTTCCAGTGTTCCTCGCTCGCGGCGGCGACGGAGGCATCCTCGCCCTGCGCCAGCGCGTAATACTTGCCCATCAGGCCCTGCAATTCGGGGAATTCGCCGACCACTTCGGTCAGCAAATCCGCCTTGGCGAGACGCGCGGCGCGTTTGGTCTTCTCGACGTCGGCGCCGACCAAGGGCGCGATCTCGGCGGCAAGACGCTCGATGCGCTTGATCCGCGCAGCCTGGGTGCCGAGCTTCTCGTGGAACACGATCTGCTCGAACTTCGGCAGCCGGTCTTCGAGACTGGTCTTCAGGTCGGTCTCGTAGAAGAACTTCGCGTCCGACAGTCGCGGGCGAATCACACGCTCATTGCCGGCGACGATGGTCTTGCCGCCATCGGGCGCCTCGATGTTGGCGGTCAGCACGAACTTGTTGGTCAATTTCCCCGTCTTGGGATCCCTGACCACGAAGCACTTCTGGTTGTTGCGGATGGTGGCGCGGATCACCTCATCGGGGATGACCAGAAATTCCTTCTCGAACGATCCCATCATCACGACGGGCCATTCGACGAGGCCGGAGACCTCATCGACCAGCACCTGATCCTCGACCAGTTCGAGGCCCTGCGCGAACGCCAGCTCCTTGGCGTCCTCGACGATGATGTCCTTGCGCGCCTGCGGATCGAGGATGACTTTCGCAGCCTTCAGCTTCGCCTCGTAGTCCTCGAAGCGGCGCACCGGGATCGCGCTAGGTGCCATGAAGCGGTGGCCGTAGGTGGTCTGCCCGGCTTCGATGCCGTCGACCGAGAATTTCACGACATCGGGCTCCTCGGTCTCCAGACCGAAGGTCGCAATGATCGAATGCAGCGGGCGCACCCAGGTCAGCGAGCCTGACTTCGCCGAGCGCGCACCCCAGCGCATCGATTTCGGCCACGGGAAGGTCCGAATGATGACCGGCAGGATTTCGGCGATGACGTCGACCGCGGGGCGGCCGGGCTTTTCGATCAGCGCGATGTAGAAGTCGCCCTTGGCATCCTTCTGGATCTTGGCTTCATCCAGCGACGTGAGACCGGTCGCTTTCAGAAAGCCCTGCACAGCAGCGTCAGGGGCGCCGATCTTCGGGCCGCGACGCTCGGACTTCAGGTCGGGCTGGCGCGCCGGAATGCCGTGCACGGTCAACGCGAGGCGACGCGGGGTCGCGAAGGCTTTCGCGCCTTCATAGACGAGGCCTTCGGCGACGAGCTTGTCGGTCACCATGCGGCGCAGATCGTCCGCCGCCTTGGCCTGCATGCGCGCGGGGATTTCTTCGGAGAACAGTTCGAGGAGAAGATCGGGCATCAGACCGCCCTGCCCGTTTCGGTGTGGATCCAGGCCTCGCCGCACGCCTTCGCCAGATCGCGCACGCGCCCGATGTAGCTCTGCCGCTCGGTCACCGAGATGACGCCGCGGGCGTCGAGCAGATTGAACACGTGGCTCGCCTTGATGCACTGGTCGTAGGCCGGCAAGGCCATCAGATGTTCCTTTTGATTGCCACCCTCACGCCAACCGGCGGCGAGATATTTGCGGCAGGCGTCCTCGGCCATCCTGAACTGCTCGAACAGCATCGCGGTGTCTGCATATTCGAAATTGTGCCGCGAATATTCTTGCTCGGCTTGCAGGAAGACGTCGCCATAGGTCACCTTCTCGGCGCCCTCGCGGCCGTTGAAGTTGAGGTCGTAGACACGGTCGACGCCCTGCACATACATCGCGAGCCGCTCGAGCCCGTAGGTGAGCTCGCCCGCGACCGGCGCGCATTCGACGCCGGCGACCTGCTGGAAATAGGTGAACTGGCTGACCTCCATGCCGTCGCACCAGCATTCCCAGCCGAGACCCCAGGCGCCCAAGGTCGGGCTCTCCCAATCGTCCTCGACGAAGCGTATGTCGTGGATGGCCGAATCGATACCGATCGCGGCCAACGACTTCAGGTAGAGCTCCTGAAGGTTCGGCGGCGACGGCTTCATGATCACCTGGAACTGGTAGTAGTGCTGGAGACGGTTGGGATTTTCACCGTAGCGGCCGTCCTTGGGCCGCCGCGAGGGCTGCACATAGGCCGCATTCCAGGGCTTCGGACCCAGCGCGCGCAGCGTGGTCGCGGGATGGAAGGTGCCGGCGCCCATTTCCATGTCGTAGGGTTGCAGGATGACGCAACCCTGCTCGGCCCAGAACCGCTGGAGAGCCAGGATGAAGCCCTGGAACGAACGTTCCGGGCGCATGTGGTCAGGCAGGGCGTCCATCGTTGGAATCGATCTCGCGAAGGGGTGTGAAAACGCGCGGGACCGTATCGGCGGCAGCCAATGGAATCAAGGCGATGCCGGAAAATCCGGCACCGCCCTTTTGCGGTTTTGGGCGCTGGTTAGCCCGGGCGATAGGCCCCGGTCACGGGGTCGCGGCGCAGGGTCTTGATTTCGCTCGCGTGCGCGGTCTCGGCCACGCGCGACAAGCGCGCCTCTTCCAGTTCCTGGTTGATCCGGACGGCCGTCTTGTAAGCCCAGCGGACCACGGCCAGGCCACCCAGGACGCCTGCGAATGCAATCAGCGGCGGCATCGGTCGATCCTTGTCGTTCACGTCTGTCAGGCCCCCAATACCCCTATTCTCGCGCAACGCGGCCTGCGCCGCAATCGCACTTTTGGGGCTAAATGGCGCGCTCAAATCCCCGTGTTCAGAGCCCGAATCGGGCCCAGATCGCCCGTGTTTCCAACGCCGAGATCAGGTCGTCCGGCAGACCGGCAAGCCCGTCCAGCGCGAGCTGCCCCGCCCCCGGGGCCCGGCGGCCGAGCAGGCCGGACAATAGGCCGGTCGCGGGCGCGATCACCGGGGTCAGCACCTTCTCGCCATAGCGGGCCCGCAAGGTGGAGCGGAGATCGCCGATGCCATCGGCCAGCCCGAGGCCGATAGCGGTCTCGCCCGCCCAGTATTCGCCGGTGAACAGCACGTCATCGGCCGCCTTCAGCCGGCTGCCCCGGCTCTGCTTCACCAGGTTGATGAAGGTGGTGTGGATTTCGCGCTGGATCGCCTTGAGGCGGGCGACGTCATCAGGGTTTTCGGGCAGGAACGGATCGAGCATCGCCTTGTGGCTGCCGGCCGTGTAGAGCCGCCGCTCGACCCCGATCTTCTTGATCGCCTCCTGGAAGCCGAAGCTGCCGCCGACCACGCCGATCGAGCCCAGGATCGAGGACGGGTCGCAATAGATCTCGTCGCCGGCGCAGGCAATCATGTAGCCGCCGGAGGCCGCGACATCCTCCGCGAACACCAGGACCGGCAGCTTCTTCTCGGCCGCCAGCTGCCGGATGCGCAGATAGATCTGCCGGGATTGCACCGGCGAGCCGCCCGGCGAATTGATCACCAGCGCCACCGCCTTGGCATTCCTGGTGCCAAAGGCGCGCTCCAGCATCTTGGCGACGCCCGAGAGCGTCATGCCCGGCCGCAGCGGCGTCACCGCGCCGATCACGCCTGACAGCCGCACCACCGGGACGACGGCCGTGCCGCGCCGGAAGCGTGCCGGAAGCATTCCCTGCATCCGTTCGAGCAGTCCCGAACGTCCCTGGGAAAGTCCTTGGCGATCACTTCTTTGTTCACTCATGCCGTTACCTCGAATTAACCACTTTTTATCACGCCACTGTCATTGGATTCCGTGGAACGCGTTTTGCATTTTGTCATTGGGGTTGCAATTCGCGGCGGAGAGGGACCATGAAGATCTATCTGCTGATTTTGCTGATCGGAACACTCCTGACGGCGATCCACTTCACGTCGGCGCCGGAGCGTCAGTCGGAAACGGCCTCGCAGTAACTAAGTGCCAATCACGGCTGGGCAGCGTTGCTGCCCACTAACGCCGCGCCAGCGGCAATTCTCCTTTTCCCGCCAAAATCTCCTGCACCCATTTATTGGGCACGCCTGACCCTTCATTGAGCAACAGCGCGGCATGCAGCCGCGTCGGTGCCCGGCCACCCTTGGTGGCCCGCACCAGGATTCGGATCGCCGGCGAACTCGCCTCGCCGTGAACCGGCAGGATCTCGAGGCTGCCAAAGCCGCGATCCAGCGCGGCCAGCACCTCGGCGATCCCATCCGCCCGCCAGATCATCGCAAGCTGCCCGTTGGACCTGAGAATCCGCCGCGCGACGTGAACCCAGCCGGCCAGCGTGGTCGCGATCGCGACATGGGCACGCTCGCGCACGCCGTCCGGCGAGGCGCGGTGCCGCGCCGGATCGTTGAACGGCGGATTCATCAGCACGACGTCGGCACTGTCAGGCCCGAGGCCGGAATCGGCGAAAGCGGAGGCAGAGGCCTCGACATCGAGCACGGTCACCTCGGCCTTGATCGCATTGGCGCCGGCATTATTCCGCGCTAGGTCGGCCAAAGCGGGATCGATTTCAACTAGGACGAGATCGATGCCTCCCACCCGCCGCGCCACCGCAAGCCCGGCGGCGCCGACGCCGGCGCCGAGATCGACGACGCGGTCGCCCGGTCGCGCCGGGGTCGCGGCTGCCAGCAGGATCGCGTCATGGCCGGCACGATGGCCGCTGCGGGGCTGCCGCAGCCGCAACTGCCCGCCGAGAAATCCGTCCTCGGTGATCTCGATGGCCGGCGACTCCTTCTTTGGCGCGCGTTCTTCACGCGAACCGGGACCCACTTCGCTTGAAATCGCTCTAATCATCAGCGCGCAATTCGTGGCCCAGACCGGCATCGGTCAAAAGCTGGCGGGCCTCGAGGTTGTCGTCCTCATGCACCAGGATCCGCCGCGGCAACACGCCGAGCGAGCCCTCGATGATGCTCATGTTCTGGTCCAGCACCAGATGATGGATGTTAGCGCTGTCGAGCAACGCCCCGATGGCGGAGACCAGCACCACGTCATTGGTCCGTACCAATTCCCGCAAAATACGCTCTCCTGTCGGCCCGGCTGTGCGGCCAATGCGTCACATGTCAACAACTTCGTGGCCTTGCCGCTGCCCCGCGCAGTTTCTATTGTTATAGCTGAGCATAGTGCGTATTCGGCAAAATTGGAGACCAGCGTGGCGGTTATTGTACCCTTCGAAAGCCCGTCAAATGCTTCGATCGACGGGCTGGTGGGACTTGTCGCCGCCGACATGGAGCGCGTCAACGCGACGATCCTGTCGCGGACCGGCTCCGAAGTCACCATGATCCCGGAGGTCGCCAATCATCTGATCTCCTCAGGGGGCAAGCGGCTGCGCCCGATGCTGACCCTGGCGATGGCCCAGCTTTCGGAATACTCCGGCGACGGCCATATCAAGCTCGCCGCCGCGGTCGAGTTCATGCACACCGCGACCCTGCTGCATGACGACGTGGTCGACGAGAGCGAACTGCGCCGCGGCAAATTGTCCGCGCGGATGCTGTGGGGCAACGAGGCCAGCGTGCTGGTCGGCGACTTCCTGCTCGGCCAGGCGTTCCGGATGATGGTCGAGGTCGGCTCGCTGCGCGCGCTCGACATCCTGTCCGCCGCCGCCGCCACCATCGCCGAGGGCGAGGTGATGCAACTCGCCGCCGCCAAGAACACCGCGACCACCGAGGACGAATATCTCGCCGTGATCCGCGGCAAGACCGCTGAATTGTTCGCCGCCGCCTGCGAGGTTGGCCCTGTCATCGCCAACCGGCCCAAGGCCGAGCAGACCGCCTGCCGCTCGGTCGGCATGAATCTCGGCATCGCCTTCCAGCTCGTCGACGACGTGCTCGACTATGGCGGCAAATCCGCGAAGCTCGGCAAGAATGTCGGCGACGATTTCCGCGAGGGCAAGATCACGCTTCCGGTGGTGCTCGCCTTCCGCCGCGGCAACGACACCGAGCGCAAGTTCTGGATCCGCGCGCTGGAGCGCGGCGAGATCGGATCGGACGACCTCGACCACGCGATCGGGCTGATGACCAAGCACCGCGCCCTCGAGGACACGATCAGCCGCGCCCATCACTATGGCGCAATGGCCGTCGACGCACTGGCGCTGTTCCCGCCCTCGCCGATGAAGACCGCGCTGGAAGAAGTCGTCGCGTTCTGCCTCGCGCGCACGCACTAGGTTTGCAACCAGCTCAAGGCCGCCACATTCGTCGCCGTCATTCCGGGGCTCGCGAAGCGAGAGCCCGGAATCCATGTCTGCACAGGTGACGCGGCCTGATGGATTCCGGGCTCTCGCCTTCGGCGAGCCCCGGAATGACGGGATGAGAGCACCTACTCCCTCACCGGCACCCAGATCTCCAACCCGCCATTGCCGGTCGACGCATCGAACCTCTCGTCGTAGCGCTCGAAGTTCGGCGCGTCGGCCACCTTCATGCCGGACTGCGGCAGCCAGCGATTCCAGATCGTGTTGTGGGTGCGTCGGATAGTCGAGATGTGCTCTGAGTGGGTGAACACCACGTAGTTCTGCGCCGGGATCCGGACCCGTGCGAACTCGCGCGGCAGGTCGGAGAAATCGGCGACCTCGACGCCCGCGATGTAGTCGAAATTGCCGGCATCGTCGCCGTTGCAGCAGACGCCATAGGCACCATTGCCGACCTGGCGAGGAATATGCGCGCATTGCTGGTGGAAGCTACTCCACTGGTTCGGAATGCCGGCCGTGCTGTCATTGGTGTGGTTGTAGCGCTCGCCGATGCCGGCGACGAGGAACGCCTTGCCGGTCGCCATCCGCGGCGGGTCGATGTGATCGAGGGCCGTCGAGATCATGGAGATCGGCTCCTGGAGCTTGAGCTTGGTCAGGCAGGTCGTCGCGCGCACCGTCTCCGGCGTGACGCCGAAATGGTCACGGAACGCGCGGGTGAACGCTTCGTGGGAGCCGTAGTCCGCGTCCAGCGCCAGCGTGAGAATATCGGGCGCGCCGGCCGCGAGCTCGCGCGCGGCTTCGCTGAGCCGGCGCGCCCGCACGTAGCGCATCACCGAGAACCCGGTCGCCTCCGCGAATGCCCGCACCAGATGGAAGCGCGACACCCCGGCGACGGCCGCGATGTCGTCGAGCGTCAGCGACCTGCCGAGATGGCCTTCGATGTACCAGAGCGCTTTCTGGGCTGGGTTCATGGACGACGGCTTTCCTGCAAAGTTCGGGCATCATGCTCGGCCGCAGCGCCGGGCGTTTGACAATCCTTGCTGCGCAGCGGCGAAACCGTGATTTCGTTCCGCGGAAATTTATCCCAAAGGCGTTGCTGCCAACACCGTTGCAATCGTGCATACTCGCTAACGCATCGATCCGACGGCTCATCAAGCTGCCCGAAAATCAAGACTGCACGAGCCGCCGGCCAGCATGTCAGGGAGGACAATGATGCATCACCGACTGGTTAGCTATGCCAACTGTCTCAAGTCTGCGGCGCTCGCGGGGCTCTTGACCATCGCGGTCGCAAGCGCGGCCAACGCACAGAAGAAATACGACCCGGGCGCGACCGACACCGAGATCAAGGTCGGCAACATCATGCCCTATTCGGGGCCGGCGTCAGCCTATGCCACCATCGGCAAGACCGAAGCGGCCTATTTCAACAAGCTCAACAGCGAAGGCGGCATCAACGGCCGCAAGGTCAACTTCATCTCCTACGATGACGCCTACAGCCCGCCGAAGATGGTCGAGCAGGCCCGCAAGCTGGTCGAGAGCGACGAGGTGCTGCTGATCTTCAATCCGCTGGGCACGCCGGGCAATACCGCGATCCAGAAATACATGAACGCCAAGAAGGTGCCGCAGCTGTTCGTCTCGACCGGCGCCGCCAAGTGGAACGACCCGAAGAACTTCCCGTGGACCATGGGCTGGCAGCCGAGCTACCAGGTCGAGGCGCGCATCTATGCCAAATACATTCTGCAGAATTATCCCGGCAAGACCATCGGCGTGCTCTATCAGAACGACGATTTCGGCAAGGACTATCTCAACGGCCTGCATGACGGGCTCGGCGATCAGGCCAAGAAACTGATCATCGTCGAATCCTCCTACGAGACCTCGTCGCCGACGGTGGATTCGCAGATCGTGCAGATCAAGGGCGCCAATCCCGACATCTTCGTCAACATCGCGACGCCGAAATTCGCGGCGCAGGCGATCAAGAAGGCCGCCGAGCTGGACTGGCACCCGGTGCAATTCCTCACCAACGTCTCGGTCTCGATCGGCGGCGTGATGAAGCCGGCCGGCTATGAGGCGAGCCAGGGCATCCTGTCGACCCAGTATCTGAAGGACCCCGCCGATCACGAGTGGAAGAACGATCCAGCCATGAACGAGTGGCGCGCCTTCATGACCAAGTGGTATCCCGAGGGCGACCAGAACGACGCTTCGACCGTGTTCGGTTACGGCGTCGCCAAGGGGCTGGAGCAGGTGTTGCGGCAATGCGGCGACAACCTCACCCGCGAGAACCTGATGAAGCAGGCGGCCAGCCTCAACTTCGAGATCGGCATCTATCTGCCCGGCACCAAGATCAGGACCGGGCCGGACGATTATGCACCGATTGAGCAGTTGCAGATGATGCGCTTCAAGGGCGAGAGCTGGGAGCGGTTCGGCCCGATCATGAGCGGCGAGAAGAACAGCTAGGGCGCAGCTCCACAACTTGAGGCTTCATGATGCCCGGCCTTGCGCCGGGCATCCACGTCTTCGACACGATTCGCGCGCAAGCTATTCCACTGGCAAAACTTGGGACAGCAAGACTTGGGACAGCAAGACTTGGGACAGCATGCCTTGCAGGAGCCCGGACGGAAGCGATGGCGGACCCAGGCTGAAGTGTCCGGCCAGCACGACTCCAGGCACATCCTGCGACTGGAAGGACAACAACAATGAAAATCACCGACGTCCGCGCCCACCACATCCGCATTCCCTACGACGCGGGACCAGCGAGCTTCCGCCAGGGCGCCTCCGCGATCTCCGCGCTCGACATGGTGCTGGTCGAGGTGTCGACCGACGCCGGCCTGACCGGCTGGGGCGACGCCTTCGCCTATGTCTGCCCGAAGACCAGTTGCATGGCGGTCACCGAGATGATCGCGCCGCAGGCACGCGGCCTCGAAGTGCCCGACGCCGCCCGGATTCCCGCCGTGATGGAGCATATCCAGCGCAATCTGCACCTGTTCGGCCGCTACGGCATCACGATGTTCGCGATCTCGGCGCTCGACATCGCGCTGTGGGATCTCGCCGGCAAGGTGAAGGGCGAGCCGTTGCATCAACTGATCGGCGGCGCGAGGCGCAGCACGATCCCGGCCTATGCGAGCCTGATGCGGATCGGCAATGCCGCGCATATCGCCGCCGAATGCAAGAAGGCGATCAAGCTTGGCTATGCCGCGATCAAGCTGCACGAGACCACCGTGCCCGCGGTATCAGCCGCGCGTGAAGCGATCGGCCCCGGCGTGCCGCTGATGGTCGACATGAACTGCCCGCTGGATGGGCCGGCGGCGATCCAGTTCGCCCGCGACTGCAAGCAGGCCGCGCCGATGTTCCTGGAGGAGCCGGTCTGGCCGCCTGAGGATTTCGCCACGCTCGCGGAGGTGCGACGAGAAGGCCGGCTCGATATCGCGGCCGGCGAGAATGCCTGCACCGTGCATCAATTCCGCCAGATGATGACCGCCGGCGCGGTCAGTCACGCGCAGCCGTCGGTGATCAAGGTCGGCGGCGTCACCGAATTCCTGCGGGTGGCCGTGCTCGCCGACGAGTTCGGTGTCCAGGTGATTCCGCACTCGCCCTATTTCGGGCCGGGCTTCCTCGCCACCCTGCATCTGATGGCGATCCGCGACGAAGGGCTGATCGAGGTGTTCTTCATGAAGCGCCCTGCCTGCCTGTGGGGCGATCGCATCGCTGTCGACGCCCATGGCCATGTCGCCGTGCCGCAAGGCCCCGGCCTCGGCTACGAGCCGGATCGCGACGTGATGGAGACGTACCGGGTGGCGTAGAACGAATCCTTCGCTCCTCGCAATGACGGTGCGCTACTTCGTCCCATCCTTCGCGGCAGGCGCCCCATCCTTTGCCGGCGCCGCGTCGGCTTTCTTCTTCAGGTCCTCGGTCAGCTTGACCTGCGCGGCCTGCAAGTCGGTGACGAGCTTCTGCAAGCCCGCGACCGAAATCTTCAAGCTCTCGATCTGCCGGTTGGCAGCGTCGAGCTTCTGCTGGTGATCTGTCGTCAGCTTGGTGATGGTCTTCTGCAAGAAATCGACATTGCTCTGCAAGCAACTCGTGCGCCGCTCCATCGTCTTCTCGACGGTGCAGATCTCGATGCCGGGAACGTCCTGCGCATGCGCGGTTCCGACGGCGCCGAGCGCAAGCGGCATGAGCAAGACAAGTGCATAGCGAGCGATCATCGGCATCCCCAATCAAGCGCGTCATTCACAGATTTGTGCACGCGACGCAGAAAGCAAGGCACACATACCACACTGAAACCGCATTCGAGCGGTGTGCTTCATTTCATTACGGGGACTACTCGTGGGGACGGGGGCCTTCGGAACTTGTTTGGTTCGACCCCTTTTGGCTCGACCTTGGGCAGTGGAGACAGATCGCATGGCTACGCGCGAAAAACGGCTGGCGCAATTCGATGGCAATGGCGAACCTTCGCCGGAACAACGCGTGGAAGTGCTTTGCGAGGATCATAGCGGAACGTATCAGCTGCCGTTCGCGTGCCGCTTCGTCAACGGCCAGTGGCGGAATGACGCAACCGGCGGCACGCTGGAAGCCAATGTCATCGCCTGGCGCATGCCGCGCGAGAAGCAGGCGGGCATCGCCTGAGCCGGTCAGGCGCACTCAATACTCACGATCCTCGCACGAGCACGTCGCGTTCGTCGCGGGGATCACGGCGTGTGCTGTTTCAAAACGCGACGCGCACGCCGATCGTCTTAAGATTTGGAACGCGGATGGAACGAACCGCGTCCGAATCACTGATCGAGCGCTGTACTCCGTTGTTCACGGCTAGATGTGGTCATCAGCCCGGCGCAGCGCACCACATACAGAAGCATGACGATCGGCCGCACCCAGCGGCCGACCACAAAGGTTAATTCCTCCGCGGACGACATCGCGAGCCCCTCTCTGATTTTAAGTGGCGATCATTCCCATGGGGTGACCGGCGGCACCGTCTCGGTCGCCGGCGGCACATCGACGGTCTTGAAATCGGCGGGGCTGACGATCTCGAGATATTCCATGTCCTTCGAGTAATCGAACAGATAGTGGGTGATGCCGGGACGCTGATGGATGACGTCGCCGGCCTCGACCAGCGTCTCCTTGTCCTCGTACATGAAGCGGGCCCAGCCCTTGGTCATGATCACGATCTGAAAGTCGCACAGATGCTTGTGCCAGCCGGTGCCGTGCTCGGGCGGCAGATCGGGATTGGCCTTGACCAGATGGCAGATCACCTGCCCGCTGGTGGCATCGGCAATGCCAAGATCGCGATACAGGAAGAAGTCGCGCAGACCTCCGCCCTTGAACTCGGTGTCACCGGGTTTGACGTGGGAGAATTTGCTGACGACGGCGTGCTGGTTCATTTCAAGCCTCCACGGTTCTCGTGTTCGCGAGATCGCGGCGCGGCTCGGCGTCCAAATTTTCGGCAGCGTCGCATCGTCGCGGTCACAGCTCGAATCTTGCTATGCGAAATCCTTGCCAGCCCGCTCGCGCCGCGGCGATCGGTCTCGCCGCTCGCGGCCATCGCCGCGGAAGCATCTGGCACGAGACACGAATTCGCGTTCGGCGCGTGCTGCGCTCGATCGTCGCGCGGCGCCGATGCCTGGCGCCGGCGGCACGTCCGTTGAGCATTGCTTGCCCGCAGCTTGAGCCGCCGATGCGGGCTGCTCCTGGCATGCGCTGCCTAATATTCGACCTCGAGCTCCTCGACATCGGCAGGCTCGGCCTTCGCGGCCTCGATCCATTCCTGCATCTCGGGCATCGCTAGGATGGTCCTGGCATAGGCCGCGAGGCCGGGGTCGAGCTTCACGTCATAGGTCATGAAGCGGGTCACGACCGGCGCATACATCGCGTCCGCCATGGTGCGGCGTTCGCCGAACAGGAACGGCCCGCCGGACTTGGCCAGGCAATCGCGCCAGATGGTGCAGACGCGGTCGATGTCGGCCTGGGCCCGCGACCAGATCTTGAAGCCGGGAAAATGCCCCTTCAGATTGACCGGCAGCGACGACCGCAGCGTGGTGAAGCCGGAATGGATCTCTCCCGAGATCGAGCGGCAATGCGCGCGCTGGATCCGGTCCTCCGGCAGCAGTCCGGCGTGCGGCATGATCTCGTTGAGATACTCGCCGATCGCCAGCGTATCCCAGACCGTCGCGCCCTCGTGGCGCAGGCAAGGCACCAGGATCGATGACGACAGCAGCAGCAGTTCGGCCCGCGCCGAGGGATCATCAGGCGCGGTGACCACCTCCTCGAACTCCAGTCCGGCGAATTTCGCCAGCAGCCAGCCGCGCAGCGACCAGGACGAATAGTTCTTGCTGCTGATGGTGAGTGTTGCTTTCGCCATGTCAGTCCCTCACGCCCGAAACCGTCTCGCTGCCGGACGCCGCCCGCCGGTCCAACCGCCGCGCACCCCGGAGCCGGTCATTTTCGCAGCAAGCCACGTGCCAATTTGCCGGGCAGTGAGCCGACCTCTGGCCTCGATATTGCTTGGCAGACCGGGCCACCGGGTGGATGCGTATGATGTCGATGCTGTACCAGGCCTATCAGAACCATATGGACCTCACGGCGCCGTGGCGGACCGGCGCCGCGGCGGCATTGCGTTATCTCAACCTGGCGCCCCGGGGCGCGTCCGACCGGACGTTCGGCCGGCTCGCCGCCGCGCTCGAGCTGATCTCGCGCTCCACCTTGACCTACGCCCGCCCCGATTACGGCATCGGCAGCGTCACCGTCGGCAACAGGGAATTGCAGGTCACCGAGGAGGTCGCCTATGCGACGCCGTTCGGCTCGCTGCTGCATTTCAGGAAGGTGGACGGACCGGAGCAGCCGCGGCTGCTGCTGGTGGCGCCGATGTCCGGACATTTCGCGACGTTGCTGCGCGGCACCGTGAAGACGCTGCTACAGGACCACGACGTCTACATCACCGACTGGCACAATCCGCGCGACATCCCGCGCAGCGAGGGCCGCTTCGGGCTCGAGGATTACACCGACCATCTGATCGATTTCCTCGGCCAGCTCGGCCCGCGGGCGCACATGGTGGCGATCTGCCAGCCTTCGGTGTCGGCGCTCGCCGCCGCCGCCGTCATGTCGGAAGACAATCATCCGGCGCGGCCGGCGTCGCTGACCCTGATGGCCGGCCCGATCGACACACGGATCCTGCCGACCAAGGTGAACCAGTTCGCCAAGAGCAAGCCGATCAAATGGTTCGAGGACAATCTGATCAACTACGTGCCGATGCAGTGCAAGGGCGCGTTGCGCCAGGTCTATCCCGGCTTCGTGCAGCTCACGGCGTTCGTGTCGATGAACCTGGAGCGTCACATCAAGCAGCACATCGATCTCGCCGACCACCTCGCCAAGGGCGAGACCGACAAGGCCGAGGTGATCAAGACCTTCTACGATGAGTATTTCGCCGTGATGGATCTGCCGGCGGAATTCTACATCGAGACGGTGCGCGACGTGTTCCAGGAGCACCTGCTGCCGCAGGGCATGCTGATGCATCGCGGCCGCCCGGTGAACCCGGCGGCGATCCGGCGCATGGGCCTGATGACGGTGGAGGGCGAGAAGGACGACATCTGCTCGATCGGCCAGACGCTCGCCGCCCAGGACCTCTGCACCGGCGTCCGCACCTATCGCAAGGTGCATCACATGCAGGCCGGCGTCGGCCATTACGGCGTGTTCTCCGGCAAGCGCTGGAACAACGAGATCTACCCGCTGCTGCGCGATTTCGTGCATGTGAATTCGTGAGGGTGCGGACGCTCCCTCCCCGTCATTGCGAGAGTAGCGAAGCAATCCATCGATCCATGCATGCGGAACGATGGATTGCTTCGTCGCTACGCTCCTCGCAATGACGAGTGGCGGCTAGTCACGCCTCTTCCCGAGCTATAGTCTCCCCGGCCACGACGACCCCGCTCTCGAAGAATCGTCCAGGGAGAAACTCCATGCGCGTCCTCACCGGCCTCCGTGCCCTCACGCTCGCCTTGATCGGCGCCGTCGCCATCACATCAACGGCAAGCGCCGCCGAAGTCCATGTCATGATCTCGGGCGGGCTGAGCGCGGCCTACAAGGCGCTGGTGCCGGAGTTCGAGCGCAAGACCGGGCACAAGGTGGTGACCGCGTTCGGACCGTCGATGGGCACCACGGCCAACGCGATTCCGGCGCGGCTTGCACGCGGCGAGCCGGCTGACGTGTTGATCATGGTCGGCTACGCGCTCGGCGACCTGATCAAGCAGGGCAAGGTGGTGGCCGACAGCCGCGTCGACCTGGTGAAATCGCCGATCGGCATCGCGGTCAAGTCAGGCGCGCCGAAGCCCGACATCGGTTCGGCGGACGGCGTCAAGCAGGCGCTGCTGGCGGCGAAATCGGTCGCCTATTCCGACAGCGCCAGCGGCGTCTATGTCTCGACCGAGATGTTCGGCGAGCTCGGGATCGCCGACCAGATGAAGGACAAGGCGCGGATGATCCCGGCGACCCCGGTCGGCGAGATCGTCGCCAAGGGCGAGGCCGAGATCGGCTTGCAGCAGATTTCCGAGTTGAAGCCGGTCAGCGGCATCGACATCGTCGGTCCACTGCCGGAGCCGTTGCAAAAGATCACGGTGTTCTCCGCCGGGATCGCGACCGTCTCGAAGCAGCCCGAGGCCGGCAAGGCGCTGATCAGCTTCCTCGCCTCGTCAGATGCCCGCGACGCGCTGGTGAAGAGCGGACTGGATCCAATTGCCTCGGGTGCCACGCATTAGCGACGTCCATCCATCTCTCTCCCCGTCATCCTGAGGAGCGCGCAGCGCGTCTCGAAGAATGAAGCGGCCACCGGCGGGGCCGTCGACCCGTCGAGACGCGCGCAAGTGCGCGCTCCTCAGGGTGACGGGGAAAGGTCGACGACTCGGCTTCCTACCGCCAATGATGCGCGCCATAGGCCAGCAGCAGCAGCACGACGAGCGCCAGCAGCAGCGTGGTCGACTTCCAGAACAGCACCGGGTTGCGCTCGATCAGCGGGGTCGATGACGTCGCCAGATATCTTGCGTTGGGATTGCGCAAGTCGAACAGGAACTCGGAAAAGCTGTCGTAGCGCTTGAGCGGATTGACATGCACGGCACGCTCCAGCGTGCCGTCGACCCAGCGGGGGATCTCGCGGCCGCCATGTGCGGCCGGACGATAGAGCAGCCGGTTGAACTCGGATCGGGTGCGGGCGCGCGCGATCTGCGCGCCATAGGGCAAGCGGCCCGTCAGCATCTGATAGGTGACGACGCCAAGCGAGAACAGGTCGGAGCGCGCGGTGCCGCCCTCGCCCAGGAAATACTCCGGCGCGGTGTATTGCTGGGTGCCCAGAATGTCGTCGACGCCCGCAGCCACCGCCTCCGCGACGCCCGCGATCCGGGTCGAGCCGAAATCGATGATCTTCACCGTACCTGTTTTGTCGATCATGATGTTGTCGGGCCTGACGTCCTGGTGCAGCATCTCCTTGCGGTGGAACGCGCGCAGCCCTCGCGCGATTTGCTCGGTGATGTCGCGCGCCGTCTCCAGCGACGGCGCAGGGTTGTCGATCATCCACTGCGTCAGGGTCTGGCCGTCGATGTACTCCATCGTGACATAGAGGAAGTTGCGCCTGCGGGGCGGCAGAAACGGCTTCAGCACATGCGGACTGTCGATCCGCCGCGCGACCCACTCCTCCATCATGAAGCGCTTCAGATAGGCGCCATCGTCGCGCAGATCGATCGAGGGGATCTTGATCGTGACCGTGGTGCCGCTGTCCTCGTCGACCGCGAGATAGATGTGGCTGCGGTGCGACGCGTGCAGCTCGCGCACGATGCGGTAGCCGTCGAACAGCATCCTGGCTTCGAGCAGTGGCGGCAGCGGCAGCCCGGTGGGCTGACCGAACACCTCGCCAGCATCGCCGTCCGGCAATTCGTCGATCCGGATGATCTGCGCGGTGAGATTGTCCGGGCTGCCGTTCTCATACGCCTGTTCGACGATCGATTTCGCGGCGGCGTCGAGGTCGGCGGCGCCGTCCCGGATCGTCCGCGCCAGCTGCCGCGCCGGGACGTGCTCATAGACGCCGTCGGTCACCAGCAGGAACGTATCGCCGCGCTCGAGCGGAAGGTTCTGGTAGTCGATCTCGAGCTGCGGGTTCACCCCGAGCGCGCGGCCGAGATAGCTTTGCTGCGACGAGACCACGACGCGGTGGTCGTTGGTGAGTTGCTCGAGGCTGTTGCCGGCGACGCGGTAGATCCTGCTGTCGCCGACATGGAACAGATGTGCGGTGGTCGACCGGATCACCAGGGCGCTCAGCGTGCAGACGTAGCCCTTGTCCTTGTCGTAGGGATTCTGGCTGCGCCGCGTCTGCGCATGCAGCCAGGAATTGGTCGCCTCCAGCACCCGCTGCGCCGAACTCTTCACCGACCAGGATTCCGAGGTGCAGTAGTAGTCGGTCAGGAAGCTCTTGACCGCGGACTCCGCAGCGATACGGCTGACGCTGCTCGAGGAGATGCCGTCGGCGAGCACCACGGCGATCCCCTTCAAGCCGAGCAGCGGCTCGTCGGGGATCAGCACGCCGTGGAAATCCTGATTGGTGTCCTTGCGGCCCTGATCAGAGAATTGCCCGACCGATATGTTCAGCGCGCGCGGCATCGCCTCATGCAGGCCCCAGGATCCCTCCCGACAGGAGAGACCCATAAGCCGGCCAGGATCAAGCGGCGAGGCGCTCGCGCTTCGGCGCGGTCTTCACATGCGTCGTGTAGAGCGTGAGCCCGGTGAAGGCGAGGCCGCCGGCGAGGTTGCCGAGCACGGTCGGAATCTCGTTCCAGATGAAATAGTCCATGATCGAGAACTTGGCGTGCAGCATCAGCCCGGACGGGAACAGGAACATGTTCACGACCGAATGCTCGAACACCATGTAGAAGAACACCAGGATCGGCATCCACATCGCGATCACCTTGCCGGGCACCGTGGTGGAGATCATGGCGCCGACGACGCCGGTCGAGACCATCCAGTTGCAGAGCATGCCGCGGATGAACAAAGTGGCCATGCCCGCCGCGCCATGCGCCGCGTAGCCCAGCGTGCGGCCCTCGCCGATGTTGCCGATCGTCATGCCGACCTTGTCGGGCTCCGTCGTGAAGCCGAACGTGGTCACGAACGCCATCATGAAGGCCACCGTGAGCGCGCCGGCGAAATTACCGATGAAGACGAGGCCCCAATTGCGCAGCACGCCGCCGAGCGTGACACCGGGGCGCTTGTCGAGCAGCGCCAGCGGCGAGAGCACGAACACGCCGGTCAAGAGGTCGAAGCCCAGCAGATAGAGCATGCAGAAGCCGACCGGGAACAGCAGCGCGCCGATGATCGGCTGCCCGGTGTTGACGTTGATCGTCACGGCGAACCAGGCCGCCAGCGCGAGGATCGCGCCGGCCATGTAGGCGCGGATCACGGTGTCGCGCGTCGACATGAATATCTTGGATTCACCGGCGTCGACCATCTTGGTGACGAATTCGGACGGTGCGAGATAGGCCATTCGTAAAATCCCCTTGCACAATTCGGCCGCGCCGGTTGCCTGCCGGAAGCGACGCAGGTTGATTGAAACGCTCATCCGTCCGGGGAGATGGGAGATCAACGATTGCTCGAGGCGCCCGGGTATGGCGCCTTGATCCCCTCGCCGCGGCCAGCACTGGCCTCGGCAAAATCCGGAGAACGGCAGTCGTCGTTGACTGGTGCAGTCAAAAGCAATGGATGTGCCAACCGAAGACGCTGGCCGCCAGGACCAAAAATCGTTTCTGCACAATAGCTTATCCAGTCGGCACGGAAGCCGGCCGGCGCAATGGCGTCGATTTATGCAGCTTGCACAGATGTCGCCCAAGAGATCTGCGCCTATCCATCTCCGTCATCCTGAGGAGCGCGCAGCGCGTCTCGAAGGATCGACGGCCCGCCGGTGGCCGATTCATCCGTCGAGGCTCGGCCAGCGGCGCAATTGCGCCGCAAGGCTCGCACCCCAGGATGACGGGGAAAGGTCGATGCGCGCTACTTCACCTCGGTGCGAACCGGCGTGTCCTTCAGCCCATTGTTGTCATAGGCCTTGCGTAACGTGCCGTTGGCAATCGCTTGCGTCATGAACTTGGTGACGAAGGCGGCAGCCAGCGGATGGTCAAGCGGCACCGCGACCGCAGTGACGGTCTGCTTGAAGGTCTCGTCCAGCACCCGCGTGCCCGGAATCTTCCTGGCCATCGCGTTGAGCTGATCGCGCGACAGCGCGAACGCGTCGATCTCGCCGCTGTTCAGGAGATTGAAGATCTCGTCATAGGTCTGATAGCCGGTGACCTTGGCGTGCTTGAGATGCGCGATCGCACCGCGCATCGTCGTTGTGGCATTGACGGCCGCGACCTTGACGCCGTCCTGGTCGAGCGCGGCGAAGTTCGTGATCGCGGAGCCCGGCTTGACGATATAGGTGGCGTCGGCGACCTCGTAAATCGGACCGAAGCTCATCTTGGTCTCGCGCTCGGCATCCTTGGGCAGGAAGGTGACGTCCCAGGTCTGCTTCGCCGCCGTGTCGGTGATCTGGCCGGAGTTCTGGTGCACGACATATTCGACGGGGACGCCGAGTTGCGCCGCCATCTCCCTGCCGAGATCGACGGGAACGCCGGCATAGCCGCTCGCGGTCCTGGTCGACCAGAACGCGCCACCGGCCGGACTGATCGCGATCGCGACCCGGAGCTTGCCGGTCGGCGCGATCTGATCGGTCAAGGCGTCGGCATTGGCTGCTGTGGCCATCATAGTCACTCCCAGAACGAGGCCAGCCAGACGCAGCGTGCGAAACGACATCGGACGTCCTCCACGCCGGGTCGCGCGCCCGGCCGGTTGTTGGTCCGGCGACTTGTAGCCCAGCCCTGCGACAGCGGCCAGCCGCCAGCCCCGCGCTGGCGGAGGGCCGCTCAGTGGAGCGACGAATAGCTCGTCAGCCGGCCTGCGAGGCCGGGGTGCGGATCTCGCGCGGCAGGATGATCGCGGCGGCGATCGCCAGCAGGCAAAGCGCTGCGAACGCACGCAACATCATCGCGAAGCCGCCCTGGTCGTACAGCCAGGCCACCAGGCCGACCGAGGCGCCGGCCGCGGTGAAGCCGACGAAATAGCGCACCGCATAGGCCCGCGAGCGCCATTCCTCCGTGGTGTACTTGCCGACCATCGCGTCATTCACCGTCACCTGGCCGAACGCACCCATCACGATGCCGATCGAGACCAGGATCAGCGGCAGATTGGACAGGCTCGCCGCCAGATAGAGGAACGGCGCCAGCAGGAACGACAGCGGCAGCGCCACCGTCTTCAGCGAATGCTTATCGAGCAGCTTGCCGATCGTGTACTGCGTCATCGCGCCGAATACATAGACCCCGGCCGCGATCACGCCGAGCAGCGCCGGACTCTTGGTCAGGTCGGCGAGCCGTTCAGCAAACAGTTTTGGCAGCGCCACCGTCACCGCGTTGAACGTGGTCGAGATCGCGATCACCACGATCAGCAGCGACAGCACCACCCGCCACATGTCTTCCTTGGCGACGCGCACCTGGGCGGCGGCCTGTTTCGAGCCCTTGCGGTCCTCATGCACCACCGTCATCGCGAACGCGATGCCGATCAGCACGGTGACGATTCCGGGGATGAAGAAGGCCCAGCGCCAGCCGAGATACTGGCCAACGATGCCGGTGACCAGCGCCGACGAGGCGACGCCGAGATTGCCCCAGACGCCGTTGATCCCCATCTGCGCGCCGAGCTTCTCGGCATAGGACACGATCATCGCGGTGCCGACCGGATGGTAGATCGAGGCAAAGATGCCGATCGCAAGCAACGCAGCGCCGAGTTGCAGCGGCGTCTGCACGAAGCCGACCGAGATCATCGACAGGCCGATGCCGACGAAGAAGATCACCATCATGTGGCGGCGGCTCCAGCGGTCGCCGAGCCAGCCGGTGATCAGCGAGCCGGCGCCGAAGGCGATGAAGCCCGGCGTCGCGTAGGGCAACAGCTCCGAATAGGCCATGCCGAGCGCCGGGCCCATGATGATGACGGCGGCGGCGAAGATCAGCATCGAATAGTGATCGATGAAATGGGCGGCGTTGACGAAGCAGATCACCCGGCTGGGACTGTTGGTCTGGCTATTCGCTGGACTGTTCATGGGCAGATCTTTCACTGGTCTCTCACGCGATTCTTCAATTGCTTGGAAATAGGTTATAGGTGCTTGTCCTGACGGGATGTCGCCAATGAATATCGCTAAACCGCCAATCAGAGCCCTCCACCAGGACCGGCGCGTCACCGGCGATGGCGTGCACATGGTCGCGCGCAGTTACCAGAAGGGCATCCGTCTCGAGGCACACATGCACCGCGAGGCCCAGCTGGTCTATGCCGTCAGCGGCACCATGCAGGTGACCACGCCGAAGGGGCGCTGGCTGGTGCCGCCGGACCGCGCGGTCTGGGTCCCCGCCCTGCTCGCGCACGCGATCGACGTGCTCGCCGACATCGAGATGCGCACGCTCTACTTCGACCAGACCTGGCTCGCGCGCGAGACGCGCAGCACAAGCCTCGACCACGAGTTCGTGGTGCGGGTCTCGCCGCTGGTGCATCAGGCGATCCTTGCGCTGTTCGACACCCCATGCGGGCGCGAGCGCACCGATCTGCTGATCAGGCTGGTGATGCTGGAACTGCACCAGGCCGAGGATTCCGCGACCTTCATCCCGCTGCCGCAGGAGCCGCGCTGCCGCCGCGCCGCCGACATCGTGCTGGCCGACCCGACCAAGGACCATGAGATCGATGCGCTGGCGCGCACGGTCGGCACTTCGGCGCGGACGCTGTCGCGGCTGTTCACGGCGGAGACGCAACTCTCGTTCAAGAGCTGGTGCCAGCGCGCCCGCATCGCGGCTGCGATCGAGCGGCTGTCGACCAACGCGAACGCGTCGATCAAGCAGGTCGCCTCCGACCTCGGTTATGCCAGCGTACCGGCATTTTCCCATGCGTTCCGCCAGGTGACAGGCAAGACACCGACCGCGTTCGCGGAGAAAACGTGAACGCGGTTTGTCACCGGGCGCAGCCAAGACGAATGATAAGGCGAATTATACCGTTGTCGCGCTGCGACATATTTCCGTACGATCCATGCGCTTGATTGCAGTCCTCCCGACCTTAAATCCCGTGTAAGGTCCGGCTTCACTGAATGCGACCCGCTGGATACGACCTGCTCATGGCCAACGCCTTCTTCTCCGATCTGCTCTCGACGATTTCCGAACGCGGCCGCGTCCTGCTCGGCCGCGCCAGTCCCGCCGACGACAAGCAGGATGCTTCCGAACTGCTGGAATTGTGCGAGGCGCTGCTGTCCGGACGCGGCGAGGCCTCCGGGACGGCGATGGCGCGCGAGGTGCTCGATCGCTACCACCACCTCGACGCCGCCGGCCGGCTGTCGTTCTTCCAGACGCTGGCGCGCGATTTCGGCCCCGATCACACCAGGCTGGCGCAGGCGATCGAAAGCTGGCGCGCCAATGGCAAGGACGCCAGCGACCTGCATTTCGCCTCCGAGCCGCGCCGCCAGGAATTGATCCGCCGGCTCAATCGGGCGCCGGGCGGCACCGGCGAGCTGGTGTCGATGCGGTCGGATCTGCTTTCATTGATGAAGGGCAACAAGGACCTCGCCGCGTTCGATCGCGACGTGGTGCATCTGCTCTCATCCTGGTTCAACAGGGGATTCCTCGTGCTGCGCAGGATAGACTGGTCGTCGCCGGCCAATATTCTGGAGAAGATCATCCGCTACGAGGCCGTGCACGAGATCCGCGACTGGGACGATCTGCGCCGCCGCATCGATCCGGTGGATCGGCGCTGCTACGCCTTCTTCCACCCGGCGCTGGCCGACGAGCCCTTGATCTTCGTCGAGGTCGCACTGACCGAAGCCATTCCGGGCGCGATCGCGCCGCTGCTTGCCGAAGAGCGCGAGCCGGTGCCGGTCGAGAAGGCGCGCACCGCGGTGTTCTATTCGATCTCCAACACCCAGCGCGGCCTTGGCGGCATCTCCTTTGGCAGCTTCCTGATCAAGCAGGTGGTCGAGGAACTGCGCCGCGAATTGCCCAAGCTCGACACTTTCGTGACGCTGTCGCCGGTGCCGGGCTTCATGCAATGGGTCAAGCAGGCCGACGACGTGCCGCTGTCAGATGAAGACCGGCAACTGCTGGAAAGCCTCGGCAAGCCCGACTGGTCCGAGAACGCCGAACTCGCGACGCAGCTGCGCGCCGTACTGGAGCCGCTCGCCGCCTACTACTTCCTGAAGGCGCGCACGCCGAAGGGACGGCTGATCGATTCGGTGGCGCGGTTCCATCTCGGCAATGGCGCGCGCCTGGAGCGGATCAACTGGCTCGGCGACCTCTCGCCCAAGGGGCTGCGCGAATCCGCCGGCGTCATGGTCAACTATCTCTATCGCCTCGACGACATCGAGAAGAACCACGAGGCCTACGCCAACAATGGCGATGTGATCGCCTCGAGCGCGGTGAAGAAGCTGCTGAAGGGCGAAGGCCGGCGGCTGCTGGATATGAGGTTGTCGTAAGCAGCAGCCGCACTTTCCACGTCATTGCGTGCCAACGGGTCGCGCGCACGCGCGCCCGATCACAGGCTCCGCGAAGCAATCCATAGTTCCGCACCGGCAGCATGGATTGCTTCGTCGCTTTGCTCCTCGCAATGACGATATAGCTTCTCGAGCCAGCACTTCCGTCACGCCACTGCGGACCGCGGCCGCAGCGTCGCCGGCACATGTGTGTCGATCCAGGCTGAGATCGCACGCTGGTTGCGATGGTAGAGCAGTCCGGCGGCGATCACGGCAATGCCGATCAGCGACAGCGAGAACGGAAACCATAACGAATCCTTGAACACGACGTCGGCGAGATGCCCGAGATAGAGGCAGATGCCGAACGCGCCGAACACCGCATAGGCGCGCCGCATCAGGATCACGGCGAGCGCGACAAGGCCGACATTGAACAGGCAGTACAGCGCCCTGCCGAGTTCGGTCGCGCTGCTCGACGCGGTAATCCCGCCCCAGAACGCCATCAGGCCGAACAGATGCAGCCAGAACGCAAAGTCACCGCTGCGGCTGCGATAGTCGACGATCCAGGCCACCGCGAGCACCGCCAATCCGAACCAGACCGACACCCGGCGCCGGGTCTCGAAATCGGCATACGCAGTGCCGCTGAACCACGGCGCCAGGTCCATCGACATGAACCACAACGCGACCGCGATGATCGCGACGATGAAGGCGAAGCGGAAGTAGCGCAGCGCGACGACGCCGGCGACGACCGTCGCGACCTCCATGAAGATCCAGCTGCCCTTCACCCAGACGTAGAAGTCCTGCACGGTGCCCGGCTTGCCGAATTTGCCCCACCAGCCCAGCTCGTCCTGGATGCCGTAAACCGCGAGCGGCGCCATCGAGACCGCGATCGCGATCAGCAGGCCGCCGGGAACCCGTAGATTCTTGTCGTGCCAGAGATAATGCCCGGCCACGGTAAAACCGACCGCGTAGGCAATCGCACAGGCCGTGAGCGCCCGGCCGCCCATCTGGGTGAAGGCCAGGGTCGAAAACAGACCCATGGCGCCGATCACGATCAGCGCACCGGCGTACCAGAGCACGTGCGCGGCATCGAATTTGGCCGGCGCGCTTGCATCACCGACGGCACCACCATTTGCCAGGAAGGCCAGCAAACGTTCCAGGTCGGCAGGGCTGATCACCCCAGCCTCGGCGGCTTGGCGGAGATCCTTCGCTGAATACGACATGGGGCTATCCCTTACGGCCGGTTCCCGCGCCTTCGCGACAAACCGAAGGCGTGCTTCTCCACATCAGTATACTCAGACATGAGCAACGTTCAATAATCATTTGAGCGTCGCTCAATAATCATGGTCCCGGATCGGCCAATTTACCTCGAACCGGCCGTTTGGGCATGGGATCTGCGGAGACCGACGCCCCGGCCAACCGTCGTATCGGGTGGCGCCGCTGCCCGATACGACGCCTCTATCGCGTGACGATATTGCGAGAGACACAAGACGATCGCGCCAAAAGGCGGCGACATGATCGTCGCGCAGACAGTGAACGAGTAGCTCGAGAGCGATGGCGGACGATCGTTCGGCAGGCCACCAGGGCAAATCCGAACGCGCGCCTCCGTCGTCTCGCATGTCCGAAGCTTGTCTCGAACATTGCGCTTTGCTGCTGACGACAGCGATCCGATGAATTGAGCTCGACGCGGCAGACAATGTCGACAGAGTTCACCACGGGAATTGCCGGCGTCGCCGTCGAATCCTGACACCGTCCTGACGACAGGAACACGCGCGTCGCGACACAGTTTTACAATCCGACATTCATCGAGCTTGCGACAATTTCACGATACATCGGCAGCGTTTTCCCTATGCTCGCTGGCGGGGTTGGTCATGAAACCGCATGGGGACTCATCATGAAACGAATTCTGCTCAGCGTTGCCAGCCTCGCTGCAATCGGTACGCCGGCTTTCGCCGCCGATCTCGCGCCACGCAGCTACATGCCGACCAAGGCACCGCCGCTGGTCTCGCCCGCATACGATTGGAGCGGCTTCTATGTCGGCATCAACGGCGGCGGCGGATGGGACAGGGACTGCTGGAATAACACCGCGCTGTTTGGCGTGCCCGTGAGCCCAAGCGCCGGCGAGGGGTGTGCCAGCAATTCAGGCGGCACGGTCGGCGGTCAGATCGGCTATCGCTGGCAGTCCGCATCGTGGGTGTTCGGCGTCGAAGCGCAAGGCAACTGGGCCGACATCTCCGGATCCAGCCAGAGCCTGGTTCTTCCCAACATCACGAACCAGAGCAAGATGGACGCGTTCGGACTGTTCACCGGCCAGATCGGCTACGCCTGGAACAACGTCCTGCTCTACGTGAAAGGCGGCGCTGCCGTCACCGACAATCAATATTCCGGCTGGTCGAACGCGACGGGCATCCAGCTGAGCTCGGCCAACGACACGCGTTGGGGCGGCACCGTCGGCGTCGGCCTCGAATATGGCTTCGCACCGAACTGGTCGCTGGCGGTCGAATACGACCATCTGTTCATGGGGACCAACAACGTCGCCTTCACCGGCATCGCGCCGGCCAATCTCGGCGTCAACACGCGCAACGAAGACATCAGCCAGGACGTCGATCTCGTCACTGCGCGCATCAACTACCGCTTCGGCTATGCCGCCAGCCGGTACTGAGGGAGATTGAATGTGACAATGGTGCGCCAGGCGATCATCATCCTGTCCGCTGCGATCTCGATCGGGATCCTTGCGCCGGACGCCGTCTGGGCGCGTGGTGGCGGTCACGGCGGTGGCGGATTCCACGGCGGCGGCGGCTTCCATGGCGGCTTCGGCCGCGGTGGGTTTTATCGCGGATATGGCTGGGGTTTCGGACCGGGCTTCTACTACGGGCCGGGCTACTACTACGGCTACCCTTACTACGGATATCCCTACGAGGGCGGCTGCTATCTGGTTCGACGGCGCGTCCACACCTCGCGCGGCTGGCGTATCCGCACCGTGCGGATTTGCGACTGATCGAGAGGTCACGGGGAAAGGTCGCAGGATCTTTCCCCGGCATGGCCGGGAGTGCAGCGACGACGGGCGCGTGCCCTACTCCGCGAGCGCCTTCATCTCTGCGTAGAGGTCCGACTTGCCCTCGAAGCCGATGCCGGGAAGATCGGGCATCACGATGTGGCCGTTCTCGACACGCACGCCGTCGGGGAAGCCACCATAGGGCTGGAATAGATCCGGATAGCTCTCATTGCCGCCGAGCCCGAGCCCGGCTGCGATGTTGAGCGACATCTGGTGGCCGCCATGCGGGATGCAGCGGCTCGGCGACCAGCCATGGGTCTTCAGCACCGCGAGCGTGCGCTGATATTCGCACAGCCCGTAGGACAGCGCGCAGTCGAATTGCAGCCAGTCGCGGTCCGGTCGCATGCCGCCGTAGCGGATCAGGTTGCGCGCATCCTGGTGGCTGAACAGGTTCTCGCCGGTCGCCATCGGGCCCGGATAGAACTCGGCCAGCGCGGCCTGCAACGCATAGTCGAGCGGATCGCCGGCCTCCTCGTACCAGAACAGCGGATACTCCCGCAGCATCTTGGCGTAGGCGATCGCGGTCTCCAGATCGAAGCGGCCATTGGCGTCGACCGCGAGCTGCGCGTCGCGGCCGATCTCCTTGAGCACCGCCTCGATGCGCTCGCGATCCTCGGCGAGATCAGCGCCGCCGATCTTCATCTTCACGACGTTGTAGCCGCGATCGAGATAGCCGCGCATCTCCTTGCGCAGCGCACCGAGGTCCTTGCCCGGATAGTAGTAGCCGCCGGCGGCGTAGACGAAGACCCGCGGATTGGCGCTCAAGCCGTGGCGCTCGGCGAGCAGCCGGAACAGCGGCTTGCCGGCGATCTTGGCCACCGCGTCCCACACCGCCATGTCGATGGTGCCGACCGCGACCGAGCGCTCGCCATGACCGCCCGGCTTCTCGTTCGACATCAGCGTCGACCACACCTTGTCCGGATCGAGATTGTCGCCGGTGGCATCGAGCAGCGATTTCGGATCGGCTTCCTTGAGGCGCGGCGCGAAGCGCTCGCGGATCAGCCCGCCCTGCCCGTAGCGGCCGTTGGAATTGAAGCCATAGCCGACCACCCGCTTGCCGTCGCGCACCGCATCGGTGACCACCGCGACCAGGCTCGAGGTCATCTTGGTGAAGTCGATATAGGCGTTGCGGATCGGCGAGGAGATCGGTTTTGTGACTTCGCGGACGTCGACGATACGGACGGACATGATGTTCGATCCTTTGACGCGTGAGTGCTCAACTTCCCGTCATGCCCGGGCTTGTCCCGGGCATCCACGTCTTTGTTTCGTGGCGCCCCAAGACGTGGATGGCCGGGACAAGCCCGGCCATGACGGCCTCCATGACGCAGTTCGCGCGTCGCACGTGATCAGGACTTCGCCTTATCCCGAAAATACGGCTCGACCGGCCCGTGCACCTTGATGGTCAGCGGATTGCCGTAGCGGTCCTTGGCGTTGCCGGCGGTGACCCGCACCCAGCCCTCGCTGATGCAGTACTCCTCGACATTGGTCTTCTCGGCGCCCTTGAAGCGGATGCCGACGTCGCGCGCCAGGATCTCCGCGTTGTAGTACGGGCTGTTCGGATCGACCGAGAGGCGGTCGGGGAATTGGTCGTTGGTGTCGTTGGTCTCGCTCATAGCAACGCCTCGATATCCTTCTTCAATCCTTCGGGCCGGGCGGTCGGCGCATGCCGCGCCACGACCTTGCCGGCGCGATCGACCAGGAACTTGGTGAAGTTCCATTTGATCGCGGGCCCGAGCAGGCCCGACTTCTCACGTTTCAGGTGTTCGTACAATGGATGCGCGCCGCTGCCATTGACGTCGATCTTGGCGAACATCGGGAACGTCACGGCGTAGTTGGTTTCGCAGAATGTGGCGATCTGCCTGGCATCGCCGGGCTCCTGCGCGCCGAACTGGTTGCAGGGGAAGCCGAGCACGGCAAAGCCGCGCGACGACAATCCGGCGTGCAGCTCCTGGAGGCCCTTGTATTGCGGCGTGAACCCGCAGGCGCTCGCCGTGTTGACGATCAGCAGCACCTGCCCCTCGAACTGCCGCAACGGCATGTCCTCGCCGGCGAGCGACTTGGCGGTGAAGTCGTAGACCGTTGCCATCATCCCCTCCTATCCGCGCACAATCTCCGCGCAAACGCGTGCCGCGTTTGTCGCGAGGGAAAACCGTTACCCACTAGGTCACCGGATCAATCGGTGACGACGGCGTCCCGCCGGCCTCGATCGCCTCGCCCGCGGCAAGACAGAGGTCCTCGCGATAACGCGCGGCCACAAGCTGCACGCCGATCGGAATCCGCCCGACGAGGCCGGTGGAGACGACGAGCCCCGGAAGCCCCATGAACGGGATTGCGATCTGCGGCAGCTGCGCGTGCCACACCCGCGCGAACGACGCCTCGTCCTTGCGGTCGAGATGATCCGGGAACGGCAACTCACCGGACACCGGCATCAGCAGCACCGGATATTTGTCGAGGAAGGCGAACCATTCGCGGGTCAAGGTCGCGCGGCGGGTCAGCGCCTGCGACAGATCGAACGGATGCACCCTGGCGCCGACGCCGCGCAGGCAGGCCAACGCGCCGGGATCGCCCTCGCGCTCGGCGAACGCAAGCTGCGCCTCGTAGCCGTCGCCGAGCCAGAGCCGGGTCTGGATCTCGGCCGCCTCGCGCAGCGACGGCGTATCGGCGACCTCCTCGACGATCCAGCCGGCATCTCGCAGACGTTTGCCGGCATCGGCGACCGCAGCGACCACTTCCCGTGCCGGGTTGAGTCCATCGGGATTGAGGCACATCGCAACCCGCTTCTCGCGCGGTGGCCCCTCGAGCGGCACCGGCGCGTACCAGGGATCGCGATAGTCCGGCGCCGACATCGCCGCGAGCGAAATGCGCAGATCGTTCACCGTGCGCGCCAGCGGGCCGGAAACCGCGCTGATCTGCGGGCCGATCGGACGCTCCGGCAATGCCGCGTTGAAGGCCGGGATGCGGCCCAGGCTCGGCCGCAGGCCGTGCACGCCGCAGGCATAGGCCGGATAGCGGATCGAGCCGGCGATGTCGGTGCCGTGGGCGATGTGGCCGATGCCGGCCGCGACCGCCGAGCCCGCGCCGCCCGACGAGCCGCCCGGGGTGATGCCGGGATCGCGCGGGTTCTTGGTGTCGCCGTGGATGAGGTTGGTGGTGAACCAGCGATACGACACCGCCGGACAATTGGTGCGACCGAGCAGCACCGCGCCGGCCTTGCGCAGATTGGCGACCACCGGGTTGTCGACCTTGGCGATCAGGTCGCGCTGCGCCTTCAGGCCATTGGTGGTGGCGTAGCCCTCCTGGTCGACATTGACCTTGATCGTGACCGGCACGCCGGCGAGCGGCCCCATCGCCTCACCGCGCGCAATTGCCGCATCGATCGCGGCCGCCTGCGCCAGCACGTCGTCCGGCCGGTGATCGACCACCGCGTTGATGTCAGGGTTGACCGCATCGAGCCGGGCAAGCCCGGCCTCCGCCGCCTCCTTCGCCGACACCTTCTTCGATTTGATGAGGCCGGCGAGCTCGGTTGCCGACAGACGCCAAAGATCCTGCATGTGCTACTCCGTGTGACGGAGGCGTTTTAGCGCCGCATGCAGGCCAAGGCCAGCGGATCGCTGCCTAACCGATCAGCGGACATGCGCGATGTAGTAGGCAAGATCGCCGATCTGCTCCTTGGTGACCGTCTGCATCACGTCCGCCATGGTGGCGTCGTAGCCGTGTCGGCTGTTGTCCTTGTATTCGGCCAGCGTCTTGGCGAGGTAATCCTCGCGCTGGTTGGCGATGCGCGGCACGTTCTCCTTGCCGGAGAAATCGGTGTTGTGACAGGTGTTGCAGCGGTTCTGCTGCGCCAACGCCTGGCCGCGCGCCATCCGCACGGGGTCGCCGGCATCGGCCGGCGGCGCAGGCTTTGGCAGCGTGGCGATGAAATCCGAGAAGCTGCGCAAATCGTCGTCGGTCATCGATTTCGCCATCTCGTTCATCGGGTCGAACACCCTGAGCTTCTCGCGAAACATGAACAGCTGGATCAGCGCGTAGGGCGCCTGCTGGCCTCCAAGCGAAGGTGTGTTCTCGGTCTCCGAGGTGCCGTGCTCGCCGTGACAGGCAAAGCACGCGACGCTGCGCTCCTGGATGGTCTCGGCGTTTGCGGAGAAGGCAATGGAGGCGAGTGCCAGGACTGCGATGATTGCTCTTTGCATTGGCCGCTCCCGGCATGTTCCGTCATTGCGAGGAGCGAAGCGACAAAGCAATCCATGGTGCCGCAAGTGGCGCAATGGATTGCTTCGCGGAGCTTGTCATCCGGCGGCGCTTCGCGCCGACCGGGTGGCTCGCAATGACGATGACTAGACTTTCAACTTACTGGTTCGCGACCTTCGGCTTGCCGTAGCTGATGCGATAGACCGCGCCGTTCCAGTCGTCGGAGACCAGCAGCGAGCCGTCCTTCAACAGCATCACGTCGACCGGGCGGCCGACATACTTGTTGTCCTCGAGGAAGCCGGTCAGGAACGGCTCGACCGACTTCACGGTGCCGTCCTTGTTCAGCTTGACCACGACGACGTCGCCGCCCTGCTTCTGCGACTTGTTCCAGGAGCCGTGGCGCGCGACGAAGATCGCGTTCTTGTAGGTCTTCGGGAACATGCTGCCAGTGTAGAAGCGCATGCCGAGCGAGGCGGTATGCGGACCCATCAGGCCGACCGGCGGCGTGTAGTCCTTGCAGGACTTACCCCAGCCGAGCTCCTGGTCGATGATGTTGCCCTGGTAGCAGAACGGCGCGCCGAAATCCTCGCCCGCCTTGGTGACGCGGTTGAGCTCGTCTTCCGGCACCGTCTCAGACAGCCAGTCGCGGCCGTTGTCGGTGAAGTACATCTGCTTGGTCTCGGGATTCCAGTCGAAGCCGACCGAGTTGCGGACGCCGAGCGCATAGACCTCGGCGCCGGAGCCGTCGAGATTGATGCGGCGGATCTGGCCGTGGTCGGCGTCGTGCAGCACGTTGTTGCCGGGCTGGCCGACCGGGACATAGAGCTTGTTGTCGGGACCGATGGCGATGAACTTCCAGCCATGCGCCTCGTCCTTCGGCAGCTTGTCGTAGATCACGACAGGCTTCGGCGGGTTGTCCAGATTGTCCTCGATCTTGTCGATCTTGGAGATCTTCGAGAGCTCGGCGATGTAGAGCGTGCCGTCCTTGAAGGCAACGCCGTTCGGGCGGTAGAGGCCGGAGGCGATCACCTTGACCGAGCGCTTGCCGTCCTTGTTGACGATTGCATAGACCTTGTCGACCAGCCGGCTGCCGACGAACACGGTGCCCTTGTCGCCGAGCGCCAGCGAGCGCGCATTGGCCATGCCGGCAGCGTAGACCTCGACATTGAAGCCGGCAGGGACCTTGAGCTTGGCGAGCGGCAGCTTGTCGGGCGCGGCCGGGATCGGCGGCCCCACGACCGGCGCAAGCTTGGCGGCGGCTTCATTGTCGGGACGCCCGATCAAGGGCGAGCCCGGCGGCAGCGGCTGGGCGGCCGGCGCGGCACCTGCGGCGGGCGACGCTGCCGGTTGCTGCGCCGCAGCAGAGAGCGTGAACGCCCCCAGCATGGCGCCTGCGAGCAGCAGGCTGCGCGGTGCGAACGAGTGTTTTTTCATGATTGATCTCCCCTGGGTGGAAGCCGTTGTTCATTGCGCCATTGACGTCGGCCGGCGCCGTCAGGCTTTCCGTTCCTAGTCTTGCGAATTTGTCCGGACAATTGCAATCGGAAACATCCCGCCATCGGCCAACGCATGGTTGTGACCGCGGCCTTGGTTAGCGTCCGTCAGTGCCTTGTCATCGAATGGTCCGGGCGATCGAGGACCGCCTCGGTGAACGGAAACTCCAGCACGATCTCGCCCTCGTCGTCGGTCACCTCGATGACCGCGCTGAGCAGCGCGCCATCGGCGCCCTCGGTCTTGAGCAGTTCGCGAATCATCGCCCGCGCCATTTCCCAGGCCCGATCCGGGTCGCGCAGGATTTCGCCGTCGGGATCGGAGATCAGCTCGTCGCCGATACGGGTATTGAAGAAGTAGCGTGGCATCGGCTGAACTCGGCTTGGTTAGTCGCTCCCGTTGCGGAGAGCACAGAATCGTCACCAGGACCTTCGGAGGACCGTCTGGCCCCTGCTTGTTATTCCAACATCACCATTCACCGTGTGGCGAACAACAGGAAAAAGGTCTGATGCCACCGGGTTTTGACGGGAAATGCGCGCACAAATTTGTGACTTGGCCGGGTTCGCCTGCCGCAGTGCAGCATGCACCGGTGCAGAGCGTCTTGCAAAAAATTTAACTGGCGAACTTTTCCAGCCGCAGTAGTTTAACTTGCAGGGCGGAAAGTTCGTCCGGTTGCAACAAGGAGAGCCTAATGGCCTGGAAAGCACCGAAGATCGTCGAAGTGTCGGTCGGCATGGAAATCAACATGTATATGTGCGCGACCCGCAAGTAAGCGGCAGCGCCCTATACACGTTTAGCGTTTTAGCGCAGGTGGACATCCGGGCGTAACATGCTCCCGTGCACGGGGGCGTGTTTCAAATCCGGAGTCCACCTCGTAACGTTTCTGGGCCTCGTTAGTTTTGGGCCTCGGTTTTGTGTCCGCGTTCAACGTCTCCAGGGGACGGATCATGCTGCGTGTCGTCGTCCTGGGTGCCGCGGCGGGTGGCGGCGTTCCGCAGTGGAATTGCGGCTGTGCCGTGTGCAGGACGGCGCGAAGCGACCACCCCGAATTGCAGCGCACGCAAGCTTCGATCGCGGTCAGCGGCGATGGCGCGCATTGGTTCCTGGTCAACGCCTCGCCCGATCTCCGCCAGCAATTGATCGCGACGCCGCAGCTGCATCCGAAGCCCGGTGCGCTGCGCCATAGCCCGATCGCGGGCGTCATCCTCACCAATGGCGAGATCGATGCGGTCGCAGGCCTGCTGTCGATGCGCGAAGGCTCGCCGTTTGCGATCTACGCCCATCAGCGGGTGCTGGCGATCCTGCGCTCCAACAGCATCTTCAACGTGCTGAGCGAGAAGAACGTCGCCCGCCTGCCGATCGCGGTCGACCGGGCCTTCGAGCCCACCCTGCCCGACGGATCGCCGTCCGGGCTCGAGGTGCTGCCGTTCGAGGTTCCCGGCAAGGGCGCCTGGTATCTCGAGGGCAAGGCCCATCCGGCAGGCGCCGACGGCGTCGGCGACACGCTCGGCCTGCGTATAGCGGACAAGCAGAGCGGCAAATATTTCTACTTCCTGGCCGCCTGCGCCCGGGTGACCGACGATCTCAAGGCGCGGCTCAAGGACGCGCCGCTGGTGTTCTTCGACGGCACCGTATGGCGCGACGACGAGCTGATCGCGGCGGGGCTTGGCAACAAGACCGGCCAGGGCATGGGACATATCGCGATGTCGGGCGATCAGGGTGCGATCGCCAGCCTCGCCGGTCTCGACATCGGACGAAAAGTGTTTTTGCATATCAACAACTCCAACCCGGCGCTGCTTGGGACCTCGGCCGAGCGCAAGACGGCCGAACAGGCGGGCTGGCAGATTCCTTCAGACGGAACGGAGATCGTGCTGTGAATGTCGTGCCCACAAGCGGAATGACCGCGCTCTCGATCGGCAAGGGCATCACGCTCGACAGCGCCGAGGCGATGGAGGCTGTGCTGCGCCAGATCGGCGCGACGCGCTACCACAGCCTGCACCCGTTCCACCGCCTGCTGCACGGCGGCAAGCTCAACAAGGGCCAGGTCCAGGCCTGGGCACTGAACCGCTATTACTACCAGAGCACGATCCCGCTGAAGGACGCGATGGTGATCTCGCGCTTCCGCGACCGCAACACGCGGGTCGAATGGCGCCATCGCATCGAGGATCACGATGGCGATCTCGGCACTGAAGGCGGCATCGAGCGCTGGCTCAAGCTCACCGAAGGCCTCGGCCTCGACACGGCTTACGTCGAGTCCACCGAAGGCATCCTGCCGGCGACGCGCTTCGCGGTGGAGGCCTATGTGCATTTCTGTCGCGACCGCACGCCGCTGGAGGCGATCGCGTCGTCGTTGACGGAATTGTTCGCGCCGAACCTGCACGAGGAGCGCATCTCGGGGATGCTGAAGCATTACGACTTCGTCAACCCCGACATCATGAGCTATTTCAGCCGCCGCCTGACCCAGGCGCCGCGCGACGCCGGCTTCGCGCTCGACTACGTCAGGCAGCATGCGAAGACGCCGGCCGAGCGCGAGGCTGTGTGCAACGCGCTGATCTTCAAGACCAACGTGCTCTGGGTGCAGCTCGACGCGCTGTATCACGCCTATGTCGACGGCCAGATTCCGCCCGGCGCCTTCGTGCCGAAGGCGAGTTAGGGATACGATCATGGCGAGCCGCAACATCAGCGTCAGCGAGACCAGCCGGCCGAAATTGCCGCGCCATGCCAAGCTGAAATTCGACGAGACGCGGCAGGTCTGGGTGATCCTGGCGCCGGAGCGCGTGCTGGCACCGGATGAAATCGCGGTCGAGGTGCTGCATCTCTGCGACGGCGTCCGCAGCGTCGCCGAGATGGTCGACCAGCTCGCGGAAAAATACGCCGCGCCGCGCGAGGCGATCGCAACCGACGTGATCGCGATGCTGCAAGACCTGGCCGACAAGGGCTTCCTCACCGAAGCGCGCGAGAGCACGGCATGACTGACACGCTCGCCGACAACAAGACAATGACAGCAGGCCCGACCGACGGGCTCGCGGTGCTGGAGCAAACGCGCTCCGCGGCCGAGACCTACGGCATCCCGCTCGCGGTGCTGCTCGAGGTCACCCATCGTTGCCCGCTGCAATGCCCGTATTGCTCCAATCCGGTCGAGCTCGACCGCGGTTCGACCGAGCTCACTACGGACGAGTGGAAGAAGGTGCTGAGCGAGCTCGCCGAGCTCGGCGTGCTGCAAGTCCATTTCTCCGGCGGCGAGCCGACCGCGCGCAAGGACATCGTCGAGCTGGTGCAGCATGCGAGCGATGTCGGGCTGTATTCCAACCTGATCACCTCGGCCGTGCTGCTGACCAGGGACAAGCTGTCGGCGCTGGCCGATGCCGGGCTCAGCCATGTCCAGATCAGCTTCCAGGGCAACGAGCCCGAGGTCGCCGATCGCGTCGCCGGCCTGAAGGACGCGCACAGCAAGAAGCTCGAGGTCGCGAAATGGACCCGCGAGCTGGAATTGCCGCTCACGGTGAACGCCGTGATGCACCGGCAGAACCTGCATCAGTTGCCCGACATCATCCGGATGGCGGTCGACCTCGACGCCGACCGGCTCGAAGTCGCCAACGTGCAGTATTACGGCTGGGCGCTGAAGAACCGCGCCGCGCTGATGCCGACGATCGAGCAGATCGAGGAGACCAGCCGGATCGTCGAGGAGGCGCAGGCGCGCCTGAAGGGCACGCTGGCGATCGACTATGTGGTGCCGGACTATTACGCGCTGCGGCCGAAGAAATGCATGGGCGGCTGGGGCCGCCAGTTCTTCAACATCTCGCCGGCCGGCAAGGTGCTGCCGTGCCATGCGGCCGAGAGCATCACCGGGCTCGACTTCGAATCCGTGCGCTCGAACCATTCGATCGCCTGGATCTGGCAGAATTCGGAAGCCTTCAACCGTTATCGCGGCACCGGCTGGATGCCGGAGCCGTGCAAATCCTGCGAATTCCGCGAGGTCGATTTCGGCGGCTGCCGCTGCCAGGCCTTTGCGCTGACCGGAGATGCCGGCAACACCGACCCAGCCTGCGCGCTGTCGCCGCGGCACGAGGAGATTTTCAAGCAGGCCGAGCGGGAAGCCGCCGGCACGCAGAACCGTTTCCTGTATCGCAACTTCGCCGGCGGCACGCTGGAGACGGACCAACACCAGGACAATCGCAATGGCGCCTGACGCCGACGCCGGCAAGGCCGCCCGACGCGCCGATCCCTTTGCTCCCCTGACGTCGGAATGGCTCGATGTCGGCGACGGCCACAACCTGCACGTCGAGAGCGTCGGGCGCGAGGGCGGCATCCCCGCGGTCTATCTGCATGGCGGCCCAGGCAGCGGTTGCCAGCCCGATCATCGCCGCCTGTTCGATCCCGAGCGCTTCCATGCGGTGCTGTTCGACCAGCGCGGCTGCGGCCGCAGCCGGCCGAAGGGCAGCCGCGACCACAACACGACGCAGCATCTGATCGCCGACATGGAGAAGATCCGCGAGCGGTTCGGCTTCGCGCGCTGGGTGGTGGTCGGCGGCTCCTGGGGCGCGACCTTGGCGCTGGCCTATGCGCAGGCCCACCCCGAGCGCGTCAGTGGCTTGGTGCTGCGCGCGACGTTTCTCGGCACGGCCGAGGAGCTGGAGGACGTCTTCCTGCGCGCCTTGCCGCGCTTCTATCCGGGGCTTTACGAGGACTTCCTGAACTTCCTGCCGGCCGACGAGCGCGCATCGCCGCTGGCCGCCTATTATCGCCGCATCCTTTCCCCCGACGCAGCCGTGCATGTGCCGGCCGCGCGCGCCTGGCACGACACCGAACGCACGCTGTCGGAGCATACGCCGAAGCAGACGCGGCTCGATCCGGCGAACACGACGGGCGCCCTGCCCTCGACGCCGTTCATGGAGGCGCATTACTTCGCCAACAATTGCTTCATGCGACCGCACCAACTGATGGAGGACGCCGGCAAGCTCGCCGGCATTCCCGGCATCATCGTGCAGGGCCGTTACGACCTGCTCTGCCCGCCCGCGACCTCACATGCGCTCGCCGCGCGCTGGCCGGGCAGCGAGGTCCGCATCATCGATGGCGCCGGCCACATCCTCTACGATCCCGGCATCCGCAACGCCGTGATGAAGGCGATCGCGGATCTGGCGGCCAGGCAATGACCGGGGCGCCCGGATCGGCGGCCGACACCGTTGCCTATGCCGGCAGCACGATCACCTTGGTCTTGACGGGCGTCCGCGCATAGAGGTCGAGCATGTCCTGGCTGAGGAGGCCGGTACAACCGCTCGTAATGCCGTTCCCGATCGTTTCGGGGTCACTGGTGCTGTAGATCGTGTAGAGCGTGTACACCCCGTTTTGATAGAGGTAGAGCACGCGGGCACCGAGTGGATTGTCGAGACCTCCCGGCATGCCACGCGCATATTTGCCCGCCTCCGGCTGGCGCGCGATCATCTCCTTGGGCGGCGTCCAGGTCGGCCATTCGGCCTTGCGCCCGACATAGGCATCGCCGCTCCACCGGAACCCATCGCGACCGACATTGGCGCCATAGCGGGTCGCGTTTCCATCGCCTTCGATGCGGTAGACATAGTATTTGCCGGGATCGACGATGATCGTACCGGGCGCCTCAGCGCTGTCGTACTTCACTGTCTTGCGGAAATATTTCGGATCGACCTTGCTGACATCGACCGCAGGGATCGGGAATTTCTCGTCGGGCACGGGCCCGTAGATTTTCTGCGCCTCGGCCATGCTCATGTAGTCGGATGCGCAACCGGAGAGGCCCAGCGCGGCGAGACCGGCAGCGGAGCCGAACAGAAACGCCCGGCGGTTGACAGGCCGCGAGCGATGACCAGGCAGAGCCCCTTCCCCCATCGCGCCGGCGTCGGCAATTCCACGGTCCATCAACATGATGTCGGATTTCCCCTTGTCCCGTTGTATGCCCGGACGAGACTTTGCCATACCGCAGGAAGGTGGAGAAAACGTTCTTCGTCAGGCGAGGTTGAAATCTCCTTGACCAATAGGCGGCTCTGTGAAACTCGCCCGAGAACAATGCGAGAACTCGCTTCTTGGATACGGCGGACCTGACTGCGCCAATACGTTTGATGGTGCCGGCGGCGACGATCTGATCGCCAATCCGAACCTGCTACCCGCGCATTGGCTCTGGCACGCACGACTTCGCCAGCAATCGCTTCATGCGACCTCACCAATTGATGGACGAAACCGGCAGCAGGTAGCCCGCATGAGCGAAGCGATATGCGGGACTTGCCTTGCGAGTTGCGTGTCGATCCCCGATGTCGCTTCGCTCATCCGGGCTACGCTTGCTGAAGTCCGGCCTGTCCGTCGGCATGTCGGCGAGTTGGGTTTGATTGGAGTTCCCGAACACAAGGCTTCCCGGTGCGACGAGGTCATCGATGGCTCGAACCTCGATACGACCGCCCGACCCAGGGATTCGTTGCAACCCTCAGTAGCGAGCTTCGGAATTTTCGGGTAGGTATTAAGATGTGGTACACATTGGGACGGGCCGTCCGTCCTTGGAAGGACATGGTCATGAGAATGTCGTCACGTGTTGTCGCGCCCTCAGCCGTCGCTTTCTTCTCGGTCGCCGCGTTGCTTTGCAGCCCGGCATCGTCGCAAACCGCACCAAGCACCGCCCCGCTTCCGAGCATCTCGGTCGAAGCCCCGAAGCACGTGGCAAGGCCAAGCCGACCCGAGCGGGTGGCACACGCGGTGGTGTCTCGCCGCAGTTCGTCGGTCCGTCAGACGCCATCGGTCGACGACGGCACGCCCACGGGTGGATCAGGCCCACCATTGGCCAGAATTGCCGCGCTGGAGAAGGTTGCCAGCAATTGCAACGGTGGTTGCGAGTCAAGCCTCCCCCACGGCGGCATGCCTTGGGTCGGGTGTAGCGAGTCGGCTGGAGGGTCACATGGAATTGGAGCCTTCTCGATAACGTGCAGAGACAACCTCACCTACAAATCCTACGTGGACTGCGTCGAGACCAAAGTGTTCCTGGGCGAGTATCCAAATAAAGCCCGCTGGACTTGCAGCAGCCTGCAAATTGCCGGGAAGTTCAGAGTCGCCGAACTCAGGCGACCAAAGCGTCCGCACTAGCTAGAGCGGGACGAGTTCTGGCTGAAGCAGTTCGCTTGCTGCCTCGGTCCACCACCTCTCTCGAAGGGAGAGATGGTGGACGCGCATGGTGCGTTTCATTTTCGGGGGTATTTTTGTTCCGGGGTACACTACTCAGAACGCCCGGCATATTTCCGCGTGTCGCCTGACGGTCAACCGATCCCTATCGCGCATCGGCAAGATCGACGCAATTGCCCCCCAGGGGCCATTCTCGACCGCATGCTATTGAGAGAGAGACCGAAATCCTACGGCGAGAAAATCGTGGTGGAATCCCTTGAATTGTTGACCGAGCGGTTGCGGTTGAGGACGCCTCAAATCGATGATGCGGACGCAATCCAATCGATGGTGGCCGATCCACGTGTTGCACTCACCACCGCCTCGATCCCACATCCCTATCCAGAAGGCGGAGCTAAAGGCTTCATCCTGCATGTCCGAAAGTTGGCGAGCCGCGATAGACGCAATCTGGTGATCGTTCTTCGTGAGGGTAACGAGTTGATCGGAATGGTGGGATATCAGACCAAGGACCTGGAGTCGGAGCTCGCTTACATGGTGTCTCCAATCCATTGGGGATTAGGATATGCCAGCGAAGCCTGTCGCGAGATCATCGCCCACATCTTCAACGCTACGGAAGCCAAGGCAGTCGTTGCTCGGGCGATGGCTGACAACAAGGCTTCTGAAGCTGTACTGCGCAAGGCAGGCTTGCGATGGCAGCGCGAAATGCCCGTAGAGCTTCCAATACGATCCGGTACTTTCATAAGTTCATTTTGGCGCCTCTCTCGCGAGGAATTCCAAAACCATTGATGCGTATTGGTGCTTCCATCGCAAGTAGCCCGCATCAGCGAAGCGATATGCGGGAACTTCTCTGCGAGTTGCTCGTCGACCCCGGATATCGCTTCGCTCATCCGGGCTACGCTTGCTTACGATCCATTGCAGACCTCGCCTTGCGTTGGCCCGCGGGTCGCGTTCTACGAGACGATGGAACACCCGCTTTGTCGATGTGGAGATTAAATGTCGCAAGAAACCATTGCAGCGGCTGGCAATACCGCGGTCCCGGCGTATCTCCTGCTCAGAGCACTTGGATACTCGGTCGATCGCATTGATCATGACGGTGAGGAGCGCTGGATAGCGAAGCGAGGATCGCTTCAGCTTTTGGCCGATGACCCGCTTGAACTCTTGGGTCTTTGTTCGTTGCGGAGCGAGCGAGGTCTGTATTGGCAGGCAAGTGATAACGAAATCGACGAGTTTATGGCGCGGTTCTATCCGCCCGCCGCGGTGACATGATCATGCACATACACAATGGTTGCATGTGGCCCATAGCTGACGATCTGCGTAATAATCGGAAAGGTCGCCTTTTCGAGGTGAACGGGAAATCTCGCGGCTCGCCCGCCATGATCGGCTCTTGACCCGAAGCGGAAATCGAACGGACGCTTGATCTCCACAACGATCTGTAAATGCCCACATTTTGTGATTGGATGACTGTCCGAACCAGGGCACTACGCATGATTTTTCGAAACGGCAAAATTTTTCTGCGAACACTCGTGCGATACTTGTGGAATGAAATTTTCGAGGCCCTGTCGCGGAGATCGTCGTATCTCAGCACCTTCCAGGAAATCGATCTGACGCACGGGGTATACTTCCTTGTGTCCGCCCGAGAAGCGGAGGCCAGGTTGATGTCGGTAGGCCCCGATTTCGAGATGTCGGTCGCGCTGTCAATCGATGAAGCCAAGCGGATATTCCGATCAATCGAGCGCGCGTATGATGATCGAGAACTGGTAGAGATTAAGCTCGGCGATTTGTCATGGAAGACGGACTGTCGGGTCCGATCAAATCCCGACAAGGTCACGGTCTCTTTCAAACGTGGTTGGGAGAGAACGCGCGTGGACGCCAGGCGACAAGACTTAGCAACGGCAATAGCCATGTCTAACAGGTTACTCCCCACCGAATAGATACGGGCGGGTCAGCAAGTAGCCCGCATGAGCGAAGCGATATGCGGGAATTTCTCTGCGAGTTGCTCGTCGATCCCGGATGTCGCTTCGCTCATCCGGTTGCTGCATCGATAAGGTAAGTCATATGAATGGCATCTCCATAACCAGAAATCCTGCGTTATACGGTAACGCAATTGGGCTCATAGCGCTCGTGCCAGGATGTATCCTGACCGTCCTTCGCGGCAGTGAAATCCTATTGCTGCCTCGCTCGATTATCGAATTGATCTTCCCTTTGAGCGTTCTCCCCTTTGAGTCTGCGTTGATAGCGACTTTACTCGAATGGAATCCCCGTCTCGGGGTGCTTGCGACCGATGGCGACCAGCCAGGTATCTTTGTTCAGCAGATTTTTTCTGTGTCGTTCGTAGTCATGTTTTCTGCTGTGCTGATACTGACCATTCAATCACTTGCGGATGCTCTCTACCCGGAGGTTTTCCAGCAAACGATACCGGGCTTTCTAAAAGGCCTGCTGGTGTTTGAACTGGTCCGTATTGGCTTGATCTATGTGCTGCTCGTCGATCAGAGGACGTTGAGTACTACGCTTCCGAGCGTTCGCCTCGCGTTTAGGTTTCTCGTTTTGATTGCTCCATTCGGAATGCCCCTCTTCACGTGTCTTGTGGGGATCTCGATCTGGCTCTTTATTTTAACAACCGCGGGCCCATTCGCCGCTTCAATGTGGCGTAGCTTCATGGACTAAGAAACGTAGACGAGCGTGAGATTGAGTTTGAAATTCTTCGCCCGAAGCGAATACAGGCTCGCGTCTTCTACATCCGTAACGAAGGGCGCATATATTCGCAGGATGCGCTTTGAGCAGTTGGTCAAGGCGGACAACTGCGTTCCCACGCCATAGCCTAATTGGCCGACCTGATATCCGCTTTGGGTCATTTGCAGATCATAACCAGGAACTGGTCAGCAAGTAGCCCGCATGAGCGAAGCGATATGCGGGACTTGCCTTGCGCGTTGCATGTCAATCCCGGATGTCGCTTCGCTCATCCGGGCTACGCTTGCTGACCCAAAGCCGACATTCACGTCAATGGGACAGTCAGTTTGGCTATAACCTCGGCTGTCGCCGGTCTTACCCCGCGCCACCAAGCGAAAGCCTCGGCGGCTTGCTCGACGAGCATGCCGACGCCGTCGCAAACTCGGGCGACGCCCGATTCGCGGGCAAGGCGCAAGAATGGGGTCAACCCATAGGCGAGTTCGTAAGCGAGCGAGGCATTCCTGAAGAGGTTTTCTGAGATCGGGAGAACTTCGCCCCGCAACGCCGCCGACGTGGCGTTGATCACGACGTCATAGCGTTTCGCATCCTTTAGTCTGTCATAACCGCTCGCGATGACCGAGCCATACGAGCCGAAGGCTTCGGCGAGCGACCGCGCTTTCTCAAACGTCCGATTCACGATCACAAGCTCTGCCGGCCTAGCTTCCAAAAGGGGTAGCAAGGCGCCGCGCGCTGCACCACCTGACCCCAATAGTAAAACGCGCTTGCCTTGCAGGGGAATGCCTTGGTTGTATTCGATATCACGCAACAGGCCGACGCCGTCAAAGTTGTCAGCCTCGACGACATCGCCAACGAAGGACATCGCATTGGCGGCCCCCGCAAGACGTGCGCGATCGCGCAGCTTGGTCGCATAGGAAAAGGCATCGAGCTTGAACGGTGCGGTGATGTTCAAGCCGCGTGCGCCCTTGCGGCGGAAGGAATCTACCGCTGCCGCGAAGCCCCCTTCGGGAGCCTCGATCGCCATATATTCGAGCTCTTGGCCGGTCTGCCGTGCGAATGCACGATGGATCATAGGCGACTTGGAGTGGCCGATGGGATTGCCGATGACGGCGTATCGATCAGTCATGGTCAATTTGCCTTTCTGCCAAAGCAAGTAGCCCGCATAAGCGAAGCGATATGCGGGACTTACCTTGCGAGTTGCGTGTCGACCCCGGATGTCGCTTCGCTCATCCGGGCTACGCTTGCTGCATAGACTCACTGCCGCGGCGAGCCTGAGCCTGATGGGCGGCAATTTCGTCTTTGGCGACGGCGAGAAGCCGGACGTCAGCGGCGTCGAGCAAGACTGCACCATCGAATGCGGTGCGGACGATCAGATTGTGTGAGCCTACGCGCGCGATGAAAGTTGCGCTATCGCCTTCAATCTTCCAGGCCGTAAGAGCCGGGTGCCCGACCTTGGTCGTCACGTAGCCGGCTCGCAGCATCACGAGGTCAATCGCAACGGCGGCATTGTTGCGATCCGAAGCGTCGACAAAGCTCTGCACCATTTGCGCGCTGACGCTCGCGAGCTGTCTGCCGGCAGTGCGAACTCGGCTCTTTGAAGCCGCATCCTGCACTGTCTCGCGTAGTATTCCGCCGCTGTCGTGCACGATAGCGTAGCGTAAGCCCTTGTCAGTGGTCACCCCCCACTCAACCACCGCCTGCCCCTCGAATTTGATGTAACGTCCTGCATTGATTCTGATCTTGATGTCAGGCTCGACCTCTACCGCCCCACAGGCCACAGCCACGGTGGCCTGTAGCTTGTCGGTGAGATTGAATGAGTTCTGCGCGGTAGCACGCCAGATGCGGCGAATTTCGAAGTTGGGGTTTTGAGCCGCCAGTGCTTTCAGCCGCTCCCCATAGCGTTCGCCGTCAACGATTTCGAGCTTCGACCAGTTCGCAATCCAGCGAGCGGCCAAGTCAGTGATCGACGCGTGCTGCTCGGCTTCGTAAAAACGCGTGTCAAGGGCATCGAGGTCCCCGGCTCTGCTGCTGAAGCCGTCCTGTGCGGTTGCTGCCTCGGGATTTGCGATGATCCAGTCGTTCAGCTCCGCGAGCGTGCGATATTGTTCTTCGGCGCCTATCGCTTTGAGGCCCGGCAGCGCGTACTGGATGTTTGTACTGAGGCTCTGACCAGAATTGTGAACGAACTGGCTATGCCCGCCATTGTTGACCTGCGCCAAATAGTAGTCGGCGCAGTAGATACCCAGAATTTCGGGCGGAAGCTCGTGATCAGCGTACTGGCAGGCAGTCCGAATGTGGTTTGTAAACTCCACAATCGCCCGAGGTGCGTCGTAGCTCTCTCCGCCCAAGGACGACTTGGGCACCATTGCGCCCGTGAGCCGGCCGCCAATGAACTTTACTTCTTGACCAGCCATTTAATTGATGCCCCCGCTGCTCGCCCCGACCCTAACGATAAGCGACCATTCGGTAAACCTTGGATTGACCAGAAGCATGCGTCAGCAATTGGCCCTTAGCCGACATCAACTGCGGTGCGCCTGACCTATCGCCGCTATCCCCGTTGAGCGCATCCGCTTATGATCGGGCGCATGGACATAACAGGCTTCGACCTCAACCTGATGAAGGCCTTTGATGCGCTGTACGCGGAGCGTCACGTGACGCGCGCCGGATCGCGGATCGGCCTCAGCCAGTCGGCGATGAGCGGAGCACTCACACGCTTGCGCGAGCTGCTCGGAGACGAGCTCTTCGTGCGAACGCCGTCAGGCATGCAGCCGACGCCCCGCGCCCATGACCTTGCGGGTCCCGTCTCGGATGCGCTCCGGCTGCTCCGGGGCGCGCTACAGGCCGACAGCTTCGACCCGGCGACGGCCGACAACACCGTCACGCTGGCGATGAGCGACTATGCGGCGTTCGTCCTGCTGCCGCCGCTCATGGCCCGGCTCAGCAGCGATGCCCCCCACATCAACGTGCGGGTCTGCGGGATATTCGGACGCGACGAAGCCATCACGCTGCTCGACAGCGGCGAGGCGAACCTCGCGATCGGTTTCCCCGTCGAGACGTCGGCGCGCATCATCAGCAGCCCGCTGTTCTTCGAGAGCTTCGCCTGCGTCGTGCGCGAGGGACACCCGGCGTTCGCAGGTGGTCCAAGCCTCACGGCCTTCGCAGCGGCGCCGCATCTTCTGGTCTCTCCGGAAGGCGACCGCTCCGGGATCGTCGACCTGAGGCTTGCCGATCTCGGCCTCGAACGGCGCGTGGTGCTGAGCCTGCCGCAATTCCTGGCCGCCCCCTTCGTGATCGCCGGAACCGACCTCGTCGCGACGCTGGCCTCCCGGATCGCACGAAGGTTCGTTGATACCGGAGTTGGTATCGCGATGTACGATCCGCCGCTCGAACTGCCCACCTGGCCGCTCCATCTGATGTGGCACCGGCGGGCGGATACCCATCGGGCGATCGCCTGGCTGCGCGACATCATCACCAAAGTCGCCGCCTCGGCCTGACGCCATCGGCGCGATCGATAGCGCCACATCAGGACTCGCGATTTCCATCCGCATCGCCGTTCCGCTTTGTTGGCTTCACCTGATTTGAAGAGGTGATCGACATGCGGGTTTTGGTAACGGGCGCGACGGGCTTGATCGGCGGTGCGGTCGCGCATCGATTGAAGGAGCGAGGTCATGACATCGTGGGGCTCGCCCGCTCGGAAGCGAGCGCGGCCAAGCTGCGCGACCGCGGCTTCGTGGCGGAGATGGGTGAACTCGCCGACCCGGCGGGCCTGGCCGCGGCGGTGCGGGGCGTGGACGCCGTCGTCCATGCCGCTTCGCCCAACGACCAGAACGCGGCGTCGCTCGACGAGATTGCGACGCGTGCAATCCTTGAAGCCCAGCGCGGAACGGGTCAGCGCTTCATCTATACCAGTGGCAGCCTGGTCTACGGCTCCACGGGCGACACGCCGGCCACCGAGGACACCCCACTGAACCCGGTCGAAATGGTCCGCTGGCGCGAGGGGCTGGAACGCGAGATCCTCGCGGCCACAGCCGAAGGCGTCCATCCGGTCGTCGTCCGCCCGGCCTGGGTCTATGGCAACTGGGGTGGCGCCGCGATGATGATGGTCGCAGCGGCCAAGGACCATGGCGCGGCACTTCATGTCGGTGACGGTCAAAATCGCTGGTCGACCGTGCATGCCGAGGACCTCGCCGATCTCTATGCGCTTGCGCTCGAACGCGCACCGGCGGGATCCGTCTTTAACGGCGCGCACGGTTCGGCGCCGCGGCTCGTCGAGATCGCACACGCGGCGAGCGAGCTGGGCGGTGCCGGCGGCCGCGTAGCGGCGTGGCCACTCGACGAGGCGCGCAAGGTGCTCTGGGGCTTCGCCGACGCGATCGCCTCCGATCAGGTCATCTCGGGCGAGAAGGCGAAGCGCGAACTCGGCTGGAATCCCTCGCGGGCATCGATCATCGACGAGTTGCACGCCTATGCGCTGGCGGTCGCCTGAGCCATGCAGATGATATTCATCAGGCTGCTCGCCGCCGCCTTCGCCAGTGCCGGTCTGTTCAATGCGATCGCGACATCGACGAATCGGAGCAACTTCGTCCGATGGGGGTATCCCGCGTGGTGGTGCCGGGTCACCGGCGGATTGGAAGTATCAGCCGCGATCCTGGTCGTGATACCGGCAACCCGTACGGCAGGCCTGGTCCTCTGCGCCGTCATTCTCGCGGCGGCCGCCTTGACCGTCCTGCGACATCGGGACTTCTCCCATCTCGCACCGATCGGTTGCTTTGCGGCCTTGCTCGTGATGGCGAGCTGGATGTCGTGACAGATCGGCGGCTTCCGCGCGCTTGGGGAAGCCGCCGATCCATGCGGCCACCATTTCAAGATTTCTGTATAATGGAAGAATGCCGCTGATTTGCCCGACATGTCAAGCTGCCATGTCGCACACCGGCAGCCGGCGGCTGCTTTGCATGGGGTTGTTTTCGATATTTTGCCAGCGCCGGTTCAGACCAGGCTCAGATCCTTCGGCTTGATGCCGGTGAAGATGCGCTCGAGGCTCGCCTGTTGCAGGCCGTAGACATGCTGGATCAGGCCGGAGAAGAACGCCCGGTAATCGGTCAACACCGGAAAGTCGCGGTTCTGGAACAGCGTCGCCTGGCTGACCTGGACCTGCTCGCCGGCCATGCGCCCGCCATTGATGCCGCCGCCCATCACCCAATAGACGCTGCCATGGCCGTGATCGGTGCCGCGGTCGCCGTTCTCGCGGAAGGTGCGGCCGAACTCGGAGATCACGACCACGACGGTGTCGCGCCACATCTGAGGCCCGATCTCTTCCGAGAAGCCGGCGAGACCCCGGCCCAGTTCGCCGAGACGGTCGGCGAGATAGCCGGTCGCCGCGCCCTGGTTGACATGGGTGTCCCAGCCGCCGACATCGACGAAGCCGAGGTTGAACTGCTCGCGCATCAGGCGGCCGATCCGCCGCGCCGACAGCTCGAAGCCGCGCGGCGACACCGCGCCGCGATTGGCCGCCATCATCTCCTCGGAGACCGATTTGTAGACGTCGTCGCGAACGCGAAAGCCCTCCGACACCGAATTGGCGAGATCGCCCTTGCCGTACATCTCCCTGATCAGCCGCGCCTGGCGGTCGTCGACGCCCGGCTTGCTGACGCTGGCGATGCCGGTGTTCGGGATCTGGTTCTGGCCGCGGAAGATCAGCGGCAGCTGGTCGGTGAAGGAGATCGGCTTCACCCGCGTCAGCTCGCTCGCCAGCCGGCTCATGAAGCCGGAGCGGTAGTCGCGGCTGCCGCCGACCGCCTGCCCGAGCTCGATCGTGTCCTGGGTTTCGAAATGGCTGCGCGAGAGGTCGTCGCTGGTGCCGGCAAACGGCACGAAGGCGATCTCGCGCTTGGCCCACAGCGGATAGATCGAATCGCGCAAGCTCGGATGCAGTCCCCATCCGGCGTCGAGCGAAAGCGCCGCATTCGGGTTGCCGACATCGGGCCGCGCCACCGCCAGCGTCGGGCGCGAGGCGTAGTAGAACTCGCTGCCGACGGGCACGATCACGTTGGCGGCGTCGTAGGCGCCGCGCAGGAACACGACGAGCAGGCGCGCGTCGGTCGCCGGCGCCGCCCAGACCCGGCCGGCGACGGTGAGCGAAGCGGAAGCAGCGAAGGCCTTGATCAGTTCGCGGCGGTTCATGGCGAACCTCCCTTTCAGTGCATGAATTCCGGTGACGACAGAAACAGCGTATTCCAATCCTGCGGCGAGACGGCCTGATCGAGCGCGGCGAGCGTGGTCGGACTCAGCGACTGCCTGATGTTGCTGAAGTAGAGCCCGTTCATCACCAGCGGGAACGCCGGCTGGTCGACCGCATTGGGCTCGTTCGGCTTGAACAGCCCGGCCGATCCGGAGCCGATCGCGCGCGCGATCTCGAAACGCAGCATCATCTGCCCGGGACCGTTCCAGGCTGCCGACAGCATCGAATAGCCGTCGGGCGTCTCGTGATTGAACAGGCCCTCGGACAGGCGATTGAGCCAGCCCTGGATCGGCAGCGTGTTGAGGATCACCTTGTTGTCATAGGCGAGCCGCACCGACGACGTCACGTAGAGCATCGGGTCCTTGAACTTGCCGGCGCCCTTCAGGCTCGCGGCGAATTCCGGCGCGTGAACCAGCGTCGACATCACGGCCGCGATATCGCCGTCGGTCTTCTGGAAGGTCTGCGCCATGTGCTGCACCAGCGCGTCGGGCGGATTGTCCGACACGAAATAGGTCGCGAGCTGCTTCGATATGTGCGTGGCGGTCGCCGGGTGGCGGCAGAGGATGTCGAGGGCCTCGTCGACCTCGGCAATGCCGCGGCCCTTGATCTGATGACCGAGGAAGGTCTTGTCGCCGTAGTCGTGGCGTGCCGGATTGAATTCGAACGCGCCCTCGCGGACCAGCTGGGATTGCAGCTCGGGCTTCAGCTTCGGATCCTCCGGCTTGAAGTCGATGCCGACGCCAGTGAGGATGCGCGCCAACGCCTCGACATCGGCCTGGGTATAGCCGGAGCCGACGCCCATGGTGTGCAGCTCCATGATCTCGCGGGCGTAGTTCTCGTTGAGATGACCGGCGGCATTATCGGCGTTGTCGAGGTAACGCAGCATCACCGGGTGATGCAACGTCGCCGAAAGCAGGTCGCGGAACTTGCCGAGCGCGTTGGCGCGGATCGCGCGATCTTCATAGTCGCCGACCAGCACGCGGATGTTGGCCTTGTACTGGTGGACGTTGAAGTGGTTGAACCAGAACCACGTCAGGCGTTCGCGCAACTGATCCGGCGCATACAGCGCGTGCAGGATGCTGCGCGCTGCGGCCTGCCTGGCGCGGTCGTTCATGGCCTGCTGATAGACCTGCTGGGCCGCCTTCTTCTGCTCGGGATCGGCGACCTGATTGGCGGACTTTCCCTGCTGATCGAACGACACCGCGATATCGAACGGGAAGCGATGCACGTCCGGCATCGCCTCGATCTGGGTATGGACGGCGGCCGGCAACGCGGTGTTGGCCGGATGCAGTTGCTCCTGCAACCAGCGCTCGACGCCGACCTCGTGCAGATGCGCCGCGCTCGAAGCGTTGACGCCCCAGGTCAGGCGATCGAGCAGCGCGATGTCCTGCGCGGCAAGCTCGGCCGCCCGCGCCGGCTGGTGCAACGCCACCAGCCCCGCGATCGTGCCGATCACCAGCTTCGCGACTGTCCGCGGTCCGAGTCTGGCCGTGATGCTCATGAAGGCTGACCTGCTCGGCTCATGGTGTCACGTCCTCAATGTTTGCATTTGCCGGGAGGACATGCCGGCGCGGCGCGTGGTGCCGGCCTTGGCGGCGCCGCCGTCCGCGGCGGTGGCGCCGCGCGTTGCGCCTGCACCACCGGCCGCGGAGGTGGCGCGGCGCGCGGAGCCGGCGCGGGTGCCGGACGCGGCTGCACGGCGGCGGCGCGAGGCGGCGGGGCTGCGGCACGCGGCGGTGCGGCACGCGAGACCGGCGCCGGCGATACCGCGGCATGCGCGGGCGCCGAGCGCGCGGCCGGTGCCGGTCGTGCTGCCGTCGCGCGATTCACCGGGGCCATCGCAGGCTTCACGTTGGCGGTCGGTGCGGTCGCGGCATGCGTGAGTGGTTGCCGCCCGGGCTTGCCGGCGGTCGTGGGCGCGTTTGGCGCCGCGGCCGCGCCAGGCTTGGTCGGGGCGGCTGGTTGCGCATTGGCGGGCGCCATCGCCGTCGCCGGCCTGGCGGGGGCGAGCGCATTCGGCCGCGCGCCGGGTTGCACGCTGCCGGGCGGTGTGGTGCCCGGCTGCACGGCGCCATGCTGCTGCGTGGCATTGGCCGGCGCGGTCGCCGACTGCGGCAGCGGCGGTCCATTCTTGGCACCCGGCAGGGTGTGCGCGCCCATCGCGTTCGGCGCGACTGCGTTCGGTGCAACTCCCGGCGCTCCCATGGCCGCGCCTTGTGCCGGCGTCACGCCCGGTTGCGTGAGGTTGGCACGCTGCATCGCCGCGGCCGGCAGTTGCGGAGCGGCCGTGACCGGCGCGCCGCCCATGGCCGCCGTCACACCGGCCGCATGGAGCTGCGCCGGCGTCGGGTTGGGATTGTTGATCACCGTGTTGATCACCGTGGTGTTGTGGATGTTGTTGAACACGATGTTGTTCGGCGGCGGCACGACATAGGCCGGAGCGGCGACATAGGCCGGCATCGCCACGAAGAACGGCGTCGGCAGCACGAACAGCCCGATCGGCGGCGGCGGCGGCGGGAGCACGACGAAGTCCGGCGGCGGCGGCGGCAGGAAGAACACCGGCGGCGGCGGCGGCGGCGCGAAGGCGAACACCGGATCGCTGTAGTAGAGCACCGGGCGGTCGACATAGACCACCTCGTCGGGCGGCGGCGGCGGCACGTCGTAGTCAATCGCAGCGAACTGCGGCGGCGGCTCCAGCGCGGCCGACAGATAGGCGAGCCGGCGCCGCGCGTCGTAGGCGTGCGGCCCGCGCGGATAGCGCCTCAGGTAAGACCAATACGCATCAGGCGTGTCGGCATTGTAGGTGCGCCGCCACGTGATGGACTCGCGCCGCGCCGCCACGATCGCGCGCACGCGCTTGGCAAGCGGATCGGTCGGGTAGGCCTGCAGATAGTCCTCGTAGCCTTGCAGCGTGTCGCGCTCCAGCGCGGCCGCATAGGCATCCTGCGCCGGGAAATCGCGGATCGGTTTGGTGCGCAGTCCGGCATCGACCTGCTGCGGCGGTGCGTCCGGCTTGCGCTCGAAGAACATGAAGGGCGCGTCGACCTTCTGCGCATTCCACGGGATCTCGGCACCCTTGGTCATCTCGTTGACCCGCAGGCGGACGCGGTCGAACACGTCGGGCAAGGTCAGTCCGCCGGCACGGATCATTTCCGCCAGCGCTTGGGCGTAAGGCCCGTAAGGCGGCGCGCCGTCAGGAGCGACGGTGCCCGGCGCGGAGTTGAAGGCGATCAGCATCTTGGGCTCGGGATCGACCAGCGCAAGCCCGCCGGCCAGCGGCTGGCTGTCCTTGGCGAACGGATTGCTGCGTGCCGCATCGAGCACGATCACCCCGGCCTTGATCGGCAGTGCCGACAATTGATGAGTGTAGTCGGAGATGCGGATCGCCTCGACCGGCACGTCGGTGTCGCGGGCGATCTTGGCGTCGACGGGCACGAAGTAATTCTCGCCGGTGAGCTGCACGCCGTAGCCGGCGAGGTAGACGAAGGCGACCGCATTGGGGCCCGCGTCCTGCACCTTCTGGATGAAATCGCGGAACGACTTGCGCAGCGTCTCGCCGTCGAGGTCGCGGGCCCCGATCACATCGAAGCCGGCAGCCTGCAAGGTCTGCGCGATCAGCCCGGCGTCGTTGGCGGCGGTCTGCAACGCGCCGGCCTGGTAGGCGCCGTTGCCGATCACGAGCGCGAGGCGCTTTTCCTGATTCTGGGCGTGCACGGGAAGCGACGCGAACGACACCAGACCGACGATCAAAGCCCAGAGAATGCGCGCCATGGTGGTCGTCCCTTTTTCTTCTCGAGAGTTGGCGTATCGGATGGAAATGCTACTTCCGTGAATGCGCGCTGAACAGGATTGCGGCAATTGTGGCAATCCTTGGTCTGCATGGCTTCGGGCATCGGGAACTGGCTTCCCGGGCTCGCGCCGTTCGGCGATATTGCGCAGATAAAACAGGCAAAAAGGAGCACGCGATGCCAATCGCCGGACAGGGCATGCTGCTGACATCGATGGATGTCGACAGCTTACACGAAACTGAATTCAACCGCTGGTACGATCGCGAACATCTTGAAGAACGAGTCGCTATCGACGGATTCCTGGAAGCCCGCCGCTACGTCGCGCATGACGGCAAGCCGAAATATCTGAGCCTCTATTCGACTGCGACCTTCGACGTGCTTGAGAGCCCGGCCTATCGCAAGGCGCTCGCCAACCAGACCGACTGGTCGAAGGCCAATATCGCGCGCTTCCGGAACATGATCCGCGGGGTGGCGCGCATCACGATCAGCCGCGGCGTCGGCAGAGGCTCCGCCCTCGGGATCATCCGCCTGCGCCCGCCCGCCGAGGGAGCCGACAAACTGCGCGCTGCGTTGCGGGAGCAACTCGATCCGGCTTCGCGCGACGGCATCATCTCGATGCACCTGTTGGAGAACGATCCTGAACTGTCGAAGCCGCTCACGGCGGATGCCGGGAAGGCCGATCCCGGCGCCGGCGACTGGTTCGTGCTGATCGACGCCACCGATGTCGGCGTGGTCGCGGCAGCCGCGGCAAGCATCACCGGCAACGCAGCCCTGAAGCCACTGGTGGTCAGCAGCGGCATCTATCGATTGCTGTGGGACATCGCGAAGAGCGATCTGCCGCGCGGTTAGCTGCGCAGATTGGCGGTGCAGGACATGCTGCACCGCCACATAACGCAATCGAGATTAACGCTACACGCGCATCAGCCGCGCGAAAGCGGATGATCGGACAATTTAGCCTTTGCCTTCTCTGGAACGGCTCTAATAAGATAAGCCTATGATCCAATTCAAAAACCAGAACAACGCCACGTGAGCGTTCGTCGTCAACGATAAGGCCGCGCGGCCAGGCATTATTCGCGCGGGTCAAAGGTAGGAATGAAACCGACTGATATCTCGGCGCCGGATTACTTTCATAAAGTAGTCGATTGCCAATGGGCCTGTCCCGCACACACCCCAGTTCCTGAGTACATCCGGTTGATTGCTGAGGGGCGTTACAGCGACGCCTACATGATCAATTGGAAGTCCAACGTGTTCCCCGGCATCCTGGGACGCACCTGTGACCGTCCCTGCGAGCCGGCCTGCCGCCGCGGCCGCGTCGAGGACAATCCGGTTGCGATCTGCCGCCTGAAGCGCGTCGCCGCCGACTTCAAGGACGATATTCAGCATCGCCTGCCGAAGCCGGGACCGAAGAACGGCAAGCGCGTCGCGCTGGTCGGCGGCGGTCCCGCCTCGCTCGCGGTGGCGCGCGATCTCGCGCCGCTCGGCTATCACTGCACCGTGTTCGACGGCGACCCCAAGGCCGGCGGCATGATGCGCAGCCAGATTCCGAAATTCCGCCTGCCCGACAGCGTGATCGACGAGGAGACCGGCTACATCCTGGGCCTCGGCGTCGAGTTCAAGGGCGGCCATCGCGTCGACAGCCTGAAGCAGCTTTTGGCAGAGAACTATGACGCGATCTTCGTCGGCAGCGGCGCGCCGCGCGGCCGCGAGCTCGACATTCCCGGCCGCAAGGAGGCCGCCGCCAACATCCATATCGGCATCGAGTGGCTGTCCAACGTGTCGTTCGGCCATGTCGACAAGATCGGCCGCCGCGTCATCGTGCTGGGCGGCGGCAACACCGCGATGGATTGCTGCCGCACGGCGCGCCGCCTCGGCGGCGAGAGCGTCAAGGTGATCGTCCGCTCCGGCTTCGAGGAGATGAAGGCCTCGCCGTGGGAGAAGGAAGACGCCCTGCACGAGGACATCCCGATCCTCAACTACATGGTGCCGGTCGCATTCGTTCACGACAACGGCAAGCTGACCGGCGTCACCTTCCAGAAGGTGAAAGCGGAGTACGACGCCAAGGGCCGCCGCAACCTGGTGCCGTCGGGTGAGCCCGACGAGACCGTGGCCTGCGACGATGTGCTCGTTGCGGTCGGCCAGGAGAATGCGTTCCCCTGGATCGAAGCCGATTGCGGCATCGAATTCGACAAGTGGCACATGCCGAAGGTCGACCCCAAGACGTTCGTCTCGAGCAATCCGAAGGTGTTCTTCGGCGGCGACGCGGCGTTCGGGCCGAAGAACATCATCTGGGCGGTGGCGCACGGCCATGACGCCGCGCTGTCGATCCACAAAATGCTGTCCGGCGAGGACATCAACGAGCGCCCGCTGCCCGAGGTGCACGTCTCCTCGCAGAAGATGGGCATCCACGAGTGGAGCTACGACAACGACATCTCCACTGACAAGCGCTTCAAGGTGCCGCATCGCGACAAGGTCATCGCGCTGAAGGACATCCGCGCCGAGGTCGAGCTCGGCTACGACGTCAAGCTCGCGCTCGGCGAGGCGGAGCGCTGCCTGAACTGCGACGTGCAGACGGTGTTCTCCGCGCCGCTCTGCATCGAATGCGACGCCTGCGTCGACATCTGTCCGATGGACTGCATCACCTTCACCCAGAACGGTGAAGAGGACGACCTGCGGCAGCGGCTGAAAGCGCCCTCGCCGAATCACGACCAGGCGCTCTACGTCTCGGGCGACCTGAAGACCGGTCGCGTCATGGTGAAAGACGAAGACGTCTGCCTGCATTGCGGGCTGTGTGCCGAGCGCTGCCCGACCGGCGCCTGGGACATGCAGAAGTACCTCATCGATATGGTTCAAGCGGGATCAACATGTCAGTCCAAAGCCCGATCAGCAGCGTAAACGACTTCGTCGTCCGCTTCGCCAACGTCAACGGTTCGGGCTCGGCATCCGCGAACGAACTGTTCGCGCGTTCGATCCTGCGTCATGGCGTGCCGGTCAGCCCACGCAACATCTTCCCCTCCAACATCCAGGGCCTGCCGACCTGGTATGAGGTGCGCGTCACCGAGGACGGCCATCTCGGCGCCCGCGGCGGCGTCGACATGATGGTGGCGATGAACCCGCAGACCTGGGACAAGGACGTCGCCTCCATCGAGCCTGGCGGCTACCTGTTCTACGATTCGACCAAGCCGATGCCGTCGTCGAAGTTCCGCGAGGACATCACCGTCATCGGGGTGCCGCTGACCGCGATCACCAACTCGACCTACACCGATCCCAGGCAGCGCCAGCTGTTCAAGAACATTATCTATCTCGGCGCGCTGTGCGCCCTGCTCGACCTCGATCCCAAGCTGGTCGAGCAGCTCATCGGCGAACAATACAAGGGCAAGGAGAAGCTGCTCTCCTCCAACGTCCATGCGCTGCATCTCGGCCGCGACTGGGCGTTGCAGAACCTGAAATGCCCGATCGGGCTTCGGGTGAAGAAGTCCGACAAGGTCGGCGACCGCATCTTCATCGAGGGCAACAGCGCCGCCGCGCTCGGTGCCGTCTATGGCGGCGCCACGGTTTGCGCCTGGTATCCGATCACGCCGTCATCGTCGGTCGCGGAAGCCTTCACCAGCCACTGCAAGAAGTACCGCCACGACCCGGAGACCGGCAAGGCGAAGTACGCCATCGTGCAGGGCGAGGACGAACTCGCCTCGATCGGCATCGTGATCGGCGCCTCCTGGAACGGCGCGCGGGCTTTCACCGCGACATCGGGACCCGGCATCTCGCTGATGACCGAGTTCATCGGCCTGTCGTACTTCGCCGAGATCCCGGCCGTGATCATGAATATCCAGCGCGCCGGTCCCTCGACGGGCATGCCGACCCGCACCCAGCAATGCGACGTGATCGCCTGCGCCTACGCCTCGCACGGCGACACCAAGCACGTGCTGCTATTCCCGGAGGATCCGGCGGAAGCGTTCGAGTTCGCCGCCGCGGCGTTCGATCTCGCCGAACGGCTCCAGACCACGATCTTCCTGATGCTCGATCTCGACATCGGCATGAACCACCGGCTGTGCCGCCCGCTGAAGTGGGACGATTCCAAGCAATACGACCGCGGCAAGGTGATGACCGCCGAGATGCTCGAGGAAGGCCGTGACTTCGGCCGCTATCTCGACGTCGACGGCGACGGCATCCCCTATCGCACCTATCCCGGCACGCATCCGACCAAGGGCTCCTACTTCACCCGCGGCACCTCACGCGACCGCTACGCGCGCTATTCCGAGGAAGGCGCGGTCTACGCCGACAACATGCAGCGGCTGGTGCGCAAGTTCGAGACCGCGCAAGACATGGTGCCGCGGCCGTTGCAGGCCAACGCGGCGAAGCCGACCAAATACGGCGTGCTGTATTTCGGCTCAACCTCGCCCGCGATGGACGAGGCGATCGGGATTCTGGAGGCCCGCGGCCATCAACTCGACCGCATGCGCATCCGGGCCTTCCCGTTCCACTCCAGCGTCGCGAGCTTCATCGCCGACCACGACTTCGTCTACGTGGTGGAGCAGAACCGCGACGCCCAGCTGCGCCAGCTGATCGTCAACGAGAACGGCATCGACCCCGTCAGGCTGGTGCCGATCCTGCACTATGACGGCACGCCGATCACCGCGCGCTTCATCGCCAACGCGATCGGCGACCACCAGGACCACCTCAAGGTGACCCCTCTCCGCAAGGCCGTGACATGATCGATCGTCCGATCTCTCCGGCGTCATGCCCGGGCTCGTCCCGGGCATCCACGACTTTCTTTCTCCTGGCCAAGACGTGGATGGCCGGGACAAGCCCGGCCATGACGTGGCGGGGAGCGCAGGTGTTGTCATGACCTACATTGCAAAGCCCAAGTTTCATCACCCCGGCCTGAAGAAGAACGAGCTGGGCTATACCCATCGCGACTACGAGGGCAAGATCTCGACCCTGTGCGCCGGCTGCGGCCATGATTCGATCACCGCCTCGATCATCGAGGCCTGCTACGAGCTCTCGATCGAGCCGCACCGGGTGGCGAAGATCTCCGGAATCGGCTGCTCGTCGAAGACCCCGGACTATTTCCTCGGCAATTCGCACGGCTTCAACTCGGTGCATGGCCGGATGCCGTCGGTCCTGACCGGCGCCAACCTCGCCAACCGCGACCTGATCTATCTCGGCGTCTCCGGCGACGGCGACTCAGCCTCGATCGGCTTCGGCCAGTTCGCGCACTCGATCCGCCGCGCCGTCAACATGACCTACATCGTCGAGAACAACGGCGTGTACGGTCTCACCAAGGGCCAGTTCTCGGCCACCGCCGACCGCGGCTCGAAATCCAAGAAGGGCGTCACCAACACCGACAACGCGATTGATCTGGTCGCGATCGCGCTGCAACTCGGTGCTACCTTCGTGGCGCGCTCCTTCTCCGGCGACAAGACGCAGCTGGTGCCGCTGATCGCGGCTGCGATCCGGCACAAGGGCGCATCCTTCATCGACGTGATCAGCCCCTGCATCGCCTTCAACAACCACGCCGGCTCGACCAAGAGCTTCGACTATGTCCGCGAACACAATGACGCGGTGAACCGGCTCGACGTGCTGGTCGGCCGCGAGCCGATCAGCGTCGACTACGCGCCCGGCACCGTGCAGGTGGTCGAGCAGCATGACGGTTCGCGCCTCGCGCTGCGCAAGCTTGACGCCGACTACGATCCGCATGATCGGCTGGGCGCCCAGACCTTCCTGCAAAAGCACGCGGCCAAGGGCCAGATCGTCACCGGGCTCCTTTACGTCGATCCGGATGCCGAGGATCTGCACACCCATCTCGACACCGTCGAGACGCCGCTCAACACCATGGACGAGCAGGCGCTGTGCCCGGGTTCAAGCGTGCTCGACAAGATCAACGCCAGCCTGCGCTGACATTCGACCTGGTTTGGAAGCGGGCCTTCCGGCACTGCCGGGAGGCCCGCTTTTCGTTTGGAGCTACCTGTCGCTCAGAACGTCGCCGAACAACGCCCACGACTTGCCGTCGAACCGCGCCATCTGGATTTGGCGGATCGGCGTGACGTTGTCGGGCTCGGTCTGCACCTTGATGCCCGGCAGCAGCATCGGCAATTCCAGCGCCTTCAGACTGGTCGCCTGCTTGATGATGTTGGCGCGGCTGTAGTCGCCGTTGCAGTTCTTCAGCACCGCGGTCATGACCTGCGCGACCGTGTAGCCCTGCACGTTGAACAGATCGCCCGGGCTCGCATTGGGCTGGTACTTCTTCATCCAGGCCGAGAACTCTTTCTGGCCCGGATCGTCGGACCAGCGCGGATCGGTCGGGTCCTTCAGATAGAGGCCGGTCACGACACCGATGACGTTCTCGAGCCCAGCCGGCTCGAGCACCGCAGAGACCGAGTTGGAAACGGTCGGCAGGATGGTGAGTGGCTTCCAGCCCATGCTCGCCGCCTTGCGCAGCGCTTGCGCCGCGAATTTCGGCGTCGCCTCGGCGAAGAATACATCCGCGCCGGATTCCCGCATCGTCACCATCTGGGAATCGATGGTCGGGTCTGACGTCAGATAGGTGGTCTCCGCGACGATCTGGCCGACATGCTCGCCGAGTCCGTCCTTGAAGCCCTTGAGATAGTCCTTGCCGGCGTCCTCGTTCGGCGTGATGACCGCGATCTTGGCGTCCGGCTTGGTCTTCAGGATGTACTTTGCGTAGAGCCGGCCTTCGAGCTCGTAGGTCGGATTGAAGCCGACCGTCCACGGGAACTGCTTCGGATCGTTCCAGCGCGTCGCGCCTGACGACACGAACAACTGCGGCACCTTCTTGATGTTCAGATACTTCTGCACGGCGATGTTGGGCGCGGTGCCGACCGCGCTGAAGATCGCAAGCACCTCGTCCTGTTCCACCAGCTTGCGGGTCTGCTCGACCGTCTTCGATGGCGAGTAGGCGTCGTCGAGACTCTCGAAGTCGATCTTGCGGCCGTCGATGCCGCCCTGATCGTTGAGCATCTGGAAGTACGCCGCTTCGGCACGCGCGATGGTGCCGTAGGCCGATGCCGGGCCGCTATAGGGCGCGGTGTTGCCGATCTTGATCGTGCTCTCGGCTGCAATGGATGGCGCGAACGATGAGGCCGTGAGTACGGTGAAGGCGAAAAGGCCCGCCAGGCGAAAGCGAGTTGACAAGGGCATATCCTGTTCTTGGTTTTCTTGACGCGGCGCACATTATCAATCGCGCCCGCGCAGGCAATCACCAAGAAGCTTGCGCATGCCTGCATCACGCTCGTGCGGAACGTGATGCAGCTTCGAAACTCGCAGATGTGCCGAGAAGTTCGCTGAGCGAGACCGACATTCCGCGCGGCGGTCCAGCGCCGCGCTCGCTATTACGAATGCGTCGTCCTCAAGCCGCGACCGCTGCCGCGCGCGGGCTGACGACGTATTCCTTCAGCACCTTGTCGGTGCCGTCGACCTCGGTCAGCGCCACGTCGTAGGTCCAGAGATCGGCGAGGTGTTGCAGCACGCGGCGCGTATCGGTCTCGTTGAGCTGTGCGCCCTTCACAGTGGTGTGACGCAGCATCAGGCGTCGATCGCCGTCGAGATCGACGTCCACGACCTCGATATTGGCATCGACGAATCCGACGTCGTATTGCCGCGCCAGTTCGCGGCGCACCCGGCGGTAGCCGCGCTCGTCATGGATCGCATCGACCTTGATTCCCTGGCTTTCGGCGGGGTCGTCGTGCAGGTGGAACATGCGGAAGCGACGGATCAGCGCCGGGCTGAGGAACTGGTTGATGAAGCTCTCGTCGCGATAGTTGCTCCAGATCTCGCGCAGCACGCCCTCGACGTCGCCCTTGCCGGCGATGTCGGGGAACCATTGACGATCCTCGTCCTCCGGCGTCTTCACGATCCGCTCGATGTCCTGCATCATCGCGAAGCCGAGCGCATAGGGATTGAAACCGGAATAGCGGCGGTCGTCGAACTCGGGCTGGAACACCACATTGGTGTGCGATTGCAGGAATTCGAGGAAATTACCGTCGGTGATCCGGCCCTGCTGATGCAGCCGGCTCATGATGCGGTAATGCACGTAGGTCGCCGTACCCTCGTTCATCACCTTGGTCTGCCCTTGCGGATAGAAATACTGCGCGATGTGACGCACGATGCGAATGAGCTCGCGCTGCCATGGCGCAAGGCGCGGCGCGGTCTTCTCGAGGAAATAGAGGATGTTCTCCTGCGGCAGGCCGAGCAGCGCACGGCGCCGCTCCGCAGTGAGCGCGGCCTTGGTCTTGGCCTTGGTGTTCGGCACCGTCCGCCACAGATCGTTGAACACGGCCTCCTCGTGCTGGCGGCGCTCGCCGGCGCGCTTCTCCTCGGCGCGGAGGTCGAGCGTCTTCTTGCCGGGATAGCGGTCGACGCCGTGCGACATCAGCGCATGCGCGGCATCCAGCGTCCGCTCCACGGTCTCGCGGCCGTGACGGTCCTCGCAGGCCGCGATATAGCCCTTGGCGAATTCGAGATAGTCGAGGATGCCGTCGGCATCGGTCCACTGCTTGAAAAGATAGTTGTTCTTGAAGAAGTGATTGTGCCCGAACGCCGCGTGCGCGATCACCAGCGTCTGCATCGTCGCGGTGTTCTCCTCCATCAGGTAGGAAATGCACGGCGACGAATTGATCACGATCTCATAGGCGAGCCCCATCAGGCCCTTGCGATAGGATGCTTCCTGGAAGGCGAACTGCTTGCCGAACGACCAGTGCTTGTAGAACAGCGGCATGCCGACCGAGGAATAGGCGTCGAGCATCTGCTCGGCGGTGATCACCTCGATCTGGTTGGGATAGACGTCGAGCCCGAGCTCCTTGCGCGCGATCTGCTCGCAGGCATCGTGGATCCGCTGCAACGTCTGGAAATCCCAGTCGGCGCCCTCGAACAGCCGTTCGCCGGAAGACTCCATCAACTATACCCTTTCCTGGCTGGTGCGGCGCTTGAACAGGTCCTGGAACACCGGGAAAATCTCGCCGCGCTCGCTGACCTTGCGCATCGACAGCGGCGCGCCCTCGTTGCGCAGGCGCTCGTAGAGTGTCCACAGCGAGGAGTCCGGCATGTCGAAGGTGTAGTTGGCGGCTTCACCAACCTCGAGATAGGCGAAGAACTGGCAGACCGGCAGGATCTTGTCGGTCAACAGATGCCCGGTCAGCGCGCTGTCCGAGGTCATGTTGTCGCCATCCGAAGCCTGCGCCGCGTAGATGTTCCAGTCGGCCGGACGGAAGCGGGTGCGCACGATGTCGTTCATCGCGACCAGCGCGCTCGACACCAGCGTGCCGCCCGACGCCGGTCCATGGAAGAACGTATCCTCGTCCACCTCCTCGGCGCGGTCGGTGTGCCGGATGAACACGATCTCGACGTGCTTGTAGCGCCGCTTCAGGAAGACGTAGAGCAGCATGTAGAACCGCTTGGCCAGGTCCTTCATGTGCTCGGACATCGAGCCCGAGACATCCATCAGGCAGAACATCACGGCCTGCGCCACCGGCTTCGGCACCGTCTCGAAGCGGCGGTAGCGGATGTCGATCGGATCGATGAACGGAATCCGCTTGGCCTTGGCCTTCAGCGATTCGAGCAGCGCGAGCAGCTCGCGGCGACGCGTCTCGTCGTCGCAGTCCGCAAGCTCCGCCTCGAGCGCCTCGATCTCGTCCTTGCGCGGCCGGCGCAGCGCCACGCGGCGCGCCAGCGCCCGGCTCACGGTGCGGCTGATCGAGATATTGGCGGGCGAACCCGAGGTCGCATAGCCCGCGCGCTGAATGCCCTCGCTTTCGGTCTCCGCGAGCTTGCGCTTGGCAAGGTCGGGCAGCTCGAGATCGTCGAGGAAAAGATCGACGAATTCATCGCGGCTCAGCACGAAGCGGAAGGCGTCCTCGCTGTCACCCTCACCCGCGCCGGAGCCCTTGGCGCCGCTCTGGTTCGGCCGCTGCAGCCAGTCACCCTCGACGAACTTCTTGTTGCCGGGCAGCACCATGTCGCGCGTGCCACCCTCGCGCCGGAACCGCGGCTCGTCCATGCCGTCCAGCGGGATGGTTACTTCGCCGCCCTCCAGGACATCCTTGATGTCCCGGTCCTGTGACGACTTCTTGACGGCCCCCTGCACCAGCGCCTTGGCGCGCCGCAGGAAGCGCTGGCGGTTCTCCAGGCTCTTGCTACCCGGATTCAACCGCCGATCGACGATATGCATGACCACTTTGCATCTGCCTCGCGCCGGATGCGATCATGACAGTCGCATCGCATTCTTCTTGGAGGGACGGAAAGCCGTTGCCGGCTTTCCGGATCGATCATGCTCTAGCCGGCCTGCTTCACCCGCATGTACCACTCGACGAGCCGGCGGACCTGGCGCTCGGTATAGCCGCGCTCCACCATCCGCTCGACGAACTCGCCGTGCTTCTTCTCGGTCTCGCCGTCCTTCTTGGAGCCGAACGAGATGACCGGAAGCAGATCCTCGACCTGCGAGAATATGCGCTTCTCGATCACGTCACGGACCTTTTCGTAGGAGGTCCAGCTCGGGTTCTTGCCGCCATTATGCGCCCGCGAGCGCAGCGAGAACTTGACGACCTCGTTGCGGAAGTCCTTCGGGTTGGCGATGCCGGCCGGCTTCTCGATCTTGGTCAGCTCCTGATTCAGAAGCTCGCGGTTCATCAGCTGGCCGGTGTCGGGATCCTTGAAGTCCTGGTCCTCGATCCAGGCGTCGGCGTAGTCGACATAGCGGTCGAACAGGTTCTGGCCGTAGTCGGCATAGGATTCCAGATAGGCCTTCTGGATCTCGTTGCCGATGAACTCGGCATAACGCGGCGCGAGATCGGCCTTGATGAATTCGAGATAGCGCTTCTCGGTCTCGTCAGGCAGCTGCTCGCGCCGGATCGCCTGCTCCAGCACATACATCAGATGCACCGCGTCGGCGCCGACTTCCGTGGTGTCGTGGTTGAAGGTCGAGGCCAGCACCTTGAAGGCAAAGCGGGTCGAGACGCCGTCCATGCCTTCGTCGACGCCGGCCGCGTCCTTGTACTCCTGCACGCTGCGCGCCTTCGGATCGGATTCCTTCAGGCTCTCGCCGTCATAGACCCGCATCTTGGCGAACAGCGTCGAGTTCTCGTGCTTGCGCAGCCGCGACATCACCGAGAAGCGGGCCAGCGTCTCCAGCGTCGCCGGTGCGCATGGCGCGGCGGCGAGCTCGGAGCTCTCGATCAGCTTGTCGTAGATCTTCTGCTCCTCGGTGACCCGCAGGCAGTACGGGACCTTGATGACGCAGATGCGGTCGATGAAGGCCTCGTTGTTCTTGTTGGTCTTGAAGCTCTGCCACTCGGCCTCGTTGGAGTGCGCGAGGATGATGCCGGTGAACGGGATCGCGCCGATGTTCTCGGTGCCGATGTAGTTGCCTTCCTGCGTCGCCGTCAGCAGCGGATGCAGCATCTTGATCGGCGCCTTGAACATCTCGACGAACTCGAGCACGCCCTGGTTGGCGCGGTTGAGGCCGCCGGAATAGCTGTAGGCGTCGGGATCGTTCTGGGCGTAGGTCTCGAGCTTGCGGATGTCGACCTTGCCCACCAGCGAGGAGATATCCTGATTGTTCTCGTCGCCGGGCTCGGTCTTGGCAACCGCGATCTGGCGCAGCCGCGAGGGCTGGAGGCGCGCGACGCGGAATTGCGAGATGTCACCGCCGAAGGCTTCGAGCCGCTTGTAGGCCCAGGGCGACATCAGCCCGCTCAGGCGGCGGCGCGGAATGCCGTACTTCTCCTCGATCATCGGCCCGAGCTGCTCGGGATCGAACAGCCCGAGCGGGCTCTCGAACACCGGCGACAGTTCGTCGCCCGCCTTCAGCACGTAGATCGGATGAACTTCCATCAGCGCCTTGATGCGCTCGGCAAGCGACGATTTGCCGCCACCGACCGGCCCGAGCAGATAGAGGATCTGCTTGCGCTCCTCGAGGCCCTGCGCGGCGTGACGGAAAAAGCCGACGATCCGCTCGATCGTGTCTTCCATGCCGTGGAAGCCGGCGAAGGCCGGATACGACCGTATCGTACGGTTCAAAAAGATACGGCCAAGGCGAGGGTCCTTGGCCGTGTCGATCATCTGGGGCTCACCGATCGCCGCTAATAACCGCTCGGCCGCGTTGGCATATCGCATCGGATCACTTCGACACGACTCCAGATACTCGGCCATCGACATGTCGGTCTGGCTTCGCGCTTCAAACGACCTTGCGAAGGCGTTGAACAAAGAATCGTTGTACATGATCCCTATCTCCACGATATGTATCGCCGCACGACTGACACGAGTCGTAACCAGAGCGTCCTAGGATCGAATCAGCGTCGGCACGCTGGGTCCATTGGACACTCGACCGACTCACTTCGGCAATGCACGGCGCGTGCAGCCTCTGCCTTATCAACAGGCAGGAAGCTTAATGGTTCATCAATATCCACTGTTGGTGGCCTGTTTTTGACGGTTGTAGCCCCTCCGCCACATCCGTGGTTTACCGGGGCCCGAGCCTCCAAACATCCCTCCAAAGTGGACATCCGAGCGGGGCAACTTCCCCGTCCGAAAATGAACGTTGGCTTCCCTGAAAACGTGTGGCTGTCCAGCCTTGGCGTCAAGATGTGCGCGTCACGGATTCGGATGAACAATCAGTCAGGAGCCGTTGAACGTGCCTCCTTGTCGCCGCGACTAAGGCAACAAGCCCGCGCAGTTCCGCGCGGCACCATTGCCGCGCTCTAAAGATGACACTTTGGAAGCGCAGGCTATTCCCGAGGCGGTCATGAAGCGCACGTTCCTTGTTGTCGCACTTGCAGCAGCCGCCTGTGCCGGCGCGTTGTCAGCCGTCCAGGCGCAGGAAGCGGTCGACAAGGCCGAGGCAGCCGCCTTCGACAACAGGATGTTCGCCGGCCCGCCAGGTGCGAAAGCCTATGCCTGCTTCGTGCGGCGATATGATGCAAATCATCTCGCGCAGCACCCGAAGCAGAAGGTCACCGCGATGAAGCTTTTGGTCGAGGCCGAGGACGCACCGGAGGACAAGACCACCAACTACTCATTCCGCCTCGGCGTCACCTACCGCCACCGCGCCGGCAATTTCGACTCCAGCGGCTACTGCAACCACGCGATCGCAACCGAATCCGGACACGAAATACGCTTCGCATGCGGCGTGGATTGCGAAGGCGGCGGTATCGGCGTGGCGTTGTCGAAGGACGATAAATCCGCGATCGCACGCCTGAGCAGCATCAGGATGTGGAATCGCAACAAACCCGACGACGATGCGGAAGAAGAGCTGCTCGCCGGCGCCGACGACAAGGCCTTTCGCGTCGATCGCGCGGACGTCGGCGAATGCGCCGAACTTGTGACCGACCGCAAGGAACTCGCTGCCCTCCGCCACAAGTGATAGGCTTCGCCCGATCAACAACAATTGCGCGAGGGACACCATGCACCGACGCAGCATCCTGTGGGGCACGCTCTCGGCGGTCGGCGCCGCCTTCGCGGCGTCACGGGCGAACGCCACCACCGAAGCACCGCCGCAGAAGCTGAAGGTGGTCTATCACCTCGACGACCTCGACAAGGTCAACTTCGTGGTCGGCAACATCCAGAACCACCTCAACGGCGTCGGCGGCCCGGGCAATGTGACGATCGCGCTGGTGGTGCATGGCCAGGCGCTGAAGGCGTTTCATTCGACCGGGGCCAATCCCGAACTGGCAACGCATCTCGGGCAGTTCACCAGGGACGGGATCGAGCTTGCCGCCTGCGGCAACACCATGAAATCGCAGAACATCACGCTCGGCGACCTGCTCCCCGGCTTCGTGGCCGCCGAGCGGGGCGGCGTGGTCCGCCTCGCCGAGCTGCAATCCCAGGGATACCTCTATTTGCGGCCCTGACGCGCGGCGACAGGCCGCGCCGGCGTCATAAAAATGTGCCGAGATCGGGGTCTGCTCGGACCGACGGTCCGAGGGGATCGAACTGTTGTGAATGGCGTTATCCCTTCGCAATACCGATACTCCGCCCGGGCCCCCAGCCATGTTGACAATCCCCTTCCGGCCCCGAAAGCTGCCCGGGAACCCAAAAATCGACCCTCGATCGAACGAGAACAGGCACCCATGAACCCCGTCAAAGCACTCGAAAATCACCGCCAGGCCGTCTGGCTGGACTTCCTCGCCCGCGGCTTCGTCGCCAAGGGTGACCTGAAGCGGCTGATCGAGACCGATGGCGTCAAGGGCGTGACCTCCAACCCCTCGATCTTCGAGAAGGCGATCGGCTCTTCGGACGAGTATGACGGGGCGATCGGCCAGGCCCTCAAGAAGGGCGACCGCTCGGTCGCCGACCTGTTCGAGCATCTTGCCGTCGTGGACATTCAGCATGCCGCCGACGTGCTGCGCCCGGTCTACGACCATAGCCATGGCGGCGACGGCTTCGTCAGCCTCGAAGTGTCGCCCTATCTCGCGATGGACACCAAGGGGACGATCGCGGAGGCCGAGCGGCTGTGGAAGGACGTCCACCGCAAGAACCTGATGGTCAAGGTACCGGGGACGCCCGAGGGCCTGCCGGCGATCGAATACCTGATCGGCGAAGGCATCAGCATCAACATCACGCTGCTGTTCTCCCAGGCGGTGTATCGCCAGGTTGCCGAGGCCTATCTCAAGGGCCTGGAGAAATACGTCGCCAAGGGCGGCGATCCCTCCCATGTCGCGAGCGTGGCGAGCTTCTTCGTCAGCCGCATCGACAGTGCCGTCGACAAGCAGCTCGACGAGAAGATCGCGCGGGCCAACGATCCCTCGGAGAAGGAGCGTCTCGCCGCGCTGAAGGGCAAGGTCGCGATCGCCAACGCCAAACTCGCCTACCAGGACTACAAGCGGCTGTTCTCCGGCAGCCGTTGGGACAAGTTGAAGGCGAAAGGTGCCAAGCCGCAGCGGCTGCTGTGGGCGTCGACCGGCACCAAGAACAAGGATTACAGCGACGTGCTCTATGTCGAGGAGCTGATCGGCCCCGACACCGTCAACACCGTGCCGCCGGCCACGCTCGACGCCTTCCGCGACCACGGCAAGGTCCGCGACAGCCTCGAGGAGAACGTCGACGACGCCCGCCGCGTGCTGGCGGAGCTGGAGAAGTCCGGCATCTCGCTCGATGCGATCACCGCGGAGCTGGTCAAGGACGGCGTCAAGCTGTTCGCTGACGCCGCCGACAAGCTGTACGGCGCGGTGGCCCACAAGCGCGCCACCTCGCTCGGTGGCGGCATCGACCACCAGAGGCTCGCGCTGGGCGCCAGCATCGAGAAGGCGGTCGAGAAGAGCACCGAGGAATGGCGCGCCTCCGCCAAGATCCGCAGGCTCTGGCACAAGGACAAGTCGGTCTGGACCGGCGATGACGAGAGCAAATGGCTGGGCTGGCTGACCAGCGCCGAGACCGCCAATGTCGCCGACTACGAGGATTTCGCGCAGCGCGTGAAGGGGCAGAACTTCACCGACGCCGTCGTGCTCGGCATGGGCGGCTCGAGCCTCGGGCCGGAGGTGCTGGCGCAAACCTTCCCGCATAAATCCGGCTTCCCGCGGCTGCACGTGCTCGACTCCACCGACCCGGCGCAGGTCCGCGCGATGGAGGAATATGTCGACATCGCGAAGACGCTGTTCATCGTCTCCTCCAAATCCGGCGGCACCACCGAGCCGAACGTGATGAAGGACTACTTCTTCGACCGGGTGGCGAAGGCGATCGGCAAGGACAAGGCCGGCCATCGCTTCATCGCGGTCACCGATCCCGGCTCGTCGTTGCAGAAGGTCGCGATCAAGCAGGGCTTTGCCCGCATCTTCTACGGCGATCCCGCGATCGGCGGGCGCTATTCGGTACTGTCGCCGTTCGGCCTGGTGCCGGCGGCTGCCGCGGGCATCGACGTCCGCAGCCTGCTTGGCCATACGCTCTCGATGGTGCGCTCCTGCGGCGCCGACGTGCCGCCGCAGGAAAACCCCGGCGTCCAGCTCGGACTGGCGATGGGTATCGCCGGGCTCGAAGGCCGCGACAAGGTGACGATCTTCGCCTCGCCCGACGTCGCCGATTTCGGCGCCTGGGCCGAGCAGCTGATCGCGGAATCGACCGGCAAGGACGGCAAGGGCCTGATCCCGATCGAGGGCGAGACGATCGGCGATGCTGCGGTCTACGGCAATGACCGCTTCTTTATCGATCTGCGCACCGAGCGCGAGAACGATGCCGCGCATGAGGCGAAGCTCGGCGCGCTCGAGGCCGCCGGCCATCCGGTGGTGCGGATCGTGCTGAAGTCGATCGACCATATCGGCCAGGAGTTCTTCCGCTTCGAGATCGCAACCGCGGTCGCAGGCTCCATCCTCGGCATCAACCCGTTCAACCAGCCCGACGTGGAGGCCGCCAAGATCAAGACGCGCGAGCTGACGGCGGCGTTCGAGAAGACCGGATCGCTGCCGGCCGAGCGGCCGGTGGTGTCGGTGGCCGAGGTTGATCTCTACACCGATGCGCAGAACGCCGAGGAGTTGCGCAAGGCCGGCGCCAATGGCGATCTCAACTCATGGATCAAGGCGCACCTTTCGCGCTCCGGGCGCGGCGACTATGTCGCTTTGCTCGCCTATATCGAGCGCGACGGCGATACCATCGACGCCATGCAGGCGATGCGGCTGAAGGTGCGCGACGCCAGGCATCTTGCGACCTGCGCCGAATTCGGCCCGCGCTTCCTGCATTCGACCGGGCAGGCCTACAAGGGCGGACCGGACAGCGGCGTATTCCTGCAAGTCACGACCGACGATCCCAGGGATCTGGCGGTACCCGGCCAGAAGGCGAGCTTCGGCGTGATCAAGGCGGCGCAGGCGCGCGGCGATTTCGACGTGCTCACCGAGCGCGGCCGCCGGGCGCTGCGCGTGCACCTCAAGGGCGACCTCACCTCCGGACTCGCGGCGCTCGATGCCGCGATCTCGGCGGCTTTGAACTGAAGGAGGCCAAGATGCAACTCGGCATGATCGGCCTCGGGCGGATGGGCGGCAATATCGTCCGCCGCCTGATGAGCAACGGCCATACCAGCGTGGTCTATGACAAGGATCCGAAGGCGGTCGCGGCGCTGGTCGCCGACAATGCCACCGGCGCCTCGTCGCTGGAGGATTTCGTCCTCAAGCTGGAAGCGCCGCGCACCGCCTGGGTGATGCTGCCCGCCGGCAAGATCACCGAATCCACCATCGATGCGCTCTCCAAGCTGATGCAGCCCGGCGACGTGATCATCGACGGCGGCAACACCTTCTGGCAGGACGACGTCCGCCGCGGCAAGGCGCTCCGCGAGCGCGGGCTGCATTATGTCGATGTCGGCACCAGCGGCGGCATCTGGGGCATCGAGCGCGGCTACTGCATGATGATCGGCGGCGAAAAGGGCGTGGTCGACCGGCTCGATCCGATCTTCAAGACGCTGGCACCCGGCATCGGCGACATCCCGCGCACCCCGGGCCGCGACGGCCGCGACCCGCGCATCGAGCAGGGCTATATCCACGCCGGCCCCGTCGGCGCCGGGCATTTCGTCAAGATGATCCACAATGGCATCGAATACGGCCTGATGCAGGCCTATGCCGAGGGCTTCGATATCCTGAAGAACGCCAATATCGAGGCGCTGCCGCCGGATCATCGCTTCGATCTCGACATCGCCGACATCGCCGAAGTCTGGCGGCGCGGCAGCGTGATCCCGTCCTGGCTGCTCGACCTCACGGCGTCGGCGCTGGCGCAGAACCACACGCTCGACAATTATTCAGGGTTTGTCGAGGATTCCGGTGAAGGCCGCTGGACCGTCAATGCCGCCGTCGACGAGGCGGTGCCTGCCGAGGTGCTGACGGCCGCGCTCTACACGCGCTTCCGCTCGCGCAAGGATCACACCTTCGCGGAGAAAATCCTCTCGGCGATGCGCGCAGGTTTCGGCGGCCACAAGGAGCCGCCGAAGAAGCCTTGAGTCGCCGAAGACGTCTTGAATCGAACACGGAAGGTCACGTGCAGAAGAAACCCGATCCCTGCTCTTTCATCATCTTCGGCGCCACCGGCGATCTGACCCACCGGCTGGTCGTCCCGGCCCTCTACAATCTCGCCGCCGGCAATCTGCTACCAGAGAAGTTCTGCGTCGTCGGCATTGTCCGCAAGGGCATGTCGAGCGAGCAGCTGAGCGACAGCCTGCTGCAAGGGCTGCGCAAATTCGCTACCCGCCCGGTGGACGAAGCGATCGCCAAGCGGCTGTTCGAATGCGTCACCTCGATCGAGGCCGATCCGCGCGATCCTGCGTCGTTCGACGCCATGAACGAACGGCTCGACAAGATCGAGAAGGCGCGCGGCACCGGCGGCAACCGGCTGTTCTATCTCGCCACGCCGCCGAGCGCCTTCTTGCCGATCAGCGAGCAGCTCGGACGCACCGGCATGCTGGAGGAGAACGGCGCCTGGCGGCGGCTGATCATCGAAAAGCCGTTCGGCACCGATCTGGCGTCGGCCAGGGCACTGAATTCAGCGCTGCTGAAATTAATGGACGAGCACCAGATCTACCGGATCGATCATTACCTCGGCAAGGAAACCGTCCAGAACATCCTGGTGCTGCGCTTCGCCAACGGCATGTTCGAGCCGATCTGGAATCGCAACCACATCGACCACATCCAGATCACGGTGGACGAGAAGCTCGGCGTCGGCCATCGCGGCAGCTTCTACGACGCCACCGGCGCGCTGCGCGACATGGTGCCGAACCATCTGTTCCAGTTGCTGTCGCTGGTGACGATGGAGCCGCCGGCGCGCTTCGACGCCCAGGCGGTGCGCTCGGAGAAGGCCGAGGTGCTGAGCGCGATCCAGACCCAGACCGAGCAGGAGGCGCTGTCCAACTCGGTGCGCGGCCAGTATCGCGCCGGCCGGATCGGCGACACCGAGATCGAAGACTATCTCAAGACACCCGACGTGAAGCCGGACAGCTCGACCGAGACCTATGCCGCGCTGAAATTGACCATCGACAATTGGCGCTGGGCCGGCGTGCCGTTCTATTTGCGCACCGGCAAGGCGCTCGCAACCAAGCGCACCGAGATCGCGATCAAGTTCAAGCAGGCGCCGTTCGCGATGTTCCGCGATACGCCGGTCGACCGCCTGTCGCAGAACTACCTCGTCATCTCGACCGAGCCGACCGAAGGCATCGAGCTTCAGTTCAACACCAAGGTGCCGGGCCCGACCATCAATATCGACGGCGTCGAGATGAAGTTCCGCTACAAGGACTACTTCAAGGCGGAGCCGTCGACTGGCTACGAGACGTTGATCTATGACTGCATGATCGGCGACAATCTGCTGTTCCAGCGCGCCGACAGCGTCGAGGCCGGCTGGCAGGCGGTGCAGCCCTTCCTCGACGCCTGGAAGAATGCCGGCGGCCGCGGCTTGCAGCCTTACAAGGCTGGCAGCGAAGGCCCGGAGGCCGCCAACGCGCTGCTGACGCGCGATGGCCGCACCTGGCGAAAGCTCGGCTGACATGACCGCGGGCGGCGAGCGCAAGATCATCACGGTCGCCGATCCGGCGGCGCTGGCGAAGGCGGCCGCCGAGCGGGTGATCGCACGGATCGACGAAAACCCCGGCCGGATCGCGATCTGCCTCACCGGCGGCTCCAGCCCCAAGGCGCTCTACCAGCTCCTGGCGACCCCGGACTATCGCCAGAGGATTCCCTGGAACCGCATCGACTGGTTCATCGGCGATGAGCGCCTGGTGCCGCGCAAGGACGCGCTGCACAATATGGGCATGGCGCGGCAGGCCTTCCTCGACCGCTGCGCTCCGGCCGCCAATGTGCACCCGATCGCAACCGACACGGCCGACCTGAAAGACCCTGACGTCAGCGCGGCATTGTATGAGAATGAGCTGATGGCGTTCTACGGCGCCGAGCAGCTCGATCCGCAGCGGCCGTTGTTCGATCTGGTGCTGTTGGGGATCGGCCCCGACGGCCATGTGGCGTCGCTGTTTCCCGGCTATCCCGCGGTCGAGGAAACCCGGCGCTGGGTGGTCGGGGTGCCCAAGGCCAATGTCGAGCCGTTCGTGTCGCGCGTCTCCCTGACGCTGCCCGCCCTCGCCTCCTGCCGCGAGATGCTGTTCGAGGTTGCGGGCGAAAGCAAGCGCGCGATCTTGACGCGCCTGTTCGCAGGCGAGAACCTGCCGGCAAACCGCGCGCGATCGCTGGGCGAAACCGTCTGGCTGATCGATCGGGCGGCGCTGCCGGAGGGTTTTCGTGGATGACTTCGCTTGGTGACATTCTTGGGTGACGGGCCAAACCCTTGCGCGCCGCAAAACCCTTGCGCGCTGGTCGTGATGGGCGTTTCCGGCTCCGGCAAGAGCACCATCGCCGACCGCCTCGCGATCAGGATCGGCTGGCGCTACGAGGACGGCGACAGCTTTCACCCGCCAAGCAATGTCGCGAAGATGCACTCCGGCCAGCCGCTCACCGACGAGGATCGCTGGCCCTGGCTGCGTGCAATCGCCGCCGAGATCGACCGCAGCTGCGGCGTGCACGAACGGGCCGTCATCGCCTGTTCCGCGCTGAAGCGCAGCTATCGCGACATCCTCGTGCATGGCCGCGACGATATCCGCATCGTCTTCCTCGACGGCACGCAGCAGTTGATCGCCGCTCGGCTGGCCGCGCGCAAGGACCATTTCATGCCGCCGGGGCTGCTCGCCAGCCAGTTCAAGACGCTGGAGCCGCCGACCCCGGACGAGCGCCCGATCACGATTGCGATCGACCGTTCGGTCGAGACCATCATCGAAGACATTGTCAGTCAACTGAAGCTGGACCGCCCATGAACCGTATCGCGACCCGCATCGCCCTTGTCGTATCCGATGTCGACGGCACGCTGCTCACCAAGGACAAGACCTTGACCGACGGCGCCAGGTCGGCGGTGCGCCGGCTGCACGAGGCCGGTATCGGTTTCACCATCGTATCCAGCCGGCCGACGATCGGGATGGGCTTTCTGGTCGCGCCACTCGCGATCGCGCTTCCGATCGGCGCCTTCAACGGCTCGTCAATCGTCGATCCAGAACTGAAGCCGCTTGAGCAGCATTTGATCCCGGCGGCGATCGCCAGGCGCTGCGTCGACCTGCTGCGCGAGCGCGGCGTCGACATCTGGCTGTTCACCAACGAGCGCTGGCTGACGCGCAACCCGGACGGCGAGTACACTGCCCACGAAGCGCACACCATCAAGCATGATCCGACCATCGTCGACGATTTCACGCCCTATCTCGACCAGGCCTGCAAGATCGTCGGCGCGAGCTCGGATGCGCCGCTGCTCCAGCGCTGCGAAGCGGAGATGCAGCAGATGGTCGGCAAGGATGCGACCGCGGTCCGCTCGCAGACCTATTATCTCGACGTCACCCCGCCCGGCCACGACAAGGGCACCTTCGTCGAAGGCATTGCGAAGCGTCTTGGCGTGTCGCTCGAGAACGTCGCCACGATCGGCGACATGCAGAACGATCTGCCGATGTTCGCACGAAGCGGCGTCTCGTTTGCGATGGGCAATGCCAGCGATGACGTGAAGGCCCGTGCCACGCACGTCACCGAAACCAACGAGCGCGACGGCTTCGCGCGCGCGATGGACACCGTGCTGGCTATGGGCCGCTAAAGCCTGATGAGGTTGGGTTGAGCTGGAACGGCGTCGGAGGTTCACCTCTCCCTTGGGAGAGGTCGATTTGCGCAGCAAATCGGGTGAGGGGTGAAGGCCTATCGAGAGGGCAAGATCCCTCACCCGGATTTCCCTCTGTCAGGGAGAGGTGAGCCAAGAGCGCGCCAGGCCGACTCAACTCAAACTCATTCCGCCTTAGATCACCGTCAGGTCGACCGCTGCACCGCGGGCTTCTCGGCGTGGGCCCTGGCGACGCTGAGATTATGCGCGGTGTTGATCAGCGCGATGTGGGTCAGCGCCTGCGGGAAGTTGCCGGTCTGCCGGCCGGCGCCGGAGTCGAACTCCTCCGCCAGCAGCCCGAGATCGTTGGCTACCGCCACCACACGTTCGAACATGGTTTGCGCCTTGCCGATTTCCCCCGCCAGCACATGGGCGTCGGCGAGCCAGAGGCTGCACGCGAGGAACGCGCCCTCGATCGGCTGGACCTCGTCGGACACCTCGCGCGGATCGTGCCGCAGCACGAAGCCGTCGCGCAACATGTGCCGCTCGATCGCCTCGATCGTGCCGCGGATGCGCGGATCGTCCGGCGGCAGGAAGCCGACCGACGGCAGCAGCAGCAGGCTGGCGTCGAGCAGCCTTGAGCCGTAGCTCTCGACGAAGCTGTTGAGATCAGGATCGAAGCCGCGCTGGCAAACGTCACGATGGATCGCCTCGCGCAGCACCCGCCATTTGACCAGCGGCGCCTTGAAGCCGAACCGCTCGGCGCTCTTGATGGCGCGATCGAAGGCAACCCAGCACATCACCTTGGAATAGACATAGTGCCGCGCGGCGTCGCGGCGCTCCCAGATGCCCTGATCCGGCTGGTCCCAAACCTCGGCGAGGTGATTGACGACGGTGCATTCCAGCGACCAGTTCTCTTCGTCGAGCTTCAACCTGGCCATGCGCGATTGATGGAAGGCGTCGATCAATTCGCCATAGACGTCGAGCTGAAGCTGCGCATGCGCGGCGTTGCCGACGCGGACCGGCTGCGCTCCCTCATAGCCGGGCAGCCATCCTGCCTCCCATTCCAGCAGGCGGCGCTGGCCGAGGATGCCGTACATGATCTGCATGCTGGCCGGCGCGCCGGCCGCGGCCCGCAGCAGCCAATTGTGCCAGGCCGCCGCCTCCTCGGTATAGCCCGAATTCATCAGTGCCAGCAGCGTGAACGTGGCGTCGCGCAGCCAGCAGAACCGGTAGTCCCAGTTGCGCGCGCCACCGAGTTTCTCCGGCAGCGAGGTGGTCGGGGCCGCGACGATGCCACCGGTCGGCCGGAAGGTCAGCGCCTTCAGCGTGATCAGCGAGCGCATCACGAGCGCGCGCTGATCGCCGCCGTCATAGGTCGAACGGCTGCACCATTCTTTCCAGTAGTCCTCGGTATCCCTGAGCGCAGCCACCGGATCGATCGGCTCCGGCACCGGCTGAAAGGACGCCCCATAGGTCAGGACGAACGGCACGGTGTCGCCCTCGGCGATCTCGAAATCGGCGATCGTGGAGAGATCCTGGCCGCGGGTCTCGATCGGAGTGCGCAGCACCGTCATGTCCTGCCCGCTGATCGCCAGCAGCCCCTTGCCGTCCGGGCTCTTCTTCACCCAGGGGACATCGGCGCCGAAGCCGAAGCGGATCACCAGCTCCATATGCATCTTGACCCGGCCGCTGATGCCGCGAACCAGGCGGACCACGTCGGAGGCGTTGCCGCGCGGCGGCATGAAGTCGATCAGCGCGACCACGCCGTCCCCGGTCTCGAACCGGGTCTCCAGGATCAGCGTATCGTCCCGGTAGCGGCGCGAGGTCCGCTTGATCTCGCCGGCGGGCGCCAGCAGCCAGCGGCCGTTCTTCGACGTGCCAAGCAGCGCCGCGAAACACGCATCGGACTCGAATGCGGGCCAGCACAGCCAGTCGATCGAGCCGTCGCGGCCGACCAGCGCCGCGGTCTCGCAATCCCCGATCAGTCCATAGTCTTCGATACGAGACGCCACCTGCTGCGCTCCACGTTGTCAGGCGTGCGAGCGTTCGCGCGTTGCACGCTTGAGCGCGTCGACGTCGATCGCCGACGCCAGCTGCTCGAGCGAGACCGGAAGCCGCCGCTTCCAGTTCGGATGCTCGTAGACGGTGCCGGGGATGTTCGGCTGCTCGACGATGCCGAGCAGATCCTCCATCGAAACCGCCATCATCCGCGAGCGCGTCCGTGCCATGAAGCTCACCACCGAATAGAAGTCGTTGTGGTGGATGTCGTTCCGGCGCAACACGTCGTCGAGATGACCGAGCGCATCCCAGCGCCCCTGGTCGGTCTCGCCGGGGTCGATGCCGAGCGCGCGCTTGGTCTTGAGGTCGCTGAACGAACGCCAGCCGGCATAGGTCGAGAGGTCGTGGGTGTTGAAGGTGACCAGCGCATCGGGCAGGTAATAGTCGACGTTGCGGAACACGCCGCGGTCGTCGGTCTCGAACATCATCACGAGATAGGACCAGATGCCCCAGCCGTTCATCTGCTCGCGGAATCCCGGAGGCACGGTGCCGAGATCCTCGCCGATCACGACGCAACGGCTCGCCACGCTCTCCTGCGCGGTCGCCGCCAGCAGCGCCTCGAACGGCATCAGCACATAGGCGCCGTTGGCCGGGCCGAAGCCGCGCGGCACCAGATAGAGCCGCTTCAGCCCGAACGCATGGTCGAGCCGGATCGCGCCGGCGTGGTGCATCGAGGCGCGCAGCATCTGCCTGAACGGCTCGAACGAGCGCTGTTCGAGCCCTGCGGCATTGAAGCCGGCGAGACCCCAGTCCTGCCCCGCGGTGTTGAGCGGATCGGGCGGTGCGCCGACCCCGAGATGGCGCGAGATCGCGATCTGCTCGTTCCAGGCGTCGAAACCGTCGGACTGCACGCCGACGGCAACGTCGAGATAGAGCCCAACCCGCATGCCGAGCTTGTGCGCGAGGGCCTGGCAGGCGCCGAGCTGGCGGTCCGCGGTCCATTGCACGAATTCGACGAATTCGACCTCGGCGGCGGTGTCGCGCGCCCGGCGCAATTTCGCGCACGCCGTATCATTGGGCAGGCGCCATTCGTCCGGCCATTCCCACCACGGCGTACCGAATTTGTGCCGCATCACCTCGAAGCAGGCGAAGCGCGACAGCAGCACGCCCTGCTCCTTGCGATAGGCCTCGAAATCCTGCCAGCGGCCGAGGCCGGGATTGGCCTTGAACGCCGCGAAGGCCGCGCGCAGCGCCGGCCATTTCAGCGCCGCGACGCCGACATAGTCGACCATGTCGTGGCTACGAAGCTGCGCCAGCCCGGCTTGCGTCGCCGCGTCGGCGCGATACTCCGGAATCTTCTCGACGTCGACATAGAGTGCATTCAGGAACAGCCGGCTGTTCGGCGAATATGGGCTGCAATCGCCCGGCCGATCGTCGAACAGCGCATGCAGCGGATTGAGCCCGATGCCGTCGGCACCGAGCTGACGGGCGAACCCGAGCAGTCCCTCCAGATCGGTGAAGTCGCCGATCCCCCAGTTGCGCGCCGATCGCACGCCGTAGAGCTGGACCGCGATCACCCAGCAGCGGTCGAAGGTGCCGCCGAACGCGCCTTCCGGCGCCACCAGCAACGGCAGCTCCTCGCGGGCGCCCGATGCGTCCGATAGCTGCAACCGGTGCACGCCCTCGGGCAGACCGGACGGCCACGTCACACTCCGCTCGCGCGCCTCGCCTTGCGCAAGCACGGTGGTGGCGTTCATGAGCTTCCATTGCACCGGAAGCGCGGCCTCCTCCGACAGCCGGGTCGGCTCGGCGCGACCGGCGCGAATGACCACCGGATCGACGATGATCCGGCGCGGCGCATGTGGCGGAAGCGCGTCGAGGATCGCCGTGAGCGCCTCGGGGGTTGTCACACGGCGGTGACCGCTGCCATCGATATATTCGGTCTGAATTCCCAGGCTCTGGGCTTTGGCGTAAAGGTCCATTCGGCACGCTACTTGCTCGCAACGGTATTCGGATCGTTGCTAAATTGTATAGATGGGGGAAAGGGATAGTTGATGTTCAACGCTCTACCCTGTCTAGCGTTCCCGCCGGGAACCATTGCCCGGCGAGCGGCTTTCTATATGGGTCTGGCGCGCCTCCTTCCCGGCGCCGGGACGTCATTTGCACTTTCAATGGCGGCATCACCGTGAACAAAACCGTCCGGCCTGTCGAGGGTGCCCACGGCACTTTTCATATCACCGATGTCTACCCGTCGGTCGATGGCGGCCGTTTTCCCGTCAAGCGCATCGCGGGCGAATCCGTCGAGGTGTGGGCCGACATCTACCGCGACGGACATGACGTGATATCGGCGGCATTGGTGTGGCGGCGCGAAGGCGACGGCGAGTGGCAGCAGACGCCGATGACACAACACCGCGACGACCGCTGGGGCGGCACCTTCGTACCCGACCGGCCCGGCCGCTATACCTTTGCGATCGAGGCATGGACCGACGAGTTCGCCAGTTGGCAACGTCGCTTCGAGCAGAAGCCGCACGATGGCAGCGACCGCACGCTGGACGCGATCGAGGGTGCCGGCATGCTGACCCAGGCGCAGGCCGGTGGGCCTGCCGCGGCCGCCGTGATCATCAGGCAGTGCGAGGTCTTTCTGCAAACCGGCGAGGCGGGCGCGCTGCTCGCGCCGGAACTGCGCGAGGCGATGGCCGGCAGCCAGTTTCGCCGAGACCTGATGCGCTCCCCACCCTATCCGCTGACCGCCGATCGCCTGCGGGCACGCAGCGGCGCGTGGTACCAGATGTTTCCGCGCAGCCAGGGCAAGACCTCAGGCGTGCACGCGACCTTCAATGATTGCATCGCGCGGCTTCCCGACATCGCCGCGATGGGCTTCGATGTCGTGCTGCTGGCACCGATCCACCCGATCGGGCGGCAGCATCGCAAGGGCCGCAACAATGCCGCGATGGCGCAGCCAGGCGATCCCGGCAGTCCGTATGCGATCGGCGCGGCCGAAGGCGGTCATGACGCGGTGCATCCGGAGCTCGGCACGCTCGACGAATTCCGCGCCTTCGTCGCGTCATGCCAGGCGCATGGCCTCGAGGTCGCGCTCGATTTCGCAGTGCAGTTTTCCCTCGATCACCCCTGGCTTCGTACACATCCGCAGTGGTTCAAGCGCCGCCCGGACGGCTCGATGCGTGCGGCCGAGCACCCGCCGCAACGCTGGGATGACGTCGTCAATCCGGATTTCGGATCCGAGGATGCGGCTGCGCTGTGGCGCGCGCTGCGCGACGTCGTGCTGTTCTGGCTCGAACAGGGCGTCAAGATCTTCCGGGTCGACAATCCGCACACCAAGCCACTGGCATTCTGGGAATGGCTGATTCGCGAGGTGCAGGACCGCGATGCGGAGGTGCTGTTCCTGTCGGAAGCCTTCGCGCGGCCGAAACTGATGAAGGGCCTCGCCAAGCTCGGCTTCACGCAATCCTATAGCTACTTCACCTGGCGCACGCAGCGCGCCGAGCTCGAACAGTATCTCGGCGAGTTGATCGCCTATCCCGAGCGTGACTTCTTTCGGCCGAATTTCTTCGTCAACACCCCGGACATCCTGCCCTTCCACCTGCAAAGCGGCGAGTCCTGGATGTTCAAATCGCGCCTCGCGCTGGCCGCGACGCTGTCGAGCAATTACGGCATCTATAGCGGCTTCGAATTGCTCGAGCATATGCCGGTGCCCGGCCGCGAGGAATATCTCAACTCCGAGAAGTACGAGATCAGGGTTCGCGACTGGGATGAAGGCGGGAACATCAAGCCCTATGTCGCGGCCCTCAACCGGATCAGGCGCGGCAATCCGGCCCTGCAACAATTCGCCGATCTGCGCTTTATCAATGTCGATGACGGCGGGGTGATCGGCTTCGTCAAGGAGGCGACCGATCAGAGCAATGTGATCGCGGCCGCGATTGCATTATCGGGCGAGTTGCGTGAGGTCTGGCTTCCGCTCGGCGACGTCATGGTCGGCCGCGGCGATGCCCGCCGCCCCGTCACGGCCGTTGAAGACCTCATCACCGGCGAGCGCCACGCGCTCGAATGGGGAGGCATCCGCCTGCGTCTCAATCCTGCGCGCGATCCCGCGTTGCTGTTGCGCTGTGTCGCCTGAAGGAGCCGTCATGAACGTTTTCTCCTCCGTCAATACCGAGGTGAAGATCGCGACCGAGACCGCGGATCAGCTCTGGTACAAGGACGCGATCATCTACCAGCTGCACGTCAAGGCGTTCGCCGACAGCAACAATGACGGCATCGGCGACTTCGCCGGGCTGACGGAGAAACTCGGCTATCTACAGGAACTCGGCGTCACCGCGCTGTGGCTGTTGCCGTTCTATCCGTCGCCCGGCCGCGACGATGGCTACGACATCGGCGATTATGGCGACATCAATCCCGATTTCGGCACGATGAAGGACTTCAAGCGCTTCATCCAGGAGGCCAAGAAGCGCGGCCTGCGCGTCATCACCGAACTCGTCGTCAACCACACCTCGGACCAGCATCCGTGGTTCAAGCGCGCGCGCCGCAGCCCGCCGAATTCGAGCGCGCGCAGCTGGTATGTCTGGAGCGACACCGACCAGAAATACCTCGATACGCGGATCATCTTCACCGATACCGAGAAGTCGAACTGGACCTGGGATCCGGAAGCCGGCCAGTTCTACTGGCACCGCTTCTTCTCGCACCAGCCGGACCTCAATTTCGACAATCCCCGCGTGGTGCGGGCCATCGTGCAGGTGATGAAACGCTGGCTCGACACCGGCGTCGACGGCTTCCGGCTGGACGCCATTCCCTATCTGTGCGAGCGCGACGGCACCAACAACGAGAATCTGCCGGAGACGCATGCCATCATCAAGCGGCTGCGCCAGGAGCTCGACGCCTATGCCAAGGGCAAGATCCTGTTGGCCGAGGCCAATCAATGGCCGGAGGACGTGCAGGAGTATTTCGGCCATGGCGACGAATGCCACATGGCCTATCACTTCCCGCTGATGCCGCGCATCTACATGGCGATCGCCCAGGAAGACCGCTTTCCGATCACCGACATCCTAAGGCAGACGCCCGACATCCCGGCGGCGTGCCAATGGGCGCTGTTCCTGCGCAATCACGACGAGCTGACCCTGGAAATGGTCACCGACGTCGAACGCGACTATCTGTGGTCGACCTACGCCAACGACCCGCGCGCCCGCATCAATGTCGGCATCCGCCGCCGTCTTGCGCCGCTGATGGACAACGACCGCCGCAAGATCGAGCTGATGAACTCGCTGCTGCTGTCGTTTCCCGGCACGCCGATCATCTATTACGGCGACGAGATCGGCATGGGCGACAACATCTATCTCGGCGATCGCAACGGCGTGCGGACCCCGATGCAGTGGTCGCCGGACCGCAATGGCGGCTTCTCGCGCGCCGACCCGGCGCGGCTGTACGCGCCGATGATCATGGACCCGGTCTACGGCTACGAATCGGTCAATGTCGAGGCGCAGTCGCGCAGCCTGTCGTCGCTGCTGTCGGCGACCAAGCGGCTGATCGCGGTGCGCAAGTCGACGCTCGCCTTCGGCCGCGGCACCATGACCTTCATCCGCCCGGAGAACCGCTCGGTGCTCGCCTATGTCAGGCAGTACCAGGACAAGGTGATCCTGTGCGTCGCCAACCTGTCGCGCTCGGCGCAGGCGACCGAGCTCGACCTCTCCGCCTTCAAGGACCGCGTACCGCTGGAACTGCTGGGGCGCACGCGCTTCCCGGCGATCGGCGAACTGCCCTACATGATCACGCTCGCGCCCTACGGCTTCTACTGGTTCGAGTTGCAGGAGCGTGACAAGTCCGAGCCGGTGAAGCCGCGCGCAGTGCCGGAGTTCGAGACCCTGGTGGTGCCGCTGAATTCGACCTGGACGTCGCTGGCGCGGGAGCGCGGCGTGTTCGAGCACGAAGTGCTGCCCGGCCATCTCGCACGCTCACGCTGGTACCCCGAGCATTCCGTCAAGGCGATCCAACCGAAACTGGTGTCCGCGATCCCGTTCTGCGACATCGGCGACAACCGGCCATGGCTGATCTTCTTCGAGACCACCGAGCGTAGCACCACCAGCCGTTACGTGCTGCCGATGCAGATCGAATGGGTGCGCTTCGATCGCGAGCGCTACAACCCGCGCGCCTTCGCCGCGGTGCGCCAGGGCGCACGCGAAGGCACGCTGCTGGATGTCGCGACCGACCAGATCTTCACCGGCCTGTTCCTGCGGAATCTGCGGGAAAACCTGACGGTCGACGAAGGCGAACAGGGCCTGAAGCTCGAATTCCGTCCGACCAGCCGCTTCTCCGATCGGCCGGTGCGGCAGCCCGAGCGTATTCGTGTGTTCGAGAACGATCAGCCGCATTCGACGGCGTTGGTCGACAACGAATATGTCACCAAGATCTACCGCAAGCTCGAGGTCGGCATCAATCCGGAGATCGAGATGGGCCGCTTCCTCACCGAGGTGGTCGGCTTCCCGAATACCCCTGCTCTGCTTGGCACGTCCGAATTGGTCGAGGGCGACAAGCGCAGTGCGATCGCGGTGCTGCATACGATGATCGTCAACCAGGGCGATCTCTGGACGGTCGCTGCCGCTCACCTCGACCGCCTGGTCGAACGGCAACGCCTGCTCGCGGTGAGCGAACATCCGGCGGAGAACGGCGACCAGGCAACCTATCTGCGCCATTTGTCGCATAGCGGAAAGCGCCTCGCGGAATTGCATCTGGCACTTGCCAGCAACCGCGATCTGCCGGACTTCGCGCCAGAGCCGACCAGGCCGGAGGACCTGCAACGCTGGGCCGACGAGATCATGGCGCGCGCCGAGCGCGTGTTCGATACCCTGAAGCAGCGGCGCAGCTCCCTGAGGGAGCCCGACCGGCTGCTCGCCGATCAATTGCAGGCCCGGCACGACATGCTGCCGGAGCGGCTCAAGGCGTTGCTGCCGCGCGAGACCGATGGCCTCAACGTCCGCCATCACGGCGACCTGCATCTCGGCCAGCTGCTGGTGGTCAAGGACGACGTCTTCATCATCGATTTCGACGGCGGACCGGGCCGCACCATCGCGGAGCGCCGCCGCAAGGCACCGCCGGCCCGCGACGTCGCCGGCCTGATCCGCTCGATCGACTATGCGGCGACCGCCGCGCTGGAACGGGCGCTCAGGGTCGCTCCCGACGACAGCGGCAGGTTGAGCCTCGCCCTGGCCGAATGGCGCGACCGGGCCGCGGACGCCTTCCTGGCAGCCTATCGCGAGACCATGGCCGGCCAGCGGCTGTGGCCCTCTGAGCCCAAGGCGGCCGATCGTTTGCTCAACTTTTTCCTGCTTGAGAAAGCCTTCTACGAGATCGAGTATGAGCTGGCCAACCGGCCGGATTGGCTGCGGGTGCCGCTTACCGGCCTGCTGAGGATCCTGCCGCAACAGCCGCATGAGGGTGCATGACCAAACTGCCCGCCGAGGCCTATGCCATCATCGAGGGCCGCCATTCCGACCCGTTCCACTATCTCGGGCTGCATCCCGAGGGGGATCGCAACGTGGTGCGCGCCTTCCTGCCTGACGCCAGCAATGTCGAGGCGATCGGCGAGCATGGCGGGACGGTGGAGCTGGCGCGGATCCACGATGCCGGCCTGTTCGCGGGTCCCTTGCCGAACGGCTCGACGCGCTACCAACTCCGCGCCCGCTTCGGTAACAAGGTCGTCGAGCTGGAGGACGCCTACCGTTTCCCGCCGATCCTGAGCGATTTCAATCTCTATCTGCTCGGCGAGGGCACGCATCAGCGCGTCTACGACACGCTCGGCGCGCACCCGATGACGCTCGACGGCGTCGACGGCATCGGCTTCGTGGTGCTGGCGCCGAATGCGCGCCGGGTCAGCGTGGTCGGCGACTTCAATTTCTGGGACGGCAGGCGGCATCCGATGCGCGTCCGCGGCCCCGGCTATTGGGAGCTGTTCATCCCGCGGGCACGCGTCGGCGATCACTACAAGTTCGAGATCGTCGGCCGTAACGGCCAGCATTTGCCGCTGAAATCCGATCCGCTGGCGTTCGCCGCCGAGGTACGTCCGAAGACCGCCTCGATCGTGATCGACGAGCGCAAGATCCCGCACCCGCGTCCCGCGCCGGATCGCGTCAACGCGCTGAGCTCGCCGATGTCGATCTACGAGGTCCATCTCGGCTCCTGGCGGCGCAAGGGCCGCAACGAATGGCTGACCTATCGCGAGATGGCGGAACAGCTTCCCGCCTATGCCAGCGACCTCGGCTTCACCCATGTCGAATTCCTGCCCATATCCGAGCATCCGTTCGACGGCTCCTGGGGCTACCAGCCGACCGGCATGTTCGCGCCGACCAGCCGGTTCGGCTCGCCGGACGATTTCGCAGCGCTGATCGACGCCTGCCATGCCGCGGGCCTCGCCGTGCTGCTCGACTGGGTCCCCGGACATTTCCCCGACGATCCGCACGGCCTCGGCCATTTCGACGGCACCGCGCTCTACGAGCACGCCAACCCGCTGCAGGGCCGTCACCTCGACTGGGGCACGCTGATCTACAATTACGGGCGCACCGAGGTGACCAACTTCCTGGTGTCGAACGCGCTGTTCTGGCTCGACCGCTACGGCATCGACGGGCTGCGCGTCGATGCCGTCGCCTCGATGCTCTATCTCGATTACAGCCGCCCCGCTGGCGGCTGGATTCCGAACAAATATGGCGGCCGGGAGAACATCGAGGCGATCGATTTCCTGCGCCGCTTCAACACCGAGCTGTTCGCGCATTTCCCGCAGGCGACCACGGCAGCCGAGGAGTCCACCGCCTGGCCGCAGGTGTCGCGCCCGGTCGAATATGGCGGGCTCGGCTTCGGCTACAAGTGGAACATGGGCTGGATGCACGACACGCTGAAATACATCGGCAAGGATCCGATCCACCGCAAACATCATCACGGCGATATCCTGTTCGGCCTGCACTATGCCTTCTCGGAGAACTTCATCCTGCCGCTGTCCCACGACGAGGTGGTGCACGGCAAGCGCTCGATCCTCGGCCGCATGCCCGGCGACGACTGGCAGCGCTTCGCCAACCTGCGCGCCTATTACAGCTTCATGTTCGGCCATCCCGGCAAGAAGCTGATGTTCATGGGCTGCGAATTCGGCCAGGAACGCGAGTGGAACCACGACTATTCGATCGACTGGCACTTGCTGGACCAGCCCAAGCACAAGGGCATCCAGAACCTGATCCGCGACCTCAACCGGCTCTATCGCGCAGTGCCGGCGCTGCATGAGCTCGACTGCGACCAGGCCGGCTTCGAATGGGTCATCAGCGACGACGCGAACAACAATGTGTTCGCCTGGATCCGCAAGGGCAATGCCGAGCGCGCGCGCTGCCTCGTGGTCATGAACTTCTCGCCCAACGTCTATCGCAACTATCGTGTCCGGGTGCCGCTCGCGGGCAAATGGCACGAGGTGCTCAACTCGGACTCCGCGCATTACGGCGGCACCAATGTCGGCAATATCGGCGAGGTTCGCACGTCCGAGGGCGCCACGCCGGAGCTGGACCTGACCATTCCGCCGCTGGCTGCGATCTTCCTCGTACCGGAAAGCTAGCTCATGCGTCTGACTGGGGGAACGTCCGCACGGCTCGGTGCAAGCTGGGACGGCAGAGGCACCAATTTTGCGCTGTTCTCGGCGAATGCCGAAAAGGTGGAGCTGTGCCTGTTCGACGGCCAGGGTCGCCGCGAGCTCGAGCGGATCGAGATGCCGGAGCGCACCGAGGACGTCTGGCACTGCTACCTCAACGACGTCTCGCCGGGCCAGCTCTACGGCTATCGCGTCTACGGACCCTATGCGCCGGAGCGTGGCCACCGCTTCAACGCCAACAAGCTGTTGCTCGATCCCTATGCCAAGCGGCTCGCCGGCCGGCTGGTGTGGAGCGACGCGCATTTCGCCTACCGCACCGGCAGCGCGCGCGAGGATCTCTCCTTCGACCGCCGCGACAATGCCCGCGGCATGCCGAAGGCTGTGGTGGTCGACGAGAGCTTCAACTGGGGGCGCCGCGAAATCCGGCCGCAGATCCCCTGGGCAGACACCATCATCTACGAGGCCCACGTCAAGGGCCTGACCCAGAAGCGCGAGGACGTGCCGCCGAACCTGCGCGGCACCTATGGCGGGCTGTCTTCGCCGGCGATGATCGACCACCTGAAGCGGCTCGGCGTCACGACCATCGAGCTGTTGCCGATCCACGGCCTGATCGACGACCGCGTGCTGGTCGAGAAGAAGCTCGCGAACTACTGGGGCTACAACACCATCGCGTTCTTCGCGCCCGAGGCGCGCTACGCCCAGGACAATGCGCTGGACTCGTTTCGTACGACAGTCGCACGGCTGCACGACGCCGGCATCGAGGTGCTGCTCGACGTGGTCTACAACCACACCGCCGAGGGCAACCATATGGGCCCGACACTGTGCTTCCGCGGCATCGACAACGCCTCCTATTACTGGCTGAACCGCGAGAACCCGCGCTTCTACGACGACTTCACCGGCTGCGGCAGCTCGGTCAACCTCACCCATCCGCGCGTGCTGCAAATGGTGATGGATTCGCTGCGCTACTGGGTCGAGGTCTGCCATGTCGATGGCTTCCGCTTCGATCTCGCCACCACGCTGGCACGCGGGCCGAACGGCTTTGATCGCAACCACCCCTTCCTCACCGCGATCCGCCAGGATCCGGTGCTGGCGACCGTGAAGATGGTCGCCGAGCCGTGGGATCTCGGTCTCGGCGGCTACCAGGTCGGCGCCTTCCCGTCGCAATGGTCGGAGTGGAACGACCGCTACCGCAGTGCGATGCGGCGTTACTGGAGCGGCGAAGGCAGCCTGATCGGCGACATCTCGGGCCGCATGACCGCGTCCTCCGATCTGTTTCATCACGACAACCGCGCGACCCGCGCCAGCATCAACCACATCACGGTGCATGACGGCTTCACGCTGGCCGACCTGTTCAGCTACAACGAGAAGCACAACGAGGCCAATGGCGAGGACAATCGCGACGGCTCCAACGACAATCACAGCAACAATTGCGGCCATGAAGGACCGACCGATGATCCCGCGATCATCGCGCTGCGCCGGCAGTTGCGGAAGAATGCGCTGGCCTGCCTGTTGCTGGCGCAGGGCACGCCGCTGATCCTCGCCGGCGATGAGGTCGCCAACACCCAAGGCGGCAACAACAACGCCTATTGCCAGGACAATGAGACCGGCTGGGTGGGCTGGGAGAACCTCGGCACGGACGACGACGATATCGATTTCATCGGCCATCTCACCGCGCTGCGCCAGCGCTTCGGCCAGATCCGCTGCCAGAGCTGGCTCGACGGCCGCCGCGCCGACGGCAGCTATGGCGTGCTGTGGCTGACGCCGGCAGCGGAGGAGATGAAGGAATCCGACTGGAAATTCCCGGAAAGCCGGTTCCTGGCCTATGTGCTGGGGCCGATGGAACAAGGCCAGGCGCCGATCTTTATCGTGCTGAACGCCGCACCGCAGGAGATCGTGTTCAGGATGCCGAGAATGGCGGAGTACAGCAGCTGGCAGCAGGTCTTGAACACGACCCAGGCGGAGCAGACCGCCGAGCAGTTCGCATCCGGCGCAGACATGACGGCACCGCCGCGCTCGGTGCTGGCCTTCGCAGGCTCCGCATGAGCGCCCAGCATTTCGGACCCGAGCTGACGCCCGATGGCGCGCGCTTCCGGCTATGGGCGCCGGCAGCCAAGCGCGTCGACCTGCTGCTCGACAAGCCGCACGCCCTGACGCGCGACGCCGCCGGCTGGTACGTTGCCGAGATCGCGGGCGCGCGCGCCGGTACCCGCTACAAATTCCGCATCGACGACGAGGTCGACGTGCCAGATCCCGCCTCCGCATTCCAGCCGGACGATGTGTTCGGGGCGAGCGAGGTGATCGACCACACCGCTTTCAAATGGCGCGCGACCGAGTGGCGCGGACGACCCTGGCACGAAGCCGTGATTCTCGAAGCCCATGTCGGCACCTTCACGCGAGAGGGCACCCATCGCGCCATGATCGACAAGCTCGATCATCTGGTGGCGACCGGCATCACCGCGCTCGAACTGATGCCGCTGGCGGATTTCGCCGGCAAGCGAAACTGGGGCTATGACGGCGTGCTGTGGTACGCGCCCGACAGCGCCTATGGCCGCCCCGAAGATCTGAAGACCTTGATCGACGAGGCGCATCTGCGCGGGCTGATGGTGATGCTCGACGTGGTCTATAACCATTTCGGACCCGAGGGGAATTACCTCGGCCGCTACGCACCAAATTTCTTCAGCGATGCACACACGCCATGGGGCAGCGCGATCGACTATCGCGTGCCCGAGGTCCGCGCCTTCGCGATCGAGAGTGTCGTGAGCTGGCTGCGCGACTATCGCTTCGACGGGCTGCGGTTCGACGCGGTCAACACCATCGTCGAAGCCGGCGAGGTCTCCGTGCTGCACGATTTCAGCAAGGCGGCCGGCCATCTCGCAGCCGAGACCGGCCGGCAGATCAACCTCGTGCTCGAAAACGGCGACAACATCGCGAGCCTGCTGGATGACGCGGAGGATCCGCCGCGTGGCAAGTTCCGCGGCCAGTGGAATGACGACTACCACCACGCCTGGCACGTGATCCTGACCGGCGAGGCCCAGGGCTATTACGCCGACTATCAGCAGTCGCCGAAGCAGGACCTGGTTCGCGCACTGTCCTCCGGCTACATCTATCAGGGCGAGGTCTCGGGCTTCTGGGGCGGCAAGGCCCGCGGCGAGCCGAGCGGCATGCTGTCGCCGACCTGCTTCATCAATTTCCTGCAGAACCACGACCAGATCGGCAACCGTCCGCTCGGCGAGCGTCTCGACAGCATCGCGAAGCCGCAAGCGATCGAGGCAGGGCTGGCGGTGACGCTGCTCGCGCCGACCACGCCGATGCTGTTCATGGGCGAGGAATGGGGCGCGACGACGCCGTTCCCGTTCTTCTGCGATTTCACCGGCGATCTCGCCAACGCGGTGCGCGCCGGGCGGCGCAAGGAATTCGCCTGGGCTTATGCCAAGTATGGCGACGATGTTCCGGACCCGCTCGCCGAGAAGACCATGCAATCGGCGGTGCTCGATTGGACGGCGCTTGAGCGCACTCCCGGCCGCGACCGGGTTGCGCTGGTGCGCGAACTGCTCGCGGTGCGCCACCGCGAGATCCTGCCGCGATTGGCCAAGGTGCGTTTCGGCGAGGCCCATGTGACGGCCAATCTGCTGACCGCGCATTGGCAGATGGGAGACCGCAGCACGCTATGGCTAACGGTCAACCTGTCGGATCAGGCCATCGGCCACGTTCCCGAGCCGAAGGGAACCGCGATCTGGGGCGGCGCGTTGTCGAGCGACCTCCCTGGCTGGGCGGTGCGCTGGCACATCGGATAGCACCATGCCTCCGGCGATCCCGATCGCGACTTACCGTCTGCAACTCACCGCCGATTTCGACTTCGATGCCGCCGCGAGCGTGGCGCCGTACCTAAAGGCGCTCGGCATCAGCCATGTCTATGCCTCGCCGTTCATGAAGGCGCGCAAGGGCTCGACCCATGGCTATGACGTCGTCGACCACACCAAGTTCAATCCGGAACTCGGCGGCGAAGCCGGCTTCGCACGGTTCAGCGACGCGTTGAAGCGCAACGACCTCGGGCTGATCCTGGATTTCGTGCCGAACCATGTCGGCGTGCACTTCGCCGACAATCCGTGGTGGCTCGATGTCCTCGAATGGGGGCCGGTGTCGCCGCACGCGGTCTCCTTCGACATCGACTGGGACCAATTGCCCTACCGCGCGCGCGGCGGCGTGCTGCTGCCGATCCTCGGCTCGTCCTATGGCCAGGCGCTGGAGCGCGGCGAGATCGAGCTGCGCTACGACGCAAACGAAGGCAGTTTCTCCGCCTGGTATTTCGAGCACCGCCTGCCGATCGCACCTGAACGCTATGGCGAGGTGCTGCGCAGCATCGTCCGCGAGGCCGGTGCCGAAAACAGCCCGGCCGGCCGCGCGCTGCTCGAACTCGCGGCGCGCTACCGCGGCCTGCGCCATCCGAACCGCAAGGAGGCGCCGACACTGAAGGCGGCGATCAAGGCGATCGATGATAGCGCCGACATCATTGCGCGCGGGCTCGACGCCTATCGCGCCGGCGAGGACCGCCCTACCCAGACGCTGGCGCTGCATCACCTGCTGGAACGCCAGCACTACAAGCTTGGCCACTGGCGGCTCGCCTCCAGCGACATCAACTATCGCCGCTTCTTCGACGTCAACACGCTGGCTGGCCTCCGGGTCGAGGACGCCGCCACTTTCGAGGCGAGCCATAGCCTGGTGAAGCGGCTGATCGCGGAGGACCGGCTGCAAGGCCTGAGGCTCGACCATATCGACGGCCTGCGCGATCCCGCGCAGTATTTCCAGCGGCTGCGTCGCCTGATCCGCTCGGCGCAAGGCGGCAAGGCCCGGCCGTTCTACATGGTGATCGAGAAGATCCTCGGCGAGGACGAGAAGCTGACCAGGTTTGCCGGCGTCCACGGCACCACCGGCTATGAATGGATGAATACGATCAGCCAGGTGCTGGTCGACGGCAATGGTCTCGATCCGCTCAATGAGATCTGGCGCCAGATCAGCAACCAGTCGCCGAACCTGACGCCGGTGCTGCGCGAGGCCAAGCGCCGCGTGCTGGAGACGCTGCTGACCAGCGAATTCACCGTGCTGGCGCGGCTCGTCGCGCGCATCGCCAGCGGACATTATTCGACCCGCGATTTCTCCGGTGACAGCCTGCGGCAGGCACTCGAGCTCTATGTGCTGCACTTCCCGGTCTATCGCACCTATCTCACCGGCTCGGGCCCGACCGCGCATGACCGCGCGCTGATCAGCGACACCATCGAGCGCGCCCGCGCCGACTGGTTCGCCGCCGACGAAGGCATCTTCGACTTCCTGCGCGATGCCTTGACCATGGATTTGTTGAAGCCCGGCCGGCCGCCGCACAGCGCGCCGCGGGTCCGCCGCTTCGCGCTGAAGGTGCAGCAGTTCACCGGGCCGATGATGGCCAAGTCGCTGGAGGACACCACCTTCTATCGCTACCATCGCCTGCTGGCGCTCAACGAGGTCGGCGGCGATCCCGCCGCAAGCGCGATTGCGCCCGAAACGTTCCACGCCATGATGGCGACCCGCGCCCGCGAATGGCCGAACGGCATGACGTCGACCGCGACCCACGACACCAAGCGCGGCGAGGACGCCCGCGCCCGCATCATGGCGCTCGCAGAGATTCCCGGCGAATGGACCAGCGCGGTGGCGCGCTGGAAGGTGTTGAACGCGCCGCATCTGGTGCTCGACGGCGAGATGCGCGCGCCGTCGGCGACGTTCGAGTACATGCTGTATCAGGCCCTGCTCGGCGCCTGGGATCCGGATGACGCCTCGCTCCTCCCGCGCATCCAGGCCTATGCGCTAAAGGCGGCGCGCGAGGGCAAGCAGGAGACCAGCTGGCTCAATCCGCATGAGCCCTATGAGGCCGGCGTGAAGGCCTTCATCGCGCGGATCCTCGATCGCAGCGCCTCGCCCGAATTCGTCGGCGCGCTCGATACGCTGGCGCAGCGCACCGCGCTGATCGGCGCGCTGAACTCGCTCAGCCAGATCACGCTGAAGGCGACCATGCCGGGCGTGCCGGATTTCTACCAGGGCACCGAAAGCTGGGATCTTTCGCTGGTCGACCCCGACAACCGCCGGCCGGTCGACTTTGCCGGGCGCGAAGCCATGCTTGCGGCGCTGGAGGCGCCGGATTGGAAGGCGCTGGCCGAGAGCTGGCGCGATGGCCGCCTGAAGTTTGCCTGGACGCGACATCTGCTGCGGCTGCGCAACGAGATGGCGGGCGTGTTCACCAGCGGCGACTACGAGCCACTCGCGGTCAGCGGCCCGCATCGCGATCACGTCGTCGCGTTCGCAAGGCGTCACGGCCGCGAAGCCGTGATCGTCGCGGTGGCGAAATCCTTCGCTCCGTTCACACAGGGCGGCCGTCACTGGCCGCGACCAGAGGCTTATGAAGGCGAGATCGATCTGGCCGGGTATTCGCTCCCCGATGGCGAGACCAGGGCCCAGCTCTCAACGCTGTTCGCCAATCTGCCCGTCGCCGTTGTGAAGGCAAAAGCCGCAACTGGAGCCAAGCAAGACCCAAAGCGTGTGCGCGAACACGGCTAGCGGCGCGCGTCAGCTCTTGCCGAGCAGCAACTGGCCGCGTTTCTGAATGGCCACCTGAGCGGCCTCGGCGAAACGCTGGAGCAGCCACGGCAGCGTCACCTCGAGGCGGACCAGGGTATCCTCGACGTCGAGATGTCCGGACGCGACCTGCCCCAGCGCGCGGACCCGGAAGCTCATGCGATTGCCGTCCCAGCTTTCCTCGTCGACGCTGAGCACCGGCACATTCACGGCTGCGCGCGAAAGGCCTGTCTTCAGGCGGCGCATCGCCTCGTCGCGGCCAAGACTGTGGGGGATCGAAACGATCAGCGGCGCCGACATCGCGGTGCACTCCTCATGTGATCGTCACCATGTAAATACGTTCCCATAAAAATGGAAGATGGGCGGTATTTATCGCTGCGCGAGAATTGGAACTTTCGCCAAACCGGTTTGTTTTCCTCGCGCGTAGGGCAGAGACGAACAGGCCCGCGGGGCTGAGGAGAGCTTGAAATGTCACTTGGAACGATCATCCTTATTATTCTGGTCATCGCGCTGCTTGGCGGCTTCAGCGGCATTGGCGGCGGACCGTTCTACGGCACCGGCTATTATGGCGGCGGCGGTCTCGGCCTGGTGATCGTGATCCTGCTGATCCTGCTGCTGCTCGGACGCATCTAGCGCCTGGACGCGTGTCGCGTCGTATCCGCATCAACACCTGTCATCACCCGCTTTCGCGAAAGCGGGTGATTCAATATTCCAGAGGCGTCAACGATTTAATCGACAGGCTTTGGCGTACTGGATACCCCGCCTTTGCGGGGCATGACGAGGAGAACGCGCTCACTGCGCAGCAAGCTTCTTGATCGCCGCCTTGATCGACGACGCCGCATCGTCATAGCCGTCCCAGGCCTTGGTCTTCGCAAGCAGCGCCGGCACCGACCTCACCGTGTACTTTGCCGGATCGAGATCGCCACGCACCTGTGTCCAGGTCAGCGGCATCGACACAGTCGCGCCCGGCCGCGCCCGCGGCGAGACCACCGCGACCGCCGTCGCGAGCCGGTCGTTGCGCAGATAATCGAGGAAGATCTTTCCGGTGCGCTTGGCTTTGGACATGTTGATCAGATAGCGCTCCGGGTCGTCCTGCGCCATCCATTGGCAGATGCCCTGCGCGAAGGCCTTGGCCTCCTTCCAGGTCACCTTGTCCCTGGCCCCCGACTGCAACGGCGCGACGACATGAAGGCCCTTGCCACCGGTGGTCTTGCAGAAGCTTTCGAGGCCGACCGCGGTCAGCCGCTGGCGCATCTCCTTGGCAGCGTCGACGACGTCGGAGAACGCCACGTCGGGCGCCGGATCGAGATCGAACACCAGCCGGCCCGGCGTATCATAGGCGTCGGGCGCGCAATTCCAGGGATGCAGCTCGAGGCCGCCGAGCTGCGCGACCGCGGCCAGCCCCTCGATCTGGTCGATCTGCAAATACGGTTTGCGGTCGCCCGAGACCTTGGCAAGCTTCAGCAGCTTCGACGTGCCGGCCATCGCGTGACGCTGGAAGAACGTCTCGCCCTTGATGCCGTCGGGCGCGCGCACGATCGAGCACGGCCGCCCCTTGAGATAGCCGATCATCCATTCGCCGACCGCCTCGAAATAGCTGGCGAGGTCGAGCTTGGTCACCGGCTCGCCGTCGCCGGCATCGGGCCACAACGCCTTGTCGGGATGCGAGATGGCGACGCCCATCACCTCGCTCGACGCCTTGCCTTTCGCCATCGGCTTCACCACTCTGATTACGACCGGTCGCTCGGCCTCGACCTCATGCGCCGGCTTGTCCTGCCGCAGCCCCTTGAAGGCGGCCTGGCGGATATTGCCGGCGTCGGTCCAGCCCGCGAACTCGATCTCGGCAACGAGCTCGGGCTTCAGCCAGTGCACCTCGCGGGTCTTTTTCGGCGCATCCTTGCCGCCGAACGGGCTCGTGTCGGAGGCAGCTTCCTTCAGCGCCGGCATGATGCGGCGGACGGTATCCTGGCCAAAGCCGGTGCCGACGATGCCGACAAAGGCCAGATGATCGCCGCGATAGACGCCGGCCATCAGCGAGCGGAATTTGCCGTTGGTGGTCTTCCAGCCGCCGAGCACCACCTCGTGGCCGGCGCGGATTTTGGCCTTCGTCCAGTCGTCGGAACGGCCGGAGCGATAGGCCCCGTCGAGCCGCTTGGAGACGATGCCTTCCAGCCCGAGCTTGCGCGCGGACTCCAGCACGGCATCGCCGCTCTCCTCGAAGTGCTCGACATAGCGGATCAAGGGGTTCTTGCCCTTGCGCGCCGCGAGCAACGTCTTCAAACGCGACTTGCGCTCGGCGAGCGGCAGTGGTCGGAGGTCCTCGGTGCCGGCAAACAGCAGGTCGAACGCGTAGAAGATTAGTTGCTCGGTCTTGCCGTCGGAGAGCGCGGCCTGCAACGTCGAAAAATGCGGCGTTCCGTTCTCGTCGAGCGCGACGATCTCGCCGTCGATCAAGGCATCCGGCAGCTTGCTGGCCTCCTTCACGATCGCGGCGAACTTGTCCGACCAATCGAGTCCCTTGCGGGTCTTCACGTCAGCCTCGCCATCCCCCACGCGAAGCTGCACGCGATAGCCGTCGAACTTGATCTCGTGGCCCCAGTCGGCGCCATTCGGCGGAGACTCGACCGCGGCGCAGAGCTGCGGCGAGACGAAATCGGGCATCTCCGCCACCTGCTTCGGCTTCGCCCTCGGCCGCTCCTTCAACTGCGCCTTCAGCTTTGCCTTTGGCGCTGGCGCCTTGGTCTTCGCGCGGGCGTCCGCGGCCATGCCGTGATTGGACTGCCAGACCGCATCCGCTGTGGCCTTGCCGTTGCCCTTCGCCAGCATGAACGGCTTCGGCGCCCGGCCCTTGCCGGCTGCGATCTGCGCCATCGAACGGCCCGACGCAACCGAGCGATCCTCTCCGAGAACCGCTTCGCCATCGCCATCGACGGCATATTCATCCCGGTGCTTGATCAATAGCCAATTGGTGCGCTTGCCGCCGAAGCGGTCGCTCTTCATTCGCACCAGGACCCAGCTGCCGTGCAGCTTCTCGCCATGCAGGGTGAACTTCAGGTCGCCCTTCTTGAAGCCGCGCTCGGGATCGTCAGAGTCCCAGGTGCCGCGATCCCACAGCTGCACGGTGCCGCCGCCATATTGGTCTTCGGGGATCGTACCTTCGAAATCGCCGTAGTCGAGCGGATGATCCTCGACCTCGACCGCGAGCCGCTTGTCATGCGGATCGAGCGATGGCCCGCGCGTCACCGCCCAGGACTTGAAGACGCCATCGAACTCCAGCCTGAAATCATAGTGCAGCCGCGTCGCGTCATGCTTCTGGATCACGAAGCGCCGCTGCTTGCTCGGTGCGACCTTGACGTCGCCCGACGGCTCACTGGTCTTCTCGAAGTCGCGCTTCTTGCGATAGGTGGTGAGGTTTCTCAGCGACACGTGATTTCTCAGCGACACATCCAGGCCTCGACGCAAACGGCGGCCGCCGCCCCGGCGCGGCCATCAGGAACCAAAACCTACGGTATCCGTTCAAGTTCCAAACTCAAGCTGTTTGGAGACGATCATGGCCGCTCCCCGCGCCTACTGGAAAGGCACGCTCAAGCTCTCGCTGGTGTCATGCCCGGTGGCGCTCTACCCGGCCTCGACCACGGTCGAGAAGACCCGCTTCCACATGATCAACCGGGAGACCGGCAACCGGCTGAAGCAGCAGATGGTCGATGCCGAGACCGGCGACGTCGTCGAGGGCGACCAGAAGGGTCGCGGCTACGAGGTGAGCAAGGGCAAGTATGTCGAGATCGAGAAGGACGAGCTCGAGGCGGTCCAGATCGAGAGCAACCACACCATCGATATCGACGCTTTCGTGCCTGAAAGCGAGATCGACAAGCGCTATCTCGACCACCCCTATTACATCAGGCCCGACGGCAAGGCCGGCATCGATGCGTTCGCGGTGATCCGCGACGCCATGAAGGACCAGGACCGCGTCGCGCTGGCCCGGATCGTGCTGACCAACCGCGAGCATGTGATCGCGATCGAGCCACTCGACAAGGGCATGCTCGGCACCACCTTGCGCTACCCCTATGAGGTACGCGACGCTGACGATTATTTCGACGACATCAAGAGCCCGAAGGTGACCAAGGACATGATCGAGCTCGCCGGCCACATCCTCGACAGCAAGGCCGCGCATTTCGACCCGTCAAAGTTCAAGGACGACTACGAGACCGCGCTGAAAGCCCTGGTCCGCCGCAAGGCCGCCGGCAAGCCGATCAAGGCCGCCGAGCGCGAGGAGAAGCCGAGCAATGTGGTGAGCCTGATGGACGCGTTGAAGCAGAGCCTGAAGAGCGGCAAAAGCGGCGCAAGGCGCTCGGGCTCGACCGCGCGGCGCCCGACATCGCACCGCCGCGCGGCGAAGAAGGCGCACCGGTCGACTACGCGTCGGCAAAAGGCGGGGTAGGCCTTCACCGCGTCATTGCGAGCGAAGCGAAGCAATCCATCTTTCCGCCCATGCTGAAGGATGGATTGATTCGTCGCTACGCGTCTCGCAATGACAAATGGCTCGGCACCCTACCGCTTCGCAGCCTTTCGCTTCTTGGCGGTCTTCCGTTTCTTCGTTGTCTTCGCCTTCTTCGGCACCTTACGGCCCTTGGCGCGCGCCTCCGACAGTCCGATCGCGATCGCCTGCTTGCGGCTCGTCACCTTCTTCTTGGAGCCGCCGCTACGCAGCGTCCCGGCTTTGCGCTTCTTCATCACGCGCTCGATATCCTCAGATGCCCTCCGCGAGTATTTCCTTGCCATGACGTGTCTCCCGGTAAGGCAGACCAAGCCGCGATGGCAGCGAAAGTTCCGGCCTGTGTCGTCGCACGGCTTGGCCGGGCGACCCAGCATTCCGAGGCAGTGCTGATCAAGCGGAGAAGCCTCGGCGTACTGGATGCCCCGCCTTCGCGGGGCATGACAGCTCAGTCGGCCGCGCGCAGCCGATAGCCGATACCGGTCTCGGTCAGCACGAATTGCGGACGCTCAGGGTCGGCCTCGATCTTCTGGCGGAGCTGCCGGACATAGACCCGCAGATATTGCGCGTCAGTCAACTCGTCCCACAATTCCTTCAAGAGGAAACGATGGGTCAGCACCTTGCCGGCGTGCTGCACCAGCACGCGCAGCAGGTCATACTCCTTCGGCGACAGCTTGATCTCTTTCTCGCCAACCTTGACGATCCGGCGCACCAGGTCGACCGAGAGATCGCCGGAGCGGAACACCGGCCGTTCGCCCTGCACCTGCAACTGATGACGGAGCGCCGCGCGCAGCCGCGCCAGCAATTCGTCCATGCCGAACGGCTTGGTCAGGTAGTCGTCGGCGCCGAGATCGAGCGCCTGCACCTTGCCGGCCTCGTCGCCGCGGCTCGACAGCACCACGATCGGCACGCTCTCATTGCGGCCGCGGATCATGCGCAGGAGATCATGGCCCTGGATGTCGGGCAGGCCGAGATCGAGGATGATCAGCGCCGGTCCTTCGGCCAGCATCTCCAATGCCATCTTGCCGTTGGAGGCCTCGAGGATGTCATAGCCCTGCGTGCTCAGCCCCATCCGCAGCAGCTTGCGGATCGGCGGCTCGTCGTCGATGACCAGGACCTTGATGGGCGTCGCGTTCATGCAGCAGTGTCCAGCGCGTTGGTGTCGGCCGGGATCGGCAGGCGGATGGTGATGACGGCGCCGCTGCGGTCGGAGCGGTTGGCCGCCGCGATCGTGCCGCGCATCGCCTCGACGAAGCCGCGCGAGATCGCCAGCCCAAGGCCGGTGCCGGGGCGGACATGGTCGCCCTTCTCGGCGCGATAGAACTTGTCGAACACGCTTTCCAACTCGGCGGCCGGAATGCCGTTGCCCTCGTCCAGGATCTGCAACGCCACCGCGCCGCGGTCGCGGCTGCCACGAATCGAGATCGTGGTGTCGGAGGGAGCGTATTTCGCGGCGTTGTCGAGCAGGTTGAACAGCACTTGCTCGAACAGCACCGCGTCGAGCTCCAGCATCGGCAGGTCGGCCGCGAGCTCCAGCGACACCCGGTGATGCACCAGGATCTTGGCGGCACGCCGCAGCGCGCTGCCGACGATTTCGCCGACATCGTGCCGCGCGGTGTTGGGCACGATGGCGCCGGATTCCAGCTTGGTCATGTCGAGCAGGTTGGCAATGAAACGATTGAGCCGCTCCGACTCGTCGATCACGGTGGCGAGCAGATCATGCTTCTGGGCGGCGCTCAGATTGGCTTCGAGATCGCGCAGCGCCGAGGCCGAGCCGAGCACCGAGGCGAGCGGCGTCTTGAGGTCGTGCGAGATCGAGGTCAGGAGCGCGCCGCGCAACCGGTCGGATTCGACCGTGCGCTTGACCCGGTCCATGTCCTCAACCAGCAGCACGCGCTCGATCGCGAGTGCGCCCTGGTCGACCAGCGCATCGAGCAGCCGGCGCTGGTCCGGCGTCAACAGCGGTCCGGTTCGGTCGTCGTCGATGCCGATCACCCCGATCGGGCCACGACCGGTGCGCATCGGCAGGAACAGCCGCTTGCCGCCCGGTAGCGTGTCCGAGCCGCGGCCGGCCGGGCGGTCGTTGCCCCAGGCCCAGTTGGCGGCAGCGAGATCGGCCTGGTCGAGCTGGTCTTCGGGCGGATAGCCGCTCTTGACCGTCAGCATGCCGCCCTCCGGCAGCAGCAGCACCACGCGCACCTTGAGCATCAGCGCGATCTGATAGGCGGTCGCCCACAGCACGTCGTCGAGCGTCGCGGTGCCGGCGAGCTTGCGGCTGAAAGCGTAGAGTGATTCGGTGGTGCGGACCCGGCCGATCGCGGTGTCGGCCTGGGTGCGTACCCGCGCCGCGACATTGGAGACGATCAGCGCGATCAGCATGAAAAAGAAGAACGCCGCGACATTGGTCGGGTCGGTGATGGTGAAGGTGTAGACCGGCGGCAGGAAGAAGAAATTGTAGCACAGCGAGGCCGCGACGCTCGCCAGCAGCGACGGCCACAGACCGTAGCGCGCCGCGGCGCCGACCACGACGGTGATGAAGACGAGATCGACGTTCTCGATGCCGAAGAACGGCTGGATCAGCTTGGCCGCGCCGAGCCCCAATGCCGTCAGCAGCAGCGCCATCAGATAGGGCTGCGGCTTGAACGGCTCCTGCCGCTGCGCGGTCTGCACCGCCGCCTTGCCGACCGGCAGCTCGTCGCCGGCGATCACGTTGACGCTGATATTGCCGGCCCGGCGCACCAGGTCGTGCACCACTGAGCCGTGTGTCAGCTCGAACCAGCGCGAGCGCGTCGACTTGCCGATGATGATCTGGGTGACGTTGTTGGCCTGGGCGAAGCTGATGACGTCGTCGGCGATGCGGCGGCCGACCCCGGGCAGCGTCAGCGCCTCGCCGCCGAGCGACTCCGCGAGCCGCATGGTGTCGGCCAGCCGGTCGCGCTGCTCGTCGCTCAGTTGCAGGCTGCGCCGGGTCTCGATGCTGACCGCGGTCCATTGCGCATGCAGCCGGTCGGCCAACCGCTTGGTGTAACGCACCAGGCCGGCGGCGCGCGGGTCCTCGCTGAGACAGACCAGGATGCGTTCACCAGCGGCCCAGGGGCCCTGGATCGCATTGGCCTGCATGTGGGTGAGCAGCTGCTCGTCGACCCGTTCGGCGGTGCGGCGCAGCGCCAACTCGCGCAGCGCGGTCAGGTTGCCGGGCGAGAAATAATGCTCCAGCGCGCGCTCGGCCTGTTTGGGCACATAGACCTTGCCCTCCTTGAGCCGCTGGATCAGGTCGTCGGGCGTGAGGTCGATCAGCTCGATGGCGTCCGCACGATCGACCACCGAGTCCGGCACGGTCTCGCGCACCCGCACATGGGTGATCTGCGCGACGACGTCGTTGAGGCTCTCGATGTGCTGGATGTTGATCGCGGTGTAGACGTCGATGCCGTGCGACAGCAATTCCTCGACGTCGAGATAGCGCTTCGGATGCCGGCTGCCCGGCGCATTGGTGTGGGCGAGCTCGTCGACCAGCGCGAGCTGCGGCCGCCGCGCGATTACCGCGTCGAGGTCCATCTCCTCCAGCGTCTGGTCGCGATAGGCCAGCCGCTTGCGCGGCACCACTTCGAGCCCCCTGAGCAGCGCCTCGGTCTCCGCCCGTCCGTGGGTTTCCACCACCCCGACCACGACGTCGACGCCCGCCTTGAGGCGGGCGTGGGCGCTCGAAAGCATCTCGTAGGTCTTGCCGACGCCGGGCGCGGCGCCGATGAAGATCTTCAGCCGCCCCGATCGATCGGTCTCGCGACGCGCTGCCTCGAGCAGCGCATCCGGCGAGGGTCGTTTTTCAGGGTCGCGCTGATTGGCCATGCCGCAATATAGTCATCCTGCGTGAGCGGGCCTACTCCCCTATTTCGCCTTCGCCGCGTCGAGCGCCAGGTTGAGCGCAAGAACGTTAACGCGGGGCTCGCCGATCACGCCGGCAAAGCGGCCCTGGGTGTTCTGCGTCACCAGCTCGCGCACCGCGTCCTCCGACATGCTGCGCGCCTTGGCCACCCGCGGCACCTGGAACTGCGCGGCATCCGGCGAGATGTCCGGATCGAGCCCGCTGGCCGAGGTGGTAACGAGATCGACCGGCACGGAGGCCGACGGGTTCTCCGCCTTCAGCTTCTCGACGTCCTCCTTGACCCGGTCGCTCAGCGCCTTGCTGGTCGGGCCGAGGTTGGAGCCGCCGGAATTGGCCGCGTTGTAGGGCGCCGGCACGGTCTTGGAGGAGTCGTTCGGATCGGGCGCGACGGTGGCCGACGGCCGGCCATGGAAGTATTTGTCCTCCTTGAACTCCTGCCCGATCAGGGCGGATCCGATCACCTTGCCGTCCTTCTCGATCAGGCTGCCTTGCGCCTGCTTCGGGAAGATGACGCCGGCGATCACCGTCATCGCGAGCGGATAGGCAAGGCCCGTGATCGCGGTCAGCAGGACCAGCACCAGGATGGCGGGGCGGATTTCTCTCAGCATGATAGGTCTCCGAATTTTGCGCCGTCATTGCGAGGAGCAAAGCGACGAAGCAATCCACACTTTGTTCGCGTACAGATGGATTGCTTCGCTGCGCTCGCAATGACCGTTGTGGTTAAGCCAGGCCCAGAGCGGCGACGATGAGGTCGATCGCCTTGATGCCGATGAACGGGATGATGATGCCCCCTAAGCCGTAGATCATCAGGTTGCGGCTGAGCAGCGCGCCGGCGCCGACCGCGCGATACTTGACGCCTTTCAGCGCCAGCGGGATCAGCGCGATGATGATCAGCGCGTTGAAGATGATCGCCGACAGGATCGCGCTCTGCGGACTTGCCAGGTGCATCACGTTCAGCACCTGGAGCTGCGGATAGAACGCCAGGAACATCGCCGGGATGATCGCAAAGTACTTGGCGACGTCGTTGGCGATCGAGAACGTGGTCAGCGCGCCGCGGGTCATCAGCAGCTGCTTGCCGATCTCGACCACCTCGATCAGCTTGGTCGGGTTGGAGTCGAGGTCGACCATGTTGCCGGCTTCGCGGGCGGCCTGGGTACCGGTGTTCATCGCGACACCGACGTCGGCCTGCGCCAGTGCCGGCGCGTCGTTGGTGCCGTCGCCGCACATCGCGACCAGCTTGCCCTTGGCCTGCTCATCGCGGATCAGCTTGAGCTTGTCCTCAGGGGTGGCTTGCGCGAGGAAATCGTCGACGCCGGCCTCGGCCGCGATCGCGGCCGCGGTCATCGGGTTGTCGCCGGTGATCATCACGGTGCGGATACCCATGCGGCGCAGTTCGGCGAAGCGCTCGCGGATGCCGCCCTTGACGATGTCCTTGAGGTGCACGACGCCGAGCAGCTTGCCGTCCTTGGCGACGGCCAGCGGCGTGCCGCCGGCCTTGGCGATCTCGTCGGCGATGGCTTGGATCTCGCGGGCTTCCGCGCTCATCGTTGCCGCCACCGAACGGATGGTGTTGCCCGAGGCGACGGTGCGGGGCTCGCCGCCGTCGACATGGGCGAGGATGGCGTCCACCGCGCCCTTGCGGACCGACGACGCGCCGGCATCGATGCCGCTCATCCGGGTCTGCGCGGTGAACGGCACGAAGGTCGCGGCCAGCTCATTCATGTCGCGGCCGCGGATGCCGTATTTCTCCTTGGCCAGCACCACGATCGAGCGACCCTCCGGGGTTTCGTCGGCCAGCGAGGCAAGCTGCGCCGCATCGGCGAGGTCCTGCTCCGTAACGCCGCGGATCGGCCGGAACGCAGTCGCCTGGCGGTTGCCGAGGGTGATGGTGCCGGTCTTGTCGAGCAGCAGCGTATCGACGTCGCCGGCGGCTTCCACCGCGCGGCCGGACATCGCCAGCACATTGAAGCGCACTAGGCGGTCCATGCCGGCGATGCCGATCGCCGACAGCAGCGCGCCGATCGTGGTCGGGATCAGCGTCACGAACAGCGCCACCAGCACCACGACCGAGATCGAGCCGCCGGCATAGGCCGCATAGCTCGGGATCGTTACGGTGGCGAACACGAAGATGATGGTGAGGCCGGCCAGCAGGATGTTGAGCGCGATCTCGTTCGGCGTCTTCTGCCGCTCGGCGCCTTCGACGAGCTTGATCATGCGGTCGATGAAGGTCGAGCCCTGGGCTGCGGTGATGCGAACGCGGATCCAGTCCGACAGCACCTGGGTGCCGCCGGTGACCGCCGAACGATCGCCGCCGGATTCCCGGATCACGGGCGCAGACTCGCCGGTGATGGCGGCTTCGTTGACCGAGGCGACGCCTTCGATCACCTCGCCGTCGGACGGGATGTTGTCGCCGGCCTCGACCAGCACGATGTCGCCGACCTTCAGCGAGGTGCCGGGCACCATGCGGTAGGTCCGGTCGGTGCCGGTCAGGAGCTTGGCCTGGCTCTCGGTGCGGGTCTTCTTCAGCGATTCGGCCTGCGCCTTGCCGCGGCCTTCGGCTACGGCTTCGGCGAAGTTGGCGAACAGCACCGTGAACCAGAGCCACAGGATGATCTGGAAGGTGAAGCCGAGATTGGCGTTGCCGGTGACGAGGTCGCGCACGAAGATAACGGTGGTCAGCGCGGCCACGACCTCGACCACGAACATCACCGGGTTCTTCATCATCAGCCGGGGATCGAGCTTGACGAAGGCCGAGCGGATCGCCGGCACCAGGATCTTCGGGTCGAGCATGGTCGACGCCGTCACCTGCTTCTGCAGTTTCATGGTTTCCATGGATGTTCACTCCGGACGTATTCGATCAGAACAAGGTGTTGGCGTTCATGGCGAGGTGCTCGACGATCGGCCCGAGCGCCAGCGCCGGGAAGAAGGTGAGGCCGCCGATGATCAGGATCACGCCGATGACGAGGCCGACGAACAGGCCGCCGGTGGTTGGGAAGGTGCCCGCCGAGGCCGGGATCGACTTCTTCTCGACCAGCGAGCCTGCGATCGCCATCGCCGGCACGATCATGAAGAAGCGGCCGACGAACATCGCCATCGCGAGCGTCAGATTGTAGAACAGGGTGTTGCCGGTGAGGCCTGCGAACGCCGAGCCATTGTTGCCGGTCCCCGAGGTATAGGCATAGAGCACCTCGGTGAAACCGTGCGGGCCGGCATTGGCCATCGAGGCCACGGCCGAGGGCAGCACCACGCCGACCGCAGTCCAGCCGAGATACATCAGCGGCAGCACCAGGATCGCGAGCATCGCCATCTTGACCTCGCGTGCCTCGATCTTCTTGCCGACATATTCCGGCGTGCGGCCAACCATCAGGCCGGCGACGAAGATCGCCAGCACGACGAACAGCAGCATGCCGTAGAGGCCCGCGCCGACGCCGCCGATGATGACTTCGCCGAGTTGCATGTTGATCAGCGGGATCATGCCGCCAAGCGCGGTGAAGCTGTCATGCATGGCGTTGACCGCGCCGCAGGAGGCGGCGGTGGTGACGACCGCGAACAGCGAGGACGCGACGATGCCGAAGCGGACCTCCTTGCCCTCCATGTTGCCGCCGGTCAGATCGACGGCATGCAGGATCGAGGTGCCGTTGGCTTCCGCCCAGTAGGTCACGGTGACGCCGGCGACGAACAGCAGGCCCATCACGGCGAAGATCGCCCAGCCCTGGCGCTGATTGCCGACCATGCGGCCGAACACGTTGGTCATCGCGGCACCGAGCGCGAAAATCGAGATCATCTGCACCAGGTTCGACAGCGCGGTCGGATTCTCGAACGGATGCGCAGCGTTGGCGTTGAAGAAGCCGCCGCCATTGGTGCCGAGCATCTTGATCGCGACCTGCGAAGCCACCGGGCCGAGCGCGATGGTCTGCTTGCCGCCCTCGAGCGTCGTTGCGTCGACATAGGCACCGAGCGTCTGCGGCATGCCCTGCCAGACCAGGAACAGCGCATAGACGATGCAGATCGGCAGCAGCACATAGAGCGTGCAGCGCGTCACGTCGACCCAGAAATTGCCGACCGTGCGCATCGTCGAACGCGAGAAGCCGCGGATCAGCGCCATCGCGAGCGCGATGCCGGTGGCCGCCGACAGGAAGTTCTGGTGCGTCAGCCCCAGCATCTGGACCAGATAGGACAGCGTGCTCTCGCCGCCGTAGTTCTGCCAGTTGGTGTTGGTGATGAAGGAGATCGCGGTGTTGAAGGAAAGGTCCTCGGCAACCGCGGACTGTCCGGCCGGATTGAACGGCAGAAATGCCTGCAACCGCATCAGCCCGTAGATGATGGCGAAGCCGCCGACATGGAACAGCAGCATGGCGACCGTATAGGTCAGCCAGTGCTGCTCGCGCCGCTCGTCGACGCCGCCGACCCAGTAGATGCCGCGCTCGACCGGGCGCAGCACGGGTGAGAGGAAGGTGCGCTCGCCGTTGAACACGCGGGTCATGTACCAGCCGAGCGGCTTGACCAGCGCGGTTACAACAGCGCAGAACAGAATAATTTGAATCCAGCCGATGACGGTCATTGCGTCAAACCTTTCGAACGGGTGCGAGCCGCAGCAGCCACGCGAACATGCCGAGCAACAGCCCGGTCAGCACCGCGTCGGCCAACAGAATCGTGCAAAGCGCAAGCATCGCGGCCGCCTAGAAGCGCTCGGGCCGCAGCAATGCGTAGGTGAGGTAGAACAACAGGCCGAGCGAGACGAGGCCGGCAAGCGAGTAATCGAAGATCATCGCCGCCTCCGTTACAGCCGTTCGCAGGCGTAGGCGTAGCCGATGCCGGCCGCGAAGAAGCCGATCGCGAGCGCCGCCATGAGAATATCCATCATGAGAGACTCCTATGCGTCCAAGGGCGCGTGGCGGCCGTATAAGCGCTCCGCGCCGGATCGTCGTGAAGTGCCATCCGGGGCATAGGTTTTCGAGAGGTGGCGAATAAGGACGTTATAGGAATGCTATAAAGGCTGCGGGGGCAGCCGACGTTCTCAGCCGTCGTCCCGGCGAAGGCCGGGACGACAGGGGGGTCCGTCTTTATGGAATCCCTATATCTCCGCCCCCTCCTTCATCTCGTTTTCCAACGGGCACCGGGACCATTTTGGGCCTGCGGCCAATGCCTTGGGCCAAACTTTCCGAGGCCGCACCTGGGACGAGATGACGCTATGTCCGTGCTATCGCAAAACACCACCACTGACCTCGGCGAGCGGCTGCGCGACGCTTACGCCGTCACCGCCGAGTTCATGGCCGACATCGTCAGCCAGACCTGCCGACGCTTCCCGTCGGTCGGTCAGGCCGGCAAGAGCGCGCGCGTCGAGCGCCTGATCCAGTCCGGCGCCTGGACCGACGCCGCGATCGCGCTGCTCGACCTCGAACTGCCGCAGTGGCAGATTCGCCGGCTGGTCTATGACGAGGGCGAATGGCATTGCGCCTTGTCGCGCCAACGCGAGCTGCCGGACTGGCTCGACCAGTCGATCGAGACCCGCCATGCCGATCTCGCGCTCGCGATCCTCGCGGGCTTCGTCGAGGCGCAGCGAATCTCCGCGCCCGGCAGCCGTGGCAGCGTGCCCACCGTGCGTCGCGGCGTGAGCTCGTCCTACGAGCCGGTGCTCGTCGACAATTTCGGTTGATGGCGGCGCGATCGTGAACACCAAACAACTGCCGCGAGAGCTGCAGTCGGTCCAGGTCATGGTCCGGTTCGGCTTTCGGCTCGCCATCATGATCGGGTTTGCCGTGTTCGCCGGCGCGGGATTCGGCAAGGGCCTCGTCACGCTGCTGTGGATGTCGGCGCTGATCTGCGCGCTCACCGGGCTCGTCAAGCGGGAGATGCCGTTGGCGACGAACCTCAATCACTGGGACGAGATGACCGCCTATGTCGCGCTATGCGCACTCGGCGCCGGCATCGCCCAATACCTCTGAATCATCACTCAAATCCTATGCCGCTCCTATGAAGTCGCTCGTCCTTCGCGCTCGATTTCATATCCGCCACGACAGACATTGAACGCGTGAATGAGACTGTAGCGTTTTCGAGCGAAGCCTGCCCCGCACTTGATCCGGGATGCATACCGGTTCGCCCGAAGGAAACGCGTCAGAAAAAGAAGAAGGACTGACTAACGTGAAACTCGTCGAACCTCCCTCGTGCAGCGCTGCGTCCACCATCGTCTTCATCGGCCGCAACCACCGCGGCCAGTGGGTCGCCCAGCAACAGAACGGCCTCTATGGTGGCTTGTTCGTCAACCGCGCCCAGGCTGTCAAATACGCGCTGTTCGAGAACGGCCAGCACCCCGAAATGATCGTCGAACTGTCGCGCGAGATCGAGCTCGATATGCGCAGCCAGACCGCTGATATTCCCGCGAGCCGCGTGGCGTGAGCCGCCCCATGATCGCGCAGACAGCATCGAGATGGGCAGCGCCGGCCGATTCGACCGAATGGCTGTCGGGCTTCATCCCCGATCTTCCGACCCCCTTCAACCACCAGGACGAAATCGACGTCGATGCGTTCGGCCGGCTGTGCGAGCGCCAGATCGCAGCCGGCGCCACCGCGCTGGTGGTCGGCGAGACCGCGGGCGAAAGCTCGACGCTGGAGCCCGCCGAGCGCGCGCAGTTGGTTGCCATCGCAGCCCGCGTCGCGCGCAGGCGGGTCCGCATCATCGCCGGCGCCGGATCGAACGCGACGGATCGTGCCGTCACGTTCACGCGGGCCGCCGAGGCGGCGGGCGCAGATGCCATCATGTCGGTCGTGCCCTATTACAACAAGCCGATGCCGCAGGGCATGGCGGCGCATTTCCGCGCCGTGGCCGCCGCCACCACGCTGCCGGTGATCCTGCACGACGTCCCGTCGCGGACTGTCAAGGGACTCGCCGACGAGACGCTGCTCGAACTCGCGACCTCGCCACGGTTCGCGGGATTGCGCGACAGCGGTGCCGACGTCGCCCGGCTGGCGCGGCTGCGCGCACGCCTGCCCGCGACGTTCCGAATGCTGACCGGTGACGACAATTCATCGCTCGCCTGGCTTGCGGCCGGCGGCGATGGCTGCGTCTCCGCGGTGACGAACGTCGCGCCCGACCTGTATGTCGCCGTGCACCGGCACTTCCGCGCGGGCCGGCTGTACCAGGCGCGCGAGTTGCATCAGCGGCTGGTGCCGCTGGCGACCCTGCTGGAACGCGAGCATCCGGCCGCGCTGAAGTTCGCGCTGGCGCTGTTGGGCTTCATGCAACCGGCGACGCGGCTGCCGATCGTGCAATTGGGGACGGCGGCGAAGGCCGAAGTGGCACGGGCGATGGCCGCACTTGCCGACGAATATCTTGCAGCGGCACAGTGAGACAGGCCGACGCGGCGTAAGCCATCGCAATGCACAATGGCGCGAGCCAACATCGCTACGCCATTTCGCGGCGCTGCATGAAATCGCCGGTGAGCCTCGACCGTAGTGTTGCCGCTGGCGATGAACCTGCTCGATCACCTGACGCGGCGCAGCGAGGTCACCTGACCCGGCAAATGCTTGGCGCGCCACGCCGGTCCCGGGCCGCGCATGTAATGCGCCTCGGGCCGATAGGCGCTGATCGGCTGCTCGCCGATCCAGGCGAGGAATTTGAACATCCGCTCTGCGGCGCCGCGCAGCAGGGCCCTGATCGACGAAGCCGCGCGCATCTCAATAATCCCACTTCTCGCCGAGCACGGCCGGTGCCCGCGGATATTTCTCGGCATCGCCGCCCAGCATGCCGACATGGAGGTTGGTCTGCGCCCAGTGCTCGTGGCCGCGATGCAGCAGCAGCTCGTTGCGCAGCCGGTGGATTTTAGCCGCCGCGATCGCGCGGTGGATCGTCTTGAACGCCAGGCCGATCCGCCGGACCGTCCGGCGCAGCGCGGTCTGCATGGCACCGGCCGGGCCATGGGGCCGGACATCGTGCAAATGAAGCAGGGTCATGTCCCACCTTCCTGTTGGCGGCGCGCGAGCGCACCGCGTCAAGCTGGAAGATGCTGAGGACGGCGTAGGAATTCGAGAGGACCCGCCGCGTCATGACATAGGCGCGCCATAAGCGTCCAGCGCGCCGCCGCAATGCCGCAAATCGGGACAATTCGGCCGATTTTACCTTTGAGCCGCCTTTCCCTGGTGCCGGTTTACGGTCGCGGGCAAGACCGGTAACCTTGCCTCCCAGTGCGACGTGGAGAGTGCCGATGCGGCCAAAGGATCAGATCAACTGGATGCTGACAGACGCGATCGAGGCGCTCGCCCGGGCCGAACGATTGCACCAGAGCTTCCTCAATTTGCACCCGCGGGCAGGCAGCAGCGAGCCGAGCTGGGAACCGCCGATGGATGTGATCGAGACCGACGAGGAGATCCTGATCCTGGTCGCGCTGCCGGGGGTCGATCCCGACGAGGTCGAGGCCGCGCTCGACGGCGGGACGCTGGTGATCTCCGGCCGCCGCATCCTGCCCGCTGAACTGCGCGACGCCCGCATCCTGCGTCTCGAACTGCCGCAGGGCCGGTTCGAGCGCCGCATCGCGCTGCCGACCGGCCGCTACACCATCAGCCGCTTTGCCGCGCATGGCTGCGTCGGCCTGCGGCTCGGAAAATCGAGCTGAGGGATTTCGACATGGCTGCTTCGGACATTTCCAGCTCGACCACGGCATCGGCGCCGATCCCGAGCGACGCACTGATCATCATCGCGGTGCGCTCGACGGTGCTGTTTCCCGACGTCATCATCCCGATCTCGATCAACCGCGCCAAATCCATTGCGGCGGCGCAGCAGGCGGTCCGCGAGCAGCGCCAGATCGGCATCCTGTTGCAGCGCGATCCCGAGGCCGACGATCCCGGCCCGGACGGGCTCTACCGCGTCGGCACCGTCGCCAACATCGTGCGCTACATCACCGGCGCCGACGACACCCATCACCTGGTCTGCCAGGGCGTGCAGCGCATGCGCGTGCTCGACTATCTGCCCGGCACCCCGTTCCTCGCCGCGCGCGTGCTGCAGATCCCGGAGCCGACCACCACCTCGCCCGAGATCGAGGCCCGCTTCCTCAATCTGCAGCGCCAGGCGCTGGAGGCCGCGCAATTGCTGCCGCAGACGCCGCCCGAATTGATCGCCGCGTTACAGGGCACGACCTCGCCGGCCACCCTCGCCGACCTTGCGACCTCCTACATGGACATCAAGTCGCCTGAGAAGCAGGACATCCTCGAGACCATCGATCTCGTGCCGCGCATGGAGAAGGTCTCGCGGCATCTCGCCGAGCGCATCGAGGTGCTCCGCCTGAGCCAGGAGATCGGCCAGAAGACCAAGGCCGCGTTCGACGAACGGCAGCGCGAGGCGATCCTGCGCGAGCAGATGGCGACCATCCAGCGCCAGCTGGGCGAAGGCGACGGCAAGGCGGCGGAAGTTGCCGAGCTGACCAAGGCGATCGTCGAGGCCAAGATGCCGCCGGAGGCCGAGAGCCAGGCGCAGAAGGAATTACGCCGCTACGAGCGGATGCCGGAGGCCGCCGCCGAATCCGGCATGGTGCGCAGCTATCTCGACTGGCTGATCGACCTGCCGTGGAGCCTGCCCGAGGAGAAGCCGATCGACATTGCGGAAGCCCGCAAGATCCTCGACCAGGACCACTACGGCCTCGAAAAGATCAAGAGCCGCATCATCGAGTACCTCGCGGTGCGCAAGCTCGCGCCGGGCGGCAAGGCGCCGATCCTGTGCTTCCTCGGGCCGCCCGGCGTCGGCAAGACCTCGCTCGGCCAGTCGATCGCGCGCGCGATGTCGCGGCCGTTCGTTCGTGTCTCGCTCGGTGGCGTGCATGACGAGGCCGAGATTCGCGGCCACCGCCGCACCTATATCGGCGCGCTGCCCGGCAACATCATCCAGGCGATCAAGAAGGCCGGCGCACGCAATTGCGTGATGATGCTGGACGAGATCGACAAGATGGGCCGCGGCGTCCAGGGCGACCCGTCGGCCGCGATGCTCGAGGTGCTCGACCCCGAGCAGAACGGCACCTTCCGCGACAATTACCTCGGCGTGCCGTTCGACCTGTCGCGCGTCGTGTTCATCGCCACCGCCAATATGCTCGACGGCGTCCCCGGGCCGCTGCTCGACCGCATGGAGCTGATCAGCCTCGCCGGTTACACCGAGGACGAGAAGCTCGAGATCGCCAAGCGCTATCTGGTGCGCCGCCAGCTCGAGGCCAACGGCCTGAAGGCCGAACAGGTCGAACTCGATCCGGACGCGCTGCGGCTGATCATCAAGAGCTACACCCGCGAGGCCGGCGTCCGCAATCTGGAGCGCGAGATCGGCAAGGTGCTGCGCAACGTCGCGGTGCAGATCGCCGAAGGCAGCACGAGTCACGTCACGATCGCGCCGAAGGATATCATCTCGCTGCTCGGCCAGCCGCGCTTCGAGAACGAGATCGCGATGCGCACCAGCGTCCCCGGCGTCGCCACCGGCCTCGCCTGGACCCCGGTCGGCGGCGACATCCTGTTCATCGAGGCCTCGCGCACGCCGGGCCGCGGCGCGCTGATGATCACCGGACAACTCGGCGACGTGATGCGCGAGAGCGTGCAGGCCGCGATGACCCTGGTGAAGAGCCGGGCCTCCCAGCTCGGCATCGACCCCGGCATGTTCGAGAAGAACGACATCCACATCCACGTTCCCGCCGGCGCCACGCCGAAGGACGGCCCGAGCGCGGGTGTCGCGATGTTCACCGCCCTCACCTCGCTTTTGACCGATCGCACCGTGCGCAGCGACACCGCGATGACCGGCGAGATCTCGCTGCGCGGCCTCGTGCTGCCGGTCGGCGGCATCAAGGAGAAAGTGGTCGCCGCCGCGGCCGCGGGCCTGACCCGCGTGATGCTGCCGACCCGCAACAAGCGCGATTACGACGACATCCCCGCCGGCGCCCGCGCCAAGCTGGAATTCATCTGGCTCGAGCGCGTCGACGACGCGATCGCCGCCGCGCTGGAGCCCGCCAAGACGACTCCGGCGGCGGCGGAGTGACTGCTTTATCAACAGCAGGGGGCGTGCAGCAATCTCTGCCACGCCCCCTGGATTAGATTCGCAGGATGGGTAGAGCTAAGCGAAACCCATCGCCTGTGCCACATGTCGCGAATGATGGGTTTCGCTTCGCTCTACCCATCCTACACGGCCGAGCGGGCTTCAGCTCTTCTCCATGCAATCTTCGATGTAGAACCAGCGGTCGTCGCCGGTCAGGCCCTTCGACTTCACCTCGGCGCGGCAGGCCTTCAGCTTGGGCTTGTTGGCGACCCACTTCGCCTTCATGTCCTTCAGCTTCTGCATGGTGAGCTTCATGCGCGACGGCTTGGCTTCGGATGGAGCGGTGCCCTGGGCCGAGGCGGCTTGCAGTGAGCCAGCGAGGAGCAATGCGGCAGCAAGACAGATTGCCGGACGAAGCATGACGGAAATTCCCTTGACTATCGGTTCAATGACTATCGATTGAATTCAACATGGCGGAGCGCGGGACGCAAACGTCCCGCGCATCCGGCTTCCGGTCAGAAAATCTTGACCGCGCTTTCCAGCGTCTTGTAAACGCCCCACGCCAGCGGGACCGCGACGAAGGCCCAGAACAACAGCGCCTTGGTGTCGAGGCCGCCCTTGCCGATCCCGAACGATCCGCTTGGCCCGGACGCTGCCGCGCTCGCCGTTTCGGCCTGCAACCTGGCGACCTCGGCCTCACTCATGTGCCACTTCGAATCCACCGGCCGGATTCTGAAATTGCAGATCAAGCCGATGATCAAAAGGCCAGCCAGGATATACATGGTGCGGTCGTAGACCAGCGCACGCTCGATCCCGGCCTGAAGCTGGGCGTCCCTGATATAGCCGACCAGCAGCGGACCGACGACGCCGGCCGTTGACCACGCCGTCAACAGGCGGCCGTGGATCGCGCCGACGAACTGCGTGCCGAAGATATCGGCGAGATAGGCCGGGATGGTCGCGAAGCCGCCGCCATACATCGTCAGGATGATGCAGAAGGCGCCGACGAACAGCGTGCGCGAGCCCATATGGGCGAAGCTCGGCGCCAGCGCGTAGAGCACGATGCCGAGGATGAAGAACGTGTAGTAGGTGTTCTTGCGGCCGATCTTGTCCGACAGCGACGCCCAGAAGAAGCGGCCGCCGATGTTGAACAGCGACAACAGGCCGACGAAGCCGGCAGCGATCGTCGCGATCGCCACCTTCTGCCCGGCATCAAGTGCCGCGAAGCCGACGCCGGCCTTGCCGATCAGCGCGCCGCCGAAGATCTCCTGAAGCATCGGAGAGGCCATCGCCAGCACGCCGATGCCGGCCGACACGTTCATGCAGAGCACCATCCAGATCAACCAGAACTGCGGCGTCTTGTGTGCATTGTCGAGATGCACATTGGCCGAGCTGATCATGCGGTTGGTGGTGGCGGGCGGCGTCCAACCCTCGGGGCGCCAGCCGGCCGGCGGCACGCGATAGCCGAATGCGCCGATCATCATGAAGACGAAGTAGATTGCCGCCATGGCGAGGAAGGTCTGCCAGACGCCGACCGAGGTCGGCGTCTTGAAATAGTTGATGAGCAGGTTTGCCAGCGGCGAGCCGATCATCGCGCCACCGCCGAAGCCCATGATGGCCATGCCGGTCGCCATGCCGCGGCGGTCGGGAAACCACTTCACAAGCGTCGACACCGGCGAGATGTAGCCGAGCCCGAGGCCGACGCCGCCGATCAGGCCGAGGCCGATCCACAGGATCCAGAGCTGATGGATGTAGACGCCGAGCGCGGAGATCGCAAAGCCACCGGACCAGCACAGCGCCGCGACGAAGCCCGCCTTGCGCGGACCGGCGCGCTCCAGCCAGCCGCCGAACATCGCGGCGGAAAGACCGAGCACGACGATGCCGATGGTGAAGATCATCAGCAGGTTGGTGACCTGCCAGTCGCAGGTCGTGGTAAAGAGGTCGCCAAGCACCGAAGGATTCTGGCAGGCGGCCGGCTTATCGATGCCGATCGCTCGCGACAGCGGTAGCCAGAACACGCTCAGCCCGTAGGACATGCCGATGCAGAGGTGGATGCAGAGCGCAGCCGGCGGCACCAGCCAGCGGTTGAAGCCGGCGGTCGCGATCGTCTGTTCCTTGTCGAGGAAACCTGCGCCTGCCGCGGATACACGTCCGGCACTGCTCACTGTGGTCATTAATACCTCCCCTGCAGCCGCCATTGCGTGAGGCGCGTCTGCGTCTTCGATCCCGTCTCAGCCCTTGCGGTCAACGGCTGCCGGCCGCTCCGCACATTCCTTCGATGCGCCGGGACCAACCACGCGCATGTTCAGAAATGCCAACCCCCGATACGACCGGATATGCCCGACCTCGCAGCCCCTGATCTGGACACATGCCGGCCATCGTCCGCCCATGTGCCCACATCCGGGCAAAGGTTCATCTCCACAACCCGGCGGAGCTTATCAATTCGCGCAGAAGCGGGAACGGGTGTCGATAGGCAAAAGGTAGAAATTCAGCTGCAACTAGCGTGTACGCGGCGATGCAGCATTTGAATTGTCTATCGTTCCATTCGCCTTCTCGATCAGGAAAACGATGCGAACATCGCTTCGCTCGGTGATCTCGACCTTGTCGCCGGTCTCCTGAATGAGCGCCGGGATATCGATCACCGAAAGCGGATCGGTGCAATGCACTTCGAGCAGGTCTCCGGCGATCACGGTCTTCAAGGCCTTGCGCGTCTTCAGCGCAGGCAACGGGCATTTCAGGCCTGTGAGATCGAGTTTCGTCGTTGTCATGGTACGACCATGGCGAAGCCGTCGTGCATCGTCAACGCCAGCCGGCCCATCCCGTTCAGCTTTCGGCCGCAGCCGAGGCGCGCACATCATCGACACCGATCGCGGAACGCAGCATCAATTCGGCAACGGCCGCGATGTCGTCGAGATGCGCAATCGGCAGCCTGGTTTCGATGGCAACGTCGCTGGCAATTCCGACAATGCATGGGTCATCGGGAAACAGCAGCGGCTTGCCATTGGCGGCGCGATGCACCTCGATCTTGTTGAGCGGCTCGCGCTTGAAACCTTCGACCACCACCAGGTCGACGCTCGCCATCTTGGCGAGCAGTTCCGGCAGCCGCGGTTCATCGGCGCCGCGCAGTTCGTGCATCAGAGCCCAGCGCCGCGTCGAGGACACCAGCACCTCGGTCGCGCCGGACTGCCGGTGCACCCAGGAATCCTTGCCGGGCACATCGACATCGAATTCGTGGTGAGCGTGCTTGATCACGGAGATGCGCAAGCCGCGGCCGCGCAGATAGGGGATCACCCGCGACAGCAGGGTGGTCTTCCCGGCACCGCTCCAACCCGCGAGGCCAATCACTTTCATCCGCGTCTCCGAAGGCGTCCAGCGTTCAATGCTGCTTATATCAGCCTTGATGCCAAGTCATGCCAGCCTCCGATATCGTCCGGCTGATCTGCCTTGGGACTGCCTTCGGAAACTTCTGAAGCGCCATGTCCGCAGCTGCCGGGAGTTTTTGCGAGGCGACATCGCCGGTGGCTTCGAAAGCGCGCAGCCAAAACACGAATGCCGGTTCGAGGACGGGGCCGAAGCATTCGTTGAAATTTCGGATATCCCCATGAAATGAATGGTTAATCGGCGGTCCGTATCGCCATCTCATAAGGCAATCTTAACAGCATCTGCCTTACCTGTTCTCCCGTTCAACGGGAGACCCGTCCAGTGCCCAATCATGATGATGTTCGAGACGCGATCAGTCTGAAGAACCGGGTTCTGGTCACCGGAATCTTCCTGGCGTCGGGCGCGGCATCGCTGATCCTTCAGGTGCTCTGGTTCAAGCAGTTGCAATTCGTGCTGGGAAGCGCGACCGTCTCCGTCAGCGTCACGGTGGCGAGCTTCTTCTTCGGCCTTTCGCTCGGCAGCGTCGTCGGCGGCCGGGTCGCCGACACCGTCGACCGCCCCCTGAAGGTCTACGGATTTCTCGAACTCGCGCTCGCGCTGGTGTCGCTGGCGGTGACCGCGTTCCTGTCGCATTGGCCGACATGGGTGGGCTGGCTGGCGCCCATGCTGGACCTGGAGTCTCCGCTCCGCCTGCCCCTCATGGTCGCGCTGTCGCTCGCGATCCTGTCGCTGCCGACGATGTTGATGGGCGCAACCCTGCCCTTTCTGGTGCGATACCTGACCCGCGCGCAAACCGACCTCGCCAACCGCATCGGCCTGCTCTACGGCTTCAACACCCTGGGTGCGGCCATTGGCACTTTGACCGTCGGCTTCGTCCTGATGGGTCTCGTCGGGATCACGGGATCGAGCCTGGTTGCGGCGGCGCTGTATGTCTGCGTCGGCCTCGCGGCGCTGCTCGTTGCGCGCGGCACGAGTCCCCTGCCGCCCTCACCGGCCACCACGAATATGCCGGCGCAAGCACCAGGATCGCAGCAGGGCAGCACGACCATCCTGATCTGGGTCTTCGCGTGCTCCGGCTTCGTGTCGATCGCCTATGAGGTGGTCTGGTTCCGCTTCCTGACCAATGTCAGCACCTCGAGCGTCTACGCGTTCTCCGGCATGCTCGGGGTCTACCTACTGGGGCTGGTGATCGGCGCCCTGATCTGCGCCAGGCTGCTCGCGCCCCGCAAGGATCAATTGCTGCGCTACTTTGCCGTCACGCAATTGCTGATCGCGGTTGCCGCCACGCTGACCGTCGGAATCCTCGGCAAGGCGCGCACCGTGGGCGTGGCGCTGCATCCGATCGTCTCAAGCCTGCTTCCGGTCCCGGCGCAGGAACTGCTGGGCGGCGACGTTTCATTCTTCCTGATCTGTGCCATTGCGCTGTTGCTGCCGACCACGCTGATCGGCATCAGCTTTCCGCTGGCCAGCGAACTGACCGTGATGCAGATGAGCGCGCTCGGCCGCAGGATCGGCTCGCTCTACGCCTTGAACACGATCGGTGGCGTGCTGGGCTCGCTGGCGGCGGGATTCCTGCTGATCCCCTATCTGGGCAGCCAGTGGGCGCTCACGGTCCTGATTGCCCTGAACGTCCTGCTCTTTGTCGCGACCGCCGTATCGCAACCGGGTCTTCTCCGAGAGAGGAGCCTGTGGCGACAAGGGACGGTCGCCGCAGGCGTCATCGCCGTGTCGCTGCTGCTGTTCACCCCGCATTACCTGGAGCGGGTCCTGACCGCGATCGAAGGCGCCAATGTGCTTGAATTGCGGGAAACCCGGCAGGCGACATTTGCTGTGGTCGAGTATCAGGACGGGGCGGCGGGGACCTATCAGCAATTGGTGGTGAACTCGAAAAGCTATGCCAACAACCGCCCCGAGGGCCGACGCTACATGGCCGCGATGGGGCACTATCCCATTCTGCTGCACCCGGGCCCTGTTGAAACCGCTGTCGTGATCTGCATCGGAACCGGAACCACGGTGGGTGCAGTCAGCACCCATCAGGAACTGCAATCGATCGACGCAGTCGATCTGTCCCCGACGGTGTTCGAATTCGCGCCGCATTTCGTGCCGATCAACAAGCAGTTCTATCAGAATCCCAAAGTCCACCAGATCGTTGCCGACGGGCGCCACTTCCTGCTCGGGACCAACGAGACATTCGACGTCATCACGCTCGAGCCGCCGCCACCGCATGACGCCGGCGTTATCAACCTCTACACCGAGGAATTCTACGCGCTGGCCAAGCAGAGGATGCGTCCTGGCGCCGTGCTCGCGCAATGGGTGCCGCTCGATTTCAACCGCGGCATTCTTCCGAAGATGATCCTCAAGGCCATGATGGGCCAGTTCAAGCATGTCTCGCTGTGGCTGCCGTCCAGAATGGAAGGCGTCGCGATCGCCTCCGACGAACCCTTGACAATCGATCCGCGCATGCTCGCGATGCGGATGTCGCAACCCGCGGTGGCCGATGACCTGACGGCAAACGGGCTGCGCTCGCCGGAGGATTTCCTGGCCACCTTCATCGCCGCCGATGCGAAGCTCGCGGCCTTTGTCGGAGACGTGCCGACCCTGACGGATGACCGGCCACGCCTCGAATATTACAACTGGTATCCGCTGAGCTCGATCAGCGTCGACGAATTGAAGCGACTCCGCGAGCCGGTCGAAAACTACCTCGCCGACAAGTCGGTCGACGAGGCCCGTCTCGACACCGCGCGCACGGTCGCCAATGCGATCCTGGACGAGCACCAGGCCACGGCCGAGGGCGACAGATCGGCCGCCGATGCAGCGGTTCGCCTGGCCCTCAAGCTGGCGCCGGACAATTCCTATGTCGACTTCCTGGACCGCAAGCTGCGCGAGTGATCGGGCGGCCTGCGGCGAATCGATCGTCCGCGGGAACGTAGGATGGGTAGAGCGCAGCTAATTTCCCTGCGCCCTCTGTGAAGAGGGCGAAACGAACGAGCAAAGCTCGGACAGATGATGTCGCGAGGATGCGGACGCATGATCCATAGATCGCGCCACACACTCGCTGTCATCCCGGCGAAGGCCGGGACCCATTACCCCAAATCTCCACTGTTGGACGAGGCTGGGGCTGCAAATCCCGTTCATGACCGAATGCGGTGGTCATGGGTCCTGGCCTTCGCCAGAACGACAGCGGTGGATCTGGCACGGCTCACCGCTACGCCGGCCTGAATCCCGCCCTCACCAACGCCGCACGGCTCTCCTCCGACGCCAGCGCATCGAGAAAGGCCTGCACCGCGGGCCGCCGCCTGCGCGCCGTCACCACCGCGAAATCATAATGCTCCTCGGCGAGTGGAATGAAGCCAAGCCCGGACGCGTGGGCGACCGGCGCGATGGTCATGCCCCAGTCGGCGCGATGCTGCGCCACCGCGGCGGCGACCGCATTATGCGAGCGCGGTTGGTTCCAGTAGCCGTCGGGCCGGCTGCCCGCCAGCAGGCGGTCGATCAGGATGCGGGTGCCGGCGCCCTGGTTGCGGTTGACCATGATGCAGGCGGGATCGGCGAGCGCGGCATGCACCGCCTGCTCCGCGCTCAGACCGGCAAAGCGTGCATCGTCCTTGCGGAACACGATGCCCTGCATGCGCCGCCAGCCCGGCACCAGCTCGAGGCCGTCGGCCAGATACGGCGTGTTGTAGGTCTCGGTCTTGTCGTCGAACAGATGGATCGGAGCGAGATCGCATTCGCCGCGCCTGGCGGCCGCGAGCCCGCCGAGACTGCCGACCGCGATCGAACGCACCACGAGCCCGGCATGCGCCAGCGGCGCGGTGACGAGATCGAGCCCGGTGCAATGGCTGCCGACGATGACGAGATCGGGCACCCGCACATGCGGCGTGAACAGCGTCACCTCGGCCTCGCTGCCGGCCGGCAGCTGGTCGGCAAGTGCCTCGATCTTCAGGAAGCCGTCCGCCTGCGCAAACGCCGTGATCGCGCCCGAGCCCTTGCCGCCGGGATAGGCGATCAGGCCGGCGGCGCCTTCGACCAGCGACACCATCACGAACTCGGTGCGCCCGAGCTCGGAGGCGATGCGCACCGGCACCTTCGCCGCCACCTTGGCATCGGAACGCGGCGGCAGGCCGGCCATCCGCCGCAGCACCGGCACGATCATGTCGTGGAAGGTGAACATCGCCGAGGTCGGAAACCCCGGCAGGATGACCACCGGCTTGCCGTCGCAGACCGCAAGGCACAGCGGCTTGCCCGGCTTCAGCGCCACGCCATGTGCGATGATCCCGGGCTTGCCGAGCCGGCCAATGATCCGGTGCGAGACGTCGCCGGCGCCCTTGGAGGTGCCGCCCGACAGCACCAGCATGTCGCTGTCCGCCAGCGCCTTGCGCATCGCGGCGTCCAGCATCGCCTCATTGTCGGCGATCGCACCGAGGAACGACGCATCGCCGCCGTTCTCGGCGATCGCTGCCGTGACGATCGCGCCGTTGGTATCGTAGATCGCGGCCGGCCGCAGCCTGTCACCCGGCTGCACCAGTTCGTCGCCGGTCGACAGGATCGCGACGCGCGGGCGGCGCGTTACTTGAACGTCAGCGATGCCGCAGGCCGCGAGCATGCCGATCTCGCGCGAGCCGATGATCGTTCCCGTGCGCAGCAGTGCCTCGCCGCGCGCGATGTCGGAGCCGGCATACGACACGAACTGCCCGGGCGACGCCGCGCGGCGGACCTCGATGGCGTCGTTGCCGCCGGTCTGGCCGACGGGTTGGGTGTGCTCGACCATCACGACGGCGTCGGCGCCGCGCGGCACCGGGCCGCCGGTTGCAATCGCGGTCGCGGTGCCCGGGAGCACCGGACGGGTCGGCGCGATGCCGCAGGAAATGGTCTCGTCGGTCAGCGCCAGTTGCACCGGCGCCCCCTCGCTGGCGCGCGCAAGATCGGCCGAGCGCACGGCAAAACCGTCGACATTTGAGCGATCGAACGGCGGCACGTCGATCGGCGCCACCACGTCCTGCGCCAGCGCGCGGCCGAGCGCGGCGGCGAGCGGTCGCGTCTCGGACGGCAATTGGCGCGGGAACAGCGCCGCCTCGAAGCGCGCGAGCGCCTCCTCGCGCGACAGGATGGTCAGGAACTGGTCCTGCTCGATGGACGGCTTGGGGTTCGGCGTGAAAGTACTGGTCATCCCGGGAACTCACTCCCGCAACATATAGGCATCGACGGCCGTGCCCGCGGCAAAACCCTCCGCTGCGCCAGGCACGATCAGCAGGGCTTCGGCGCGCGCGATGGCATCGAGCGACAAGTCGCCGATCGCCAGCACATGCCAGCGGCCTTGCCGGCGCGTCAGCAGCACGACCTCTGCGACACCGACGCCCGAAGCGACCTTGCGTTCCAGCGGCAGCGTCAGCGATTTGCGCGGGCGCCGGCCCGAGAGCTGGTCGAGCACCGGAAGCGCAATCGCCCACCAGGCCGCGAAGGCCTGATCCGGCGCGCCGGGCAATGCGACCACCGGGATCGGATCGATCCGCCCGACCGCAGCGGTGCGCCCGGGTTGCAGTGCGATGCCGCGCGCGATCAGCGTGCCACGCTTCGCCAGCGCATTGACCGCCACATCCGTGTGACCAACGCCGGTGCCCCCGATCGTGACGATGAGATCGCAGCCTTCCGGATCGAGCGCGTTGGCGATCGCTACCACATCCGGCGTCACCGTCGTGCAGACGAACTCAGCGCCTGCAAGTCGCGCGGTATCGGCGATCAGTTGCGCGGTCAGCTCGCCATTGCCGATATTGACGATGCGCAGACGCGGGCGTCTTACACGCAGCAGCTCAAGTCCGGCCGCCCGCGCGAGCAGCAGACCACGCGGCAGCAGCGGCTCGCCTGCCGGCGTCACCGTACGCCCCGCGGCGATGTCGCTGCCGGCCCGCCGGACGCCCTGCCCCGGGATGGCTTCGGCGAGCACCTGCGGCAATGGACCGGAGCTGTCGACCGCATCGGCATCGACCACGCAATCGGTGCCATCGGGCATCGCCGCGCCGGCAGCGACCCAGGCCGGGAGCTCGGTCAGCGCCAACGGCGCATAGGAGGACGCGCCGACCAGATCATTGGCGCGCATCGCCCAACCGTCGTTGACCGCGATATCGTGCGGCGGATAGGCGCGTGCGGCTGGTATTTCGGCTGCGATGCAGTGCAATGCGTCCGCGGGCGGCAACTCGATCGGCGCGACCGCCGCGACGTCGCGCAGCACGGCCGCCAGCGCCGCATCGAGCGGGGTAAGCGAAGCCGGGAGGCGCTGGGCGGTGACCATGGCCCGCTATGGACTGAATCGGTGGCGAAAGAAACCGGCTTGGGCCGGTCCAGATCCCCGTCATTAGACCGATGGCGCGTTGACGCGGACCCCAAATTAGTTGCAAAAGAAACCAATATGACCGGGTTGCAGAAGCCCGGCACAACCATAATGGCCAATGCGCCAGTTCAGGAGGGAGACAGAATGATCGCCACCAGACTAGCCATGTTCGGGACGCTCGCAGCCGCGCTGCTGGCCTCCTCGACCGCATCGGCGCAGGTATCCGACGACATCGTCAAGATCGGCGTGCTGACCGACATGAACGGACCGGCCTCGACCCCGACCGGACAGGGCTCGGTGACCGCAGCCCAGATGGCGGTCGACGATTTCGGCGGCAAGGTGCTCGGCAAGCCTGTTACGGTGATCGTCGGCGATCACCAGCTCAAGCCGGACATCGGCGCGACCATCGCGCGGCGCTGGTATGACGTCGATCAGGTCGACCTCATCGTCGACGTGCCGGTGTCGGCGGTCGGTCTCGCGGTGCAGAACATCGCCAACGAGAAGAAGAAGCTGTTCATCACGCACTCGACCGGCGCGACCGACTTCCACGGCAAGTTCTGCTCGCCCTATGCGATGCAGTGGGTGTTCGACACCCGCGCGCTCGCGGTCGGCACCGCGCAGGAGGTCGTGAAGCGCGGCGGCGACAGCTGGTTCTTCATCACCGACGACTATGCGTTCGGCCACTCGCTGGAGAAGGATGCCTCCGCCGTCGTGACCAAGAACGGCGGCAAGGTGCTCGGCGCGGTGCGGCCGCCATTTGCGACGCCCGATCTGTCGTCCTTCATCTTGCAGGCGCAGGCCTCGAAGGCCAAGATCATCGGCATTGCCGGCGGCCCGCCGAACAACACCAACGAGATCAAGACCGCCGCGGAGTTCGGTGTCTTCGCCGGCGGCCAGCAGATGGCCGCGCTGCTGGCGCTGATCACCGACGTCCATTCGATCGGGCTGTCGGCCGCGCAGGGCCTGCTACTGACCACCTCGTTCTACTGGGACATGGACGACAAGACCCGGGAATGGTCGAAGCGCTATTTCGCCAAGATGAACCGGATGCCGACGATGTGGCAGGCCGGCGTCTACTCCTCGGTGACCGCCTATCTCAACGCGATCAAGGAGACCGGCACCGACGATCCGCTCAAGGTCGCGGCCAAGATGCGCGAGAAGCCGGTGGAGGATTTCTTCGCCCGCAACGGCAAACTGCGCGAGGACAATCTGATGGTGCACGACCTCTGGCTGGTGCAGGTCAAAACGCCCGCCGAGTCGAAATATCCGTGGGACTACTACAAGATCCTGGCGAAGATCTCGGGCGAGGATGCGTTCGGCCCGCCAGACCCGGCCTGCCCGATGGTGAAGAAATAAGATCAGCGAATGGCGAATAGGGAGCAGCGAATAGATGCGACTATTCGCCACTCACTCTTCGCCGCGCTAGCGCGTCACCCCGATCTCGCGGAAATATCTCATCACGCCGGGGTGGATCAAATTGAGATCGGGCGCGGCGGCGATGGTGTTCGCCGCCGTGGTCTCGCAAGCCTGGGCGAGCTTCTTGCAGAAATCAGCCTCGACGCCGTGCAGCGTCTTCGCCAGCCGATAGGCAACGTCGTCGGGAAGGCTCTCGCGCACCAGGATGTAGCTCCAGGAGCCGATCGAAGCGATCGCCTCACTCTGCTTCGGGTAGCTGCCGGCGGGGATCGTCAGCGGCTTGAGGAAGCTGTGCTTGGCGCGGACGCGCGCGATCTCGTCCGCGGTCGGCGCGATGAACCGCGCGCCGGTCGGGCTCTCGGCCAGCTTGGTGAAGCTCGGCCAGCCAATCCCGGCGCCCCACAGCGCGGCGACGCGGCCATCTTCCAGCATCGCAGGGCCATCGCCGGCGCGGTCGAGATAGATCGATTTGAAATCCTCGTCCTGCTTCAACCCGATGCCGTCGAGAATGTAGCGCGACAGGATCGGGATGCCGGACCCCTTGGCGCCGAACGCGACCGGTTTCCCGACCAGATCCTGGATCGTCCGGTACGGGCTGTCGGCGCGCACCACGAACATGCCGGGTGCCGAATACATCGCGGTGAGGATCCTGAGTTTCGTCGCCTTCGGCCGGCCGATGCCCATGAAGGCTTCATAGGCCGGCTCGCCGGCAACGGTCGCGATGTCGACGCTATCGACCTCGAGCAGCGGAATGTTCTCGTTGGAGCCCTTGGTGTTGCGCGGCTCGATCGACAGCGTCGGGTCGGCCGCGTTGATCACCTCGGCGAGGGCGTTGCCATAGAGCGGAAAGCCGCCGCCCGGCGTCGCCGTGGCGAAACTGATCGTGGTTTTGGAAATGGTCTTGCCCCCCTCTTGCGCCGCCGCGCCGCCCGCCAGCAGCAGCACGCCGGCGCAGATCATAACAGCGAACTTCATCACGAGCCTCGAGCATTGCACATGAGCCCGACTATCGTCGCACGGGCGATGTCGTAGGCAAAGGCGGCGTTTTGTGAAACCATGACGGCAACGGTCACAAGAAAATGACGGGAGACATGATGATCCGGTTCGCACGTGCCGCGTTGCTTGGTTTGGCCTGCTGTCTTGCTTCGTTCAGCCCCTCATCCGCAGCCGACTATCCAAACCGTCCGGTGCGCTGGCTGATCGGGTTTGCCGCCGGCGGCCCGGTCGACATCGTCGCCCGCATCATGAGCCAGTGGCTGTCGGATCACCTCGGCCAGCAATTCGTGGTCGAGAACCGCGCCGGTTCCGGCGGCAACATCGCGGCCGCCGCCGCGATCAACTCGCCGGCGGATGGTTACACGCTGCTGTTCGTCGCGCCCAACAACGCAATCTCGACCTCGCTCTACAAGAAGCTGCCCTACGACTTCCTGCGCGACACCACCCCGGTCGCCAGCATCATGCAGCTCACCAACATGCTGGTGGTCTCGAACGCGATGCCGGTAAAGACGGTTCAGGAGTTCATCGACTACTGCAAGGCCAATCCGGGCAAGATCGCCTATGCCTCGTCCGGCAACGGCACCTCGGTGCACATGTCGGCCGAGTTGTTCAAGGCGATGACCAAATGCGACATGCAGCACGTGCCGTATCGGGGATCGGCGATCGCCTTCCCGGACATCATCTCCAACAAGGTGCAGCTGATCTTCGACAATCTGCCGTCGGCGCTGGAGCAGTCGCGCGGCGGCAGCGTCCGCGCGCTCGGCGTGACCTCGCCAAAGCGCTGGCCGGGCGTGCCCGACGTGCCGGCGATCGCCGAGACCGTGCCGGGCTTCGAGTCGGTCGGCTTCTACGGCATCTCCGCGCCGAAAGGCACGCCGCCGGAAATCGTCGACATCCTCAACAAGGCGGTCGGCGAGGCCCTGAAGGACCCCAAGCTGGTGGCGCGCCTCGCCGAGGTGGGCGGCATCCCGAAGCCGATGACCCCGGCCGAATTCGGCAAACTGGTAGCCGACGAGACCGAGAAATGGCGCAAAGTCGTCGAGTTCGCCGGCGTCTCGGTGGATTGAGCAATTCATTGATGCGCTGGTGGGCCCGGCAGGACTCGAACCTGCAACCAGACCGTTATGAGCGGCCGGCTCTAACCATTGAGCTACAGGCCCCGCCGCCTCGCGGGCCGCGGGGGGCGGCCGGCAACGGTGCCGGCTCCGTTTACAGGGTGCGTGGGGTTTCGGCAATGCCGCCCCCCGCCTCCCGGCCCAACACGCAGCCGCGTGTCGCCCGAGACAGAACGGCGGCCAGGCGCCGTTTGCTACCCTTTGGATGCCCTGGTCAGATGCCTCAGCTTTTCAGCGCGGTCACGACCACCTCGATCAACGCCCCGCCGCCGAGATCGGCTACGCCGACGGTGGCGCGTGCCGGCAGGTTGTCGCCAAAGAATTCGGTCCAGGCCTGATCCATCTCCTTCTTCTTAGCCAGGTCAGTGACGAAGATCGAGGCGCTGACGACGCGCGTCGTGTCGGTGCCGGCCTCCTTCAGGTAGCCTGCGATCTTGCCGAGAATGTTGCGGGTCTGCTCGCCCATCGAGACGCTGGTGTCGTCGGCGATGGTCCCTCCCAGAAAGACGAAGCCGTTCGCTTCGACGGCACGATGCATGATGGGTGTACGGATGCTGCGGGTGATGCTCATGATGTCCTCTCGTTAGAGCGTTGCAGGATGGAAGCGGTCGATACCGAGATCGCCGATCCGGGTCTGGGTGCCGCCGTTCGTGATCAGCTCGGCCATCACGGCGCCGGCGCCGGGGCCGAGCTGGAAGCCGTGCAGCGAAAAGCCGAACTGGTGATAGAGCCCCTTGTGACGGGCGCTCGGCCCGAACACCGGGAGGTCGTCCTTCATCTTCGCCTCAATGCCGGCCCAGGCCCGCACGATCGACGCATCGCGCATCACCGGAAACAGCTCGAACACCGTGCGCGCGCTGATCGCGAGGCCCTTCCAGTCCAGCACCGTCTCGTTGCGATCCTGGTCGACTGTCGCCAGATGTCCACCGCCGATCAACACGGTGCCGTTTGAAAACTGTTTGAAGGACAGCTTGCGGCCGCGCAGGATCACGACGGGATCGATGAAATGCGGCACACGCGAGGTGATCATCAGCATCGGCGCGACGGTCTCGACCGGCACCGGCTCGCCAAGATCAGCGGCGATCCGCCCCGCCCAGGCGCCGGCCGCATTGACCAGCACGGGAGCGACGTAGCTGTCGGCGCCGGCATCGACGTGCCAGAGGCCGTCGCTCTGCCGGATGTTGGTGGCGGCCACGCCTTCGCGTACGATGGCGCCGAGCCGCTCGGCCTTGCGGCGAAATGCCGTCGTCGTCTGCGCCGGGTTGGCGGCGCCGTCACGGCGCGAGACCACGCCGCCGGGACAGCTGTCGGCGACCGCCGGTACCAGCCGCCGCAGCTCGGCCGCGCCGATCAGTTCCTCATGGATGAAGCCGAGCGCATTCAGCTCCGCAACGCGCGCGCGGTAGGTCGCGAGCTCGTCCTCGTTCTCCGCGACGAGGACCTGGCCGTGGCTCTCGAAACTGCAATCGTCATCGACAAGCTCGGTGATCCTCTCCCAGATTCCCATCGAGCGGATCGAAAGCGGAATCTCGGGAATGTGCCGCGCGAGCTGACGCACACCACCGGCGTTGACGCCCGAGGCATGCCGCCCTGCATAGTCCTTCTCGATCAGCACCGGCTTCATGCCGGCGAGACATAGATGCAGCGCGGTCGAGCATCCGTGGATGCCGCCGCCGACGACGATCGCATCCACGCCTGTGGTCATCCGCGCACCACCGCCTTGACGTCGGTGTCCGTCTTGGCGACGGAGGCGAGCTCGGCGAGCGTGATCGGCTTGACCGGCGCGCGCAGCCGGTAATAGCCGATCTCTTGCGGACTCTTGTCGCGCGCCTGCGCCATCAACTCGGTGACGGTGAGGCCGCAGAGCCGGCCCTGGCACGGTCCCATGCCGGTGCGGCGATAAGCCTTGAGCTGATTGGGACCAGTTGCGCCGATCGCGACCGCGTCGAGGATGTCCTTCGCGGTCACCTCCTCGCAGCGGCAGACGATGGTATCGCCCGACGGAATCCGGAACTGCGGCGCTGGGCGAAACAGCGTGTCGAGGAAGGCCCGGCCGCGCTCGGCCTTGGCGAGATCGGCGCGCAACGCCGCCATCGGCGGCAATCCGGCGGCGGCCGCCGGCGCCAACGACTCCACGGCAGCGCGCGCCGCAATCCGGCCGCGAACCTCGGCCGCTCCGGCACCGCCGATGCCGGCACCATCGCCGGCGATCGCGATGCCGGCGACCGACGACGCGCTATTGGCATCGAGCACCGGCGCCCAGCACAATTGCAGCTCGTCCCAGCGATGCTCGGCGCCAGCCGCCATCGCGAGATTGACGTTCGGCACGACACCCTGGTGTAGGAGCAGCAGATCCGCGGCAATCGACCCACGCTTGCCACCCGCGACATAGCTCACGCTCGCGAGCCGGCCATCGCCGGACGCGGCGAGTTCGGTGACGCCGGACACCACCCGAACCTTCGCCCGCACCTCGCGCATCATCGCGAGACCCTTGGCGAAATAGGGCGAGGTCAGAAAGGCGAAGGCGTGCGGGATCGCGGCGAGATAATTTCCGCGCGCGGTGGTGTCGAGAATGCAGTCGAGACGCCCGCCGAGGCGCAGGATCTGCGCCGCGAGCAGCCACAGCAGCGGACCCTGCCCCGCGATCACAGTGGGGCCGTCCGGCACCAACGCCGACGATTTCAGCATGGTCTGCGCGGCGCCGGCGGTCATCACACCGGGCAGCGTCCAGCCGGGAACTGGAAACGGCCGTTCCAGCGCACCGGTCGCGAGGATCACGCGCGACGCCTTGACGAAGGCCGAGGCGCCGCCGACCGAGATACCGATGTCGAGGTTGCGATCGAGGCTCCAGACCGTCGCGCGCTGAATGACCTCGGCGTTGCTCGCGCGCAGGGCCTGCACGAGATCGGCGCCCGCCCAGTAGTCGGCGCCGAGCTGACCGCGCTCCGTCACGGGCGTCGAGGCGATGGCGCGATACACTTGGCCGCCTGGGCCGATGTTCTCGTCGAGCAGCAGCGTCGACAGGCCGGCTCTGGCCGACGTCGCAGCCGCGGCGAGCCCGGCGGGACCGGCTCCGATCACCACGACGTCGTAGGTTTCGCGCTTGGGGCCTGTGGTCATTTTCCGATCTCCCGCTTGCCCTTCTGAATTTCGATCTGCATGTCCGCGGTAACCGGCACGAGGCAGCCCTGGCGGTTGCCGACGCCATCGATGGTGACAAGGCAATCGAAGCACACCCCCATCATGCAGTAGGGTAGACGCGGCGTGCCGTTGACCGCGGTCGAGCGGCGCACGTCGCGTCCGGAGGCCAGCAGTGCCGCGGAGACGGTGTCGCCCTGGCGTGCCGCGACGGCCACGCCGTCGACGAAAATCTGCACCAACGGTCGCTTGTCCTGGTCGGAACGTTTGAACATGGAATGCTCTTTCTCGATATCTCTAATAGCCGCTGCGGTTGGCCGCGCCGTTGCCGCCGAAGCGGCCGGCCGAGAAGGCGCCGACCAGTTCGGGCTCCAGCGCGCCCTGGGCGACCATGCGCGCCACGTCGAAGGCGTGATTGGAAGCCAGCGTGACGCCGGAATGGCAGCAGGCCACGAAGGCGCCGGGATGGCTCTCCGACTGGTCGTAGATCGGAAACCCGTCCTGCGGCATGACGCGGATCCCGGCCCAGCTCCTGACCACGTTGAGCCGCGCCAGATGCGGGAACATGCGCTGCGCCCGATCGGCCATCACCGCGCTGACCGAATGCTTGAGCGTGCGATCGTCGAGCTCCTCTTCCCTGCTGTCCCCGATCATCACGGTGCCCTCGTCGGTCTGGCGGATCGTGGTCAGCGGGTGCGGCAGGAACGGCATGGTGCGCTCGGTCACCACGATCTGACCGCGGGTCGGGCCCATCGGCGCGTGGAGACCGACCATCGGCGCAAGCGCCTGGTTGGCGTTGCCAGCGGCAAGCACGACCTTGGCGGCACGCAGCTCGCCTTGCGGCGTCGTCAGCTGGAATTCACCGCCACGCTTGGAGATCGCCGAGACCGGTCGCTCTGGAAAATAATCGACGTCGAAGGCCTTGAAGCCGGTGTGGAACGCGCGGAACGTGCGCAGCGAATTGACATGGCCGTCGTGTGGACAATAGCTGCCGCCCGAGACGTCCGGCCCGATCAGCGGCAGCGCCTTCTTGACCTCGGACGCCGGCAGCATCTGCATCCCGTAGTCGGCAGCGCCGATCTGGTTGTGCATCCGCTTGACGAGATCGGCGCGCTGCCCGAACTCGTCCTCGCCGAGCGTCAGGTGAAAGCCGCCGTTCTGCTGCAAGCAAACGTCGAGCCCGGTCTGCTGCTTGAGCTCCGCGGCGAGCCTGCCCCACGCCTCGGACGCGCGAACCGTCCAGACCGTATAGGCTGGCATGCCCAACCCCTTGCTCTGCACCCAGACCAGCGCGAAGTTGGCGCGCGAGGCGCGTTTGGCGATATCGCCCTCGTCGAGCACCGCGACCGACTTGCCGAGCCGGCCCAGTCCCCAGGCGATGGCGGAGCCGAGCAGTCCGCCGCCGACGACGGCGACGTCATAATCTCCGGACATGAGTTCTCCTATCGTCCCGTGTCGCTCTTGCCGGCGAGCACGCGGTCGAGCCCGTAGAAGCGGTCGAGCAGAATGAGGGCGGTCATGGTGATTCCGATCACGCAGGCCGACACCGACGTCACCAGCGGATCGATGTTGTCCTGGATGTAGAGGAACATGCGCACCGGCAGCGTTTCGGTGCCCGGCGCGGCAAGAAAGACGGTCATGGTCAGGTCGTCAAAGGACTGGATGAAAGCAAGCGCCCAGCCGCTGATCACGCCAGGCAGGATCAGCGGCAGCGTAACGCGGCGGAACAGCGTCCACCCGCCGGCGCCGAGCGAGACCGCCGCCATTTCGACCGAGAGGTCCATGCCGGTGGCGGCCGCCAGCGTCAGCCGTAGCGCGAACGGAAACACGATGACGACATGTGCGATGATCAGCGCCGCAAAGCTGCCGCCCATTCCGACCGAGGTGAAGAAACGAAGGAAGGCGATGCCGAGCACGACATGCGGGATCATCAGCGGCGACAGGAACAGCGCGGCGAGCGCATCGCGGCCGCGGAAACGATAGCGCGCGATCGCGAGTGCCGCCGGCACCGCGAACAACAGCGCCACGAACGACGACAGTGCGCCGAGGCCGAGGCTGACCCAGAAGGCGTGGATGAATTCCGGATAGTTCGCGATGGCGCGGAACCAGCGCAGCGAGAAGCCGCCCGTCGGCAGCGACAGGAAGCCCTCCGGCGTGAAGGCGACGAGACAGACGACGAGGATCGGCGCCACCATCACGATCACGAAGATGGTGTGGAAGATCAGCGCCAGCGGGCCGTTCTGTCTCATCGGAACACCTCCGCATAGCGCCGCTCGATCAGCGCGTTGCTGCCGACGACGATCAGCACCAGCGCGACCAGCAGCAGCGTGGCGACGGCGGCTCCCAGCGGCCAGTTCAGCGTGTTCAGAAACTCGTCATAGGCGAGCGTCGCCGCGACCTTGAGCCGGCGTCCGCCGATGATCGCCGGCGTCGCGAAGGCGCTTGCCGAGAGCGAGAACACGATGATGGCGCCCGACAGCACGCCGGGCATGATCTGCGGCATGATGATACGGCGGACGATGGTCAGCGAACCGGCGCCGAGCGACATCGCGGCGTTCTCGATCTGCGGATCGAGCCGCTGCAAGGCGGCCCACACCGAGAGCACCATGAACGGCATCATCACGTGCGCGAGCGCGACGACCATGCCGGTTTCGGTGAACATGAAGGGAATTGGCGTGCCGATCAGTCCGAGCGACATCAATAGCTTGTTGACCACCCCGTTATTGCCGCCGAACAGCAGCGCCCAGCCGAGCGTGCGCGCCACCACCGAGATCAACAGCGGGCCGAGAATGACGAGCAGAAAGAAGCTCTTCCAGCGCCCGCTCATGCGATTGAGGATGTAGGCCTCGGGCGCACCGAGCACGGCCGTGAGCACGGTGGTCAGGATCGCGATGCGAAAGGTGCGCCAGAACATCTCGGCGTAATACGGATCGCTCACGATCTCGTGCCAGTTCTTCACGATGAAGACCGGCTCGATGCCCTTGTATTGGCCCCAATCGTGGAACGACAGCAGCACGGTCATCGCCAGCGGAATCAGCAGCACGCCGACGAACAGCATCAGGGCCGGCGCCGTCAGCGCCCAGGGTGCGCGGATGCTGGGTTGCTCCGTTGCCGTCCTCATGCGGCAGCTCCGGCGCGCGCACTCATGTCCTCCGGACGCCAGGCGAGGCGGACCGCGTCGCCCTCGGCCGGCTGGGTCTGGCCGTCGTTCTGGCGGATCACGATCGCCGGGCCGCATTCGCTCTCGCACTGGAACAGCCAGTGATTGCCCTGGAAGATGCGCGTGACGATTTTTGCACAGAGGCCGGTATCGCCGAAGCCGATCCGTTCGGGACGAACGCTGATCGTCACGGGACCGCTGAGCCCGGCAGGCGCCGGCGCGCTCCACGACCCCGCGAGCAATCGCGCGGGCGTGCTGGTGCGGTCGATCGTCGCGGCAAAGTCGTTGGTCTTGCCGAGGAATTGCGAAACGAACGCCGAGGCTGGCCGCTCATAGGTCTGCTGCGGCGTGCCGATCTGTTCGATGCGGCCCTGGCTCATCACCACGATACGGTCGGACAGCGACATCGCCTCGTTCTGGTCATGGGTGACCAGGATCGTCGTGGTGCCGAGCGTGCGCTGGATCTGGCGCAGCTCGATCTGCATCTCCTCGCGCAGCTTGGCGTCGAGGTTCGACAGCGGCTCGTCGAGCAGCAGCACGCTCGGCCGGATCACCAGCGCACGCGCCAGCGCCACACGCTGCTGCTGGCCGCCGGACATGCGGCGCGGATGGCGTTCCTCGTAACCCGCGAGGCCGACCATCGCGAGCGCCGCACGGACCCGTTCGGCGCGCTCCGCTCGCGCCACATTCCGCATCTCCAGACCGAAGCCGACATTCTCCGCCGCGGTCATGTGCGGAAACAGCGCATAGCTCTGGAACACGATGCCGAGCCCGCGCCTGGCCGGATGCACGGCGGTCAGGTCGTTGCCCTCGAGGCGGATCGCGCCGCGCGTCGGGTCGAGGAAGCCTGCGATCATCTGTAGCGTCGTGGTCTTGCCGCAGCCGGAGGGGCCGAGGAAGGAGATGAACTCCCCCTTGCCGACTGCGAGACTGAAGTCGTCGACGACAGTCTGCGCGCCGAACTGCTTGGCGACACGATCGAGCTCGAGATAGGCCATGGACTGACTCCGGTGCGGCGATCAGATCAACGCTCGACCTCGCGATTCCAGCGCTTGGTCCACTCCTCGCGCTTGTCGTTGATTACCGTCCAGTCCGGATTGTAAAGCTTCGCCGCACGCTCGCCGAGCGGAGCCATCTTGCCGAGTTCCGGCGCTATCACGAGCGATTTCAGCACCGGTCCGTAACCATAGTCCTTCAGCATCACGAGCTGGATCTTCGGATCTAGCAGCCCCTTGACGAAGCTCGAGGCAAGCGGCGAGGCGTTGGGCTTGGCGATCGGACAGGCGGTGGTCAATAGCGTCGCCGCGCCTTCCTTCGGATAGACGAAGTCGACGGGGAAGCCGGTATTGGCAAAGCTCTGCACGCGTCCGGAGCCCCATACGGCGATGACGGCCTGGCCGGACTGGAACAGCTCGGTCATCTTGCCCGGCGACGGCTCGTAGGCGAGCACGTTCGGATTGATGTCGTTCTTGAAGATCTTGAAGCCGGCATCGACATTGGCTTCGCTGCCGCCGTTCATCTTCGCGAGCATCAGCAACGCCTCCAGGCCGTAGGTGTTGTTGATCGGCGGGATGACGAGCTGCTTCTGGTATTTCGGATCCTTCAGGTCGTTCCAGGAGGTCGGCGGCGCCCAGCCCTTCTCCGCAAATGCCTTGGTGTTGTACATCAGGCCGGTCGCAACGATGCCGATCGCCACGGCGCGATCATCCTTGAAGCGGGCGGTGTCGTAGATATCGGCCGGAAGTCCGTCGAGCTTGCCGCAGAAGCCGAGCTGGATCGCCTGATACATCGGGCCGTCGTCGACGATGATCACGTCGATCTGCTGATTACCCTTCTGCGCCTGGAGCTTTGCCAACGTATCGGTCGAGTTGCCGGCGACGTATTCGACCTTGACGCCGTTCTCCTTCTCAAAGCCCGGGATGACCTGTTCGCGGATAGTCTTCTCGAACGAGCCGCCATAGCCGGCCACGTAGAGCGTTTTCTGCTGGGCCATGGCGACCGACGGGAGCGCGGCCAGTACCGCGATGCCGACCGCAGTCAGGAGGCTGAAATTCTTCATGGGACCGATCTCCAATACCGGGATGGGGTGACGTGCCGGCGGGAGCCATCCGCATTCGATCGGCGCCAATTCCGCTCGATCAGGGCTCCGGCCCCTGCTCAGCGGGTGTCGCTATTAGCAAGAAGGGCTTTGAACCCCTCCAATCTGCCGAAAAAACGGGCTGTCTCCAGCGCTGATGAAAAAGATCGCAACCAACGCTTCCATCGTCCAATGAATAATGGCAACCTCTGTATGCCTAAATGTTATGAAAAGGATACGAGATGCCGCGGATCAACCCGCGACAGGTGGAAGCCTTCAGGGCGACGATGCTGACCGGTGGCGTCACTGAAGCGGCGAAGCTGATGGCGGTGACGCAGCCCGCGGTGAGCCGGCTGCTGCGCGACTTCCAGGCGCTGTTGAAGATGGAATTGTTCGAGCGGCGCGGCACCGGGCTGGTGCCGACCGCCGCAGCCATTGCGCTCTATACCGAGGTCGAACGTTCATTCGTCGGCCTCGAACGCATCACCGCGGCAGCCGAGGAGATCCGCGGCCGTCGCATCGGCACGCTGCGGATTGCCGCATTGCCCGCGATCTCGAATGGTTACCTGCCGCGGCTTGCAGGACATTTCCTCAAGCAACGCCCCAACCTCAACCTTGCCTTCTTCGGCGTGATCTCGCCGATCGTCATCGATTGGGTGTTGAACAACCAGTGCGACATCGGCTTCGCCGAGCTTCCGATCGCCCATTCCGCCTTGCCAAGCATGCGCCTGCCAGCCTTGCCACGCGTCGCGGTTCTCCCGACCGGCCATCACCTGGCGGCGAAGGAGGTTTTGCAGTCGCGCGACTTCGAGGGAGAGACGTTCATCTCACTCTCGGCCGGATCGGCCAGCCGGCATCTGATCGACCAGATCTTCCAACGCGACGACGTCCACCGCGTGTTGCGGGTCGAGACCGCGTTGTCGGAGATCATGTGCGGCATGGTGTCGTCCGGGCTTGGGGTCGCGCTCTGCGATCCTTTCACCGCACAGGAGTTCGCGACCCGCGGCGTCGTGGTGCGTCGCTTCCTGCCGCGGATCGACTTCCAGTTTGCAGCGGTTTTTCCAGCGCAACGGAGCCCCTCGCCGGTGGCCTTGGACCTGGTCGAGACCGTGCGACGATCGCTCAACGAACTGGATGGTCAGCTTCACTCGGTAAGCGGATGAGAGGATTCCCGCTCGCGCTTGCCACCTAACGGCATCCCATCAAGGTTGGCTCCTGCTCACAGATGGGCTTCGAAGGCGTCACGTTGCGCGCGCGTCAAATGCAAGCCGTGCTTGGTGCGCCGCTCGAGAAAATCCGCGGGCTTCTCCGCCCACTCCGTCGCCCGGAGAAAGTCCGCCTCGCATTCATAGAAATCTCCGCCGAAGTGACGGCCAAGGTCGATGACGCTGCGGGCCGATCCAAGCAGGTCGCGCGCGCGGGTGCCGTAGAGCCGCGCATAATGATGCGTCAGCGTGCCGGGCAGATCGGGATAGGCTCGCGCGAGCTCTGTCGCGAAGCCCTCGAACGTGCCGCCGATGTCACCGCCGGGCAAGCGCTTCCCCGCCGTCCAGGCTGCCGACATCTTGTGAAACCAGGGCGCCAAGCGACCAAGCGCGTGCTCGGCGAGCCGGCGGTAGGTCGTGATCTTGCCGCCGTAGATCGTAAGCAGCGGCGGCTCTTCCGGCGTGCCGTGGACCTCGAACACATAGTCGCGCGTGACCGCCGATGGATTGTCCGAATTGTCGTCGTAGAGCGGCCGCACACCGGAAAAGGCATGCACGATGTCGTGCTGCCCCGGAGACGCGCGAAAGTAGCGCCGCAGGATGCCGAGCAGATAGGCGGTCTCGTCGGTATCGATCACGACGTCCTCCGCCCGGCCGTCATAGGGAATGTCGGTGGTGCCGATCAACGCCAGACTGTCCTCATAGGGATTGACGAAGATCACGCGGCGATCCTCGTTCTGGAGCAGATAGGCCTGCGGCCCGCTCCAGAATTTCGGCACCACGATGTGGCTGCCCTTGACCAGCCGCACGTTGTGCGACGAGTTCAATCCCACGACGCCCTGCACGACATCACTCACCCAGGGGCCGGCCGCATTGACCAGCGCACGCGCGCGCACCACCTGCGGGCCCACGCCTTGCATCTCCAGACGCCAGGCGCCCTGCTCCCGCCTCGCGCTCACCGCGCTGGTCCGCGGCAAGATGATGGCGCCGTTGCGCGCCGCATCGATCAGGTTGAGGATCACGAGCCGAGCATCGTCGACCCAGCAATCCGAATACTCGAAGCCGCGGCGATATTCTTCGCGGAGCGGCTTGCCTTCGGGCGCACGTGACAGATCGAGGCCGCGGCTCGCCGGCAACTGCTTGCGGCCGCCAAGATGGTCATAGAGAAACAGCCCGCTCCGGATCAGCCAGGCCGGCCGCTGTTCGGGTGAATGCGGCAGCACGAAGCGCATCGGCCAGATGATATGCGGCGCAGATGCCAGCAGCACCTCGCGCTCGATCAGCGCCTCCCGGACCAGGCGAAACTCGTAATATTCGAGATAGCGCAATCCGCCGTGCACGAGCTTGCCGGAACGCGACGAGGTGCCCTCGGCGAAGTCGCCCTTCTCACACAGCAGCACCTTGAGACCGCGACCGGCCGCATCGCGCGCAATCCCGGCGCCGTTGATGCCGCCGCCGATGATGGCGATGTCGACGAGCCCGTGGTCGGCGCCCGGTGCAGCCGCAATCATCGCGTCCTGCTGCGCTTCTTCTCGACCCGCCTGTGTGCCGCGGCCTTTCGTGTCGACCGGCTCTTCGCGGCCTTCTTCGCGGCCTTTGCCGCCTTGGGCTTCGGCGCCTGCAAGCCGTAGCTGGAGAAGCCCTGCGCGGTCTCGGCGATCTGCTCCTCGCTCAGAATGTGCGGGGTCTCGAGCGCGAGCGAGAGATAGTACTGACGCGCGATGGTTTCGAGCTCGACCGCAAGCCACATCGCCTTGTCGAGATTGGCGCCGACGGCGATCATGCCGTGATTGGCCAGCAGGCAGCCGTTGCGGCCTTCGAGCGCGGCCAGCGCATGCTCCGACAATTCAGCGGTGCCGTAGCGCGCATAGCCCGCGCAACGGATGTCGTGGCCGCCGAACGCGGCCATCATGTAATGGCAGGCGGGAATCGGCTTGCGCGCGATCGCCAGCACGGTGGCGTAGGTCGAATGGGTGTGCACGATGCCGCCGACATCGGGCCGGGCGCGCATGATGTCGAGATGGAAGCGCCATTCGGTCGATGGCTGCAACGGCCCATCCCATGAGCCATACTCGCCCTCCAGCGGCATCGAGGCGATCATGTCCGGCTTCATCGCATCGTAAGGCGTGGCCGACGGCGTGATCAGCATCCTGTCCTTGTAGCGCGCGGAGATGTTGCCCGACGTTCCCTGGTTGAGACCCGACGCGTTCATCCAGCGGCACTTGGCGATGATCGCCTCGCGCAATTGTCGTTCCTCACGGGTCATATCAAGGCACCTTTCGTCTTCAGCAGGGATTGAGCGGCGGCTCGCCGGCCAGAAAGCGGCGAACCTCCTCCGCCGCCTGGTCGGCGGCGAAGGTCACCGTACGCACGGAGGCACCGGCGATATGCGGCGTCAGCGTGACATTGGGCAGTTGCAGCAGCGGCCAGTCGGGCGGCACCGGCTCGACCGCGAAAGTGTCGAGCATCGCGCCGCCGAGCCGCCCCGCCGACAAGGCCTCGGTGAGCGCGTCATAGTCGACCAGCGGGCCGCGTGCGGTGTTGATGAAAAAGGCATCCGGCTTCATCCGCACCAGCGCCGCGCGATCGATGAACCGGGTGGTCTCGGCGGTGACCCGGGCATGCAGGCTGATCACGTCGGCGCGCGCGAGCAGATCGGCGAGGCCGACATGCTCGACGCCGTCATTGCGGTCCTGGGCGCTGATCTGGACATAGGGATCGGCCACCAGGATCTTGCAGCCGAACGCCTTGAGCAGCTTCACCACGCGGCTGCCGATCGCGCCATAGCCGACGATCCCGACCGTCATCTCGCCGAGCTCGCGCCCAGTGCGATCGGCGCGGTAGAGATCGCCGCGCCATTCGCCGGCGCGCAGCGATTCATGGCCGCTGCGGATCAGCCGCGTCTCGGCAAGAATGGCGCCGATGGTGAATTCGGCCACCGCGCTGGCGTTGCGGCCCGGTGTGTTGACGACCAGCACCTTGTGGTCGCGCGCGGCCTGCATGTCGATATTGACCGGACCGCCGCGCGACACCGCGATGAATTTGAGGTTCGGCAGCCGTTCCAGCATCGACCGCGAGATCGGCGCCAGATGCGTCACCAGCATCGGCGCGTCGCCGATGAAGCCGGCGATCTGATCCGGATCGCCCATGAACTCCTTCAACCCGTCGAGCTTGGAGCCGGCGTAGCCGTGCTCCATCGGCTGGTCCGGCCACGGCTGCTCGAGCATACGAATATCGACATCCTTGCCGCACGCCGCCACGATCCGCTCGGCAAACACCGACGGCAGCATGAAACGATCGCCGATGATGGCAATGGTGTCAGACGCGATGGCATCAGACCTGATGGCATCAGACATGGCCACCTCCTGCACGTAACGCTGCGAGTTGCTTCCAGACCGGCCGCGCCGCGAGGCGGGCATTGAGATAGGCCGGGAACAGGCGCGAATAGCGCGTGGCGAGCTCCGGATCGTGCGCCTGCGGCGCGTTCAGGCACGGCCTCACCCAATCCTCCGCGCAGGCCGTCATGTCGGGATAGATCCCGGTCGCCACCGCGGCGATCATCGCAGCGCCCGCCGCCCCGGCTTCACTCCGGCTGCAAACCCGCACATTGCATTCGAGTGCGGCGCCGAGGATGGCGCCGAGCGCCCGGCTTCGCGACGCACCACCGGTGATCCGGAGGTCACGCGGCAGCGAGCCCATCGCGGCGTAGCAATCGCGTGCGGCAAAGGCGAGCCCTTCCATCACCGCCCGCATCAGATCCCAATAGCCATGGCGCGTGCGCAGCCCCAGGAATTGCGCACTGGCTTCGTGCGACACGAACGGACCGCGCTCTCCGGCATCGGAGATGAAGGGATGGAACAGCAAATCGCCCGGCCGCGCCGCGAGCACGCGCGCGTCGAGCCCGCGGATCAGATCGGCCCGCGATCGCGTCACGCCTTCGACCGCCAGCAGGTCTCGCGCCAGATCGATCAACCAGTCGATATTGAGCGTTGCCGCCATGTTCGACTGCATCTGCGCAAAGTGGCCGGGAACTGGGAACGGCATGGTGTAGCCGGTCGCCTCGGGATTGAGCACCACCGCATCCGCGCTTGGCGCCAGCCGCATATGCATGCCGGTGGAGCCGATGATGGTGCAGCCGACGTCGGGCGCCGGATCGTAAAGTCCCGCACCGAGCGCGTTGCAGATCACGTCGACATAGCCGAGCGACACCGGAATTCCCTCGGGCAGCCCGGTCTCCAGCGCCGCGGCCGCGCTCAACGGATGCGTCGTCACCGCGCCGTCGACCACATCGGGAAACAGCGGCATGCAGTCGGAAATGCCGATCAGCTTTGCGGTCTCCGCATCAAAGCTGCGCCTGCGGAAATTCCCGCAGGTGAAGCTCGCTTCCGACGGATCGGTGGCACGCTGGCCGGTGAGCAGGAAATACAGCCAGTCCTTGCAGTGGAATGCAGTCCGTGCGCGTGCCAGGGCCTGTGGCGCGTGGGTTTGCATCCAGGCGAGCTGCGGGCCCTGCTGGCAGGCGCTCAGCCCCGAGCCGGTGCGTTGATAGAGCGGTACATTCCGATCGCTGGCACGGATGCTCTCGACCAGGTCGCCGGCCCGCGAGTCGAGCCAGAGCAGCGCCGGCGCAACCGGATGGCCATCATCGTCGATCAGCCAAGTGCCGTCGCCCTGCCCCGTGACGGCCACGGCCGCCACCCGCGATCCGACGTCCGGCACCGCGGCCACAAGACCACGCACCGCGGCCACGGTGTCGGTCCAGGTGCGCGCCATATCCTGCTCGACCCGGCCGCCGGGCGCGGTGCTGTAGCTGTTGGGCAGCGAGAAGTCGGCGAGCTGGCGGCCATCGCGCGTGAACGCCACCGTCTTGATCAGTGACGTTCCGGCGTCGATGCCGATGATCACATCGCGGCTCTGCGGCATCGACATGTCAGCCCCCCTCCGCATGGCGAATGCAGGCCCCGTCGGCGCCGAAGATATGAAGGTGCCGTGAGTCCAGCGCGAATGGGATGACGTCACCCGGCCGCGCGGCGACCCGGCTCGACGTCACCGCGATCAGCTGATTGCCGGCGCATTCGCCCGCAACATGCGCCTGGTCGCCGAGCCATTGATTGGACATCACCCGCACCTGCACGTCGCCGCTCCCGACCGTGACCTTCTGCGGTCGGATCCCGACACGAACACGCTTGCTCTGCGCCAGCGCTCGCTGTGCGGCCGGATCGAGCGTGCCACTCGGAACATGGAACGCGATGTCAGGCCCCGCGGACAGGCGGAAATCGCCGTCCGCGGCCGCAACATCGGTCTCCAGCAGGTTCATCGGCGGCTCGCCGATGAAGCTCGCCACGAACAGGTTGGCCGGTCGGTTCTTCAGCTCCTTCTCGCTCGCGAACTGTTGCAGCACACCGTCTTCCATAACTGCGATCCGGTCGGCCAGCGCGCTTGCCTCGGTCTGGTCATGGGTGACGAAGATCGCCGTCATGCCGCGCTCGGCCAGCAGGCCCTTGATCCGCCCGCGCAGCACGGCGCGGAGCTGCGGCTCGAGCTGTCCCATCGGCTCATCGAGCAGATAGAGATCGGCGTCGCGCACCAGCGCCCGCGCCAGCGACACTCGTTGCTGCTGGCCGCCCGAGATCGAGCGCGGATATTTGTCGAGCGTATCCTCGATCTCCACGAGCCGCGCGATCTCGTCGACACGGCGATTGACCTCGGCGTGCGATAGTTGCTGCGCCTTCAGCGCGAAGGCGATGTTCTCGCGCACCGTGAGCGGCGGATAGAGCGAATAGCCTTCGAACGCCATCGCCACCTTGCGCCGCGCCGGCGGCAGCTCATCGATCCGCCGCGCGCCCAATGCGATCTGACCCGAGCTGACGCTTTCAAAACCCGCGACCATGCGCAAGGTCGAGGTCTTGCCGCACCCTGACGATCCCAGCAGTGCAACGATCTCACCTCGTCCGACCGCCATATCCAGCGCGCGCACGGCATGAACCGGCGGCTTGCCGCGGCTGCGATAGACCTTGTCGACATTGCGGATTTCGAGCATGCCCATAGTCACCTCGCCTGCCTCATGCCGCCTGCCGCCGGTCCGGCTGACCGACACGGAGCCCGGTTGCGCGATCGAACAGCAGTGCGCCCTGCGGCGCGAACCGAACGAACACATCGTCATCCGCGCTCGCCACCGGCGCATCCGGCGGCAGTGCCGCGAGCCATTCCGAACCATCGGCGAACCGCAGCAACAGCACGGCGCGCTCATGCATCGGCGTGATGGCGACGACGCGGGCGGGAATGGCGTCATCTCCGGCATTGCGGCCGATCACGAGGTCGCCGGGACGAACCCCGAGCCAGTACGGACCGTGTGAGGTCGACGGATCGATCGAGTCCAGCCGCACCCGCGTCCCCGCAACCTCGGCACTCAGGCCGCCCTGCCCGGCCTGAAGCGCGACCTCGGCGAGGTTGATGCTGGGATCGCCGAACAGCCGCGCGACGGCCACGGACGCCGGCTTCGCATAGACCTCTTCAGGTCGCGCCAGTTGCACCAGCCGGCCACCGACCAGGACCGCGATCCGGTCCGCGATCGCCATCGCCTCCCGATAATCCTGCGTGACATAGAGCACCGCGGCCGAGCTTCTGCGCAGCAGGCTCGGCAATTCCAGCCGCATCTCGTAGCGCAGCTTGGCATCGACGTTGCGAAGCGGGTCATCGAGCAGCAGCACGTCGGGATTGCCGATCAGCGCGCGCGCCAATGCGGTGCGTTGCTTCTGCCCGTTCGACAATTCGCGCGGCATGTGGCCGAGGACATGCTCGATCTTCAGGAGTTTGCTGACTGAGGCGACCCGCGACGCGACGTCGCCGCCACCGGCTCCCGCGCGCACGCCGCTCGCGATGTTGTCGCGTGCGGTCATGTGCGGGAACAGCGCGAAGTTCTGGAAGGCCATGCCGACCCCGCGCCGCTCCGGCGGGGCGCCGACGATCGAGCGACCGCCGACCAGAATGTCGCCCTCGTCGGGCTCGTACATGCCGGCGACCATGCGCAGCAACATGGTCTTGCCGCTGCCCGAGGGACCGAACACCGCGACGATCTCGCCGGGCTCGACCGTGAACGACAGCCCGTCGGCGCAGCGGATCGGGCCGAACGACTTGCCGAGAGCGTTGATGTCGAGACGCGCCATGGTTCAGCCCTTCACCGCGCCGAGCGACAGCCCTTCGACCAGATAGCGCTGGGCGTAGAGCGCGAGCAGCAAGGTCGGCGTCACCGACAGCACGATCGCCGCCGCGATCTGCCCGTACTGGATTCCCGAGGCCGTGACGAAGGCTAGCGCACCGACCGTCACCGGCTGCTTGTCGGCAGAAGCCAGGATCAGCGCGAAGACAAAATTGTTCCAGCAGAAGATGAACGACAACAGCCCGGCGGCCGCGATGCCTGGACCGGCCAGCGGCACCGCGATGCGGGCAAAGGTCTCGCGCCAGGAATGCCCGGCCAGGCGGTAGGCATGCTCGATGTCCGGGCTGATATCCTCGAAATAGCCACGCACGATCCACAGGATCAAAGGCAGCGCGATCAGTTGATAGACCCAGACGATGCCGAAATACGTGTCGCTGAGACCGAGTTGCTGATAGTAGAGCGACAGCGGCAGCAGCACCAGCAGCGGCGGCGCGAAGCGGAACGACAGCAGCGTGAAGGCGATGGATTCGCCGAGCCTGAACTTGAAGCGCGCGAACGCATAGGCCGCCGGCACGCCGAGCAGCAGCGCAAGGATCACCGCCGCGCTCGACAGCACGAAGCTGTTCATCAAATTGCGCATGAAGGAGATTTCGAGATTGCCGGCCGTGGTGCGCAACTGTCCCGAGATCAAGGCCTGGTAATTGGTCAGCGTCGGCTCGAACAGGATGCGCGGTGGAATCCGCAGGATCTGCTCGTTGGTCTGGAAGGACATCAGGAAGATCCAGACGATCGGAAACATGAAGAACACCAGCACGAGCGCCAGCGCGACACCCCGGAAGATGCGACCCGCAAGACTGGAATGATCCATCGTCGCCTCCCGCCGCTCACGCGTGACTATGGGCGCGCGCCCGCAGCCGCAGCCAGTTCTTGATGAAGATGTTGGACAGGATGTTGGTGATCAGCCACAGGATCATCAGCAGCGCCGCCGAACGTCCGACATTGGTGTACTGGAAGAATTCGAGATAGGCCTGGACCTGGAACACCATCAAGCGGTCGCCGGGCCCGCCCTGCGTCATCGCGTAGATGATGTCGAACTGCTGGATCGAGTCGAGCAGGCGGAACAGCGACGCGGTGATGATATAGGGCGCCAGCATCGGCAGCGTGATGCGGAAGAACACGAAGCTCGCCGGCACGCCATCGAGCGCGGCGGCTTCGAACGGCTGCCGTGGCAGCGAGCGCAAGCCGGCCAGCAGCAGGATCATGATGAAGGGCGTGTAGACCCAGACATCGACCAACACCACCGTAAACAGCGCGGTCGACGGATCGGACGCCCATTTGAAATCGTGGATGCCGAACAGGCTGACCAGATAGGACAGGATGCCGAAGCTCGGATTGGTCATCAGCTTCCACATCAGCGCCGCGATCGCCGGCGCCGTCATCAGCGGCAGCAACAGCATGATCGACACCGCATTGTGGAAGCGGGTCGGACGCCGCAACAGCAGGGCGATGCCGAGGCCAAGCAGCAGCTCCACCACCACGGTCACGGCCGTATAGATCAGCGATATCTTCAGCGTGTTCCAGAACGCCGGATCGGTGAGGAAGTCGATGTAATTGTCGGCCCAGATGAAGCCGCGCAGATAGGGCAGATTCAGCCGGTAGCGCTGCAACGAGTAGACCGCCGCCGTCACGAACGGCACCAGGATCGCGATGCAGACCAGCAGTGCCGGCAGGCTCAGCAGATATGGCAGAAGGCGCCCGCGCGGCCGGGGGTTGCGGCGTGGGACCGTGTTGGTCTCGGAAAGCTGGGCCATGCTCATGACAACGGGAGCTCACTTGTTCGCTGCAACATCGCCGGTTCGGATCGGAGTACGATCCGAACCGGCGGGTTGTCGTGGTGCGGAGGAATCAGGGCACCACGCAAGGTGTTCACCCGAGGCCCGCCTGCTTGAGCTGGCGGTTGATGCTCTCGGCGAGCTTGTCGAGGCCTTCGTCGACGCTGACTTCCTTGGCCACCATCTTTTGCAGCGAGGCCGCCCATTCGGTGGTCAGGTCGAAAAACAGCGGCTGCGCCGTGAAGTAGATCTTGGCGCCCGGCGAGGAGACGTCATGCTGCTCGAGATAGCCCGGATATGATTTGGCGATACGATCGCGGAACTCACTGTCCTTCCACACCGAAGCGCGCACCGGGTTGACGAAGTCCATCTTGCGGGCGCCGAACAGGCCGTGCTCGGTCGAAGCCGCCCACTGCATGAACAGCCACGCCGCATCCTTCTGCTTCGAGAAGCTCGACAGCGCGAGCGACCAGATCCAGACATTCGGCGTTGGCGCCTTGGCCGCCGGGTTGGCGGCGAACGGCGCGTAGCCGAGATGCCCCTTCTCCTTGTTGTCGCCGCCATTCATGAAATAACCAAGGATGTCGGCATCGAAGATCATCCCCGAGGCGCCGGCGCCGAGATCGGTGCCGACCTGATACCAGGTATAGGTCGACCAGTTCTTCGGGCCCGAGCCCTGGATCATCTTGACCCACTTCTCGTGGAAATCCTTCGATGCCTTGGTGTTCATAGCGGCCTTCAGCTTGCCGCCCTCCATCACGAAGTCCTTCTGGCCGAAATTCGAATAGGCCGACAGGAATCCGGGATGGATGGTCGCCCAGGAGCGCGAGCCGCGCACGCCGATGCCGTAGGGACCACCGGCGTCCTTGGTAACCTTCGCGGCGACCTCGAGCATCTCGTCGAGATTCTTCGGCGGCTTGACGCCGACCTTGTCGAAGATGTTGCGGTTGTAGGTGATGTTGTTGAGCTCATAGCCCCATGGAATGCACCACTGCTTGGCCTTGCCCGAACCGAGCTCGGAGCCGGCGACGCCGTCCCAGGCCGTCGAGGCGCGCAGGCCGGGCAGCACATCGTCCCAGGCAAACGCCGGATTGGTCCTGGCGGGATCCTTGATGTAGGCATTGAGATCCTCGATCCAGCCGGCCGGACCGTAGGTCCAGGTCATGTAGGCGCCGGTCATGAAGGCATCGTACTGGTCCGACTTGGACGACAGCGCCGCCGTCACCTTGTCGAAATAGACGTCCTCCGGAAAGATGTCGTAGGTGACGTTCATCCCGGTCAGCGTCTTGAACGCTTCGAGGTCACCGATCATCGCATCGACATAGGGATGCTTGTTCAGCAGCAGCTTGACCGACTTGCCGCTATAGGCTTTCCAGTTGAAATCCGCCGCCATCGCCCGTGACACTGCGGATGCGAAACCGGCATTGGCGGCAGCACCGACGATGCCGAGCCTGGCAGCGCCATCGAGCAGGTCACGCCGGCTGATGCGCTTGGCGGCGTAGGAGTCGAATAGGTTCTTCTCTCGATCGAACATTGTAACCTCCCATTGTGCGCGTTTACTTTCCCTTACGACCTTTGGTCTTGGTCTTGCCGGATGTTGTCTCCGGCTTATCGGTCACGAGTGCCTGCGCGGTCACTTCATCGATGATGAGGCCGTGCAGCAGGCCACTGCGCAGCACCGCGCGCAAAGCGGCCACCTTGGCGAGCCCACCGCCGATCGCGACGATGCGATGCGCCCTGAGGTCTGCGGGCGCCATCGAGGTGGCGCGCGCGGAGAGATCGAGGTCGAGCACCTGGCCGTCGGCGCTGAAGAAGCGCCCAAGCAGGTCGGCGCATGCGCCCGCCCGCTTCAACTCGACGACCTCGTCCGGCTTGATCATTCCGCTCGAGACCAGGAAGCCGTCGCTGTGGATCTGCCCGATGCCGACGAACAGCAGCGATGCCTCGCGCGCCAGTGCATACACCTCCGCAATGCCGTATTGCTGCATCAGCACCGCGCGGTCGGCGACCGAATTCGCGAACACCGGCACCGGTAAGAGATAGGCCTCGGCTCCCGTCCGCTCCGCCAACCGATGAATCACGTCGAACGGGTTGGCGGCGAACTTGCGCGTCAGGCCGCCGAGCAGCGAGACGAATTGCACGTCGCGGGCCGGCGTCTGCGGCAATTGCTCGACCACCGCCGCCAGCGTGCGGCCGTGACCGACGCCGATGATCTTGTGCTCGCCGCGCTCGAGAATCTGCCGCAGGAAGCTCGCGCCTTCGAGTGCGAGCGCCTTCAGCGGCCAGTCGCCTTCGCCGAGATCGGGCGCGACGCGGCAGAAGCCCAGGCCGAAGCGCTCGGCCAGCACGTTCTCCAGCGCCACGCATTCGGCCACCGGCCCCTCGACGAAGACGCGGATCATGCCTTCGCGGCTCGCGCGCGCGATCAGCCGGTGCGCCTTGGTGCTCTGGATGTTGAGCCGCTCCGCGACCTCGGACTGGGTCAGGCCGGCGGCGAAATACAGCCACGCCGCGCGGGTCGCCAGCGAGGCTTCGCCGTCAATCATCGGCACCCTGTCGGAGGAGGTCACCACGCCGCAAAAGCCTGCTTGCAAAATTCTTCAGATGCTGCAAAAAATTGCAGACGCAGATCGGGACGTCAATCCCCCAAACGTATTGCAGTGCAGCGCTGCTCGCGAACGAAGCTGCCGGCGCCGTGTTACGAAGCGATCGTGGTGAGGTCTGATGGCAGGCTTGTTCCTCGGAATTGACGTCGGCACCGGTGGCGTGCGCGCCTGCGCGATCGATGCGCGCGGAAATATCCAGGGCATGGAATCGACTGCGCTGCCGCCGCCGCGACAGGACGGCAACGCGATCGATCAGGAGCCGGAGCTGTGGTGGCAGGCGACAATTGCCGCGATCGGCAAGCTCGGCCACAAGATCGATCTCGCAGACGTCGAGCGCATATCCGTCGACGGAACCTCGGGCACGCTGCTGCTGATCGATGAAGACGGCCGGCCGCTGACGACGGGGCTGATGTACAATGATGCGCGCGCCACGGCGGAAGCTGCCCGCATCGCAGCCATAGCACCTGCCGAGAGCGGCGCGCATGGCGCGAGCAGCGCGCTGGCCAAGCTGCTGCATCTGTTGAACGAAGACAGCGCGCGCGGCGCACGCTTTGCCGTGCATCAGGCCGACTGGATCGCCGGCCGGCTGGCCGGACAACACGGCGTCAGCGACGAGAACAACACGCTCAAGCTCGGCTACGATCCGGTGACGCGCACATGGCCGGCCTGGCTCGATCGCCTCGCGGTGCCGCGCGACCTGCTGCCGAAGGTGCTGGTGCCGGGAGCAACGTTTGCGGAGATCGATCCGAAAATTGCGGCCACGCTCGGCCTGCCACCGTCGGCTCGGATCGCGGCCGGCACCACCGATGGCGTCGCAGCCTTCATCGCCATCCGCGCCGACACGCCGGGTGACGCCGTCACCTCGCTCGGCACCACGCTGGTGGTGAAGCTGCTGGCGACACAGCCGATCTTTGCCGCGAGCCAGGGCGTCTATTCGCACCGGCTCGGCGAGCGCTGGCTTGCCGGCGGCGCCTCCAACACCGGCGGCGGCGCACTGCTGGCCCATTTCAGCGCCGCCGAGATGGAGCGCCTGACGCCGCGATTGCAACCGGAGGCACCGACCGGTCTCGACTATTATCCGTTGGCCAAGCCCGGCGAGCGCTTTCCGATCGCCGATCCGGCGATGCCGCCGCGGGTTACACCGCGACCGGCGGAGGACCATCGCTTCTTTCAGGCGCTGCTGGAGGGCATCGCGTCGGTCGAGGCGCTGGCCTATCAGCAGCTAGGCCGCCTCGGCGCGCCGGCGCTGCGCCGCGTCATCAGCATCGGCGGCGGCGCAAGGAACGAGGCATGGACCGAGATCAGGCACCATGCGCTCGGCGTACCCGTGACGGTCGCCGAACAGACCGAGGCGAGCTATGGCGCAGCACTGCTGGCGCTGCGGGGCGGTCCGGCATGAAGCAAGGTCCGATCGACATCGACGGCCTTCACAGCATCATCGATCGGTTCGATCATGTGCTGCTCGACCAGTGGGGCACGCTGCACGAGGGACAGGCGATCTTCCCGGCCGCGCTCGACTGCGTGGTGCGGCTGCGCCAGGCCGGCAAGCGCGTGATGGTTCTGTCGAACTCCGGCAAGCGCGCGGATGGCAATGCGAAACGTCTCGCCGCCCTTGGCCTGCAAGCGGACGCTTACGACGGCATCCTCACGTCGGGCGAAGCCACCTGGATCGGACTGAAGACGCGGGCGCACCCGCCGTTCAACGAGTTGGGCCGCACCTGCTTCCTGATCACGCGCGGCGGTGACCGCACCATCATCGACGGGCTCGATCTTGCCGTCGCGGACGACGTCGAGAACGCCGACTTCATCCTGCTCGCGGGCCTCGACGATGCCGCGGCCGAACCGGAACAGTGGCGGGAGTGCCTGGCCCGTGCAGCCACCCGCGGGCTGCCGATGCTGTGCGCCAATCCCGATCTGACCATGTTCGGCGCGCATGGATTGATCCCCGCGCCCGGCGCGCTGGCGCGCTTCTATGCGAGCCTCGGTGGCCGCGTCAGCTTTGTCGGCAAACCGCACGCGCCGATCTTCGCCGCTGCACTCGATCAGCTCGGCCATCCGGCGCCGGCGCGCGTGCTGATGGTCGGCGATTCCCTCGACCACGACGTCGCCGGCGGACGCGCAGCCGGAATGCTGACGTTGTTCCTGCGCGCCGGCGTGCACCGCGACGATACCGGACGATCATCCGACCACGATTCACGCGCGCCGCACTGGACCATGACGCAGTTCATCTGGTGAGATCCACACCATGCAACAGCCCGCTCAGATCAATGACCTCCGCGAGATGTCGGCGCGTGTCGGCAGGAACATGCTGCTGGTGCAAGGCGCCGGCGGCAATTCATCGGCAAAGGATGGCGATACGCTGTGGGTGAAGGCCTCCGGCACATGGCTGTCCGATGCCACCGACAAGGACATCTTCGTCCCGGTCGCGCTGTCCGCTGCCCTCGCCGCGCTGGACCAAGGCGACGAACGCGTGCCGCTCGCGCCGGGCGCCACGACGACATTGCGTGCCTCGATCGAGACCTCGCTGCATGCCTTGATGCCGCACCCGGTGGTGCTGCACGTCCACTCCGTCAACACGATCGCCTGGGCGGTGCGCACCGACGCGCCTGCCGAGCTCACACGCCGGCTCGCCGGCCTCAACTGGCGCTATCTCGATTATTGTCATCCGGGATTGCCGCTGGCCCAGGCGGTGAGCGCGGCGATCGCACGCGAACCCGTCGATGTCCTGATCCTCGGCAATCACGGCCTCGTCGTCGGCGCCACGACCTGCGAAGCCGCGGAAGCCATGGTGGCCGACGTCGAGCAGCGCCTCGCGCTGATACCGCGTGAGGCATTGGCAGCCGACAGCGACGCGCTGCGCAGCATCTGCGCCGGCACCGACTATCGGGTGCCATCCGATCCGCGCTGCCATGGCATCGCCACCGATCGGCACAATCTCGCGGTCGCCACCGGCGGCTCGCTCTATCCCGATCATGTCGTGTTCCTGGGGCGGGCGATGCCGACCCTCGGGCACGGCGACAGTCTCCGCGCAGCGGACTTGAAGAAGACCGATGCGCCGCCGCCGGTCGCTGTCCTGATCCCCGGGATCGGCAGCGTGATCCGCAAGGATGCCAGCGCCGGCGCCGAAGCGATGCTGAGCTGCCTCGCGCTGGTGACCTGCCGCCTGCCGCCGAACGCTCCGATCCATTATCTGACCGAGCAGAACGAGAACGCCCTCCTCAATTGGGACGCCGAACGCTACCGCCAGCAACTCACCGCCAGCCGCTGAGTGCGGCTACAGGCTCGCCTGCCGGGGACCGGCGATAGTGGCGTTCGCCGCCGCCGCGAGCGGCTGGCGGCCGAGGATGAAGTCGGCGCCCTTCTCTGCGATCATCACCGTCGGCGCGTTGGTGTTGCCCGACACCAGCCGCGGCATGATCGAGGCGTCGATCACCCGCAGGCCCTCGAGGCCGTGCACGCGAAGCTGGTCGTCGACGACGGCGAGCGGATCGGAGCCCATCTTGCAGGTGCCGACTGGATGATAGATGGTTTCGCAGCTTTGCCGGACGTAGCTGTCGATAGCGGCATCCGACGTTGCGCGCGAACCCGGCGCGTATTCCTCGCCGCGATAGGGATCGAACGCCTTCTGCGCGATGATCTCGCGGCCGACCCTGATGCCGTCGCGCATGTTGCGCACGTCCTCCGGCGCCTGAAGATAGTTCGGGCGGATCGCGGGATGCTTGAGAGGATCGGCCGAGGTGATCATGATCGAGCCGCGGCTCTCGGGCCGCGCGATGTTGAAATAGGCCATGAAGCCGTGCTCGTTGACGATCTTGCGGCCGTGGTCGCCATAGATCAGCAGCACGAAGAAGAATTGCAGATCCGGCGCCACTAGATCGGTCTGCGATTTGAGGAACGCCATTGCCTCCAGCCCGTGCGATGTCGCAGGACCGGTCCTGGTCAGCACATACTGGATGAAGGCCGCGGTGGCGCCGAGCGGCTTGGTATGCTTGAGGAACGAGATCGGCTGGGTGCAACGCTGCTTCACGCCGCAGGCGAGGTGATCTTGCAGATTCTGCCCGACGCCCTTGAGCTCGTGCACGACCTTGATGCCGAGCGAATGCAGCTGATCGCCGTCGCCGATGCCCGACAGCTGCAACAATTGCGGTGAGTTGATCGCGCCGCCGGCCAGGATCACCTCGCGTTCGGCCCGCAGCGTGTGGACCTGGCCGCCCTTGATGTATTCGACGCCGACGGCGCGCCCGCCTTCGACCAGGATGCGCGAGGCCAGCGCCTTGGTGATCACCGTGAGATTGGGACGGTTCATCACCGGATGCAGATAGCAGCGCGCAACGCTGGCGCGCTTGTTATCTGCGATCGTCGAATCGACCGGACCAAAGCCTTCCTGTTCGGCACCGTTGAAATCATCGGTCGCGGGATAGCCGGCCTGCTTGCCTGCCTCGAACCAGGCCCTGGTCAGGGGATGGGTCAATTCCGGCAGCCGGCTGGTGCGCAGCGGGCCGTCGGCGCCATGATAATCGTCGGCGCCCAACTGGCGGCCTTCGGAGCGGATGAAATACGGCAGGCAGTCGGCATAGGACCAGCCGCGATTGCCGAGCTGCGCCCACATGTCATAGTCGGAGGCATGGCCGCGGATGTAGACCATGCCGTTGATCGAGCTTGATCCGCCCAGCACCTTGCCGCGCGGCCAGAACAGCACCCGATTGTCGAGATGCGGCTGCGGATCGGTGTGGTAGTGCCAATCGACGCTGCCGGATTTCATCAGCGCGAGGTATCCCGCCGGCATGTGGATGAAGGGATTGCTATCTTTGCCGCCTGCCTCGAGCAGCACGACCTGATTCTCGGGAACCTCCGACAGGCGGTTTGCCAGGACGCATCCGGCAGAGCCGGCGCCCACAATGACGTAATCCACCATGGTCTCCTCCATCTTCTTCTTCGCGTTTCTGCGAGGCGACCCGGCGAGCTAGGCTCGCATCAGGGTCCGTGGCTTGGACTCGTCGGAGCCGTTGATGACCTTGCCTGTCGCGGGATCGAAGAGGCGGATCCTGTCGAGCGCCGGCACCAGCCTGATCACGTCGTCCGGCGACAGCTCAAGGCGATCCTGCGTGATGGCGCAGACCTCTTGCCCGCCGAGATCGGCATAGATGTGAATCTCGGGTCCGGTCGGCTCGACCACGGAAACCTTGGCGGGGATGCCCTCGCTGCCGGTGCCGGGCCGCAGATGCTCGGGCCGAATCCCGTACTTGACGACCTGCCCCGCGGTGACGTTCGCGCCGGGAGGCAGCGGCAGCGTGACGCCGTTGGCACGCACGACCGGCCGTCCCGCCTCCACGGCAACCTCGCCGGACAGGAAGTTCATCGCAGGCGATCCGATGAACTCGGCGACAAACAGATTCGCCGGGCGGTCGTAGATCTCGAGCGGCTTGCCGATCTGCTCGATCATGCCGTCGCGCAGGACCACGATCGTATCGGCCATCGTCATGGCCTCGATCTGGTCGTGCGTGACATAGATCGTGGTGGTCGCAAGCTTGTGATGCAGCTCCTTGATCTCGGTGCGCATCTGCACGCGCAGCTTGGCGTCGAGGTTCGACAACGGCTCGTCGAACAGGAACACGGAAGGGTCGCGCACGATCGCGCGCCCCATCGCGACGCGCTGACGCTGGCCGCCTGACAGCTGCCTCGGCTGGCGATCCAGATAGGGCGTGAGATTGAGGATCGATGCCGCCCACTCCACCTTGCGCCGGATCTCCTCCTTCGGGCGCTTCTTGAGCTGCATCGAGAACGCCATGTTGTCGAACACGGTCAGGTGCGCGTAGAGCGCGTAGTTCTGGAACACCATCGCGATGTTGCGATCCTTCGGATGCAGGTCGTTGACCACGACGTTGCCGATGCTGATCTCGCCCGCGGTGATCGCCTCGAGGCCGGCGACCATCCGCAGCAGGGTCGACTTGCCGCAACCCGAGGGGCCCAGCAGCACGACGAATTCGCCATTGGCGATGGAGAGATCGACGCCGTGGAGAACCTCGAAGCCGCCGTAGGACTTGCGCACATTGCTGATTGTGACCGATGCCATGCCTTGACCTTCCCGCTATGCGGCTGCCCTCGCCGACAATATCCGCTCGGCAATCTCGACGAAGCCTTCGGCACCCCGCTTGCTGGCGACAAAGGCCGGAGCCGCGGCCATCGCGCCCTCGAAATCCCGCACATTCGCAACACCGCAGGCGTAGGGAAAGAAGCCGAACATCGGCGCATCGTTCGGGCTGTCGCCGCAGAACACGATACGATCCCTCGCCTCGTCGAGATCGAGGCCGAGCCTTTCGCGCAGAAATATCCGGGTCATCGCCAGCTTGTCATAGCGGCCGAACCATCCGTTGACATGGATCGAGGAGACCTTGGCGATGCCGCCGGCGTTCTCGAACAGATAGACGATCTTGTCGACGGCAGCGCGCGGCAGCGGCGGCACGTCCTCGCAGACGTCGATCGCAAGGTCGGCCTCGCGGTAGAGCTGATCGGCGGAGATCGCCGCACCCGGGACCTCGGACAGGATCCGCTCGCCGAGCGCCAGCAATCTGCGGCGATTGGCGGCGCGCTCCGCCTCGGTCGCGATGAACTTGCGAACCATTTTCCGCGCCACCGGATCGTGCCGGAAGTAGAACGCGCCGTTCTCGCCGATCACGCCGTCGACCGGCCAGAACCGCGCAATCATGTCGCACCAGCCCGCAGGCCGGCCGGTCACCGGGACCACCGCGAGGCCAGCACCGCGCAACCGCTCCAGCGCGGCATAGGAGGCCGCAGGAAGCTGACCATCGGTGGTCAGCGTATCGTCGATGTCGGTCAGCACGCAGACGGCACGGCGGGCGGCTTCGTCAGGAAAACTTGCAATCGGCTTCATGACGGCACGTCTTCCGCAAACGCCGCCAGACGGGCGTTCCAGTCGAGGAGTTTTGGCCAGAGGTCGGCATGGATGGCGCGAAACTCGGCATAACGCGCAACATTCCTCGGTTCGGGCTGGAATATCCTTGCCGGCGGTTTGGTCATCGCCGCGGCGGCTTCGGCGATCGTGCCGTACCAGCCCGCTCCCTTGGCGGCCGCGATCGCAGCGCCAAGCGACGACGCTTCCCGCGCCGGCGAACGGCACACCGGACGCCCCGACGCATCGGCCAGGATTTGTAGCCAGAGGTCGCTGTCCGAACCGCCACCGATAGCCGCGAGCTGGCTGATCTCGCCTCCGGTCACCGCCACGATCCGTTCGATCTGGCCGGCGACCTCGAGCGCGATCCCTTCCAGCAAGGCACGATAGATCGCGCCGCGCCGGGTCGAGCCCGACAATCCGGCGATCACGCCACGTGCATAGGGATCCCAATAGGGCGTCATGCAACCGAGCCAATACGGCAGCACCACGACGCCGCCGGCTCCGATCGGGCACGCCGCCGCCTCAGCCTCCAGCGCCTTGAAAATGTTTCGCTGCGCCGCCGGATCGGCACCGAGCATCTCCCGCGCCATCCAGTCGATCAGAAACGTTCCGGTGCGGATGCACTGCTCGTAGATGTAGCCATCGTCGCACACCGCCTTCTCGGTACGAAACGCGCGGTCGTAAGCGTAGTTGCGGCCGTAGCTTCCTGAGACCACCGCGGTACCCAGATTGATGTAGGCGCTTCCCGGAGACGTCACGCCGGCGCCGGTGCTGGCACACTGACCGTCACCACCGCCGGCGATGACGGCTGTACCCGCCGACAGGCCGGTGAAGGCGGCCGCCGCGTGCGTGACCTCTCCCATCCGGGCTCCGGGCCGGGCCAGCGCCGGCAATTTCCCGATCGCGATACCCGCGGCATCGAGGATAGCTTCTGACCAGAGACCGCTCGTCATGTCGAGCAAGCCGGTCGGATCGGCCGATGCCGTCGATGTCCGCCATTGGCCGGTCAGGCAATGCGTCAGATAGCCGTGGACTTCGGCGAACCGCGCCGCGCGCGCGAAGATCTCGGGCTCCTGTTCCGCCATCCAGATGATGCGATAGAGGCATGGCAGAACATCGAGCGGCTTGCCGGAAATCGCATGAACGCGCTCGGCCCCAAATGATTGGCCGAACCGAACGACCTGGGCGCGCGCGCGCTCGTCGAGCCAGGTCATGCCGGGCCTGATCGCGGCCCCGTCTTCGGTGAACGCGCTGAAGGTCTCGCGCTGATTGGAGATCGCCACGGCGGCGATCCGTCTGGCATCGACCTGATCGGTGATGCTGCGCAGCGCGGCCGCCGCCGCGTCCCACCAGTCATCCGGGTTCTGCTCGAAATATCCCGGATGCGGATTGGCGAGGCCGATGGCCTTGCGTCCTTCCGCGACGGCACGGCCGCTGCGGTCCCAGGCGATCGCCTTGGTCGCGGAGGTCGAGCTGTCGATACCGATCACCAGATCCTGGGTCATTCCATCTCGCTTCAAAAGAAGCGAAGGCGAGCTGCGCCGCCTTCGCGAACTTTTGCACCGCGGGCCTCAGAGCAGGCCGGCGTCCTTCACCTTGGCGTCGATGTCCTTCGCCAAGGCGTCCATGCATTTCTGCGGATCGCCGCCATAGGCCTGGCCGGTGAGCAGCTTGCCGAGCTCGGTCGGGATCTCGTTGGTCGACAGGCCGGCCCACAGCGCCATGTGCGGCTCGGTGGCCATGGCGTTGTCGATCACCCATTTCACCGTTTCGAGATGCCGCGTCGTGCCCGGGCCGACCTTGGCCTTGGCCTTGACGCGCGGATCGGCGAACGACGAGTTCCGCATCGGCGCAAAGCCGCCAAGCAGCGTGCAGCGTGTCATGATCTCCTTGCAGCAACCCCACTGCATGAAGATCCACGCCGCTTCCTTGTTCTTGGAGTATTTCGACAGCGAGATGCACGAGCCGCCCTGATGGCCGAGATTCGGTTGCTCGTTGAAGCCGGCATCGGCCGGCGCGCGCAGCTTCTTCGCCGTCAGCGGCTTGGCCGGCTCCCACAGACCCTTGACCTTGGAGTCGTCCGCATCGAGACCCGGGAAGAATTCGTCCCAGCTCTGCACCAGCGCCACCTGGCCGGAATGCATCATCTCGAACTGGCCATCCCAGGTCGATGCCGTGGAGTTCGGCGGCGACACCTTCAGGAGCTCCTGGTACCACTTCAATCCGGCAACGCCCTGCTCATCATTGCCCGAGAATTTCTTGTTCTTGTTGAAGATCGAGCCGCCATGGCCCCACACGGCCTGGCTCCAGTCGCATTCCAGCGAATAGTGGCCCGACTTCGCCTGCAAGCCGGTGCCGAAGATTCCGTTGCTCTTCTCGGCCTCGCTGATCTGCCTCGCGGCCACCAGGAAGTCTTCGTAGGTGGTCGGCACCGCGATCTTGTGCTTCTCCAGGATGTCCTTGCGGTACATCAGGGTGAAGATCGGAATGTCGAAGGGGATGCCCATCCACTGCCCGTCGACCTGGGCGACATTCTTGACCAGCGGCTTGGAGAAATCGTCCCAATCGAAATCGGGCATCGCAAGCTCGGGCTTGTCCTTGTAGTAGGCGACCGGATCGATGCAATCCGGCTGGAACATCGAAATCCAGGATTGATCGAGATAATAGAGATCGTAGGAGCCGAGCTGGCCCTGCACGTCCTGCGTCGCCTTGGCGAGCACCTGCTCGAGCGGCACGATCTCGACCTCGACCTCGATGCCGGTCGGATCGGTGAACTCCTTCTTGATCTGGTTGAGCACCACCGACGGCGGCGTCGATTCGGTCGAGTAGCGGATCTTGGCGCCCTTGAACTTGCTGCCGACATCCTTCAGCCATTTGGCCTGGTTGTCCGGCAGGCCGTCGGCATAGGCCTCGGTGCCGATCAAACTGCTGCCCCGGCGCAGGCCGCGCGGATTGCCGAGCATGCCGAGACCGAAGGCTGAAAAGCCGACGCCCGCCAATCCCATCCTGCGCAGGAATTCGCGCTTGGAGATCTGCCGGTTGGTATATGCGTTCGCACTATCGACGATGAATGTCTGCTGGTCGAATTTCTTGAAACTCATTGATACCTCCTCCCAACGTTTGTTGACTTTCTGGTCTCGGTCTGCGCGCCTACTCCTTGAGTGACCCGAGGGTCAGGCCGCGGACAAGCTGCTTCTGAACGAGCAAGATGAAGATGAAGCTCGGGATCACGGCGGTGGTGCCGAGCGCCGCGATGAAGCCCCATTCCGAGCCCGTCGAGGTGACGAAGGTCGTGATCTTGACCGGCAATGTGCGGATCGAATTGGTCAGGAACAGCGACAGCAGGAATTCGGTCCACGAGAAGATGAAGCAAAGCACGGCGGTGGCGGCGACACCGCCCTTCACCATCGGCAGCACGACGCGCCAGAAGATCTGCAACCGCGTGGCGCCATCGATCATGGCGGCCTCGTCGACATCGACAGGGACGTCGTCGTAGAACGATTTCATCAGCAGGACGGCGATCGGCAGGTTGATCAGCGTGTCGACCATGATCAACCCGAGCCGGGTGTCGAGCAGCGACATGTAGTGGAACATGAAGACGACCGGCACGATGATCGCGATCGGCGGCATGAAGCGCTGCGACAGGATCCAGTTCAGATAGGCCTGCCGCCAGCGGAATCGCATCCGCGACAGCGCATAGGCCGCCAGCACCGCCAGCAGCAGGGTCAACGCGGTCGCGCCGACCGCAATCAGCAGCGAGTCGATGATGGTCTGACGGCTGTCATAGGAGCTTGCGCCGCCGACGCCGAAGGTATTGCCAGACTCGATCGCGAGCTCCGCCCGCGACTTGCCGAGCATGGTTACGGCATAGTTCACCAGCGTCGGCTTGAAGTTGAACCAGACGATCTCGTCCTTGTCGAAGATCGCCGACGTGGGCTTGAACGAGGTGAGCGCCCACCAGAACAGCGGGAACATGAATATGCCGACCACGAGCACAGCGGCCACGTCGCGCAATCGCTTCTGCCAGAAGGTTTCCTGCATCAGAACCGCACCTTGAACAGCTTGATGAAGATGGTCGAGGTGACGATCACCAGGAGCAGCGTGAACAGCGAGATCGTCGAGGCGTAGGGGAAGTCGGCATTCTTGAAGTAGATGGTGCCGGCGTAGGAGGTCAGCGTCTCCGTGGCGGTGCCCGGTCCGCTGTCGGTCATCACCTTGACGTAGTCATAGATGCGGAACAGGTCGACGCCGCGGATCAGAACCGCGAGCGCGATGATCCTGGAGAGCATCGGCAGCGTCAGGCGGAAAAAGGCTTGCCTTGGGGTTGCTCCGTCGATCGCGGCGGCCTCGAACGGCTCCTTCGGCAGGGCGCGCAGCCCCGCGAGCATGATCAGCACCATGAACGGCGTCCACTGCCAGATGTCGGCGAGCAGAACGCCGGCCAGCGCCGAGTTGCTGGAAGCGAGGATCGGATATTGCGGTGGCCACAGCCCGAGCGAGACCAGCCCCATGCTGAGCACGCCGAACGAGCCGTCCAGCATCAGCAGGAACATCATGCCGGTGACCGCGGGCGGCACCACCAGGGGCAGCGTCATCAGCGCGCGGAGCAATCCGTAGCCCTTCCGGTCGCTGTCGAGCAGCAGCGCGATGGCTAGGCCGAGGCAGAGTTCGATCAGCAGCGCGGTGATCGTGTACATATAGGTGTGGCCGATCGCACCCCACACCCGATCGTCGGCGAACAGCTTCCCCCAATTCCAGGTCGGGTTGAACACGTTCATCCGGGTGACCGGGTTGCGCTTGAAGAACGAGAGCCACAACGCATAGAGCAGCGGATAGACACCGAACGCCAGCAGCAGCGCGGTGATCGGCGCCAGCCACGGGAACGGATGTTCCGAGGTCAGAAACCGTGGCCAGACGCTGTGCCGCGTCGTGCCCGATACCGGCACGTCGACAGCCAGACTCCGCGCATGGTGCGACACCATTGACGTTTCCTCGCGCATCGCTTTTCTCTCGGCGCCGGGCTCTTTCGGCCCAGTTCGCTGTCTTGTTTCAGGGCCGGCGTGATACTCCGGATCGGTGAGGCCGGGCCGCGCGTGGCACCAGCGCTCGCGCCGTTGCCACGTCGGTGACCAGAATTGTTGCGTAGTTGCTGTTGAGCGCGGCGTAGACCGCATCGACCTTGTCGCTGCCGCCGGCAATGCAGATGCGCTCCGGCACCTTCGCGATCTCGTCGAGCGTCAGGCCGATCATCTGGTTGTCGAGCGCGCCGAGGATCGGCTCGCCTTCCCTGCCGATAAAACGTCCACTGACCACGCCAACGGCGCCACGCGCCAGATACGGTCCAATATTCTCGGGCGACATGTAGCCGCTGCGCATCGCGGTGCCGGCGTCGTCGACGCTGCCGACGCCGAACAGCACCTTGTTGCTCGATCGAATGATCTTGAAGGTTTCGACCAGCGCCGGCTCCTGCATGAACAGGCGCTTGATCTGGGCGGTCGAAACGATACCCGGCGCATGCAGATTGACGCAGCGCGCACCAAGCCGGTTGGCGATGTTGGAGGTGCACAATTCCGGCGAGAATTCCGTGGTGCCGATCGAGCAGCCGGTGATCTGGGCGACGGTGACGCCCGGAAGCTTCATTTCGGGCAACGACGTCGACAGCGCCTGCACCGTGCGGCCCCACGATACGCCCAGCACATCGTCGGGCTGCAGCCGCTCGATCAGAAGTTTCGCGCCGGCCATGCCGATCCGTTCATGCACCGGCAGGCGGCCGCCGTCATCGGGCACGACGAGACAGCTGGTGAGCCCATATGCGTCGGCCAGTTCGCGCGCGAGGCCGATGGTTTGCAAATGCCGTGACGACACCGCGATCGTGACGATGTTGCGGTCGCGGGCCTCCTGAAGGAAGTTCACGACCGAGGCGCGCGAGACGCCGAGTTGATCGGCGACCTCCTCCTGCGTCATGCCCTCTTCGTAATAGAGCCACGCCGCCCATACGACAGGATCGCTGTCGAACTCTGCGGGGATCGACAACGCCCTGCGCTTGATACGCGGCGGCGTCACCTGGCGTTGCAGCGTCTTGGTCATTAGCGATCCGGCATCAACGTCGTCGTTCACAAAATGCACATCGTATTGACAATTGTCAATCAGCCCGATTAATTGCCATCACGATTTGTCAAATGTCACGATCGGGCCGCGACGGCGATGCTGCGGCGCAGGACTTGCCCGGGATTTTGCCGATGTCACAGCACAACTGGACCGCGCTGATCGACGATCTGGTGGCAGGCCGCTGGATCAATCCGCTCACCGGTGCAGCGGTAAGGGTGCCTTACGATTCCATCGTGATCGAAGACAGCCTCGAGGGACGGGAGGCCGAACTGGTCGCCGCCTTGAGACTCGGACATCGCCTTGCTTTGGTCGCCGACGAGGCGACGTATGGGGCGATGGGCGCGCGCGTTGCCAAGGCGCTGGGCGAACTCGGTCCGGTCGAGACCGTCGTGCTCGATCATCCCCACGCTGACATGGCCGAGGTCCGCAGCCTGACGGAAAAGTTGCGCGGGTATGACGCGGTCGTCGCGGTCGGCTCCGGCACGGTCAACGACCTCTGCAAATACGTGACGGGGCTGGACGACCGGCGCTATTGCGTGTTCGCCACCGCCGCCTCGATGAACGGCTACACATCCTCCACGGCATCGCTCACCCTCGACAGCGGCTTGAAGGTGTCGCTGCCCTCGCACACGCCTGCGGGATTCTTCGTCGACCTCAAGGTGTCCGCCGCCGCGCCGCCCTACCTCGCCGCCTCCGGCTTCGCGGATTGCCTCGCCCGCTCGGTTGCGCAGACCGACTGGTGGATGTCGCACCGGCTGCTGGGCACCGCCTATTTCCAGGAGCCTTACACGATCCAGGCCGCCGACGAGGTCGAGCTCAACCAGCGCGCCGGCAATCTGCCCAAGGGCGACATCGAGGCGATGGGATATCTCTATCGCGTGCTGACCCTGTGCGGCCTCGGCATCTCCTTTACCGGCGTGTCGCATCATGGCTCGATGGGCGAGCACCAGATCTCCCACTACATCGATTGCTTCGCGGGTGAACGTCATCCCGGTTCCCTGCATGGCCAGCAGGTGGGCATCGCGGCGTTGAGCATGGCGCGGCTACAGCAGCAGATGCTCGCCGCCGATCGTCCTCTGTCAGTTCATGCGACCCACATCGATTTGGCCGACATGAAGCGCCGTTTCGGCGCGGAAGTCGCCCTGCAATGCGAGGCCGAGTTGAAGCAGAAGGCGTTCGACCAGGATGGCGCCATCGCGTTCAACCGCAAGCTGGAGGATGCATGGCCCGAGCTCCGGCGCGAGCTCTCCGCCTTTACGATTCCGGTTCACGAAATGAAGCGGCTGTTGTCAGCCGCCGGCGGTGCCACGACGGCAACCGAGCTCGGCGTGCCGGTGGACTTCTATCGCGAAGCCATCGTGCATTGTCGGGAGATGCGTAACCGCTTTTCCTTCCTCGACATTGCCGCGGATGCCGGAACGCTGGAGGCATTTGCGCAAGGCGAAAATTGATCGGAGGGCCCTGACATGACTGCAAAGCCGCTCGTCGCCGTGACCGGTGCCAGTTCCGGCATCGGAGAAGCCACCGCCCGCGCCTTTTCTGCGGCCGGCCATCCCGTCCTGCTGATGGCGCGCCGGATCGAACGGCTGGATGCCATGCGCCTGCCCAATTCGATCTGCCGCAAGGTAGATGTGCGCGATCGCGCCGCGCTGACCGCCGCCGTGCGGGACGCCGAGGCAGCGTTCGGCCCGGTCGACATGATGTTCGCCAATGCTGGCATTGCCAGGCTCGGGGACATCGGCAAGCAGGATCCGGCCGACTGGGATGAGATGATCGCGATCAACGTCAACGGCGTCATGAACAGCGTGCATGCCGTGATGTCGGGCATGATGGCGCGCCGCCACGGCACGCTCGTGATGATGAGCTCGATCGCGGGGCGAAAGGTCTATCCCGACCACACGGTCTATTGCGGCACCAAATTCTTCGTGCACGGGGTCTCCGAGAGTCTTCGTGAATATCTGTCCGGCTACGACGTCCGCGTTCTCGTCGTTTCGCCCGGCATCATCGAGACCGAGGTGCTGGGCGGCGTGAGGGACCCGAACACGCTCGCGAACTACAAGGCGAACAAGGCAGCGATCGGCGGCGGCATCGGGGCGGAGCACGTCGCGAAGCTGATCCTCGACGCCTACAACCTGCCGCAAAACGCGCTGGTGCAGGAGATCTGCATCACGCCGACCCGACAGAAATACTGAGCGCGCCAGCGCTCGCTTCCAGGAGCCGATCATGACCGACACCGAACTTCAGCTGCGCGAGGCGATCATCGCGAAGTGCCGCTGGATGAATGCAACCGGGCTGAACCAGGGAACGTCCGGCAACATTTCGGCACGCCATGGCAACACCATGCTGATCTCGCCGTCCGCGACGCCATACGATTCCCTTACCCCCGACATGATCGCCGCGATGCCGATCGACGGCGAATACGGATCGTGGAAGGGGCCGCTCAAGCCCTCCACCGAATGGCGCTTCCATCTCGACATCATGAAGGCCCGGCCGGACGTCGGCGGGATCGTGCACACCCATTCGACCTACGCCACCGTACTGGCGATCGCGCGCAAGGAGATTCCGGCGTGCCACTACATGATGGCAGCGTTCGGCGGCATGAACGTCCGTCTCGCCGATTATGCGAGGTTCGGCACCGCGGAGCTGTCCGAGCATGCGCTCGCCGCGCTCGAAGGCCGCACCGCCTGCCTGCTCGCCAATCACGGAATGATCGCCACGGGTGCGTCGCTCGACAAGGCGATGTGGCTCGCCGTCGAGCTCGAGACGATCGCCCGGCAATATTATCTGACGCTGGCAATCGGTGGGCCGGTGCTGTTGAACGAAGCCCAGATCGGCGAGACTGCCGCCGCCTTCGGCAGTTACGGCGTGCAGGATCCACCAGTCGGAAATTTACAGGCATAGCGGCACCGCCGAGAGGCATCATGTGATCAGCTTGGCTCCGATCGGAATCCGGACGGAAGAAGCTGCGGCCACGGCACCGCTCGCGGTCGGAGCATGGTCATGAAACGCATCGCCGGGTTACGCGAGATCGCAGATCAGTTCGACCTCTTCCTGATCGAGCAGTATGGCGTGCTGCACGACGGCGTCGCCGCCTACCCCCGCACGATCGACGGATTGGCGAAGATCGCGGCCTGCGGCCGAAAGATCATCATCCTGACGAACTCCGGAAAATGCGCGGCAGCAAACCGGGCAGACCTCCACGCGCTGGGTTTTGCCGGCTCTTGCCTGAGCGGCATCGTCAGCTCGGGCGACGTGGCCCTGCAATGCGTCAAGAGCGGGGTATTGGGGCCACCCTTCGCGACGGGCGCAGCCGTTTGCGTGATCGGCGATCCCGACGACCGCTATGCCTTTTCGTCGGATGACTTCGAACTGGTCGACCAACCGCAAGACGCCGCCTTTCTGGTGTTTGCCGGATCCGACATACCGCGGGTCTCGCTGCGGGCCTATCAAGATGTGCTGGCAAGTCCCGCCAGAGCGCACGTGCCCGCGATCTGCATCAATCCGGATATCGCGACGATCCGCCATGGCGAGATCGTGCCGGCAGCAGGAGCCATCGCGAGGCTCTACGAGGATCTCGGCGGCGCGGTCGAGTATATCGGCAAGCCGCATCTGCTGATCTTCGCACACGCGATCGCATCCGCCGAATTGCAGCCCGGCGCGCGGCTCGTGATGGGCGATAGCCCGCATCATGACGTGGCCGGCGCAAGGCCGATGGGACTATCGACGCTTCAGGTCCAAAGCGAGAATTATCGCCATTTGCCAAAGTGCCGATTGCTGCGTCTGTGCGACCGATCCGACGGCGTCCCGGATTTCGTTATCCCGGCCTTCGCATGGTGAATGCCAGCCGCGACTCGCGCCCGGCTGGGATACCAGCCTGACGGGCTCGCCCCGACGCCATGAATTGTGTATTCAGGTCTGGCGGAACGCCGGGGATGTCGCGAGTCTCACACGATGATCGACGAGAAGAAGCTCGAAGAGCGCCTGGTCGTGCTCGAGGCAGCCAAGTCCTGGAGCCCGCGCGTCGTCTCGCGGCTGGAGACGCTGCTGCGCTCCGGCCCGGACGAGGCGCTGTACCGTATCAATCCGATCCAATTCGCCGATGAGAAGTCGATCGCCGAAGCTGAGGGGATCGATCTTTTCCTCCATGCCTGTGTCGCCGGGCTGTTCGACATGGATTGGCTCCTGGTGTGTCCGATGTGCTCCGACGTCGTCGAGAGCTTCCGGAGCCTGCGCAAGCTGCACACGCATTTCCACTGCCATCTCTGTCAAAGCGATTACGACGCCGCGCTCGACGATTACATCACCGTGACGTTCACGGTTTCGCCGGCGGTGCGCGGCATCCGCTTCCACAAGCCGGAGGCGCTTTCGGCCTGGGATTACGTCTTCCACTACAAGCTGACGTCGGGCGGCCTCATGCCGGACGGGGTGCCGTGGAACGAGACCGCAAAAGGCCTGGTGCGGGTGCTTACCCGCATCGAACCGGGTTCGACCGCAAGCCTCGAGGTCGACGCCACCGAAGGCGCGCTGTTCGGCCAGGATTTCGACAGCGACGCCCAATTCCTTTTTCCGGTGACGGAGGGAGTGGGCACAACGCCTGCCGGCGTGCGGGTCACGCTCGACCACGGTAGTTGCACAGCCACTGCCGCAAGCATCGCACCGGGCAAGGTCACCTTCGAGGTTCACAACGCTGGCAAGCTGCCGGTCGTCTTCGGCATCTTGCAACTTCCGGCAGCGGCATCTGAGCGACCGAGGCTTCGCTTCCCGGCATACCTGTCCGGCAAGCGGCTGCTGATGACCCAAACTTTCCGCGATTTCTTCCGTTCGGAGGTGATCGGCGCGACCGAAGGCATCGCGGTTCTCGACGTGACGCTGGTGTTCACCGATCTCAAGGGCTCGACCGCGCTCTACGAGCGAATCGGCGACCTCAACGCCTACATCCAGGTACAGCGGCACTTCCAGCACCTCCTCGACGTCACGGTCCGGCACAATGGCGCCGTCACCAAGACGATTGGCGACGCCGTGATGGCGGCGTTCTCGACTGCGGCCGATGCCGTGCAGGCGGCGCTGGAGATGCGCGAGGCGGTCGACGAACTCAATCGCGACCGTTCGCAGCGCGATTTCATCCTCAAGATCGGCGTGCATCGCGGCGCCTCGATCGCGGTCACGCTCAACGAGCGGCTCGATTACTTCGGCCAGACGGTGAACATCGCCGCGCGGGTGCAGAACCTCGCCGATGGCGACGAGATCTGCATCACCGAGGACGTCTACCGCGCGCCTGAAGTGGCCGAGATCATCGCGCCATACCCGGTGACGAGCAGCGAGGCGGAGCTCAAGGGCGTCAGCAAGGCCATGCCGGTCTATCATCTCGCCCGGGCATGATCCGAGATGCAGCCGGGCGCATCATCCCCGCTCCGCAGAGAGGAACAGGCGATAGGCCGGGTTCTCGCTCTCATTCCAGTAGGGATAGCCGAGCGCATCCAGCGCCTGGACGAACCGGGCGCGATCCTGCGGCCTGACTTCGATTCCCGCCAGGATGCGTCCGTAGTCGGCACCATGATTTCGGTAGTGGAACAGCGAGATGTTCCAGTCCGGCGCCAGGCTCTCCAGGAATTTCAGCAGCGCACCCGGGCGCTCCGGAAACTCGAAGCGGTAGATCACCTCGTCCTTGAGCAGCGGCGCGCGGCCGCCCACCATGTAGCGCACATGGTCCTTGGCCATCTCGTTCTCGCTGAGATCGAGGATCGGATAGCCCTCGCGGCGCAGCAGTTCCATCACCTCCCGCTTCTCGGCCTCGCCTCGGCTCAGCGCGATGCCGACGAAGAGCTGCGCCGGCGCGGTGGTCTCGGCAAAGCGGTAGTTGAATTCCGTGATGGCCCGCGAGCCGAGGATGCGGATGAAGTGCCGATAGCTGCCGGGCTTCTCCGGCACAGTCACCGCCAGCAGCGCCTCGCGATGCTCGCCGACCTCGGCACGATCGGCGATGGTGCGGAGCCGGTCGAAATTCAGATTGGCCCCGCTGTTGACGGCGATCAGGCTGCCCTCGCTCAGCGCGCCGCGCTCGGCATAGGCCTTCAGCCCGGCGAGCGCCAATGCCCCGGACGGCTCGGCGACCGATCGCATGTCGTCGAAGACGTCCTTGATCGCCGCGCACATCGCGTCGGTGTCCACCGTGATCACCTCGTCGAGCAGGTCGCGGCAGAGCCGGAACGTCTCCGAGCCCACCTTGCGAACCGCGACGCCATCGGCGAACAGTCCGACTTGGTCCAGCGCGACGACGTTGCCCTTGGCGAGCGCCGCCGCCATCGATGCGGCGTCTGCCGGCTCGACGCCGACGACCTTGATCGAGGGATTGAGGAATTTCACGAACGCGGCCACGCCGGCCGCCAGCCCGCCGCCGCCGATCGGCACGAAGATCGCTTCGATCGGATCGGGATGTTGCCGCAGGATCTCCATGCCGACGGTGCCCTGGCCGGCGATCACATCGGGGTCGTCGAACGGATGCACGAAGGTCAGGCCGCGCGCGACCTCGATCTCCCGGGCCTTGGCCTGCGCGTCGTCGAATGCATCACCATGCAGGACGACATCGCCACCCAAGCGCCGCACGGCTTCGACCTTGATCGCCGGCGTCGTCCGCGGCATCACGATCGTCGCGGGGATACCGAGCTTGCGCGCCGACAGCGCCACGCCCTGCGCATGGTTGCCGGCCGATGCGCAGATCACGCCCAGCCTGCGCTGCGCATCCGGCAACCTGACGATCTTGTTGTAGGCACCGCGGATCTTGAACGAGAAGATCGGCTGCAAGTCCTCCCGCTTCAGCAACACCGTCCGTGACAAGCGCTCGGTCAGCCGCGGCATCGGATCGAGCGGCGTCTCGACTGCGACGTCGTAGACGCGGGCGGTCAGGATGCTCTGGGCGTAGTCGCGGAGTGCGTTTGCGGTCATTGGGTCGCTTCTGTCGATGGGGGGCAATCCTTATCGGTTGCACCTGCCCATCGTCGGCGCCGCCCCGGCGAGCAGACGACACGGAACTGCCGCTGCATCCAGGTCGAAGCATCGCATGACCGGAGGCGCGAGTGAAGTCATCCGGGCTGTCGCGGGGGGCGCGGCCAAAATATCGAAAACAACCCCATGCAAAGCAGCCGGCTGCCGACGGCAACTTGACACGTCGGGCAAATCAGGGGTAAATTTCCAGTATTCCGAAATCATGCGCCTCCAACGCCGCAGCCCATCGGAGGCCATCCGACAGGCCGCCCCGGCGTGGACCGGTTCACGCCATGAGTTTCGGTGAATTCCAATCCCGGCCATGATCGCCGGGTGCTTCCCAGCCTGTTTCGGAGACGATCAGCGTGTCCTCGAGCTTGATGTAGCCGCGCGCCGGATGCAGCAGCGCGGTTTCGATTGAAATCACCATCCCCGGCTCGAGCGGCCGGTCGGCGTCATATGGCGCATAGGGCACCGGGCCGGTCGCGGTCAGGCGCGGGGCTTCGTGGCTGACCAGCCCAATCCCGTGCGCGGTATAGTCAAGCACGGCGCGGTGCGGTGAAGTTGCGACGGCGGCCTCGCCCGCCGCGATGATGTCACCACCCATCGCGCCGGGCCGGATCACGCGCCGCGCCGCCTGCTGGATGTCCTCGACTTCGTGCAACAACTCGCGCAGCTCGCTGTCGGGCTCGCCCAGCACGCCCATGCGGCTGAGGTCGCCGATATAGCCCCGGTAGTTTCCGCCGGAATCGATCGAGATCACATCGCCCTCTGCAAGGCGTTGGTTCGACGGCGCGCGGTTATGGCTGCTGCCGCCGGCAATCAGGCAGTATTCGAACACCAGATCACGCGCATGCTCCTCATGCCGCAGACGAGTGACGACGTCGTGCTTGGTCATGCCTGGCGCGCAGCTCCTGAACGTCGCCAGCATCGCGTCGACCACCCGTTCGGAGGCTTCCCTGATGAGATCGAGTTCGGCGGGAGATTTGACGGCGCGAAGCCGCTCGAAGGTGAAATGGGCTTCGCGCAGTTCGACACCGTCGATCCCGGCACGCAGATGATCCCTGGCATCGGCCGGCAGGAAGCTCGCCTCGATACCGACGCGCTTTGCCGCAGCCCCGAGTTTCCGCACATGATCGATCGCGAGGTCCATCGCATCGATCGTTCCCCAGCTGCCCGTCCTGACCAGCGGCGCCCATATCCGTCCGAGATCGTGCTCGAACTTCTCCATGCGGTTGCCGATGTAGATCGCGTTTTCCGGATGTCCCTTCTGATAGACGAACACCGGCAGATAGCGGCTCGTGCCGATCGCCTCCATGACATCGAAGAAGAAGAAGCGATAGCCGCCCAGCAGGTACTGTACGTTGTGCCGCGAGGTCGCGATCAGCACGTCGAGCCCCGCCTCGTCCATCAGCCGGTCGAGCTTCGCAGTGTCGAACGGCGCCGCGGTTGCGATCGTGTCGTGCGCATTGTCCATGGATTGACCTTCCGTCTTTCAGGTTGCCGTTTTCGCGGCCAGCGGCTTCGGTGCGGTGCCCGCGTTCTCGCCGAACAGCGCCACCGGTCGTCCGTGCGGCTCGACGCCGAGGAACGTGAAGGCGAGCCCGATCAACAGGCCCGCGCCGGCGAGAAAGCAGAACGCCGGCATCACCGCCGCGGCGGTCGCGCTCGGATGCACCAGATTGTCCGCACCCGCGATCAGCGCGAGGCACAAAGGGCCGACGATCTTGCCGACCCCGTTCGCGAGCTGCGCAAGCCCGACTGCGCGTCCCGAAAGCTGGACCGGGAAGATCTCCGCGGGATAGGGCCCGATGTTGGAGAACCCGCCGTCGAAGAACACGGCGCCGACGATCAGGAACACCAGAAACAGCGGCACCGAACCGGCAAAGTCGCTGTGAAAGTACGCGGCGAGCGCCAGCGAGACCGCGGTGCCATAGCCCATCAACTGACCGCACGGCTTGCGGCCGATCCGATGCGCGAGGAAAGCAAAGCCGGTCCGGCCGAGCACGCCGGCGAGGCTGACATAGATGAACATCTTGGCCGCCTCCTGCGGTGCGACGCCGAGCAGCAGCGCCACGATCGTCGGTCCCCACAGGAAGACGCCGTAGTTCGCCGTGCTGGCGCCGAACCAGACCAGAACCGTCAGCCAGAAGCGCCGCTGCTCGGCAAAAAGATCGGCGAATGTCGCCGGATTGGCCGGCGGCAGCGCCGGCAGCACGAACTCGTCGCCGCCGACCCGATAGAGCTTTCGAATGCTCGCCTGCGCCTCGCGCACACGGCCCTTGCTGATCAGCCAGCGCGGCGATTCCGGCATGATGATCATGGTCAGAATTGCGAGGATGATCGGCAGGAAGCCGACCGCCGCCAATCCGCGCCAGCCGACCAGCGGCAGCAGGAAGCTCGCGGTGACCGACGCCGACAGCACACCGAAGGCAACCGGGACCACCACGAGGCTCGTGACCAGTGTACGATGACGGGTCGGGGCGAATTCGACGATCGCAGGAACCGCCGCCGCGGCGCCCGCGGCAAGGCCGAAGCCCACGAAGAAGCGCAGGATCGCAAACGCAACCCAGCCGTCTTCCGGAATGAACGCGATCGCGCCCGAGGTCAGGCCGCAAAGCAGGACGCCCGATATCGCCAGCGGCTTACGCCCGAAGCGGTCCGCGAGGAATCCCGCCGCGAACGCACCCAGCATCGCCCCGATACCGGCGCTCATCAGCATGATCGAGGTCTGCCCGAATGTCAGGTGCCATGTCGGCGCCAGCACCGAAACCAGGAATCCGACCACAAAGAAATCGAAGAAATCGACCACGCCGGTGATGGCGAAGATGATGATCGATAGCCAATAGCGTGTCGTCACCGGTGCTTCGTCGAACGGCACCGCGCTCGCCTGCTCAGTCATGGTCTCCCCCTTGTCGTTATCAAGCCGCCTTCTTTTTTGAATTCAGGAATGCCGTCACCGCTTCCGCCACCCGTTCGGGCGCCTGGATGGAGGCGACGTGGCCCACGTTTGCGATCGTCCTGGTTTCGACGTGGACAAGATCGCGGGCGAGTGCGAACGTCTCCGCATTCGGGATCAATCGGTCTTCGCCGCCGACCAGCAACAGCGTCGGGCGATCGAAGCCCGCCAGATCGGCGGCGACCGGCTGCCCCAGCAGAGCGCCGCGTCGCGCCTTCTGGCCGTCGTCCCGGGTCGAACCGCGGAAGATCTCGATCAGTTCGGGCCGGGCGCGCAGGTAATCCGGCGGGAAGAAGTATTCCGCGATTTTCGGCGCGTTGGCGGCGGTGTCGCCGCGGTACGAAGCAAGCGTACGGAAGACATCCGCGTTGACGTCGAGCGGGCTCCTGTTGACCTTCCAGGTGCTGCCCAGGACCAGGCGATCGATCCGACCGGGATGCCGTGCCGCCAGCACTTGCGCGATCAATCCCCCCAGTGACGTGCCGAAGACGTGGACGCGATCGTAGCCAAGCCCTGTGATCAAGGCCGCGGCATCGTCGGCCAGATCGGCCAGCGAATAGGACGACGGCGGATTTCTGGTGGCGCCGGAATCGCGCTGGTCGTAGGCGATCACGCTGAAGTGCACCGACAGCTCGCGGGCAAGGCTGTCGAACATCGAATGATCGGCCTCGCCGCCATGCAGCAGCACGATCGGTTCGCCACGTCCCGTCTGCTCATACGTCGTGACGACGCCGTTGGCTTCCAACGATTGCATCGGCACCCCCTATCAGTGCAGCAGCGTCGAGAGCGCGCCGGCCAGTTCCTTGGCCGGATCCGACGGCAGCCACGGCATCCGCCATGCCACATGCCCATCCGGGCGCACCAGCACGGCGCCGCGCATACCAAGCTGGAATCCATCCGCAGGGTCGACTGACGGCAGTTGCTTCAGCGACAGCGGCAAGCGGGTCTTTTCCGACACCTGCCTTCCCGCCTCCAGCCACTCGCTGCCGAGCGGCCCGGTGACGACCGTGAACTCCTTGTCGAACCAGTCGAGCGTCGATGTCTTGCGCGAAGGCTCGAGCCACATATGCGGGAAGCGCGCGCCGGGACGATCGGTCGGCATGTAGTAGCGGGAGTTCAACGCCTTCGCGACGGTGCCATCGGGAATCACCGCGCCCTCCTCGTAATTGTGTCCGAGGTTCTGGCCGATGCTGTGCAGATGATTGTCCATATCGTTGATCCAGAACTTGATCCGGTCCGGATTGCGCGAGCGGACGGCATCGTCGGTCAGCCCGAAGCGCAGCCGGTTGCCGTAGCTGAAATTGGCATTCGACTGCGCGATCGGGCGACGTTCGCTGGAGTAGCTGTCGAGCAGCTTTTCATCCGCCATGCCCTTCAGCACGAAGGCGAGCTTCCAGGCGAGATTATGCGCGTCCTGAACCCCGGAGTTCAGGCCGAAGCCGCCGGTCGGCGGAAACCGGTGCGCGCAGTCGCCGACCAGAAATACCCGGCCCTTTCGAAAGGTCTCGGCGACCTGCATGCTGACGCGCCAGATCGAGCGGTTCAAGAGCGTGACGTCGAGATCGGGAATCCCGACATGACCGCGCGCGATCTCGATGAACTCCTGGTCGGTCCACGGCCGCTCGCGATCGTCCTTGGTCAGGCCGATCTGCGTCACGGTCAGCCAGCGGTCCCTGCCATTGGTGTTCAGGATGCCGGCGCGCGGCAGATCCGGCCTGTCCGGGACGATGATGAAGCCGGCGGCCTCGCGCGCGATCGGCAGCCGCGACAGGTCGGCGCGCCAGTATTCGTTGGACATCACCGCCAGCGTCGACGGCCCGACCATGTCGATGCCGGCGCTGCGCCGGGTCTGACTGCCGGCGCCATCGGCGGCGATCAGATAGGTGGCCGTCCAATGCGTCACCTCGCCGGTCTTTTCGCAACGCGTCGTGACGCTGACGCCGCTGTTGGTCTCCTCGAACGATTCACAGGACGTGTTGAACAGAACCGTGGCGTGCTCGGACTTTTCGACCACCCGCAGGATTTCCTCCTCGACGGCATCCTGCGCGACCAGGCTCTTCCAGGCCGGGGTATGACCGACATTCGGTTCGGGACGGGTGCGGCCGAATTCATGGCCCGCGATGCTGTCGAGGAACACGAACATGTCGGAGTTGTCCTGCAAGCCGCGCTCGCGGATCGCCTGCTCGATGCCCCACTGCCGGAAGATCTCCATGGTGCGGACCCAGCAGCCGCGCGACTTCGGGTGATCCGTCGTCGTCGGGCTCTTCTCGACCACCACGCAGTCGATGCCGAAGCGGTCGAGCAGCAAGGACATCGCCAGCCCCACCGGCCCGCCGCCGGCGATGAATACGGATGTCTGGCGTGCCTCGTCGGTCGCGATGCCCATCCTCGTCTCCCCTCCGTTTGATCGTTGCGGAGAGACTGCGCTCTTTTTAATATCTCACAAGAATATGTTTGATATGGTATCCATCTCGATCCGAGATGGAGTGCCCGTCATGGACCTGCGGCAGATCCGCTATTTCGTCGCCGTCGCCGAGCGTGGCGGCTTTGCCGCCGCGGCCAGCACGCTGAATGTCGCGCAGTCCGCGCTCAGCCGTCACGTCAAGGAGCTGGAGGCCGAGTTGGGCGGCGCCCTGCTCGAACGCGGCGCACGCGGCGTCTCCGTCACGGAGTCCGGCAAGGTGCTGCTCGCGCGCGGACGCTGGCTGCTCGGCACGATCGACGACATCAAGGCCGAGGTGCGCACGGAAAACCGCGAGCCGAGCGGCACGGTACGGATCGGCGCGCCGCCGAGCCTCGGCGACATCCTCTACCCGCCGCTCGCCCAGACTTTCGTGAAGCGGTTTCCGCGCGTGCGGCTCGAACTGAACGAAGGCCTGACCGAGAGCGCATCCGAACGCCTGTTGCGCGGCGAGCTCGATCTGGCGATCGTGACGACGCCGCCCCCCAACGATCATCTCGACTATGAGATATTGATGTTCGAGCAGGTATTCCTGATCGGACCGCCGCGCGATCCGCTGCTGAAACGCGGCAGGCTGACCCGCAAGGAGTTCGACGCCCTGCCGGCGGCCGTGGCTCCGCTCAGCCGCAACCCGTTTCCGTCGACGACGCTCTCCGCGGTGCGGGTCGACAACAGCACGCCGATGAAGCGCATGGTGGCGTTGGGCCTCGGCTATGCCTTGCTGCCGTTCTCGGGAATTCACCAGGAAGTCGCTGCCGGCGCGCTGTCTGCGGCGCTGTTGCCGTGGATGCGGGCCGAACGCGTGCTGGCGCTGCCGCGCGGCCGACCGGTCAGCAGGGCAACGCGTGAAGCAATCGCCGCGCTGAAGACGATCAGCAGTTCACTGATCGACGCGGGCATCATCCTGACCGTCCCGGCGCGCAAGAGCTGAACAGCCCTCGCCGCGCATCCCGCCGGACCCGGCCAACCGAACCGCTACCGTCTTGACCATAGTTGTCATGACAACTATAGAGTCATTCCAAGATTGGCGATCAAGCCGGCTGCTCCCGCCGAAGAACGGCGCGAGCCGTGAACCCGCAAGGGCACCGCGGGCGGCGCCGTGCGTCGCCGACGGTTGATCGAAGGGAGGACATGATGGACGCTGCTTCGCAGAACCACGCGGCAAGGCTGCGCGAGATTTCCCGGCTCATTGACGACCGACCGAGCGAGCGCATCTTCGAGGTCGATCGCCGGATCTTCACCGATCCCGAGATATTCGATGCCGAGCTGCGCCATATCTTCGAGGTCACCTGGAACTTCATCGGCCTGGAGTCGCAGGTCGCCAGGCCCAACGACTTCGTCACCACCCATATCGGCCGGCACCCGATCCTGGTGATGCGGAGCGCCGAGGGCAAGGTCGGCGCATTCCTCAACACCTGCCGGCATCGCGGCACCATCGTCTGCCCGTTCAAGCAGGGCCGGCAGAAGTTTCATGTCTGCCGCTATCACGGCTGGGCCTACGATTCGAGCGGACGCAACATCTCGGTGACGGAGCAAGCCGGCGGGCAGTATCCGCCATCGTTCGCGAACCGGAATCACGATCTTCTCCCGGTCGCCCGGCTTGGCTCCTATCGCGGCTTCCTGTTTGCGAGCCTCTCGGCCGACGTTCCGCCGCTGGAAGCGTTCCTCGGCGACACCCGCGCCTTCCTCGACCTCATCGTCGATCAGAGCGACAGCGGCGAAGTCGAGCTCGTGCCCGGCGCCAGCACCTACACGTTCGACGGAAACTGGAAGCTGCAATTCGAGAACGGCCTCGACTATTATCATTTCGCGACCACCCACAGCTCCTATGTCGACATCCTGAAAAAACGCAACGCCACCGCCGGACCGGACGCCGGATTCACCGCGGAGCCCGACGGCGAGCAGGAAGGGCAAGGCAGCTTCAGCTTCGACTACGGCCACGCGGTCAACTGGTCGATCAAGCGCACGCAGCTCTATGGCCGGCCGCTCGGCATGGATCCGGCGCGCCTCGACGCCGTGCGGCAGCGGGTCGGCAGCACCCGCGCCAAATGGATGCTGCGCCAGCGCAACCTGACGATCTTTCCGAACCTGCAAGTCATCGACATCCTGTCGGCGCAGGTGCGCACCTGGCGGCCGCTGGCGCCCGACAAGACCGAGATGGTGTCGCACTGCCTCGCGCCGATCGGCGAGAGCGCCGCGGCCCGCACGCTGCGCATCCGCAACTACGAGGATTTCTTCAACGCCTCGGGGCTCGCGAGCTCCGACGACAACGTGATGTATGAATTCTGCCAGACCGGCTACGAGGCCACCACCGCCGCGCCGACGCAAGGCTATCTGCGCGGCGTCGCTGATGTCGGCCACGGCGAGAGCCCGCATACGCGCGAGCTCGGCGTCGCCCCGTCCGAATGGTCGTTCGGCGCTCCGAATTTCGGCGGCGAGACGAACTTCCATCCCGGCTATCGCGAATGGCGCAGGCTGCTGCAACGCGCCGCAGGGGAGACGGCATGATGGCAAGTGACGCAATCAGGCAAGCCGATGCCGAAGCGGCCGCGGCCGCGACCATCTTCCGCGAAGCCCGGCTGCTCGACACCGGCGAATGGGCCGATTGGGTGGCGATGTACAGCGAAGATGCCGTGTTCTGGGTGCCGGCATGGCTCGACGAATACACCACCACCAACGATCCCAGGACGCAGGTCTCGTTGCTCTATCACGATGCGCGACGCGGGCTGGAGGAGCGGATCGCGCGCATCGAGTCGCGCAAGTCGATCACCGCGCTGCCGCTGCCGCGCACCGTGCACCAGATCTCGAACCTGGAAGCGTCCGCGACCGGCCCCGGGCAGATCACCTGCCACTCGGTGTTCTCGGTCCACGTCTACGACCCGCGCGTGGCCAAGGAGCATCTGCGCCATGGCCGCTATGCGCACACGCTGAGACGCGACGGCGAAACCTGGACGATCACGCGCAAGGTCATCACGCTGGTCAATGACCGCATCCCGACCGTGCTCGATTTCTACAGCATCTGAGAAGGCCCATGACGGATCAAGGAACCTGGCACGAAGCCGCCGCAGTCGGCGCGCTGACCGAAGGCGAGCCATGTGGCATCGAAATCGCCGGCCACCACATCGCGCTCTATCGCGTCGGCACGGAGTATTACGCGACAAGCAACATCTGCACCCACGCGGAGGCGCTGTTGTCGGACGGCATCCTGGACGGCTGCGAGATCGAATGCCCGCTGCATATGGGCCGCTTCGACATAAGGACCGGCGAGGCGCTGACCAGTCCGGTCGAGATCGACATCCAGACCTATCCGGTCCGCGTCGCAGGCGACCGGCTCGAGGTCTGCCTGCCCGCGTAGGGCGACGATCAATAATCAAGAAACGGGGGGAACAGAAATGACCGAAGTCGCGATCGACAAGGCGGCGATAACGACCGCCGATCCGGAGATCGAGCGCACCACGATCCGCAAGGTCGCGCTGCGCCTGATGTGGTTCGTGATGGCGATGTACTTTCTCGCCATCCTCGACCGCGGAAACATCTCCTTTGCCGCGCTGCAAATGAACAAGGAGCTCGGGCTCAATGCCGAGATGTTCGGCATCGCGGTCGGGATCATGTACTTCACCTATTCGATCTTCGAGATCCCGAGCAATCTGATCCTCAGCAAATACGGCGCACGCATCACGCTGACGCGGATCGCGATCCTGTGGGGCATCGCCACCGTGCTGATGGCCTTCACGCAGGGCCCGTGGAGCCTCTACGCGTTCCGCGGCTTCCTGGGTTTTGCCGAGTCCGGCCTGTTTCCCGGCGTGATGCTGCTGCTCAGCCTCTGGTTTCCGTTCAGCTACCGCGCCCGCTACAATGCGATGTTCAACTATGCGGTGCCGATCTCCTACATCTTCGCCTCGCTGATCTCCGGCGCCATTCTCGAGCTCAACGGCACGTTCGGCATCGCCGGCTGGAAATGGCTGTTCATCCTCGAAGGCGTGCCGCCGATCATCCTGGGGATCGTCGGCATCTTCTACCTGACCGACCGCCCGCAGCAGGCGACCTGGCTGTCGACGGCGCAGCGCAACTGGCTGACCGGCGCGCTGGAGCGCGATGCCAAGGCAACCGGCGTGGTGCATGCCGAGGGCGTGCTGCGCACCATCACCAAGCCGATGGTGCTGCTGTTCGGCCTGTGCAATTTCGGCCTGTTCTGCGGCCTGGCCTCGCTGTTCCCCTGGCTGCCGCAGATCATCAAGACGTTCGGCCTGCCGAATTCGCAGGTCGGCTTCGTGACCGCGATTCCGCCGGTCGCCGGCCTGATCGGCATGATCATGCTGTCGCGGCACTCCGACCATGTCGGCGAACGCTTCTACTATGCCGCCATGACCTTCCTGATCGCAGCCGCCGGCTTCGCGATCGCCGCCTTCGCGGCGACGCCGGTCTGGATCATCATCGGATTCATGGTTGCCAATGTCGGTGTCTATGGTACGCAGGCCGTGTTCTGGACCATTCCGCAGTCCTACATGTCGCGGGAGAGTGCGCCGGGCGCGATTGGCCTGGTCGGCATGATCGGCAGCATCGGAGGCGCCACCATCCCGGTCGTGATCGGACGCGCCAAGGACGCCTCGGGCAGCTTCACCATCGGATTCCTCGTGGTGACGGGGGTCCTTGTCGCCGCTGCGGCGCTGGTGCTGATCGCCCGCTCCCAACTCGTGAAAGAATGAAAAGCCGCACTGTTGCAAGCAAGACCAAGGCTCCCGACCCGCGCCGCGCCCCGCAGGAGGACGCGCGCTCGGAACGGGTGATCGATTTCGCGCGCTACGTGCCGACCGTGCTGTCGAGCCTGGTGGCGAAGCTGCGGGCGAATGCCAATGCGTTCTTCCCGCAGGCCTACGGCGTGTCGCTAGCGGAATGGCGGGTGCTGTCGTTCCTGAGGGAGCATGAGCCGGCCAGCGCCTACGACATCTGGACCAACGCGCAGCTCGACAAGGCGGTCGTCAGCCGCGAGACGACGTCGCTCAGGAAGAAGGGCCTGATCGAGCTGACGCCGGTCCGGGGCAGCGCCCGGAACCGGACCGAGATCCGGCTGACGGCCCAGGGCGTGGCGCTGCTCGACCGCAGTCTGGACGAGATCCTGCGCCGGCACAGCAACCTCACCGCCGGCCTCGATGCCGGCACGCTCGACACGTTCTTCCGTGTCGTCGATCACATCGAGCAGCGCATTCCCCACATGGGCGATCCATCCGCAGGCGCCGCACCGGATCATGCGCCGGTCAAACGCATCACGAAGCGCAGCACCGCGAAACCTTAGTCCGCAGAAGCACCGATCCCGTCGATCGAAATACGAATCACGTGGCGGTGAGCGCACGACGGAACCGGGCGTAATTTATGTTTCAGTAAGCAAGTTGTAGCTAGGATCATTGCGTAGGTTGCGTTTGCGTATGGGAGACTTCCAGTGATCGACTTTGACGAACTTCGTAGTATCGCCGCGGATGTTCGTATCTTCATCGACGCGTCGGAAGACAAGGGCGGCGCCCTGAAGGCCATCGTCGACGCCTACGATGTCGTGCTCGGGATTTTCCCGGCCGGCCCCGGCATGGACCTTCACGTGGTCAAGGGCAACGAAGTCCTCAACCACATCGCACAGACCCAGGCCTCGTCGGGCTTTACCCACACCGCCATCGCTTTCCAGAATCGCGAACAGGCGGTTGCGCTCGAGCAACTGATGGCGGCCTGACCATCGGCGCGGCCGCGTTCCGCGCGGTTGAAGGCATTGCATCTGGCGCCGGGATGAAACGGTCATCCGGCGTCGCATCCGTGTGATGTGCAGTTTGTGCCAATCGCGTCCCCGGTCCGGTGACGACGCTTGCCTGCCTTCTTGAAAAGACAGGCGAAAATCCACCCCCTTGCAGACGACACCACGATCTCGCAACACTTGGTGTCAGGCGATCAGCTGCGCTACACTTGTGAGCGTGGATATGGGCGGGCACCTGTCGGTCAACACCGGCGAGCTCGATGGCTTCGAGGGACTCCACGAAGCCGTCAAGGGCTCGCATGTCGAGGTCATGCAGCTTGAGCGCGGCAAGCTGCGCGGCACCTTGTCCCATGTCGGGATCGGCGATTTCTCGCTCAGCATCGGTGCGTTCAATGTCGGGGTCCGCACCCAGCGGACCTCGGCCGATGACAAGCTGATCATCGGAATGCTGCTCAACGCCACCGACCGCGTCACCCATTGGGCGTTCGACATGCAGCCGGCGGACGTGCTGGTGATCCCGCCATCGGTCGAGCATGACGGCGTGTTCCACCGGGCGTCATCCTATGCGGCGATTCGCTTCGACATGGCGGATCTCCCCAGCATGTTTGGCGGCGAACCGCGGCTGGCCGATGCCGCGACCTGGCAGGCGAAGAACCACTTTCGCGCCGATCCCACCATCGGTATGGCCGGAGCAGACAGGCTGCCGCAGATCATCTCGCATCTTGCCCGCTACCCGGATTCGTTGTCGGAGACCTCGGCCGAATTCTGGAAGCGCGCGATCATCGACTGCGTGAGGGGGACCGCCGTCGCCGCGCTGCCGCCCGACGGCACGAGCTATCTGCCGTCGGCGATGAAGCTGGTGCGCCATGTCGAGGACTACCTGCGTGCCGCAGGCAGCCGCCCGGTGCATGTCTCGGAAATCTGCAGCGAGCTTCGGCTGTCGCGACGCAGCCTGCACCGCGCCTTCCACGAGGTGTTCGGCCTCGGCCCGGTGACATTCCTGCGCTACAAGCGGCTCTGCACGATCCGCTCGATTCTGCGTGAAAGTACGCCGGACCAGACCACCGTCGCCAAGGTCGCGATCGAGCAAGGCTTCATCGAACTCGGGCGCTTCGCGCAATACTATCGCGCGATGTTCGGGGAATATCCGTCGCAGACGCTCGGCTACGCCGGCTAGCGCTCCACTGCCGCTGATCTGGATCGCCCCGGATCGCCATTGCCCGACAGCACCTGCGCGGCGCCGCCGATGCCGCGGCGAAACGCTTCATCGAAGGTGACGCCGCGAAACCGCCATTTGTAGTCCCGGCTGTGCCAGGCCAGCTGCCATTGCGTGACCCAGCCGAGATCCTTGTCGTCCCAGACCAGCCGCCCGACCAGCGTCGCCTCGCCGCGCTGTGGCGCCAGGATCGAGGCCAGCTTCGCGGGCGATACTTTCATAAGTTCCGCGGCGCTGACTTTGGCGGCCGTCAACGCGGCCGTATCGGGCAGCACGAAGCGCATGCCGCGCCTGGTGGCCGCGGCGGCAAGCGCGTCGCGCTGCAAATCGGACTGCGGCCCGTCCGACGTGACGATAATGTCCTTCGGACCGTGCTGCATCTCGACGAAGACGCCGAGCACCGGGCGCTGCGATCGCCACGGCTTGAGGCCGAGCCTGGCGAGAATGCCGTCGACTTTTTTGTCGTCGAAGACGACCGTGAGGTCGTAGGGCCGGTCGCGGGTGCCCTGCTCGTCATGATGCGGCTTGCCGGCATATTGGTCGTGGTAGTCGAAGCTGCTGACGAACTCGCCGGCCCTCGACTTGTATCCGGCAAGCCGGCGATCTCCCGCCAGTGCCGGTTGACCGGAGACTTTGATCAGGACGTCTTCGAGGCACGCGCCGAAGCCGATGATCCGGTTCGGCTCGCCCTGGCCGGTGACGACGGTCTGCGCGCGATAGAGGCTGTCATCCGCCGCGGCCATCGCGCCGCCGCAACAGATCAATGCGACGGCCAGCAGCGCGCGGACCGCGCCAAGTCCGAACGCAGCGATCGGATTGCGCATCGTCTCAAGCAAGGCAGCCATGCTCACCTCCGCCCGGTCACGTCGTCAAAGGTATTGATTGGCGGTTATGTTCGACAGCGCCGACCTGTTCCGGTCTGGGCGCCATTCCATCGGGCGCATTGCGCGCACTGGCCACGCGCCGCGGCCCTGGCATATGCTCGGTGCCGGCACCGCGGCGCCGACTGCGCCGCTCATGACAAGACGATCGAGCAGGAGACGTCCCGTGAAATGCTATGAGTTGCAAGGCCCCGGCGGCGTCGATGCGCTGGCGCTGGTCGACAAGCCGGTTCCGCAGGCCGGTCCGGGCGAAGTGCTGGTGCGGCTGAAGGCGGCGACGCTGAATTATCGCGACCTGCTCACGGTCAAGGGCGGCTACGGTTCGCGCCAGAAATTTCCGCTGGTGCCGGTCTCCGACGGCGCCGGCGTGGTCGAGGCGGTCGGCGCCGGGGTCAAGGGTTTCGCGCCCGGCGATCGCGTGATCGGCAGCTTCTTCGAAAGCTGGCTCGGCGGCGAGCCGAGCGAGGCGCGGATGCGCGCAGCGCTCGGCGGCAGCGTCGACGGCGTGCTGACCGAGTACCGGGTGTTTCCGGCACACGCACTGGTGCGCACGCCGGACCATCTCAGCGACATCGAAGCTGCCGCGCTGCCCTGCGCCGGCCTCACGGCATGGAGCGCGGTGGTCAAGCTCGGCGACATCAAGCCGGGACAGACGGTGCTGACCCAGGGCACCGGCGGCGTCTCGCTGTTTGCGCTGCAATTCGCCAGGATGTGCGGCGCCCGCGTCATCGCGACTTCCTCCAGCGACGCCAAGATCGCGCGGCTGAAAGAACTCGGCGCCGATGTCACGCTGAACTACAGGACCACGCCCGACTGGGGCAAGAAGGCGCGCGAGCTGACCGGGCACGGCGTCGATTTGGTCGTCGAGGTCGGCGGCGTCGGCACGCTGAACGAGTCGATCCGCGCCACCAGGATCGGCGGCACCATCGCCTTCATCGGCGTGCTCGCCGGCCCGGCCTCGTCCGACTCGAGGCTGCCGCTGATGGTGATGCAGCAGCAGCGGCTGCAGGGCGTCACCGTCGGCTCGATCGAGGATTTGCAGGCGATGTGCGACGGCATCGGCATGCACCGCGTCAAGCCGGTGATCGACAAGGTGTTCGCCTTCGACCAGGTCAAGGACGCGTTCGCCCACATGGCGAGCGGCGCGCATTTCGGCAAGATCGCGATTGCGATCGGCTAGCATGCTTGGCTAGCGCCCCGTGAACTGCGCCTTGCGCTTCTCGACGAAGGCCTGACGGCCTTCCTTCGCATCGGCGCTTTCGCGGATCACCTGCTGCAACTCGATCTCGCGGCGGAACTGATCGGCGTAGCTGGCGTGCTCGCTCTCCTCGAGCAATTGCCGGGTCGCGACCAGCGCGCGGGTCGGGCCGTCGGCGAGGCGGCCGGCGAGTGCCTTCGCCTCGTCGAGCAGCTTTGCGTCATCGACGACCTCGCGCACCAGGCCCCACTCCTTCGCCCGCTCGGCCGGCAGCGGCTCGTTGAGCAGCATCAGGTCGAGCGCACGCTGGCGGCCGACCAGGCGCGGCAACAGCCAGGTCGAGCCGAGATCGGGCACCAGCCCGATCCGGCTGAACACCTGGATGAAGCTCGCCGAGCGCGCTGCCAGGATGATGTCGCCGGACATCGCAAGGCTGAAGCCGCCGCCCGCGGCGACGCCATTGACCGCGACCACGACCGGCATGCGGCACTCGCGCAGCGCCTGCATCGCCGGCCAATAATGGGTCATCACGCCGGTGTAGATGTTGTCGCCGAGCGAATTGAACGCCTTGAGGTTCTGCCCCGAGCAGAAGCCCCGCCCCTCGCCGGTCAGCACCAGCGCGCGGATGCCGGGATCGTGCCCCATCTCGCCAACGGCGCGCGCCAGGTCGCCGAGCAGTTCCGGCGTCATCGCGTTCAGGCTGGCCGGATCATTCAGCGTCAGGATGCCGACCTTGCCGTCCCGTTCACGCTTCACGCTGCTCATTTTCCGCTCCCTGAAACTGGTTGTTGTTGCACTGACAGTGCCATGCCTGACATGCTACGCCAACGTGACCCGCCCGCAACAAAGAACAGCGAAAGCAACGCCATGTCCGATCAGTTCTCTAACTCGCAAGTGATCCGTAAGCCTGCCGTCAGTTCAAAGGGCGGCATCGTCGCGGCGCAGTCGCGCCGGGCGGCCGAAGTCGGCGCGGAGGTATTGGCGGCGGGCGGCGATTGCGTTGACGCCGTGATTGCAACCACCTTCGCGCTTGGCGTGCTGGAGCCGTGGATGAGCGGCGCCGGCGGCGGCGGCGCGATGGTGCTGTACCGCGCCAAGGAGAACCGCGTCGAGGTGATCGACTATGGCATGCGCGCGCCCGACGGCCTGCGCATCGAGGATTATCCGCTGACCGGCGGCGCGGCCTCTGACCTGTTCCCCTGGGCGCGGGTCAAGGATGATCGCAACCTGCACGGCCCCGGCTCGATCGCCGTGCCCGGCGTCGTCGCCGGCATGGAAGAAGCACATCGCCGCCACGCCAAGATGCCGTGGAAGGATCTGCTGGCGCCGAGCGTCAAGCTCGCCGGCGAAGGCCTGCTGGTGGATTGGTGGACCACCGAGATGATCGCCAGCTCCGCCGCCGATCTGCGGCGCTATCCGGCCAGCGCCGCGGCCTATCTGCTGGATGGCCTGCCGCCGAATGCGCAATGGAGCATCCGCGCGGCGGTCCGCATGCCGCAGGACCGGCTCAAGGCGACGATGGCGCAACTCGCCGCGGCGGGTCCGCGCGATTTCTACGAGGGCGATCTGGCGCGCAGCATCGCCGACGACATCCAGGCCGCCGGCGGCGCGCTGTCGGTGCGCGATCTCGCCGCCTTCCGCGCCCACCTGCGCGAGCCGCTGAAGATTCCCTATCGCGGCGGCACCGTGTATGCGACGCCGGAGCTGACCGCGGGTCCCACCATGGCGCGTACGCTCGGCCTGTTGCAGAAGGCGTTGGCACCGGCACAAGGCGGCCCGGACGCGGCGGCCTACGCGGCCTATGCCGAGGCGCTGCAAGCCGCCTATCGCGAGCGGCTGAAGGACATGGGCGACGTCGACGGCCGCCGCGCGCTCGGCGCCGAGGCGGTCGCGCCATCCTGCACCACGCATTTCTCGGCAGTCGATCGCGACGGCAACATGGCCGCGGTGACGCAGACGCTGCTGTCGACCTTCGGCTCTAAATTCGTAACGCCGAACACCGGGCTGACCATGAACAACGGCATCATGTGGTTCGACCCGGTGCAAGGCAATCCGAACTCGCTCGCGCCCGGCAAGCGCTGCCTGACCAACTACACGCCCGTGGTGGCGGAAGCGGCCGATGGCCGCCGCCTTGCCGCCGGCGCATCCGGCGGCCGCCGCATCCTGCCCGCGGTGTCGCAGCTCGTCTCCTTCGTGATGGATTTCGGCATGGATCTCGACACCGCGATCCACGAGCCGCGCATCGACGCCAGCGAAGGCGCCATCGTGATCGGCGATGTCCGCCTGCCGCAAGCCGTGCGTGACGCACTGCGCGGCCGCTTCGACTATGAGGAGGCCCGCATCCAGACCCAACCGAAGAAGTTCGCCTGCCCCAGCATCGTGCTGCGCGACGGCACGACGAACAGCGGCGCCACCGAGCCGTTTCATCCGTGGAGCGATGCCATCGCCGAAGGGTGAGGCAATCGTGGGCACGCTCCGCGCGTCGTCCCGGCGAAGGCCGGGACGACACTGAGGGTGTTGCACTCCCAGCAGCGCGATCGTGTTCAACCGGCAATGCGGCCGAGCGAACACTGTGATGTGGCGCGAACCTACCGTCGAGCTATAGTCGGACGCCTCGGTCAACGACGGCTTGGAGCACCGCGGAATGATTACTTGCTACCTGCGTTATGAGATCAGGCTGGGCAAGCTCGCCGATTTCGAAGCTTACGCCGCCATGTGGCTCGAGCTGCTGCCGCGGTTCGGCGGCGTCCATCACGGTTACTTCCTGCCCTCCGAAGGCGCGAGCGACGTCGCGCTGGCGATGTTCAGCTTTCCGAGCCTCGCGGCCTACGAGCAGTATAGGAAGGATTCCGCCGCCGATCCGGACGTTCAGAAGGCGATCGCCTTCGCCAAGGAGACGGGCTGCTTCACCCGCTACGACCGGTCGTTCTTCCGACCCTTGTTTCCGAAAGCGGCGCAATGACGGAGGCCAGCCTGAACAAAACAAGTGCAGATGTGCCGCCCGGCGCGCAGCTGCTTGGACGCGAATGGCTCGGCTTCGACGGCAAGATCGCCTCGATCCGTTTCGCGGCGCAGTCCGTGTTCACCAACCGGCATGGCACGATCCAGGGCGGCTTCCTCGCCGCGATGCTGGATTCCGCCACAGGTCTCGGAGCGCTGGCGGTGCTTCCCGAGAGCCAAACCGTGGTGACCAAGACCCTCACCACCCGGTTCCTCAAACCCGCGCGCGTCGGCCCGATCACGGCCAGGGCGAAGGTCGTCGCGCAGACCGACCGCGACATGATCGTCGAGGCCGACCTGATCGATGCGGACGACGTGACGGTCGCCACCGCCACGGCCGCGTTGCGGATTCTTGACAAGCGGTAACCATGCGTCGCGCTCTCCTCATCGTGTCAACTCTGCTGCTCGGGCTCTCGACGGCACAGGCGGCCGGGCTGCGGCGCTTCGACATGCCCGCCGACCCGAACGGGCCCGCGATCCGCGGGCTGGTCTGGCATCCCTGTGCGCAGACACCGCACGAGATCGATGCCCGCGACGGCCGAACGTTCTTCGCCGTCAACGACTGCCCCATCGTCGGCGACAAGCTCCCGCTCATCGTGATCTCGCATGGCCGTCGCGGCTGGCTCGGTGGTCATCACGACACCGCCGCCGCGCTGGCGGATGCCGGCTTCATCGTGCTTGCGATCAATCACCCGACCGATGCCGGGCGTGATACCAGCGGCACCGACAGCCTTGCCGTGATGGTCGAACGGCCCGCCGACATCAAGCGCGCGATCGACTACGCGCTCGGGGGCTGGCCCGATGCCGGCCGCATCGATGCCGCACGGATCGGCTTCTATGGTTTCTCATGGGGCGGCTACACGGGCCTCGCCGTCATCGGCGGCGAGCCCGACCTGCGCAAGGGCGTACCGAAGTGCCAGGCGTCGGACTTGCGGGCCTGCAAGGAACTCGAGGCCGGGCAAACCCCGAGCGGGCCGATCGTCCATGATCCGCGGATCAAGGCCGCCATCATCATCGATCCGTATCCGATGTTCTTTTTCGGGAGCGAGGGTCTGAAGGCCGTGACGATCCCGATTCAGTTGTGGAGCTCGGACCCGGCGCAAAGCGGCGACGGCTTGTCCGGCTGCTGCGCTGCCGACGTCAAGGAGCAGTTGTCAGCCAAACCCGAGTTTCACCTGGTGAAGGACGCAAAGCATTTCTCCTTCCTTGCGGTCTGCACACCGAAGGAAACCGAGACGGTTCCAAGCATCTGCACTGACGCGCCGGGCTTCGATCGCGTCGCATTCCACCAGCGCCTCCACGCCGAGGCGATCGCGTTCTTCAAACGAAATTTGGGCGAAGCCGGAGCGCGGTAGTCCGAGAATGGTGCTGCAAGTAGATTGCCTGAGCCGCCCGAGCAGTGTCGTCCTGGCGAAGGCCAGGACCCATAACCACCGCATTCAATTGCGGGCGGGATGGTGGCCCCGACACAACATAACAACAAGCATTTGAGGCAACGTGTCCCGGCTCGATGCGCAGTTGCGCACCAGCCGGGATGACGCTGGTCGTTGCGCCGCCGTCACATCACGACATCAGCCCCATCGCCACTTCCTCGATCTTGATCGGGAAATTCCGCACGCGGATGCCGGTGGCGTGGAAGACCGCGTTGGCGATCGCGCCGGCGCTGCCGGTGATGCCGATCTCGCCGACGCCCTTGATGCCGAGCGGATTGACGTGCGGATCGTGCTCGTCGACCGTGATGACCTCCATCGGCGGCACGTCGGCATTCACAGGCACATGATACTCGGCGAGGTTCGCATTGAGGATGCGGCCCGACCTCTTATCCATTACCGCCTCCTCGTGCAGCGCAAAGGAGAGGCCCCAGATCATGCCGCCATAGAGCTGGCTCTGCACCATCAACGGATTGATGATGCGGCCGGCGGCGAACGCGCCGACCATCCGCGTGGCGCGGATCTGGCCGAGCTCCGGATCGACCTTGACCTCGGCGAACACCGCGCCATGCGCGTGCATCGCATATTGCGATTGCGCCGCCGCGTCGGCCGCACCGGTGCCGCTGCCCTCGACCTCGGCGACGCCGGCGCGCGCCAGGATCTCGGCATAGCTTTCGCTGCGCGCATCGTCGTCGCGGCGATGCAGCCGCCCGGCCCGCGCCACCACGCCGGCATTGCCGGCGCCGAACAGCGGCGAGCGCTCATCCGTGGTGGCAAGCTCGGCGAGCTTTGCGATCGCGGCATCGCCCGCGTTGTGGATCGCGGCGCCGACGGTCGCGGTGTGCCCCGACCCGCCGGCAATGCCGGCATCGGGCAGATCGGAGCTGCCGGAGCGGAACGTGAGCTGATCGAATTCGAGCCCGAGCGAGTCGGCAGAGATCTGCGCAAGCGCGGTCCAGGCGCCCTGTCCCATGTCGTGTGCGCCGGTCTCCATCACGCCCTTGCCATCGGCGCGGATCACCGCGCGCGCATTGCCCTGGAACATGATCGCCGGGAACGTCGCGGTGCCGATGCCCCAGCCGACCAGGAAACCGTTCTCGTCGCGCATCTGCTTCGGCTGCAACGGGCGCCCGGCCCAGCCGAAGCGCTCGGCCGCCCTGGCGTAGCATTGGCGCAGCGCCTTCGAGGAGAACGGCTTGCCGGTGGTCGGCTCGACCTCGGCATAGTTCTTCAGCCGGAACTCCAGCGGATCGATGCCGCAGGCGAACGCCGCCTCGTCGATCGCGCTTTCCAGCACGATCGATCCGGTGGCCTCGCCCGGTGCGCGCATGAACAGCGGCGTGCCAGTGTCGACGCGCACGGCTTCATGCGCGGTGCGGATCGCGGGGCTGGCATAGAGCGTGTGCGAGGCGTCGGCCGCGGGCTCGTAGAAATCATCGAAGCTCGACGTCGTGACGCGCGCCTCGTGGTTGATCGCGGTCAGCGCCCCGGCATCGTCGGTGCCGATCCGGATGCGCTGGCGGGTCGGCGGACGATGGCCGACCGGGCCATACATCTGGCCACGGCGCAGCACCAGCTTGACCGGACGACCGGTCAGCTTCGCAGCCATGATGCCGAGCACCTGCGGGCCGGAGATCAGCCCCTTGGAGCCGAAGCCACCACCGAGGAACGGACTGTTGATGTGGATGTTGGCCGGCGAGATGCCGAACAGCCCGGCAACGCGCATCTGCGCGAACCCCATGCCCTGGCTCGGCGTGTCGATGAACAGGCGGTCGCCGTCCCACACCGCGACGATCGCGTGCGGCTCCATCGCGTTGTGATACTGCGCCGGCGTCTCGTAGGTCGCGTCAGTCAGCTTCGAAGCGGCAGCCATGCCGGCATCGATGTCACCATGGCGGACCTCGGCCGGATTGCCGATGCCGACCACGGGCGGCGCATAGGCCTCGCCGGCATCGAGGCCGACGCGCGCGATCTCGACCTGGTAGCGCGGCGACAGCAGCGCGGCGCCTTCGGTCGCGGCCTCTAGCGTCTCGGCGATCACCACCGCGATCGCCTGGTTGGCGTAGCGCACCTCGTCGCTCTGCAACAGCTCCATGCGGAAGGCGAACGGATTGCCCTTGGCGTCCGGGTCTTCCGCAAGCTCCGGCTTGTGCGCCGGCGTCATCACGTCGATCACGCCGGGATGGCGCTTCGCGGCGGCGACGTCGAGCGATGTGACGCGGCCGCGCGCGATGCAGCTGCTTGCGATCACGGCATGGAGCATGCCGGGCGGATGATTGTCGGCGGCATAGCGCGCCTTGCCAGTGACCTTGAGCACGCCGTCGGTGCGGGTCAGCGGCTGGCCGATGTTCGAGCCATGACGGATATGGGCGGGGTCGCGGGTCAGGCTGATCTCAAGCGTCATGCGTCACGCTCCTGCAACGGAGGAGAAGGGAGAGCCCGGCAGCGCGGCAATGCGATCCGGCGTGCCCCGGGCGGCAAGGGTGAGCGCGCGCACGATGATGCGTTGCGCGAGCTCGATCTTGAAAGCGTTGTCGCCGGACGGCTTGGCGTCTGACAGCGCGGCGCGTGCCGCCTCGCGGTAGCGCGCCGCATCGGGCGCGGCGCCGGCGAGCAGTTGCTCCGCTTCGCGCGCCCGCCACGGCTTGGCCGCGACGCCGCCGAGCGCGAGCCGCGCGTCGCGGATCCTGCCGTCCTCGATCCGCAACGCCGCGGCAGCCGACACCACGGCGAAAGCATAGGAGGTGCGCTCACGGACCTTGATGTAACGGGCATGGCCGGCGAAGTCTTTCGCCTCGGCCGGCAACCGCAGCGCGACGATCAAATCGCCGCGCTCGAGCGCGGTCTCGCGCTCCGGCGTCTCGCCGGGCAGCCGATGCAGTTCGCCGAGCGGCAGCTCGCGCCGGCCGGCCTTGCCCTCGATCTCGACGACGGCATCGAGCGCGACCAGCGGCACGCAGAAATCGGACGGATGGGTTGCGATGCAGCCCTCGCTCCAGCCGAGCACCGCGTGCAGGCGGTTCTCGCCCTTCACGGCGTCGCAGCCGGCGCCCGGCCAGCGCCGGTTGCAGGCGCTGCCGGCGTCGTAGAAATAGGCGCAGCGCGTCCGCTGCATCAGATTGCCGCCGACGGTCGCAGCATTGCGGAGCTGGGCGGACGCACCTGACAGCAGCGCCTCGGCGATCGCGGGATAGTTGCGCGCGAACTCCGGGTCATGCGCGAGATCGGCATTGCGCACCAGCGCGCCGATCCGCAAGCCGCCGTCGGAGAGATGCTCGATGCGATCGAGCCCGGGCAGGCGCGTAACGTCGACGAGACGGCTCGGCCGGCTGACGCCGCCTTTCATCAAATCGAGCAGGTTGGTGCCGGACGCCAGATAGCTCGCGCCCTTCTCGGAGGCCGCCGCGATCGCGTCCGCGACATTGGCCGGCCTGACATAATCGAAGTTCATCATGCGGAGCGCCTCTGCTTGGTGGCGGTCATGTTGGATTGGGCCTCGAGCACGGCTTCGGTGATGCCCTGATAGGCGCCGCAGCGGCAGAGATTGCCGCTCATGCATTCGCGGACCCGCTCCGGATCGTCGCCGGCCTGGCCTTCCCCAATCAGGCCGATGCCGCTCATGATCTGGCCCGGGGTGCAGAAGCCGCACTGGAAGCCGTCATGGGCGATGAAGGCGGCCTGCACCGGGTGCAGCTCGCCGCCGCGTGCGACGCCTTCGATGGTGACGATGTCGGCGCCGTCATGGCTGACGGCGAGCGCGAGGCAGGAGTTGATGCGGCGGCCGTCGACCAGGATGGTGCACGCGCCGCACTGGCCGCGGTCGCATCCCTTCTTGGTTCCGGTGAGGTCGAGCCGCTCCCGCAACAGGTCGAGCAGGGTGACGCGGGGGTCGTCGAGGACAATGTCCCGTCGAACGCCGTTGATGGTGAGACTGAGTGGGAGATTCATGCAGGGCTCCGATCCGTGTATGGTCGGGTTGAATCGAGGCAACGCGCACCTGTGGCCGCCGATCCAGGGGGGTCGGCGCGCCTTGTCAGGCCCGGTGCTGGTCGCCATATACGGAGGCATCCTCCGTTTACAAGGGAGGGTGAGAAGAAAAAGCAATGGCCGGGTCATCACCAGAAACTGTCCGCAAGCCGCGCGCCGATGCCGTGCGCAATCGCGAGCGCGTGCTGGAAGCGGCCAAGGCCGTGTTCTCGGCCGGCGGCAGCGAGGCCAGCCTCGAGGCGGTGGCGCGCCATGCCGGCGTCGGCATCGGCACGCTGTATCGCCACTTCCCGACCCGCGAGGCGCTGTATGAGGCGGTCTATCGCCGCGAGGTCGAGCAGCTCGGCGATCTCGCCGAGCAGCTCCAGAACGCGCCCGAACCGGTCGAGGCGTTACGGCGCTGGCTGCGCGCCAATGTGCAATTCGTCGCGACCAAGAAGGGCATGGTGGCGGCACTGGCGCTGGTCGCGGCCGGCTCGAGCGAGTTGCAGGCCTATTCGTTCGATCGCCTGACCAAGTCGATCGGCACGCTGCTTGCGCGCGCCGTTGCGGCCGGCGCGATCCGCGACGACATCAGCGCCGAGGACGTGCTGCGGGCGCTGATCGGCATGTGCTACATGCACGACCAGGCAGGCTGGCAGACCACCGCGCTGCGGCTGCTGGATGTGTTCGTCGATGGCTTGCGAGTGCGGCCGGAGAGCGAGGCGACGGCTGCGAGGAAGGCCAGTCGAAAACCGTCACGCTAGATGGCGGATCGCTTCAGGGACGACCCGTGCGCGGCTCCAGCCAGGCCATGATGATCGCATGCGGCGTCCGCCGGCGGCGCGGCAGGTGGTACCGCTCCAGCGCGGCCGTCGCGAACGCCGATGCCTGTGCGCCGGATTGCCGCCTTGCTGGCGCCAGCGTCATCCACTCGCGAATGACCGCGCGTCGCACTTTGGACATCGCCATCTCCTTCCCTGCGTCAGGCCGCGAGCCGCAGCAGATGCGCCTGCGACCGCCGCGCCGACAGCGCGCATCCGCATTGATGCACGATGCCCTGCTCGACCACGAAGCCGCGCTGCTCCAGCGCGGTACGCAGGCTCTGGCTGGCCGCGGGCTTCTGCGCGTCGAGCCACACCACCAGCACCGCGCGGGCACTGAGGAAACCGGTCAGCCAGTCGAGCGTCGGTTCGAGCGCATGCAGCGTGCGGCGCCGCCAATCGACCAGCGCTGCGTCATATTGCGCGGCCGGGTGGCCGCAATTGGCGGTAGCAGCCGTTCGCAGGAAACCGCGCCGCTGCAATTCGAGCATCAATTCGATGCTCCTCGTGCCAGCCACGACGATGCGCTGCTGCGTCGAGCAGCCGGCCAGCGCGATCATCGGCTCGATAATCCGGTCGCCTGCGGCCAATTCAATTGAAGACATCATGTCACCCGTTCGCGTTCGCCCACGCGGGCAACCGGCCATGTATCGGCCAGCCTGCACGATGCGGGAGCGTTCGGGACCAATATCTTCAGGACGGGATATGAATTCGAGAGCGCCGCGCGATGTACCGCATAGGCGCGGCATAGGTTCGCGACGGGCCCCCGCGCCCGTGGCCGCCGGCAAGAGAGCCGCGAGTTGTGCGAAAGTGTACAGACCGCCCGACCGACATTCGGCTAGATCGCCGCATTGCCAACGCCTAGATCATATTTGCGATCCGGCCCGGCCATCGCGCCGGGCCTTTTCGTCGCCTGACGGCCTTATTCCGGTTATTCCGGCGGTTTCAGGCGAACATGATCGGGAACCGGCAACGGCTTGTTGGGTCCGTCGAGAAATTCGACCGTCGTGAAGGCGAGATCGGTGTCGCCGATATTGTGGACGGCGTGCACGAGATATTGGTTCGCGGCCAGCTCGCGGTGCTGGGTGAAACCCTTGTAGAGCACGCGCTCGGCTGAGGAGCCATCCTCGAACCAGTTGCGCGAACGTCCATCCGCCATCGCGGTCCAGAAATGGCTCAGCACATGACGATGAAAGCCGAACCAGGTCCCGGCGGGTATGTGCAGATGCCAGACCCTGAGCTTTGCGGTCTCGGACACCAGAAGGCTGCCGACCGCACCGTTCCATTTGCCCGCTTCATAGGCGTCCTGAAGCTCTTTCGGCCAAGCCGCACGAGAATTTTCCGACATCGATTTGCTCGCTCCATTTGATACCAATCAATATATTGGTTCCAGCAAAGAGCTGGTGTTCACGCAAATATCCGCAGAATATCTCGCCAGCAAGATCAAACCATCGGTACCATTCGCGATTGATCTTGACATGGCGTGGGCCAAAGACTTACGACCGGACAAAACAAGCTGCCGCCCTGCAAAGGTCGAAACGCTGCGGCGTCAGCGACGCGAGAGGAAGTGCCATGTTGGAAACGCCTGTCCTGATCGTCGGCGCCGGACCTGTCGGTTTGACGGCCGCCATCGCACTCTCGCAGCATGGCGTCCGCTCCGTGCTGGTCGAACGCCATCCATCGACCTCCATCGCGCCCAAGGCCCGCGGCATCAACGCGCGCACGATGGAGATGTACCGGCAGATGGGCATCGAGGACGACATCCGCGCGGCCGGGATGCCGGCGCAATACGGCAAGATGATCCTGTGGGCGGAAAGCCTGGCCGGAAAGGAGATCAACCGTCTCGCGCCCGGACGCGGCTCGGCGGCGAGCCTGACGATGTCGCCGGCCGGCAATTGCGGCTGCTCGCAGGATATCCTCGAGCCCATCCTGCGGCGTCACGCCGAAGCGCTGGCGCCCGGCAGCATCAGGTTCAACACCGAGCTCAGCGATCTCAGGCAGGACGCGAGCGGGGTGAGCGGCACCCTGACCGATGCCGTGAACCGCGACACGATTCCGTTCCGCGCCCGTTACGTCATCGGCGCCGACGGTACGCGCAGCTTCGTGCGCGACACGCTTGGCATCGGCAGGACCGGCGAGCGGGACATCTACGATTCCGTCAATCTCCATATCCGCGCGGATCTGCGGCCGTGGGTCGAAGACCGGCCGGCGGCGCTGTACCTGATCGAGCAGCCGGACCTCCGCGCCACGTTCCTGACCGTGAACGGCACCGACCGGTGGGGATTCCTGATCCACAGCCTCAGCGTCTATGGCTTCACCCGCGAAAACCTTACGCCCGAGCGATGCATCGCGCTGGTGCGCCAGGCCGTCGGCGTGCCGGAGCTGCCGGTCGAGCTCGTCGGCATCAGCTTCTGGAACTGCTCGGCCATGGTCGCCGACAGGTTCAGCGACGGCAACGTTTTCCTGGTCGGCGACTCCGCGCATGAAACCACGCCGAGCGGCGGGTTCGGTATGAATCTCGGCGTGCAGGATGCGCAGAACCTGGCATGGAAGATGGCGGCCGTGTTGCACGGCGAGGCCGATGCCGCACTGCTCGACAGCTACGACGCCGAACGCCGGCCGCACGCCTCCGACGTCGTGCGGACCACTTTGCTCAACATGCAGAGCTTCGACCGCACCGCGCGTCAGGCCGAGGCAAAACTTCCGCGCAAGGAATTCCTCAACGAGCGCGGCCTGATCTTCGGCGCCTGCTACAAGTCCGCGGCCGTGGTCCCGGACGGCTCGAACCCGCCTGCCGTCAGCGACCCGGTGACGGACTACGTGCCGTCGGCGCATCCCGGTTGTCGCGCGCCGCACGTGCCGCTCACGCGCAAGGGTCAGCCGGTCTCGACAATCGATCTGTTCGGCAGAGGCTTCGTGCTGCTGGCGGCCTCGCATGGCGCGGCATGGCGGACGGCGGTCAGCCAGCGCGGCCTGCCGCGTATCGACCTGCACATCCTCGGCGAAGATGTCGTCGACATCGAAGGCAACTGGATGGACGTCTATGGAGTCCAGGACGGTGGCGCCGTCCTGGTCCGACCGGATGGATATGTGGCCTGGCGCGTTGCCACCCTGCCGAACGATCCGGCGCGCGCGCTCGCCGACGCGTTCGCCCACCTGTTCGGTCGCCAGGCCGGCACGCAAGCGGCCTGACCGATGGCTGTCGGAGCGACGTCGCAAACTGCTGTCACCTCTCCGCAAGAGCTCGGCCTCGACCCGGCCAAGCTCGAACGGGCCTGCGGCATCATCGACGGCCACATCGCGGCGGGTTTTCATCCCGGCGCGCAGCTCGCCGTCGCGCGGCACGGCCGGCTGGCGACCTACCGCTGCTTCGGCCACGCCATGCTCGATCCCGCGCATGCCGTCGGCGAGACCACCCTCTTCCCGCTGTTCTCCAACACCAAGGTGATCACCGCCGCCGCGGTCTGGACGCTGGTCGAGGACGGCCGGCTGCGCTTCACCGACCGCGTCGCCGAGCATGTGCCTGGCTTCGACGCGCACGGCAAGCAGGACGTCACCGTCGCGCATCTCTTGACCCATCAGGCCGGCTTTCCCGCCGCCGAGGTGCCAGCGGCATGCTTCACCGACCACCAATTGCTGCGCCGGGCGGTTTGCGATTTCAGGCTGGATTGGCCGCCCGGATCACGGCTGAGCTATCATCGGATGTCGGCGCACTGGGTCATCGCGGTGCTCATCGAGGCGCTGACCGGCGCCGACTATCGCGACGAGATCCGCAAGCGGGTGATCGCGCCGCTCGGGCTCGCCGACGAGATCGTGCTCGGACTGCCGGAGAGTGAGGACCGGCGCAGATCGTTGATGTATTCGCCGAAGCAGGACGATCGCTGGCCACCCGACGCGATCGAAGCGACGCCGCACTTCAGGCGCGCAGGCATCCCCGGCGCCGGAGGCTACGCGACCGCGCGCGCGATGGCGGTCTTCTACCAGATGATGGCGCAAGGCGGCATCTGGCGGGGCACGCGCATCGCGTCGCCACGGATGATCGACTACGTGACGCGCGACTTCACCGGCGACATGGTCGACGATGACATGGGCTACCCGATGCATCGCGGCCTCGGACCGTTCTGCCGCGGCCATTCGCTGACGGTGCGCGGACTTGGCGCGATCGCGCATCCGAGAACCTTCGGGCATAGCGGGGTCGGCACGTCGTATTGCTGGGCCGATCCGACCAGCGGCGTGTCGTTCGCCTTCCTCAGCAACTGCCGCAGGGACAATGAATGGCACAACAAGCGCATGGATACGCTGAGCACGCTCGTCCACGCAGCGATCCTGCAATGAGCATCAATCGGCCGCCGACGATCCAGCCTCTGCGCCGCCGAACGGGGAGATTGCCGTGACGATCGCCGTACCGGATACGCAGGAAGCCCCTCGATCGGAGCAGGCGGCCGCCGATGCCGGTTGGTACGCGTGGTACGTCGTGTTCATCCTCACCGCCTGCTACACGCTCGCCTTCGTGGATTCGAAAATCCCGTTCATCCTGGTGCAGGCGATCAAGAGCGACCTGGCGCTGACCGACACCCAGCTCGGCATCATCGCGGGGCCTGCCTTCTCGCTGATGTATGCCGCCGGCGCGATGCCGATCGCAAAACTGTCGGACCGCATCGCGCGCAAATACGTCATCGCGGTTGCGGTGACGATCTGGAGCGGCTTCACGGCCGCCGGTGGCGCCACCCACTCGTTCCTCTCATTCATGCTCAGCCGCACCGGCGTCGCACTCGGCGAGTCGGCGCTGACGCCCGCCGCACATTCGATGTTCGCGGACTATTTCCCGGCGGGCCAGCGCTCCAAGGTGATCGCGATCTACTCCTGCGGGATTGCGATCGGCAGCTTCATCGCATTGACCGTCGGCGGCGCGCTGTCCGATCGGCTGGGCTGGCGCACCACCTTGATGATCGTCGGCGGTGTCGGCCTGGCGCTGTCCTTCATCGTCGCTGCCACCGTCCGCGAACCGGCGCGCGATCTCAGCACCTCGGGCCGGCAGATGTCGGAAGGCAGCCTGGTCGCGCTGCTGAGCGATCCGGCGATCCGCAACACCATCGTCGGCGGCATGATCCTCGGCATCGCCAACGGCTCGGTGAGCGCGTGGGGGCCGGCCTACATCATGCGCACCTTCCACCTGTCGGCCGCGGCAACCGGCGCGACCTACGGCACGCTGCTCGGCATCCTTGCGATCGTCGGCACGCTGGCAGGCGGATTGATCGCCGGCTGGCTCTCGAACAAGGACGTCAGGTATGGCTTCCGGCTGCTCGCGGCGGCGTTCCTGATCTCGACCATCGCCAAGATCATCTCGCTGCTGACCTCAAGCTATGTCCTGTTCCTGGCGTTCGGCGCGGTCTCGGCCTTCTTACAGCTGTTCTATCCCGGGCCGACCTATGCGACGATCCAGTCGCTGGCAAAACCGAATGCGCGCAGCTTCGCATCGGCGGTGACGATGTTCTGCATCAACGCCGTCGGCATCGCCGGCGGCGCTTTCCTGACGGGATTGTTGAGCGACCGCCTGGTGCCGTTCGTCGGCGCCGAGTCGCTGCGCTGGTCGCTCGGGATCATGTCGCTGATGTCGGCGTGGGCCGCCATCCACTACTGGCGCGCGGCCTATCACCTCGGGCGACGGGCCAAGTCAATCGGCTGACGGTTACTCGAACAGGTTTCGTCGCGTCGTCAGCAGATGATCGCGCATCGCGCGGGCCGCGTCGTCGGCCGAGCGCCGCCGCAGCGTCTCGCAGATCGCGCGGTGATGGGCGAACGAGCGGCGCCGCTTTTCGGGCGTGATCGCGGCTAGCCGCAAGGCCTGCCAGTCCCCGGTCGATCGCGCGGCGTTGAACGCCGTTACCAGGCCGACCAGGATGTCATTGCGGGTCGCCTCCGCGATCGCGAGGTGGAACGCGCCGTCCCAGCGCACCCAGGCCTCATCGTCCTTCACCTCGGTGGTGCGGCGCATGCAGGTCTCGATGTTGGCGAGATCGGCTTCGCTGGCGTTGACCGCCGCGATCGCGGCGATCGAGGGTTCGACGGCGAGGCGGGCCTCGAGCACGGCGGCCGGACTGCCGCGCGCGATCAGGCGTTCGATGCTGACGGGACCGGCGGTGCGGCGGCCGAGAAACGTGCCGTTGCGGCGGCCGCGCCAGAGCTGCCCCTCGAGCTCCATCTGGGTGAGGATCTTGCGCAACGCGCGGCGGCTGATGCCGAGCTCGGTGGCGAGCTCGCGCTCCGGCGGCAGACGGTCGCCCTCGCCGAGCTCGTTCTGCTCGATGAAATGGAGCAGCTCGTTGGCTTCTTCGGCGTCGGACTCTTGATCTGATGGCGCCGCTCTCGGCACGTCGGGCTCGCTATCCTGAAAGGACTGTTGCGCGAGTCTACTCCCCCCGCAAGAAGCCGAATAGCGCTATTCACGCGACCGGCCCGCGACGCGACATGCTATCCAAAGCGATGATCGTAGCGATTGATCGACAGCTCCTTGGTGTCGATCTCCGGCGTCTTGCCGGACAGCATGTCGGCCAGCACCCGGCCCGAGCCGCAGGCCATGGTCCAGCCCAGCGTGCCGTGGCCGGTGTTGAGGTGCAGGTTCGCATAGCGCGTCGCGCCGATCACCGGCGGACCATCCGGCGTCATCGGGCGCAGGCCGCACCAGAAGGTCGCCTTGGGCAGGTCGCCGCCGCGCGGAAACAGGTCGGTCAGCGAATGATCCAATGTCGCGCGCCGCGCGTCGTAGAGCTTGGTCGAGTAGCCGGAAATCTCGGCGGTGCCGCCGACCCGGATGCGATCGCCGAGCCGAGTGATCGCGACCTTGTAGCTCTCGTCCATCACGGTCGATTCAGGCGCGCCGCTGGCGTCCTTGATCGGCACCGTGATCGAATAGCCCTTGACCGGATAGACCGGCAACGAGATGCCGAGCGGCCGCACCAGATGCGGCGAATAGCTGCCGAGCGCCAGCACATAGGCGTCCGCGGTCATCACGCCGGCGCTGGTCGCAACGCCGGTGATCCGGGTCGCGTCGGCGTTCAGCCCGTCGATGCCGGTATTGAAGTTGAAGCGCACGCCGAGCTTCTCGGCTTCAAGCGCCAGGGCCTGCGTGAACATGTGGCAGTCGCCGGTCTCGTCGTGCGGCAAACGCAGCCCGCCGGCGAATTTCTGCTTGACGCCGGCAAGTGCCGGCTCGGCTTTGATGCAGCCCTCGCGGTCGAGCACCTCGAACGGCACGCCATATTGCTTGAGCACGGCGATGTCGTCGCCGGTGTGATCGAGCTGGGCCTGCTCGCGAAACAGCTGCAACGTGCCCTGCGCGCGCTCGTCGTATTTGATGCCGATCTCGCCGCGCAGCGCTTGCAGGCAGTCGCGGCTGTATTCCGCGATCGGGATCATCCGGCTCTTGTTCACGGCGTAGCGCGCCGTGGTGCAGTTGCGCAGCATCTTGAGCAGCCACAGCCACATCACCGGATCGAGCTTCGGTCGGATCACCAGCGGGCCGTGTCTCATCAGCAGCCACTTCACCGCCTTCACCGGCACGCCCGGGCCGGCCCAGGGCGACGAATAACCCGGCGACACCTCGCCGGCATTGGCGAAGGAGGTTTCCAGCGCGGGCTTCGGCTGCCGGTCGATCACCGTCACCTCATGGCCGGCACGCGCGAGGTAATAGGCCGAGGTGACGCCGATCACGCCACTGCCGAGAACAAGGACCTTCACTTTTCCTCACATCCTGCAACGAAAACGCAATCGCCGCTGCGAAACCATTCTGCTTCGCAACGGCGACAGCAATTTGTAGAGCTAGCTAGAAAATAGCTAGCAATTATCAGGCCACGCGCTTGATGGCGTCGCCGAGGATCGAGACGATGTCGTCGATATGCGACTTCTCGACGATCAAGGGGGGCGACAACGCCAGCGAGTCGCCGCTCATGCGGAAGTAGAGGCCGCGATTGAAGCAGTCGACCATGACGTCGTAGCCGCGTGCGCCGACGGCGCCGTCGCGCGGCGAGAGCTCGACCGCGCCCATCAGGCCGACATTGCGGATGTCGACGACGTTCGGCAGGCCCTTCAGCGAATGCAGGCCATCGCGCCAGTACTCGGCGAGCGAGGCGCCACGGGTCAGCAGGCCTTCGTCCTTGTAGATGTCGAGCGTGGCAAGACCCGCCGCGCAGGCCACCGGATGCGCCGAATAGGTGTAGCCGTGGAACAGCTCCATCGCGTTGTCGGGACCGACCATCAGCCCATCATGGATCTGGCGGCTGGCGAACACCGCGCCGCACGGCACGGTGCCGTTGGTGATGCCCTTGGCGGTCGTCATCATGTCCGGCGTGACGCCGAAGAAGTTGGCGGCGAATGGCGCGCCGAGGCGGCCGAAGCCGGTGATGACCTCGTCGAAGATCAACAGGATGCCGTGCTTGGTGCAGAGCTCGCGCAGCCGTTGCAGATAGCCCTTCGGCGGCGGCAGCACCGCGGTCGAACCCGGCACCGGCTCGACGATCACGGCCGCGATGGTGTCGGCGCCGTGCAGCGCCACCATCCGCTCGACATCGTCAGCGAGCTCGGCGCCATGCTCCGGCTGGTCCTTGGCGAAGGCGTTGCGCGCCATGTCGTGGGTGTGGCGGATATGGTCGATGCTCGGCAGGTGGTTGGCGAACTGGCGGCGGTTGGCCACCATGCCGCCGACCGACATGCCGCCGAAGCCGACACCGTGATAGCCGCGCTCGCGGCCGATCAGACGGGTGCGGGTCGGCTGGCCGGCGGCGCGGTGATAGGCCAGCGCGATCTTCAGCGCGGTGTCGACCGATTCAGAGCCCGAATTGGTGAAGAAGATACGATCCAGCCCCTTCGGGGCGATCTCGGCGAGACGCTCGGCGAAGTCGAACGCCATCGGGTGGCCCATGTTGAACGAGGGCGCAAAATCCAGCGTGGAGAGCTGGCGCTCGACGGCGGCTGCGATCTGCGGGCGGCTGTGGCCGGCGTTGACGCACCACAGACCGGCGGAGCCATCGATCACCTGCCGGCCATCGACCGAGGTGTAGTACATGCCCTTGGCGGAGGAGAACAGCCGCGGCGCCTTCTTGAACTGCCGGTTGGCCGTGAACGGCATCCAGAACGAATCGGTCTTGATGGTGTTCGGAATCTGATGAACGGTCACGGTGCACTCCATGGGCTGGGTTTGCCTAGTCGGACCACTCTTCCCGGCACTCAACAAGTCCTTTTCTGTCGCAGCGCAAGCCATTGATCTTGTTGAGGCAGTCTGCGAAGATTTGTTCGATCCGCAACACCTGCAACAGGGATTTGCCATGAGCGTCGACATTGGCGGTCGGCTTCGATTCATCCGCGCGCGGCACAAGCTGTCGCAACGCGAGCTCGCCAAGCGCTCCGGGGTGACCAATTCGACGATTTCGCTGATCGAATCCAACCAGATGAACCCGTCGGTCGGCGCCCTGAAGCGCATCCTCGACGGCATCCCGATGGGGCTCGCCGAATTCTTCGCGATCGAGCCGGAGCGGCCGCGCAGGGCGTTCTACCGCGCCGACGAGCTGACCGAGATCGGCAAGAAGCCGATCTCCTACCTCCAGGTCGGCGACAATCTGTTCGGCCGGGCGTTGCAGATCCTGAAAGAGCGCTACGAGCCCGGCAGCGACACCGGCCGGGTGCCGCTGGTGCATGAGGGCGAGGAAGGCGGCATCGTGGTCTCGGGCCGGCTCGAGGTCACGGTCGACGACGAGCGGCGGGTGCTCAATGCCGGCGATGCCTATTATTTCGAGAGTCGCCGCCCGCACCGCTTCCGCTGCATCGGCGCCAAGCCGTGCGAGGTGATCTCGGCCTGCACGCCGCCGACATTTTGAGATCCGCTGCCGGCAGCGGCCGCAGCATCGTCAGAGGTCGCGGGTCTGCCGATCGCCATAGGCGATCACGGCGGCAACGGTGGCAAACATCGCGACGGTGGCGATCAGGACCAGGATGGTGTCGAGAGGCATCGTTGTTCTCCTGCATGTTGCGGAGAAAGCCTAGCGCGCGGACGCCCCCATCACCTTGCGCTGGATCAAAACCGACATCGTGACGATCAGCCCGCGCCGGCGAGCTTGAGCCGTTCCAGATCGAGCAGGCGGACGCCGTCCGGCACGATCAACACCGCCTTCTCACGCGCAAGCCGCGTCAGCGTGCGGCTCACCGTCTCGATGGTGAGACCGAGATAATCGGCGATGTCCTGCCGGCTCATCGGCAGCGCCACGGTGACCGACACCGCCCCGATGCGCGCATGACGCGCCTGCATGTTGAGCAAGAACGCGGCAATCTTCTCCTCGGCGGTGCGCCGGCCGAGCAGCAGCATCTGGTCCTGCGCGAGGCTCAATTCATGCCCGGCGAATTCGTGCAAGCGGCGCAACAGATGCGGCTTGCCGTCGATATAGCCGAGGAAGGCCGACCGCGCGAACCGACAGACCGAGACCGCGGTGACCGCCTCGGCGGTGACGCCGTAACGGTCCTGCAATGCGAGCCCGAGGAAATCGCCCGGCAGCGCAAACCCGACGATCTGCCGGCGGCCGTCCGGCAACGATTTGTAGAGCCGCACCACGCCATCGGTGACGTTGAACACACTGCCCGCCAGCGCGCCCTGCTCGAACAATGTCGTCCTGGCCGGGACCAGCTTCGCCTGGCTGATGCGGTCGAGTTCGTCGAGCTCGGTCGCCTCCAGCGCCGCGCAGACGCTGAACAGCCTGACCTTGCAGTCCTCGCAGCCATTTGCGGCACGGCCATGCTTGCAATCGCGCGCTGTCGCGCCGGCACAGGTCTCGTGCTGGGGGCCGGCAATGCTCATCGCTCAGGGGTCCGCATGGTTTCGATCCCGACTATATCGGCTGTCATTTGACCTGGATCAACCGTCCGCGGCATTGATGCAGATCAATGCCGCATCGGCCGTTCCCCGACAGTTTCGCTGCTCATCGGGGAATTCGGACGATGAACGAGCAATTCCAGGCACATCCGATCGACCAGCATTACGCCATCGCGGCCTATCCGCTGGTCTTCATGCATGATGCCAGTATTACCACGGATCAGTGGCTGCAATTCGTACGCCGGCACGGCCGCAGCAGTTCACCCCGCACCGGGCTGATCGCGATCCGCGATCGCCGCGGCGTGATCCATGCGCTGTTCAGCTATCGCATCGACAGCGACCTGCGCGTCCGCAAGCGGCTCAGCATCAGCGATTTGATCGTGGCCCACCTTGCCGGATCGCAGATCGACGACGCGGTGGCCGATGTCATCGCCGATGTTGCGCGGCAGTACGGCTGCCAGGCCGTCACCATCGAACGTCCCTTCGTGACATCGGATATGCGAGGCCCGGGATGCCCGACCGCCGCGGCGCTGCGCCGCGCCAGCCGGCGGATCAATTGATACAATCTGTCTTGATCTGGATCAGTGCACGCAATCTTGAGTTGCTGTATGATCCGAGTGCCATGAGCACCTCCGATCTCAAGCGAAATGTCCTGACCGTGGTCGCGATCAAGATCGTGATCGTCGTGCTCGCAGCGATCTTCGTGTTCGGACCGGACCGCCGCCCCCGCATCGATGCCGACACGCTCGACCGCCAGATCCTGAACCATCCACCCCTCAACAACCGGGAATCCATCCGATGACGTCAATGGATGTCGTATCGCTATCGCGGCTGCAATTCGGGTTGACCGCGCTCTATCACTTCCTGTTCGTGCCCTTGACGCTGGGCCTCGCCGTGCTGCTCGGCGTGATGGAGAGCGTCTATGTGATGACGGGACGCACGATCTGGAAGGAGATGACCAAGTTCTGGGGCGTGCTGTTCGGCATCAACTTCGCGATGGGCGTCGCCACCGGCATCACGATGGAATTCCAGTTCGGCATGAACTGGGCCTATTACAGCCACTATGTCGGCGACATCTTCGGCGCGCCGCTGGCGATCGAGGGCCTGATGGCGTTCTTCCTCGAGGCGACCTTCATCGGCCTGTTCTTCTTCGGCTGGGACAGGCTCGGCCGCATCCAGCATCTCACGGTGACATGGCTGGTCGCGCTCGGCTCCAACCTGTCGGCGCTCTGGATCCTGATCGCCAATGGCTGGATGCAGTATCCGGTCGGCGCCAAGTTCAATCCCGACACGATGCGGATGGAAGTCTCCGACTTCATGGCCGTGCTGTTCAACCCGGTCGCGCAGGCCAAGTTCGTCCACACCGTCAGCGCCGGCTACGTCACCGGAGCGATGTTCGTGCTCTCGATCAGCGCGTTCTATCTGCTGCGCGGCCGCCCCATCGAGCTCGCCAAGCGATCGATGACGGTCGCGGCGAGCTTCGGGCTCGCCGCCGCGCTCTCCGTCGTCGTGCTCGGCGACGAGAGCGGCTACACTGCCGGCGAGAACCAGAAGATGAAGATCGCGGCGATCGAGGCGATGTGGGACACCGAGCCGGCCCCCGCCTCGTTCACGCTGTTCGGGCTGCCCGACCTCGCCAACCGGCGCACCAATTACGAGGTCAAGATCCCCTGGATGCTCGGTCTGATCGCGACCCGCTCGATCGACAAGACCGTGCCGGGCATCAAGGAGCTGGTCGGCCACGCCGAGCAGCGCATCCGCTCCGGCCTGATCGCCTATGACGCGCTCGAGAAGCTGCGCAAGCAGCCATCGGACGCCGAACGGGCGCGGCTCGATGCGACCGCCGCCGATCTCGGCTATGCGCTGCTCTTGAAGCGGATCCGTCCCGACATCGGCAATGCCACGGCCGACGAGATCGCCGCCGCGGCGTGGAGCACCGTGCCGGCGGTATCGCCGCTGTTCTGGAGCTTCCGGATCATGGTCGGACTCGGCTTCTATTTCATTGCGCTGTTCGCGCTCGCCTTCATGCTGGCGAGCCTGCGGCAGCTCGAGCGCTATCGCAGCTTCCTGTGGCTGGCGCTGATCAGCCTGCCGCTGCCATGGGTCGCGGCCGAGCTCGGCTGGATCGTCGCCGAGGTGGGGCGGCAGCCCTGGGTGATCGAAGGCGTATTGCCGACCTTCCTCGCGGTCTCGAGCATCTCCGCGGCCGATGTGTGGACCACGCTGATCGGATTCGTCGTGTTCTATTCGACGCTCGCGGTGGTCGACGTCTACCTGATGGTGAAGACCGTGAAGGACGGGCCTCCCTCGGGTGCCCCGTCGGAGCAGCCCGCATTGCGGCTCGCCGCAAGCCCCGCCGAATAGGGAGACTGTCATGTTCGACTACGAAACGATGCGATTGATCTGGTGGGCGCTGCTCGGGATCCTGCTGATCGGCTTCGCGGTGATGGACGGCTTCGATCTCGGCGTGGCGATCCTGCTGCCATTCGTGGCGCGCACCGACATCGAGCGCCGCATCGCGATCAACACCGTTGGCCCGGTATGGGAAGGCAATCAAGTCTGGCTGATCCTGGGCGGCGGCGCGATCTTTGCGGCGTGGCCGATGCTCTATGCGGTGGCGTTCTCCGGCTTCTATCTCGCGATGTTCCTGGTGCTGGCGGCGCTGATCCTGCGCCCGGTCGCGTTCAAGTTCCGCAGCAAGCTGGACCGCCCGCGCTGGCGGGTTGCATGGGACGTCGCGATCTTCGTCAGCGGGCTGGTCCCGGCGCTGATCTTCGGCGTCGCCTTCGGCAACGTGATCGTCGGCGTCCCGTTCCGCTTCGACGATACGCTGCGGATGATCTATGAGGGCAACCTGCTCGGCCTGCTCAACCCGTTCGCGCTGGTCTGCGGCCTCGTCAGCGTCGCGATGCTGACGCTGCACGGGGCATGCTATCTGGCGCTGAAGGCGAGCGGACCGGTCGCCGATCGCGCGGCGCGGGCCGCGCGGCTGGCCGGGCCCGTCGCGATCGTGCTGTTCGTGCTCGCCGGCGCCTGGGTCGCGTTCGGCATCGACGGCTACACCATCACATCGCAGCTCGCGCATGACGGACCGTCGAGCCCGCTCGCCAAGCAGGTGACGCGGCGCGCCGGCGCCTGGCTCGACAATTACCATGCCTATCCATGGAGCATGGCCGCGCCAATCGCCGCCATCGCGATGCTGGCGCTCGCCGCGGCGCTGGTGTCGGCACGGCGCGCGATGGCGGCGTTCCTGTGCAGCAGCGTCGGCGTTGCCGGCGTCGTCGCCACCGCGGGGCTCAGCGTGTTTCCGTTCATGCTGCCGTCGTCGCTCGACCCGCACGCCAGCCTCACGGTCTGGGACTCCTCGTCGAGCCACCTGACGCTGAAGATCATGCTGTTCGCGACCGCCGTCTTCCTGCCGATCATCCTGCTCTACACCGCCTGGGTCTACCGCGTGCTGCGCGGACCGATCACGGCCGCGATGATCGAACGCGGCGGACATTCCTACTGAGGGAGATCACCAGCAATGTGGTACTTTTCATGGATCCTCGGCGTCGGCTTCGCCGCGACCTTCGCCATCCTCAACGCCATGTGGTTCGAGCTCAATGCCCAGGACAGCGCCAACGACCGCAATGCGCCGTGACGGCACGGTGGCGGCGGCCGTCCGCGCGGCGTCCTTCGCCGCCGCGCTGGCGGTCAGTGTCGCGCTGATGCTGTTTCCGTTCCTGCTCCGCCACGTGGCGGAGGCACGACTGCATACCGCGCTGCCGGTGCTGATGCTCGGCGTCGCGGCTGCGTTCGTCCATGGCATCGGATACCGGCCGGACGGCGCCCTGCTCCGGATCCTGTTCGGGCCCGCCTGCGCGTGGACCCTGATGCTGGCCGGGGCACTTCTCATGGCCATGGCGTGAGCGGCAGGAATCCGCGCCGGCACGCCCGGCGCTCCACCAGCCGCCGGTGACCGGACCGTGGGCGAAGCGTCGGGTCGAACCTTCGCCCCGGCCATTCCGACCAATCACGAGCAAGGCCATCCCGCCCCGCGGAGCGCATCCCCATGTCCGGCCGAAACGGCATCCTGTCGCGCCTGATCGTCGCGGCATTCGTGCTGTGCATCGGCACCTCGGCGCAGGCGGAGAAACGCGTCGCGCTGGTGATCGGCAATTCCGCCTACCGGAGCGCGCCGCAACTGCCGAACCCGGCCGGCGACGCCAGGCTGATGTCGGATACGCTCGCCTCGCTCGGTTTCCTGGTGGTCGGCGGCGGCGCGCAGGTCGATCTGACCAAGCCAGGCTTCGAGGCGGCATTGCAGGCATTCGGACGCGAACTCGACGGCGCCGATGTGGCGCTGTTCTATTACGCCGGCCACGGCGTCGAGACCCACGGCCTCAATTACCTCGTTCCGGTCGACGCCAATCCCGGCGACGATGGTGACGTATTCATGCAGGGCATCGGGATGGCCGGCGTGATCGACCAGATGGAAAAGTCCGGCGCCGGCATCAACCTCGTGCTGCTGGATGCCTGCCGCGACAATCCGTTTCGCGATCGCGGCGTGCATTCCAGGACCGGCGGCCTGGCGCAGATGCAGGCGCCGCCCGGCACGCTGATCTCGTTCGCGACCCAGCCGCGCAGCGTCGCGCTCGACGGCGATAATGGCCACAGCCCGTACACGCGTGCGCTGGCCGAGACCATCCGGCATCGGGGCTATGGCCTGTTCAGGACCTTCAACGAGGTCGGGCTTGCGGTGGAGAAGGCGACCCGCGGCCGGCAGCTGCCGTGGCTCGCCTCCTCGCCGATCGCGACCAAATTCTATTTTGCCGGCGAGCCGGTGCCGCAAGCGGTTAAGGCATCACTGACCTCGGAGGCGACCGCCGCGCAATCGCGGCCGTCGGACGAGGCGCTGCGCCGCGATCTCGTGACCGACTGCGATCGTCTCGCCGCGATGCCCTACGACCTCGGCCATGCCGCCAGCGAGCCGGGCGTCGACATCGACAAGATCAGGATTCCGGAGGCGACCGCGGCCTGCAACGCGGCGATGCAGGCCTATCCCGGCGTCGGCCGCTTCGCCTTCGAGGCCGGCCGGGTCGCCAGCGCGCGCAAGGACTATGCCGAGGCACGCCGCTTGTTCGACCAGGCGGCCGCGGCAAGCTATCCGCTCGCCGCCCACAATATCGGCGTCATGTATGAGGGCGGCAACGGCGTGCCGCTCGACAGTGCCGAAGCCGCACGGTGGTACAGGAAGTCGGTCGATGCCGGTGAGCCGATCGCGATGGTCGACCTCGGCTGGCTCTACGAGATGGGACGTGGCGTGGGCCGCAACTGCGCCGAGGCGGTCAGGCTCTACGAAAGCGCGGTGGCGGCCGGCGATCCCGACGCCATGAACAATCTCGGCCTGCTCTATCTGCGCGGCAAATGCACCGGGCGCGACTATGCCGAGGCCCTTCGCCTGTTCGAGCTGGGCACCGCGCTGAACAACGCCGCCAGCATGAACGGCCTCGGCGTGATCTACAACGAGGGCGACGGCGTTGCCCGCAGCGCCAGGCTTGCGCGGCAATGGTTCGAGAAGGCTGCCGCGCTCGGCAATCCCGAGGCGAAGCAGAACCTGCGCGGGATGCGGCACTGAGCGGCAACTTCGTTGCTTGCGGCGGAAACCGGCGTGGGGTGTCATCCGTAACAACAGGTATCCGACACGGAGCCCCGCATGCGCGCGATCGTCCTCATTGCCGCCATCCTGTTCGCCCTCACCTCGCCCGCCCGGGCCGACGACGTCGGCGCCGCGCAGGACGTGATCCGCGCCCAGGAGCAGGCGTTCGGCCGGGACGACGCCGCGGGCGCCTATTCCTATGCCGCGCCCGCGATCCGGCAGATCTTTCCGCAGGCCGACATCTTCATGTCGATGGTGCAGAGCAAATACGCGCCGGTCTACCGCCACCGCAGCTTCGAGTTCGGCGCGGCGCAGAGCGACGGCGGCCGGATCGCGCAACGCGTCCACATCGTCGACGCCAACGGCGAGGCGTGGGAGGCGCTCTACACGCTGGAGCGGCAGGCCGACGGCAGTTTGAAGATCACCGGCTGCGCGCTGCTCAAGGCCGGCCAGTCGGTGTGATCGCGGCCTCCGGATCCGCCGGTGATCCCCTAGGACAGGCCCTTCCTTATCCGGAGCCTGTCCTCGAGCCAATCGAAGATCACCTCATTGGCCAATGTGGGGTTGTCGATGTGTCCCTGCATGGCACCGGTTTCGGCACGCCGGAACAGGATCAGCCTGGCGTCGCGATGAATGTGGCTCAATTGGTCGCCGAATTTCGTCAAGGCACCCGGCAGAAGCCAGCCGGCTTCGCCGGCCGTGACGAGCACCGGACATTCGATGCCGCGTGAAATCGCGTTGGCTTCGTCGATCCAGCAGATTTGCGTGTCGTCGCCTGCTTGCCGATGGAAGAAACTTCTCTCGTGCAAGTCCCAGATCCCGGCGTCGCAAACGGCCGCGGCAAACCTGGCGTCGGTGGCCGCCGCGCGGGCGACCAGGGACGAATTGCACGCGTCCGCCACGATGGCGATCCGGGTGTCGTCGACCCCCGGCTTCTCCGAAAGAAAATCCAGCACGCGGCTCATGGCGGCCTCGAACTTGTGGCCGTCGAGCCATTGCGGAGGCAGGGCCGTCTGAGTCCCGAGCAGATCCACGGCGAGCAGCGAGAATCCGCGCTCGTTGGCATGGCTGGCGTATTTGGTGATCAACTCTTCCTTGTAGGAACCCGGCTCGCCGATGCAGACAATGACGGGCCCGTCATCGCGAAACGCCGACGGCAAATAATAGGCCTGGAGCGACAATTCATCGGTCCACGGAATCGAGAGCACCTGGCCGGCCGGAACCCGGCTCTTCAGAAAGTTGATCGCGCATCGCCGCATGCCGTCGACGGCACGCTTCAGCAGATCATTCGAGTATCCGGGTGGCCTTGCGGCGGCGTGAAAGTACGTCGTCGCGCGAAGCCAGTTGCGACGGGCGGTTATCATGTTTCCGCCGAGCGACGCATGTTCGGCTCTCGCTTCGTTCAGTTCGGCGGTCTTGATCCACTCTCCCGACCACGAATTCTCCGAGGCGAGGTCGATCTTGCTCAACGTCAACCAACATTCGGAGACCGACGAGCCACCTTCCTGCGCGGCAGCCAGGAGCTTGATGAACTCCGCCGACAGATCCTCGCGTTCCGGCCACGCGGGCCAGCCCTTGTCGTCGAACTCGACGCTGCTTGACGCGGTGCCTCGCACCTCACGGTTGTCATGCATATGTGGTCAACTCGTTGGCACCCGGCTCTGCGGCAGGTACGAATTATCGATACGAGTCCGCCAATCCGAGCCGACGAGCCGCCGCGTCTGTCGCCACGCGACGTTGGCGCCGAAATCGCAAACGCCAATCACCCGGCTCTCCCACAAACTTATTCCAATGGGCGTTCATTTAATTGAAGTCGTTCGGCGGCGACAATCGTCGATAAGGCGGCGCAGGAATGCGTTGCGCTTATGCCTGCGGCAGAATGTTGCCGCAGCAATCGTCTGCCGAGCAGATGCTCGGTAAATGCCTCGAATGTGTTCGACTGGCTCATTGCGTGTGGCGAAGCGTGCCGAACCGGCCGCCGCGCCACGCGCGCTCACGGGTTCGCGAGTACTGGCGCACCGCCAATCACTCGAGCGTGACTTCACCACAAGCCGCTTGAACACGCCGGCGTTGCGCCAGTCGATCAGCAAGCTAAAGAGCGACGATGCTGCCATCCTTGCCGAGGTAGCCCTGCACCGCGAGCGCGCGATCACTCGATCTGACGAATCGCTCCACGAGATCGAGAAAGATCGAGAATTCCTCGTCGCTCATGCACTCCAGCCAGACATCGTTGACGTTCGACTGCATCGGCGCGAGCGAGTCCAGCAGCGCGCAGCCGCCTTGCGTGACAGCCAGCTTGGTGCGGCGACGATCATCCAGATCCCCGGCCTTCTCGACCAGCCCGAGTTCGCTCAGGTGCTGGATCGCCTTCGTCACGCCGGCGCTGGTCAGGCGGAGATAAGCGGCGATGGTCACCGGGAAGACGTCGCCTTTGGTCTCGAGATAGCGGATCGTGGTCAGGATCGTGTATTGAATGCCCGCGATGCCGGCATGCGCCGCATAGCCCTGCGTCAGGTGATGGTGGCGCGACGACAGGGAGTGCAGGCAGCCGGTGAGCCGCTGCAACTGCAACTCGGTCGCCTTCGCGACACGACCGGTTCGCGGCGGAGCGCCGGACGCGCGCCGGGACTGGGCCGACGAAGGCCTGCGGTTGCGGCCGGATTCTGCGGTTGCCTTCGTCATGCCGAGCGGCGCTTCCTGAGAGCGGCACAATTAAATGATATAGTCACATAACTGACGCAACTTCGTTCGTCCAGATCATCCGCTCGCGTCGCGCATCACGATGCGAGCCGGATTTCGATCCCGGACTTCACGATGATTTGCGCCCCGCCGGAGCATTGCGCGGCGATGCCGGTGCTCCGCTGAAACGCACGCCCGATGGTGCTGAAATGAAAAAGCCTCCGGCAGGGCATTGCCGGAGGCTTTGGAGGTTAGTTCATGAAGACGTCCAATATCTCCTCATCATCATGGTCGGCAGAGCAACCGACACGCGTTTGTACATGATGCAATAATGTTAGTAAATCATATAACAACGTCTTGCTCAAAGATCAGGGCCCCGATGGTTACCCGCCGGGGCCCCTTGGTGATCAGCTCAAGCGCTTACCAGTTGCGCTGAGCGCGGAGCAGCAGCATGTAGGTGTCCTGGTTGCTGAGAGAGTACACAGCAGCCGGCTTGCCGATCGAAGCGCTGCCAGGATAGGTGACCGTACCAGCGTAGTTCTGATCCAGATGGGTGTAGGTGAAGTCGGCCGAGAACGTCAGGTTCTTCACCGGCGTCCACTGGGTCTGCGTGCCGATCTGGGCAATGCTGTAGTCGGGGTTGCACGACGTCAGGTTCGAGGTGGCACCGAGCAGGATGCCGAACGATCCACCCACACCCGTTCCGCCCGGCCCGCAGATGTAGCTCTTGGCCGTGCCGTTGTAGTTCACCTGGGCCCACGCACCATAGATGCTGGTGTTCCAGTACGGGTTCCAGTTGTGAATGTAAGCACCGCGCAGGCCGTAGGTCGTGATCAGCTGCTGCTGACCGCCGGTGACGAACACGCTGTCCGGCGCGATGCCGAAGCCGATGCTCTGGTAGGCGCCGGGAACGCTGGTGTTGCCGAAATAGGTGAACGCGCCGGCTCCCGAAAGATCCTGGATGTTGTAGCGCGTCGCGCCGTTGGTATAGACGCCCTGGACGTTGATGGTGTCGCCGGCTCCGGTCGGGATGTTCTTGATCGACAGAGCCAGTGCACCGGCCCAGCCCCACTTGTCGTCCGGATGACCGGTCAACTCAGTGCCGCCGTAGTAGGCCGCATGATTGTCGTGCGCCGCGAACGACGCCTGGAACAGGCCCCAGGCCTGGTCGACGCGGAGAGCCGCGATCAGGTCAGGCGCAATGGTGCCGGCATAATCGCTCGCGCCGTAGACGCCGAGCGCACCGGTCCCGAGCGCGCCGAGATTCTGCACGCCGGCCTGGGTATAGGCCGACTGATCCTGAGCCGACAGCGACAGCGACACGCCGTTGCCGAACTGCGCGGTGTAGGTGAACTGGTTGACGCCGGTGATGGTGCCGCCGCCGCCGACCAGACCGTCGAAGTTGTTGCCGGGATAGTTGGCCCACGGCGCCGAGAACTGCGAGACCGCCTTACCGATGGTGAAGCCGGCGAACTGGATGAAGGCGTAGTAGACGCCAACCGTACCGGCGGCGACACCGCCCGAGCTGCCATTGTTCGGCGCAGCATTGGTTCCGATCGGCGAGTAGACGGTCGAGCCGGCAGCGGCGCCGGCGCCATAGCTGTCCGAGGTCCAGTTGAAGGTCGCGTCGAAGAAGGTGCGCACCACGCCGTATTCGGTGGCGGTGCGGGTATCGACGTTGAGGTCTTCACGAGAACGCCAAGTGTAGCCGTTGGTGAAGCGGTTCTGTGCGCCGGCCTGACCGGCATAGTTGCCGGTATGATCCGAGTTGGTGTTGGCGAGAACGTCGACACGCAAATAGCCGCCGAGCTTGATGCACGTGTCGGTGCCCGGAATGAAATAGAAGCCCGGACCATAGAGCGAGCAGACCTTCACATACTCGACCGCCTTGGCCTTGACCGGAAGGTCGGCCGCCATAGCGCCACTGCTCGCAACGAGAGCTGCCACCGAGCCCAACAAAAGGCCCTTAACGATATTCATGCTATCCTCCAAGTGATGCCTTGCGCGACGGCAAAGCGACAAACGTTCCCCGTCTCGAAAACCGCTGCCGCGCAGCCGCTTTCAAGATGCTCGTGGTCAACTCGGCCACTGCAGGCGTGAGATGGTGGATGCCCCCCATCTACGGGGCGGAACAATGCTATTGGGCAGTCACATATTCAACTTATATTAGTTAGTCATTCTATGTTTGCGCACCCATGTGTCCTTCAGGCAACGCATCGACGAACATTTTTGTCTGGCCGCCTTCAAAAATCGCTCGATATCTGTGAAGATGAATTTTTGTTAAGGGACGCCATGACCGAGCGCAGATCGACCGACAAACTGCAGGACGCAGCCGAACGACTGGCCTGGGAAATCGTGTCGACCAGCACCCGCCTGGAGGAGTTGCGCAGCATCTGGGCCAAGATGATCGGAATCACGGGTCCGCAATGGATGATCATGACCGTGCTGGCGAATGCCGAGGACCGCAATGTCGGCCTGCCCGTCGGCGCCGTTTCGCGGGCGCTGCGCGTCGATCAATCGTTCGTGGTCACCCAGTCGAAACTGCTCGAGAAGAAGAATTTGCTGCGCCGCAAGAGCTCGACCGAAGATGCCCGTGTCGTGAACCTGTCGTTGACCGATCACGCCAAGAAGCAGATGGCGAACCTGTCCTCGCAGCGGCGGGAGTTGAACGAGTTCGTCTATGCCGAGAGAGGTGGTCCCGGTTGTCTGAACAGATTTTCCGCGTCGATAAGTGGAGCCTCTGCCGAGGTTAGGCTGCCAAGCGGAGTGGCAGCGGGTTGAAGTAGGCTTGATCCGGGGTGGCGTCGTCAAGG